>Ga0316204_10000234_pt1 | contig 228417 bp, 184 predicted proteins | sample 6monrhotite_MG_2_FD_205661 | JGI IMG/M metagenome (GOLD analysis project Ga0316204, IMG submission 205661) | Microbial mat bacterial communities from mineral coupon in-situ incubated in ocean water Damariscotta River, Maine, United States -... | ecosystem: Environmental > Aquatic > Marine >... | reverse complement strand
TTCTATTTTATATTTGGTATGTGAACCATTACGATATTTCATACCTATATAATAAACGCAACTGCTAGCTTAAAGCTATCCCGTCTAAAGACGGGGGTTTAAACCAATTCCTTCGGACGAATTAATGGCTTCAATTATTGCAGGTGCTTTTGATGAGAAATTCTTTCAAGATGATGCATCGTTACAAAAAGCCATGAAATGGCTTGGTCAAAACTACCCTTTTGTTGATTTAATGTTCACCCTAAATAATCAAGGAACACAAATAAGCCCGAATATTTCTAATAAACTTTTCATCAAAAGAACAACTAGCAATGGACAGGGAGTAAATCGCTCATACCGTCCTTACTTTCTTAACATAAATGAAAATAATGACATTATTGTAACTGAACCATATTTATCAAGCTCCAGCCACAAGCTTTGTATTTCATCAGCACTTAAACATGAGAATTCTTTAGGTGAAGTACTTGGAATATTAGTCATTGATATTGACTTAGAATATGCCATAGAGTTCTTAATGGGTGATAGAAAACGTAAAAAATTTCATTTGTTTTTTTCGTCGATTTATTCGAGCATTGTTATCGGATTATTTTTTATTGTAGGCGTTTTTCTATACTCTGCAGGTAATGATATTGCAAGTTTGATGGTAAACCCGACTCCCGATGATCTCCATCTAAAACCCTTTAGCATAATTATTTTCTTAACTTTATCATTGGCCATTTTTGATTTGGGAAAAACAACTATGGAAGAAGAAATTTTAATGCAAAAAGATATTCTTAGACACAGTTCAACACGTAGAACTATTACACGATTTATTGCGACAATTTTAATTGCCGTTTCTATTGAAGCATTGTTGTTAATGTTTAAATCTGTTTTAGGCGAACAAGAATATTTACCCAATGCAGTTGCTATGATGGCAACCTCAGCAGGATTACTTATCAGTCTAGGTATATATGTAATAAAGAATTTATGGCCCCCGTAAATTCAGAAGCCGTAATGTAACAAAAGCTATTTAACCAAAAGTATTTTATCGAAAACATCGGCGGTTATATAACCAAGGTTTTTATCACCATTTATCGCTTTTATTGGCGTTGAACCAATAAAGCTTTCTCGAGTTTTACTACCATCGTTATCACAATAAGCCAACATAAAGCCCATAGTTTTTCCTAAAGATAAAGTAACGGGTTTTGACATTTTGCTTTTTATTGAGTGATCTTGAGTATTCAAAGCAAAGCTATCGTCATAAACACGTACAGCAACCTCCCAAACAATTTTAGTGGCTTGCTGATCAATATAATCGCCTGCGGTTTTGTTGTTTTGGGTATCATTATTTAATGATTTATTATTGCTGGTGTGCTTCCAAACACTTTTAATATGATCATTTAATAAAACAAAGTTTGGGCTACCATCTTCATTGTTTTGGCCAATATCAACCGCTTGGTTATCTAACCCAATATGGTAGGCAAAAGCATTAAAATTAAATTGATGATTGCCACCTGAAGCATTTTCATCAATAAAAATCTCTAAACAGTCATCGTCCCAGTAAAGCTCCAAAGGATCGCTGTGTTGGTCAAATAATTTATCATCAATAATTTCCGCTAAAATATAAAGATTATCTTGATCCCACAATAGTTTAAAACGGCCACTAAAGTCGCTTCGTGTAGGTTGAGTACCCGCCATCAACTCGGTTAAATTATGCCACTTGGCTTGCTGCCAACTTATTTCATTGGCTATGCCGTCCAAGTTTATAGGCTTGTTAGCGTGATGAACATTCATCGCTGCCATTGTTGGTTGGCAAATGAATAACGTGGTGAAAACCATTAATGCTGAAACACTTTTTTTTACCGAAATTAGTGACATAAAATTCCTTACTTGCTATTGATTTAATTCTTTAATACTTGTTGTTAATTTGCGAAAGATTTCAGCCAATATTTGTTGGGGTTTAGCATCAATATTTATACAAATAACATCAGTTTCAGCGGGCGCTGGTGATTCTAAGGCCTCAAACTGACTTTTTAACAATTGAGCAGACATGAAGTGATCACGGCGACTCGATAAACGTTTAGCAATTAATGCTTCAGAACCACGTAACAAAACAAAGTGAAGGGTAAAGGCTAATTGTCTGAATATATCTCGGTGTGCTCTTTTTAATCCTGAATAAGCCAGTACAACTGAATTATCTTTTTGATGATATTGGGATAATTGTTGGCAAATACGAGCGATCCAAGGCAAACGTTGCTCGTCAGATAATGGCTGATTATTTGCCATCATTTGTTTTGCTTCATCACTATGAAAATCATCCGCATCCAGATAAACAAAATGACAATGCTGTGCAATTGATTTTGCTACGGTTGATTTACCACTGCCACTCACGCCCATAACAATGATTAGTTGAGGGCTATGTTGAGAGATATTGTTGTGATCGATCATTTGATGTTTGTTGAGGCGCATGCTCCCTCGTGTATTGTGATCAATAAATGATAATTTTTACCCGCTTCAATGTTGTGAATTTCATTCGTGGGCAATATTTCATTATTAAGGGTTATTATTATTTTTGGTGCTATGCTTTGTGATGTGATTGGCGTTGTAACTTCCGCTATCTTTTCTTTTATATTTTCTTTTTTGTTTACTTTCTCAATTGAAAAATTAATCACCGCGCCTCTAAAGCGTCTTTTACCTTGTAAAACATTCATATTTTTTGGCAATTTTGGTTGAATGATTAACCCTTGTTTGGTGCCTTTAATTCCCACTAATTCTTCAACTAAACACCGGTAAACCCATGCCAGCGTTCCTGTATTAAACAAATGACTTGAACGCCCTGCTTGTTCTGGGTATTGATAATAAGCACCGCGATAATAATTTGGAATAAACACAGGTAACTGCCCTGTTTGTAAGCACGTTTCTGCACAAGGGAGCATTTTTTTGAGTACTTCAAAAGCTTGATCAGCTTTGTTGTGTTGAAAAAGACTATAAGCGTAAAACACAGCGGCATGATTATATACAGAACCATTTTCTGAAACGCCCGGATGCTTTTGCGTTATTCGGCCAACATCTTCGCGCATTTCGGTATAACTGGGTGCTAACATCATTACGCCATACGGCGTCATTAACTGCGCGGCAATTTCAGTTAACATACTGGCTATTTTATCTTCATTGACAGCACCACTAAGTAATGCCCAACTTTGTGGATTTAAGTATATTTTTCCTTCAATGTCTCGTTGAACACCAAAGGTTTTATTATCGTCGGTAATACCGCGTGCATACCATTTACCATCCCAAAAATATTGATTAACCGCTAAATTTATTGCTTTTGCTTTTTGCCGATAATCGTTTAGCTTTGTCGTTGTTAAGGGTAAATTATATTGCTCACACAAATCGCAAAACACCGTAATGGCATATGCTGTAGCTAACGATAACCAAGCTGAAACGCCTTTGCCTTTATAGCCAACCATATTCATGGGATCGCACCAATCACCTTGGTCAATATAGTTTAGACCGCGATGATCTTGCCCTTGTAATAACCAATCTAACGAAGCTTCAAGATGCTGCAATACTGTATGTTCTTTTGATGAATCGGCATACGGCACATTTAAATCAAAAAGGCCAACATCAGCGGTTTCATTTAAATATACCGCAATACAAATAGGCAGCCACACGCAATGATCGCTATGTGGAATTTGATTAATATATTTTAATTGTGCATCAGGTGTTAGTAAAACACCTTCAGGCATCGCGCCAGAGCTATTTTGTTGTGATAACGCTAATATAAAAGCTTTACGCGCTACCTCTGGTTTTATAAAACACATACCCATGTTGTCTTGAATATAATTGCGTGTTTGTGGGTCTGTACTCAAACGATTAACATCACCATGATAAAACATTTGTCTTGGTAGCCAATGATTAACCATATCGTCAAACGCTTTATCATCGCTTTTAATCGTTAAACAGCCCTGACCTTTTTTAATATAATTGCGGTAATCTGTTTGTGCCCTTATTGCGTTATCTTGTGGTAAGTAACGTTGTTTCAACGATAATATTTCTGCATTATCTTTGGCTGGACCAAATAAAAAACGATAAGATTTTTGTTCGCCGCTTGGTATTATTTCGCGATATTGCATAACCGCCACAGGCGTTTGGTAACGGGCGTTTTGATTACCTAAAAGCGAATCTTGTATTGCGTCAGGAAAATGTAATCCGCCCTCGCCTTCAAAAGTTTGCTGATTTGTATGCCATGCAGTTGGTTTAACACTGGCAAGTAAAAAAGTTTTATCTTTTAAATGACTATTTTTGAAATAGTCTTCAACTTTTTGATACGCAGTGACAGAACTAGCAACAATCGCATTTAAATTTTCATCATAGGTTGCTGATTGGTTCAGCCATGACATATAGCCAATGGTAAAATAAGGGTAAATGGAAATTTTACGTGTGCTTTGTGACACGTTTTTAAGGGTAAATAACCAACATTCAACGGCATCACTTTTGGTTAAACTTAATTCAATCGTTATTTCAAACCCCAGATGCACAAAATTCCAAACTATTTTGCTGTTATGAAGCTGAAAACTAAACTGTTCTAATTTTGCACGCACAGGTTCATAAGGTAATGAAAATAATTGCTGAGTGTCTTCATCTTTTATATAAAAGAAACGTCCTGGATGATGGCTAAAATAGCAGTGCTCTGGCTGAATAAATGTTTTTGCTTCAATGTTAGGTGCATACGAATACTTACTTGGCTCTGGCTGCATAAATTGAGCGTTAATATAGCCACGGCAATTCATTTGCACTACCATTTTTTCATTCCATAAAAAGCCACACGCTTGAGGCAAACTAAGTGGATCCTTTAGGTTAATAAAAGACAGACCATCTTGTTGCTTTTCACCTACAACTTCACAATCAGCTTCACCACCTTCTTCACAATCAACCTCACCATAGTTCACTTTTGCCTGTTCTATTGAGTAAGGCGTATTCTGTGCTTTAGAAGTTTTGCTTATATTGTGTGTTGGTGAACTATTTACTTCATCCATTTTTACTTTAATCCTAGAAAAGACTGTTCAGTATTTAAATGTTCTTGTACTTCTTTTAGTTTATTAGCAGTTAACGGATAAAAATAAATAAGAGGTACTGCAAGCCCTGCAAAAATGGCAGGTATTAACGTCATTAGTAGCACAATGCCTTGTTCGGATGCGCCATTTTGTGCTTGATTAGCCACATAACCAAGTGATGCCAGTAACCAACCAATCATCGCCCCAGCTAAAGCACCTCCTAATTTTTGCGCAAAAGCTGCAGCTGAAAAAATCATTGCGGTAGCGCGTCGCCCTGTACGCCACTGGGAAAAATCAGCGGTATCGGCATACATTGAAAAAACTAACGGAGATTTCGGTCCTAAACTTAATCCAATTAAAATTTGTAAGGTAAACATTAAAAGAATGTTGTCTTTCGGGACAAAGTAAAAAGCAATAGATAAAACCGTCACTATCGACATTAACACCATTAATAATCGACGCTTATCCATCAACTTAGTTAACAAGGGTGTAGAAGCGGCGCCAACGGCGAGTGAAATCATATAAGCCATGGCAAAACTGCCAATAAGATCTTCGCGACCAACATAATATTTAAAATAAAAAGTACCTGTACTGCCTCGTAACGAGATAGTCATCATGATAATTAAGGCAAGAACAAATAAAACAATCCATGGTTTATTTTCGGTTAAATCTTTTAAATCTTGTAATACTGACGATTGTTGATGAATTGGTGGCGAAATTCGCTCTTTCGTTGTTGCAAAAGTAATATAAAAAAGTATTGCCGCAACAAAGCCATAAAGCCCCATTGTGTATTGCCAGCCTGCAGTTTCACTACCTTGCCCTAAATAGTCAACTAACACGGGCGTTAAATAAGCCACTAAACTACCACCAGAAAAAGCGCCAATAAATCGAAAACTTGTTAACGTGGTGCGTTGTTGAGTATCGCTAGTAATAACCCCAAGTAGCGCTCCATAAGGAACATTTATGAAGGTATAAGCCAACATCATAAAAATATACGTACAATAAGCCCAAATAAGTTTGTTGGTGTCGTTAACATCTGGCACGGTAAAAGTAAGTACTCCTGCCGCTACAATCGGCAAAATACCCCACAGAATATAAGGTCTGAATTTCCCATATTTTGTTATTGTTCTATCAGCCATTGCGCCCATTAATGGATCTGAAAAAGCGTCAATCAAGCGGGTCACCAGCATCATGGTACCTACGGCAGCCGCTGGAATACCAAAAACATCGGTATAAAATATAAATAAGAAAACATCAAACACCCGCCAATAAAAATTAGAAGCAACATCGCCACAGGCATACCCTACTTTTTCTTTAAAGCTTAACGTCATTTCACTTGAACTAAGGGGTTTAATTCCATCACTGTTTTGATTGTTAGTTACATCTTCTACCGCATTATTTACCATACTAAACCTTAATTTTTATTTATTGGCTTGATTTGTTGGCTTGATTTATTGGCTTAATTTATGGGCTTTGCTAGCATTCTTATTACTGCTTCACCACTTATCAAAATCATTTATTCATTAAAAACATAGTCACCTCAGCCATGTAGCACCAATAAATGTAAGCGCTTACATTTCAATGTTTTAAATTTATACCATAAATTTTTTTTAATCAAAACTTAATTTTCCAACTTTACTGACAAAATAATATTTAATTGAAAATAAATATTGACCTGAATCAATTTTTGATTTACGTTTATGTAAGCGCTTACATGACCAGCAATTGATTAATTATTTTTTTTACCTTTAATTGAAAGCGCTTACATAACTAATATAAACTACAATAGTATGAATGATGATAATAAAATCAGGGGAAATTCATGAAACAGAAAACTTTTAGAAAAACACAAATAGCTACTAGTTTATCGCTAGTACTAGGTGTGGCAGCTCTCTCGCCGACGTTTGCTAATGCGGCTGATAAACAAGCCAAAGAAAAAGAAGTTGAAGTCATTACTGTAACAGGAATGCGTTCAAGTATTAAAGAATCAACTCGTTTAAAGCGCGATGCAACGGGTGTTGTTGATGCCATTTCTGCAGAAGATATCGGTAAATTCCCCGATACTAACTTAGCTGAATCACTACAACGTATTACAGGTGTTTCAATTGATCGTTCTAATGGTGAAGGTAGCCGTGTAACGGTTCGTGGTTTTGGTCCACAATTTAACATGGTAACCCTAAACGGTCGTACCATGCCTGCTACCTCTTTACCAGGTGGCGGTGGTGCTTCAGATAGTCGTGCTTACGATTTTCAAAATTTAGCCTCTGATGCAGTAAAATCTGTTGAAGTATATAAAACAGGTAAAGCCAATGTTGCTACTGGCGGTATTGGTGCAACAATTAACATTAATACAGCAAAGCCACTCGATAATCCTGGTTTTATTGCCAGTTTTGGTGGTAAAGCTTTAGCTGATACTTCTGTACGTGGTGGAGTTAGAGATTATAGCTCTAAAGTAACACCAGAATTTTCTGGATTAGTGAGTTGGACAGATCCTGAAGAAGTATTTGGTATTTCATTAAATGGTAGCGTATCACAACGTGATAGTAGTTCTACTGGCGCAGAAGTTGCGCAATGGCGTAATAGTTTATTTAACGGTACAGTGCCAGATATGACACCTACTGGCGCAGCAACTGTTTTACAAAATGCTCCAGCTATGGGTGACGCTTTTGCTCTACCTTCTAATTTAGCGTATCAAATGTGGGACAGACAACGTGACCGAACTAACGCACAGTTAACGCTACAATATCGCCCAGCAGAAAACATTACTGCAACCCTTGATTATACTTACACTAAGTTAAAACAAGATGCTGAAGGTACCGAATTATCAATTTGGATGTCTGAATATAAAAGCGATATTACTTTTACAGACGGATTAAACCCTTCACCGTTAACTTATATTGAAGATCGTCGCACCTTAGCGCCACGAGATATTGCTACTAAACAACGAAGACAAAGTAGTCAAACAGAAGATAAATCATTAGGTTTCAATTTAAATTGGGAAGTTAATGACAGATTAACTTTTGTTTTAGATGCCCATGATTCTTCTTCAGATAGCACACCACGTTTTGGTTTTGGTAACGAATTAACCGTTGGTATTGGCTCTAACATTATTGCTGGCCAAGGCGCTACCTATAACGCTAGCGGCATGCCAGATATGTTCGTGAAATTTGATGATTGTGACGCACGTATTGGTTTAAATTGTAGCAGCTCTTTTGATGTTAGCGATTTAGGTAGTTCAATTTTACAAAAAGCTTATTCAACTAACTCAAATGATATTAGTCAAATTCGTATCAACGGTAGTTATGAATTTGACGATGGTAGCATCGATTTTGGTGTTGAATCGCGCAAGATGGATAACTACACCGTTCAATCTAACCTCAACCAAGCTATGGGTAACTGGGGTGTTGCAAACCCAGGCGAACTGCCAACAAATATGATTGATGCGATTGACTTTAATGATGCGTTAGACGATTACAAATTAAGTGGTTGGACACAAGGTTTCCGCGGAGACGCCATTGAATTAGCTAATTGGGGCGCAGATAAATATGGTTTAGATTTAGGTCGTAACCCTGATTCAGCAACCAATCGTCGCATTGAAGAAGACATTACATCACTTTATTTTCAAATAAATGTTGATGGTGAGTTAGGTGAAATGCCTTATCACTTTACTGCAGGATTACGTTATGAAAGCACAGATTCTACTTCAACTGCTAATATTGCCTTCCCAACCGCAGTAAAATGGGACAGTAATAATGACTTTACTGTAATGCAAGGTTCAGCTTCAAATGCACAAGCATTATCAATAACAAATTCATATGACCATTTATTACCTAACTTAGATTTTGATATTGATGTTAGAGATGATTTAAAAGCACGTTTTTCATATAGCAAAACTATTGCACGCCCAAGTTATGGTCAACTTAACTCTGCCGCACAAGTTAATGGTGGGCCACCAGCGCCAACTATTCTTGGTGGTGGTTTGCCAGGAAGTGCATCAAGTGGTAACCCTAGCTTAGTACCATTAGAGTCAGATAACTTAGACTTATCATTAGAGTGGTACTTTGCAGACACTAGTTATGTATCAGTTGGTTTCTTTGAAAAACGGGTAAGTAACTTCGTAGGTTCAGAACCTGTTAAAGGTAACTTTTTTGGTTTACGTGATCCAAGTGCTGGTCCTCGCGCACAACAAGCGATTGACGATTTAACGGCGCAAGGTATTAACGTAAACGAAACTTCATTATTTTCAATGATGGCCGCGAATCAATTAGGTGAAGCAATTTACGCTAATGGTCATACTGATAACGATTATGAAGCATTAGTGGATATTTTCGCTGAAAGTGATGATCCTTTAATGGAATTCCAATATCAATCACCAGTAAATAACAAAGACGCTAAAATTAATGGTTGGGAATTAGCTGCTCAACATTTCTTTGGCGACAGTGGCTTTGGTGTTCAAGCGAACTATACAATAGTACGTGGTGATATTGGCTTTGATTTAGCTGCAGCACCTACAGTAACGCAGTTTGCGCTATTAGGTTTAAGTGACACAGCTAACCTTGTTGTTATGTACGAAAAAGATGATTGGTCTGCCCGTGTTGCTTATAACTGGCGCGATCAGTTCTTAAACAATGCTGCTCGTGATGCATCAGAACCTGAATTTATTGAAGCTTATAGTCAAATTGATATGAGTGTAAGTTATCAAGTAAACGACCAATTAAGTGTATCGTTTGCTGGTATTAACTTAACAGGTGAAGATCCACGTTCACATGGTCGTACTAAAAACATGTTATGGGCGGCAGAAGAATGGGATGCACGTTATGAAGTTGGCGTACGTTACACCTTCTAAGTAGTTTGATTTATTAAGCTTAATTTAAAATAGGCAGCTATAATTTTTAAATTAAGCTAATGATTAATAATGAATAAAGCCGTTTTATTGAATGAATAAAACGGCTTTATTTTTACAGGTTATTTTAAAAATTAATGCGGCTATGCAATCTTATTCAGGAAGATTAAATATTACTTATTTTGTCGTCATAGTGAGACTGAAACAAGTTCAGCATAACGGTTTCAGTATCTAAAACAATTAGATCCTGAAATAAACTCAGGATAACAAGTTCAATATAAGTGATTGATTTATTTTAATATAAATAAAAAACAACAATAAAATATTTATTAAAGAGCTCTCAGTATACCTGTTAATTTGAAAGCACATAAAATACTCTCCCCCGAGTCATTTCATACCGCGTTCAAATTAATTTAATACCTAAATAGACGTATGGTGTTGAATGGGCTCTTTAATGTATATTTAAAACTCGTTATAAAATATAGGAATTACCATGACAAATCATGTTGTATTAAATATTCAAGACCATGCCAAGTTAAAAGTAAACTCGCAATACAGTGCTAATCTTGGTGATAATATAAGCAACACCCTCACCTTTCCTACTGAATTTGCTGCCGTACAGCGTGAATATCCGATATTATTTAGTAAAAACCCAGAAACAGGACAATTTCAATCAGTAGTATTATTTGGATTGAAAAGTGATGAAAATTTATTTTTAAACAATGGTACATGGCAGGCAAATTATATTCCTAGTGTGATCACCAAAGGGCCCTTTGCTATTGGTTTTGAACAAAAAAACGATACCGATGATAAATATCAACAAACACCTATTGTTTATATTGATTTAAATAACCCTAAAGTAAATGATACTGAAGGTGATAGCATTTTTACCCAAGGTGAAAATAGTGCCTATTTAAATAAAGTTAGCCAAGCATTAATCACAATTCATGATGGCAACCAAGTAAGCCAGCCGATGTTTGATGCATTTAACGAACACGATTTAATTGAACCGATTAGCCTTGATATCGAACTTAACAATGGTGAAAAAATATCGATCGGTGGAAATTACACCATTAACGGTGAAAAATTGGCTAAGTTATCAGGAAACGCATTAGAAAAATTAAATAACGCAGGTTTTTTATCATTAGCTTTTTTTGTTTCATCTTCATTAAATAATGTTCAAAATTTAGTGGATAAAAAGAATCAACAATTAGACTTAGCTAAATGATTTTTCCTGATCTACATATTATCAAAACATTACAATATTACATTCTTATCATCTTGTATTGCGATTGTGGTCATACTGATACTGAAACTAGTTCAGCATGCCGGTTTCAGTATCTTGTTAAATAGATCCTAAAATAAATTCAGGATGACAAACTTTATATACTTATAAATGTATAAAAATAAAAGTCAGGCTAACATTAAAGGGCTAACATGAATAAAAATATAACCGACATAGTGATTGCAGGCGGTGGTACGGCCGGTTGGATGACAGCCGCATCTTTAGCTAAATTATTAGGCAAATCATTTAATATTAGTTTGATAGAATCAGACGAAATCGGCACGGTTGGTGTTGGCGAAGCGGCTATTCCCACTTTAACTACTTTTCACCGCTTGCTTGGTATAAACGAACAAGAATTCATGAAAGCCACCCATGCAACGTTTAAGCTTGGTATAAGTTTTGAAAATTGGCGAGAACAAGCGCATCAATATATTCATGGCTTTGGCCGTATGGGTAAAGAATGTTGGGCCGGTGAATTTCAACATTTTTGGTTACACGGCGTAAAAAATGGCATCAACGAAAGCTTTGATCAATATTGCCCTGAAATTCAAGCGGCTAAAGCCAGTAAGTTTTCACTTTCACCGCAAGGTGTTTTAAATTATTCCTATCATTTAGATGCGACATTATATGCGAAATATTTACGCCAATTTAGTGAAAACTTAGGCATAAATCGTATTGAAGGGAAAATAGTCAAAGTTACTAAAGACGAAACTAACGGTAATATTAATGCCCTTACTTTACAGTCTGGCCAAGTGATTAATGGACAGTTATTTATCGATTGTACAGGCTTTTGTGGTTTGCTAATTGAACAAGCCCTACACACAGGCTACGACGATTGGTCACATTACCTGCCTTGTGATAGCGCAGTAGCTGTGCAAACAAAATCAGTTGCGCCGGCATTGCCAATGACCCGCTCTATTGCGCGCGAAAGTGGCTGGCAATGGCGCATTCCTTTGCAGCATCGTGTAGGAAACGGTTTAGTGTATTGCAGTAAATATTTATCTGACAATGATGCCACCTCAATGTTATTGAAAAATATTGAAGGTGAAACTATCACAACACCACGCGTGATAAAATTTAAAACAGGCAAACGCCGTAAAGGATGGAATAAAAACTGTATCGCACTAGGTCTTTCAAGTGGATTTTTAGAGCCACTAGAGTCAACCAGTATTCATTTAATTATGTCAGGTATTTTACGTTTAATTCGGCTATTCCCGTTTGCAGGTATAACTAAATCAGCGGTTGATGAATATAACAATCAATCAGCTACCGAAATGGCACATATTCGTGATTTTATTATTTTGCATTATCATGTTACCCAACGCAGCGACAGTGAATTTTGGCGTCATTGTCAGCAAATGGATATACCGGAATCATTACAACAACGAATTAATTTATTTAAAGAAACAGGACGTATATTTACCAGCGAAGGTGAATTATTTAGGGTGGATTCGTGGGCGCAAGTGATGATTGGCCAAGGGTTAATGCCTGAGCAATATCACCAAATAGCACAAGTAATGAAACAACATGAATTGGAAGGATTTCTTAAAAATATAAGAGAGCCGATCAAAGCTATGGTTGAAAAACTGCCAAGTCATCAAGAGTTTGTCGATAGTTATTGTAAATCAACAATGTCATAGCACTTAGTTCACCTGGCTAAAATAAAAAAGCCTATTTCATTGCTGAAATAGGCTTTTATGTTTTATTAGTTTAAGAGTAATTAAATACCCTTAATCACTATTTTAAAACTGGTACTTTAACTGAAGTTTGAATTGCAGCTTCAATACGACGGTTTTTCATATTGGAGGCACGAGTATCTGCATTATCTAATAAACGAGTAACACCGTAACCTTTCGCTTCAACGCGCGAAGCGTCAAGACCAAATTTTTCAATTAATAAATTTTTAACCGACTCAGCACGTTTTTGAGAAATCATCATATTATAGTCAGCTTGACCTGTATTTGAAGCATGACCTTCAATAACAACCGTTGTGTCAGGGTAATGTTGCATAAATTCCGCAAGTGATTGAATTTTATTTACATAATCAATGGTAACTTGTGATGAGTTATTAGCAAAATTCACTGATAAATTAATGTTTTCTAACTTATCTTGATAAACCGTACAACCGGTATTATCTACTTTATAATCACTGTTTGAATCAACACATTGATCTTCATTGTCATAAACACCATCGTTATCGCTATCAACTAGCACTGGTTTTTCAATAATTGGCTTTTGAACCATTTCTTGTTTAACAACAGGTGTAATGGCTTCTTTTTTAAATATTGGGGTTGCTTTTGCTGAATCACCAAAAAAGTAAGTAAAGCCTATGCTGGTAGTGTAATCATTGTAATAATCAGATAAATCAGAATAACCTTTACCTTCTAAATATACTGAAAATTTGTCTGTTATATAATGGCGATAACCGGCACCTAGGCTAGCAGAAATACCACGTCCATTAATAGCAATACTACTTATGCCAGCAATTAGATAAAAATTTTGTTGTTTAGGAAAATATAAAGCATTAAAGTCATATTTGTCTGAATAAGTTACGTGTGCGTTGTCATCACGTAAGTTAAGACTAAAATCTGTATAAGATAAACGAAGTTCAAGTGATTCAGTTAATCTATGACCTAATTCTACACCGAAGCCATTACCATCAATTACATCTGTAGCATATGAAGGTACCAAGCTACGATCGTCATCATTATTAAGGTATGTAGCATGTAAACCACCATAAGATTTACCCACCAACGATTTTGCAAGAGGTGCGTCTTGTGCGAATAAAGGTGTGCTCAAACTTGAAATGGTAAGAGCTAATAATAATTTTTTCATTATATTCCTAATATATTTATCAATGGCTGAAATGCTATCGATTCCTTTTAATGGCGCGCGATTCTATAATAAAATCACACAGAATGTAACTTTTTCTATTATTTTTTTAATGGGTGTAGATATTTAAAACTTGGTTTATACAAACTTAGTGTATTAACTAAAATAAAAAGAGTTTAAAAAAACATAATATATCTGATGGTATAAATAACACTAAACTTTTTGCAACCCAAACTGCTTTATTTTGTTAATCAAGGTGCGATTATCCGTTAAACCATTAAGATATTTTGCGGTTATTTGGTTATTTTCATTAAATAACTGCTCTGCTAAATCATGATCTAACGATTTATTATCTGTACTTCTTGCTATTGTTTCAAAACCCATTCCATAGAGCACATATTGCCAACTAGATGAGGGAAACACTTCGTCAACTTGGGTAAAATCATGGCGACTTGGCGGATGATGTTTCCACAAAGCCATCAATTCAAGTAAAGAATCCGGTATTGTTTCTTCTTTGCAGTTGTCACGCCAATACTGGGTGTCTTTACGTTGCGTTAAAATGTAATGAAATTTTAAAAATTCGATAACACGCTGCCAACGGTATTGAAACTGTTGATTATACCGCTTAGCAACAATATCCATTACACCTCGAGTGGCTGGTAATTCTTTACTGATTTTAGCGGCGGCTAATTCAATTAATACTAAGGCTGAGGCTTCTAACGGCTCTAAAAAACCTGACGCCATGCCAACAGCAACACAATTTTTATGCCAAAATATTTCACGATGCCCTGGGTTAATCGGTATTTTTTTAACCATTAACGAATCGGCTACTTCTTGTCCTGTTTGGATTTTAGTTTGGTCTTGCACTGCTGACGCTTGTAACCGCTCTTCAATAGAATTCGCAATATAAGTGCGTAATTCTTTTTCAGCATCACTATCGCTAATGTGCGCACTTGAATAAGCATAACCTACACCGCGACGCGTCGGTAAACCAATATCCCATATCCACCCTGCACTTTGCGCGGTTGAGATGGTGTGCGAACTAATAGCACTATTTTCGTCACTATAAGGTACGCGTGTTGCTATGGCAGAGTCATTAAATAAAATATGTTTTTTACTGATAAAAGGTATTTGATAGTGCTGTCCTAACAGCAATGAGCTAAAACCAGTACAGTCTATAAATAAATCACCACTGATCTCGCCATGCTCTTTGGTAGTAACTGAACTAATATCGCCATCGATTTCACCATTTACCGAAGTAACGTGACCCACAATATGTTTTACACCCAATTTTTCAATACAATGTGCACGTAAAAATTTTCCGAGTTTTACAGCATCTAAATGATAAGCATAGTTCGCAACCGCTGCATATTCAGGGGTCGATATTTGTTTAGGCGCTAAACCTTTTTCACAGACATGACTTTGAAAACAAACCGCATCAGCAAATGAAATATCAGCACGTTTTTTCTGCCACGGGATCACTAAGTCAGTTTTATGATAACCATGAGGAATCACAAAAGGATGATAGTAAAAATCATCCTCAGCGCCCGTTACCCATTTAGCAAATTTTGCACCTTGTTTAAAAGCCGCATCACATTCACGAAACAAATCAGTTTCAGATATGCCAATAGTATCAAGTGTTTCACGCATAGTTGGCCATGTACCTTCGCCAACACCAATACTACTTACATCGGGCGATTCAACTAAAGTAACTTGTACACCAGAAGCTAAATTCGACTTATGCTCTGCAGCAATAACGCCAGCCGTTAACCAACCAGCACTGCCACCACCAACAATAACGATATCTTTAATCGGTTTATCATTTCTCTTAGATTTATCATTGGTATTAGTTTTATCATTCGAATGCATAAAATCACCTTACTTCTATTTAAGTGCCAGTATTCAAGTTAAAGTTGTACCATACATTATTTTATCTGTGGACAGGCTAATTTAACCTCATTGTTATCTATAGGCTTGATAACAATATCAGCAACTTCAATAGATAATGCTGTGTTACTTGATAACGTAAATGGGCTAGTCACTTTGGCCATATTAACACCAAGTTGCTGGAAACATGCCATATCAACGCTCATTTGTTGCCATTCGTTTACCGTTGCAGCACGCAAATTTTCATTAAGATCAATGCTCGCACCACAAGGCTTATCATTGCCCTCGCTGGGAAATTGACATTGCATGGCTAACTGTACTTTTGCTAGTTTTTTAGCATCTACATTAGCTATTTGATTTATTTTATAGCTAAATTGCAAGGCTAAATTATTTTCAACCGTTGAGCGTAAGTCTCGTGGAAAGTTACTTTCAAAACCTACACTCGCCATTTCAGCCCCATTAAAAATAATGTTGCGAGCATCTTCTTGCACTTTACGATCACTGGTTTTTAACGTAACAGCGCCAAGAGTTTGCACATTCGAACTCACTATTTTTTCTTGGTTATTAGCACGTAACACCACACGCCATGGTTTTTGAACTGCACGCGTTAAAATATTAACCGAGGTATTTTTAGGGTTAGCGCTTACTTGCTCGGGTAAGTTATCACTGAGCTGTGCTTGCTTTTGTTCGCTATTTGCACTCGCTAAATAACGCAATCCATAACCATAAGGTAACAAGGGTTGGTAATTTTCATCAAAGCGATTTACGTTGGTTTGATCAGGTGTTGACGGCCACGAATATGATAATTTGCCAACAAAGTCATAATTTATTTCACCGTTTAATTTGCGTAATAATACATCGGCAATGCCCTGTCCTTCTGTACCTGGTAACCAAGCAGCGACAAAAGCATCAGACGCATTTAATTCAGCATTAACCCATAACGGGCGACCGCTAATAAATAAAGAAACTACCGGAATATTTTGCGCTTTAAGCGATTTTAATAAGGCTAACGCTTTTTTATCACCGCGTTGAAAGTCTAAATTATCAATATCGCCATTACCTTCGGCATAAGGGTCTTCGCCAAATACAACAATAGCTACATCGGGCTTTTGTTTAAAGCTTGCATCATTGCTTAATTCTACACTACCACTAGATTGCTCAACTGCTGCTTTTATGCCAGCATAAATAGACGTTGCTCCAGGGAAATCTGCATTTTTATTGCCTGTTCCTTGCCAAGTAATTGACCAACCACCGGCTTGTTTACCGATGTTATCTGCACCATCACCTGTGACTAAAATATGTTGATCAAGCGATAACGGCAAAATTGCTTTATTTTTTAATAAAACCAACGACTCACGTACTGCTTGTCGGGCTATATCACGATGAGCTTTTGAACCAATTAACGCAGTTTTACCTGAAAATTTACGGTTAGCTGGGCTTGGCTTTTCAAATAAACCTGCACGAATTTTTACGCGCAAAATGCGTTTTACTGCATCATCAATACGGCTTTGTGCTATTACACCCGATTTTACTTGGGCGATAGTATTTTCATATAACGGCTTCCATGCATTGGTAGGAACCATAAAGATGTCTAAACCTGCATTAACCGCTTGTGGGCAACTTTCGTTAGTACACCCTTTAACTTGTCCGTGCCCATTCCAGTCACCAACAACAAAACCATCAAAACCCATTCGATCTTTTAGTACATCGGTAAGTAAATATTTATTACCGTGATTTTTTTTACCATGCCAGCTATTAAAAGAGGCCATCACTGATTGTGCACCTGCACTTAAACCGCCAACATAACCTTGAGCATGTAATTTAAACAAATCCGCTTCACTAGCAATATTATTACCTTGGTCAATTCCTTTTTCTGTACCACCATCCCCTAAAAAGTGTTTAACCGTACTGATCACGTGTTGATCATTTAAAAAATCTTTACCCGCATGACCTTGTAAACCCCTAACAATTGCTGATGAATAGCTCTTTACTATTTCAGGATCTTCCGAATAGCCTTCATAAGTTCTTCCCCAACGATCATCACGTACAACAGCAACCGTTGGTGCAAATACCCAATCAATGCCAGTTACCATTACTTCAGTTGCTGTGGCTTGTGCTATTTTTTCAACTAAATCGGCGTCATGCATAGCGCCTAAACCAATATTATGAGGAAATAATGTCGCGCCTATAACATTGTTATGCCCATGAACGGCATCGGTGCCCCACATGGTAGGGATCGCAATACCGTCTATTGAATCATCCATGGATGCTTGATAAAAGTCTTCAGCAAGTTTGATCCAATCTTTAGGGGTTGCATGTTTATTGTTTTGTGGAAAAGCACCACCACCATTTAAATAAGAACCAAAACCGTAGGTACGCATATCTTCAACAGTAATATCACGTATTTCAGGTTGGATCATTTGCGCGACTTTTTGTGCTAAGGTCATTTTTGCGAGGATTTTATTAATTCTCGTTTCTACTTCGTCTGATTTTTTAACTTCAAATGTCAGTTTTGGCCAAACAGCAGCTATATGATCCGTTTGTTTTTCTTGAGTTTGCGCAGGTTTTGTTAAAACTGTTTTACCCTTGTTATTAGTATTGTCATTACAGGCCGATAAAACACTTAACGCTGCAACACTAAAACAAACCATCGCTACGCTGGTAGTTTTGATCTTCATATTTTTTTTCGCACTTATTTTCATACATTTTTTCATACTAGGCTTCTTTATATTCTTCATATAACTCATCATAATTACTCATTCTATTTCTGAATTAGTTTTATATATCAATTATTTTTGAGCTTGGGGTTTACTACCAATAACACCGTAATAGGCAATAAATAGGTAACACAAAATAGGTAAAAAGAAAGCGGGTTGAATCCCTATTGTATCGGCTAAAACACCCTGCACTAATGGGATTAAAGCACCACCAACAATGGCTAAACATAAAATACCTGATCCTTGGCTAGTATGTTCACCTAAACCATTAATCGCCAAACTAAAGATGGTTGGAAACATAATAGAATTACACAAGCCGACCAATAAAATACTAATCATTGCCAAGGTGCCTGAAGACATGATAGTGATAAGAATTAACAGCGAAGCCATCGCCGCATTAAAGGCTAATGCTTTACCCGCTGGAACTTTTTGCATTACTGCTGCGCCAATAAAGCGTCCAACCATTGCGCCGCCCCAATAATAAGCAACATATTTAGCTGCTTCAAAAGTTTCTAAACCCGCAATTTTTGGATCAGCGAAAAAACTCACTAAAAAGCTACCAATAGACACTTCAGCACCCACATAAACAAAAATACCGACTGCACCTAAAACTAAATGGCGGTATTGCCATGCACTACCCGAAACTAAATCTTCAGCATTTGTATCAAGCTCTTTTGGTTTGTTTGAACCGTGTGGCAATTTTAACCACGCAAAAATTGCGGCTAAAATTAATAACATAGCCGCTAAAAACACATAAGGCATTTGTACTGATTCAGCTGATTTTGCGGCAGACATCGCTTCGGCAGTTTCATTTAATATTAAGAACGCACCAAAAAAAGGTGCTACGGTTGTACCTAAAGAATTAAATGCTTGAGTTAATGTTAAACGTGATGAAGCAGTATTTGGGTTACCTAAAATACTCACAAAAGGGTTCGCGGCAACTTGCAAAATAGTAATACCACTCGCGAGTACAAAGAGCGCAAATAAAAATATACCGTAGCTATGCTGCGAGGCTGCAGGGTAAAATAATAAACAGCCAACTGCAGCAATTAATAGTCCAAGTACAATACCCTTTTGAAAACCAGCACGTTTAACTAACGCCCCCGCAGGTAAAGAAACAATAAAATAAGCACCAAAAAAGCAAAACTGCACTAACATGGCTTGGCTATAAGATAATTCAAATATTCCTTTTAGATGGGGGATCAAAATATCATTTAAGCTGGTAATAAAGCCCCACATAAAAAATAAAGACGTTAAAGCAGTTAATGCGAAACGATAATTGGTAGATGAATTGGTATTACTCTGATCTGTATTTAACTCGTTTGTTTTTATCACGTTTGTCGTTTCCATAATTTTCTTCCTGCAAGTAAGAGGTTTATCTTTTTATTTGTATTGAACAAGAGCAATTATTTAAAGCCTTTATCAAAAATTTATTTGATAATTTTTTTTGCTAAAGAGCTTATTTTTTATATTAACTGTGTTTTTTAAAAAATATAGTCAACTAACACACCATTTAAATAGGTATTGGTTTTAATTGTTTTTCAATTACAGCTTAAGCTAATATGCTAGCACTTAATTTATGTATACTGCATGCAATACATTTAATCTTTTAAAATCAGTGTAGTACTGCATAAATAAAATACCGATTTCATGAGAACAACCCACTTATACAATTAAGTTGTTGACCTAGGTTACATAAAATACTATCTTTATGTAAGCGCTTTCACACCATTAAAGAACATAACTAAATTTTTTTCAAGCTTTTTGTAAGCGCTTACAAAAATAAAAGAAGGAAAATAAGTTTAAACAGCTTATAAAATAAATGATGACAAAATTTTCACTACCCGCAAATTCAGTAATGCGCGCTAAAGACTTTATCTACGGTGTAGCTACCGCTTCATTTCAGATCGAAGGCGGTATAAATGAAAGACTCCCTTGTATTTGGGATACTTTTTGCAATACTCCAAATAAAATTATCGATAATTCAACAGGCGAAATAGCCTGCGATCATTTTAATAATTGGCAACAAGATATTGAGTTAATTGATTCATTAAATGTAGATGCTTATCGCCTCTCTATTTCATGGCCACGTGTTATCACCCAATCGGGTGAATTAAATAACCAAGGGGTTGAATTTTACCTTAACCTCTTAAAAAAATTAAAAAGTAAAAACATCAAAGCGTTTGTTACTTTATATCATTGGGATTTACCACAACACTTAGAAGATCAAGGTGGTTGGTTAAATCGAGAAACCGCTTATAAATTTCAACACTATGTGGAATTAATTAGTACCGCCCTTGGTGATTTAGTACACGCTTATGCCACCTTAAATGAACCTTTTTGTAGCGCATTTTTAGGCTATGAAGCAGGAATTCATGCACCAGGTATCGTTGGCAAAGAATTTGGTAAAAAAGCGGCACACCATCTGTTACTTGCCCATGGTTTAGCAATGCAATCATTAGCAAAAACAAGCCCTAATAGCTTACATGGCATTGTGTTAAATTTTACACCTTGTTACCCAGCTTCAAACAGCGATGATGACATTGCGGCTTCTAAATTTGCTGATGACTATTTTAATCAATGGTATATGAAACCTGTAATGGACGGTCAATATCCTGAAATACTGTCACAGTTACCTAAACAAAATCATCCTGAAATTTTAGCGGGTGATATGGACATTATTGCTCAACCTTTAGATTTTTTAGGGGTTAACTTTTATACCCGTGCAATTTATAAAGCTGACGCTAAGGAAACTTTTTTCCAAATTGAAGCACCGGTTCCAAGAACAGATATTGGCTGGGAAATATACCCACAAGCGTTTACTGATTTATTAGTATCACTTAACAACACTTATACATTACCGCCTATTTATATTACTGAAAATGGCGCAGCCATTGATGATAAAATTATTGATGGTAAAGTTAACGACCAAGCACGAATAAGTTACTACCAACAACACTTTGAGGCATTAAATAGTGCGATAGAACAAGGTGTTAAAGTAAATGGTTATTTTGCTTGGAGCTTAATGGATAATTTTGAATGGGCTGAAGGTTATTTAAAACGCTTCGGCATAGTATATGTAGATTATGAAACACAACAAAGAACATTAAAATCAAGTGCCATAGCTTATAGAGAGATGATCAGTAATCGTTAATTTTTATCGCTAAAACAATTAATAATAAAGCACGTAAAACATAAAAAACAGGTGTAACAGCATGATAATGAACAAACTGCGAATTTCTGAAAAAATTGGTTATGCCATGGGCGACGCCGCTGCCAACTTAGTTTGGCGTGGCGCATTGGCTTATTTAGCCGTTTTTTATACCGATACTTTTGGTATTAGTGCAACTGCAGCCGCATTATTATTTTTAGTTGTACGCCTTTCTGATGGTGTAACCGATATTATTATGGGCATGATCGCCGATAGAACAAACACTCGATGGGGTAAATTTCGCCCGTGGATATTATGGTCTACCCCATTTTTAGGGCTTTTTATGGTACTTTGTTTTACCACGCCAAACTTTAGTGACGACGCTAAACTTGCCTACGCCTATATTACCTATATTGGTTTAACACTTGCTTATACTGTTAATAACGTGCCTTATTCTGCTTTAATGGGCGTAATGACGCCAAGCGATACCGAGCGAACTAGCTTGTCTAGTTTTCGTTTTGCTGGTGCTTTTTTAGGTGGTTTATTGGTGATGGGGTTTTTACCCGATTTAGTTCGCTATTTTGGCGCGGGTAATGATGCCATGGGTTATCAATATACCATGTACTTGTTTGCCGCTTTATTAATTGCATTAATGGTGATCACCTTTAGCACTACAAAAGAACGCGTTTCGTTAGCCGTTGATGAAACCACTAGTTTAAAAACTGAGTTGTGGGATCTTACTAAAAACCTTCCTTTTATAATTCTACCTTTGTTAGCGATGACCTTGTTTTTCTATTATCGTGAAATATACAGTGGTTTATTCTTTGTTATTGTTATGTCAGCGATGGTTTTCTTTATAAAACGCATGATTAATTCACCCGCTAAAAAATTAAGCGGTTCTAAACAAGACATGGTTGATTTATTAACCAACAAACCGTGGTTGATTTTATTGGGTATTGGTTTTTTAACCATGATGTTTAATGGCATAAAAATGGGCGTGATCGCCTATTACTTTAAATACCAAGTTGGTGATGAATTAATGGCGGGTAAATATTTTATCGCCTTGCTTATTGTCTCTATCTTAGGCGCACTTTGCACTAGCTTTTTAGCGAAAAAATTTGGCAAACGCTCATTATTTATAGCTTCTCTTATTATTAGTGGCTTATTTACCAGTGCATTTTATTGGTTACCTACTTATAACGTAACAGCAATTTTTGCCTTAGGCTGCGCGGCTGAATTTTTTGCTGCCATGATGCCAACTTTATTCTTTACAATGTTAGGTGATTCAGCTGATTATTCAGAATGGAAAAATGGTCGCCGCGCCACGGGGCTTATTTATTCTGCAGGTACTTTTGTACAAAAAACAGGTGGTGGTTTTGCTGGAGCGCTAGTATTAATTGTATTAGCTAACTATGGCTATAATGGCATGGATCCTTCTTCTGTTGATGCAGCTTTACCGGGTATGATTTTATTAATGAGCTTTATTCCTGCCGTATTTAGTTTTCTGGGTGCTGGTTTAATGTATTTTTATCCACTAACCAGTGAACAAAACACTCATATCGGCAATGAGTTACACCAAAGAAGAATCGATTTATCGACCGCTGAAGCGCAAGCTTAGGCACTGCTATATTAGGCATAGCTATTTAAGGAAGTTTAATGAACAGTGGTGAAAGTACACGCCCTAATCAAACTGATATTGAAAAAATCAGCATTAAAGAAAAAATTGCTTATGGTTTAGGTGATACCGCCAGTAATATTATTTTTCAGACAGTAATGATGTTTTTATTACTGTTTTATACCGATATTGTTGGTATTTCACCTGCCGTAGTTGGCACTATGTTTCTGGCGGTAAGAATTGTTGATGCGATCACTGATCCCCTTATGGGTAACCTTGCTGATAAAACAAAAAGTAAATGGGGGCAATATCGCCCTTACCTACTTTGGTTAGCAATGCCTTTCGCTTTAATTAGCATTTTAACCTTCACCACACCGCAGTTTACGGGCACCGCAAAAATTGCCTACGCCTTTATTACCTATACCTTATTAATGATTGCCTATACCGCAATTAATATTCCCTATTGTGCCTTAGGAGGCGTATTAACCCCTAATGCTAAAGAGCGCGTTAGTATTCAGTCATATCGCTTTGTATTTGGCATGCTTGGTGGCGTTATTGTTGCCGCGGGCACTATGCCATTAGTTGCTATATTGGGTAATGGTGATAACGCAAAAGGTTATCAATTAACCATGATTGTAATGAGCGCTGTTGGCTTTGTTCTATTTTTACTTTGCTTTTTAGGCACAAAAGAGCGCATTTCGACTCCTGTCGACCAATCCGTTTCGTTCAAAGAAAGCCTGTCGCTATTATGGAAAAATGATCAATGGCGATTGCTATGTATTGCAGGGTTATTTTTACTCGCGGGACAAGTATTACGCTTAACCTTAGCGGTTTATTATGTGAAATATTTTCTTGAGCGCGAAGATTTAATTACTCTCTTTTTAACTTTAGGCTTAATTGGCAGTATGGTTGGCAGTGGCTTGGCTCAATATTTAGTTAAATACGTTTGTAAAATAAAGGCCTATATAGCTTTACAATTACTTGCTGCCGTTATTTGTTTCCTCAGCTTTTTTATTGAAAAAGATCAATTAATACTCGCTTTTACTTCCTTTATTGCTTGGAAATTTTTTCTTGATATGGCTTCGCCTTTATTGTGGGCAAAAATGACCGACACCATTGACTACGGCCATCATAAAACAGGTGTTCGCATTACTGGAATGATCTATTCTGGCGTTATATTTTTTATTAAGATGGGTATTGCTATTGGTGGTGCTCTTGCTGGTTGGTTACTTTCTTATTACGGTTATCATGGTGCTATTGATGGTAACATTAATGAACAAAGCTCGATTACTCAGCACGGTATTTTACTTTCATTTTCTGTCTATCCTGCCATTGGCTCTTTGTTAGTCGCATGGCTTATGACTAAATATACGTTAACTGAAAAAAAAATAGCCAATATTCAAAAAAGTCTTAATGTTTCAACAAATTAAAGCAAATAACAGGATGATGTTTTCCCTAAGTTCACAGTATGCTAGTATTTGGTTTTTTAAATGCTTTTTATGATTAGTTTTTTATAATTAGAAAAATCAATAAATTAAGTATGCTTAAAAATATCAACATCAATTAACTTCTTTAAATGAGTTAATGAAAAGTAGGAAATGTATGCCAACCATTTATGAAGTTTCAAAACTTGCCGGTGTGTCTTTAGCTACCGTATCTCGGGTTACTAATAAAAACCCAAGTGTCAGTGATAAAACCCGTGAAAAAGTACTCAAAGCGATGAAAGAGTTGGGCTATCATCCAAATTCGATAGCCCAATCGTTAGCTTCAAACCGCAGTAACAGTGTGGGTATTTTAGTGTCTGAACTTCAAGGTGCTTTTTTTGGGTTAATGATGGCAGGTATAGAAGAAGAACTTCGCGAAGCAGGTAAGCATGTCATTATCACACCAGGTCACAGTGAAGAAGACAAAGAAAAAGACGGTATAGAATTTCTACTCAATCGTAATTGCGATGCGATAATAGTTCACGTTGAAGCCGTTTCAGATGAATATTTAACAAAACTTTGCCAAGGCAAAACCCCCGTTTACATTATGAGTCGATATGTTGAAGGTTTGGCTGAAAACTGTATTTATTTAGACAACGAATTAGGCGGCTATTTAGCTACTAAAGAAATTATTAAACAAGGTCATACTGATATTGCCTATATTGCAGGTCAACAATTTAAACCTGATGCGCGCGATCGTTTATTGGGTCATAAACGGGCACTAGCAGAACACGATCTTGAATTAAATGAAAAGTTACTACACTTTGGTGACTTTAAAGAAACAGGTGGTATTGATGGTGTTAATCACTTTATTGAATCTAAAGAGCATTTTACCGCTATTGTTTGCGCAAACGATGAAATTGCCTCGGGTGCAATGACCAGAGCTCGCGAACACGGCCTATCGTTGCCTGAAAATTTATCAATAATAGGTTTCGATAACGTGATTTTTGCCCGTTTTATCTATCCTAAATTAACCACGATTAACAACCCTGTGAATGAAATGGGTAAAATGGCTGCAAAACTCGTGCTAAAAAACATTTATCAACATGATAAATTATCAATCACTTATGCCTTTAAACCAACATTGATATCTCGAGATTCAATTAAAAACATTAATTAGCCTTAACTTCTTATTTAAAGAACAAATCTAGTTGAATCAAAATAGCGTATACAACCATATAAATAACCGCAGGATGCACTTTACACTCAGTAAAAAGAGCAATAACCATGAGCGAAGTATTATTTAACACGTTAGACTTAACCTTGTTAATTACCGTATATCAGTGCATTTCGTTTGCACTATTTTTACTTTTTATCAAAAAAGGTAATAAACAAAGTAATATTTTACTCGCCCTATTCTTACTTAGCCAAGCTGCTATTCCGCTTGATACCTTGATTAATTTTGGTGAAGCTTTCCGTCAATATGCCATTAACTTTTCACCCAATATATTTTATGTTTTTGGTACCGCTTACTGGTTAGAAGCTGTTCTGCTGCTTTTTTATGTCCGATCATTAATTTATAAAAATTTTCACTTTACCAAAATTCATATTTTGTACTTTTTACCCTTTATTTTGTATGTGTTTTTTGAAATAAATGACTGGTACTTACTTGATTATGAGACTAAACAAGCCATTCTTAATGGTTACGTTCTTGCTGAAGAGCCTGCCTATACGCGTTTTATGAATTTATTTAGAGAGTTATTTCGCGTGTACGCTTCAATAATTTGCTTAATTGAATTAAAGCGATATCAAGCGCATATCATGGACACTTTTGCAGATATTGAAGCAGTTGATTTGAGTTGGTTAAAAATACTGGTGATCGGTTTTCTTATTATTCACGTACAAGCAGTTATTGTTACTTTAGGCTATATTTCTGTCATTGAATTAAATACGAGCATTAACTTTCAGTTAATCGGGCAAATATCAAATATAATGGTTATGTTTTTGATCACCTTTTTAATGTTTTTCAGCTTAGGCTTTACTTCCATGTTCAAAGGTCTAGACATAAATAAACACTCTATCAACAATCAATCTCAATCTAAGGAAGAAATAGATCCACAACAAATAAACACCATTACCCAATACATGAATGAGAGTAAACCTTATTTAAATCATTTACTTAATTTAGATAATTTAGCCAATCAGTTATTTATGCCCTCACGTCAATTATCTCAAATAATAAATCGCCATTTTGAACAAAATTTCTTTGAATTTATTAATGGTTACCGCATTGACGAAGCTAAAATATTGTTAACAAAAGCTAACCATCAGAAAACCACCATGTTAGATATTATGGACTTGTCTGGTTTTAACTCTAAAGCCACATTTAATACCTTTTTCAAAAAACTTGTTGGTTTAACACCAACTCAATATCGAAAAGAGCAATTAGAAAACCAATAATTATTAATTTAACGTACAACTTTATTTTTTGCAGAAAGTTAGACGATATAAATGATTATTTTTAATAAGCTTTGATACAAAATATTAATCTCTATTAAGGCTTACACCATGAATACTTTTAACGGCGATATGTCGGTTAAAAAAATCACTTTTATTTTTTCTTTACTGCTGTTTTCTTTTATATCTTCTACATTATTAGCCGCTAATAATGAACAATTTCAAACGAACACAGCAGAGAAAATAACAGAACAAGGTATTTATTTTCCTCAAAACAAATATATTGAAACCACTTTACCCACTTATCAAAAGAATAAAGACAAACTCCCCACACCAATTTTTGATCGCCGCCCTGATTATATAAAATTTTATTATAAAGCTTGGCAAATAGGCTTCGATCACTTTAAAAAACCAATGAAAAACAGCCCGCTTATCGCGAATTTTATCGACGAAGCATTTAATGAAAACATTTTCTTATGGGATATGAGTTTTTCCACCATGTGGGGCAATTATGCTCATCATATTTTCCCAAGTATTAACGGACTTAATAATTTTTACCATAGTCAATTAGTTGATGGGGAAATTGTACGGGAAATAGGAGAGCAAGACGGCAAACTTGGCGTTAAAGGTTGGTCGGAACCAGGCACTGCAGGGAATCTAAACCACCCAATGCTTGCTTGGGCCGAATTAGAGTCATATTACATTACGGCTGATAAACAACGCTTACAAAGCGTATATTTACCACTAAAGAAATATCGAGAAAGTTTTAAAAAAATCTATATACCTGAAGAAGGTTTATATTTAACCGATCATGGAGCAATGGATGATTCTCCGCGTAATACACAACTTTTAGCGGGAATTGATGTTGCTGCAGAAATGGTTTTATTTGATCGTTGGTTAGCTGAAATAGCTACAGAACTTAGCATAAATTCTGAAGCACAGTTATATGAAAATCGTGCTAAAAAATACAGTGATTTTATCAACGCCAAGCTATGGGACGACAAAACCGGATTTTATTACGATTGGGGTAAAAACAACCAACGTATGAAAATGCGCACAATTGCTGCATTTTGGACGATGATCGCAAAAATTCCTAACAAAAATCAGCTTACCGCGCTTATAAAACAACTGAATGATCCCAAGGCTTTTAATACTAAACATCGCGTACCTACGCATCCAGCCAATGAAATTGGTTTTACTGGAGATTATTGGGCAGGCGCCGTTTGGGCACCAACAAATACTATGGTTATTCAAGGATTAGAAGCAAACAATTACTACAAATTAGCACACGAGATTGCAATAAATCATTTAGATAATACCACCAAGGTATTTAATGAAACTGGCACCGCATGGGAAAACTATACCCCTTTAACACAAAAAAAAGGTCGAAAAGCTAAGTCCGATTTTGTTGGTTGGTCTGGATTAGCACCAATCAATTATTTAATTAAACACGCGATTGGTATTCGACTTAATGCACCTAATAACACAATTACATGGCGTATAACCGAGCTAGGCAGACATGGCATTAAGAACTTACGTTTTAATGGTAACAGCGACGCAACCATGAATAAAATAACATTAATAGCTCAGCCGCGAAAAACCATAACTGATCCGTTAAATTTTTCAGTTAAATGCCTAAAGCCATTCAATTTAATAACAATAAGTAACGGTATAACTAAGCATTACAGTATTGATTGTAAACAAATAAACTTCAATCAAAGCGTGGGGTAAAGCGAGCCAATTAATAGTATTGCCATCGTTACATTAAATATTCGATTTCGTTTTGCGTCAGTTAATAAAACTTGCATTTTTTTACCCAAAACCACCCATGAACTAATACAAGGCAAATTAACGGCACCAAAAACTAAAGAAACTATAACGATGGCGGTAATACTTTTACTGGGCGCATAAATGCTTATGGCGGTAAGCGCCATTGTCCATGCTTTTGGATTAACCCATTGAAATAAAGCTGCTTGTATAAATGTAAGTGGTTTTGTCTTATTTGTAGTTTTCTGGCTTGATTGACCTGACATTGCAATTTTAAGCGCTAAATAAAGTAAATAAACAACACTGACTACTTTCAATATTTGATAACTCGCTGGAAATACATCGAACAATTGAATAATGCCGAATCCAACCAGCATGATCATAAACGTAAAACCTAAGCCAACACCCAAGGCATGAGGAATAGTTTGTTTAAAACCAAAATTAGCACCTGAACTCATTAACATTATGTTATTTGGTCCAGGGGTGATTGAAGTAACAAAAGCAAACAACATTAACGCGGAGAATACTTCGTAATTCATTTGGTTATCTCTTTAAATTTTAAAATTATTTATTTGTGTGCAATTATATAATGATTCTATTCGAATTTATTTGCGAATTAACACCAAAAATTAAGGTTTAACACAACTAATGATTAAAAAATACAAGTATAACGATAAAATATTGTGCGAGCTCAAGGCCAATGGTCGAATTGCCAATACCGAGTTGGCTGAAAAAATAGGATTGTCGCCTTCGGCTTGTTTACGTCGTGTGCAAGAATTAGAAAACAATGGTTTGATAAAAGGTTATCGCGCAGTTATCAATAATGAATTACTCGGTATGAATTTTATTGCTTATGTGGGTATTGGGCTTGGTGAACATTCAATTGCTTCACAACTTGCCTTTGAAAAAGCAATAAAGCTAGCCGATGAAGTAAAAGAATGCCACAACGTAACAGGCTCTTTTGAATATTTAATCCGTGTAGAAACACACGATGTAAAATCATTCAAACATTTTCATGCCGATATTCTTGGTGCTATTAAACAAATCAGCAGCATAACCACCCATATTGTAATGGATTCACCTAAAGACGAACGTAGATAATATCTTTATTTTTCAAACAACAACGATAATACCTTTTTTTGTGGCAATGCATGATAATTGTTCACCGTTTTAGCGGCAAATAAGGCGTTATAAACCGCTTCTTCGGTTGCTTCTATTACCGCAGAAAACAGTGGTGTCATTTGACTATTTGCCAAACTTTTTTCAGGTAGCATTTTATCTTTTAAATGGCGCCTAACTGATTTGTTAGTAGAAAATGCAAGCACGTAATCACCAGAGCCATTAGACATAATTCCGCCTGTTCGGCCAATACCGAGCATTGCTCTTTTGGCTAAACGTGAAAGATTACGATCAGATAACGGCGCATCAGTGGCAATAATAATCATTACCGATCCGTCTGGCCCTGTTTTTTGCTCAGCTATAGATTTAAGTTTCCGGCCTACGGGTACCCCCATAATATGTAAATCGCCACCATAGTTAGCCTGTACTAGTACGCCAAGATGATATTGTTCAACTTTTCGAGAAGACGTACCTATTCCCGCTTTGTAGCCAAAAGCAACCGTACCCGTGCCTGCACCAACATTACCTTCAGCAACTGGGCCTGACTTTGCCTGTGCAATAGCATTTAACGCATCAGTTTTACTGACAAACCGTTGGCGAATATCATTAATGCGACCATCATTGGTTTCACCAACTACGGCATTAACCGATTTAACCGATTCATTCCCTTGATAATTTAACGTCCACTCAATACTCGCCTGTGCACACTCGGCGACATTAAGGGTATTGGTGAGTAGTATTGGGCTTTCTATTTCACCTAATTCAACAATTTGAGAAATACCCATTAATTTACCGTAGCCATTGCCCTGAAAATAACCAGCGGGCACTTTATGCTGATACAAATTTCCACCATGAGGTAAAATCGCCGTTACGCCAGTTTGTTGATTTTTTGCGTCATTAATTAAGGTAACGTGACCTACTTTAACACCGGGAACATCGGTTATCGCATTCCATTTACCTGGCGTAAAATAACCAGGAATAATGCCTAAATCTCTTGCTCGTTCATTAGCTTGTACAAATGTACTTGCACATAATCCACAAAGCGATAAAAGCAAAATCCATAAAAATGTGAACATTGTATTCATTTAAAAAACATCTCACTATTAAGCATAAAATTTAGCGGTTAATTAACTTCAAAACTATCAAGATCAGCCGCTGAAACAACTTTTCCTTTATAACCCGCTTTGCGAATTTCATCGATAAGATCTTGATCTGAACTGCCCCAATAAAGTTGATGATATAAAACAAGTAATTTGGGGTTTACTTGATTTGCAATTTTGGCAAGCTGTGTTGTTGAGGTATGAAAACTTGAGTGATATTTCTGCCACACAGGCGCTCGTTTATTGAAACCCACTTGTGAATATACTTCGTGTACTAATATATCTACACCTTTTGCTGCTTTTATCAGTTCAGGACTAACTCGGGTATCTCCCGAAACAACAATACTTTGTCCGTTATGACTAAATTTATAGCCAAAAGCAGATTTCCACGATCCATGCTCTACTTTAATGGCTTCAACATTAATATGTTTATCTTTATAAATAACGCCAGTGTCAGATATTTCCGTAGTATTAACTTTATAACCAATGTCATTAGCGGGCTCTAAGCCATGCAAACGCATATCAATATCTTGCTGATAAGCTAAAGATAAGTGCTTTACCATGTTTTTACTGCCCTGTGGTCCTATCAAGGTTAAAGGTACTTGGCGTTCAAGTACCCATGGAGTAAAAATTAAGTCAGCTAAACCTAGGGTATGATCAGAATGTAAATGAGTAAGAAAAACTGTCGATAAATTAGCCGCTTTTAGCGAACCTTCACCGTTTAGTGCGGCGGCACTAGCTCTTCTAACAATGCCAACGCCTGCATCGACCAAATATGATTTTCCTTCCGAAATAATCGCAACGGCGGGGCCCGAATGAACGGGATCGGCATTAGGTGTGCCTGTACCTAGTAAAATAACTTTTAGTGGCGTTGCCCATGATAATGGTGCGATCAAGACAATTAGTGTACAAAAAACTAAGTGTTTAAGGTTAATCATATTTTCTCTTTGTTTTATTCTTATTGTTGTTTTTATTTTTGTGCTTGATTTTGTGAATAGCTTTCAACCGCTCGCCACACTCTTAATATATTGCCTGAGAGAATTTTTTGAATATCGTCTTCACTATAGCCACGATCTAGGAAACCTTGAATTAAAAATGGATAGGTAGAAACATCTTTTAAACCAACAGGTAAGCTATCACCAACACCTTCATAATCAGAACCAATACCAACATGATCAATACCAACCAATTTTACAACATGATCAAAATGATCTAACACCGCATCACGGCTAGTAAAAGGATATGGCATTTTTAGTTGGTACGCTTTTTTAAACGCTTTAACTTCATTACTATCAATAGTTACGCTATTGGCAGCCATAAATTTACTGCGTGCCTCTTTATACGTTTTTGAATAATCACGGGTATTTTGAGAAATAAAGCTCGACCCAAAACTAATTTGTATAACTCCACCATTTTTAGCCAATAGCTTGATCATGTCATCATTCATATTACGTTCAAAACCGGGGGTAAAAAATCGTGCTGAAGAATGCGAAGCGATAACTGGCGTTTTGGTAATTTCCATAACCTGATAAAAAGCTTCGTCAGAAACATGAGAAATATCAACCATAATGCCAAGGTTATTCATTTGTTTAACCACCTCTTTACCAAAAGGCGTTAAGCCATTAGCTGGGTGATTACTATCATAAGATGAGTCAGATATTTGATTTGCTTTAGCATGCGTTAAAGTAATATAACGAATACCACGATCATAAAAATGTTTTAAATTCGTTATATCGTTTTCGATTGGGCTGCCATTTTCCATGCCCATAGGTAAAGACATTAAGCCTTTTTTAAAATTGCTCTCAATGTCTTTGGTGTTAAAAGCTAGGGCAAATTTATCTGGCGATTTTTTAACGATATTTTCAACCATATCAATAAGTTCTTCTGCATATTGCTTACTACCGCCAGTTACTTGTAGCTCAGAAGGAATATAAATAGACATAAAAGGTGCGTTCAAGCCGCCCAATTGGGCACGAGGATAATCAAAATCACCTTTTTCTGTCGCTACTGAAATATCTTCAAAATGTTCACTTAAACGCTCAGGAATATCTATATGGGTATCTATTATTAAATATTTTTTGGCAATTTCATCGGCACTTAAAATTGCTTTACTGGTAGCGGTAACAGAAGCTTGCGAGTTTTGGCTTGGTGCAGTTGGCTCAGTTTGTTTTGTTGGCCCACATGCACTTAATAGTATACTAGACGCTAACAATGTAGCGAGTAGTGGCGTAGAAACAAGTAACGGCTTAAGATGTTTTTTATTGTTATTCATAGTATTTCTCTTAATGTGTGATTGAATTTATTGCTATTTATTTCGGTTGTATTTGTCGAATTTGAATATCTTCCTTTAAAAAATTTAAAAATTCTAACGTTGTTTTAGAGGGTATTTTATTAGCCAAATGCAGCGCTTTTATTGAAAAAGTGATTGGTGGATCAAAGCGTTTATATTTTACCGGTTTTGCACCGTTTGAACGGGCAGTAAATTCGTCAACAATGGCAATTCCCCCGCCAAAAGCGACAAAATTTAGTACCATAAAATACGATTGCACCACAATTACAGGATCAACATCGATATGCTGGTGTTGAAATTTTTGAGTAATATAATTCCCCAGTGGGCCACTACTTTCAATACTCACTAAGGGGAAATTCACAATATCTTTCAGATTAATTTTATCAGGCAAATGATCCAATTCATTATTTGAATAAATGCAAACAAATTCACCTATGCCCATGTCAATATATTCCATATTGTTAACATGTGGTGGATCAAATGCTAAACCAACATCTTTCTCTTCTGACAGCAATCGAGGCATTAAGTTTTCATAATGTTGTGTTTGAATTTCAAACATAATACCGGGATTTTTTTTACGAAAATTTACCACTACTTCAGGTAAAATTTGCAAACCTAATGCGCCAATTGAAGCAAGTCTAACTTGTCCTTGCTCAATTTTTTTTATGCTTTTAGTGGTTTTTTTTAAATCATCTACTTTGTCTGCAATAATTCTTGTTTCTTCATAAAGAATTTTTGCTTCAGAAGTTGGCACCAACCGCCCTTTTAGGCGTTCAAACAATTGAAAGCCTAATTGTAATTCAGCATGTTGTAATATTTTACTCGCCGTAGGTTGGGTTATATGCAAATACTGCGCTGCGGCACTAACAGAACCCTGAGTAATAATGGCATTAAAAACTTCTATGTGGCGTAGTTTCATGTGTTTACTTCGTTACTTTGACTGATGAGCAAGTCGATAGATAAAAATAGCCGTTCTTTCAGTAGCCATTTGTAATGACTTTAATGATAGTTGCTCTCGAGGCGTATGACTACCTCGACCACTTGCCCCTAAACCATCTATTACATCGACATAGGGTGAAACAAATGCGGCATCGCCCGCTCCACGTTTTGCTGCAGGTAAAGCTGCAACCTCGCTATAGCCTAAATCTTGACTCACTTGATTGAACAATTTCAATAACGATTTATTACCTTGAGTTGACGGCATGGCTGGATAACCATCACGAAAACTTATTTCAGCCTTTGTTTTTGGTAAATTTAACGCAACAATCTGCTTCATACGTTGCTTAACCGATTCTCGTTGTTCATTACTAATAAAGCGGATATCCCCTTTCACTATTGTTTGCTGTGGAATAATATTTGATTTACCAAAAGTGGAATAACTGTTTGCTGCCTTTAAATGTTTTACTTCAGTACCGCCAGCAATGATCCCAGGACTAAATGTTAGCCCTTGTTCGCCACGAATTTGTGCATAAAAAGAATTTAATATTCTTGCCGTTTCAAATATAGAGCCAGCACCAGTGCCATCACTAAAAATACCACTTGAATGTGAACGTTTAGCTTTAACTTTTAATGTCCAGCCAGTAGTTCCTCTGCGTGCAATACTTGCATAATCTTTACCACCCGACTCAAAACTTAAAGCAACATCACTTTTTTTTGCGATAGCTATCATCGGAGCGCGGCTGTCTGTTATTGGCCGACCAACACTTTCTTCATCACCATTTAATATGACGCGGACAGTTGCATTTTGAAGGCTGTTTTGCTGCTTAAGCGCTTTTAATGAATACAATATAATACTGTTACCATCTTTCATATCGGTAACACCAGGGCCTTTGGCTATATCACCTTTACTGATGTAAGTTTGAAATTTACTGGTTTTAGGAAACACCGTATCTAAATGGCCAATAAGCATGATATTAGTATTTTGGTTGCCATCATTTTTAGTGCGGTTATTTGAGCTCCATTTACTGTTGGCATTTGTTGATTCAATAAGTAAATGGCCTGCTCGCTTAACTTTTTTGGGTAAGTCGATCCACGTAGTTTTCATTCCCAATTGTTCAAATGCATTCTTATATAATGCGCCCACTTTTTTCACACCCGCTAAATTACGTGTGCCGCTATTAATGTTAACCGACTTTTCAAGAAAACTAAGTTGCTCATTAAAATTAGCGCGTACTTGCGCAATGATCTGCTGTTCTTTTGCAGATAAATTTTCAGCAAAACTGTTTAAGCAAAACTGTTTAAGCAAAACTGTTTAAGCAAAATAAATTAAGACTCAGTATTGCAGCGATGACTACAATTTTTCTTAATTTTTTTACATTTGTATTAAACGTCAAAGTGTTACTTTTTATTATTTTAGCCATCGTATTTCCCATATTATTTACGATCCAATATATTCTCTTGGCGTTATTCCGCCCCAAAGAGGGAAAGGTAATTCTCGAATGACACCGTTATTAAAACAAAGATTGTTATCACAATCGCCTTCAATTAATGTGGGTCCATCTAAATCAACAAACTTGGCTGCAAGTGCAATAAACATCGCTGGAGCCATTGAAAGCGAACTCCCCACCATACAACCGATCATAACGTCTACGTTGGCTAACTTAGCAACATCGACCATTAATAATGCTTCTGTTAAACCACCGCATTTATCTAATTTTATATTGATAACATCGTAAAATTGGCTTAAATAGTTAATATCTGCCGCGGTATGACACGATTCATCTGCGCCAATAGCAATGGGAGACCTTAGTCCATGCAATAATTCATCTTGACCACGCGGTAAAGGTTGTTCTATTAATACGACGGGCATACTTTTATCGGGTATTACATGGTGTTCAATTTTGACAATCTGGGCAATTATTGATTTTAATAAGGTGATATCCCAACTTTCATTCGCATCAATCAATAGTGTTGCGTGTGGTGCATTTTGATGAACAGCCGTTAGTCGCTCAATAATATCATCACGATTCAATTTGATTTTTAAATACGGATAATTAGCTAATTTAGCGGCGGATTTGCCCATATTTTCTGGCGTATCAATGCTGATGGTTTGTACGGTTGTAATTTTTTCGGGTTCTTCAACATTAAGTAAAACCGATACTCGCGTATTTTTTATTTTTGCCTCTAAATCCCATAAAGCACAATCTAAGGCATTTCTTGCAGCTCCCGCTGGTAATAGGGTTTGCAATTGTTCGCGTGAAATACCTTGTTCAATAAACGGTTGAACACTTTCAATTTGTGTTAATACTGACTCAATTGATTCATCATAATGATCAGTAGGCACACATTCGCCAAAACCGACTTTATTGTTTTCTTTAATTTCAACTTTTATTGTATCCGTATCAATGCGCGCACTTCTTGCAATAACGAAAGGTTCGCTCAACTGCCAATGTTTGGTCAAAGTGGTTAATTGTCGTTGTTTCATCGCTTTTATCTACTTTATTATGTAAAAATTACATTGCTGTTCGTATTTCACTGGTGGTACGAATATCTAATACTGTTTTAATTTTTCAACCAAAGCGCTAACACCCGTTCGCATTGGGTCAAAACAAGGTACTTGATATTTTTCAGTTAATAGTGCCATTTGTTGATTCGCTTCAACTTCGCTTAACAATCTTGTATTAAGCGATATACCTATTAATTTAACTGCCTTATTTGTTAGCCGAGCTACCGTTAAGTTTTGCTCAATACATTGCTGAATAGTTGGCATGGGATAATTGGGTAAATCTTTGATATGTACACGTTCAGCTTCATGACATAGCACAAGATAATCAGGTTGTGCACCATGTAAAAGTGCTGTACTCACGCCAGCAAAGGAAGGATTAAATAATGAACCTTGGCCTTCAATGATATCCCAGTGATCCGCTGAATTATTTGGACTTAATTGTTCAATTGCACCAGACATAAAATCGGCGATCACGGCATCAACACAAATACCTGAACCTTCAATAAAAATTCCGCTTTGCCCAGTCGCTCTAAAATCAACATTGAAATTTTGCTTTTTCATCTCTTCATGTATAGCTAAAGCGGTATACATTTTACCGACCGCACAATCAGTACCAACGGTTAATAAACGTTTTCCAGTACGTGGTGTGCCGCAGCCTATTTTACGAAATGTTGAAAAATCACGCACATCAATCAGCTGTCTATTATATTTTTTCGCTAACTTAACTAATGCTTGGTTATCATTTAATTTATGATGCAAACCCGAAGCAATATCTAAGCCCAAACTTAATGCTAATTCGAAATCGGCAAGCCATTCATCGTTGATATAACCGCCGCTATTAGCTATACCAATAATAAGGGTTTTAGCGCCTTTATCTAACGCCTGCGCTATTGTTAATGATGGTAAATTTAGGGAAACAGTACAATCACTTTGTTTAAATTCACCAACGCAAAGCTCTGGTCGCCACTGTGCTATACCGCGTGATGTTTTAACGGCTAGCATTGACTCACTGTTACCTAAATAAAGTAAATAAGGCGCTTTAAGCTGTACTGTATTATTCATAATTCTCACTTATTTAAAGTTACCATATTAGCGGGGGTATTTATAAATAATCCCGCTTTAATGAGAGTTAATAGTAATGATTTTACAAAGCGCTGTCGTATGAATTGATAATAGCAATGTATAGCTAATATCTATAAGTTAGTAATTTACTATCCAGTAAAAATCAGCAATTCATCAACACAGCAGTCGGCTACTTAATCTGCTAATGTGTAAGTTTTACGTGCTGCTTTTTTTACTTCGTCAGAATAAAAATAAACCGGGCGTAGTTTTCCTTTTGCATACAATGAGGCTTGGTCCTTAAAATGTGGTGATTTAGGATCGCCACTTTGCCCACCAGCCATAATAGCTTTCGCTTTAACCTTTTCGCCAAATTCAACCACAGCAACAAAACTATTACCACGCGTGCCGTAGAATTTTTTAGTACCGTTAAAAGTTCGTTGGCCAAAGGCGGCAAGCGCTCCCCAACGAGAAGAGGTAAAGCCAACAGGAATACTTTCGCCTTGATCATCGAATGGCTGAACTATATCGCCCGTTAAACGTTGAAAGCGATTAATTTCGCCCCACGGTGTTTGCCACGTACCAAAATCGGCCACTAATTTGTCATTCGCTTTTTGTAAACTTTTAACCGCAACTTTTTTGGCTACTTCTGTCATGTATTGGTCAAAAGTGATACCACGAGAACGATAACTGGCTAAGCCGTATTTATCTGCAATAGCACGCTCTCGCAATTCTCTTCCCCAAAACACGGCGACAGAGGTAGGAATACTTTGCTCTGAATAACGTTTATTCCATGCCTTTAAGGCATCGATTTGCGCTTGCAAAGCAACCTTATCTGCAGCTGGTAAGGCATCAAACTGTGCAAACAAAATAGGGAGTAACACATCAAACGCGGTTAAATGAGAATCGTAAGCCGTTTCAGTTAAGCTATCAATGGTAAAATCTTTCTTGTCTTTTAACACTTCAACAGCATGTATTCCGCGATAGTTTTCACCATAAGTAGACATATATGAAGGATAATCAGATTTTTTAGGGCTGTTTTCACCCGTTAATGAGTAAGGCCAGTTATTGGTATTCTGCAACCAACCATTTATTGGATTAAGCGCACCAACCGTTTCATCAACACTATGTAATCCTTGCCATTCAGTTTGAGGATTAGAACCATCAACAGGACGGTTCCAATTAAATTGTTGATCACGTTTAGGGATAAAATTTCCATGAAAATACGCAATATTGCCGCTATTGTCTGCATATACAGTGTTATTTGACGAATTTGTGTGAAACTGCATTGTTTCTTTAAAGCCCGCATAATCAGCTGTTTTGGTACGTAAATACGATTGTTGTAATGCTTTTACTGGTTCATTCATCAGTTTGATACTCATCCATTTATCAGCGTTACCTGCGATAATAGGGCCATGATGAGTAAAATAAGCAGTAACTTGTTTGCTTTTTAATCCTGTTGGTGTTTTGTAAGACAAGTTGATCGTTTTGCTTTCAATCGGTTTTAAAGCTTCGCCGTAACGATAAAATAAACCATTACTTTTTTTAACAATACTTTCTTCGTACCAGTCAATAGCATCAGCGCCACTTGAAGTATGCATCCAACCATTCTTACTATTAAACCCCTGGTAAATAAAGAATTGTCCCCATGTGGTTGCGCCATAAGCATTTAAACCTTCTTCGCTCACCATTTGTAATTCGGCACGAAAATAAAACGAAGTATGTGGATTAATTAGCAACAACGCATTACCCGTTGCGCTATTAGTTGGTGCTATGGAAAATCCATTGGAACCCGTAGGTTCAGCGTGAGGATACGGCTGATTCATTGCTAAGTCAGTAAGTTTTTTACCACCGTAAAAGCTTTCTAAATCACGCAAATTTACCCGTTCAATATCACCACCAATTGATCCTTCTGTAAATGACAAAGCCATCCACGGTTCAAAATGGGTGATAACTTTGGGTTTTACTTCTGGATGTTTGAGCAAGTAATAATTCAAACCATCCGCGAATGCTTTCATCAGTTTTTTCAACCATTGCGGGGATTTTTCGTAATCGAGTTTTAATTTCTCAGGGTCAATAAACAACTTCATCCGTAAATCACGATAAAGTGCTTGTTCACCCTCAGCTTCAGCTAATCGGCCCATCGCATTTAAATAATTTATTTCAATACGATTAAAATCATCTTCTGCTTGAGCATAAACCGCACCAAATACAGCATCTGCATCTGTTTTTCCATAAACATGAGGTATTCCCCATTTGTCTCGGATAATCGTAATGGCTTTAGCTTGTTCAAATAAACCGTCATTTACACTCGCAGTGGATTGCTTTATTAAATCCAATTGATTAGTTTCATTGGTTACTTTAGAACAACTCATTATTATCGTTAATGAGAATAAAACTGAAATATATTTACCAACGGTTTTGAATAAATTGCTCTTTAAATTCATATCACTTGAAATATGCATTACGCCTCTCGATAATTAACTTATTGCTTTAAATGATTTAATAATATATTAACAATTCATTTTAATGGTTGAATATGATTTCAACAATACTAAATGGTTTATACCACCATAGATAAAAGCTATAGGATTAATTATAAATCACTTCGGCTAATGTGTAATATAAAGTCAATCAATAATCCGATTACAAATAAAACAATGATGAACATATCAAAAATAGCATTCGTAATCGCTTATTAGCTAACTAAGTATTTTTAGAATAAAATTAATATGATAAAATTTAATTAACAGGTTTGGCATTTACTAAATTAAAATAATTTTTATTCCCAAATTAGAAGCCAGAGCCGCAAAACTTTCATATTATTACCCTCACCTTTTGAGGAATACCATGCACTCAAAGATTTCAAGCGCTAGTTTATTTAACACCCAAGCGTTAAAAAAATCATACCTTACTGGTGAAACAGAAGTTCATGCGCTTCGAGGGATCACAACTGACATTCCAAGCGGCGAATTAGTAGTAATGCTTGGCCCTTCTGGCAGCGGTAAATCTACTTTTTTAAATATTATTGGTGGCTTAGATCAACCGTCATCAGGAAAGGTGTTTTTTAAAGGCAAAGATTTAGCCAATTTCAACAATCATGAACTCACCTATTATCGAAGAGAACACGTAGGATTTGTTTTTCAAGCATATAATCTTGTTCCAAGTTTAACCGCACTCGAAAATGTAGCTTTAGTCACTGAAATATCAGCCAACCCCATGGAGCCATTAACGGCGCTTGAAATTGTTGGCTTGACCAATAGAGCTAATCATTTTCCTTCACAAATGTCAGGAGGAGAACAACAACGGGTCGCTATTGCTCGTGCGTTGGCAAAACGTCCAGAAGTCCTTTTGTGTGACGAGCCTACAGGAGCACTCGATAGTGCAACCGGCATTGTTGTGCTTAATGCGTTGATGACGGTTAATAAGGATTATGGCACAACCACGATTATTATTACCCATAACGCGGCTATTGCGCAGTTGGCTGATCGCATTATTCATTTTGCTGATGGCATGATCCAACAAGTGCAAATCAATGAAAACCGTAAAACACCAGAACAAATTAGCTGGTGATCAAACGATGATAAAACCGCGAACCATGGTAACAGCACTTAATCAAAAATTATTTCGTGATTTATGGAATATCAAAGGCCAAGTGCTTGCGATTACTTTAGTGATGGCTGCAGGTATTGCTGTGTTTATTATTATGTTTGGAGTACTCGACAGTTTAAAGCTCACCCGAGATACCTATTACGATCGTTATCAATTCGCCGATGTATTTTCATCGTTAAAACGCGCACCTGAATCAGTCAAAAATCGCCTTAACGATATTCCGGGAGTGTCCATCGTTCAAACTCGTGTTGTTTTTAGCGTAACGTTACAAATGGACTCCTTGATAGAACCTGCCACGGGTAAAATTATATCTTTGCCTGATAGCTCCCCTTCACTGTTAAATAAACTGTATTTAAGTCAAGGTAGACTGTTATACCCTAATGAAGAAAACGCCATTGTCGCCGATGAGAGTTTTGTGCAAGCGCACAAGCTAACCATAGGCGATCACATAAACGTTATTATGAACGGCTATAAACGCTCCTTAAAAATAGTGGGTACGGTTCTATCACCAGAATATGTATATAGCATAGCACCGGGGGCATTAATGCCTGACAGTAAACGCTTTGGCGTATTTTGGATGAGCCGACGTTCACTTGAAGCGGCGGTTAATATGAAAGGCGCTTTCAATGATATTGCCATTCAAGTAGAAAGAAATGCGTCAATTGAAAGTATTTTGGCGGAAGTCGACCATATTTTAAAACCTTACGGCGGTTTAATTGCCTTTACCCGCAAAGATCAACTGTCGAACTTTTTTGTCGCCAATGAATTAAAACAACTCAAAAGCATGGGATCTCTCGCCCCTATTATTTTTTTAAGTGTCGCCGCTTTTTTAATTAACGTGGTGATGTCTCGACAAATAGCAACGCAACGCGAACAAATAGGCATGCTTAAAGCGGTAGGCTACACCAATCTCGAAATTTCACTGCATTATTTGAAAATGGTCTTAGTGATCACAACATTTGGCGCTATTATCGGCCTAGCATTAGGGGCATGGATGGGCTCAGGCATGACCCAAATGTACACGCAGTTTTTTCACTTCCCCATACTCAAATATAATTTTTCGCTTGAAGTAATGATTTTAGCGGTCTCTTCCTGTGTGTTAGCAGCAATTATCGGCACATTATTTGCCATACGAGCCGCAGCTAAACTACCGCCCGCTGAAGCAATGCGCCCTGAAAGTCCGATGATGTTTAAAAAAACGGTGCTTGAACGCCTCAAATTTCATCACTATTTATCTTTTACTAGTCGTATAATTTTAAGGCAACTTGAACGCCGGCCAATCAGAGCCTTAATGTCTGCTGTAGGTATTGCATTCGCACTATCAATTCTTATTTTCAGTTTTTTCATGGAAGACTCCATGGATTTTCTAATGGATGTTCAATATCAAATTACTCAACGTGAAGATGTCAGTATTGGTTTTGTTGAATCAAAACCCTATAAAGCACTCGAAGAAATAAACGTATTACCCGGCGTGTTATCAGTTGAACCCATGAGAAGTGTACCGGTTTATTTTAAGCATAATCATTTGAAAAAACGTGGATCAATTACCGGTCTAATCCAGCATCCCCAACTGAGGCGAGTGGTCAACAATAAACTCATCGCTGTTGATATGCCAGAAAGTGGCCTTGTACTTAATAAAAAACTCGCTGATATTCTACAACTCAAGGTCGGCGATAGTGTTGAAATAGAAGTGTTAGAAGAAAAAAGACAAACACTAAATATTGCCGTTTCAGCAATCACCCAAGAGTTCATCGGTTTAGGAGCATTTATGCACCTACCGCAATTAAATAACCTACTCGATTCTGCCCCAAAAATTACTGGCGCTTCATTATTAATTGATCACAATAATAGTGCCTTACTTTACAAGAAGCTGAAAGAAATCCCTGCAATAGTTGGCTTAAATATTATTTCAGTTTTACGACAAATATTTGAAGATATTATGGTAGAAAATTTACTAAAAATGATGGCAACTAACATCATGTTTGCCAGTTTTATCAGTTTTGGTATTATTTACAATACCGCGCGAATTACCATTTCTGAACGCCATCGGGAGCTTGCTAGCTTACGCGTTTTAGGGCTTACTCGAGGCGAAGTTGCTTACATTTTATTTGGCGAATTGGGCATAATAACCCTACTTTCATTACCTTTGGGTATACTATTAGGTTACGGCATGTCAGTTGGCATGAGTCAGTCTATGGATAGCGAGTTATTTCGTATACCTGTTTATTTGAAAAATAGTACTTTCGGTTATTCGGTGCTTATTGTGTTATTTAGCGCTGCGGTTTCGTTTTATATAGTTTGGCGACAAGTTGATAGTATCGACCTCGTCAGTGCCCAAAAAGGAGTTGAATAGTGTCCACAAATCAGCAACAGCAACAGTTCAGTGGTGTTAAACGCTTAGTGAAAATAATGTTAGTGCTTTCTGCATTTGGATTGTTAATTTTTGCCTTTATGCCCGAAAAACAGCTAGTTGATTTAGCCACCGTCACCCAAGGTGATTTAATCATTACCGTAGAGGGTGAAGGTAAAACCCGCATTCATGATATTTACACGGTATCAACGCCAATAGATGGCCGAGTTACGCGCATCATTAGTGATGCGGGTGATATTGTAATTGCAGGCAAAACCCTGATTGCCAATATGTCCCCCGCCAACCCAGCTTTTTTAGATAAACGCTCAGAAATGCAGGCCAAAGCTGATATTGAAGGCGCAAAAGCAGCCCTTTCCTTAGCTAATTCACGTGTAAAACAAGCACAAGCACAACTTGCGTTAGATAACTCCGATTATAAACGCACCAAAGAACTTTATAATGACAAGATGGTTTCAGCCGCCACCCTTGAGCAAGTAGAAATAAGAGTCACCATGCAGCAAGCTGAAAAAGAAACCGCTATCGCCAATAAAGCGTTAATGGCCTCTCGATTAAAAGCCGCCCAAGCAAAATTGCTGCAACCTGAATCAATAGAGCAATTGAACAATAAAAACTGCCAAATTTGTATCTATTCTCCGGTTGATGGTCGCGTACTTCGCATATTACATCGCAGTGAAAGCATTATTCCTGTAGGTACAGCCCTTGTTGATATTGGTAATCCTAAAGATTTAGAAATTAACATTGAAATGCTATCAACTAATGCAGTAAAAATTAATCTTGGTGATAAAGCCTTTATAAAACGCTGGGGCGGCAAAGAAGATCTGTTAGCACGCGTTAAAGTGATTGAACCGTCTGGTTTTACTAAAATTTCAGCACTTGGTGTTGAAGAACAACGCGTCAATGTCATTCTCACGCTAACCCAACCTTATGAAAAATGGCAAACATTAGGTGATGGTTACCGAGTTGAAGCTGAAATAGTGATTGATGAAGTAAAACAGGTGAATAAAATTCCATTATCTTCACTGTTTCGGGTAAATGGCATTTGGTCTGTATTCAAAGTTGTGGATGGTGAAGCACAGTTACAAACCGTTAATGTGGGTAAAAGAAACAGTTTTTTCACTGAGATAACAAAAGGGTTAACGAATAGCGATAAAATCATTTTACATCCATCAAATAGTATTGAAGAAGGTGTAAAGGTGATGCAACGTTGAAATCAGAAAATTTAGGATTTATTAAACAATTTTAACCAGTACATGTTTATGTGCATTGTTTTATAAGTACAACGACTTCCATTAGTCTTACATCTACCAGCATTGCTGGCTAAAAAACAGCCAATACATTTCCGTATTAATTTTTATCATGTTAGCGTAGGTATTGAAATGATGAACTAAAATGATCAATCTCCCTATTAAGTGAATATTTTTAAAATCTAAAGGTGAATTAAATGGATAAAGCACTTCAAACAATAATTAATAATATGCCTGAAAAAACAGGGAAAAAACTAGAAGAGTGGATTCAAATATTAGCTAAGGAAAATTTTGATAAGCATTCCATTGCAGTAAAGTTCTTAAAAACAGAACATGGGGTCACACATGGCTTTGCGAATACAATAGTCACCTTATTTAAAGATAAAGATGAACCGCAACAAGATTTAGTTTTCAATCAATATATTGGTAAAGAATCACTTAAGCCAATTTACGAGATGTTAATTTCACAAATTAAATTGTTTGGTGAAGACATCGTTATTAGCCCCAAAAAAGGCAGTGTAAGTTTAATTAGAAAAACTCAATTTGCTTTAATAAAACCAGCAACTAAAACTAGAATTGATTTAGGTTTAAAATTAAAAGGTGTAGCTGTACAAGGCTGTTTAGAAAATTCTGGACCATTTGGCACCATGTGTACTCACAGAATACAACTAACGGGGATTTCTGATGTTGATCCAGAAGTGCTAAAATGGTTGTCCATGGCCTATAATAAATCAGTTTAACTGGAGATAAATATGAATATCACTGTTAGTGTCGAAATTAATAGCCCTAAAAACAGAGTTTGGCATGCTATTACAGATTTTGAAAATTGTATTCACATGATTTCTGGCATTATTGATTTGAAAATAATCCATAAACCTGAAAAAGGGTTAATCGGTTTAAAATGGACTGAAACACGTAAAATGTTTGGGAAAGAATCAACTGAGACGATGTGGATTACCGATTATATAGAAGAGGAATATTACTGCACACGAGCAGAGAATTGTGGCGCAATATATATTACCAAAATATCACTTGCTGAAGTCGAGGATAAAACCCTATTAACTATGTCATTTTCTGGCACCTCTGATTCAATATTTATTAAAATAATTTCATCTTTTATGAATTTATTTTTTAAAAAATCTATGATCAAAATGCTTGAAAAAGACCTTAATGAAATAAAAGCATTTGTGGAAAAAAGCTAAACATAATTAAGTACTTTTAAACAACTATACTAACGTTAATTGCGATTTTCTCTACATTATTACCCATTTTTTTATAGTCCAGAAAGCGACTACCAATTTACGCTGAATAAGCTTTAGCTGAGTAAAAAGTAAATCTTTAGCTGTCGTTAGACAGCTAATTTCTCAAATATAATTCATCTTCTTGACAATATAATGTACTAAATAAAATAGACTATTATAAAGCCGCTATAATCTTATCTAAACCTTGTTTAGAAAGAGCTACCGCCTGCATTGGCGTTAAACCGTCTGGATATTCTTCTTGCTCAAGAACAAACCATTTTGTACCGCCAACCGCCATTTCAGTTTTTAATACCGATGCCCAATCAGTGGTATCTTCCCCGATTATAGGGCGTTTTCCTGTTAGATGTATCCCTTCTGGCAATTTTGCTTTTATATGCGTGGTTAACGTTCGACCAGCATAGCGCTTGATATACTTTACAGGATCTTTTTGGGCGTAAGTTACCCAACCTACATCCATTTGCAAAATAAAATCATGAGGCGTTGAAGTTGCAATATGATCCCAAAAAGTAGTATTTTTAAAGTCGCCAAACTCTTTATCATGGTTGTGAAAACCAAAGCGAAAACCTTCTGCACTTAGTTTTGTATATAACGACATTAAATCGCTTATTAGTGCATCAACTTTGTTTTCATCCCATGCTCGAACATCCCAAGCAACAATCAAGGTATCGACACCTAATGTTTTATAAAAGCTCACAGACTTTTCAAAATTTTCATCATTGAAGGCGTCAAAGTTTGTATGTGCGGCACTCACTTTTAGCCCTAAACTATCAAGGTACTTTTTCAGACCTTCAGCATCTTCCCCATAAGTTCCGAAGTCGCCAGCAAATTCAACACCATCAAAACCGAGCTTCGAAATTTTCACTAACGTACCTTTAAAATCACTTTTTAATTGATCTTTTACTGACCACAATTGAACACTAATCGGCGGTATGTTTTTTGTTTTTGTCACTGCTGAATCTGCCTTATTAGTTGGAGTTAATGTGCATGCTGATAACACAGCAAGTATTAACGCTACCACGATAAAATTAATTATTTTCATTACTCATTCTCTATTTTGGTTAATTATTAATGTTTCCATGTAAAATTTTGCTAAATGCGTTTTGCTTGGTGTTCTTTTACCGCATAATCTACTGCCCTCGCAGTTAATGCCATAAATGTTAAACTTGGATTTTGTACTGCACTTGAACAAAAACTCGCGCCGTCTGTGACAAATAAATTTGGAATATCATGACTTTGATTAAAACCATTTAGTACCGATGTTTTTGGATCTCGCCCCATTCTTGCCGTGCCTAACTCGTGAATGGCTAAACCAGGAGGATAGTGAGTTACGCCAGACGTTATATCTGTTAAACCTGCGGCCTTTAGCATTATTTCGGCTTGCTCTGCTGAATCAAGCATCATGTCGGTTTCATTTTTTGAATAACGACAATCAAATTCTATTTGCGGAATTCCCCATTTGTCTTTTAACGTTGGATGCAAACGCATTTGGTTTTCAAAACGCGGTAACATTTCCCCCATACCATATAAGCCAAACTTCCATTTTCCCGCCTGTTTTAAGCTATTTTTAAAATCGACACCAATACCATTTTGATGCTGTTTACTTTGCCAATTTTCACGATATGCACCTCCACCAAATGCATAGCCACGTAAAAATTTTCTTGTTTTGTCGGGTTTATAGTAAAAGTTTGGTACTAACACGCCTGATGGACGTCGACCTGAATAGTATTCGTCTTCATAGCCTTCAATGGTACCACTAGCCCCAGAATTGTAGTTATGATCCATCAAATAATGACCTAACACACCAGAACTATTCGCTATGCCCTGTGGAAATTTTTTCGACACTGAGTTCATTAATATTTGTGTTGATCCAATGGTAGACGCACACACAAAAACTATTTTTGCAAAATATTCACGTTGTGAAAAATCGTCATTATCGATAACCCTCACGCCTTTTACGCGGTTAGTTTTTTCATCATAAATTAAACTATCAACCACGCTATTGGGCGCAATATGCAAATTTCCGGTTGCCGCTGCTGCAGGCAAGGTTGAGCTTTGTGTTGAAAAATATGCACCAAATGAACAACCTGCTTGGCACTCGTTACGTGCTTGGCATTGCACTCTGCCTTGAGAAATATGCAATTCGCTGGGTTTAGTTAAATGTGCTGCTCGTCCCATAATTAATGGGCGATCTGGAAATTTTTCAGCAAACACTTTTTTGATCATTTTTTCAGGTAGAGTCATTTCAAATGGCGGCAAAAATTCACTGTTGGGTAAATTTTCTAAATTATCTTTATTGCCACTAATGCCTGCATGCGTTTCAACATGCGAATACCATTTTTCAATATCGTTATAACGAATAGGCCAATCGTTGCCATAACCGTCTTTTTGATTCGCCGTAAAATCAAAATCACTCCACCGATATGATTGTCGATGCCACAACAGTGATTTACCACCTAATTGATTACCACGGATCCAAGTAAAATTAGTGTCTTTTGTTGTGGTATACGGGAGATCTTTATCATTTCCAAAAAAATGTTTGCTCCGATCGGTAAAGGCATAGCATTGTTTTTGTACGTTATATTGTTGTTCAACTAATAAATTATCGACTCTATTGCGATGATCGGTTTGCCATGGTGCTTTACCTTCACCAATATAATCTTTTTGATGTTCAACCACCCTACCACGTTCGATCATTAAGGTTTTATAACCACGTTCACAAAATTCTTTGGCTGCCCAACCGCCTGAAATACCAGAGCCAATAATGAGCACATCATAAATTTCATTACTTTGATTAATATATATTTTTTCGTTCATCTGTTTGCCATTTATTTATCAAGGTTTTATTTTTATTATTCAAATCTAGGTTTATTTCGTTAATTTTTACTCTATTAAAAATAAAGCCCAAGCGAGCCCCAGCTGGGATCCGTTTTTTTATACGGTATTGAACCTTTAAAGCCACCAGGTATTGCGTCGTATCTTAATTCAACCGACGCTCCTACTTCTGAAGTGTAATAACCAAAACAAATAAGTAGTTTTAATTGTTTAAATTGTGTTTGTTGGCTTGCTGTTACACCATTTTCAGCCAAATCAAAATCATTTAACATGTTCAGTTGTTTAGATTCTGACAATTGACTAAACGTTTTACCTTGCCGTTCTCGCGATAATTTTTCGATGGCTTTTAAGCAGTTAAAAACAGCTTGTTTTTGCGTTTTATTGCCGCAATAAAAAAGTTGATCATCGATAAAACCATGAACATCAACATCGCCCGCCCCAAGCGTATCTGTTTTAGGGATCACCGTTTGCGCAATATCTTTAAGTAGATGCAATTGAGCTTGATTAAATAATTTACCGTTTATTTGGCTGTTTTGGTTATTGCCTTGGTTACTGCTGTCTATTTTCGGTGAGTACGCTAATGCCACGGCAACGGCTTGCTCTGTAAGCAAAGTTGAGGCAACAACAGCACCTGTTAATTTAGCAAAGCCATTGATAAAAGCGCGTCGCGTTAAATTTTTATTTTCTTGGCCGTCTATTCTTGAATGGCTTATTGAATTGATTTTGTTGTTTTTCATTCATCTTTCTCCTAACAATAACTAACTTAATTAATGGCTTCTTTAAGTAAATTATTTGATTGTTGTTTTCTCATTCGAATAAATAACAAAGCAAACGCAACAATTAATACTATTGGAAATATAGACAAATTGGTTAATACCGCTTGTCCTGCTACTAATTCTGGATCTACGCCAGCAACAACATTTTTTAACGCATGTTCACGCGCTTCATCTATCCATTGACCAATAACAGGATTCCACATACTTACCGCAAACATACCCGCTCCGCCAATTATCGACATACCAAGTGCACCTGACTCAGGAATATTTTCAGCGACAAATCCGATCATCGTTGGCCAAAAATAAGTAACGCCTAAAGCGAAAATAATCGCTGAAACATAAACGTAACCGCCTATTGCAATGCTCATCGAATAAATGCCACAAAAAGTTAATACCGAAGAAGCCAACAACACACCAACAGGGTTTAAACGATGAATTAACGGACCAGCAAAATATCGCCCCACTGCCATTAACCCAGTGATCATCGCCATAATTAGCATAGGAGAAGCGCCTGATGCGCCCAAAATGCGAGAAATCCATTGTTGTGTACCAAGTTCAGAGGTTGCCGTTAAGGTCATACAAATGGCCATAAAAATAAATAACGGGGTAAACAAGGCTTTAAAATTACTAGCGGTTGACGCTCTCACTCTGTCTATTAGTGGAAATTTTTGCTTAAAACTCATTACGCCATACATCAGCGTTGGTATTAGCATAATGGCAATTTGCCACTGCCAATCAAAACCTGATTGAGTCATAAACTGAGAAACTAGAGCACCGATAACAATGCCGCCGGGAAACCACACATGAAATCGATTTAACATTGCGGTTTTATTAGTCGGATTCGTTTCTGCTATTAGTGGATTACACGCCGCTTCAACTGCACCATTGGCAAAACCGATAAAAAATGTCGAAATTAACAAGCCCCAAAAACCTGCCGCTGTTATGGTTAGAATTAAACCAAGTAAGTGGCAAATAAAGGCAACGGTGAGTAGTTTTTTAGCCCCAAGTAAATTATATAAACCACCACCAAACATCATCGCTAAGGGGAAGCCCAAAAAGGCCATCGCGTTAATCCACCCCAATTGGGTATCATGTAAACCAAAATCGGTGCCTAACTGCCCCAAAATTCCAGCACGAATAGCAAAAGTCATTGCGGTAACCGTTAGCGCTATACAGCAGATCCTGAAGAGTTGTTTTGAGTCTGTCGAGTCGTTTATCATTATATTTTTCCTCTACATTTTTTATGCACGTTATGTTTACGCGCTAGTTTTATTTGACGGTTTTTCGTTAAATAATCAACAAGCTACAACCCGAGTAACTTTTTATTAAATGCTTTATCTGCACTAACGCTAGCAAAATCGTCAAAGGCTTTATCAGTTGGCGTAATCAAGTGTTGTTCAATAAATATTGCGCCTTCTTTAGCGCCTTGTTCAGGATGCTTAATACAACATTCCCACTCCAACACCGCCCATCCTGCAAATCCGTACTGGGTTAATTTGCTAAAAATAGCGTTGAAATTAATTTGTCCATCACCCAAAGATCGAAAGCGCCCTGCGCGGTCTTGCCAAGATTGATATCCGCCATAAACACCGCATCGACCACTTGGGTTAAACTCAGCGTCTTTAACATGAAAAGCTTTTATACGATCGTGGTATAAATCAATAAACGCCAAATAATCAAGCTGTTGTAATAAAAAATGGCTAGGATCATATAAAATATTCGCGCGTGGATGAAAATCTACCGCCGCTAAAAAACGTTCAAACGAAGCACCGTCATGTAAATCTTCACCGGGATGTAACTCATAACACACATCAACATCAGCTTGATCAAATTCATCAAGAATAGGTAGCCAACGCGCCGCTAATTCGGCAAAGCCTTGTTCAACCAAACCAACAGGACGTTGTGGCCACGGATAGAACGTGTGCCAAAGTAGTGCTCCTGAAAACGTAGCATGTGCTTTTAAGCCAAGTCGTTTACTGGCTTTAGCCGCACATTTAAGCTGATTTATTGCCCACGCTGTCCGTGCTGTTGGGTTATTACGTAATAACTCGGGAGCAAAAGCATCAAACATTTGATCGTAAGCAGGATTTACTGCCACCAACTGACCTTGTAAATGCGTTGATAGTTCGGTGATCACTAATCCATATTTTGCAACAACCGCTGTTATTTCATCGCAATAGGTTTGATCGACAGCCGCTTTCTCTAAATCAATTAATTTTGGATCTGTCGGTAATTGAATTCCTTTAAACCCCAAGCTAGCAGCCCACTGACAAAGTGAAGATAAACTATTGAAAGGCGCTTTATCACCGATAAATTGAGCTAAAAAGATGGCTGGGCCTTGTATTCGTTTCATTGCTTATCTCATTAATCTATTTGTACTATTTATATTTTTTTTATTCTTTTTTTTATGTTTGTATTACTGAATTAAAATAGTGGCGTTAATTTAAACAGATGCCATTTACTTTCTTGTTGGCTGGCATAAACCACGTTTTCGATAAACGCCATACCACGAATAGCTTCTTTAATTCCGGGCATGTCTTGCTGGTTTAACATGGTTGAATTGGGTTGCCATGTAGCGCGAATTTGTGTGGCAAATTGGCGATAAATATTTGCGAATGCTTCAAGATATCCTTCAGGGTGCCCTGCTGGTGTTCGCATGTTAGCTTGAGCAAGTTCGCTAAAACTACCAACACCAACGCGAATTAACTCAGCCGGTTTTTGTTGATATTTTATTTTCAAGCTGTTCGGTTCAAGTTGTGACCATTCCAAGCTTGCTTGTTCACCATAGATACGCAGTTTTAAATTGTTTTCATCACCAACAGATATTTGGCTTGCCATTAACACACCATGAGCGCCTGAATGAAATTTCAGTAAAACTGTGCCATCATCATCTAACACCCGACCATCAACATTGCTTGACAAATCCGCGCATAATTCGTTTATTTCCAAACCACTAACATATTCAGCTAAATTAGCTGCATGAACGCCAATATCGCCCATACAACAGCTAATACCTGCTTGTTTAGGATCTAATCGCCACGCCGCTTGTTTGCTGTTTTCATCTTCTTTGTTGGCTAACCAACCTTGCGAGTATTCGACCACTATTTTTTTGATCTTGCCTAACTGTCCTTGTGCAATACGTTCTTTGGCTTCTTTAATAATGGGATAACCGGTGTAAGTATGGGTTAAGCCATATAACATCCCCGTTGATTTCACCACATCTTGTAATGCTAATGCTTCAGTTAAATTGGCTGTGGCGGGTTTGTCTGACATTACATGAAAACCATGTTCCATTGCCATTTTAGCTACAGTAAAATGCAAGTGATTGGGCGTGACTATAGCAACAAAATCCATACGTTCATCTTCACCAAGTAGCGCTTCTTGTTCGAACATACTTTGATAGTTTTCATAACAGCGCGATTCAGGTAAATATAACGATTTACCTGAAGCTTTTGCGCGAATGGCATTACGACTAAAAGCGCCACAAACTAATTCAATTTCGTTATCAAGTTGTGCAGCTATACGATGAATAGCACCAATAAAAGCACCTTCCCCACCGCCTACCATACCCATTCGAATTTTTCGCATGAATTGCACCTTATTTATTTTTCTCATTCCATCATAAATAACTTTCTCTCATGGTGTTAAGATAAATTCGGTTTACAATACAACAAAATCGGCGTTGTATATTTTTTGACTACTACATATACTCTCTATAAATTGTAAAATATTGATACTAAATGAAACCGAATAACACACAATTATGTGATTCAAATAAAGATTTTCTGAATCATTACACGGTAAAACAAACCATTGAAATGTTTGATCTTCTTCCTGACATTTTATTTTGGATTAAAGATGAAAACTGTCGTTTTGTGTACGCAAACAAATACTTTTTAGAACACCTTAAAGTCAATTCATTGAACAATATTATTGGTCTGAGTGATTATGATTTTTCTGCGCCACATTTAGCAAAGCAATATCACATTGATGATCAAAAAGTAATGACAGGCCAAGTAGTCAACAATCGTTTAGAAATGAATAATGACCATGGTAACGAAATTGCGTGGTTTACCACCTCAAAACGACCGTTATTGAATGAACAAGGTAAAACTATTGGCTCATATGGAATTTCTCGACATTTAGAAAAAACGTCTTTGGCTTTGTCAGGCATGGATGCGTTAAAAGTACCCGTAGCTTATATTCGCAACAACTATAAAGAATCAATATTGTTAACTAATTTGGCAAGTGTTTCGTATTTATCAATTAGTGCGTTGGAGCGCCGGTTTAAAAAATATTTAGGTAAAACCCCAAAACAATTTATTAATGAAGTGCGCTTAGAAAATGCCCGACGATTACTGGTAGAAACTAACTTACCTATCGCTGATATTGCTAATGAAACAGGTTTTAGTGATCACAGTTATTTTAGCCAGCAATTCAAACGATTTTTTGGCGATTTACCTTCAGAATTAAGGCAAGCTTACAAGGATGGAATAAAAAACGACACCCATTAAACCCAAAAGGAATAATAAGTGTCGCTTTTAACAGTATTTAATAGCTTTCAAAAACTTAAATTATTTAAAGCTATATCTAACACCTAAGGTATAACGAGGGCCGTATTGTCGAGCAAAAAGAAATTGCTCTTCGTAACGGCCATAACCTTGTTCGGTTTCATTATTAAGGTTAATACCATCAACAAACACAGTTAAATTATCATTAATATCATAATTAACACTCATATCCCATTGACCATACGTTTTAGCAAATTGTGGCGGATTATCTGACGAACCTTGACCTTGGCCAACACCAATTAAATAACTATCGCGCCAAGCATAAGTCACTTTAACGGATAGGCCATCCTTTTCATAAAAGGCTTGAAAGTTTGCTGAATTACTTAAGCCCGTTAATGGTGTTTGCTGAGTTAAACTTTTAACATCAAACTTAACATCGCCATTAACAATAGTGCCATTAACACCAACACCAAAACCACTGTTAGCAAATACATGCTGTACGGCTAACTCATAACCATCAACCGTTTTACTATCTGGGCTGTTAAATGGTTGGCTAATATCCCAAACAATTAATGGATCATCAGAAGTTGGTTCAATAAAACCTTGATCATTTAACACTGCGCCATTGGCTTGCATTTGCGCAAAAATTGCATCATTAGTTACTTGTTCTCCGCTAGCAGTAATATCGGCTTCAGCTTGCAACCAACGTGGTCCTTGATAAATATCATGAAAACCATCAATAGTCGTTGAAACAATTTGATTACCAATAAAGTTTTTCACGTCCTTTTTAAAATAACCTACAGCCGCATAGCTACCTTCGCCATAATAATATTCTAGGCTTAAATCAAAGTTAGTTGACTCAAAAGGTTTTAGATCTGTATTTCCTTGGCTACCATTGCGAGAACCTATTTTAGGACTGCCTGATAATGATCTGCCGCCCGCTAAATTTCCTAATGGCGCACGCGTAATTGTTTTACCCCATGAAACTCTGCCCACTAACTCATCGGTGATATCAACTTTTACATCGATCATCGGCAAAAACACTTTGTGGCTACCCGTTAAGGCCAAAAAGTTATTTTCGCCGTCAAGATATTGGGTAAGAAATTCACTGCCGCCTTTCCACCAAACTGCGGTAGGTACTTGCTGTAAAACTTCACTTTTTACATCAGTTTGTTCATAACGAAAACCAGCGTTTAGCTGTACTGGAAAATCGGCTAGTTCCAAATCCCATTCTGATTGAACATAAATACTGTTAGTGTTTTCTTGCACTGAACCTTCTGATCTTGTGCCTAATGGATGATAAGCGGTAGGAGCAAAATAATCATCACCACCCAGCACGGCATTTGTTAAAAAGGCTTCTGAGCGAGCAACGGCTTCATCAAAATCAAAGGTATAATAATATCCTGGTGTTAAATCACTACCACCACCAGCAAATTGGTCAAGAAAGCTATTGGTGTCATGGCGTACAAACATGCCGTCTGGAAAGATTTCGGTATACGATGGATTAAATAAAAATCCGCCGATCAAACCACTCCAAGCGTTTGAGCCGCCCATAGTTTGCTCAGTGCGAGCTAGGCCAAACTTAACATCAACTAGCGGGATGTTGTAAGTATTTTCCCAAGTTCCATCAAATTGTAATTGCTTAACCGTTGATTTTCCTGGTGAATGAATAAACTGGCTAAAATGCGAGTCAATTTCACCGGGGCTAAGCTCTGTTGTACCGTTTTTCCAAAAGATTTGCGCACTTGGTACTTCACCTTGGCGATAGTCATAGGTTTTAGTGATTAATTGATCTGAACCGACAATTAATGATCCTTGGCTACCCAAACCTTTATCTTTACCGTTGTCATTTTCACTACTTGAATCATGATAATCTAGCGCAAAATTTAAGGTATCGGTTGCTTGCCAAGTTAAATTGAATCCTAGCGATTTTTCATCAACTTGAGTTGTTCCCCTTGAGGCGGTATACGAACCATCGTTACCACTAATATCGGTATATATTGCCGTACCATTTGCATCAAGTTCATAAGCATTAATGTTACCACCGTAATCATTCCACATGCCCCAACCAATAGAGTTAGAGCCGGTAATTGCTTTAGTTAGTGTATAATCAACCGTTACAATTACATCATCAGTAGGTGCATATTGCAGCGTAACTTGTCCATTGGTTCGTTCTCGCTGAAGATCTTCAATACCGTAATTCATATCGCGCGGGAAAAAATAATCTCCCGTCGGATTGCCTTCGGCATCAACGGCACGCGCATCAATTACTTTATCTGCATCTAAACTTGGTAAAGAAACATTGGCTTGCCAACCTTGAATACCCGCGGTTTGTTTTTGAAAATCTCTACGTTGATGAGCAAATGAAAATGCGAAGCCCAAACTGTCATCGGCAAAGGTATTACTATACAACGCTGAAAATTCAGGTGTTACATCTTGGCCTGCTTTATTAGAGCTATCGTAAAGTGCTTTGGCTGAAACAGCATACTTTTCACCAGGACTGGTAAACGGTTTCATTGTGACAATATTAACCGTTGCGCCCAAACCACCACTAGGATTTTCAGCCCGTGCTGTTTTATAGACTTCAAGCGCACTAACACCATCAGAAGACAAGTTTTCTAAATTATAAGAACGGGTATTACCTGTTCCCGGCATTTGACGACCATTTAAGGTAATTAAATTAAATTGTGGACCAAAACCACGTACCGTGATTTGACTACCTTCACCATTAGAACGACTTACAGATACGCCTGTAATACGTTGTAATGATTCCGCTAAGTTCGTATCAGGGAATTTGCCCATGTCTTCAGCTGAAATTACATCAACGACACCTGACTTGGTGCGTTTTAAATTCATTGAACGATTTAAACTGCTAAAAATACCAGTAACTTCAATTACTTCTACATCTTTTGCTTTAGCTACTGCGCTTTCTTTAGCTACAGGGCTTTCTTTTTTAACTGTTTGTTCTGCATCTTGTGCAAATGCTTGGCTAGTAATACTTGAGGCCAAAATTGCAGAGATATAAACGGCTAAGCGTTTTTTAGTAAATTGTGAATGTTTCATGTTTACCCTACTTTCTTAAAATGAGTTTAATGACGGCGGCTTTGGCTATTTTTGTTTTAGCGTTTAAACCGCACTCTCTTTAACTTTTCTTAATAACGAGCCTACTGCGCATTTATTGAGAGACTATCGCAACATTATCAACACGATAAACCGCGCCGTCACCCGTTCCCCAAGCAGGGAAAATCATCACAACATCAATTGCACTGATATCAAGACCTGCATCAAACAAACTTTGTAGAGAAAATGTATAAGTTTGCCATTGACCTACAACCGGAGCTAAGCCTTCTTGGCTGTCAGATAAATTAAGTTCAACCGCAGAGGTAGTATCACCCGCTTCAATTTTAAATTTCCATACGGCACTTGCGTCATTTGGCGCGCTAACCACTTTTAGGTCGAATTTAACAACACCATTTTGCATTATCGCGCTGGCATCATAATAAACGTTGTCGTCCGCTAAAAAGCCCATTACTGTTGGCGATGCGCCTATTACAAATTCTGCGACCATGTTATGGCTGTCATCATCTAACTCTTCTGTCGGGGTTGAACCCGCACAACAATCCCAAATTGGCCATTGTGCATTTTGCGCATTGTCATAAAGAATTAATCCTTGTGGTGCTGGTACACTTGCAGGATCGTAAATCATCACGTTATCTAAACGGTATACTGCACCTTCGCCAGTACCCCAAGCAGGGAAAACCATCAACACATCTATTTGGCTAATATCTAAACCGGCATCAAATAACGATTGTAATGAATAGGTGTAAGTTTGCCATTGGCCAACTACCGGTGCTTTTCCTTCTTGACTATCGGTTAAATTAAGCTCTACCGCAGAAGTGGTATCACCCGCTTCAATTTTAAATTTCCATACAGCGTTCGCATCATTAGGTGCACTAATCACTTTCATTTCAAATTGAACAACACCGTTAGCTAATAAATTTGAAGCGTCTAAATAAACGTTATCGTCGGCTAACAATCCCATTACCGTTGGCGCTGCGCCAATAACAAATTCTGCCGTCATGCCATGTGCAGTATCATCGTTTTCAACCGTTGGTGTTGAACCACCACAACAATCCCAGATGCTCCATTCAGCCTTTGCTTGATCATCAAACAATACATGTCCAGCAAAACCAGTTGAGGCATTAGGATCATAAATTTTTACGTTATCAACGCGGTAAACTGCGCCTTCGCCAGCTCCCCATGCTGGAAATATCATCACCACATCTATTGCGCTAACATCTAAACCAGCATTTGCTAAATCTGACAATTTATAGGTATAGGTTTGCCATTGGTCTGCCGTTGGTGCAACACCTTCAACACTACCTGACAATGGCATTTCAACCGCTGTGGCAGCGTTATCTGCCTCTACTTTAAATGACCAAGCTGCACTAGCATCGTTTGGCATTGAGGTAACTTTCATGTCGAATTGAATCACGCCATTCGCTAAAATACTGCTTGCATCAAACGGGGCTGGTGAATCAGTGTTATCTGCTCTTGAAATAAAACCCATTACAGTGGGTGAGGCACCAATCGCAAACTCGGCAACCGCGCCATGGGCATCGTCATCAGTGGCAACAACAGGTGTTGAACCACCACAACAATCCCACATAGGCCAACTTGGATTTTCATTATCTTCAAAAAGCACTACTTGTGGTGAAGCGCCAACATCGCCAGCAATAGTAAGATTAGTGACTTGATACACTGCACCTTCGCCTGCTCCCCATGCTGGAAAGATCATAACCACATCAATTGAGCTAACATCTAAACCGGCATCGGCTAGCATCTTTAAAGGAAAGGTGTAAGTTTGCCATTCGCCAACAACAGGTGTAGCGCCTTCGCTACTATCAGATATGGGTAACTCAACTGCGTTATCACCACCTTGGCTTTCTATTTTTACAATCCAAACTGCATCAGCATTATTTGGCGGGGTAACCACTTTCATATCAAAACTTACGTTGCCTGAATCAATTAATGGCGAGGCGTCAAACGGTGTTGCTTTACCTGCTGGATCTGTAATAAATTCACTTCTTGAAATGAAGCCATTAACGGTAGGTGAAGCGCCCACACTAAATTCAACGACATTACCTTTGTCGGCATCAACAATTACTGCAGGCGTTGAACCGCCACAACAATCCCATGCTGGCCAGTTAGGGTTCATAGTACCTGAAAATATTGTTAAATTTTGTGCAACACCTGTTGATGGTGGCGCTGGAATTGGCGCTTGGCCTTCAACTAAAGCATCTTCTAAACTGTCGTAGCCCGCGCGAACAGTTTCACATCCTTTACCAGTGTCTGGATTTTGTTGACATTCGTACACGTGAATATAATCAATTTCAAATTTTTGTCCGCTTTCAAAGGCACTCGCGTCAATCCCTAAATTATTAACATTTTCAGGCCAATTACCGCCAACGGCAAAATTAAGAATTAAGTAGAATTGTTGATCAAAAGGCGCATCATCCCAATGGGTTGTTAATTCGCCAGTTATACGATCAAAATATTCAGCAAACCAACCACGATGCGATAAGCCAACCGCTTCGCCTTTGCTATTTTTTCGTACGGAAGATTTACGTTGAGTTTGATATAAATAATTATCTACATACCAACGAATTTCACCTTCTTGCCATTCAATCGCGTAAGTATGAAAATCATCAGCAGGGTTAATACCATCAGGTAAGGCATAAGACTTTCCTGAACTTGAATTATCAGGCCATTGCTTACCGTAATGCAGCGTGCCATGAACATTGCTTTCGATATTACCATCAGTGTCGGTCGCTTTTAAATTAACCGCTTCCATAATGTCGATTTCACCCGATTTTGGCCAATCGCCATAAGTTTCATCGGTTGGCATCATCCAAAAAGCTGGCCAACTTCCTTGCCCACTTGGTAATTTGGCACTAATTTCAACGCGACCGTATTTAAAATCGGCTTTATATCGGCTATTTAAGCGCGCTGAAGTGTAAGGTTTTTCAGCACCCTCTGGTGCGGGCAAAGCAACAATTTGTAGTTTGCCATCAGCAATATAAGAATTATCGGCACTGTCGGTATAACATTGCTTTTCATTATTACCCCCACCTGCGCAATTTACTTCGTGCGTCCAATTTTTACTATCAATTGCACTACTATCAAAATCATCGCTCCACACTAGTTTCCAATCACTAACTGGTTGCTGTGGATCTATTTTACTTGTATCAGTATTTGTTTTTACACCACCTCCACAACCTAGTAACGATACCGTTGTAGCTAAAACACATAAATACGTTATTTTTTTTGCAGCTTTTATCATAATTTGTTTTCCAAATATTCAACTTTTTGCGCTGTTTTATTCAATCCGAACAAAATTACTTATCGTCGTTATTTTTTTGTTCTAAGACGTAATTCCCCTGAGTGATACTGCTTTTTTAAACTCAAAATATTGATGAATAAAAAAGCAATATACAATTACCATACTGATTAAAAAGTTTAATAGTTACAATGCAAATGCGCTGTAGTGGTTATTGAATGAGGTGTTAGCGTTTTTTTATAGAAATTCAAGATGAAGCGGTACAAAAATACGACAAGAGGTGCGTTAGTTTTATTTGGGTAGCTTAGATTCAATTAATTGCTGAATAACTGAACTGTAATTACGACTAACTTTGAGCTTAATATCTTCGTCTAACTCAATAATACTTTCACTATTACGCAATGGTTTAATACTTTTAATAACATTAACATTAACCAGCGTTGATTTATGGATACGCGCAAATAATTTCGGATCTAATTGGCTCGCTAGTTTTTTCATGGTGATACGAACAATATGCGTTTCAACTTGGGTGTGAACACACATATAATCGCCTGCTGCATCTATCCAACGAATGTCTTTAACCGGTAAAAACATTTTTTCGTTATCATTATTCCTAATAACTAATTCATGATTATAAGGCGTTGGTAACGGTTGATCAGAGCCTAACCAATGTTCAAGTTCATTTACGGCAATACCTGAGGTTTCACCCAACGCATTGAGTAATTTATATTTTTCATTAGCGGAGTCTTTTGGTGAGAGCCTTTGCATAATACGTTCAATCGTTTTTTGTAAACGAGCTAAACTGGCGGGTTTGAGCACATAATCAATCGCGTTTACTTCAAAAGCATCTAAGGCATATTCACTATAAGCACTAACAAAAACCACCATAGGTAGACTATCTGCTTGCAGTGCTTGTACCACTTCAATACCGTTTAACCCCGGCAAATTCAAATCAAGAAATAACACATCAGGATATAAGGTTTGACATAATTGTATTGCTTCGTCACCATCACTAGCTTCACCAATGACACTAATTTGAGGGATTTTTTCCAAACGAAGTTTTAAACCCTCTCGTGCCAAAGGTTCATCGTCGACAATAATCGCGGTTAATGGTTTATTACTGGTCATTAGTTAATATCTCAAACGGAATCGAAATTGTTACCTTAGTACCCACTTTAGTTTCAGTACTTTTATCGGTGAATTTTCCTCTGCCAATGTCTACTTGGTAATCACCATTAAACATCACCTCTAAACGAGCTTTAGTATTACTTATGCCAATGCCAAAACCCTCATTGATTTTTTCATTGAGTTCCTTGCCATCATCAATAACATTCAGCACTAACCTATCTTTAACTTTTTGCGTTGATATATAAATAGAACCACCAGATTTTTGCGGTTCTACCGCATATTTAATGGCATTTTCTACTAAAGGCTGTAAAAACATATTCGGTACTTGGCCGTTTTTTGTTTGTGGTTCAATATCAAAATGAATTTGTAACCGCTGGGCAAAACGAACTTTTTCGATAGAAAGATAAAGTTCAAGCAATTCTAATTCTTTTCGTAAACTTGTTTTACTTTTATCATTTTTATCAAGAGAATAGCGAAAAAACTCACATAGTTTATCTAACATTTCATTCGCTTTATCGTTTTCATTTTTGTAAATCAGTGTTGATATGGCATTCATTGTATTAAACATAAAATGTGGATTTAATTGATAACGCAACATTTGTAATTGTGCATCCTTTGCCGCAGTTTGTGCTCTAAGTAGCATTTCATGCTCTTTTTGTAATTTTGTATTATAAAGCATAATAAAAAATATTGAGGTCCATACAAACATGGTAGTTAACGAAAACAATAGCCAGCCACCAAATTCGAGCATGTTCCACGATTCATTCCAATGTTGCTGATAAACCACGACTTTAAAAACACTGAGTTTAATTACATTAAAAATCACCCCAAGAGTTGCAGCTGAAATAAAACTAAAAAACAAGGTTTTTTTCAGTGGTAAATGTACTATTTTTTGAATAAATAACCATTGTAAATAAGACAAGCTAAAACCACTGAGTGTTTCAACTATTAAGTTAGTAAACTGCCCTACGGAATTAAAATCGGGTTGTGTTATTTGTGGTCGAATAATAGCGAGAAAAACCACTACGGCATAACCTAGCCAACCAGCGATTTGCAGTGTCCAGAATTGATGGCTTTGCTTGGAAAATGCCTGTGGTTCTAATTTAAGTGTGCTTGGCGTGTTATTGATGCTCATAAAATACCAATCAAAATAATGAAAAGAGCTAAATCATAAAGATATATCAAATACTTTAATAATAGCTTTATTTGCGACAAGGCGTGCAGATTATGAGGCAACCTCATTAAATTTAAATTTTTTGTTTTAATACAGACCAAAACCACTTCAAAATGCAGAATTCAGCAGGTATTAACGTGGCTATAAAACGGCATTCATTATTTTGAACACCGCTAATTTATACCCAAACCTTATACTCTTTAATTGCAGTTTTTGACAAAGGTCCAAGTGTTGTCACTACCTGGAATACTATTGGTATACCAATTAGCGCTGTAAGCTTTGCCTTGATATTGCATTAAATCACCCGCAATATCATGTGTTGGTTGCCCACCTTCCCAATCCTTCGTTGTCCAATTTGGGTAAGTCACAATACTAGTACAACTGTTACCTACTGGCGGTGCTGTTATCTCACAACCAACTGCATCAACAGTTGTGCCCACAGGTGTATTTAGGCATTGATCTACATTATCTAATACGCCATCACCGTCGCTATCAAGAACCATATTGGTCGCAGCATTGATTTCAAACCAATTAATGTTCCATGCCCCACTAAGTGAAGCTATCGCAATGTCTTGCTGCCCTGCATTTAAGTTAACAGTATGAGACACTGTTTGCCAATTTTGCCAGCCCCCCGTTACAGGTATATTCATGATACCAAAGGCAGTAGCTCCACCTCCTTGCTCTAGCTGCAAACTGCCACCATTTAAACTAGCAACGCGATATGAAACGGTATAACTGCCAGTAGTGGGAATGTTAACGCTATATTTTATCCAATCTTGTGGATCAATATAACCAACATTTAAACCACCATTGGTGTCTGTGGTTGTTTCAGTTTGAATGCCCGACATTTCAATAAAACTTTCAGCTTCTATACGCCCTGCAATAACTGGTGGTGGCGGTGTACAATTAACTGTGCAGCCACCCGTAAATTTCGGCCAATTTTGAACAATACTTTTAACTTTAGTACCCGATGCAGTTAAATTAGCCCAATTCCCTCCAGCATTTAATAGGGAAGCACCTTCAGCTTTATCGTTTATAGACCAATTTGCATTACTAATATTATTTGATTTTAAAAACGCGATCCACGCATCGGTTTCCCCATTATCAACATTACCATTGCCATCGGCGTTAACGGTGCCCCACTCAGTTACAAACAAGGCGATGCCGTTATTTAAAGCCGTTTCTGCTTTTGTGCGTAGCGAACCTTTATGCGTACCTGCATAAAAATGTAAAGTATAAGCTATGTTTGCGCGGTTAATAGGGTCAAATGATGCTTGATCTACATCTTGAGACCACGAAGGCGTGCCGACAACAATTAAATTATCAGGGTCGATGGCTCTAATTTTATCAATTACATGTTCCGCATAAGGTTTAATATCATTAGACCACGATATTTGTAACGGCTCGTTAAAAACTTCATAAATAACATTATCGTGGTTACCGTATTTTTGCGCGACTTCTTCAAAAAATTTGTCGGCCATTGCCCAATCTAAATTGGCTTCATGACTATGATAATCGATGATCACATACATATCTTCAGCAATGGCCGCCTTTACAACGGTATCAAGGCGAGCCATATTACCTGCCCAGTCGTAATTTAACCCACCCGATTTATCGCCACCTTGACCAATAGCTGCACGTATAATAGTGGCGCCAAATTGTGTTTTTGCCTGATGAACGGTATCAGCAGTGTAAAATTTTTCGCCACCCCAGCCAGTATTGCTCCAAAAAAGACTGAGCCCTGAAAAACTTGCTTCTACACCATCCGCTAACACGTGATTACCACTAACCGATAACGGGTTTACCGCATATACAGTACTGGTTGATGAAACTAAAAGCGCTAATGAAAGCCCTAGTGCTTTACCTATTTTATTTTTACTAAATGTCACTGTCATCATTATTTACCTTTTTATTTTGTATTTTATTTTTATACTTTTTAAGTTGTTAATTTTAAATTGTAAATTACGAGTTAGGTTTCTTTATTAGCCAACCAAACAAAAAATGTTTAAAAAACAACCTAAGCAAAGATAAATTTCCATTTACAATAGTGCAATAGCCGGTTCGTTGCAATTATTAGAAAAGCACAAATAAAAAACATTAATAGACTGAAAAACATAAAGTTTATTTAAATGTTCAAATACACGCCATACGTATATTTGAACGTTCAACTGTTTTTAAATGCGGAAATAAATACACTAATAAGGCTATTGATTTATGGACTATGGTTATGGAGTAACTAAAACACTTAATTCTTCAGGCCATGTGCCGTTAGCTCGGTTGTACAAACCAAAAGATCCACTGTCATCCCAAATAGAAATAGCAATATTGCGTTGCTTGGCAAATTCAACATGAGCTTGGTAGTATGCAATGCGTTCGCTTTGTTTGCATTTGTTTTCTGGATGTTGAAAATCGTATTTGGCAACACCGACTTCATTAATGGTGACAGGAATGTTGTTTTGTCTCGACCATGCCTGTGCCCGATTATAAATATCTTCAAGCTTATCGATATCTTCTTGTGATCCCCATGAACGAGTACAAAGCCCTGCGAATTCCCACGGGTCATAAACATGAAAGTTTCCAATAATATAATTAAACTGCGGAACATTCGCTTCAAGTAAACTTTCAAGCGGTGTCCAACCAGCACCTGAAAATACCACTAACCGTTTAGGATTTTTATCACGGATCATCGTTAATATTTGATCATTTACGCCGTTTACTTGTTCGGTGTTCATGCCGTGAGGTTCATTTAAAATTTCAAACACTAAGCGCGCCGACTTGTGCTGAAAACGATCAATTATTTGCTGCCAAATTGCAGTAAAACGTTCTCTATTTATTGCGTTATCAAAGTGTTCTTTAAGCCAAGCTTCGTGATGTGCATTTAATATAACAAAATAATTTTGTGATAATGCCCAATCCACCACTTGATCTACCCGCGATAACCACGCTTCATCAATATTGTAAGGCGCCGTTAAAGCGGTGTGCTCAGCCCAAGTGACCGGAATACGCACATTATTAAAACCTGCCTTTTTAAAATCAATAAAATATTGCTGCTGCGCTTTTGGTGCCCAATCACCTTCGTTTGGTGCATCAAGAGTGTTGCCTAAATTAAGCCCTACTTTCATTAAGTTAACGGCGGTAAAAGGTTCATACGATAGTGGTTCATTGTAGTTAAATTCTAAATAATCTAATTCAGCGCCATCAGCCAAAACGTTAACTCGTATTGTTTGTTCACCATCGGATAAATAAACATTACTCTGGGTGATATTTTGCCAAGTACTATTTTCTGTACTGGTTAATTGAAGCTCGCTATTTTTCAGTACTTCTTCATTGTCTTGTTTTAAAATGCTTACTTGTAACTTTGCAGTATTATTTTCACCTAAATCAGCTTTAGCACGAGCATGATAAGTGAGTTGATAAAGACCCGATTTACTGACGATAACACTATACTCAAGATATTCTCCTTCTTGCATATCATTAATGTAATAGCCATTAGACAAGCTATTATTACTCTGAATATCAACATTTTGATCACGATAAACTTGGCCTGAATTATCCGGTGTATTATCTAAATACGAATTTTCACAGGTATCATAATTTTCAGTTTCAATTCGGCTGATTTCTTCAGTATTAATGTTAATAGCCGCTTCGGTAAAGCTACAATGAGTTGCTGCGCTTGTATCAACAACGGTTGTTGGCACATCATTTATAGGAGGTATGTTTGTGGTCGGAATTGGAGCTGAACTTGATCCACAGCCATTGAGTAATATCACAGTAAGTATCAACATAAAAATGGCTGGGCAAAAAGTAAACATTGTTTTTTTCATGGCTAGTAACCTTAGTTAAATCGTAATGAATTATTTGTTTTTATTAGCAAAACTAAAGCGCTGCTTTAAGCGTATGTCGTTAACAGAAGAAGCAAGCATAATTTCGAATTCGCCCTTTTCAGCAAGCCAGTTATGAGACTTAATATCCCAGAAAGACAAATCACGTTTGGTCAAGGTAATGCTAATTTGCTTACTTTCTTGGGGTTGTAAAAACACTTTGGTAAAGCCTTTTAGCTCTTTTAGTGGTCGTTCAACACTGGCTTGTAAATCGGTTAAGTACAGTTGAACAATTTCTGCACCTGCAACCTTGCCTGTATTTTTAATGGTTGCGGTTACGGTTAACGTTTCATCTGCATTTTCTCTTCCATCTAGATTGAGGCTTGTTTTATTCGGTGATATGGCAATATCACTGTACGTAAAATTGGTATAAGAAAGCCCGTAACCAAATGAAAATAATGGTTTTATATTTTGTTTTTCAAACCAACGATAACCAATAAAAACACCTTCTTTGTAAAGAGTTTCGGTTGCGTTGTAGTCGTTTAACGCAATGGGCGCAGTGTCGCGATAATTAACAGGTAAGGTTATTGGTAATTTTCCATTTGGGTTTACTTTACCAAATATAATATCGGCAAAGGCATTGCCTGCTTCCATGCCGCCATACCATCCCCAAACTAAGGCGCTGGCTTGCTCAACCCACGGCATTTCAACGGCAGATCCTGCGACCATAAAGATAATAGTTTTTTTATTCGCCTTAAGTAATTTGGCAATCACTTCGTTTTGATTATTTGGCAAAACAAGATCTGGTCGATCAATAGATTCTCTGTCGTCAGCGTGACTTAAACCGCCAAAATAAATGACTGCATCAGCTTTTTTAGCTGCCGTTAGGTATTCTGCTTCACTGGTAAATAAATTACCGGGGGCATCCCAGCCTAAAGTAAAGTTGTCGTTGCCATCATAATTGATCTCAAATTTATAGACTTTGCCAGCATTTAGAACAACATCATGCGTCATAATCGCCGAGTCATACGGTTTATCACTTGTTTTATTTGAGATGGTTTTATTTGAGATGGTTTTATTTGAGATGGTTTTATTTGGGGTTGCTTTAATTGAATTTGCTTTAAAAATAACCTCTTTACCGTTAATCAAAAGTTTGAATTGACCTTTGGCTAATAATTTTAAACTATGCAGTCCACTTTTAAGCGGCTTTATTTCTGCCGTCATGGTGATGTGCTGAACTGCTTCTTTTTCTGCTTTCTTGTTAGTATTTTCGGTGGAATTATTTGCGGCTATGCTATTGGTATTGTTATTAGTGTTGGTATCGGCATTAACCTTAGTGCTGTTATTGTTAAATTGAGAATCTACAATCCACGACTCATTAAGTAGCGTTGTATGGGCTTGATCAGCAAAATATGAAATATTCCACGCTGGTGTGCCTGTCCAATGGCGGCTGGCAATATAGTCACTGGCTATTGGCGATAAAACACTTGAGCGCGCTCGCATAACGGTAATATTTACGTTACCGCCTAAAGCATTTTTTAACCCTTGTAGCGGTGTTATTTCGTAGGGTGTTTTTACTTCAGATGAACCACCACCACTACCATGTTTTTTATTGGCATTTGGTCCTAGCACTAGAATATTTTTAATTTTATCGGCTGACAACGGTAGTATTGGCGCGCCAGCTATCGTTTCATTTTTAAGTAAAATTACGCCCGATGCGGCAATTTTACGTGCCGCCTGTTGATGCGCTTTGGTATTACGTTCACCCTTTAATCGGTTGTTATCGAAAGCACCTATTTTCACCATTAAGTTAAGTATTCTGGTAACTTTGTCGTTAAGTACCGATTCAGAAATTTCGCCTGATTTTATTTTGGCTAAAAACGGATCTGCTAAAAAATAGTCGTTATAGTTTTTAACATTGGTGCCCATTTCTAAATCTAAACCATTTATTGCCGCATCTTGGGTGTTAATATCCACATTCCAATCGGTTAGCAGTACGCCATCAAAGCCCCATTCGCCTTTAAGAATGTCATGTACTAAATGCTTAGATTGATTAACATTACTGCCATAATATTGATTGTAGGCGCCCATTAAACTATCGACGTGTCCTTGCTTAACTGCCGCTTCAAACACGGGTAAGTACACTTCGCGCAGCGTGCGTTCATCAGGTTTAGCGTTAACGCCTATTCGGTTAAGTTCTTGATTATTTAGTGCAAAATGTTTTACGTTGGCGGCAACGTCTTGCTGTTGAATGGCAATAACCTCGGGCACAACTAAGGTTGATGCTAAAAAAGGATCTTCCCCCATATATTCAAAATTTCGTCCATTGACGGGGGTTCTCGCCAAGTTGACGCCTGGTCCTAAAATTATATCTTTACCACGGCTACGCGCTTCACTTCCTAACACCTTGCCATGCAAGGTTGCCATATTAACGTCCCAACTCGCCGCAACTGAAGTTAAATGCGGTAAATAAGTAGCATAATCATTTTTCCAATCGGCGCTATCCCAACTATTACGTTGAATTTGATGACGCACGCCATGAGGTCCGTCTGACAACCACAACTCAGGAATACCAAGACGTTCAATCGCATTAACATGAAATTTTCCACTGGCATGTACTAAAGATATTTTTTCTTCTAAAGTTAGCTGGCTAAGTAAAGAAGATACTTTAGATTTTGCCGTTTTTATACGCTGGGATAATATTGCTTGGCGCGAAGGTGTTGACGAATGCGCTGATGACGGTTCAGAAACTGAACGGTTTGATGACTTTGTGTCACTTTTTGTTTTAGTGCTTGAATTATCATTACAAGCGCTAACTAATATTGCAGGCACAAGATATGCTGCAAGAATTAATGTTTTTCGCATTAGATTGCCCATTTTATTTTATTTGTGATCATTTTTTAATGATGAAAAAGGTGTTTAAAAAGTGAATTTAGAAAACCTTAAATCAAAGCTTTGATTCAGCGCTATATGCAAAGCTTAGATTTAAGCTTTGCAATGCTGATTAATAAATTCACTTTGCATTGGCATAGTCGCTACTGAGGTATCAATTACCGCTTTGATGTGTTCAAGCCGTCTTGTAATTTCAGCTTCATTAAGTGCGTCAACTACAGGATGATAACCGTCAGGCTGAATGCCTTGTCCATGCATTACCGCAAGCCAAGAGGTTTCGTTAAACAATTCTGTATCTTGTCGATAAATTCGACCATTGGCTTTATATAAATCAATTTTCTTTTGTAAGTAATCAGGAATATCCATGTTTTTACAAAATCGCCAAAATTCACTGTCTTCACGTTCGGTTACTTTGTAATGCAAAATAATAAAATCGCGAATGCGTTCAAGTTCAATACTTTGTTGATCGTTGTAAGTATCAATATCGGCTTGATTAAAGCCTTTGTTTGGAAACAAACCAAGTAGTTTGGCAATAGATGATTGTATTAAATGTAGGCCTGTTGATTCCAGAGGTTCGACAAAACCTGCAGACAAGCCTATGGCAATACAATTTTTGTTCCAGCCTTTTTTACGCACGCCGGTTGTCCAGCGCAAAAAATGAGGTTTGGCTAATGGTTCGCTTTCCATTTGCTCGGCTAAAACAGCCGCGGCTTGTTCATCGGTTACAAATTTGCTCGGATAAACATAACCATTGCCTATACGATTTTGTAGAGGTATACGCCATGTCCAGCCAGCCGATTGCGCTGTAGAACGCGTATAAGGATAAACTTCATTTTTAGCCTTACAAGGCATAGCAACCGCTCGGTCACAAGGTAACCAATGGCTCCAATCTTCAAAACCTGTTTTAAGTGCACCTTCAATTAAAATACCTTTAAAGCCACTGCAATCAATAAATAAATCGCCTTCAATGCGCTCTCCATCAGCCATGATTAACGAATCAATAAAGCCATTAGAGCTTTTAAGCATGACATCAACCACTTTACCTTCAGTGCGCGTTACACCGCGCTCGGTCGAATATTCGCGTAAGTATTTTGCATAAAGTGTGGCGTCAAAATGAAAGGCATATGAAATTTGCGATAGCGGTGAATTCCCGCGATTTTCTGGTCGGGTAAATCGCCCTTGTTTGGCCGCAACGGCTGATAACGAATATTCTTCAATATCAGGTGCTTTGCCCTGCTTAAACATTTTTAACCAATAATGATGAAATTGAATCGCATCCATATCGGTACCGTAACTACCAAACGGGTGCATGTAACTGTGCCCTATTTGTTTCCAGTCTTTAAATTCAATGCCTAATTTAAAGGTGCTTTGCGTTTTGCGCATAAAATCGTCTTCATCGATGCCCAAAATTTTATTGAATAAGGATATTTGCGGTATGGTTGCTTCGCCTACTGAAACAGTGCCGATATCGTACGATTCAATAAGACGTATGTCACAATAATTTTTACCCAGTACTTTAGCTAAAGTTGCTGCCGTCATCCATCCTGCCGTACCACCACCTAGAATAACAATTTTTTGTATGCGTTCATTGCTTGGTTGATTATTCATGTTTAGCAAATACCTTTATTATTGTGATAATAAGTTTATAAAAAACCGGTATTCATAACGAATACCGGGGAAAAACGGTAAAAGGTTAGTCGACAACGCTTTTACCCACATCAGACTAAATGTTAAATTTAAAAGCTAGAACGTTGCTCTAACAATCAAACTATAACGTCGATCATTGGTAAACCATGAACGTGTTTTCTTATCACCCGCTTGATTTATTTGCATCATGGTTTCGGTAACATTGTTGTTTAAATTGGTGCCTTGTAAGCCAATTTTCCAATTTTCATCAATGTCCCAAAATACCGATGCGTCTAACGAACCATTGGCTTGGTTATAAATAGGCAATTTAGTTATAACATCACGTGTGGTTAACAAATATTCAGAGCGCCAGTTATAAGCAATACGTGCCGAAACACCATACTTTTCATACATTACCGCAGCATTAGCATTTTCAGCCGATAATCCTTCTAAAGGTAAATCAGTAAAAGCAATATCGCCGGCATCATCACTATTAGCGGATGAATTATTTAACCCTGCATTGGGTGAACCATTTTCATTGATATGAGTATAGTTAAGTTGAACACCTAAGCCGCTAAATGCATCAGGAAGCATGTCAAAAAATTGCTGATAGGCAACTTCGTAACCACTAATAGTACCTTTATCACCATTGGTTGCACCCGACACTTCAACTTGCTGGGTTTGACCATTATTAGTGTAATCACGCACGGTAACGCCGTTAATGAAATAATTACTTAAATCTTTATAAAATAATGACGTAGTTAACGATCCAGCATCCGCAAAATACCATTCAAACGATAAATCATAATTGTACGATTCCATCGGTTTTAAGTACGGGTTACCTGAACTTGCGGTATATCGCTCATATTCAGCCGAAACAGGTAAAGGTTGTTCATTGTCAATGGTGCTAGGGTCAAAATTGATATGAATATCTTGGCCACTAATGCCAACATAGTTACGCAAATTGCCTAATGAAGGTTTAGCAATCGCTTGTGAAAAACCAAAACGAATTAAAAACTCATCGGTTAAATTCACTTTAATATTTACGCTAGGTAAAACATTACTATAACTACTGCTTGCCACTAACGACTCTGAACCCGCATTACCAAATCCTAACTGATCGGCACGCAAATAATTCTTTGCCTCAAAAATATCATTCGGATCATTGGGTGCATCATCAGGGAAAGTGATAAATCCATCAGTATCATTGGTAATTTTAATATAACGTAAACCGACATTCGCGCTGTAATCGTAACCGTTAAAATCCCCTTCAAAATTAGCTTTAATGTAAACGGCATCATTTTTTTCAACCGTATTATTAATTTCGTTACCAGTATAATCACCTACTGCATCGCCACGCGCACTTAAAGGATTCCAGCCCCAATCTACAGCTTTGGCTCCCGCTAAATTGTCGTTTAAATTGCGGTAGTCGCTTACTAAAGAAATAGCAGGGAAAAGGAAGTTATTACCGCCTTCAACATTTAACACGCCTCCGCGAACAAAATTGCTAAAATCGACAGCTTCAGAAGGAACATCGGTGTCGCTAAACCACTTATTACCACCTGCCCATGCTTCAGACAACACGCCCCAGTTATAAGTAGACTGTTTAGTCAGTTGCTTACGTTTTGAATATCGCGCACCAAATTCAATCGATTTAATTACACCATCATCAAAGGTATATTCGCCATCAACACGTGACGCAAATTCAGTACCGCTGTTGTCTTGAACATGATCCATTGCACTACGCCAGAATGTTTTAGCTGGATCAGTAAACGGTGTTGAGCTAGCATAATCAGCTTGACCATCGTAACCCGGGTGATAAATATCAATATTTGGCACACCACCGCCCGTTAAGTCCATACCCACGACTGCACGGGTTGCGCCCATGACTGAAATATCTGTAACGTCTTTAGTTGAGTCAATATATTGCACGTCTACTTGAAATGCCCAAGTATCATTTGGGGTAAATTGTGCATTAAAACTGTAGTCATTTACGATAGAATCTTCACTGCGTGAACGGGTTTGCATAGTATGTTGCATACCATAACGTTGTGGTGAACCATCACCACGCCATCCAGCTTCAGAGGTGATAACACCTTTTTCAAAGTAGCCATTTTGATCAAATTCAAATTCGGTACCCGCAATAGGTAACAGCGTTTTGTTTGAATCGCCGTCGTCCATTTCCATAACATTTTCAGCCCACGCGAGTGTCGCTTCAGAACGTATATATTCACCCGTTAATAAAACTGTTTTATCGGTATTTTCCCATTGAATTGAACCTGCAAAACCTTCGCGTGTTCGGTCATCTTGTTTTTTACTTAAACGCATTGAACGCGGTACGAAGATATCTTGTCCATTTATTTGGCGATCTTGCTGTTCATACAATCCCACTTGCACACCATCTGATTCAACTTTGATATCAGACTTTGAATAATTTAGCAGTACCCCAATACGACCAGAATCCACTTTAAATATATCGCTATAAAGTGCCGAGAACGTTGGTGCATTTTCTTTACGTAAATCGGTATACGTGGTGTCAGCACTAAATGAAAAAACACGCCCTTCGCTATCAAATGGTTTGCGAGTATTTAAATTAACCGTACCGGCAATACCACCTTCAATCATATCGGCAGTTTGATTTTTATAAATTTCTACTGAGCCCATTAATTCAGGCGAAACATCTTCAAAACTTAAACCACGGCCAGAATCCGCTGAAAAACTATCGCGGTGATTAAATTCACTGCGCACATGGGTTAAACCACGAACAACAACACCACCACCTTCAACACCAAAGTGATCAGGGTCATCAGCTGCGGCAAAACGTTCCAATGCAACACCAGGCATACGAGAAATAGCTTCAAGTACACTTCTATCGGGCAAAGATCCCATATCTGCAGCCGAAAGAGCATCTATTACTGTATCAGCGCTCATTTTCATGTTTTGTGCTGAAATTAAATTACTACGTTGGCCTGTTACTTCAATCACTTCAACTGCGGCATTTTCTTTTGCCTTAGCTTTATCTTTTACCGCTTCAGCTTCTGCAGCAATTGCAGATACCGACAAACAGCCTAAAACAGCTGAGGCAATAATTGAATATTTATAACGTTTAGAATTTATTGTAGTGTTATTTTTTAATACATTTATTTTGTTAGTGTTCACATGTTTCCCCTGTAAATATTTAACAAGATTTAACTTTCCAAACATTATATTTCGACATCGGTTATCAGAATTAAAATAACGATGTAACATGAAAAGAAAGAAGAATTTAAGTCACTATTTTTATAATTATTGAATTAAAAACGAATTAGATTTTTAACTCGATATCAACACTACTAAAGGAATTACAATGAATCGTCCAAATCAATGTAAGCGTTTACATTTGAACGTTCAACTTTACGTATTCATAAAGTTATACTTTTTATTTAGTTGATTTTTATCATTTTTTATATAAAAAATGAAAAGCAGTTGGAGTAAATATAATTATATTATTATTAAATTTACCTATAACATGTGCTTTATAGTTTATTTATTAACCTGTTTTGTAGCTGGAATTAAGCGGTCTTTAAGCTGTAGTTATGTAGAGTAGTTAAGCGAAATATATGAGAAGATTCAGATATAGTGACAATATAAATACGTAACACTTTACAAGTTAATTAACAATTTATTGGAAAATATGATGATCACCATAAATGAATTTATTGCCCAAATAGAAAATGAATCAAGACGCAACGATGCCCTAACCTTATTACCTTTAATCGCAGAAGCTTCAGGATATAAAGGTAAATTAAGAGGTTCAATTATTGGGTTTGGCCAATACCATTATAAATATGAAAGTGGCCGTGAAGGTGACTCATCTGTTGTAGCTTTTTCACCAAGAAAACAAAATATGGTCATTTATATTATGCCCGGTTTTAGTGAACTTGATGATTTATTATTAAAATTAGGAAAGTATAAAACGGGCAAATCTTGTTTATACATTAATAGTCTCAAAGGTATAGATTTAAGCGTTTTGCAACAAATTGTGAGTAAATCTGTTGAAATCATGAAAAATAGGTACCAATGTACCGAATAATGAATGCTACGTGAATTAACTACAATTTATTTAAAACCACAAAATATATTAAAATAATATTCTCCACGAACCTATTTGTATTTGCTAAAATAGCGCTTGTAATTCACACCATTTTTTATTGTCGATAACATTTAAAAGGTCAAAGATGAACACTTTATTAATACATGCAAACGAAGGTATTAACCTTCATGTTTTATCTCCAGAGCAATTTTCTTCATGGCTAACGTCACAATCATCTTTTACACAGCAATGGTTAACGCAAACCAGCTATTCAGCATCAGGCTTATCTCTTATTCCTAATGCTGAAGGTAACATTGAACTTGCTTTATTTGTGGTTGAAAAGCCTGATTTTGCCTTTGCCTGTGGCGATTTAATTAACCTATTACCTCAAGGGCAATACTTATTAAACACTGAGCAAGAAAATATGGAAGCCGTTGCTTTTGCTTGGCTAGTAGGTAGTTATCGTTTTACTCGTTATAAAAATAACACACAAGCACAACCTGTTTTAGCGATTAATGATCAACAAATTGTTGAAAAAGCCGTAAAACAAGGTCAAGCAACGGCATTGGTACGTGATTTAATAAACACACCGCCTTCAGACATGATGCCTGAGCATTTATCTGAAAGTATGAGCGCATTAGCCAATGATTTTAATGCTCAATTTACTGAAATTGTCGGTGATGATTTATTAACTCAAAACTACCCTACTATTCATGCGGTTGGCCGTGCAAGTTGTCATGCACCACGATTACTTGATTTACACTGGGGCGACAGCAATGCACCTAAAGTAACCCTTGTCGGTAAAGGTGTTTGTTTTGACAGTGGCGGCCTAGATTTAAAAGGTGCTGCGGGTATGCGCTTCATGAAAAAAGATATGGGTGGAGCCGCGCATGTTTTAGGCCTTGCTCGCTTAATTATGAGTAATAATTTACCTATTAATTTACGGGTATTAATTCCGGCCGTTGAAAATGCAGTTTCAAATAATGCTTTCCGTCCTGGTGATGTTATTACCACTCGTACAGGCTTAACCGTGGAAATTCATAATACCGATGCAGAAGGTCGTTTAGTGTTAGGTGATGCTTTAGCCGAAGCTGAAAATGATTCACCTGAACTGTTAATTGATTTTGCAACCTTAACAGGTGCAATGCGAGTTGCCTTAGGAACTGAATTACCTGGGTTTTTCTCCACAAATAACCAAATAGCATTAGATTTAGCGCAAGCTGGCGATCGTGTTGATGACCCGGTATGGCGTATGCCGTTATATCAGGCTTATAAAGATTTATTTGCTAGTGATATTGCCGATATGACTAACTGTTCTACCGTTCCTCAAGGTGGGGCAATTTGCGCTGCACTTTATTTACAAGCGTTTGTAAATGACAATACCGATTGGTTACATTTTGATGTAATGGCGTGGAATAATCGTCCTTTATCAGGCCGACCAGTCGGCGGTGAAGCGTTTGGTATTAGAGCGGTATTTGATTATTTAGAGACGCGTTATAACCAATAATTCATTTTATCTATAAACCTTTCTGTTAGAGACCAAAAATAAAAAAGCTTAGTGCATCGCGTACTAAGTTTTTTTATTTTTTAATTATCATTTTGTATTAGTAAATCAGCAATTTCATTTAACACTTCATCGTAAATTTCTGCATTTCGAATACCAGCGTCTTTAAGCGCTTTCAAATTTTTTATTGAAGCATCATCCAAATCAGGTTTTGCATCAAATAAATCAGGTTGGATTCTTCTATAAACAGCGTTTGTTTCTGTGGAAGCGATTTGCTTCATATGATACTGAGTCATTTGTGGGCCGCCTTCTAAAGCAATATCTATTGAAGGTTTTGCCCAACCTAATGGACCCCAATCTTTTACTTGAGAATGTGAATAGCTTTTCAACTCTTTTCCTGTGCCGAGCGATAAAATCAGCATGTCTTTTATGCCCGAAACATGCTCAAATTTAATCGCTTCTGAATAAGCACACAAAGTCGGATCATTAGCTACCATTCCTCCATCGATTAACACATGCTTTTTTCTCATCGGTGGGAGTGAATATATCTTGGCGGTTTCAAAATACGTTGGTGCTGCGCTACTGCCTCGTAGCAGATCTCTAACTAAAAAGTCAGGTTTTTGCTTACCGGCAGTATGCTGCTTAAAAACCACTTGTTGGCGTGAACGTATGTCATAAGAAACAAAGCACGTAGGTTTGAGTAACTCACTCAATTTAATATCATTAAATGAATGTTTTAAAATACTTTCTAGCGCTTTCGCCGAATAGGTTTCATCATTTAAACCATTTAATGAGCTTAAGTATTGCCAAAAATCGACATCAAAAATTTCATCCCCCTCATCAATATATAAATTTACCGCTTCTTGTGCTGTAAATTTTGGCCTGCCATTGGCATTGACATCTGGCATTACATAAGCCGCACTTAATATTGCACCAGTACTTGTGCCAGCAAAGAGATCAAAAAAATCACTTAATCGAGCATTGTCATTATTCGTTTTTGTTTTGAGTTTGTTTTCTAGAGAAACTAGAATTTGGCCGGGAATAATGCCTCTGATCCCACCACCATCAATAGATAAAATTTTCATTGTCATGATTAAATATCCTTATTACTTTCTATTCAGAACGACTACAGAATGTAAATAGATTTCCATATCATGAATATATAAAATTTATAGTACCAATTAATGTAGTCTACTTTCTGTTCTTGTCAAATAGTGAGTCGAAATAAGTTATAGATTGGTATCAATCAGAAACTCAACAATAATATCATCGCTATATGCAAGTCTATTATTACTGATACCTATCGTTTACTTAATGTTAGTTATTTGGTTGATATTGGTTTATTATCGGCATTATCTGTATATAAAACAAATATTAACTACTGATCATTTCAACAAGAGTTTTATTCATAATAAAGTTGTTAGACCGTTAAATTTTTATCCGTTTTACAATCACCATTTTTTAGCTTTAGTGAGTGTTATATGTATTTAGGCCGTAGTCAGTTTGATCAATCCGTTACCAAAAAAAGTAAAGGGTTATTTGGCCCATTGTGGGTTGCTGCAACATTTTTTATAACCGCTTTAGTTATCTTATCCAGCTTTAGATTAGGTTTCGTTGTTTGGCAAATGGATAGAGTGAATAATCTCAATGATTTTGCTTTAATCATGCTCAACGGTATTAGGGTTGATATTTCTACGCTGTGTTACCTCTTTATTTTACCTATTTTAGCTAGTTTGATCAGTTACTTACTTAATAAAAAAAGTAACTTACTACATCGCATTCTACTCATTTGGTATAGCCTTTCGATTTGTTTATTGGTTTATTTAGAAGTGATCACTCCAACCTTTATACTTGAGTATGACCTAAGACCAAATAGGTTGTTAATAGAATATCTTATTTATCCCAAAGAAGTTTTTTCAATGTTATGGACAGGCTATAAACTTGAAATATTTATCGCCTTAATGTCGCTTTTTATCATGTTTATCGTCGCCATTAAACTATTTAAAGCAAGTTGGAAAGCTAAAGCAAGCGTTAACATTTATTACCGAGTATTGATAAGTTTTACCGTTATTATTTTACTCGCTTTAGGCGCAAGATCATCCTTAGGGCACAGACCTTTAAACCCTGCTATGGTGTCATTTTCTACCGATCATTTGCTCAATGATCTTACCTTAAATTCAAGTTATTCGGTTGCATTTGCTTTGAAACAAATGGGGCTTGAAAACTCTAGCTCCGAATATTATGGCAAAATGAATAACGAAAAAATGATCGCTCAGGTTAGAGAAAATACCCTGAGTAATATAGCGGACTTTAAAGACAATGATTTCCCGACACGAGCCCCCCACCAAGCCAGCTTTTCAGGAAAACCTAAAAACCTAGTTATTTTATTACAAGAAAGTTTAGGGGCACGATATGTAGGCCAATTAGGCGGGTTACCATTAACGCCAAACTTAGATAAACTCATGCAACAAGGTTGGAATTTAACCAACTTGTATGCAACAGGGACACGATCAGTAAGAGGAATTGAAGCGGTTATCACCGGTTTTACTCCAACCCCTTCAAGATCAGTTGTAAAATTAGATAAATCACAACGAGACTTTTTTACTATTGCACAATTACTTAAAAGTAATGGATATCATACGCAGTTTATTTATGGTGGCGAGAGTCATTTTGACAATATGAAAAGTTTTTTCTTAGGCAATGGTTTCAGTGATATTGTTGATGAAAAGGACTTTGAAAAAATTGATTTTGAAGGCTCATGGGGTGCTTCAGACGAAGATTTATACAATCAAGCAAATATAGAGTTTGAACAACTACAAAAACAAGGAAAACCGTTTTTTAGCTTAGTATTTACAAGTTCAAATCACTCACCGTTTGAGTATCCTGACGGTAAAATAGAACAATACGATGAAGAAAAAAACACCCGTAACAATGCGGCAAAATATTCAGATTATGCGTTAGGTCAATTCATTAAAAAAGCTAAGTCTTCTTCTTATTGGAAAAATACCATCTTTTTAGTCGTAGCCGATCATGACTCAAGAGTAAAAGGGGCAAGCCTTGTGCCAATAGATCATTTCAGAATTCCGGGCGTTATTTTTGGCGATGGGATTGATGCTAAAACAGATAACCGATTAGTAAGTCAAATTGACCTCCCACCGACATTACTTTCTCTTGTTGGCGTAGGTGGTGTTACACCGATGATAGGACACGATTTAACAAAGACCATCCCATTATCAAAGCAACGTGCAATGATGCAATACGGGAAAAACTTTGCTTACATGACAACCAACGCTGTAACGGTGTTGCAACCTCATAAAAAAGCAAGAGCATTTAACTATGTTGAAAAACGATTAATTGAAACAACAGTTAACGAACCAATGATAGATCAAGCAAAAGCTCATGTTCTATTTGGTAGTTTTGCTTACCAAAACCAATGGTATCAATAACGTTATACTTAATTACTTTTTTAAAACGAGTACAAAAATAAAATACTCGACAGAAATGCAATTTACTAAAAACTATAAAGCGTTTTCAACGACCATTTTGTGATCTTTTTTTCTGAAAACAATATAAGCCATTGCACCGCCATTCATGTCCATTAAAGTGTGTAATATTATAGGAATAATTATTGAATCCGTTGCTAAATATATCAACGCCATTACCACACCTAAAAGAGCAGCTCTAACTACATGCATTGCTCCCTGATAAATATGGCCCAAACCAAAAGCAATACTTGAAATAATTACAGCACCATAAGTAGGTAAATAATCGGTAAAAATATGTATTAAATATCCCCGATACAACAACTCTTCGCATACTCCAGCTGATACTGATAATCCGATAATAAAATAACGAGACTCCTTAATAGTAGTTGGCATAAACCACTGAATAAAGCCAAGTTGTTTTCTCATTTCTTTATGTTTTTCAGGCTGATCTTTAAATTGCTTAATTGATACCACTGAATAAACAATTAGCAATATTAATCCCGCAACACCAATTTGATTTGCCAATCCCCAATGCCATTTTAAGCCAATGTCATGCGATGATATTTCATTATTAAAAAGCAAAAATAACAGCATCGTAGTTGGCAGCCACAGGTGTAGCATCGTAATGCGATAAACGGCAATGAGTTTATCCGGTTTGGCAATAACGCTTTGTTTTTCTTGTTGATGGGTAAGATAGATATAAATTGGCCAAGCGATTAAATAACACCATAATAAATATTCCACAATTGCTCTCATTTAGTTGTTTAAATTATAAACACAATTATATAAGACACAGGACTATATAAAAATAGTATATTAGTTTAAGATATTTAAACTAATACTTTATAGTGGTAGTTGTAATGTTTAAAACTGAAACTCTAATTGCTTTTACTCTTGTGGCTAAACACCGCAGTTTTACTATAGCTGCCAATGTACAAAATCAAACACCCATGGCAATGAGTAAACAAGTTTCTCAACTCGAATTGCGACTTGGTGAAGCATTATTTGAGCGCAGCACCCGAAAAATAAAGTTGACCCAGTTTGGTGAAGAATTTCTACTTTTAGCACAAAACATTCTTAATCAACATGACTCTTTGGAGCAATGGCTTGAGTCGCGTAAAGGCGAGCTTTCAGGTTCTTTGCGGATCGTAGCCCAAGATGATCAAATTTACGATGAAACTATATTCCCTTGGTTAGCAGAATTTCATCATATGTATCCTGATATTGAATTAATTTTTGAAGTGCAAGAAAATGTTATTAATATAGACAAAGATCCTGCAGATATTTATTGGGGAATAGCCGATTATTTAGGTTTAAAATACCCGAGCCTTAAACGTAGATCATTATGGAAATCGAAATTGGGTATTTTTGCCTCTCCAGATTATTTAAAAAAATTCGGTACACCCTATTCGCCTGATGAATTAAAAAATCATCACATGATCGGTCATCCACACCAACAGCCTAATAATGCCTTAGTGGTAAATACGATTGAAAATAGCAAACAACAAGAAATGGAATATGTATTGCTGAAAGCTCCTGTTAAAACGGTGAGTGGACAAGCTCAATTTGCGGTTCAAGGAATAGGGTTAATCAATGCTCTTTTTGATAATCATGACATTAAAGACTACTTGGCAACTAAACAATTAATACCAGTTTTAGAACAGTACTGGTATTCGTCTGTAGAGATTTATATTTATTATCATTACGTAAAAATTGAACAGCCCAAGGTGAGAGCTTTTATTGACTTTTTTCTTTCAAAACGAAAACACTGGTAAGTTTAATAATGTGACATCCAGCAACGATCAAACCTACATCTTTTATATAAAAGGGATTTTAGTGCATAAAATTGAAAAAATTATTAAAACTTTTTCTGATTAAGTAAATTGGTAAAAGACTTAAAATCTATTGGTTTGCTAAATAGATAGCCTTGCACTAAATCACAAGAATTTTCGATTAAGAAATTTAATTGCTCTTTTGTTTCCACACCTTCTGCAATAACCCCTAAATTAAGATTATGTGCCATAGAGATAACAGCCTTTACAATTGCTTTGTCATTGTCGTCATTTACTATATCTTGCACGAATGATTGATCAATTTTCAGAAAATCTAAAGGGAGTTCTTTTAAACGAGACAATGAACTATAACCAGTTCCGAAATCATCCACAGAAACACTTAAGCCAAGGGCTCTAGCTTTACTCAGTAATTTCTCTATTTTTGAATAATCATCGATCAATATTCCTTCGGTTACTTCTAACTCTAATAAACTAGGATCAACGTTGTATTTTTTTATACATGCATGTAAGTATGAAAAAAGACTTTCATCAAGTACTTGAACTGGGGAAAGATTCATCGTGATTATAACCTGCTCCTCTTTCTTTGAAATTTCATGAGCCAACAGACAACTATTAGCAATAACCCATTTACCAATAGTGATAATTAATTCACTTTTTTCTGCAATTGGGATGAATTCTTCGGGGCAAACCAACCCTTTATTCGGGTGATGCCAACGGATCAAAGCTTCAGCTTTAACTATATTTTTTCGCTTTAAATTAATGATTGGTTGTAAAAATAATTCAAATTCATTATTTTTAATCGCTAGCTTTAAATCATGCTCCATTTCTATTCTGTAATGTGATGCATCAACTACAGACTTAGAATAAAACTGTAGTGAATTATCACTATTTTGTTTGCCACTGTAAGTGCTTAAGTCAACAAATTTCATTAATTCTTCAGCATATTGAGAATCACGTGGAAAATTAGCTGCACCAATACTAATACTTACTTTTAGGGATGCCGATTTAGACGTAATAAAAGGGCTCTGAGTACAATTTAATATGCGCTGTGCAACTTTTTCACAGTCTCTTTCGTTATTAATATTACTTAAAATAATAGCAAATTCGTCGCCCCCGACTCTGGCGATAAAATCAGATTCTTTGAGCGCATTTTTTATGCGACCACCAAATCCAATGAGTAGTTTATCCCCTTCATCATGCCCGAAAAATTCGTTATATTGCTTAAAGTCATTAATGTCTATATATAACAAATAGAAAGGTTCTTCTTTAGCAACTTTTTTTTCAAGAGATTGCCAAAATGATAATCGATTTGGCAGCTCAGTTAACATATCCTGAAAAGCAAGTTGTTCATTACGTTGAACAAGATGTTTCATATTACTAATATCATTAGCAAAAATGATCCAATTTTTAACGTCGTTTAGCTCATCTGTTACCGGATATAAGGCTATTTTGAGCCACTTTAACGTTGATGGCGGAGACATCCAGCACAATTCTCCTTCCCAATTAGATTTTGTTGATATTATTCTTTCATATTCAGGAAGTTGATTTTTAAGTAACTTTATAATTATATCTAATGGTTCAATTACTTGTGTATGGGATGATTTTTCTTGTTCAAATAAGCGTTTAGCGGCTGAATTGATTAAAACAGTAACTAAGTCGGTATTGGCTATTAATACAGCACACCCGGCTTTTTCTATGGTTTTAGTAAGGGTATTAAGCGTATTTTGTTGTTCTGTTGGTTTTTTTAATATCGCGAGTAACCTAGTATGCAAATATTCATTTTGGTCTAGTAACTGCTCATTAAAAAGCAATTGTTCACGAGCTGATTGCATTGTGTTTTGACGGAAACTAAATTCTTCTGACTTGTTACAGACCACTAATATATTTTGATTTCGTTGTTTTATTGCTACGGCTTCTAAATGTAATTCATTATTATTTTTTGTCACCTCAGTCCAAAATCCAGAATTCATTCTAGCGTTTTCTGTATTACTCCAAAGAAGTCTAGCGTCGATTAAAAAGTCTTTTAAAAAAGGGAGATCATCTGAAATACAAAAGGGGTGTTGATTAACAGAATGTGGAAATAGCTCTTGAGCCCAAGGAGAATCTCCTTCAGCTAATTTAAATGTCTCTTCATCTAAATCAACAACCTCAAGAATAATTTGTTCAAATGAGTTAATTACATCGTTTAGTAATGAAGGCATTTATCTCAATCCTTAAGAAGCAAATCAGCTAATTTAACAAACATGTTTTCAACATTTTTTCCTGTTTTCGCACTAGTATTAATCTCTAGTTCAAAAAGATTATGATAATTGATTAATTCATCATCATCCCAATGCCAATTTGCAGGTAAGTCACTTTTATTTATAGCTAAAATAGCAGGACAGTCTGTCGCATTACGTGCTTGTGAATGAATTTCAATTCCTTCAATTAAGGACGATGTGCGAGTTTGATCGACAACGATTATATAGCCAGCACACCCACGTAAATATTTTTCTTGGAAAACATGATAACGGTCATTACCTTCGATATCCCACAACATTAATTTAACTTGTTCATTTTCAAGTGTGATTATTTTTTTATCGACTTTTACACCAATAGTTGTCAGATATTTTTCATTAAAAATGCCTTCAACAAACTGTTTAACCAAGCTTGTTTTTCCAACGCTAGAGGCACCTAAAAGGCATATTTTTTTCTGAATCAAGGTGTTACTTCCATATAGAATGAACTTTATTAGCTATAAATATCATAGCAAATTCTTTATTTTTAGTTTAATAAAAGCATTTACAATTCAACCATGCTTTACACTCTTACATTATTTATCCGTTATTACTATACCCAAAAACTACCTGATAATGCTAGTTCTGCACCTTTAGTTGGCTTTTGGAGGCTATTTCTTGTTTACGTAAATCACATTAAACAGAACTTTTCTCGAAGTGGCATTAACATTCTTAATGTTTATTTGCCCTAGCCCTGTTACATACATTAATTCGTTTTTCAATCCAAAATCATTTAAAACAATTGAAGTATTCTTAGCCCTGCTTATGCTTAATATATCATTTACTTTTTTGTTACCCGAATTATCACTGCACCCCATAATAAGCAGACCATAATTTTTCCCTACATCCTCTGCAAGTTGATTTAATTGCTCTACATAATTATATAAACGTTGAAGTTTAACTTTCATAGATAATGTAATTTCGTCACTAGCAGTTGAGAAATTTAATTGTATGGCGGAAATTCGTCCAACAATATCGTTAAATAACTGATTTTTTATCGCTTTACTGTTACCTAAGGTATTAGATGGCGCTAGCTTTAAACCTTCTGTATTTAAATTAACACCTTGATTATAACCATTAATCTTTAGTTGATTTAATAGGTTTTCCATTTTTATCAAACCAATATTTCCTGAAAGAAATAACACTTTATCGTTTGTAACCGCTGTTATTTCAGGATAGTTAGACAATAAGCGTTGTACTCTAATTTTTGATATTTCAGGATCTAATGAATAGTACTGGTGCTCAGTTAAATTTATCTGGGAAATGGCTAAATTGTTTTTTTTCAACCAATCGCCAACATTAACAGCATCTGGATCACGTAAAATATTAAGTTCAATACTATCGCTATTAATCACCTTAAGTTGTTTAACGACGATCCCCGACTCATGCTCTATCTGCATTATTTTTTCTGTTAATTGCTTATTTTTCCAGCTACCAACCAATCGAAAAGCTATAAACGCAGTGAATATAAGTACAAATATCCATGCAAACCATGGGATTTTTTTATTACTTGTTGTTGAATTTTTTTGTTCTGATAATAAGCAATCTTGTAATAAATTCCCCGCGTTTTCAAAGTCTTCATTATCCCCTGAAAATTGAATAAGTTCGTCATTATATAAAGAGTGAATATCTTCTAAAGTCATTTGCAATTGATCATTAACTTTTTGCGGAGGGGTGCCAATAACCGCCGCAACAACTAAAGCATGAGGGCCAGGCTTAATTAATAAATTAAAAGTATCTGTAGTAACTGTTTGAAGTTGTTCTTTAAGTCCATCTTCATCTGTCAAAAATGAATCACCTACAAAATCATTAATTGCAGTTAACATTGAAGAAATAAGATCGGCATCTTGGTTACTTTGATTAATAATATTAATTGATTTTAGTAACAACCCTGTTTCTCTATGAATAAGAAATACATGCTCAACTCGATAAACAAAGGTTTGAGAAGCAACATATTGAGCAAAGCTTACACCAGATTGCCATGCAACAATTCGCCATTTTAAACCTTTAATTGTAAAACTATTTTCAATTAACTGATTAGTTTTTTCCATAAAATCAGTTAAAAATGCAGTGACTGACTTTCTAACTAGGCGCCCCATTAAAGGGTATAAAGAACTAACTAATTTATCACTATGGTGGGTAACCGAGTTTTCAACAGAATCTTCTACCAATGGCAGTAAAACTTTATTAACAGAACCGTCTTTATTTTGCCTATCGTGTAACGCTTCAGAAAGCACATCACCAACAATATGGCGCGCATCCTTTTTGATAGCTTCAATGACTAAGTGATTGTCTTTTCCTAATATCAAGTCTCGTACTTGATTAAATTGTTCAGCCGATTCAGCCTTTTTGGTTGAAGAAGTTGAATTTGGCATTAGAGAGGATCGTCTTGCAAATTTGTCGCCATCGTAGCGAGTAGTTTAGCAAGCGTTTTTCTATCCGTTTTTGATGAACTTAAATCTTTTGAAACCTCTTCAAGATATATTTTTAATTGCTCAAGTTGCTCATTAAAATGACTCGCTAATGAAGCGCTTTCATTATCTAGTGATTGTTCTATATTCTTGAAATCTTGTTGAGTAGCAGTAGCAAACATTTCATGCTCTGAAGCCATATCATCAATGCATTTTTGTAGATTATTTTCATTATCATCATGAGTTGAATCAATACGTTGCAACCTAGTTTCTAGGTCAGAAAACTGGCGTTGTGTGCTTTCTTTTATTTTTGATAAATGATCTGAAAAAGTTTCTTGCTGAGTTTTTAACCCTTTATCCAAATCATTACGCAATGTATTTAATTGGTTGTCCAACTTCTTTTGTGCTTCACCGAAAACTATAAACCTTAGCTGTTCAAGTTCCGTGAGTTGATTAACTGGTTCTTGTTGATCTTTATTGGTGTTTTTTTTATTTGGCATGACGCTTATTCCCATTCCAAGCGAAAAGAACTTATTTATAGTGTAGCACTGTAATTGAAAAATATAATTTTATTGAATATAACCTATTTAAAATTAACAATATTAAGCTTTCAAGCGTTAACTTCATCATTCTATGAAGACTATTAATACCAATCTCACAAACTAAGAGATCATTTTCCACTTGTTAAAATCACCAACCACCTCGTTATTTATTTTATAATTAGAATAACTAGTTATACCAATTTGATTAAATTTCTTCCCAACTCAGAGCTTTGCTAGATGTTCAATAACAAGGCAAATTTGTTTAGATATAGTCATTCTAAATCAAATAAATTTAACGATGTTAGTGGGTATCGAGCACGCTCCCGAAGGGCGAGTTTAAAAGGCTTATATACTGCGTTATTGATTTTGATAAGGGAATAACCATGACCTTCAATCAATGCCTTGCCTCTAAGCCTTTTAATTCCCGCTGAGTGGGAAAGAACTTAATCAACTTGGTATTATTAAAATAAATGCCTTGTATTTGGCAATTTTTTCTACGTATAAAGTAGGTCACTTAATTAATGAAATTGGTATAACTATTTTAAATATATTTTTTCTTATAATTTTATAACAGGGTAAATATTTATAAGAAATAAATAGGAAAGTTTTCGTTAATATAAGTGCAAATGTTTAGCTATCTGAATATAAGCTGGCTGTTTTATAAAAATTTTTAACGTAAAATTGGAACAGTAATTGACTTAATGAAATTTATTTAAAGATTATGAAGTTAAATGTTCTGTGTTTATATTAAAGGAATAAACTTTTGAAATAACTGAACGGTTGCTGCAGTTATACTCTTTAAAAATAATGGTACCCGGAGCCGGACTTGAACCGGCACGCTTATTCAGCGAGGGATTTTAAATCCCTTGTGTCTACCAATTCCACCACCCGGGCATAATCTTTAAAGATTGGGGTAATTTTTTTTATAGTAGGATATTGGTAACCTACTTATGTAGTTTTGTTGGAATAAATTCCCGTCTACACTTTAAAATTTGGAGCGGCTAACGAGACTCGAACTCGTGACATTCACGTTGGCAACGTGATGCTCTACCAGCTGAGCTACAGCCGCTTCATATAGAGCGTTTGATTTGAAAGTTTGGAGCGGCTAACGAGACTCGAACTCGTGACATTCACGTTGGCAACGTGATGCTCTACCAGCTGAGCTACAGCCGCTTCATGTAGAACTAACTTTCAAAACAGCGCGCATTCTAGCGCAAGTATCCTTTAAAAACAACCTAACAATACATCGATGAAATGGTACCCGGAGCCGGACTTGAACCGGCACGCTTATTCGGCGAGGGATTTTAAATCCCTTGTGTCTACCAATTCCACCACCCGGGCATAACATGGAGGCGGGTCCCGGAGTCGAACCGAGGTCCACGGATTTGCAATCCGCTGCATAACCAGTCTGCCAACCCGCCATTTTATCAATGCTGAGCTAGGTGTTCCTTAGAATTTTATTTCTTAAAAACAAGAAATAAATTGGAGCGGCTAACGAGACTCGAACTCGTGACATTCACGTTGGCAACGTGATGCTCTACCAGCTGAGCTACAGCCGCTTCACAGTTAACATCCTAGTCAACCAATTTTGTATTTTATAAATCCATATTAAGTTACAAAAACTTATTACAACTAAAGAGACTCACTCTAAACGCTGGGTAACATTCACGTTGTCAACGTGATGCTCTACCAGCTGACACCAGCCGCTTCACAGTTAACATCCTAGTCAACCAATTTTGTATTTTATAAATCCATATTAAGTTACAAAAACTTATTACAACTAAAGAGACTCACTCTAAACGCTGGGTAACATTCACGTTGTCAACGTGATGCTCTACCAGCTGACACCAGCCGCTTCTGTTAAGACTTCCTGTCTCAACGGGGACGCATTCTACATCGTCTAAGTTTGTAGTCAACAGTTAAATTTAAAATTTAATTCGTTTGCTCAAAAAGCGACTTAAATGATGTTTTTTTAACTAAATTCAAGTTTATTTGTATAGTAAATAATCACCTTGTTAATGTGATAATAACTCAGACCACGAGGCTTTTATATAAACTAACATCGACCAAACCGTTAAAACAGTCGCCACAGCATAAAAACTATAGGCTGCAAACATTAATATTTGGTGTGGGAAATCAAAAATAATTAACGGAATGTCGTAATCGGGTTGCCAAATTAATCCCATAATCCCTAACATTTGTGCAGCTGTTTTATATTTTCCCATTTCAGAAACAGCAACTTGATCACGTTTTCCTCTTGAAGACATAAATTCACGCAAAGCACTTACCACAACTTCTCGCGCTATCATTAATAAAGCAGGTACCGTGATCCACCATACTTGGTAGTCTTGGGCAATAAGTACTAAGCCACAAACCACCATCAGTTTATCAGCAACAGGATCAATAAAAGCACCAAAAGGAGTAGATTGGTTAAGTTTTCTGGCTAGGTATCCGTCTAAAGCATCACTTACCGATGCAAGCCAAAAGATGGCGAACGCACCAAAATGACTCCACGATAAAGGCAAATAAAAAACCAGTAAAAAAATCGGGATCAAAACGATCCGAAACATTGTTATTTGATTGGGTAAAGTTCTTAACATATACTTTTCACAGCAAGCATTTTTCCTTCATTTTACACAGATTGACAATCAATTGTCATGTAAAGCGTCGTAAATTATTTTCGCAAGAGAATTTCCTATCCCTGGCACGTTAGCCAACGAATCAATATCAGCTTTCATCACTTCTTGTAAGCCGCCAAGATATTTCAACAATGCTTGACGTTTTTTGCTACCAATACCTGGTATTTCTTCTAAACTAGATTTTTTACTATGTTTTTGACGTTTAGCCCGATGCCCTGTAATTGCAAAGCGATGTGATTCATCGCGAATATGCTGCACTAAATGTAGCGCAGGTGAATTACTTGGTAAGTTAATGAGATGATGGCTACCAGCAACAATTAACGTCTCTAAACCGGGTTTACGCCCTTCCCCTTTAGCGACACCAATCAGTAATGGTGGTGGTATTTTAGTTTTTTGTTCTAGTTGGGCAAAAAAGTCTTCTGCTCGGCCTAATTGGCCTTTGCCGCCATCGATAAAAACAATATCTGGCATTATCGCCTCCACCGTAACTTTACCGTAGCGTTTGTTTAAGGCAAAATCCATCGCTGCATAATCATCGCCAGGGGTTATACCAAAAACATTATAGCGCCTATAATCAGTCTTTAACGGCCCTTCTTGATTAAAAACGACATTGGATGCAACCGTTTGCTGTCCCATCGTGTGGCTGATATCAAAACATTCAATCCGATGGATACCATTGGCCACTTCAAATAATTCATTTAATGCAGTGAACCGAGCTAACATCGACTCTTTATGACTATTTCTGCTAACCAGTGCATTTTCCGCATTGGTTTGGGCTAATTTTAAATATTTTGCACGTTCTGTTTTTACCCTACTTGATATCTTAACTTCAAACTCAGCTTGTTTTGAAAGTAATTCAGCAATTTCAATTTGAGAGTTTATTTCTTCTGAAACAATTATTTCTTTAGGCATATTAGTTTGTTGTACTGCTTCACCTAAATAATGCTGAGTAATAAAAGCGCTGATGACATCACTGTCGGTAGAATCTGCGGGAACCGCTGGAAAATAACTTTTGCTTCCTAATATTTTATGGTCGCGAATAAATAACAAATGTACTGCGACTTGCGATTTAAATCGAGATAAACCAACGACATCGAGCTCAGATGCAACACCACTAACATATTGTTGTTGTTGTACTTTTCTTAACGTAGTGATTTGATCACGATATTTTGCTGCCATTTCAAAATGAAGCTGTTTGCTGGCTATTTCCATGTTATTAACCAATTGTTCAATAACAACCGAGCTTTTCCCTTTTAAAAATAATTTAGCTAATGAAACTTGTTGTTGATAGTCTTCAACTGAAATTTTATCAACACAAGGAGCCGAACAACGGCCTAATTGAAATTGCAAACAAGGGCGAGAACGAGCACGATAATAACTGTCGTCACACTGGCGCAAAGGAAATATTTTTTGCATTAAGCGCAAGCTTTCCCAAACCGCACCTACCGTTGGATACGGCCCAAAGTAGTCTCCTTTGATCCGTTTTCCGCCACGGTGTAAGCCTAGTTTGGGATGTTTATGCGCTGTAATTAACAGGTATGGATATGATTTATCATCGCGTAATAAAATATTATATTTTGGCTGATATTTTTTGATGTAGTTGTTTTCAAGAATTAATGCCTCACCCTCTGTATGAGTCACGGTAACATCAATAGCACAAATTTGTTTTACTAAAACTTTGGTTTTTACACTGCCAACATCTTTACGAAAATAACTGGCTAAACGTTTTTTTAAATTTTTAGCTTTGCCCACATAGATAACAACTTGTTCGTTATTATACATGCGATAAACACCTGCTTGTTCACTAACAACAGCAAGAAAAGCTTTATGATCAAATACCTCGTTTAAGGTGGAATTTTCGTTTTTATCTGAATTGGTTAGAGATGAAGACAAAACTACATTTTTTCAGAATTAAGCATGCCATGACGAATAGCAAGATGAGTGAGTTCTACATCATTACCCACGTTAAGTTTTTCAAACATACGATAACGATAACTGTTAATAGTTTTAGAGCTTAACGAGAGTTGCGTCGAAATATCTGGCACGCGTTCACCGCGCGTGATCATCAACATTATTTGTAACTCGCGTTCACTCAAACTATTAAAAGGGTTTTCATCAACCGATTTAAATTGACTTAAGGCTATTTGTTGGGCTATTTCAGGTGTTATATAGCGTTGACCGCTATGAACAGAACGGATCGCGTTGATCATTTCATCGGGGCCGGCGCCTTTAGTTAAATAACCAGACGCGCCAATTTGCATGACCTTACTTGGGAATGGATCTTCATTATGCACGGTTAATACTATAATTTTCACATCAGGTGCATAACGTAATATTTTTTTAGTTGCTTCTAAACCACCAATACCTGGCATATTTACGTCCATCAGAACGACATCAGGCTCTGATTTTCTACAGTATTGCAATGCTTCTTCACCAGATCCAGTTTCACCAACAACCTTGAAACCTTTTACATCGTCAAGAATTTTGCGAATACCTGTGCGCACTAGTTCATGATCATCAACTAATAAAATATTTATCAACGGATATTACCTTTTGCTCAAATGTTTATAAAACGTTAAGCTACGAATTTATTCTTATTAACTTAGAGTATAGTTAATTGTTAGTTATGACAATAAAAATGACACTTAATTATCATAAGCGTTTATTAAATAAGCGAATATATATTTCCTATGATTTATAATAATATTTATTATAAGTCATGCTCATTTAACCAATTATTTAACAAACCTATTTGTCCGTTTTTATAGGCCGCATAGGTAAGTCGAACAGCATTACTTAAAATTATACTGTCTGACCATTGTGTTTGTTCTTGTATTAATTCATAACAAACTAGTGCTTCAGGTGATAAGTAACCCCGCATTTCTTTTTTACCGATCGATTTTTGGCGATCGCGATAGCGTTGCTGCTTTTCTGCGTTGGTATAGGCTTTTTTCTTGATTTTATTATCAGTTTTATTAGTAGTGTTTTGTTGAGCCATTTTTTTAGTCATAAAATAATCTTATTCTTACAAAAATCGTCTTTGGTAACGGATAACCAATTCAAGCGTTACTATAAATGAATAGATTCTTCAAAAATAGAGAAATATAGGTTAAATTTAGCATATCAAGCAATTTTTTAACTGTTCGGAGTTGTTTAGTGTACAAGTGTTCGCTAAAGTAGCGCTTCAAAATTTTAATGGTGTTATTAATGATGATGGAACCACAAAGTTCTTATAGCAAAGAAGATCTAATTAAAGCCGGAACCGGTGAAATGTTTGGAGAAGGTAACAGCCAACTTCCTTCGGATAATATGTTAATGATTGACCGTGTTATCACTATCAATGAGGATGGTGGAGAACATGGTAAAGGGCAAATTATCGCTGAATTAGATATTTCCCCAGATTTATGGTTTTTTGACTGTCACTTTAAAGGCGACCCAGTAATGCCTGGTTGTTTAGGGCTAGACGCAATGTGGCAATTAGTAGGATTTTTCTTAGCATGGACAGGTGGTCCAGGTCGTGGCCGTGCACTAGGTGTGGGTGAAGTTAAATTTACCGGACAAATATTGCCAACAGCGAAAAAAGTAACTTTTAAGATAGATTTAAAGCGTGTAATTAAGCGTAAACTGTACATGGGCTTAGCTGATGGTAGCGTAAGCGTAGACGGTCGTGAAATTTATACCGCTAAAGATTTAAAAGTTGGTTTATTTACCGATACCTCTAAATTTTAAATTACCTTTTTCAATAATCACGAACAAAAAAAGCTCAAGAACTTTATGTTTTTGAGCTTTTATTTTTAATAATAAATTTTATTGAATAATTGGTTTAATTTTATTTGAAAAGACCTTGTTGCCTATCTGTTATTGCTTCGCGCCAACCACCTAACCACTCTGATTTTATTTCTGTACTTTGATATGGACAAATTTCTTTAGAACGTCCTGCAATTCCCGCTTGATAACCCCGTGAAAATGCTCTGTTTTGGCGATCACGTTTTTGTCGTTTCATCATTTAGTTTTTCTCCAAGATTTATTTCTGTGCATTTTTTAAACACATTTAAATAAATAGTCAAAAAATGTTACTTTTGCAAATAAATGTTTTTCAAATATGGGGATAAAAAGCTAAGTAATTGAAAGCAGATAAATTAAATAGTTATTCGTTTTTTATCTATTAAAGAATGAAATTAATTACGTAAAATTAAGAGTAATAACGTTTATACCTTAGTATTACCACACAACGATAATACGGATACACGGGTATATAACCATTCCACTTGAAGAGGCAGAATTCAAGCAGAATGGTTATTAGATAATAAAAAGCTATACAATGGTTTGATAAATAACAGGTTCTATTTCGACAATTTCTTCAGAAATTTCAGTCGCAACTAAATACTGTGCAATTGCCCTATCGGCATCATTTTCATTTTTAGCATGGACTCTGGCTATAACATCACCAACATTAACTTGACAACCTTTAGGTAAAATATCACTGAAACCAACACTATGGTCAACATTTTGATGATGATCTAAACGTCCCCCGCCTAAAGCAACAACCGACATACCAATATCACGGGTTTGTACACTATTGATAAAACCTGAGTGAGTCGCACAAATGTCTTTAATTACGTTTGCTGGTGCTAGTTCTTTTTCAAAAGTAGTTAAAAAGCTTGAACTTCCGCCAAGCTCGCTGATCATTTGTTCAAAAATTTCAGCCGCTTTACCATTATCTAATGCTGTTTGTGCTAAATCTCGACCTTGTTGTTGATCAGTTGCTACTTTAGCCGAAACTAACATTTGTGCAGCTAACGCCATAACCACTTGATGTAATCTAGGCTCTCGACATTTACCTGTTAAATAATCGACCGTTTCAACGATCTCAACAGCATTACCTGCGGTTTTACCTAAAACTTGATTCATGTCGGTGATCAATGCGGTAGTTGTTACCCCTGCACCATTAGCAACATCAACAATACTGCGAGCTAAGGCCTTAGCATCATCTAAAGATGTCATCATCGCACCATTGCCAATTTTAACGTCCATCACTAATGAGTCTAAGCCTGTCGCTAATTTTTTAGATAAAATAGAAGCAGTAATTAACGGAATAGATTCTACTGTTCCGGTTACATCGCGAATTGAATATAAACGTTTATCAGCAGGCGCTAAATCATCCGTTTGTGAAATGATTGCAGTGCCAATTTTCTTAACCGTGTTTTTAAAGTGATCTAACGATGGATGAATATTAAAGCCTGGGATTGATTCTAGCTTGTCTGATGTTCCTCCTGTATGGCCTAAACCTCGACCTGAGATCATCGGTACAAAAGCGCCACAAGCAGCAACAATCGGGGCTAACATCAAGCTGACTTTATCACCAACACCGCCCGTTGAATGTTTATCAACAATAGGACCATCAATAAAATTTTTCCAATTTAATACTGTGCCAGAATTCATCATTGCTAAAGTAAAGGCTACTTTTTCTTCATTTGCCATACCGTTTTGAAAAATAGCCATTGCCATTGCACCAACTTGAGCATCGGTAAATTTACCGGTAACTAGGCCGTCAACAAAATGTGTAATTTGCTCTTTTGATAAGCGGTTGTTATCACGTTTAGTACGAATAATATCTTGAGGAATATACATAATTAAGATTGTCCTTTTTCTTGAACCGTAGAATTTAAATTTTTATCAGCATCTTTTAAAGATTGGGTTGTAAATGCATCCGGTAGCAAATCACTTACTCGCCACAGTTGGCTATCACCTAAATGGTTAACTAAGCCTATCATTGCATCTTGAGTCATAAATTCTGCAATAACCTGACGACATGCACCACAAGGTGAGGTAAGTTTTTTTTGAGCAGTAAAAACAACCAGCGCTTTAACATTTCGAACACCTTGGCCAACCGCTGTAGAAATACAATTGCGCTCAGCACAAACGGTTAAACCATACGATGCATTTTCAACATTGCACCCGGTGAATAATTCATCATTTTCACCAATTAATGCTGCACCAACCTTAAAGTTGCTATAGGGGGCATAGGCATTATCATGAGCCTGTTGAGCTTTTTCATGCAGCTGTTGCCAGTTTATCGCATTGTGCTGTTCTGAATTTGCTGACATTCTTACCTCTATTATTAATAAAATTATCTGAGAGTTACTAACGTGAACTAACGGGTAAATTACAATTACCTGACCAAACGGTCAATTTTATTATATCTAATAAATAACAAAAAGAAAGCATTGTTTTAATTGATTGAAATTAATTTGATTTGCTTTATCCAATTTAGCTCGGTATACAGGTTCTTTAAATAAAGTCATTTACTCTACTATTAAGATAAAGGAAAATAGGATAATCCTTAACCGTTAGCACTCATCGCTATTTAACTTCAGTAATATTATAAAAAATATGACAACACCATTGCCGAATACGTTAATTGAAGTGAAAAAAACTCGTCGCCGTTCGCGAATAAGAGTCGCGCACGAAGAAAAAATATTGGCAAGTGCTGAATTCGTTTTCGCTTCATACGGTTATACTGGAGCGACAATTGAAAAAATAGCTAAAGATTCAGGTATTTCTAAGCAAAATTTACTCTATTATTTTTCAAGTAAACAAGAACTCTACCAAGCTGTTTTAAAAAATATTTTAGCTATATGGTTAGATAAATTAAATTTGCAAAATCAAGTAGGTGATGATCCAGCTGAAAAACTTAGCCAATATATACGAGACAAGTTAAAAATTTCACAGACACACCCTAACGGTTCTAAAGTTTTTGCTAATGAAATAATTAACGGTGCGCCACATATTGGTGATTACTTAAAACGTAATTTAAACGAAAAACTGCAAGCTGATGTAGATTTAGTGAATAGTTGGATAGCTGAAGGAAAAGTTGATGTTATTGACCCCTATCATTTGTTTTTTATGATTTGGTCTTCTACTCAAACATACGCTGATTTTTCCACACAAATTCAATTAGTTTTAAATAAAGAAGAATTAACTGAGCAAGATTTTAATAACGCTGGTGATTTTCTTTGCCAGATAATTCTGAAAGGTATCGGATTAAAGTAATACCAAGTTGATTAAGTTCTTTCCCACTCAGCGAGAATTAAATTGGTATAAGAAATAAAATCTAAAAGTTATTCAGAACGCTACTAAACAAATTTAACTAAAAAGCCACTTAATCGTCATTAAGTGGCTTTTTTATTTAGGATTTTAAACGAATACAATGAGGCGTTTAATAATACATTTATTTATTTTCTTTTATTCTTTGTTCCCAAAAGTCAGCATTTTTAATCCCTAATTTTTCAGGATCAAAGGTATATTTTTCAACGCCAGCCTTTTGCTGTTCTTCATAATCTTTTAACGCTTTTATTGCAGGCTTAGCCATAAAAAAAATGATTAATATACCAACAATATTTAACCATGCCATAATACCTACGCCAATATCTCCCATACCCCAAGCAATATCAGCAGCTTTTACAGTGCCATAAAAAGTTGCACACATAATAACGACTTTAAGCGCAAATACACCACCAGGCAGTTTAAAAGTGCGCTTAATATAATAAATATTGTTTTCAGCAATAAAGTAATACGCTAACAATGTTGTAAAGGCAAAAAAGAATAAAGCAACCGCAATAAAGGGTTTACCAAAACCAGAAAATACGCTTTCAACCGCTATTTGTGTATAAGCAGGGCTATTTGCAGCAATATCTGCAGCAACATTTTGTACTAAGAATGCATCGCCAACGCCATGAACATTATATGCGCCAGTAATTAATATCATAAATGCGGTTGCAGAACACACAAATAAAGTATCAATATAAACAGAAAAAGCTTGTACTAAACCTTGTTGCGCAGGATGTTGAACTTCTGCAGCTGCGGCTGCATGTGGACCTGTACCTTGCCCTGCTTCGTTTGAATATACACCACGCTTAACCCCCCAACCAATTGCAGCACCAACACCAGCCATTGGTGTAAAAGCATCACCAATAATCATCATGAATACTTCAGGTAATTTATCAATATTTAAACCAATAATAACCATGGCAATAATTATGTAAGCTAAGGCCATAAACGGTACAACCACTTGGGTAAAGTTAGCAATACGTTTAACACCACCAAAAATGATAAAACCTAATAACATCACAATAGCGGTCGCAGTATAAATTTTAGCGTAGCTAATAACGCCTAAAGCGGTATCTACAGTTCCTGAACCGCCAAAGGCTTGTTCAATTGCAGAACCAATAGTATTAGATTGCACCATTGGCAATAATACGCCTGTAGCAATAATCGTTGAGATAGCAAATATCCACGCATACCATTTTTGTCCCATAGCTTTTTCAATATAGTAAGCTGGGCCACCGCGATAACTACCTTCGTGTTCTTCTTTGTATATTTGACCTAAAGTAGATTCAACATAGGCAGTTGAAGCACCTAAAAAGGCAACCATCCACATCCAAAAAACGGCACCAGGTCCGCCAAAACCGATAGCAGCGGCAACACCGGCAATATTACCAGCACCAACACGGCCAGATAACGATACAGCTAACGCTTGAAATGAAGAAATACCTTTATCTGAGCTCTCGCCAGACATTAACAAACGCCACATTTCGGTAAAATGTCGCAATTGTAAAAAACGTGTGGTTACGGAAAAGAAAATACCTGTACCTAAACACAAATAAATCAGCGCTGGACTCCAGATAATTCCATTTAAAAAATTAACAAATTCTTGCACTTAATTAACTCCTAATTATTATTTTTATAGTCTTTTTATTTAGATGCTAAATATATCAGCATCTAAATAAATCTTTCTTACCAATTATTTACTGATAACTTACTTACCAATAACTTACTAAACAACCCCTTATTAACGCAAATCACCTACAACGTGGTAAATTGCTGTTAAAAAGTCGCGACCAAATAAACTACTACGTGCATCTGACCAACCAAAGTTATGATCTGGCAATAAATTATTATCTTTAAAAGGCATTTCGACGGTAAAAGCTAAACAGTTAAATTGCTCACCAACCCAGCTAGAGCCTACCGTTAAGTTTGCTTGACCAGGTTCGTCTTTGTCGTATCCTTCGTCATCTTGAAATTCTGGCGTGATATTTAATAATACGTCTTTAAATTTGTTCTCGAGTGTTTTTATTCTATCATCGTAAGAAGGGGCACCTTCCCCACCAGCAACAAAATTAAAAGGTAAGGCTTCATCACCATGAATATCAAGATGTAAATCAACACCGGTTGAAAACATTTTTTCGCGCACTAAATAAACTTCAGGACTTTTGTCCATTGACGGTGTTTGCCACTCTCTATTTAAATTACTGCCAACAGCATTAGTGCGTAAATGACCTCGGACACTGCCATCAGGATTCATGTTAGGCACTAAATAAAAAACAGCATCGTTTAATAAAGAACGAGAAACACCATCATCTTCATCTAAAATACGTTCAATAAAACCTTCCATAAACCATTCAGCCATTGTTTCACCAGGATGCTGGCGAGCCGTTAACCAAATTACTTTTTTACCTTCGCCTTCTTCACCAATTTTAAGCACCGACATATCGCGGCCGTCGATCGTTTGACCTAAAACTTGAAGTTGGCAATCAGAACTTAATTGCGCGTTATGTAACAAATCTTGATGACGTTCGTAGCTATATGGGGCGAAATAAGCAAAATATACAGAATCATATTCTGGTGTAAAGGTAATTTTTAGGTTGCCATCATCATAGGTTGTTGGTACTCGAAACCAAGTTTCACGATCGTAAGAAGCAACCGCATGGTAATTTTCCCAACCTTCAACATAAGCCGATTTTCCGGCATTAACAATATTAAGAACGTGTTCGCCACCTTCCGTATTGTGCAATTTAAAATGAAACCATTGATAAAATTCAGATTGATTATCTTTATTAATGGCGAGTTGAATATTCTTTTTATTTGTTGCATCGATAACGTTAATGTTACCGCTATCGAAATTGGCAGTGATTTGCATAAATTGACTTAGGCTCGATAAATTTGAAAGTTCTAGTGTACACAAACAAGTGTTAGATCAGAAGTTTTGTCTTTATTTAAACAATCAAATATGTGTAAAGCTAGATTTTCATTGCATTTCAAGGCTAATTTCTAACAAATACAAATTACATTTTTTAAAAATTTAACCTTATAAATAACCTAATACTGAATTTAAAACTTAAATAAAACTAATTATTAATGGGTAAACTCATTTTTTCACTTTTTCCATTGCAACCGCCCTGATAGAATATGCGCTGTTTTTGTTTGAGTCATCACGGAATTAATTTTAATGCGCACTAGCCAATATTTACTTTCAACGTTAAAAGAAACACCAGCCAATGCTGAAGTTATAAGTCATCAACTCATGTTAAGAGCAGGACTTGTTCGTAACCTTGCTTCTGGTTTATACACATGGTTGCCGACAGGATTAAAAGTTTTAAAAAAAGTTGAGAACATAGTGCGCGAAGAAATGCAACGCGCTGGTGCTATTGAAGTTTTAATGCCTATGGTTCAACCCGCTGATTTGTGGGAAGAATCTGGTCGCTGGGATGATTACGGCCCTGAATTATTACGCATTAAAGACCGTCATCATCGCCCTTTTGTTTTAGGCCCAACTCACGAAGAAGTTATCACCAAACTGGTAAGTAATGAAATTAGCAGTTACAAACAATTACCTTTAAACCTTTTTCAAATTCAAAATAAATTTCGCGATGAAATACGTCCACGTTTTGGTATTATGCGTGGTCGTGAGTTTTTAATGAAAGATGCATATTCATTTCATTTAACTCAAGATTGTTTAGCAAATACTTATAAAATAATGTTTGATGCTTACTGTAGGATTTTTGAACGCTTAGGTTTGAATTATCGCCCTGTGCTTGCCGACACCGGTTCAATTGGCGGAGAAACCTCTCACGAATTTCATGTATTGGCTGAATCTGGTGAAGATGACATTGCCTTTAGTGATGCTAGCGATTTCGCTGCTAATATTGAAAAAGCTGAAGCGCTTGCTCCCCAAGGTGAACGTCCTGCTCCGGCACAAGAACTTACCAAAGTGTCTACGCCAAATGCGAAAACTATCACTGATGTTGCTACCTTGTTAGCTGTTGATGAAAAAACAACGGTAAAAACGTTACTCGTTGAAGGGTCTAAAACGGCTGATGGTAAAACACCAATTATTGCTTTAGTACTTCGTGGCGATCATCAATTAAATGAAATTAAAGCTGAGCATTTACCACAAATTGCTTCCCCTTTAACGTTTGCTAGTGACGAACAAATTTTTGCTGCAGTAAATTGTAAGCCTGGTTCTATTGGTCCCGTTAATTTATCGATTGAAGTGATTGTTGATCGCAGTGCCGCCCATTTAGCCGATTTTGTTTGTGGTGCCAATGAAGATGATTTTCATTTTACTGGCGCCAATTGGGATAAAGACTGTTGTGATTACTCTGTCGCAGATATTCGTAATGTCGTTGCTGGCGATCCTAGTCCTTGTGGTAAAGGAAATATTGAAATTAAACGCGGCATTGAAGTTGGTCATATTTTCCAATTAGGCGATAAATATGCCAAAGCAATGAATTGTGGGGTACTTACCGAAGCGGGGAAAAATCAAACCTTAACGATGGGGTGTTATGGTATTGGTGTTTCTCGTATTGTGGCTGCCGCTATTGAGCAAAATCATGATAAATATGGTATAAAATGGCCAAGTGCGATTGCTCCTTTTCAAGTTGCGATTGTACCAATGAATATGCAAAAATCTGCGCGCGTTAAAGAAACTGCTGAAAATATATATGCTGAAATGTTACAAGCAGGCATTGAAGTTTTGTTTGATGATAGAAAAGAACGCCCAGGAGTTATGTTTGCTGATCACGAATTGATGGGCACACCATTGTTAATTATTATTGGTGAACGCAATCTTGATGCGCAACAAGTGGAAGTTAAAAATAGAATAACGGGCGAAAAATCATTACATGATATTAGTGATATCATGTCATTATTGGATGTTTAAATTCTAAATGAATAATTAGATCGATTTAGCCAACAATCAAATAATAGAGACTAAAAAAATGTGGGATATTAAAAAACATTTAACTTTTATCATATTTATTAGTCTCTTTTCATATTCCATAAATGGCTACTCCCAAGAAAATATTGGTGATTTTGAAAATAGTTATCAATACCAATACATTAATAATGAAATAAAAAAAACAGAAGACACCACACTATCGCAATTACAAAATCTGTTAACTTCAACTGATATTACTAAAAAACAACAATACTTCATCCATCACAATTTAGCTTACTTGCACTTTAAACTGCACAATAAGAACAAAACACTTTCACAGCTAAACACTGCCATTGATTTAATAGAAGGTACTGATTTAGATACTTATCACTTAGCTAAAAGTCTACTTCTTCGAGGGAAAAGTTACGGCATAATGTTTCGTGATATTAAAACCGCTATTGCTGATTTAAAACAAGCTATTCAAGCCAGTAACTTAAGTACCCACGCAAAAATAACTAACCTACGTTTTGATTTACAAACAGCAATGGCTCAAGCTTATAATCAGTTAGGACAATTGGATAAGGCGCAAGAATATAGTGAACAATCCTTAAAAACAGCAACATTGCTTAATGATAAAAATGAAACAATTTACGCACTCATTATTGCAGGGAGGATTGCTTTCCAACAAAATAATTTTGACCTAGCTTACCAAAATTATTTAAAAGCATTAAAACTCTCTGATAGTTCTACACCTAAAAATCAAATTGCTTCTATCGAATTGCGGCTAGCTATCGCCTATGAGTCGCAAAGCAACTTTGAACAGGCATTAATACATGCGCAAAAAGCAACAACACTTTATAGCCAACTAAGCAGTGAACGATTACAAATAAAATCACTACGCGTTCTAGGAAATATTTACCTTTCTTTAGGGCAAGATATAGACACCGCCTTAGTACATTTTATAAACGGATTAAGTATTGCTAAGTCAATAAACAGCGTTAATTCTATTGGGCAAATGCAACACTTAATTGGACGAGCCTATTTGCTCGAGAATAATATAAATAAAGCTAAAAAGTACCTTAATTCAGCACAAACTGTTCTTAAAAAATCTAAATCTTGGTTTTATTTAGGATTAAATACCATTGAATTAGCAAAATTAACTGAGCAGCAAGGTAATAGCAGACAAGCAATTATTTTACTTAACAAACTATTAGTTGAACAAAGTATTCAGAATTATCCCTCTTTACTAAACGAGGCCAAAACACATCTTATAAATCTTTATATTAATCAAGAAGATTATAAAAATGCTTATTTATTACAGCAACAAATCTTTGCAAACAAACAAATAATTAATAAAGATGATGCGAAGAAAATGATTAAAAAGTTTGATCACGATGTTGAAATCAAATCGCTCAATGAACATTTAACTCAAGCTAAACATAATAATGAGATAAGCCAACAACAGTTAAAAAAATCATCGTCAATTAACAATTTATTAATGCTTTTCATTTTGTCATTGGCACTATTATGCTTAGTTATTTATCTCCAAAAGAGAAAATTGTATAAACGATTTATACAACGTTGTAACAATAGTTTTTTAACTTGGAGTTTTTTTAAAAAAAATATAACGACTGAATCAGCGATAAAAAATGGCTTAGGGCTATTAATATGTAAAACTGATGTTTTTGCAAAACTAGATCTCAGCTCACAATATCGACAGTCTCTACAAATTAATAAAAGTATCTCGGCAATTAAGCAATTGAACATAAGCTCAACTTGCAGTATTAATCACGATGTTTTATGGCTGTTATGCGAACAACCAGTTACCCGAGTGCAAAATTTATTACTTAAAGCAGAAAAGCAATCAACTACATTATCTGAAAACACCCCACTGAATTATATTTGGATTAATTTAGATGATTTTCCGCATAACATTTCAGCACAATGCATCATATTTATTGAAAAATTAGTAAATCATTTATTTGAAATATCTACGTCCATTGACGAAAAAAATATAACGACTGTAAGGATTCAAAGCCAAGCTTTACCCATTATTTTTTCATCAAACGAAAACAGCTTAATTTTAGATAGAATAAAAAAAGCACTACAACAAGGGTTTATCACCACAGAACGGCTTACTTAAACGTTAATTAATTTGATAAATAATTAATGACTTTAATCGTTGGTCAATGAGTGCGACTATTTTTTGATAGGCTAAAGAATTTACATCTCGATATTTTTTTTGAAATTCAACTTGTGTTAAACCTTCTGGTAATTCTGAAATACTGGGTAATAAAACAAACATACCACGTTCTAGATTTAAATTTTTCAGATCATTTTGCGTGATTTTAGCCTGTATGCTTTGTGCTGATATAGTTGATTGTGTTGCTAACATGGCAAAGCGCACTCCGGCCCTGTCCGCCATTAAGTCAGCAAAACTAAAACCACTCCCTCCAATATTTGAATCTAACAGTTCTTTCAATTCACCCACGGTATAACTTACATCTACTGTTGAAAATAACTGTAAAGCCATAGAATAAATAAAATGTTGCTGTAAGTCATTTCTACCAGAAACTTTGACATGATTGATTAAATATTTTCGTTGGCGCTGTTCTTTTAACGATAAACGACTTATATCACCAACCATTAACTCAAATTTTGATGAACCAAAATAAATGGCAAGGGCAAGCAGCGCTGCTTGATTTTCTTTTTTCGCATTTGTCTCATCACTGGTGATAACTTGTTGTTGGGCTAACGATATCATTTTTCTCAGATAGGGGAATAATTCTTGTGGTGGACTGGCTGTATTAATAAATCGTAATAAACCTTGATAATAAAAACGGATTTTTTCTACATTTCCAAAGAATGCTAATTCATCACGCAGTGCAATTAAACGCCCTTTTCTTTGTAAACCATTTAATTGAAAACCATCCGGAAGTTGGTAGCTGATCTTCATACTATGTTTAGTAATAACCAATGATTTGATACTTTGTAATGTTTGTGTGCCGAGCTCTGGTTGAAATAAATTAGCAATGGTCTTAATAAAGTAAAGTAGATATTTTCCTGATAAATTTATATTACCAATCTTAATGTTACCAAGTTTTAAACCTTGTTTAGAAGACAGAATATTTATTTGAGTATTTAGATATAAATCAATAAATGAAAAAGGTAATTTCCAACTAAGTTTATTCTGTAAAGTCTGTTGGTGTATTTGGGTAACCACTAAAACATCAGGATGAGCGCGATTTACGATGGCACTTAGTGCTATTAATTCATTATTATTGATCGTTAAATGGCTTGGCATTTTGTTTGTTTTATAAGAGTTTTTAATTCGCTGTAATAATAATTGAGAATGTTTAGCGACATTAGCATCAATAGCTTGGTTAGATTTTAATGGTGTGTTTGTTTGAAGTGATAAAAATATAAAAAAGATAGTTATTATAACTATAGTCACAAAAACATAAGTGAAAATTTGAAATAAGCGTCGTAACACAATTAAAACAACTAACTGAATGAAAGGGAGTGTATTGTCCTTTGTTTAACTTAAATCGGCAACATCCCAATATATTTTCCGGTTAAAAAAATGCGCAACTTTATCATTTAATTGTCGAAAGGTGGTCACAGATCCCGATTTATTCGTAAAGCACTGCCACACAAATTGATGACAATTATTATCAAACATATGATAGTCGCGATACTGAAATAATTGCTGCGCCGCATTATTTGCAGCTTTTTCACTAATTAACGGCTGCGCCAAAGAATCACAAGCAATAAATATTTGTTTACCCGAGCGTTCTTCAATAAAACGTTGACTAGAAACGGGTTTAATTAAACCATTACCATCAAGCTCTGCCACAGAATTATCACCTAACCAAATCCCTGAATGATCTAAAATTCCAGCGATACCACAACAAACAATCGCACCTATCTCGGGCTTTACCTTCTGTTGAGTTGAAAAAATATCAGTAGGGTAAGTCGCAATAGGTGACTCATGGGGATCTAAATCGGCAAGTGTTTGCGGACGTCGTAGATCAAAACGTTTCAATTGTTGCCGTTTCCTATCTTCCGCTAGTTCATTTGCAGCAAGCGCTGAAATCGCAGCTGCACCTAACCATAATAATGGCAATGCCATAAATATCTCCAAAAATACATAATACCAAGTTGATTAAGTTCTTTCCCTCTCAGCGAGAATTTAATCAAATTGGTATAAATCATTTTACTTATACTGATATTATAATCAAATGAGCTAATTACTATAAAAAAGTTGCAAGCAAGTGTTTCATAAAGTAAAAATATTAGTGACAATGTAGACTCTTAAATTATATAAAAACCGTAAAAGCACTGTTCCATTTATTAGGAAAGTAATGAAAACTATTGAAAAATCATCAAAATTAAATAATGTCTGTTACGAAATTCGTGGGCAAATTGCTGATGAAGCAAGAAAGCTTGAAGACGAAGGGCACAAAATTTTAAAACTTAACATTGGTAACCCTGCCCCATTTGGCTTTGAAGCCCCTGACGATATTTTAAAAGATGTAATTCATAATTTACCCACTTCTCAAGGATATAGTGATTCAAAAGGGATCTACTCTGCACGCGTTGCCGTTATGCAATATTTTCAGCAGCAAAAAATCAAAGGTGTGGGAGTTGAAGATATATTTATTGGCAATGGTGTTAGTGAACTTATTGTTATGGCAATGCAAGGCTTGTTAAATAATGGCGATGAAGTCTTAATTCCAGCTCCGGATTATCCTTTATGGACAGCAGCCGTGAGTTTAGCTGGTGGTAAAGCCATCCACTATCGTTGTGAAGAAGAAAACCATTGGTTCCCTAATATTGACGATATGGAAAATAAAATAACCAAACAAACAAAAGCTATTGTATTAATTAATCCAAACAACCCAACTGGGTCAGTTTATTCTAAGCAAGTGCTACTCGACATTTTAGCCTTGGCTCGCAAACACGGCTTGATTGTTTTTAGTGATGAAATTTACGACAAAGTACTTTACGACGACGCAGTACATATTCCAACAGCGCGTTTAGCTGATGACGTATTAATTATTAGTATGGGCGGACTTTCAAAAAACTATCGTATAGCAGGATTTCGTGCTGGCTGGATGGTGTTGTCGGGGCCTAAACAGCACGCACAACCTTATATCGATGGTTTAAACATTCTCGCCTCAATGCGTTTGTGTGCTAATGTTCCCTGCCAACATGCTATTCAAACCGCATTAGGCGGTTATCAAAGTATTAACGAATTAATTAAAGGTGATGGTCGTCTGATAAAACAACGAAATATTGCTGCAGAGATGATTAATAACATTGATGGTTTATCTTGCCAAGCCGCTTCAGGTGCAATGTATTTATTTGTTAAAGTAGACATTAAAAAGTTTAATCTAAAAGATGATGAACAGATGGTATTAGATATTCTCAAGCAAGAAAAAATACTCTTAGTACACGGTCGAGCTTTTAACATTAAAGAACATAACTATTTTCGTTTAGTCTTTTTACCGCATATTGATGAATTAATTCCGGCAATGAACAAACTTAAAAATTTCTTTGCGAGTTATAGCCAATAAATTAACGACTTAATTTATTTAGAATGACTGGTCTAACATTTTCTGCAAATAGAAAAGAAGTAATAAAATGAAAAGTAAGCAAAGTACCTTTTTGGCTTGGATATACCGTATGCCCTTAATAAAACGTTGGGCATTAATGCATTGTGTTAAACCTGAAAACGTTGCCGAACATTCACATTTAGTCGCAGTAATTTCACATTTATTAACGGTAATTAAAAATAAAAAATTTGGCGGTAATTTAAGCCCTGAAAGAGCGGCAACACTGGCACTCTATCACGAATGTAGTGAGTCGCGTCATCAAGATTTAAATCATAATACTAAATATCATAACCCAGAAATAACCAGAGAATTTAAACGCTTAGAAGCAATGGCTGAACAAGAATGTTTAGAAACTTTGCCGGAAGAATTTCGTCAAGACTTTGAAGGACTCGTTGTTCAAAGCAAGGTTGACCCTAATTATAAAGCAATAATAAAGGCCGCCGATATTCTTTCTGCCTATGTTAAAACTCTTGATGAATTACATTTTAGTAATAATGAATTTGCTCATGTTAAAGAAAATTTAGATAAGAAACTTGAAGTTTTAGTTGAAACCATGCCAGAAGTTAACTACTTTTTAGAAACGTTTAGCGATAGCTGCTTAGCAACGTTAGACAAGCTCAGCAATATAAAAATTTAATAAATAATCAATTAGTTGTAGCTAAATTTTACAATTAATCACAACAATATAGAGTTAAACGACTATACTAAAAATCTACCTTTTAAATGAGTATATAAATGAAAATAATTGAAGACTTTATCAACAACGAATCCTCTAGTGGCATACTCTTAATTGTTGTCACCATCGCCGCCTTACTTTTTAGCAATTCAGCCATATCATATCTTTATAGTAGTTTTTTAAATATTCCAATCGAAGTTCATTTTGGTAGCTTTAATATTGCAAAGCCTTTGGTGCTATGGGTAAACGATGGCCTAATGGCTATTTTCTTTTTATTGGTAGGTTTAGAAGTAAAAAGAGAAATTGTTGAAGGACATTTGTCATCTCTAGATAAAGTCGCTTTACCTGGTATAGCCGCATTAGGCGGAATGTTGGTTCCTGCCCTTATTTACGCTTATTTTAACATTAATGATGAAATGGCAATAAACGGCTGGGCAATACCTACGGCAACAGATATCGCTTTTGCATTAGGAATTTTGTCATTATTAGGTAATAGAGTACCACTTTCACTTAAAATATTCTTAATGGCTTTAGCCATCATCGATGATTTAGGTGCGATTATTATTATTTCGATATTCTATACTAGCCAACTCTCTATTTTATCGATATCGGTTGCTGGCGGCGCATTAGCGGTACTTATTGGGTTAAATTATTATGGCGTCACAAAAAAAGCCGCGTATTTTATCGTTGGTACAATTATGTGGGTTAGTGTTTTAAAATCGGGCGTTCACGCAACGCTTGCTGGCGTTATGCTAGCCTTTACAATCCCATTATCAGGTAAAAATGAATACGGAAAAGAAACCTCACCCGCAAAAGAATTAGAACATAACTTACATTTTTGGGTGGCATTTTTGATATTGCCTTTATTTGCCTTTGTAAATGCCGGTATTGATATAACTCAAATATCACTTGACCAAATGTCGGGAACTGTACCGTTAGGTATTCTCTTCGGCCTATTTATAGGTAAACAACTTGGTGTATTTGGTTTTAGTTTTATCGCGATAAAATTAAACATAGTAAAGATCCCACAAGACAGTAATTGGCTGCAACTATACGGTGTTTCAATATTAACAGGGATTGGTTTTACCATGAGTTTATTTATTGGTTCATTAGCTTTTGAAGACAGTCAGCTTTATCAATCTACTGATAAATTGGCAATATTAATCGCCTCTTTTGCTGCGGGACTTATGGGCTATTTAGTTTTAAAAATGGCTAAGAGTGAGCCTAAAACTAAAGTTTGATTACTTTAAGAGAACTTTCGAGTAAATAATATTTAATAAAACGATAACTGGATTTGTAAGATTACCAGTTATCGTTTTTTCTTAATTTTCTACTTTGTCTTTGCTATCACACCGAAATTGGCGCTTTAATATGCGGGTGCGATTGGTAATCTTTAAGTTCAAAATCTTCAAATTTAAAATCAAAAATACTATCAACTTCAGGATTAATCGCCATCGTAGGTAACACTAGCGGTTCACGTGAGAGTTGTTCATCTACCTGTTCTAAATGATTTAAATATAAATGGGCATCACCAAAGGTGTGAACAAAATCACCTAGTTCTAAATTACATACCTGCGCAATCATCATCGTAAACAAGGCATAGCTAGCAATATTAAAAGGTACACCTAAGAAAATATCAGCGCTGCGTTGATATAATTGACACGATAACTTGCCATTTAACACATAGAATTGAAATAAAGTGTGACATGGCGGTAACGCTTGTTTGCCTTGCTCAGCATTTTCCATCGGACTTATCGATGTGTCTGGTAAAACGGCTGGATTCCACGCGCTAATAATATGGCGACGTGAATCTGGATTTGTTTTTAAATCATTAATCAGCGTACTTAATTGATCTATTGTTTCACCACTACCATCACCAACAGGCCAATTTCGCCATTGCACGCCGTATACTGGCCCAAGTTCGCCTTCTGGCGTTGCCCATGCATCCCATATTTTAACGCCATTCTCGCTTAAATAGGCAATATTAGATTCACCTTTAATAAACCAAAGTAATTCATGAATTATTGATTTTAAATGGCACTTTTTAGTAGTGACTAACGGAAATCCTTTAGCTAAATCAAATCGCATTTGATAACCAAAAATACTTTTTGTACCTGTGCCAGTTCGATCAGATTTTTCAACACCATTATCTCGAACAGTTCGCATTAATTCTAAATAAGCGTGCATTTTTATTTATTTCCTTTGTTCTTTTTATTCGCTTTCGACTCGTTATTTATCGACTTTTGTTGCTCTGCAATATCGCCATGGGCAAAGCCCCAATAAATCAAAAACAAACCGCCGATAACCATAGGTAAACTTAGCATTTGCCCCATTGAAATATAGCTAAAATAGTAACCAAGTTGTGAATCTGGCTCTCTAAATAATTCAACGATCATTCTAAAAATACCATAGCATATTAAAAATAATCCAGAGACTAAACCTAAAGGACGAGGTTTACGGCTAACACCATAAACAATAATAAATAACAAAACACCTTCTAAGCAGAACTCATATAATTGTGAGGGATGACGAGGTAATTGTAACTTATCGGTTGGAAATATCATTGCCCAAGAAACATCGGTTTGGCGTCCCCAAAGTTCGGCATTAATAAAATTACCTAAACGCCCCATTCCTAATCCAATAGGCACTAATGGTGCAACAAAGTCGGCAACTTGTAAGAATCCTTTTTTTTCACGACGAGCAAACAAAAACACTGCGGTTATAACCCCGAGTAAACCGCCATGAAAAGACATACCGCCTTGCCAAATTTTAAAGAGATATAATGGTTCAACTAAAAAGTAATCGAATTGGTAAAATAAAACATAGCCAACACGGCCACCTAAAATAACACCGAGAAAGCCATAAAAAAGTAAATCACTCACTTGATCTCGAGTCCAACCACTGTTGTTTTTATCTGCGGCCTTGTTAGCAATAAACATTGCCGCAATAAAACCAATTAAATACATCATTCCATACCAACGAAGTGCTATTGGACCAATGCTAAAAATGATGGGATCAATCTGTGGGAATTGTAAAAATTGAGAAACGTTTGCTGTACTCATTAAGTATCCATTTTTTTTGTGATAATAAAAATTTGAATCAATTGTCTGAACTGATCGGACAATTATATCAGCATCATTTTAATTGCGACAATTATTAAAAACAATGCGAAAAATTTCTTTAACGTTTTAACGGGAAGTTCTTTTGCCACCGCTACACCATATTTAGCCAATAGAGATGAACTTATTATTAAGCCAAATAAGGCTGGTAGATATATGTAGCCTAAACTCCATGGCGGTAGGTGATCTTGTTGCAAACCTGTAACGATATATCCAATAGAGCCAAATAAGGCTACAACCATGCCACAAACGGTCGCAACACCAAAAGTGTGCCTTAGTTGAACACCAAAATAAGTTAATGCCGGAATCAATACTGCTCCGCCGCTAATTCCCATTAAACTGGCTAAAACGCCAGTAAATAAACCAAGCCCTCTTAATACCATCGGCTTTGGTAAAGATCGCTCTTTAGGTTTATGAATAGAACGCAGCATATAAACGGCCAGTAAAATAACCGCTGTTGAAAAAATATAGGTTAAACTTTCACTTGAAAGGTTATCGGCAATAAACGCCCCAGTTAATGCACCAATGGCAATAAAAATCATCAGCAATTTAGCTAATGGCCATGGAATATTTCCGTTTTTTCGATGAGCCAAGGCTGCACTCGTTGCGGTTATAACAATGGTCGCTAATGAGGTTGCCAATGCCATTGGCATGACGGCTTGATGAGTTACATTAAAATAAGGAAGGATAAAAACCAAAGCAGGTACAATAATTAATCCACCACCTATCCCTAGTAAACCCGCCAAAAAACCGACTAAAGCTCCTAAAAACAAACAGGAAATAAAAACGCTTATTATCATGGTTGAAATCATTACATGCCAGCTCGCACAAAAGCACCTAGACCAAGTGCCTCAAGTTGTTCATTCAAATAACTGTGCACTTGCTTAGCGTTAGAAAACATTAAGACTTCAGTTAAAATTAATTTTGTTTGCTGATAATCAATATGACGGATCACCCACTTAATTCGGGCAACATTATGAGGATTCATACTTAAATGATCATAACCCATTGCTAATAATAAAATAGCGCCTGCAGGTTCTCCGGCTAATTCTCCACACAAACTAAGCGGTACTAAATATTTTTGCGATTCTTGCGCAATAACATTCAATGCTCTTAAAACCGCAGGATGGTAGGCATCATACAAATTAGCAACACGGGCATTATTACGATCTACTGCCAATAAATATTGTGTTAAATCATTACTTCCGACTGAGAAAAAATCGACTCGTTGCGCTAATTCTTTCAGTTGGAAAATTACCCCCGGCACTTCCAGCATAATTCCAACTTTAGGACGAGGGATATACGTATTAACGCCAGCAGACAATTCATCTTTTAACTCATCTTTTAACTCATAGTATGCTTGATTAATCAAGCTTATTGCATCATCAACTTCTACCACACTGGCGATCATCGGTAGCATTATGGCTAAATTATTATGACCAATACTTGCCCTGATCATTGCTCTAATTTGTACTAGAAATATTTCTGGGTGATCAAGGGTAATACGAATACCGCGCCAGCCCAAAAAAGGGTTTTCTTCATTAATAGGGAAATAAGATAAAGACTTATCTCCGCCAACATCAAGCGTTCTCATGGTAACTTGTGATTTGGGAAAAGACGCTAAAACTTGTTTGTAAATCGCTGTTTGTTCTTGTTCTGTTGGAAAACTTTGCCGTTCTAAAAAAGGAATTTCAGTACGATATAAACCAATTCCGGTCGCTCCCGCTTGCATTGAGTGTTTAAAGCCACTGGCTAAACCCGCATTAAGCAGTAATTCAATCGCTTTACCATCTTTTGTAATGGTAGGAAGATTAATCACCTCTCGAACTTTTTTCGTTAACGCCGTTTCTTCATTGATTAAGTGACGGTACTCAGAACACAATGATTCATCGGGAGCAACAAATAACTCGCCACTATAACCGTCTACAATTAGTATTTGTTTGGATAATTGGCTTAAAGGAATAGGATCTATCCCCATAATTGCTGGTATGCCTAATGCCCGTGCTAAAATAGCCGCATGAGAGTTATTAGAGCCTGATAATGAAACAATAGCCTGCAATCCCTGATGCTGATATTGCGCCAACATCGCTGCGGTAACGTCTTCAGCAACCAAGATAAATTGTTTGGGCAGTTTTTCACTTTGTCTTTGTTGTTGCTGTAAATTGAATAATACACGATTACCTAAATCACGAATATCGCTTGCTCGCTCACGAATATAAACGTCATCTAAACTTTCAAATTGCACAACATAGGCATCTATTATTTGTTTTAACGCACTTTCAGCATCCCAGCCATTGTCAATTTTGCTTTTTATTTCATCGGCTAAACTAACACTACTTAAAAGCTGTTTATACATTTCAAAAATATCTAAACTATCATCTGACAATATTTTAGATAGTTGTTCACCCATTTGCTGAAAATCTGTCCGCGTTTTTAATACCGCTTGATAAAAGCGATGTTTTTCATTTTCATAATCCCCGTCAATTAATTTAGTTAACGATATTGACGATAAATCTGCATCTGGCTGACAAATAACCGCTTGGTTTAAAGCTAAACCAGGTGCACCTGGAATACCAACAAGATGTTTTATCCATTTACTGTGATTTTTAGCACTTACCAACATTCCGCGCGCCTCAGAATTTGCAATAGCGCTCGCTAATTGTGTCGCTAGGGTAACCAAAAAAGCTTCTTCGTTTTCATCAAAACTTCGCTCTTTTTTTTGCTGTACAGCAATAACACCGAGTACTTTACTTTGATGAATAATAGGTGAACCCAAGAATGCATTTAGTGCTTCTTCTTCAACTTCAGGTGCATAGATAAAATGAGGATGTGAATGTACATTGGGAATATTTATCGGCTCTTCACGTTGACCAACCAAGCCAATAATTCCTTCTGAAAAACCAATCGTAGTTCTGCCAAGTGCTTTTTTTGCTAAACCATCGGTAGCAGACAAAACAAAATTTTGACTGTGGTAATCTGCCAGATAAACCGAACAGCAATCAGTGTTCATGGCAACTTTAACTTGGGTAACCAATAATTCTAATGCATTTTGTAACTCGGTTTCTTGGTTAAATTCAAGGACAATACGGCGTAAGGTGGTTAACATAATGCTCCTTGTTTTAAATTGAGGTATACCACCCCTTTCATTGCATCAATGAAAGGAAATAAAATTGAGTTTATTAGCTTAATAAACTCAATTAAAACATAGTAATATTTAACGTTAGCAAAAGATAAAATGTTAACGAAACAATTAGGCTCGACGTTTCCGTCGTTCTTGGCGACTTATTTGTAGTGCTACCGGTGAAAATTCTTTCATTACTTTTCGGTAAACTTCTCTTTTGAAAGAAACCACTTGTCGTACTGGATACCAATAACTAACCCAACGCCAGTCATCAAATTCAGGATGGGATGAATTCAACAAATCTACGGCTGACTCAGGTGCGGTTAATTTTAATAAAAACCACTTTTGTTTTTGGCCAATACAAACCGGTTTACTTTCGTGTCGTATTAAACGTTTTGGCAATTGATACCTTAACCAATGTTTGGTTGAGGCAACAATTTCTACATGCTCAGGTTTTAAACCGACTTCTTCATGTAGTTCTCGATACATGGTTTGCTCTACACTCTCCCCCTCATCTACTCCACCTTGAGGATATTGCCATGAATGTTGTCCAAAACGTCTTGCCCAGAATACTTGTCCCCTGTTGTTAATTATCACTATGCCGACATTGGCTCGATAGCCTTCGGCATCTATCACAGGAACTCCTGACGAATATTTAAAATCATTAGCTCAATTCTTCCATAAACTTAGCTAGCTAGCAATTAATTCCTTTGCTTTTTTCGCTTGTCAGCACTAAATAAGCCAGCGATAATAGTTAAATTAAGTGTTTGAAGAATAAGTAATTGATTAAAAACGATACAAAAACGCTACCACCAAAAGATGAAGCGCAATTATTACAACGTGCGCAAGCCATTGCGGGTCTTACTTTAAGCGAAATAGCACAAGCATACAGCATTGCAATTCCTGAGAACTTAAACAGAGATAAAGGTTGGGTTGGATTATTACTTGAACATGTATTAGGGGCGAGTGCTGGATCTCGTCCTGAGCCAGATTTTCCTCATTTAGGTATCGAACTTAAATCATTACCGATAAATCGTTTCGGTAAACCACTAGAAACGACTTTTGTTTGTGTTGCTCCGTTAATGAATTTAACGGGTGTTACATGGCAAAATTGCCATCTTCGCAATAAATTAGCAAGGGTATTGTGGGTACCAATTGTCGCTGAGCGAGAAATCCCTCTGGCCGAACGTCTTGTTGGTACTCCATTTATTTGGTCGCCTTCTCAAGAAGAAGAGCAGTTAATGGCACTCGATTGGCAAGAACTTACTGATATGATCGTACTTGGTCAAGTAGAGCAAATTAATGGAAAACATGGACAAGTATTACAACTTCGCCCGAAAGCTGCCAACAGCCATGCAAAAACTAAAGCGATAGATAAACACGGTAAACCGTTTTTGACTCTACCCCGCGGCTTTTATTTAAAAACCGCATTTACCCATACTATTTTGAAAAACAATTTGCGAATTGATTGACCTACTTTACTTCTGCTTAACTTAGTTTAAGGTAACTTCTTGGCTAATACTTGCTTCACTATGCGCGGTTATTGTTTGCCATTTGGTGTTCGCGGCCTCTAAGCACAAATATTCATTTTCACCATTTAGATGAATATCGCTCATTTGGTTGGCGCCTTCTTTACCAGGGTTCCATAAAACCCACTGATGAGTATTCTCTGTTTTAATATTGATGGTTCTTTGCCATTGCGGATCAATAATTTGCATTAAATTACCACTGTGATAAACACGATCTACCGGACCTACACACTGAACCTTACTTGAAGGCAAACAATGCTGGGCTGTTAATTTATCGTCAAATTCAGCATTACTTAATGCAGGGACACTAACTTGTTCAGGTGAACTTACGCTAAAATAACTATGCAAGGCGGCACTATATTCGATTGATTTATCAGTATTGTTTTTTATCTTTAAGCTTTGCTTAAAGGTTTCTCCAAAAAATAAGGTTTGCGTTAAAATAAAAGCATGCGGCCAAACATTATTTTCAGATAATTCATGTTGCTTATGTCCATGAAAGACTAAAGTAATGGTAACGCCATTTTCACTAATATCAGTTTTATTTAACTGCCAATTATTTACCCGCGCAAAGCCATGATTCCCGGCTTTTTCTCCATTTTTATCATATGCACCAAACCATGGCCAGCATAATGGAATGCCACCACGGATAGCTTTCCCTTGTTGATAAATTGCATCTTTACTTAACCAGAAAACTGGTTGCTGATTTGTTGGTTTCCAAGCTAATACTTGACCGCCATATAAGCTAATTTTAGCTGAGCATTGTTGATGTTTAATTTCTAAAGCTGAAATATTCTCTGTTAAAGAGATTTTTTTTATTTCGCCAAATTCATTTTTCGATAAAAATATATCGTCGTTTTGTTGATTTGCCATAAGATTTCTTAAAAATGTATTAGTGCTTTTTTGAGAACGCTAGATGTTGCTGAAAAAACGTTGCTGAATATGTTATAAAACACATTATCGTTTAAGCTCTAATTCAACACAACTTTATTAAGTTAAACAAACTCATTGCCACCGTTCTTTTTTTAATAATCTTATTTTTTGTAATAACCACTTGTTGTTATCGCCAATAATAAAATAATTTAGCTAGCCCTAAAGACAAGGTTAATCACAAGTCACTCAGGGCTGTCTACTGTTATACAGTGATAATCAATAAGATTTCGATCTAAAAATGACTCAATCTTCGCTATACGGTTTTGTCGCTTTTGCAACGGCAGGAATATCTTCAGCACTTTTTAAATATTGTGGAGTAAGTCTGCGCTTAGATTGCTGCTCATAAGCATAGGCATACGCCAAAATTTCTGTATCCGTATTTTTGCCACCAATAAATGATAAGCCAACAGGAAGTGACCTTACTCCACCCATTGGTACTGTTGCATGTGGATATCCAGCAATGGCAGCAGCTGAACCATATCCAGGCCAATCTCCGGGCCAAACATCTCCATTTATATGATCTACCCTAGGGACAATTGGGCCTGAAGGTGAAACTAACACGGTTACATTATTATCTTTCATTAATCGATCGATACCATCTTCTCTCGTTGCTTTTTGGACAACTTCGACAGATTTTTTGTAGTCTAAAGATTCAAGAGAATCCATCGCTTCTGAGGCGAGTAAAATACTCTGATCAAACAAAGCCAATTCAACATCTGCATGTTTAACATTAAAATCAATGAGCTCTTTGAGTGTACGAGTTTTAACTTGATCAGATGATGTGGAAGCCAGATATGCATTCAAACCGTCTTTAAATTCATATTTAAGTAAATCATAAGATCTTTTGCCAAAATCTTTTGGCCTTGCTGGAGAATCATTGATTTCAACTAAAATAGCTCCGGCATCGGTAAGATCTTTCAGTGCAGTATTAAAACGATCGAGAATTGGTTGGAAGCCACCCTTAGCAAAATTTAATACACCGACACGTATTCCTTTTAATGCATTTTTATTAAGTAGCGATGTATAGTCAATTTCAGGTGTTGTGGTTGCCATCGCATTCATCATCATCGCAGCTCCCATCACCGTTTTTGTCATCGGTCCCGCAGTATCTTGAGAAGCTGAAATTGGGATAATATATTGCTGAGGAACTATACCAACAGTCGGTTTAAAACCTACTACACCATTGGCATTTGCTGGACACGTAATAGAACCATTTGTTTCAGTACCTACAGTTCCTGCCGCTAACGAAGCTACCGCAGCGGCACCTGAGCCTGAACTAGACCCACAAGGATTACGATCAAGCATGTGCGGGTTTCTTACCTGACCACCTAAAGCACTCCAACCACTCATTGAGTTTTCAGAGCGAAAGTTTGCCCATTGACTTAAGTTTGTTTTACCTAAAATTAGTGCACCTTGACGGCGTAAACCGGCTACTAATGGGCTATCACGACCAGTAACATTGTCTTTTAAAGCCAATGCGCCAGCGGTTGTTGCCATGTTATCTACAGTTTCAATATTATCTTTAAGTAAAATAGGTACACCGTGCAACGGCCCTTTTAACTTACCTGCGGCTCTCATCTGATCAAGTTTTTTAGCCTCAGCTAGCACATCAGGGTTTATTGATAAAACCGCTTGCAGTGTTGGTCCATGTTTATCTATCGCATTGATCCGTTCAAGATAAAGCAGCACGAGAGCTTGTGAAGCAATTTCACCTTTTTTCAGCGCTTCAGCAATTTCGGGCAATGATTTAGCAAGGATACCTCTAGCCCTATAATCGGCAACAACCACTTTGGATTTTACGTTCTTGGTATTTTCCTCCATAGAAGAACAGCCTGTTAATGATATTCCTGTTATCAATAACATTAACGAAGTAAGTTTTATCGATTGTTTAATCAAAGGTGATTCTCCTAAATAATTAAAATATTAAATAATTGTTAAACTAGCGGTTTGGGGTCTTATTGTCTAATCATAATAATTCAAAAAATATATCTTTGAATTATTAGAACAAAAAAACGCCGAATAAAGCGAGTTATTAGGCGTTCGAAATATTTCTTATTTACTTTCTAAGTTATCGATTATTTTGTATAAGCTTCTGGCATATCTGATTGCGTTAAATAACGTTCACGCAATTTATCTTGACGAGACTTAGTTGAATATTCGTCACCACCAATCCACATTTTTTCAACACGCGTACTTAATTCAAAAGGGTCGCCACTCCACAAAACCAAATCTGCTGTTTTGCCTTTGGCAATTTTACCCGCGTTAAGGTGGAATATATCAGCGACGTTAGCGGTAACCGCTGCCAATGCTGCTTCGCTTGATAAACCATTTGCTACAGCATTACCTGCATTAAAGCGAAGTTGATACATGTTGTGGGTATCTTGATTAAAAAAGGCGACTTTTACGCCAGCTTTAACTAAGTTAGCTGCCGTTTTAAGTGATACATGTAATGAATCAAAACTGCTCGGTAAATCACGCATTGCATCAATTACCACGGGTACTTTTGCCTCAACTAATTGCTCGGTAACTAATTCTGCATCACCAGCATCTAATATAATTAAATCAAGTTTAAAACGCTTTTTAAGTTTTATTAACGCTAAAATATCAGTTGCTCTGTCCGCGTACACTAACAAAGGTTTAGTGCCAGCTAACATTGCATTGATTATTTTTTCATCACGTTTTAATTCTTTGGATGCTTTAGCTTCAGCCTTTTTAGTTTTACTTTGACTTTTAGCTTTTTTAGCCGCTTTTTCAGCTTTTACTAATTTTTTCTGGGCATCTTCAAAAGTAGAAAACAACTTTTGTAACGATATTGCGCGAGAGCCTTTATTTTTTTTGCCTATTGCAGCAACAACCGCACTATTAGCTATTAAAACACTATCAAATTTACCTGACAAATCAACAACAAACGTTTGCCCTTTAAATATTGAATCTCCGCCCGCTGGACCAACAATACTTCGAGTAATGCCGCCTTTACGAGTATAAGGGATCACGGTTGAAAGAGGATTAAAAGCAAGACTTGGATCAAAAGTGATTTTCGCTTTTTTATCACCTGCGTCTCGTGTTGATGATACTGCACTAACCTCAACCAAACCTAATTGGCTCATAGCACCAATTAAACCCGGAGTTAAAATTTTACCTTGAGCATCAAAACTTTCATCGGTTTTAATTGGTGTTTCATCTTGGCCAATAATTTGTTTTATTTTGCCATTCTCAACAATCACGGTGGCATTTTTTAATATACCTTGGCTGGTGGCTGTATAAACCATTGCATTTGTAATGGCTAAACTTTTTGCCTCAACCGATGTTGATACTGCAGTAGATAAAGTACCAAAAATAATGGAAACACTAGCAACAGAGGCTAAAGAAAATTTAAATAATTTCATCATAATGTCTTACTCCTTATTGCTAGCGTTGGTGTTGATATTAGGTTGACCGAGTAAAAAATCACTTTGTGGTTGATATTTTTTATCATTACGATCAAATACTTTTGCACCATCAATAAATACTTGTTCGGCATGTGCATAAACACTAAAAGGGTTAGTATTCCACATTACTAGATCAGCATTTTTGCCAACTTCTAAACTTCCCGTTTTATCATTTAAGCCAATAGCTTTAGCGGAATTAAGAGTTATCCAACGAATAGCATCTTCAGGTTTTAAGTTAAAACCATGTTCGTTAGCTCGATACATAATTTTACCCGCTTCTTGATTTAACCGTTGGATCGTTTTCCCCGAATCTGAATGCACAATAGCACAAGAGTTTTTCGCCGCATTTACAATTGCAACATTTTCTTGCACCATATCAAAAGCTTCCATTTTAAAACCCCACCAATCAGGCCACATTGCAGCACAGTTGCCGTTTTCGGCTAATAAATCAGCAATTTTATAAGCTTCAATGGCGTGGTGAAATGTTCCTGAGTTGTAATGGAACTCTTTACCTAAATCGATCATCATTGCCATTTCTTCTGCCTTATAGCAATGATTATGAATTAAAATTTCACCATCTAAAACACCGCGTAAAGTATCTAGAGTTAAGTCTCGCTCTGGTACTTTAGGATTTTTACCTGCTGCATAATCAGCATCATATTTTTCCCAACCACGTTTATATTCAACCGCTTTTGCCCAAGCCTCACGGTAGCCGGCCATATTTCCCATTCGAGTTGATGGAGAAACATGTTGAGAGCCATATACTCGTTTAGGGTTTTCGCCACAAGCCATTTTCAATCCATACGGGGCATCAGGAAATTTCATTCCTTGCATCGTTTTACTTGGTACATTTTTTAAGATAACACTGCGACCACCAAACAAATTGGCTGAGCCAGGCAATATTTGCAAACTCGTAATACCGCCAGCGCGTGCGGTATTAAAACCGGGATCTTGTGGCCACACACTATGTTCTGCCCAAACTCTAGAAGTATTTGGATTAGTCGCCTCATTGCCGTCTGAATTTGATTTAAATGACGGGCTAGGATAAACCCCCAAATGAGAATGCACGTCTATAATACCTGGAGTAACCCATTTACCTTTACCGTCGACAACGTTTGCATCTGTATCGTTTATGTTTTCACCAATTTTTGTTATTTTTCCATCAACAAATAACACGTCAGCATTATCTAAACGTTCACCTGTTCCCGTAAGGACGGTAGTATTTTTGATCAAGGTGTTTTGTACTAAAGATGGGTGATAGGTACTAGGATAGGGATTTTTATTAATGGTGACTTTCGCATCCTGTGGCTCATTGTTGAGACAACCTGTTAACGACACGGCAAGTGCAACCATAACTATAGACGGCGCATATTTTGACATTATTATTTTCCTATTTTTTAATTTAGTTACTTAAATTAGGTATTGCGATTTAGCTTTTGCGATTTAGATTTAGACTGTAAAGCAGACTATTACGATTTATTAGCCACAACAAGTCAGCCTGCCATGAAAGGGGAGATATATACGACAAAAGACAATTGTATTATTTGAGAATATGTATCCTTAGGTCATATCAAGCTGAATATCAGTACAACCTTTTTTACAAAAAACACCTGCAATATCTGAATTTTCAGGAAGTTTTAACTCAAGTTTTTCACCACAGACTTCACAAAAAACGGTTTTCCCTAGCATGAGCTTTTTGATAAGCGATTTTTGCTGGTTAAATGAGTATCCGCTTTTATTTTGTAACTCTTTAAATTGTTGAATATTTATCATAAAAGTATTTTGTTATCATAGAACATAATCGTAATAGGCTCTGAGTATAAATTATTTTGTTAAAATTTGAACTCCATCTTTGTGTTGAAAAACCAATTACCGCTATTGAATTATTAAGCGGTCATTGTGACTTATCAATAAATCAATTAAAGCAAGCGATACAAAAAGGGGCTTTGTGGCTAACAAAAGCAGAAAAAACTCAAACACAAAAATTAATGAATAAAGTAAGCGAAAGCCATAACAAATATACCCAACGTTTACGACGAGTGAAAAATGTATTACAACGAAACGATACCTTACATTTTTATTATGATGAAAGTGTATTAACCCAACAGACGGCTCCTGCGCAGTTAATAAGCGATCAGCAAACTTACAGTATTTGGTATAAACCCTACGGGATGTTGTGCCAAGGTTCTAAATGGAGCGATCACTGCACAATAAATCGATATGTTGAAAATAATATAAAACCTCAGCGCCCTGCTTTCATTGTTCACCGACTAGATCGGGCTGCATCGGGACTTGTGATCATCGCACACAGCAAAAAAATAGCCCGGGCATTCAGTACCATGTTTGAAGATCATCAGTTAAATAAAATTTATCATATTATTTGCCATGGCGATCATCGTAGTCATGCTCAGCCTGAAGAAATAACGCTTAAAGTCGATGATAAACCAGCAAATTCATTATTTACATTACTTGATTATAATAGCGAAAATGATTTATCACTGCTTGAAGTTAGCATTGGCTCAGGCAGAAAACATCAAATTCGAAAACATTCAGCTTCAATGAATTTACCTGTGGTGGGTGATCGATTACACGGAAATAAAAATTTTAAATATGACGATAACTTGAATTTACAACTTTGTGCGATTTCTTTAAATTTTAAATGTCCAACTAGTAACACTGAACAATATATTGAACTGCCGGAAAGTTTACGTTTAAATATTGAGAAAGTTAATAAGTTTTTGTAATTGGCCTGCTGTAATTAACATCTTAACTATTTAACAAGTTCCAACCACCGACATCGTTCTTTTTAAGAAATATTTTTCTTTGCTGACAATATGTTGGTATTCAAAATAATGGTTATTTAGCTGTAATACTTTATAAGCATTATAATTATTTTCTTGACTTAAATCGGCTTCAAAATATTGCTCATCCACTAATTCACTTTGAGTAATAGTAAAATGAACATCGCCTACTAAACCCCAATCACCATATTCAATAACTTGTTCAACAATTTCACCCTCCTTAGCAGAAATAAAGGTGAATTCATAACTGCCATCTTCATTAAATATCGCGTTTTCACTATGTTGCATCCCATATTTATCAAGTTCTTGCCTAAACCAACTTCCTAATAATTGTTCTCGTTTACAGTTTTCCACAATAACTAATCCATTCTTTTCAATAAAAGCAACATATTTTCAGGGCTTTATGATATAACAAGCAAAAATATTAAGGAATAACTATGTCAGCACTTAATGTACAATTATTACTTACCGGAAACGAACTAATGTCGGGTGATGTAATAGATAGCAATTCAGCAATGATTGCTCAACACTTAAAAGATATTGGTATTGAAGTTAATCGTAAAGTGACGGTTGCTGACGACTTAACTTCATTAGTTGATGAAATAAAAGCATTAAGTGTGCAAGCAGACATCTTAATATTAAATGGTGGTTTAGGCCCTACCGTTGACGATATGACTGCACAAGCATTAGCGTTAGCCGCAAATAAACCGATAAAACGCCACCCTATTGCCATGGCTCACCTAGAAAACTGGTGTAAAAAACGCCATTACGAGTTAAGTGAGCCAAATAAAAAGCAAGCTGACTTGCCACAAGACTGTGAAATAATTCCCAATAGCACAGGAAGCGCAGTAGGTTTTAAATTAATAGTCAATAATTGCGAAATATATTGTACGCCGGGGGTTCCGCCTGAACTAAAATTAATGCTAAAAGAGGAAATCATCCCTCAACTTACTGATAAAATTCCCTCAGAACTTAAAACGCAAGTTAGCCGCATGCAGGTTTTTGGTTTAGGTGAGTCGACAATTCAAAAGATGATTAACGAAGCGTATTCACAATGGCCAACCGAAATTGAACTGGGATTTCGTGCAGCCATGCCTCTTATTGAAGTAAAACTTACGTCACGTTCAGCTCAAGCTAATGAATTATCTTTAGATTGGCAAAACAAAATAAAAAAATTACTTGGTGACCATGTTATTGGTGATAATAATGCAAAAATAAACAAAACTGTTATTGAATTACTGGATAAAAAACAGCAAAGCATCACCTTAGCAGAATCTTGTACTGGTGGTTTAATCGCCAGTCAATTAACGCAAGTAAGTGGTGCCTCAAAAGTTTTTGAGGCAGGATTTGTTACTTATTCAAACAAAATGAAAACAGCCCTATTGGGCGTTGATGAAGCGATATTAGTAAAACATGGTGCAGTAAGTGAACAAACAGTTACGGCTATGGCAAAAGGTGCATTGCTAAAATCCCAAGCCAATTACGCAATTGCCGTTTCAGGTGTTGCCGGCCCAGAGGGCGGGACACCTGAAAAACCAGTTGGTATGGTATGGATTGCATGGGGAAAGATGGGAAATATCAATAGTTGCTGTTTGTTTTTGCCTGGACATCGTGCTTATTTTCAACACTATGTGGCGACAATCAGTTTAGATTTGATCCGCAGAATGCTGATTTCCTCAAAAGAAGCGGCTAATTACTTAAAAGAAAGGCAATTTATTGATAAAAAGTGAATAAAACAAAAAAAAAGTAATATATCTATAGGTGTTGATTGACATTGTTTAATGAACTATTAACATGTAGTTATAACGACTATACTTTATGTAATGGCTATAACTGAGGAATTAATTTTGGTAGAAAAAAATTTTATTACTAGTGGACGCAATACAGTGATCCATAAATCTAGAAAGTTTGATCTAATCATCCTTAACGGTGGACATAAAAATGTTATTGTGAGTCATCGCGGTTTAGGTGTTTATAACGGACCTGTTCCTCGAAAAAAATCTGAAGCAAAAAAAGCATATCAAGAAGTAGTTGATATTGCCGCAATGGAAATTTTTGGTGAAGAAAAAAAATTACTTTTTGTTCAAGCATTAGATAACAAAGAATATAAGATTGATTATACCAAGGAAGATACTTCAAGCTTTATTAAAGTTCATCAAGACAACTATATTTAGTAGTTTGTGAAAACAAAATTAGTTATCTGTAGTATTTTGAATAGGTAATAGGTATTTAAAAAATGACTAAAGCTACGCTAAGCCCCAATAAAAAAAATAATGTCGATTTGATTCTTGAACCGATAAAAACAGGCTTGCCTTTAACTGAATCTGATATTAAAGATTTAATAAAAGAATCAGAATATTCGGAATTATTTCTTGATGTTGCCAATTTAAAAAATGCAATTGCCGAACTTAACAGCGTTTTAAAACCTTTGCAGGCCAATAAAACCGGCAGAGAAATTCGATATCAAATTTTAGAACGACGTGACGCCACGTTAACAATTACGATCGACAAAGATGAAATGTCTGCCATTGGTGAAATAAACACGGCGATGGGTGGAAAACACCTTACGGCAAAAGGCATCTTAAATAGCGCACAAAGTGACGGCGTAAAAAAAGGTTTTAGTAAAAAAGACTTAATTGAATTAGCACAAATGGCTGCCAAAGCGCCATCTGGTACTAAAGTAGAACACCCTATTGCTTTAGGAAAAGATCCGATTGATGGCCAAGACGCAAAAATAAAACCATTAGTTCAAGGGGCTCAAGATAGAATTTTACGCCCCAAAGAACGTGATGATGGTAGTGTAGACATGCGCGATTTTGGTGATTTAATTTGCGTAAAAGTAGGTGAAGCCTTAGCTAAAAAAATACCACTTACCAATGGGAAACAAGGATTTACGGTAACTGGCACCCCTTTAGAGCCTACTGCAGGTAATGATATTGAAATGAAAGTGGGTGATGGTACCCGCCTGAGTTCTAAAAATGAAAATGTATTAGTTTCTGAAAAAGTCGGTTTACCTCGTTTTACTGAAAATAGCGTTACTGTCGACGATGTCTATAATATTAAAAATGTTGACGTTAGTACTGGTAACATCAAATTTGAAGGTAGTGTGATTATTGATGGTGATGTTAACGAAGGAATGAAAGTTATTGCTTCGGGTGATATTACTATCGGTGGTTTTGTTGAATCAGCCCTACTTGAAGCTGGGGGCGAAATTACTATTGCAGGCGGTATTATTGGCCGCAAACAAGACGTTGAAAACACCGCAGTGACCGATTGCCAAATGAGTACAAACATATCTGCAGAAGGTAGTATTTTCGCAAAATATTGCCAGTATGCAAAGATTTATTGTGGTGGGGATTTACGCATTGAAAACCAGTTAATGCATAGTTTATTAGAGGTTGATGGTAAATTATGGATTGGCACAGAAGAGAAAGCTAATGGGAAATTCATTGGTGGCTTTGCTTCTGTTGGTAAATCCGTACATGCAGGTATTGTAGGTGCCACCGCTGGAAGCAACACAATAGTTAAATTTGAAAAGCAAATTACTCATTTCAAAGAGCAATTTAATGTGCATGATGAAGAGGCTAAAAAACAAGATAAAGCCAGTAACGAATTACAAACTGCATTAAATAAAATGAAAAAACTTCCAAAAGAAAAACAAAATAAAGAGCTAATGACAAAAGTTTTCAATTCGTATAAATCCCAAACACAGCTATTTACGCAAGCATTAGAACAAAAACAATATACTGAAGACGCAATGTTCCGATATATGGCGAGTGTTTGTATTGAAGCAACGGAAAAGCTATATCAAGGAGTTGAATTAAATATTGGCGATTATAAAGAAAGAACTAAACGTGAATATGGACCAAGTAAAATGATTTATAAAGATCGTAAAGTTATCATTGATCCTATTGTGAACAGCTAACAAATATTTTTAATCAATTAGGTTCAACAGACCCTACAGTATGGTGCATCAAATGAAAACTTTAAGGCGACTTTGTATTGCCTCTACTTTATTATCTTGCACCAGTAGTTATGCAGCACATTGTGATGTGAATTTTAATTATGGTGTGGTTATCGACCCTTCACATTTACGCATTATTAATCATGGGCAAACCTTAGTCCAAATAAATAACGAGCAACAATTATTTATAAAAGGTCGGGAAGTCAATTTAACAGAGCCTCAGAAACAAGATTTAAGGCTTTATGCTCAAGGTATTAGAACCCAAGTACCAGAAATAGTTTCTATCGCGATAGAAGGGATAGAATTAGGCTTAAAAGCGGTAAATAAAATCATCGGTAGTCTAACGGGCGAAAATAGCGCCACTCACCAAAAAATTCAAGAAAGCTTTTCAGAAATGCAAGCTCGTTTGCGTCTACGATTTAATCAAAGTGATCAAAATTACTATATTGCGCCACAAGATTTTGATGATTTTGATCAAATAATTGCCGGTGATTTAGAGCAAGAAATTCAAGAAATTGTTAATGATTCAATTGGCACTATTCTAAGCGCTGTTGGCGAAGCAATGACGACTAATGATGATGATGATCTTGAACACCGAGTTGAAACAATGGCAGAACGAATTGAAGAAATTAGTGATAATATTGATGTTGAAATAGATAAACCCGTCGATAAACTTAACGCCAAAACGATCCAATTCTGTAAAAATTTAATAAAATTAGATCATAAAGAAAGTTCAATGCAAAAAAGTATTCCTGCACTGGCCGCTTATGATTTAATTAGAACAACTAATGAAGACCCACTCCAATAATCAATATCTCAATTTATTATTTTTCTAGGCTAATCTTACTGCCCCATCAGTGCAACAACAATCTAGTATATTATTAATCCTATCGAACTTCTTTGATAAATTTAGTCGCGCAAATGTAGGACAAAGCTTCCAGCTATTTTTTAATAGTAGTACTTGTTTGATATATGAAGAAGTACTACTAAAAAGTTAGGATGTCACCAATCTGTATCGGACGCCTTCGGACATAAAAAAACCGAAACGCCTTGTTTTTAAAGGTTGTTTCGGTCTGTATAGGACTTCTTTGTTCAATTTAGTGGTGCGGATGGGGGGACTTGAACCCCCACGACCTAAGTCACCAGCCCCTCAAGCTGACGCGTCTACCAATTCCGCCACATCCGCGCAGTACTAAATTAAACTATCTGTCTTTTTAAGTTAACTTATTAATTTTGAGGAAAATTAGTTAGTCCACTTTAAATTAAGATTTAGGTACGTCACCGTTATCTTTTTTATCAACAGCTGGTACATCTTTATTAACAGCAGGTACGTCAGTGTTTTTAACTTCTACAGGCTCTGCGCTTTTAACTGCTGCTTTAGTTTGTTCTGTTACTTTTTCTGATGTTGGAGCACCAATATTATTCCATTCATCAGTCGCCTTAACGCGGTTTGCAGTTAAGTTACCTAAAAGTAAACTAATAACAAAAAATGCAACGGCTAAAATAGACGTTGATTTAGTTAAAAAATTACCTGAACCACTAGAACCAAAGATAGTCGCTGATGCGCCTGCACCAAATGATGCGCCCATGTCTGCGCCTTTACCTTGTTGAATAAGTACTAAACCAATTAAACAAAGAGCAACAATTAAATAAATAATAATTAATATTTCGTATAACATCTTATAAAGATCCTTTCGTTGTTGAACAAATCAGGGTAAATTCGTCAACTTTTAAACTGGCACCGCCAAGTAGACCACCGTCTATATCAGCTTGTGCAAATAATGCTTCAGAGTTTTTAGCATTTACGCTACCCCCATAAAGCAAAGGCACTTTGCTTGCTATTTTAGCATCATTACTTGCCAAAAACTGACGAATAAAATGATGCGTTGCTTGTGCCATATCGGGTGAAGCTGTTTTTCCTGTACCTATAGCCCATACGGGTTCGTAAGCAATAACAACTTCATTAAATTTTTCAATACCAATTTCGTCTATTACAGGCTGTAATTGTGCAGCCAAAACAGTTTCAGTATGCTCTGCGGTTCTTTCTGCTGCACTTTCACCAATACATAATATTGGTGTTAAACCGGCATTTAATACCGTTTTAACTTTATGTGCGACCAAAACGCTTGATTCTTTATAAATACTACGGCGTTCTGAGTGACCGACAATAACGTATTTTACTGAAAATTCTTTCAACATTGTCGTTGAAACTTCACCAGTAAAAGCACCACTTGCTTGCTCACTTACATTTTGAGCACCAAGATAAATGTTTTTATGTATTAATTTATTTGCCATCACCGTTAAATAAGGAGAACTAGGGCAAACAACAACATCGACATTATTACCGAGCTTAACTTGGTTTAAACTCGCACTCATTTTTTCAACTAAGTCGAGATCGCCATTCATTTTCCAATTAGCGGCAATAATTGTACGTCTGTTCATTTCGCTTTCCTACATCAGAGCGGCGAGATATTAACTAACCTCAACTAAAGATACAAGTAATTAACTAAATATCTTTGTCTAACTGCTTAGTTATTATTCAACCACAAAATTTCAAGGTGATTTTATCAATATTATATTAGATTAACTAACAAGCGTTTTTCACTGCATCCGCAATTTCATTTGCTAATAGTGTCACCTCTTTTACGTCTGGCCCTTCAACCATTACACGAATTAATGGTTCAGTCCCCGACTTTCTTAATAAAACCCGACCACGACCATTTAGTTTTTCATTCACCTGATGAACAGCAGCTATTACATTATCTGCCGTCATAGGGTCATTATTAACAAATGATTCTGCCGAAACTCTAATGTTGACTAATAACTGTGGCAGCATAGTCATCCCTTGGCGCAATTCATATAAACTTTTCTTGGTTTGGCATACGGCAGTAAGTACATTTAGAGCGGCAATTATACCATCGCCCGTTGAGGTATGATTTAAGTTGATAATGTGGCCTGAATTTTCCGCACCTAAATTCCAATCGTTTTGTCTGAGCATTTCCATGACATGGCGATCGCCAACTTTACTACGTGCAAATGGAATACCTAAATCAGCCATGGCGATTTCAAGCCCCATGTTACTCATTTGTGTACCGACAACGCCACCACGCATATTACCTGTACGTAAATCATTGCTGGCGATAATATAAACGGCCTCGTCTCCATCAATAACGTACCCTGTATGATCAACCATCATTAATCGATCACCATCTCCGTCGAGTGCAATGCCTAAATCGGCTTTGTGTTCGACAACAGCACTGCTAATCATATCCATGGAAGTTGCACCACATTTGTCATTTATATTAATGCCATCTGGCTCAGAGGCTAAAGCGATAACCTCAGCGCCTAACTCACTGAATACATTAGGTGCAATATGGTAAGTAGCACCATTAGCACAATCAACCACAATTTTAAGACCCTTTAAAGATAACTGGCTGGGGAAGTTTGATTTACAAAATTCAATATAACGCCCTGCTGCATCGTTTACACGTGTCGCTTTACCTAATTTATCTGAAGAAACACAAGACATAGGTTTATCAAGCTCAGCTTCAATAGCAATTTCAATATCATCAGGAAGCTTTTGCCCGTCTGCTGAGAAAAATTTAATACCGTTATCATAATAGGGATTATGTGAAGCGCTGATCACTACACCGGCTTCTGCTCGAAAGGTTTTGGTTAAATAAGCAATACCTGGCGTTGGCATTGGACCTAATAGAACAACGTCAGTCCCCGCAGCTGAAAAGCCTGCTTCTAAGGCTGATTCAAGCATATAACCAGAAATACGCGTGTCCTTACCAATTAACACTTTATTAGTGCCACGACTTGCTAACACTTTACCTGCGGCATAACCTAATCTCATCACAAATTCAGGTGATATTGGGTATTGCCCCACTAAACCGCGTACACCATCGGTGCCAAAATATTTTCTTGTCGACATATTTACTCCTCAATCAAGCAATGGCAGTTATCTTAATAAAACTGCTTTGTCGCTTGTAAAATTTTTATTGCGTCCATGGTTTCTTTTACATCATGAACTCTTAATATTTGTGCGCCTTGCTCTATTGCAATAATAGCCGTAGTTAAACTTCCGGCTAATCGTTGTTCGACACTACAATTTAATAAATTCCCGATCATAGATTTGCGTGAAGTGCCGCTCAATACTGGCAAGTTAAATGACTGAAATTTAGATAACTGAGCTAACAATTGATAATTTTGTTCAAGCGTTTTTCCAAAACCGAAACCGGGATCTAATATCAACCGCTCTTTTACAATACCCGCCTGTTCACAGCAATCAATACGTTGTTGAAAAAAGGTTTTAATATCATCAATTAAATGATTGTATTTCGGTGCGGTTTGCATGCTACGAGGTAAACCTTGCATGTGCATAATACAAACTGGAATATTGCTTTGCGCTAATACAGCTAAACATCCTTCATTTTGCAATGCACGTACGTCATTAATAAGCCCAGCGCCTTGCTCAATGGCTGCATTCATCACCGCAGCTTTGCTAGTATCAATAGAAACAATAACGTCAAAACGCTGTTTTATTGCTCGTAATACGGGTACAACACGGTTTAATTCATCATGTTCACTAACATCAGCCGCACCAGGACGAGTAGATTCACCACCAATATCAATAATGCTAGCACCATCATAAATCATTTGTTCAACTTGATTTAAGGCGCTATCAATACGGGTAAATTTTCCCCCATCTGAAAACGAGTCGGGGGTTACATTTAAAATTCCCATTACTTGCGGAATATCAAGTTTTAAGGTTTTGTTATGGCAATGTAGAGTATTATTCATTTATATTTTTAATGTTTTTTTATAGTTATTACTTTGTTGATTGTTTATCTATTTATTCAAAAAATAAAGCCCCGTATATACGAGGCTGAATAAAATAACTGTATGCTAATTATTTAGCTGGCATATCATCAGGGCTATTTAAATCTGGTTTAACCTCTGGTGTTACTTTTTTATCGGAATTGTTCGATGCACTAGGTCCTTTGGGATCTGATTTTTTCTTTTCACTCGGATCAGCCGGTGGACGAACTTCTCGACGTGCCATCAAATCATCTATTTGACTCGCATCAATTGTTTCATAAGTCATTAAAGCATCTTTCATGGTATGTAAAACATCCATATTTTCTTTTAATAACATTTCTGAACGTTCGTAGTTACGATTTAAAAGTGATTTAACTTCTTCATCAATCATTTTTGCCGTGTCATCTGACATATGCAAGTTTTTAGCTGATGTTCTGCCTAAAAATACTTCACCTTCTTCTTCAGCGTAAAGCATAGGTCCCATTTTTTCAGACAAGCCCCATTGAGTTACCATTTTACGTGCGATATCTGTTGCTCGTTCAATATCATTTGAAGCGCCAGTCGACACTTTATCACTGCCAAAAATAATATCTTCGGCGATACGTCCACCGTACAATGATGAAATCATACTCTCTAAATGTTCTTTAGAATGGCTAATTCTGTCTTGTTCTGGCAAATACATAGTTACGCCTAATGCACGACCACGTGGGATAATACTCACTTTATAAACAGGATCATGATCTGGTACTAAACGACCAATAATGGCATGCCCTGCTTCATGATAAGCGGTCATTTCTTTCTCTTTCTCGCTCATCACCATAGAGCGACGTTCAGAGCCCATCATTATTTTGTCTTTCGCTTTATCAAATTCGCTCATTGAAACTAATTTGCGCAATCCGCGTGCTGCAAATAACGCAGCTTCGTTAACTAAATTGGCTAAATCTGCACCTGAAAAACCAGGGGTACCACGTGCAATAACCGATGCTTTTACATCATCAGCAAGTGGCACTTTACGCATATGTACTTTTAAAATTTGTTCACGTCCACGAATATCTGGTAAACCAACAGTAACTTGACGATCGAAACGACCTGGGCGCAATAACGCAGGATCAAGTACGTCTGGTCGGTTAGTAGCAGCAATAACAATTACACCTTCATTGCCTTCAAAACCGTCCATTTCAACCAACATTTGGTTTAATGTTTGTTCACGTTCGTCATGTCCACCGCCTAAACCTGCACCACGTTGGCGACCTACAGCGTCGATTTCATCAATAAAAATGATACACGGTGCTGCTTTTTTGGCTTGCTCAAACATATCGCGAACACGTGATGCACCAACACCAACAAACATTTCAACAAAATCTGAGCCTGAAATGGTAAAGAATGGTACTTTCGCTTCACCAGCTATCGCTTTAGCTAATAACGTTTTACCTGTACCCGGTTGCCCCACTAATAAAATACCAGAAGGAATGCGGCCACCTAATTTTTGAAATTTACTAGGCTCTCTTAAATAATCTACCAATTCAGAGACTTCTTCTTTGGCTTCATCACAACCTGCAACATCAGCAAAAGTTGTTTTAATTTGATCTTCACTTAATTGACGAGCTTTAGACTTACCAAACGACATGGCGCCTTTTCCACCACCACCTTGCATTTGGCGCATGAAAAATATCCAAACACCAATGAGAAGCAACATTGGAAACCATGAAATAAGAATATTTGCTAAGAAGCTTTGTTCCTCAGGCTTTTTACCCGAAGCAGAAACACCTTGCTTTAATAAGTCATTAATTAAATCTTCATCCCAAATTCCTGGAATGATGGTTGTAAAACTAGCTCCACTACGCTTAGTACCTTGAATAACGCCGCTATTGCGGTCAACAACGACATCTCTTACTTGTCCCTGACGAACATCCTTAATAAAGGTAGTGTAATCAATTTGTTGTTCGTTAGTATTACTAGGAGCAAAGCTCTGAAATACCGCCATAAGTACTACGGCTATTACTAACCATAAAATAAGATTTTTTGCCATATCGCTCAACTTAATGACCTCTGTTATCGGTGATAAAAATATAAAATTAAAATTTGAATTTCAATTAAAACATTGCACTTAGAATTTCTAATGCATAATTTACTATAATTTAGTTGTCGTAGCTACTTAAAGCCGATGACAACATGTTGCAATTTGTTACTTATAACCTGTCGCGACGATATAAACTTCTCGCGACCTTGCTCTAGATGAATCAGGCTTACGTGTTTTAACAACTTTAAACACTTGTTTAACGGCTTTCATAAAAGGTTCAAAACCTTCCCCTTGAAAAACTTTTACGACAAAAGCGCCATTCTTTTTCAATACTTGTTCACACATATCCAATGCTAACTCAACCAAATACATACTACGTGCTGAATCAGCACTTTCGTTACCGGTCATATTTGCTGCCATATCAGACATTACCACATCAATTTGTCGTAAATCTTGATTACCGCCAATTTTCTTTAATAACGCATCTAATACCGCATCTTCTCGGAAATCTCCTTGTAAAAAATCGACTCCAGCTAAGGGATCCATTTTTAAAATATCGCACGCAACAACTTGACCTTTATCACTGACAATTTTTGCTGCATATTCAGACCAGCCACCCGGTGCGGCACCTAAATCGACAACTTTCATTCCAGGTTTTAATAATTTGTCTTTATTATTAATTTCTTCAAGCTTGAATACTGCGCGTGAACGTAAACCTAATCGTTGTGCTTTTTTCACATATTCATCATCAAAATGCTCTTGCATCCAACGAGCGCTACTACTTGTTAACTTTTTTTTGCTCATAAAAAATATAAATTTATGTATAAAAATGGATATTAACATCAGGATGGGGGTAAAATAGCGCTAATTCAAGCTAACTTGTAACGAAATTTGTAAATGACATTAAATAAAAAACAAATCCAGCATGTAAAAGGGCTGGCTCATTCTTTAAAACCTATTGTTTTATTAGGTTCAAATGGTCTAACTGAAGCAGTAATTGCTGAAATTGATTATGCTTTAAATCATCATGAATTGATTAAAGTAAAAATTCCAACTGACGATCGTGAAAATAAAGCATTAATAGTGGAAGCTATTTGTCGTGAAACAAAGGCAACTAAAATCCAAGTGATTGGCAAAACATTGGTTATTTATCGCCAAAGCGAAGAAAAGAAAATTAAAATTCCAAAACTTTAATTTTTCAGCGCCAAAGTTTAAATCAAAAAAGGAAGCTAATAGCTTCCTTTTTATTGTCTGCCCTGTATTCGAGGATATAATCTACTTATTCTCTTGAGATTTATCTTCTAATTCAGTTAACACTCTTTGTACTAATTTTACTCGTCCTGATTTAACCAGCGCGTCACGTAACACATATTCAATTTGAGCGTTAACACTACGTAATTCATCATCAGACCAACGTTGCATTGCAGCCAAAACATCAACACTAATACGCAGCGGGAAACTCTTTTTAGCTGCCATAAAATAATCCTGTTGTTAATTACTTCCAAAACATCCTGTGTTGCATTAATAAATGGTACCCGCATTAACAATTGGCTGAGCATTTTGATCACTACATAATACAACCAATAAGTTACTAACCATAGCCGCTTTGCGCTCATCGTCTAATTCAACAATTTTTTTCTCTGATAATTGATTTAATGCCATATCAACCATCCCCACGGCACCATCAACAATTTTGCTTCTTGCGGCAATTATCGCCGACGCTTGTTGCCTTTGTAACATTGCATTAGCTATTTCTGGCGCGTAAGCAAGGTGACTAATACGTGCTTCATGTACTTTTACACCTGCTTTACCTAAACGCTGCTGTATTTCTACTTTTAGGGCATCTGAGACTTCTTGAGGGTGGCTACGCAGAGCAATACCTTCCCCTTCGTGTTGTTCATAAGGATAACTAGTCGCCATATTTCGTAATGCAGATTCACTTTGAATATTAACGAAACTAATATAATCATCTACTTCAAATACCGCTTCAGCAGTATCATCAACTGACCAAACAACCACAGTGGCAATTTCTATTGGATTACCATAATTATCATTTACCTTCATCTGACTACTTTCAAAATTACGAATTCTTAATGAGATATTTAAGCGGATGAAAAATGGGATCGTCCAACGTAAGCCATTACTTTTTACGGTACCAACATAACTCCCAAATAAAGTAAGCACTCTAGCTTGATTCGGTTGGATCATAAAAAATCCAGGTAAAATAAATATAATCGTCGCTATTGAGGCAAAAAATAAAATACTAGGCCGTTGTGCAATTATTTGGCTGACTAATATAGCGACTGCAATTATTAGCACAACAATTATACTGTAACCACTTATTGAAAAGCCTTCACTCTCATGTAAATTATCTTTCGATTGATTAACATTAACCATAGTAGATCCTTTTTAAATATTTAAAGTGACATCATTTTGATATCACTTTAAATATAGTGCTTTATAAAACTTTGTCAAGCTTTCATCAAAAAGATAATTAACAACAACACCAGTCCTAACCGCTAAAGTTCTTAAAAATTTACGACGGGTAAATTGTATTTTGCTTCCTTAGTTTTACTTATTGTTATTATTTTACTTATTAGATCCTGACTTTCGTCAGGATGACATATCCATTTTTATTCAGGATAACCAGTAATATCTTTTATTTTTTTATAAAGTGGTTTTAATTGTTGATACATTTTTCGATACACTTGTTCAAATAATTGATCATACAATTCAACGTGTTCGGCATTAGGGTAAAAGGTTTTTTCAATGCGAGTCATCGCTGTTATCGCTTGTTGGTAATCAGTAAAATACCCTAAACCAACGGCAACATTTATCGCCGCGCCTAACCCTGAAGTTTCATAAGTGTGTGGGCGATGAATAGGTAAATTGAAAATGTCAGCACTGAGTTGCATTGCCGCATCAGATTGCGAACCGCCACCAGAGGCCATCATTTGAGTGATTTTTTTGCCTTGGCGTTTTTCTAGGGTTTGTTTTCCTTCTTTTAGCGCGTAGGCTAAGCCTTCTAAAATAGCGCGATAAATATGCGCACGGGTATGCACATCACCAAAGCCAATAATGGCACCTTTAGCTTCTAGATTTTTTAAACCTGGCGACCAATAAGGCTGTAGCATTAATCCCATAGATCCTGGCGGTACTTGTTCTACCAACTTATCAAACAAACTTTCGGGGCTAACACCTTGCTCAGTCGCTTGGTGCATTTCACGTTGGCCAAATTCCTTTTTGAACCAATTTACCATCCAAAAACCACGATAAATCATCACTTCACTACTGTATTGATCTGGTATTGCAGAAGGGAATGGCGGTATAAATGCTTGCGGTTCAACATAACTAACATTGTTGGTATTAATGGTTGCGGTAGTGCCATAACTTAGGCTGGCCGTAGTGGGTTCAATACAACCAGAGCCGAGTACTTCACATGCTTTGTCTGAAGCTGCAGCAATCAAAGCTAAGCCTTCTATTAAACCCGTTTGTTGTGCAGCACTTGCTGTAATATGACCAAGTAATTCTCCTGGTTTAACCAAATTTGAAAGCATTGAACGTTTGATCGGCAAGGCATGCCATTTCCAATCTAAGTGATGCGCCCATTTCTGTTTTTTATAATCAAAGGGCAAATAGCCTACTTGGCAGCCAATAGAATCATTAAAATTATCGGTTAATTTATACGTTAAAAAACCAGAAAGCAGTAAAAATTTATCAGTTTTTTGCCACAGCTCAGCTTGATTTTGTGCAAACCAATTAGCTTGTGCTTTACGACGAAAATATTCAATAACTGAGGTTTGTCGAATAACTTTAAACAATAAACGCCAATACCATGGCATAGCGTTACTCTTTAAATCAGCAAGGCGTTGATCTAACCATAAAATAGCAGGTCGTAATGCTTTACCTTGTTTGTCTAAATTAACCACAGTGCCGCGCTGAGTTGTTAAAGTAACGGCTACTATTTTGTCTTTCAGTTTTTCCTTAATCACTTTAGGATCAAGCCATAATTGCTGACAAACTTCGGCTAATTTTTGCCAAAAATAGTCAACTTCTTGTTCAGCCCAACCCGGTTGTTTTGAAAAATATGCTTCAAGCGTTAATTGACTTTTAACAACTAAATTACCTTGTAAATCAAACAGCAAAGCGCGGATACTTTGCGTACCGTTATCAATAGTTAAAATTAGATCATCTGCTTGGATTTTATTTGTCATTTTCAATTACCTGTTTTGATCACTTACCATCAAACACTTGCCGTATTTTTTGGATCAGACATATTTTGCATTTTATCTTGAGTTTGATTTTGTGTTTTGTCTGGTGAATTTTTAGAAGTAGCCAACATATTAGGTGCTAAAGTAACTTTAGGTAAATTATAATGACTTTGCCAAAGCTGTTGATAAGCCTGAACTTCATCTTCCCATTTTGTTTCATTCCACTGCAATTCACGGTGGCATAAGGTTTTAATTTGTGCCATTAACATTATTGCTCCTTGAGGCAACACATTACCTAAACGAGTGCGACGCAATAATAAATCATCTAAATGTTGTACTTGCTCATATTTAACCGCCCACACCAATTCAGCCCAAAGATGGTGGCTATATGAAATGGGTTTAAGTTGATAATCAGAGGCTTGTTGTATAAAACTGCCGGCAAAAGCACCATAACATCCAGATAAATGATCAGATTGCTGCGAATTTAAGCTAGCTTTTTTTCTTTTAAATTCTTTAGTTTGAATAACATCATTTTTAAAGTCTTTGCTGTTTAAGAGCGGATTTAATTCGAAAGTCGCTGGCTCAAAAATAGCTAAATTATCAGCATTAAAAACAAAGTTAAGTTGTTTAGTTGCAATTTCTAGTACTTGCTCGGCAATGACTCTAAACGTGGTGAGTTTACCGCCTGCCACCGTAATTAAACCTGCATGTTGATAAATACTGTAATCGCGTTTTTCTTTTGATGAAGATAAAACACCACCGCTTGCAATCACCGGGCGAACGCCGGCAAAGGTTGAGATAACATCATTTTTAATGAGCTTGCTGTGAGGAAATTGAAAATCAACCGCGGCTAATAAGTAATCAAACTCTTCATGACTAATACAAGGTTCAGTATTTAAATTGTCGGTATGTTCAACGTCGGTAGTACCAATAACCGTAACATCTTGCCAAGGATAAACCTGCACAGGACGTTTGTCTTTAGGATGTAAAATAGCGACCACACTAGCCACAGGCAAACGCCAGCTTGGCACAATAATATGGCTACCACGAAGCGGCCTAATTTTTACCGACTTTGGTTTTATTACTGCTGTTTGTTCTTGTGTTTGCGCTTGTTGTTGAGTGCTTTTTTCTAAAACACTACCGTCAATTTTAACAAGGGCTTTATTAGCAAGCTCTTCAGCCCATGCGCCAGTTGCGTTTATAACCAATTTTGCTTTTAACGTTATGGGCTCTTGTTGGAAGCTTTTTTGTTGAGTGTCTTTTTGTTGAGATCTTATTTGTTGAGAGCCGCTTTGTTGAGTGCATTCTTCAAGCTTAACAACTACCCCTGCAACTTTTACATCCGCTATTTTGTTTGACGTTAATTCAGGATCATAAACTAACGAATCAACCGCGCAATAATTAATAGCATGACCGCCAAGCTGTTGGCCTTCTTGAATCTGTCTTAACACTAAACGGGCATCATCGGTCATGGCATCAGTAAACTGTGTGCCACCTTTACTGTTTTTTTCATTGGTATTCGGTACTAAAAAGGGAAAGTTATTTTTAGTTAAATATTGATTTTGTTTATGTGCTGAATTCTTATTACTGGCAAAAAGATCATAAACCCACAACAAGCTATTAAAAATCCACGGCCACGGAAATTGTCCTTGATAATGTCCCATAGCAAAGCTTTGTTTAGTCACTAAATTTGGCGCTTCGGTTAATAAACGTTGCCGTTGCTGTACTGATTCTTTCGTTAGTTTAATTTGCCCTTGAGCAATATAACGTAAGCCACCATGCACCATTTTTGAAGATCGCGACGAACTGCCCCAAGCAAAATCTTTTTGTTCAACTAGCAAGGTTTTCAGCCCTAACTGACAAGCTAATTTAAAAATACCAGCGCCGGTTATACCACCACCAACGACAATAAGATCCCATTGTGGCTCTGCCATAATATTTTCTAACCGTTGCGTCCTGCTCAGTTGTATTGAGGCGAGTTGATTAAAACTAAGTTTATCGACCGTTTTCACTTAGCTATTCTCAATTAAAGTGTGCGGATTTAATAATTTTTTCTCATCAAAGTGCTGGCACAAATTAGCTAACACCTTCATGCCCTGTTCACCTTTTTCAACCGACAAATACGGCGCGTGATCTTTCCCCACGCCATGTTGATGGCTAATGGTTCCGCCATTTTCAACAATGGTAGTACTCGCAACATGCTTTAACGTTTGCCATTCTTTAAGCGTTTGCTGATAGTCGCTCCCATTACAAAAAAGGTAAGTGGTATATAAACTGCAACCTTGACCATAAACATGTGATAAATGCGTAAACACATGCACTTTTTTGCTGTCACTATTTTCGTCACTGCCCGTTGCCAAGCCTGTTGTCAAACCTGTTGCAAGGCTACTTTCAACTTTTGCCATAAGGTTATCAACGTTATGCCAATCGGTTGCCGTTTCTAAGGTGTCGACAACTACGCCTTTCTCCCACAAAGCTTCACGTAAGTAAGGAAATTTAAAACGGTTTTCACTCCAACGCTTTCCTAAATGCTCGCCTGTTGAAACACCTTTAAATTGCTTAATAAGTGGTTTTACTTGTTTTTTACTGGCTGAAACTTGAGCTTTAGAGCCCGTAAGGCCAAACGTTAACATGCATTTTTGTTGTTTGGCGCCAAGTAAACTTAAATAACGTTCAAGCCAATGAATTGCACTTTCATGCCCAGCAAGTTTTAATTGTGTTTTAGTTTCCATGGGGTTACTCACGCGCAACATTGATAGTTGAATACGCTGCTGAGCAACTTCTCGACAAAAGTCAGTAGCCTGTTGCCAACTTGGGAAAAACACCACACTAAACTGTTCTTTTTCGGCTAATTTGCTTACTCGCACTTTCACTTCACTAATAATGCCAAAGCGCCCTTCACTGCCAAGTACAATTTCTTTTAAATCGGGGCCTGCTGCTGAAGCTGGAAAGCTTGGTAATTGCAATTCGCCATTAAACGTTTCCATAATGCCGCCAGCAAATAATTGCTCAATACGACCATAACGTAACGATTGCTGCCCACTAGAACGACTAGCCACCCAACCACCAATAGTCGATAATTCAAACGACTGTGGAAAATGTCCTAAGGTATAACCTTGCGCACGCAGTTGCGCTTCAACCATTGGGCCCGGTGTGCCCGCGCCAAAAGTGGCTATTTGGCTTTTTTCATCCAGCGTTATTAATTGATTTAAACGCGACATATCAACGGTGATCACAACCCGAGCTGATTTTAGTGGGTTAATATGTCCAGCAACGCTGGTGCCACCGCCATAGGGAATTAGCTCAATATTTTCTTGTTGTGCCCACTGCAATAGTATTTGAATATCTTGACGGTTTTCAGGAAATGCAATGGCATCAGGAAAAACACTAATATCGCCACTGTGCATGGCTAACCAGTCGGGTAACGATTGCCCTTTGGCATGTCGAACTCGCTGTTCTTTATCATCGGTTAACCAAGTAAATTTGGATAACTGATCCGCAGTTAAACGGCTGTCAGGTACCTTTGCTATTACATCATTTAAACTAATATTAGTTAACGGTTTTGCTTCACCTAAGGTTTGTTGTAAAAATAGTGCTGCTGAAGTTGGCAATGCCATACTATTGTTTTCATCACCCCAGCCATTCCAACGTCTCATTTTTTATACCATTCGCCATTATTAATAATTTATGATAAAAGATATGGGCTAGAATAAAATGTCCTCAAAAGACAGTTTTAGGGACAAAACTGGACAGCCCTGATTTTTCAAAACGGCTCAATAAAAAAGCCTAAAAAAACAAGCAATATAGAAGTATCTATGAACCCAAATAACGTCAAAACATCATTATTAGGCCGAGCCTCTATTCCTGCGGTGAACCAATATTTACAATTAGCCAACGAGCAACAACTCGATGTTAATTCACTACTTGCTGGGCTTGAAATTGATAAAGCATTATTGGCTGATCATGATAAAACCATCTCAGGTGAAAAATTTCAGCAACTCATTGAGGGATTGATCACTTTATCTGACGACAAATTGTTTGGTTTGCATACTGCTCAATTTGTACAGCCGGGGTCTTATAGTGTATTAGGTTTTATTGTGATGAATTGCGAAACATTAGGAGAAGCAATCGCTAAAATTCAGCCGTTTGAAAAACTCGTTGGCGATATGGGAACAACAACGTTAACCGATGATGGTGATTTATTTAAAATAGGCTGGCGTTGTATATTCCCCAATAAACTTGTGCGCAGACACATGATAGATAATTGTTTATCGTCATGGTTAACCTTTGCCCGCTACTTAACCAACAACAAAGGCCTGCCCAAAAAAGTTTTGCTGACGCGATCGGCGCCTGATTTGGCTCAATATAATGAATATCAAGCGGTGTTTAATTGCCCAGTATTATTTGAACAAACAACAAACGAAATTATTTTCAATAAAGCCTTACTTTCATATCCGCTAAATACAGGAAATAAGCAGTTACTCCCCACTTTAGAACAGCATGCTAACAGCATTATTCATAATTTATCACAAGACAAAAATATTGTTGAAGTAACCAAACAGCTAGTTTTAGATGAATTGAATCTTATAGAAAAGAATTATCTAGGGGACTATAAAGATAATAAAGATAATAAAGATAATAAAGAAGATAATAGTAAAGTTAATCAACACGCTATTGCGGAAAAACTTAATATTAGCGCCAAAACACTGCAAAGAAGATTAAAGGCAAGTAATACTCATTTTAAAGCCTTAGTTGATGATGTTAGGTTAACAAAAGCAAAAGCTTTATTAACGGCTAATGTTGATAACGCTGAAGTAATAAGTACTCAATTAGGCTTTGCTGAGCCAAGATCGTTTTATCGTTGGTTTCAAAAACAAACTCAGCAAACCCCTGGGGAATTTAGGAAAGCGGTGAAACAGTAATATTTTTAGACATTACGCTAAAACTCATATTCAATATCAATGCGCAATGCTTGGTCTTTATGTTTTCCCGAAAAAGAATTGGTAAAACCACCTTTTAAACCAAAGATAAAACCTACTTCCCACTTTAACTGTTTATCAATTCCAAAACGTTGCAAGCCCATAAATGCAGGTCCGATCCCTAAATAGTCGTTTCCTGAATAAAATTCAATGGCTGGTTGTAATTGTGGGAGCCAGCGATAACGATATTGGAAGCGAAAATCTGTTTCTGTTTCTGTTTTCGCATCACTACCCCATTCTTGAACAATAAAAAAATTCATTGCTAAACTTGTTCCACCAAACTCTTTTTCAAATAATAAGCCTGCTTTTGCCGACCAATCATCAATATTGTTTTGTTTTTCTAAAGAAAACAATGCACCAAAGTCAGCCCAATACTGCCCTTGTTCAGTGATCATCCAACGCATTTCTAGCTCATAAGCTTGTAAGCTATATTCGTCGCTGATATCTCTATTACCAACAATATAACCTTCAATCATAATATGTTCAGATAATGAAAATCCGTAGCCAAAACGTTGCGCTAAGGTATTTTTATTTTCTGTACTTTGTGACAACAAACGCCACTCAACTTCATTTTCATTGGGTAGAACATACGGATGATAAACTTTATCAATCGCCGTATTTGATGCTAAAACGGTAATGTTTCCAATAAAATACAACGAGAGAAAAAACGCAATTCTAGTGCTGTTTTTCATCTACTTTCTCCTAAATCATAACGAACTTCAGAGTTATTACTATTAAAATAATGTACTGCTACAGGTATTATAAAAGCACTAATGTATATGCTTAAATGTAATAATGACGGAGTCGCTTCATAGCCCATTAATGCCGTAAAAAAGTGTCCTAACTCGCTATCTTCATTGATAATAAAACTGGTATCCCATAAAGAAGCGTAACTAGGGAGTAAATCAACTTGTAATAGTAAATTCAGTGCTTGAATTAATTGGCCGCAACCAAATAATAGAAATAAAATTTCAATAAACGTTTGTTGATATTTATTTTGAGTTAACAACAATGAAAAATAAAATAATATACCAACACTAATACATATCCCCATACCTAATATGATCCCAATAACCAAACTAAATTGCAGTTCAGTCTGTAACCAAAAGCCAACTAAATAGGTAATAAAATTCGTCGCATTTAAAGTGAAAACTAAAACAATAATAACGATTACACTTAAGAATATTGCCAAAGATTGATTCTTTTTAATCATGCTTTGGTGTAATAAAAAGAGAATAAAAATAATCATTAAATAAATCATAAATAAAACGATAGAAATCAGAATTTCAATACCTTTACCATCTAACTGTTGAGAGATACCAGCTAGATTATTAACTAATAATCCAGTCGTTATTAAACTAATTAATAGTGCCACGCTCCAGCAAATTAAATTTGGAAATTTATTAAAAAAATTAATATAACCCCCATTTGTTGATGGCCTTAAAAATGCGGATAATTGAATATATTTACCAGTATTCAACAACAATAATGCAAAGAGTAGAATGATAGGCAGTGCGTCACGTAATAATAAAATAACGGTATTAATTAGCATTATTTACCTCTATTTTATTTTTTACTCTATTTTGAATTGATATATTGATATTTTTAACATTAACAATTCCTCGTGCGCTATCAGGATGATATTCGCCAAAAAAATGATAACTTCCTGTGGATAAAGGGCCAATATAGATAACGGCCTGTTTGCCTCCAAAAATAACTTTCTCTCGATTCAGCTCAAAACTATCAAACTGTTCTGGTGTTTCATCATAATTGATCACTATAAGTTTGATCTTAGTATTTGCAGGGAGAGTTATATTCGCGGGATAAAACAAATGATTTTTTATTTCAATAATAAATTCGGGTCGTTTAGCTAAAACGTTAAAATGACAGAAAGCTAAGCTCAACAATAAAATGTTGAGTATATTGCATTTTTTCAAGGGTTCATTGTTGCTTTTTTTGTGAGTGAAGCAATGAAAATATTGATAAATCACACTACCCTCCCTTACTTTTGGATAAACATAGAGGAAAAACAACTGTTACTTTTAATCCTTTTAGTTTTTGTGATTTATCTAAAAATATATTAGCACGATGCAATTGCACTATGTGTTTTACAATCGCTAAACCTAAACCACAGCCAATAACATTTGAGTTATGTCTGTCACCACCAATACGATAAAAGCGGTCGAATACTTTATTTCTTTCCTCTTCAGCAATACCTGGCCCAGTATCTTCTACTATCAAGCTTATTTGATGTTGATTTTTCTCTATAGAAATCAAGATATGTCCGCTTTCAGGTGAATATTTACTCGCATTAGTAATTAAATTTTGTAGCAACGTGGTGAGAAAAAATTCATTTCCATCTATAACTGCGTCTATACCATTAAACTCAATGGTTTGGTGACGAATTGAAATTTCTGCATACAATTGCCCAATGACTTGCTGCACAAGCGGTTTTAAATTAATGATTTCCATTTGCTGACGAAATTGATCAGGATTAGTGCGATTAAGCTTTAAAATTTGATCAACGACATGTGCCATTCGATCAACACTAGAGAATAAGTTATTTACTAATTGATGCTCTTCTCCTAAATCAAACTTTAAGTTATGAGCATTAATTTTTAGCACGCTTAATGGTGTTCTTAATTCGTGTGCTGCATCTGAAGCAAAGCGTTTTTCTCTATCATAAGCATTATCAAGTTGATTAAAAACACGATTAAGTGTGTCGACAACAGGTTTCAATTCTTTACTTGCATTTTCAATAGTAAGAACACTTAAATCGTTTATTTTTTTACGCGTTAATTGAGACGTTAATTGATTCAACGGCTTTAAACCATGGGTAATGATCAAAAAAATAATTACACTCAAAAATGGAATAATTAACACAATAGGGGTAACCGCAGACAAAATAACTTTTTCGGCTAAATCGAATCGAGGTTTAATGGATTGAGCTACCATGATCCATTTATTATTCACCTTTGTTGTGAAAACTCGCCAACGTTTCCCGGCAAAATTTTCATCAGTAAAGCCCTGCTGAAACAAGCTAATTGCTGACATAGGAGCATTACTGGTTTTTGAGCTTAATTGTTTGTTATGCCACAGCTGAAATGCTAAATCATCTTGATTATTAACTTGTACAATATTTACTTGAGGGTTTAAGGCGACAACAGTATCGGCCACGGCATGTAATTGGGCATCAAATAAATCAGCCGCTTTAAGCATACTGGCTTTATAACCTTGTATAGCGGCAATAAAGCTCACTAAAGTTATGATAGATATTAAAATTAGGACTAGATAACGACGGATAGACATAAACACATTAACAAAATAGACGACATTAAGGGTTTACCGTATAACCAACACCACGGATAGTTTGAATAAACTGAGAGGGTAATTTTTTTCGAATATTAGAAATATGAACTTCAACTGCATTACTGGCAACTTCTTCACCCCATTCATACAAGCGCGATTCAATTTGATCTCTGGACTGGATCCGCCCAGCATTTTCCAACAAAACCTTTAACACCATATATTCTTTTTTTGATAAATTAATCGTTTCATCATCAACCATGGCTTTATGAGCTAATGTATCAATTTGAACATTATTAACGGTAATAATAGCAGAATTTGCTGTACTTAGTCGTCGTTCAATAACTCGAAGTCGAGCTTTTAACTCGTTAATTTCAAACGGTTTAACTAAATAATCATCTGCACCATAATCTAAACCTTGAACTTTATCTTCAATTGTATCTCGAGCGGTTAAGATGATAACAGGAATATCTGATTTCTTTGCGCGAATTTTGGTTAACACTTGCAAGCCGTCCATATCGGGCAATCCTAAATCTAAAATCACCATATCGTGATCAGGAAAAGAAAGTGCATTTAAAGCATCTTTACCTGAACTAACATGATCAACCGCAAAATCTTGATGTCGCAATGATATTTGTAAGCCACTAGCAAGCGGCAAGTCATCTTCTACTAATAATATTCTCATTGAAAAACCTAGCCATAAATTATTTAAAGAAAAACTTTAAAAGATACCCATTCCAAATGATTTTCAAATCGAAGGGGTACAGATTATAACAGTATATGAGTGAAAGCTGAGGTGAAACTTAAAAAGTAAAATTAATTTAATTTCACTGAGAAAATAATACTATAGATTATAAAATTAGGGAGATAATTAGCTAGGACTATTAAGATCTACATTAATTACATTACGTAGCTTATTTATTTCATTATCTATATTTTTTAATGCGCTACTTAAACGTAATAATGAGCTTTCAGAATATTCTTGGGGTGAAATATCACCTTGTAATTCATCTAAACTATCTTTGGCTGATTTGAGGCTACTCATTAAATTTTCTTCCATGACATACATCCATAATTAGTTTAAAAGAGAAATGAAGTTAACAACCTAACCACTATAATACAAAAATAAAATTAGTCAAAAAATGAACACAATTTTTTTTGATATTTAGCTTGATTAATAATCAAAACACATATACTGTATATTTATACAGTATATGTGTTTTAAAACTTACGAGGCTAATATGTCAACATTAAATCAAACATCAATAAATAACAATCATGCAATAAAACCTTATTTAACAGAAGCTTATAGTAAACTAACAGTAAAAAATCCAAATAATAAAGTTAGTCTTGCAAATGAATTTGTTAATATATGTCAGCAATATGATCAAGACGAACGATGGATTTTAATGATCGACCCTCAAGAAAAAGACATTGCGTTTCTCAATCAAAATAAACAAATTAACCGCTCAAAAATATTAAGAGTTAACTCCAATAAAGTTAAACTAGACTCAAAAAATATAAAGTCGACTCTCGCAAAAGGCAATTGTTCAGCGATAATTTTGTGTGACAGCAAGTTCGCGAAACAACAACTAACTTCATTTAATCAATATGCTAAACAAGGGAATACACAATGCATTGTGCTAAATAGCACTCAAAAACTGCATTAATAAAATAGTTAAATTTGATAGACTAGTCATTAATTTATCAATAATGGCAATTTAAATAAAAAGTAATGAAATGTCCTTGCGGTTTAAATAAAAATTTTGAAACTTGTTGCTCTGAAATTATTAACGGTAATACAGCAGCAACCGCCGAACAATTAATGCGTTCACGTTATAGTGCATATGCAACAAACAACGTACAGTATATTTTTGATACATATGAAAGTGCGTCAAGAGAAGAACAATGTCTGGATGATATCGCTCTATGGGCAAAGCAATGTAAATGGATTGCTTTGAATGTAATATCAACAAGCACTAATGGCAATAAAGCCACTGTTGAATTTTCTGCAAAATATTTACAAAAATCAAAATTGTATCAACTGCACGAAAATTCAAGATTTATTAAAACCGATGGTAATTGGTATTATCTTGATGGAGATATTATAAGCCATACAGAGCTAGCCAAAATAAAAGCGAATGATCTCTGCCCATGTAATAGTGGCAAAAAATTCAAAAAGTGTTGTAGCACAAAAATAAATTAACTAAGCGGTATGTAATTGTATACTTGTCGCATTGACTAATGTTGTTTGAATAGTATCCAACCAAGCTTTAGCATTAAAAAATGCAGGGCTGTTCAATAATGATTGTTGAGAATTTTCTTTTTCAGCTTTTTTAACTAAATTTTCTCGATATCTTTGCTGACAATGAACACTAGTATCAGTCAATACTGTTGTTGGAATATGTTCATTGTTATCACGAAAAGATATTGGTAGCGGCTTTAATGCATTTTTCAGTTGAATGTCTGCAAACAGATTTTGCTCAACAAGTTCTGCTTGTGAGAATTCATTAATATCAGCTAAATCTTTAATTGCTAAAGGTGCTTTAGTAGGTAAGTGATAAACTTTTCGTAAAAATTCATCACTTGTATTTGCTTCTTTCTGTGGCGTTTTTGGCACAAAAAATTGGCTATGTTCCCGAACATCTTCGGTTAACATAGCCAACATTAAAGAAAAATCAGCTCTTCTTTGGCTTTGAACACATTGACCAAGTTGATCACCAAGTTGCAACTCATTTACAAGTAATGACGTTTTATTTGCAGATGAATTGGTTGGTGTTGCAACTGTTGCCATAAAAAGGTGATTAACATTAATTTATTTATCTTATTTAAGTTATCGACCTTAATTTATAAAGCTTAAGTAAAATGTTAGTTATTTTCTAATTTGTTTAATTGGCCATACTATTTTAAAACTAGCCCCACCTAATGGGCTATCCGTTATAGCAACATTGCCCTGATGCCACTCCATAATACGACGAACAATAGCAAGTCCTAAACCAAAACCACCGGTTTCTTTGTTTCTACTTTGATCTCCCCTTGAAAAAGCATCAAATATTACGGTTTTAAATTCATCAGAAACGCCATCACCATTATCATCTACACTTATTGTGCATAAGCCATGTTGAGAAATAAGACTAATTTTAATTTGATTTTTACCGTACTTAATTGCATTTGTTATAAAGTTACTTAAGGCACGATGAATAAAATGCGGATCGCATTCAACCTTTAAATTTCCGACTTGGTTATCAATCACAATATCACCACCAAATTGGGTTTGTTGTCGAACAAGGTTGTTTACTAATTCAATTATAGATAACGACTCTATGACCAATTTAGGGCGTTCATTATCAAAAGTAGCATAAAGCAACATTTCATTGATCAGTGCATCCAGCTCATTAACATCATTATTAATTTGTAGTAAATATTTTTGTTGTCTAGTTTCGTCTTTAATCGTAGAAAGCATTTGTAGTGCAAATTTGGTTCTTGCCAATGGTGTTCTTAATTCGTGCGAAACAGCACTACTTAATTCCTTATGCGCATCAATTAAACGCTTTATTCTTTCGGCCATCATATTAAAGGCATTGATCATTGGGGCTATGGTAATAGTTTTTGCTTGTGGCGCTTGGCTATTAAATTCACCTTTACCAAAAGAGATGGTTGATTTTTTTAATGCATCTAAATCTCTTGATATTGGCCAAACCCAAATAAAAATAACTAGCGCTAGAAAAGCAAAAATCGAGATCCTTAAAAACGCTTCATAACGTGGTCTTGTCGGCATTTTTACCGGACCGAGATTCAAAACCTGGCCACTTTTACCAAGTAAATAATGCATAACAACATGGTCATTATCATAATAAACATGGGTATTACCTTGATGAAGATAATTTTTATGATCTGGAGAATCTATTAACAACTTTTGATTAGAAATCAATGATAATGGCAATTGGTATTTCTTTGCCATCTTATCAGTTAACTCTGGCCATTTTACTTCAGGTTGTAGCTGCAGGGAATCACCAACAGCAGCCATCATTGTTTTGTAACCGGTATAAGACTCAATGTCTTGCTCTAAATAAGAAGTCCACACTTCATCTAATAGCCAAGAAAACAAAATAAAAGTAGTAATAATTAAAAAGTAAAGACTAAAAAATGTACGACCTAATTTCATTGTTGAATCCGAAATAAAATGACTGATAAAGTGCTCATACCGCTATAATAAAGGTAACTGTTTAACCCCAAGCATCTGGTACAAATAAATACCCTTGCCCCCAGATAGTTTTAATACGAAATGGATTTTCTGTACTATCGAGCATTTTTTTACGTAAACGAGAAATACGTACATCAATACTACGATCTAGACCATCATAATCACGCCCTACAACCGCTTTGTAAATATAATCACGATTTTGAACTTCTCCAGCCCTACTCGCTAACAACCATAACAAATCGAACTCTTGGCTTGTTAACTCGATAACTTTATCTTCTAACATCACTAAACGAGAATTACGATTAATAGTTAATTTACCATGCGCTATTTCATTATTACTTGTATCCACTTCAAGCAATTGACTACGACGTAATAAAGCATTTATACGTGCCAATAGGACTCTAGGTTCTACTGGTTTGATTACATAATCATCCGCACCAATTTCTAATCCAAGCACTTGATCAAAATCAGTACTCTTAGCCGTTAACATTAAAATTGGTTTAGTAAATTCAGGACGTAAATCACGGCAAATGGCAAAACCGTCTTTACCAGGCAACATTAAATCAAGAATAATTAGATCGGGAGAATATTTTTCAACGCTTTTATTTACGCGATCACCACGGAATTCTTGAATAACATGCAACCCTTCGCTTTCTAGAAAATCTTTCACCATTTCAGATAATTGTCGATCATCTTCTACTAATAAAATTTTATTCACTAATTTATTTTCTGACATTATTTAATCCAAAATTCTTACTTAACCGACATTATAATGACATAGCTCGATTATTCACTATTTGTTTTCAAACCAACAGATAACACAAAGATATAATATATATATTTCAAATGGTTATATATTGACATCACCTATAACCAGCACACAGTGTTACTAACTAATTACATTATTTAACATTCTTAGAGGAACACAATTTATTTAAATGATAATTTTCTGATATTATGAGCAAAATTATATCTTCCCCAATTAGAGCATTATATGAAAATAATTAGTTTCAACATTAACGGGTTACGCGCTCGTTTACATCAATTGCAAGCCATAATAGATAAACATCAACCGGATATTATTGGCTTACAAGAAATTAAAGTGCATAACGATGCTTTTCCTGTTGAGGCAGTAGAGGCAATGGGATATCACGTTTATTTTCATGGTCAAAAAGCACATTATGGTGTTGCCATGCTCTGTAAAAAAGAACCGATTAAAGTACAAAGGGGTTTTCCAAGTGACGATGAAGAAAAACAGAAACGTATGATCATGGTAACAACTACCAATGAAAATGGTGAAGAGATAACCGTTCTTAATGGCTATTTTCCACAAGGCGAGAGTATTCATCATGAAACTAAATACCCATATAAACGCCAATTTTACAAAGATCTAATGACCTATTTAGATGAAAACCATACCCCTGAAGACAATGTTATCGTGATGGGAGATATTAATATTTCTCCTATCGATTTAGATATAGGCATTGGCGAACCAAATCGAAAACGTTGGTTAAAAACAGGAAAATGTAGTTTCCAACTTGAAGAACGTGAATGGCTAGCAAAATTATTAAATTGGGGATTTAATGATACTTTTAGAATGCTAACTCCTGAAAAAACAGAACGTTATTCATGGTTTGATTATCGCTCTCGCGGTTTTGACGACAATCGAGGCTTACGCATAGATGTCATTTTAGCAACCAAAAATATCGCACAACAATGTACAGAGTCTGAAATAGATTATGAATTAAGAGCCATAGAAAAGCCTTCAGATCATGCACCAATATGGGCAACTTTTAAGTAATGATTACAAAAGATAACTGCGAGACTTTATTGCCCCGCTATTTGTGTCCATTATGCCAAGAGGCATTAACGCTTACTAACAAAAGCTTTTCTTGTGTCAATAAACATAGTTTTGATCAAGCAAAAGAAGGCTATGTTAATTTACTACCGGTACAACACAAACATTCCAAAGATCCCGGCGATAATAAAGCGATGGTTAATGCTCGCCGCGCTTTTTTAACAAAAGGTTTTTATCAGCCTTTAATTGAAAAATTGCTCGATCTTTATCAAGAATTTGGTGATAAAAACACGGCGGTTTTTGATGCGGGTTGCGGCGAAGGTTATTATACTAATCAACATAAGAACATGTCTAATAGCGTTTACGGTATTGATATTGCCAAAAATGCAGTTCGCATTGCGGCAAAACGCCATAAAGAGTGCTTTTTTAGTGTTGGTACTTTATCTAAGCTGCCGTTTGAGAATAATTTTTTTGGCTGGATTTTTTCAATTTATGCGCCCATTTTAGAGGCCGAATTTTCGCGTGTTTTGGCCGCTAATGGTTATTTGGTTACTGTTACGCCAGCAGAGAGCCATCTTTTTGAATTAAAAGAATTAATTTATGAAGAGGCAAACAAACACGACATTACTAAAACCCCAATAAAAACGTTAACGTTAATGAGCGAATATCGGCTAAATTACACCATGCAATTTAGCCAAAGTGACGATTTAATTAATTTACTAGCGATGACTCCATTTGTTTTTAAAGTCAGTGATGAATTACTCGCTAATTTGGCAGATAAAACAGACTTTGCCTGTCAAGCAGATTTCTTGATTCGTTTGTACAAAAAAGAAGATGGAGTAAAGCAAAATAAAGAGTAGCGATTAAACTCTTTGATAACTTAAATTTAATAATTGGGCGAGATCTAAATAACGCGGTTTATGCAGTGAAAGTTTTATTTGACCACCCTGCTCATTAACTTTCGCAACACCTTCTTTATACCAAGAAGCTAAAGAAGGTGGTAAAAATTTATCCGCCTTAACTCCCAACATGACTAACGCTTGCACGGGAATGCTAGCAATAAAAAGTGCATAGAAAAAAGTTTGTGGGTACGCGTCATAGACATTAAAGACAATGGGTAAAATTAAGGTAAAAATGGCAAGCGCAGGAAAATAACGAAATACAAATCGGCTAAAAACAATTGTTTGATATTCGCGAAAATAGCTAGCTAACTCTGCCTGTTGTGGCCAAAGCTGTAGATATTTACGACCTAATTGAATTAATTGATAAACACTCATATATAAATTTTGTTCAACTACTTATTGATACTGTTATGTTAAAGATAGCACAAAATGGGTAGATCACTGAAATCTAAAAGTGTAACTTTTTGCATTACATCAAAGTTTATTGATTTATAGTGGTTATAATTACGTTATTATTTTATATCCGGAGCCTAACTTAGCATGTCCGACAATTCTTATGTATTAGTGATCAATTGTGGTAGTTCATCATTAAAATTTTCCTTAATAGCGCCATTAACTGGTGAAGCCATAATTGATGGCCTTGCTGAGCGGTTAATGACAGATAGTGCAGAGATTACTTTCAAACATTATTTAATCACAGTTTCCCAAGAAGATACAAAAGAGAAAGAAGTAGAGCAGTTTATTCTTAAAACTCCTTTTGACCATAAAACTGCAATTGAACAATTGGTAGAAACATTAACACGCAAACAATTAATCGATAAAATTAGCGCGATTGGTCATCGAGTTGTTCATGGCGGTGAGCAATATTCTCAACCAACGTTAATAACTCCAGAAGTAAAAAATACAATTACTGAATTAAGTAAATTAGCCCCTTTACACAATCCTGCTAATTTAATCGGCATTGAAGCAGCACAACATGCTTTTATAAATTTACCACAAGTTGCTATTTTTGATACCGCTTTTCATCAAACCATGCCTGAAAAAGCTTATATGTATGCCCTGCCTTACTCCCTTTACCAGCAAAACAGTGTTAGAAAATATGGTTTCCATGGCACAAGCCATTATTTTGTTAGTCAAATGGCGGCAAAAAAGATCAATAAACCGATAGTGCAATGTAATTTTATTAGCGCTCATTTAGGTAATGGCTGCAGCGTTACCGCAGTTAAAAATGGGGAAAGTGTTGATTCAAGTATGGGCTTTACTCCATTAGAAGGTGTAATGATGGGAACGCGAAGCGGCAGTATAGATCCGGGGATCATCTTTTATTTAGTGGAACAATTAAATTATACGCTAGACGAAGTAAATCAATTACTTAATAAAAAAAGTGGCTTACTTGGTTTATCGCAACTCAGTAATGATTGTCGAACACTTGAACAAGCAGCAATAGAGAGCGGCGATAGTGATAAAAGTCGTTTAGCTAAATTAGCGTTAACCGTATTTTGTTATCAAATAGCAAAAAGTATCGCGTCTTTTTCTGCGAGTTTAACCAGTTTAGATGCCTTAATATTTACTGGCGGCATTGGCGAAAATTCAAGTTTTATCCGTGAGCAAATTATAACTCACTTATCTCTGTTAAATTTTCAGCTTGACCCAACGCTGAACCAAAGCACTAAATTAGGTAAAAGTGGCAATATATGTTGCGATAATTCCCGTTTATGTTTAATTATTCCTACCAATGAAGAATGGGTTATAGCCGAGCAGGCTTTTTCCCACATTCAACAACTAAAACAAGAGAACCCTTATGTCTCATAAAATAATGTTAGTTCCAGTTGGTTTTGGCGTTGGATTAACGAGTGTCGTATTAGGGTTATTGCATGCCTGTCAACGTGAGGGGATTAACGTAAGTCACTTTAAGCCTATTTCACAAAATTCTCGAAATACTATGTCAGCTAATACTGCAGAAGTGATCCATACGTCCAAAGATCACCAGCATACTTCAATTGCTCTTGAATACGTTGAAGATAAACTCGCTCACGGTGAGCAAGAATTAGTTTTAGAAGAGATTATCGAAAACTTTAATCAACACATGGAAAACCAAGATGTTGTAATTATTGAAGGGTTAGTACCTACAACTCGTCAACCTTATGCCGTTCGTATAAATAGAGACGTTGCAAGAGCGTTAGGCGCCGAGATAATACTTATTGCTAGCCCAGACAATGACAATTATGAGCAATTTTCAAATCGTATCGAAGTTACCGCAGAAACTTACGGTGGCATTAAAAACACACGATTAATTGGTTGTATTATTAACAAATTAAATGCTCCAGATCAGCATGAATTTGGTTTATTACCTCAGGAAAGTGAATATACCGCCCCAACGGATCTCGATAGCTGGCAAAAATTAGCTCTATTTAAAACTAAACATTTTCAATTGCTAGGTACTATTAGTTGGGAGTTAGATTTAATTGCGCCGCGTGTTATTGATATATGTAATTACCTTGAAGCAAGCGTTATTAATGAAGGCGATATGGCGCACCGTCGTATTCGCAGTATTAGTTTTTGCGCACGCTCTGTCGGTAACTTAGTAAGCCATCTACAACCGGGACGTTTAATTGTTACGCCAGGCGATCGTACCGATATAATAATTGCCACTTGTTTATCCGCATTAAACGGCACTAAAGTGGGCGCATTAATATTAACCAATGGTTTTCAACCAAGTGTTCAGGTTTTAAGTTTGTGTAAACAAGCGCTTGATGCAGGATTGCCCGTGCTTTCTGTGCCTTGGGACACTTGGCGTACTTCGCGCCATCTAATGAATTTTAATCCTGAAATACCTCAAGACGATCAACAACGACAAAACCGAGTAAAAGACTATATAGCCAATTCATTAAATAAAAAATGGCTAGAGCAATTATTAAATAAAGTAGATACACCTAATTTACTTTCACCACCAGCCTTCAGGCATCATTTAACACAGCTAGCTCGCAAAGCGGATAAACTTATTGTGCTGCCAGAAGGAAATGATGTGCGCACCATAAAAGCGGCCGCTATATGTACAGAACGGAATATTGCCCGTTGTTTATTACTTGGTAATAAAGATGAAATTTTACTTATAGCCGAGCAACAAGGTATTACATTACCAACCAACTTATTAATAAAAGATCCTAATGACTTAATAGAAAGTTATGTCGAACCATTAGTTTCATTAAGAAAGCATAAAGGTTTAACTGAAGTTGTTGCGAAACAAGAATTAAAAGACAACGTGGTACTTGCCACGATGATGTTAAAGCTTGGACAAGTTGACGGCTTAGTTTCTGGTGCGGTAAATACTACCGCAAATACAATTCGTCCAGCTTTACAATTAATTAAGACGGCTCCTGGAAATTCATTAGTCTCATCGATCTTTTTTATGTTATTGCCAGACCAAGTATTAATTTATGGTGATTGTGCCATTAATCCAGAGCCCACTGCTGAACAACTTGCCGATATTGCAATTCAATCTGCTGAGTCAGCTATTAAATTTGGTATTGAACCTAAAGTTGCAATGATAAGTTACAGTACAGGCAATTCAGGCCAAGGAGCTGATGTCGAGAAAGTATCACAGGCAACTCAACTCGCACAACAAAAACGCCCTGATTTAATTATTGACGGGCCACTGCAATATGATGCAGCAATTATGGAAAATGTAGCTAAGAAAAAGGCGCCAAACAGTCCTGTTGCCGGCAAAGCTAATGTATTTATATTCCCAGATTTAAATACAGGTAATACCACATACAAAGCAGTTCAACGCTCTGCCGATTTAGTCAGCATTGGTCCTATGCTTCAAGGTATGCGTAAACCCGTAAATGATTTATCCCGTGGCGCCCTAGTTGATGATATTGTTTACACCATTGCACTAACCGCGATCCAAGCAAACATGTAAGTGATATTGAATGTTTTATTCGCTTTTTATTATCAAATATATCCGACAATACTAATTAAGCAGATAAAACAGTTGTTTTCTAGAAGTAACATCAACAAACAGGTAAAACAATAACAGAGTCAAAAAACACCTAGATATATTTATCTTAAATAACAAGCAATTAAGAATGTGAACACTACTTGCTAACAAGGATATCCACAGATTTTGTGGATATCCTTTCTAATAAAAAATAACCAATCAAACAATATGTACATTTAAGAAGCAGAGTTTACTGTTCTTTTCATTACTATTTTAATGGTTTTACTATGAAACAGCTGTTTCCTATAATTCCCAAATTAATAAGTATAATTTTTAATCTGTAAAACTAGAGATAAATTAAAATAAACGTTATAGTTTTGTGTAAACAAATAACTGACTAAACACTTTATGTCTAAACTTACATTACAGATACTAGCTGATACTTTTTCAATTCATAGTTTACCCGCGCAAAGTAAAATCCCTGAACAAGTTTTTACAGCAAACATCTATTTTATTGGTAAAACTAATGATGAAGTGTCTATTGTTCTTCCTGAGAATATTGCTATTGAAAGCGACGATACGGAGCCAAACTGGAAAGCTCTTGAAGTTGTTGGTCCATTAGGTTTTTCACTTACTGGCATTTTATCTAATATTTCTGGTGTTTTAGCGAATGAAAAAATAAGTATTTTTGCAGTATCTACTTTTGATACCGATTATATTTTAGTTAAAAGCAGGAAAATGTCTTCAGCGGTAAAAGCACTACAAGCAAACGATTATCGCGTGTTAGGATGTTAAATTTTTCGTTTTACTTTATTTTAGGAATTTAAATGAGCATTATTTACGGCATTAACAATTGCGATACCGTTAAAAAAGCCCAAAAATGGCTGGCTAATAATCAAATAAATATTGAGTTTTTTGACTTCAAAAAACAAACATTAACCGCTGAAATACTTAAACAGTTCGTTAATCTTGCCCCATGGGAGCAATTAATAAATAAACGCAGTACCACCTATCGTAATTTAAGTGATGATATTAAAAACAATCTTCATGGCGAAATAGCATTCAACGCTGTAATGGCATCACCTACACTGCTTAAACGACCGTTACTCATACACAATGGCAATTTACACTTAGGTTTTAAAGTAGTGCAATATCAAGAGATATTTAATTCATGAACGAAGTAATAAAACTAGCAATAGATTTAATGTCTCGACCTTCAATTACTCCTGAAGATGCTGGTTGTCAAAATGTAATGACCGCAAGACTGGCTAAATTAGGTTTTAATAATGAAAGTATGGTGTTTGAAGATACCACTAATTTATGGGCTCGGCGTGGCACAAAAACACCCGTGTTTTGTTTCGCTGGGCATACTGATGTAGTTCCGCCTGGTAATTTACAATTATGGGATAACCCTCCTTTTAAACCCTTAATAAAAGATGGCATGCTACATGGTCGTGGCGCTGCCGATATGAAAGGATCATTAGCTGCAATGGTAGTAGCAACCGAAAAATTTGTTAATGATTATCCTGATCATCAAGGTTCTATTGCTTTTTTAATCACGAGTGACGAAGAAGGCCCTTTTATTAATGGCACCACACGTGTGATTAATACCTTAGAAGCACGTAATGAAAAAATAAATTATTGCATTGTCGGCGAGCCAACCAGCACTAACACTATTGCTGACACCATCAAAAACGGCCGCCGTGGTTCTATTTCTGGTGAGCTTGAGATCCAAGGTATCCAAGGGCATGTTGCTTACCCTGAAACAGTTAAAAATCCCATCCATCTTGCTATGCTCGCGCTTGATGAACTCTCACAACAGCATTGGGATAATGGTAACGATTATTTTCCGCCCACAAGTTTCCAACTTACCAATATTCAGGCGGGTACGGGGGCAACGAATGTAGTACCCAGTCACTTAACAGCGTGGTTTAATTTACGTTTTAGTACCGAATTAAGTTTTGAGTTGATCATAAAGCAAATTGAACAAGTACTTACCAAGCATCAACTTGATTATCACATTAAATGGACCTATAACGGTAAGCCTTTTATAACCAAGCCTGGCAAGTTATTAAGCGCAACCCAAAAAGCAATCAGAGTGGTAACGCAAAAATCAACTGAGTTATCAACTTCTGGCGGCACTTCTGACGGACGATTTATAGCGCCAACAGGAGCGGAAGTTATAGAGCTAGGCCCTTGTAATGCAACTATTCATCAAATTAATGAATGTGTGAATTGTGATGATTTAATCACCTTAAGCGATATTTATTATCAAACCTTAAAGGCTTTATTAATTGATGACTGTCAATAAATCTTCTGCCAATCAGTTATTATTAACGGGACAATCAAGTGAGCATATTGTTTGGTTAAGCGAGCGCGTAGGTATACATCAAAAAATGCTAAAGGCTTGGCAAACAATGCAGTTTGCTGCAAAAAGTGCAGGTTTTGATTTACAAATAGCCAGTGGATTTAGAAATTTTGATCGGCAGCTAGCCATTTGGAATAACAAATATAGCGGTAAAACTCCGGTTAAAGATAAAAATAATGCCCCATTAGATTTAAGCCAATATAGTGAGATTGAACGAATTAACGCTATTTTAGTGTTTTCTGCTTTGCCTAGCGCAAGTCGACACCATTGGGGTACTGATATTGATGTTTATGCGCCAAATTTATTAAACAGCGATCAAAAATTGCAATTAGAGCCTTGGGAATACCAACAAGATGGCCCATTTTATCCTTTATCAATGTGGTTAGTAGCGCATTGTGCTGACTATGGATTTTATTTTCCCTATGATATTGATCGTGGTGGCATTGCTGCAGAGCCTTGGCATTTATCTTATGCACCACTAGCCTACTCATTTCAACAACAGTTTTCATTAACATTACTTAACAATACTATCGCCAACAATGATATTTTAGCGAAAACGTGTATTTTAGAAAATTGTTCAAACATTTATAAAAACTTTATAATGAATATTAATACTCCAACAAATGAAACTGTAGAGAAACATTTTGAATAATTGGCTCTCCATCTCAATAATTATCATAGCTTTCGTTTTAATTATTGGTAATTTCAGTACCTTCCAAAAAAACAGTAAACAAAAACTGCGTAAAAAAGGGTTGAATGATTTAAAAGAAACGCTACCACGTTCAAATAAACAAAATCACACAATGAACACTATGAATAATAAAAATAAATAATTCGCTAATAAAAAACAGCCTACCTCAGAATTAGCCGTATTTTTAGCACAGTTTATAGTCAAATTGCTGTCAGTTTAAGCAAACAGTTAAAAAGTGTAAAATATTCACAAAAAACGGTTGACGAATGTCGGGTAGATTAGCATAATACGCGCCACTTGCTTAAGGGCGAGTTGGTAAGGCTACATAGCTCAGTTGGTTAGAGCACATCACTCATAATGATGGGGTCCCAGGTTCAAATCCCGGTGTAGCCACCATTGAAATGCGGGAGTGGCGGAATTGGTAGACGCGCTGGATTTAGGTTCCAGTATCGCAAGATGTGAGAGTTCAAGTCTCTCTTCCCGTACCATTTCAATAAAACATAATCACTTATGTTTTAAGTAATAAACATTGTTGGGGTATAGCCAAGCGGTAAGGCAGCGGGTTTTGATCCCGTCATTCAGAGGTTCAAATCCTCTTACCCCAGCCATTTTTATCTAAAAAATGGTTCACAATGTTTTTTATGATGTATCCAGTTGGGGTATAGCCAAGCGGTAAGGCAGCGGGTTTTGATCCCGTCATTCAGAGGTTCAAATCCTCTTACCCCAGCCATTTTTTCCAAATTCAGATCAAATCAAAACTCAAACTTCAATATAAAATAAAGCTTTTAAAAAAGCGCTTTTATAAATTATCTCCCTGCTTAAGATAACCTCTTAATTTAATCAAGCCCACAGGCATGTCTCAAAACTTTATTTTTAATAAAAGGGATTTTATTCGTAATAAACAATGCTGTATTTCTGACTGACTTAACCAATGACGATGGATGAGAAAAGCCTAAATATAAACTGTCCATCGCACTCATCATTAATAAATTATCTGCCCTTCTGGCTTTTTCATAACGAGATAACACTATTTCGTTATGCCAGCATTCCCCATTCCCAATTGCCTCAGCGATAACGTTTTGTAATGCGTTTACATCTTTAAAACCCAAATTCACGCCTTGCCCCGCTAATGGATTAATTGTATGTGCAGCATCACCTAACAAAAGTACTTGTCCGGTTTGGTATTGGTTTGCATGACGACGTGTTAAGGGAAAAGATCCCTTATTTAATACTTTAATGTCCCCCAATTTTTTAGGAAAAACATTAACAATTGCTTTTGACAATTGTTCATTTGATAACGTATTTAAACGAGCAATTTCATCCCGATGATGATACCAAACTAACGAAGCAGCACCTGGATATTTTGGATCAGAATGGTCCTCTTCATTAGCTGTTTGTGGCATCGGCAACATAGCTACAGGTCCGGTAGGTATAAACTGTTGCCATGTTATATTTTGTTGGGCCAATTGTGTTTTTACATTAATTAACATCGCTGATTGCTGATAATCCCAACCCGTGATACCAATATTAGCCAATTCACGCACCTTAGAATTAGCACCATCTGCTGCGATCAATAACTTTACTTGAAGCATAGTATCTTCAAGCGTTATATCAACTAACCCGTTTGATTGTTTGAAACTTTGTAAAGTTTGCGGACATAATAAAGTGACATTTTTATGTTTTTTCAGTTGCTGCCATAAAGATAATTGCAACAAACGGTTTTCAACGATGTGCCCTAAATGTGATTGATCAATTTCTTTTGCATTAAATTCGGTGTAAGCAAAAGATTGCTCCCAAACACCTAAGCGTTGATATGGACAATTTCGCCACTGGCTTACTTGTTGCCAAGCATCAAGTTGTGCTATTAGCTGCTCAGAGGCTAAAGAAATAGCTGAAACTCTTAAATCTAAAGGTTGCTCACTAGAGAAACTGTAGGGTTCATTTCTCTCAATTACAGCTACAGTTAACCCTAATTGAGCAAGTGATAAAGCACACGCTGCCCCAACCATACCTCCACCATTAATGGCACAATCAAACGTTTGAGTTTCTTGCATTTTTTCAACTTAAAAATAATTATTGTTTTAGTTTAATGTATTTATCTTATTCTTTCTCAAAGATCTAAATATTTTCGCTCAAAAATAGTATCTAGATCTATACTAGAAAACTCATTAATTTTATGAGTACTAATTTTAATTTAAGGAAAAATTTATGTCAGCTCTCAAAAAAGAAGAAGTTCGCCTTCACAAAGATATCAACCTAGTTTATGACTTTACAGAAAAACCTAATTTAACTCAGCTAAAATCCCATAAAGATAGAGCCGTTGTAGCTAAATTTTGTGCCGATTTAGTTTTGCCAAATGATAAAATTATGACCGTAGATATAGATTTTGATACTTCAAGCGGATACCATAATAACACAATGGTGATTATGGATGATTTTGGCGTAGAAATGCTAGCTACAGCCTTTGAAGTAAAATATGGTATTGAATTTGCGAATAAAATCAGACAAGCTTGGTCTGAAAAACAGCACCCTAATGATCCTAGAAAACCAACTTATTTACTGGTACAAAAACCATCTTGCGAAAATTCTTTACCGAAAGTATTTGGTACCTGTGGCACGAGAGATCATGACGATAATCCAGACACTATTCAAAATATCCTATAATCTCGTCAATAATAAATGGCGGGCTTACCTGCCATTTATTTTAATTTTTACTTTCCACCCCAATCTTTATGCAAACAATTTATCCTCAGTCAATCATCTGACTAATGTCAGTAAAATAATACAAGATAAACAAGGTTTTATTTGGTTAGCAGGGCAGCAAGGGCTAACCCGATTTGATAATAACGAAAGCATAACGTTCTCATCGAGTAATCAACAATGGCCATTAGCGTACACTTGGCTTCATGATGTTGCAAAGTTTCAAAAGAAACTTTTGGTTGCAACTGAGGGGAATGGCCTTTGGCAATTTGATCCTAAAACGGGAAATACCTCTCCAGTCTTAACGCAAATTAAAAATAAAAGCATTTACAATATAACAGTATTTTCTGGTATTTATTTTATTAATGTGCCTAATAGTTTGTACCGCTTCGATCCGAAAACCGGAATATCCACTTTAATCAAAGATAATATTGTCATTCGAAGTATTGTTCATACGAATAAGTATTTATATGTTTCTACAAAAGAAGGGCTTTATCGTTTATCGAAAAATAATAAAAAACTAAACCTCGTTATCAAAAATTCAATTACAGCAATGTCACCTTTATCTACTCAAATTATTTTTTCAACCAAGAAAGATATTTATTCATTAAATGATGATGGTGTTCAACTAAAGATTAATCATAAAAATAAAATTTACGCATTAACAGCTGATAATAACAACGAAAATTTTTTCACTATAAACGATAAAGGAAAAATTGGAAAATATTCCGGGAAAACTTTAGCGACTTTACCTCATAATTATCCCGACACCTCTCCTGCTTATATAAGAAGTATGCTACATGATAATTCAGGCGTTTTATGGTTAGTTAGTAATAAAGGAATTATTCAACTTAATGAAAACACCTTGAAAAATTATTCCAAGACATTTGAGCTTGCAAGAAATGCCAATGAAATAGCTTTATTAGAAAATCAGCTTATTATTGGCTCTTACGGTCTTGGTTTACAAAATTTTAAAGCACCTGTATTTAACGATAAAACTAATAATGTGTTTAGCTCTAAAGGACTAAAAATCACTGATTTATTAACTCATAACAGCCATTTATATATTGCAACATTTGATGGTTTATGGATTTATAACTTAACAAATAACCAAGTTAAAAAAGTAAATTTCAGCAATAACAATAAATTATTATTAAAACTAACAACAAAAGATAACAAATTATATATTGCGACGAATTATCACGGTTTTTATGTTTATGATTTAAAATCTAAAAAAATAATTAATCACGTTAGTAAAGATGATGGTTTAAGTAGCAATGAAGTTTTAGATATTTTACCGTTAAATAATGGCGACATTTGGTTAACAACGACTACTGGAATCGATGTTTATTATAATACAACAGGAATAGTTAAGAACATTTTGGTGCCCGGACCAAACAAAGCAGTATCACTTATTTACGCTGATAATAAAATTTTTGCTGCTACTTTAGGAGATGGTATTTTTGCCTTTAACCTACAAGGAGAGGCATTACATCATTTTGCTAAAGGTATACGGTTTACTTATATGCAAAAAATCGATGGGGAAATTTGGGCTCCTGCTCGACCAGGACTATATCGATTCAATCCTAAAAATTATAAGTTAAGCATGGTACCCAATACCGAAGTATATTCTTTTGTCGGCAGCTCTCAAATTAAAGATAACAACTTGTATCTCCCACATTATGCAGGTGTTTTAGCCGTACAATTAAAAAAAACAAAAACATTTAACTCGAAGATATATATAAGTAGAACCAATATATCTGGGAAACAATATCTGTTAAATAAATCAATTAATACGAAAACAGCTAATGATGTCGTTGGTCTATCCCTCACCAGTTTAGACTATCGTAATGGTATAAAAAAACAATTTAAGTATAGGATTAATAATGGCATATGGAATAAAGTTCAAGGTAGTCAATTAACTTTAACCGGTTTATCCTCTGGTATTTATAACGTAGAAATTATGGGCACAAATAGTTTAGGCCAATGGAGTAGTAACCATGCATATACACAAGTAATCGTTGCATACCCTTGGTACTGGACACCACAGATAAGAATATTTTATTTAATACTTATGTTTTTATTAATAGCCATTACTTTTTGGCTGTTATTTTTACGTACTAGATCTATTTCCAAAATTCATAAATTACTTACTTTAAACATTCAAAGCCGTGGCAAAAGTGCAACAACAGTAAGCCATAACTTAACAATGGCAATTACTCAACTAAAGCAAAACAAAACTAAAAATAATGAAATTATTGAGTTGCTACAAGAAAGTATATCCGAGCTTAATACATCATCATCAATTACTGAACCAGATAATCTTGATGGTAAATCGTTATTTTTCGCACTCGATTATTTAAGCAACTATATTCAAAAAAAATATCACAGTGTTTTAATAAATCAGATCTCAGTAGAAGAAAATATTATAAGCCGCCCCCTACAGGCTGATATTTACAAAATAGTGTACGAAGCAATTATTTCTGCCACGTTAAATGGCAATAGCCGAAGCTTTACTCTTTCTTTAAAAGAACATAAAAGTAAATTATGGCTAACCATACAAACAGATAATGATAGTTTTATTCAATTTAACAACAAAGTTAATTTTAATTTGCCGATGTATTATATTAGACAGATAGCTAAAAAGAATAATGCCTCTATCAATACGTACGCACAAGACAGTGAAGGTAGCCAGTTATTGATGAGCATCCCACTAATGAATAAGTTTATCTAAATCCTATTTAAGCTTTAAAGTATTTTACTCGTTTTATTTAATAAATTAAGTTAAAATACGTCCCCTTTTTTAGCAGTAACATTCTTGGTAGTCGATAAATGAGTAAAAAGTTATACATCAAAACTTGGGGTTGTCAAATGAACGAATATGATTCGCAAAAGATAGCCGAATTATTGGATTCAACCCATGGTTATGAATTAGCAGAAGAAGCCGAAGACGCTGATGTTATTTTGTTAAACACTTGCTCAATTAGAGAAAAAGCCCAGGAAAAAGTGTTTCATCAACTTGGCCGCTGGAAAAACTTAAAAAACGATAAGCCTGATCTATTAATTGGTGTCGGTGGTTGTGTTGCTTCACAGGAAGGTTCGGCGATTCGCCAACGTGCTCCATTTGTGGATATGGTTTTTGGTCCTCAAACATTACACAGATTACCTGAGATGATCAATCAAGTAACAGGCAATCATAATCCAGTTGTTGACGTTAGTTTCCCTGAAATTGAAAAATTTGACCGTTTACCAGAGCCTAAAGCTGAAGGTGCTAGTGCGTTTGTTTCAATAATGGAAGGTTGCAGTAAGTACTGTACTTTTTGTGTTGTGCCTTATACTCGTGGTGAAGAAGTCAGTCGCCCGTTAGATGATGTTTTGTACGAAATAGCTCAACTTGCTGAACAAGGTGTACGAGAAGTTAACCTTCTAGGTCAAAATGTAAATGCTTATCGTGGTGAAAACTACGATGGTAGTGTTTGTCGCTTCTCCGAATTATTAAGGCTTGTTGCCACCATTGATGGTATTGATCGCATTCGTTATACCACCTCACATCCAGTAGAGTTTACTGACGATATTATAGAAGTTTATAAAGATGTGCCTGAACTCGTAAGCCATTTGCATCTACCGGTACAAAGTGGATCAGATCGTATTTTAACGCAAATGAAACGTGGCCATACTGCCTTAGAATATAAATCTCAAATAAGAAAATTACGTAAAGCCCGTCCTGATTTATGCATGTCTTCTGACTTTATCATTGGCTTCCCAGGTGAAACTGATGCCGATTTTGAAGCAACCATGGATTTAATTAAAGCCATTGATTTTGACTTAAGTTTTAGCTTTATTTATAGCGCGCGTCCTGGAACACCTGCCGCAGACTTACCGGATGACATTAGCGAACAAACTAAAAAGCAACGTTTAAAAATATTGCAAGATAGAATAACTCAACAAGCATTGCGTATAGCGCGCCAAATGCTTAATACCACTCAACGCGTATTAGTTGAAGGTCCATCAAAAAAAGATCCAATGGAATTACGTGGGAAAACAGAAAATAACCGTACCGTTAACTTTGTTGCTCCGCATACCGTAATTGGTCAGTTTGTTGATATTAAAATTACCGATGTTTATGCAAACTCTTTACGGGGTGAACTAGTAACCACTGAAGCAGAAATGGGTTTACGTAGTGAACACAGTCCTGCAGATATATTAGCTAATAGCCACCATCAAACAGCTAGTAAAAATGATGATTTAGGTGTTGCTATATATACCCAAGCTACTTGAAGATGCGAGTTTTAGGACGATTGAGCAAAGCAGGGCTGGTTTAGAAACGTTTTATGCTGCGTTATTGATTTTGAAAAGGGAACAACCATTCTCTTCAATCAATGCCTTGCCTAAAGACGTTTCTAATTCCAGCTAAATCCTGAATCTTCAAGTGGTTTGGGGATACACCCCAAACTTTAATTAAATGAATTGTTAATAGAGACTTCCTTGACTAAAAATAACAGCCATCAATTACTTTTAGAACCACAAGATAATGACCGCCAAGCTAATTTATGCGGCCCTATGGACGATAACTTAAAAACTATTGAACGTCGTTTAGGGGTAGAAATAAGTTATCGTAATAACCATTTTAAAATTATAGGACAACCGTCAAACTGCCAAGCAGTAATACAGTTGTTAAAAGATCTCTATTTAGAAACACAAACAATAAAAGGTAAAAGTTCCGTTATTAGTGATGAAACGGTGCATTTAGCTATTCTTAACGTAAATGTACTTGAACAAGCGCCTACGAGTATTGACGTTAATTACGATAAGACTGTTACTATCAAGACTAAACGCGGTGTTATCAAACCACGTAATAAAAGCCAACATCACTACGTGCACAATATATTAACCCATGACATTAGCTTCGGCGTTGGTGTTGCTGGTACCGGTAAAACCTATTTAGCAGTAGCTTGTGCAGTTGAAGCATTAGAAAGGCAAGAAGTAAGGCGAATATTACTGACACGTCCAGCAGTTGAAGCGGGTGAGAAATTAGGTTTTTTACCTGGCGATTTATCGCAGAAAATTGATCCTTATTTACGCCCTCTTTACGATGCTTTATTTGAAATGTTAGGGTTTGAAAAAGTAGAAAAACTAATCGAGCGGAATGTTATTGAAATAGCACCACTCGCTTATATGCGTGGTCGTACTCTTAATGATGCCTTTGTTATTTTAGATGAAAGCCAAAATACTACAGTTGAGCAAATGAAAATGTTCTTAACGCGCATTGGTTTTAATTCTAAAGCGGTGATCACAGGTGACATTACCCAAGTTGATTTACCACGAGGACAACGTTCTGGTTTACGTCATGTCATTGAGGTTTTAGAAAATATATCTGATATAAGTTTTAGTTTTTTTGAAGCTAAAGATGTGGTCCGTCATCCTGTTGTTGCCAAAGTAGTTCAAGCTTATGATGACTATGAACAGAAAATGCAACAGCAAAAAATACAAAAAGAAAACAATCGATGATAAACAATCACAATATTAAGGTAATATTTTGTCAATCACTTTAGATTTGCAAGTTATCACTACTGATCAGCAAATACCTGAACTAGATCAAATACAACAATGGTTAGATGCCGCATTATTACCTGAGCACGATAATATTGAGCTAACGATTAGAATTGTAGACAAGATTGAAAGTCAAACACTAAATCACCAATACCGAGGAATTGACAAAGCCACTAATGTTTTATCTTTCCCATTTGAAGTGCCAGAAGGAATAACTTTAAATCTTTTAGGTGATTTAGTCATTTGTGCAGAAATTGTTGCTAATGAAGCACAACAACAGCACAAAACATTTACAGAGCATTGGGCTCATATGGTAATTCATGGTTGTTTACATTTATTAGGCTATGATCATATTGATGATAATGATGCTGAAGAAATGGAAAATCTCGAGATAGACATTTTATCAAAACTCGGGTTTAATAACCCATATATTCAAATTAATTAACCTCTTATCGTAATACTTTACGCTAAGATTAATATAGGAAATACAAAAGCTCTATGAGCGACGATAATCCCCACTCTAGTAATGGTTCTTCAAATAAGTCTATTTTAGATAAAATAGTACACGCGTTTACCGGAGAGCCAAAAAATAAAGAAGAATTGGTTGAAGTATTAAATGATGCTCAAGACCGAGAGTTAATCAAACCAGAAACAAAGCAAATGATCGAAGGCGTTCTTGCCGTTGCCGATATGCGTGTTCGCGATATTATGATCCCTCGTTCGCAAATGATCACCTTAGATATTGAGCAGAATCTTAACGAATTTTTACCCATCATTCTCGATTCTGCCCATTCCCGTTTCCCTGTTGTTAATGACGACATAGATCATATTGAAGGCATACTACTCGCTAAAGATTTGCTCGCTTATGGTTTTAATCAACAAGATAGCTGTGATTTAAAAAGTATTATTCGACCGGCTATAATTGTGCCTGAAAGTAAAAAAGTTGAACCTTTATTAAAAGAATTTCGATCACAACGTTATCATATGGCTGTTGTGGTTGACGAATATGGCGGAGTTTCTGGCTTAGTAACTATTGAAGATATTTTAGAATTAATCGTGGGTGAAATAGAAGATGAAACCGACGATGAAATTGAAGAAGAAATAAAACATTTAGCCAGTAATGTTTATCAAATTAAAGCATTAACTGACTTAGCCGATTTCGATGAGTACTTTAATTGTGGCTTCGATAAAGAAGATGTCGATACAGTTGGAGGTTTAGTATTACACCATTGCAATCACATGCCTAAAAAAGGTGAAGAACTTAACATTGGCGATTTCATTTTTAAAATTGCCGCTGCAGATAATCGCCGCATACAAATGTTACAAGTAACTATACCTAAAGATCATGTTATTAATGGGAAAATAGCTGATTAATCATGGTTAAAGCCTTATTAAACAGTTTTTTACCTAGTTCCCCTACTACTTTTCTTTCGAACTTTAAAGTCCTCTGCCTGTTAAGCTTTATCGCTGGACTTAGCTTAGTTTTTGCCTATGCTCCATTTGGTATTTGGCCCATCACGCTAATTGTACCCGCTTTATGGCTGTCTTTAATGCACAACAAACCAATAAAAAAGGCAACCACTTGCGGATTCTTTTTTGGTTTAGGTTGGTTTGGTAGCGGCATTAGTTGGGTGCATGTCAGCATTGATAAATTTGGTGGTATGCCTTTTGCGATTACATTAATATTAATGGTAATGCTTTGCGCATATCTTGCTATCTACCCAGCTTTGGCTTGTTATTTATCTTCTCGCTTAACTAAAAAACGCTTATTTAATGGTTGGTTGTTCCCATCAGTTTGGTTATTCAGCGAATTTTTAAGATCAATAATTTTAACCGGATTTCCGTGGTTATCCTTAGGCTATAGTCAAATAGATGGTCCATTATCAAACTTAGCTCCCGTAATTGGTGAAATTGGCATTACTTTCATTATGCTGATACTTGCCACCTGTTTGAGTCAATTAATCCTTAAACATAAAGTAAAAAGTCATTCATTTATTATTTTTATCGTTTCATTGTCAGCATGGGTGTTATCGCAATCGACTTGGACAACGCCCTTAAATCAACAAATTAACGTTGCTTTGGTACAAGGTAATATCAAACAAGAAATGCGTTGGCAAGCACAGCAAGAATGGCCAACGATGTTGAAATATTTAGATTTAACACGTGCAAATTATGACGCTGATTTAATTGTATGGCCTGAATCGGCAGTCCCTAAATTAGAGCCGCTTGTGCAAGATTATCTAACCATGACAAATAAAGCTGCCGCTTTAAATAACAGTGCCATAATTACTGGCATTCAAAATTATGATATTGGCAGTAAAGAGTATTTTAATGGTTTGATTGTATTAGGAAAAAAAGACCAACAAAGTGACGTCGGACAATATTATTACCAAACTCATAATAGATATTACAAACATCATTTATTACCTATTGGTGAATTTGTCCCTTTTGGTGATTTATTACGCCCATTAGCCCCATTTTTTAATTTACCCATGTCTTCTTTTTCTCGAGGCGATTACCAGCAACCTAACATACGTGCCAATGGCTTAAATGTATTGCCATTAATTTGTTTTGAAATAGTGTTTGCAGAACAGCTAAGAGCAAATTTTAACAATGATACTAATTTACTCTTAACGGTTAGCAATGATGCATGGTTCGGCGATTCACATGGGCCACATCAACATTTAGAAATAACAAGAATGCGCGCCTTAGAGTTTGGACGCCCCATATTAAGGGCTACAAACAATGGTGTTACCGCCATAATTGATCATTTAGGTATGGTTATAACTCAAGCGCCCCAATTTATTGAAACTGTACTACGAGCAAATGTTAATCTTGTAACAGGGAGAACACCGTTTAGTTACTGGGGACACTGGTTAGCTTTTTTACTCGCGATGATTCTTTTTGCAAGTGTACAAATTAAAGAATGGTATTCAAACCAAAATTAAGTAATGTGATTTGAAGAAAACAACTTGTGTTGTTTTCTTTTATGAAGATTTTTTTGTTAAATAAAGTGAAGATTTATTTCTGCCTGATTCTTTAGATTGATACAAAGCAGCATCAGCACATTCAATCCAAGCCTCGTAACTAGCAAAAGTTTCACTAACTTCTGCAACGCCAAGACTAATAGTATAATTTAATTCTATATCGTTATGCTTAACAATAGATGATTCTACAGATTTTCGTAACCTTTCAGCAAAAATATAGGCATTTTTTAAATCTGTATCAGGTAATAATACCGTGAATTCTTCACCACCATATCGACCAGCAGTATCAGTCTCACGAACATGGTGGTGAATTAAACCAGAAATATGGCGGATAACTTCATCGCCTACCATATGTCCGTAGTTATCATTAACTTTTTTGAAAAAATCAATATCAATCATCACCAAGCTTGCCGTAGCTTTAGTACGAGTCCAACGCTTATATTCAGCTTGCAAGCAAGATTCCCAATGAATGCGGTTAAATAAGCCAGTTAAGCCATCTGTTTGGCTTAAAATAGCAAGTTCAGCATTTGCTTTGTCTTGACCCTGTTTATGCACTGCACTGTCAGTTACATCATAAATAATCAGGCATAAATGCATAACCTCCCCAGTTGCCGACATTAATGGGATAAACGTTGTATTTTGGTACATAAAGTCTGCAGTACCAGTAACGGGGCGATAATTATCAAATTTAAATAAATAAGGGCGCTGTTCCCAAATAGTAAAGGCTTTGTTTTTTAATAAAAATACAGATTCAGCTTTACGCATAAACCAATCTTTGGGTATTTCATCAAACAAATCAAATAATAACTTACCCTTGGTTTCACGCGGTAATAAACCGCTATGGTTTTCCATAAATCCATTCCAAATTTGAATGGAATAGTCTCTGTCTAATACCACTAAGCCAACATCAATGTTATGAAGCATTTCCATCAACCAATGTAATTCATGAATCTGTGATTTTTCTAATGACATAATTAATCCAACATGTATGAAACTTTATTATTCAGTGTTTTCATTGATTTTTCAGTGAATAGCAACAAAATATCGCATTTTATAGGATAATCTTCTATTCCATAACTAATTTCAATCGCCAGTGTTTTAGACCATTTATTGATATTTGTTGCAACAAGATCTGAAATATTACAATGCTGCCCTAAAACAACGGGATGCCCTTGACTAAAGGGCATATCTAACTGCTCTGAAATACCACTTAAGCAAGCGCCAACTAATACATTAGCAATATCCATTAGTAATTCAAGCTCAGCACGTTCATCAACCTTTTCTCGATAATTCATTAGTGATGCGATATCTTGAAAACTAGAATCATTTAAAATTAATAAGGCCTCACCCGAAATACCACCACCAATAAATCCTTGGCAAATTCCTGATATACTTTCATTTGATTCTACCGCTTTTAAAGCCATGCTTAATTCGCTTACTTCGATTAAATTCACATTGGGAATAGGTAGCTTTACAAATACATTTAATAAACGAGCTAATAAATCACCAGCCCGCCCCATAGCAACATTAGCAATTTCTTGATAACAATCGCGCAATTCATTATCTAGTGTTAGTTCAGGGAGTTTATCGTCTATTTTAGTTTTTATTTCAGGGGCAATTGCCATTGCTGGCAATGGTGATTCAGATAGTTTTTTTGACTGAATATTACCTTTATCTGAGGTAGTACTTTCAGGTGTAGGTGTAGCTGCAACAGCTACAACATCTTTTGCTTCGAACAATCCATAAGAGCTTAGTATTTCTGTTAATTTTTCTTTACTAACAGGCTTTTTTATAAAATCTAATGCGCCTAAGCTTTTAACTCGCTGGTAAGCTGTTGGTTGAATATCACCAGATATAACAATAACTAACGTTGGTAAATCTTCTTTTACAATTGCTTCTAAAACTTCATAACCATCCATTATTGGCATATTCAAATCAAGCAAAAGCACATCGCCTTTACCTGCTTTTATAGCTTCAACCCCTTCTTGCCCATTAGTAGCAAAATTAATTTCAACATCCCAATCATCGGGCAAAGAACGCGCAACTTGTTTGCGAGCCATATTAGAATCATCACAAATTAACAATTGAGTCGACATACACAGTTTCCTAAAACCAAGATCATCTAATGTAAATTATGAATACGGGCGAAAAATCATGAAAAATATATTATGTTTTATTAAATATTTTCTTTGATATACAACAAGTATATAGGCTGAAATACTTTTAGCAAAAAAATATTACGCTTTTTCCCACTATTAGTAAGCTAGCTTTTTTATTATAAGCAAGTTAAGGTATAACCAATAATTTCAATAACATCAATGATATAAGAAAATGAAACGTTATTTAACCTTTTTCCTTCTAAACTTGCTCTTTTCTCACTCGTTATTCGCTCAATTTTTCGACGACAGCAAAATACCTAAAACAGAGAATTTAGTAAAAGCTGGGGAAAAATCAGTCACCTTATTAGGAACACAAGTCAATGTCGGTGAAATTGCACCTAATTTTAAAGTAGTAAATGAAAACTTCACCCCCGTTCAATTAACCGACTTTGCTAATCATACAGTACTTATTTCGGTTGTACCTAGTTTAGATACCGGCGTTTGTTCATTACAAACCAAACGTTTTAATGAAGAAGTTGTTAGCTTTCCTCAAAACGTTATTATGCTAACGATAAGCAACGACTTACCTTTTGCCCAAAAACGTTTTTGTAAACAAGAAAATATTGATAAAATTAAAGTGTTATCAGATTCTGTTTGGCGTGATTTTGGCAGTAAATACGGTTTATTAATCAAAGATATGGGGTTGTTAACCCGCGCTATTTTTATCATTGATAAGCAAGGAAAAATCAGCTACAAAGAATTGGTTGCCAACATTTCAAACCACCCAAATTATGAAGAAGCATTGTCCGCATTGCAGACACTTATAACAAACGATAGTAAAATTGAATCAACTCCTACTATAAATAAAAAGAAGATCAAACCTGCAAAGCTTGATTCTTTAAATTCAGCTCAAGCGAAAAAATAATCCTGATTTAATCACTCTTTAGAAGTAACAAGTGGGGCACACTCATTTGTTACTTTATTTTATTAACAAGCATAAATAAAAAATAACACTAAATATCAATTAGATGAAATTTATTTATTTTTATCCCTTGAAAAATATCCCAGCGTTCCCACCTTTAATTATGTAGTCGCCATTAGGGTCTACATTAACCGCTCGTTCAAATAATTGAAGAGCATTTTATTTAAAGATTAAAAATCTCATTCTTGCTTTTTTATTTAGAACTCAAGACAATTTCGCAACCTAGTTGGTTATTGAGAGAAAATTTAATCGATAAATTACAGCATATTGCTAAATATATAATAGGATATGAATTATGCGTACATCTACAGATTTCAGCCCACTTTACCGTTCTTTCATTGGTTTTGATCACTTAGCTAGTTTAATGGATAAAGCCTCTCGTGCAGAAAAGCAACCCTCTTACCCACCATACAATATTGAATCGCTGAGCGAGCACTCATATCGAATCTCTATGGCTGTTGCAGGTTTTGCCGAAGAAGAACTCGATATAGAATCAAAACAAAACACCTTAGTGGTTACTGGCACTAAAGCACCAGATAAAAATAATGCGAATAGAAAATTTTTATATCAAGGTATTGCCGAACGTAACTTTGAGCGTAAATTTCAATTAGGCGATCATGTTAAAATTATCGGTGCCTTTATCAAAGACGGCTTGTTACATATTGATTTAGAGAGAGAAATACCAGAAGCATTAAAGCCGAGAAAAATTGCTATTAATGGAAAAAGTTTACTCGATGGTAAACATCTAGAGTAAATGATTAATACACTATACCCGAACTGTTAATTCGGGTATAAATTTCCCCTTCCCTATTTAGTTTATAATTTTGTTGATTTTTCAACAGCCCAACTTAATCGTTGGGCTTTTTTGTATTAATTTTACAGTCTCAATACATCAAACTCTTCGCCATAATGCCCTTGAAATCATCCGCACTTTAGTTGGCATCGCCATACGTTTTAAGTTTGTAGCAATAATACCTTTGGTAAAACGAGTTCTTTTTGAATAATCAACATTCACATCTAATACCACAGGAATATTTTTATCACTTAATTCAATTGCTTGCGTTATTTTTATGGCTATCTCATTATTATTTTCAATGCGGATATAAGCACATCCACTCGCTTCACTCAAAGCCTTAAATCGTGTGTTTGGTAATATTGTGCACGTTTTTTTGTTATAAGGTGTTTGTTGTGCCTGTGATATTTGCGCCAGCTCGCCATCATTAAATATTGTAAAAATTGCACCGATATTTCTATCACTGGCGGTAAATAATTCAGTTTGCGACATTAAAAAAGCACCATCTCCAATAATACCAATAACCTGATTATTAGGATTGGCCAATTTAGTGCCAATAACCGCAGGAATTGCATAGCCCATACAATTGAAATCAGTTGGACTAAAAAAGTGTTTTGGTTGATAACAAGGCATTAATTCTGCGGTTAAAAAAGTGTGATTACCGTCATCTGCAATAATAAAAGCGTCATCAGCAATAGAGCTGCGTAACCGATGAAAGAACAAAGCTGGATTAACTCTTTCTTTGCTATCGTGATTTAACCATTCATCAATATAAATTTGTTTGTCTTGTTTTATCTGCGCTTGAATTGCACTTTTGTCTTTTACATTATTAATAACGTCGCTTGTATTGGCCGCAATGATTTTTTTCAATGTAATTAACAATTCATCCAACACTAAACTAGCATCACCTTCAATCGTTACTTTGGCTGGATAATTAGCATTAAACACTTTAGGGTTAATATCAATATGAATTAAATTATCCGGTACTGTTACCCCGAAACTACCCGTGCCAATTTCAGCAAAGCGCGTACCTATGGCTAACAGACAATCACATTCTTTAAAAGCATTTGTCGCAGCAGGTACAGCGGCATTGCCAAACCCCATACCTGTGTGCAATGGGTGCTGTGCAGAAAAAGCACTTAATCCTTGTAAGGTAGTCGCAACCGGTGCGTTAATTAAGTCAACTAATTCGGTAACTATTTTATTCGCCCCGACAGCGCCCCAGCCAATAAATAAACCTGGATTTTTTGCGTTACTTAGTAGTTCCGCCGCTTCGTTAATTTGAACAGAAATATCAGTAGATATTTTAACGGATTGCTTTTGAAAAAGTGGCAAGTGAGATACTTCGCCGCGATCCAATTGAAAGTTAATCGGTACTTCAACGAACACTGGTCCTGGCTCACCAGAAGTGGCAATATTATAGGCTTCAAAAATGGTATTAACCACTTCATCATGACTATTAATTTTAAACGTTTTTTTAGTGATTGGCTCAAGCATTTTATGCTGATCCATATCGTGCAGTTGATAAGAAAACTCTGAATCTGTGCGTACACCACCACTGATAATTAACATTGGTATACCATCTAAAAAGGCTTCTCCAATACCACTAGCTGCATGGGTAGCTCCTGCAGCAGGTACAATAACCAGCGTACCAATACTATCACTACTTCGGCTTATTGCATCAGCCATAAAGGCACCGTAACCTTCGTGGGTAACTAATACTGGCTCAATTAATGTTGATTTATCTAACTCATCATAAATTTCAGTATTATGAACTCCTGGAATACCAAAAGTATGAGTAACACCTATTTGTTCAAGTGCATAACGCACTAGCCATGCTGCAGTTTTTTTCATTATTATTTCCTACACTAAAAATTTGTTTAAAAAATTATTTGGATTGTTTAATTATTGCTGCGGCAGCATTCTGTGCAGTTAAAATACAACTTGATAAAAATGTGCCTTCAAGCGAGCGTTTACCGCTAGCACCACCGCCACCGAAACCAGCCGCTTCTCCTACACAATACAAATTTTTTATTACATTACCTTGTTGATCTAGGACTTGTGAAGCTAAGTTGGTCTGTAACCCGCCTAAACTTTTCCGACTAATTAATTGCAGTTTTATCGCAATTAAATGATCGCCTTTATTACCACTACCAGAATACAAAATAGGGGCTGGTTTACAGGTACGTAGTTTGTCTGGTCGCCATTGTCTCGCATGGTTTATCCTGCGTACTTGTTCATCATTTTGTAAAGACTCACCAGATTTAACGCCTTTATCAAACATTTCAATCTGCTGTTTTAATATTTGATTATTAATGTAGGGTTGGTCAGTTTTCTGGTTCATTTGTTTTACTAAATCGTCAAGATTATCCGCAACAATAAAATCATCACTTTCATCTTCTAATTGCTGTAATAATTTTTTATTACCAAACAGCAATTCTTTTAATAATTGCAAAAACTTTTTGTCTCGAATACTTGGATTATGCTGAGATCCTGATATTGCTAATTCTTTTAAAGCAATGCGCCGATTTAATACCTGCCATGTCCACGGTTTTTCTTGGTTAGCCACTTGTTGACATAAATAGTTAGTGTCAAAGCCGGTGACTAAAGGCATAGGTCCAATACGTTTACCGGTATGATCAAGCCATAATGCTGATTTGCAAGGAATTAAGCTTAATCCGTGACCTTCAAATTCGGCTTGAGGATGTTTAATTCCAGCTGCATAATTCCACATATTTTCAAGATTACTAAGTTTGCCACCATGCGATTTTATATGGTCGTGCAATTTACCATCCGAAATAGGATTAGCACCATTTAACATTGAACTGGGTGGCTTTCCCCAAGACTTATTCCAATTTTGCTTTACCCGCTCGGTACTGCCATTAATACCACCACAGGCAATAACTACATGGTTAGAGTCAATATGAAATTTAGCGCCTGTCAGTTCGTTTTCTAGCTTTGCCCCAATTGCGGTGTTTTCAGAAAATGTTACTTCATCCACTTTATGCTGATGATAAATGACCAATTTTCTTTGCTGAATATAGGGTTGTAATTTATTGATGATGGTTTCAACTAAATGCCACCCTGTTCCCCATAAAATATGATATCGAGGCAGTGAATTACCTTCACCAAATAAACCTCGTTCAACCCAATTTACCGCGGGTAAAAATCTTAATCCTAAATCTAATATATATTGATAAACTTTGTCGTTATTATGCTGCGCATATTCTTTCGCCCATTGTTGTGGCCAATAATCCCTTTCATCAAATTCGGCAAAAGAGCACCAGTCTTCTAATAAACGTTCACTAGTATCAGGAATTTTTAATTTATGTTGCTGTTTAGTGTCTGATAATGCCATACCGCCAAAAGCCCAACGAGCTAAGCCACCGAGACGTTCTTTTGTATCTCGGTCAACAATGCAAACGCTTTGTTCTTGTTCTAATAATGTTAATGCGGTTACTAAACCAGCAATACCGCCGCCAGCTATTAAAGTATCAAACATTTCATTATCGCCATCGGAAGGCTTTTGCATTTGAATTTTTTCCATCAATAATCACTTGTTAGCATTATAAGTTTCATTTATCTTGTGTTAATTGATTTAATAACACCATAGTAAAAATTACCTAATCGCAATTCAAATAGGGACAAAAGGTATATATAAATGACACCCGACCAATTTATTAGCCAGTTATATCGAGGCTCTGCTCAAGTAAGCCTTGCAGACTTCCCTAATTGGGCGCTCGATTTATTACAGCAAGTTATCTCTTTTGATGGTGCTATTTGGGGAACTGGTCATAATTCAACGCAGGAATTTCACACACAAACTAGTGTAGATGTCGATATTGAAATATTCAATCGACTTAAAGAAACCATTTCAATTAACCCTATTTTTGATCAACTTATGTTGAACTCTGGTGATCCAATTGATATGTCAGATGTGATCACCGATCAAGCATTTTATAAATCGCCAATATATTTACAATGTTTTAAACCTTTTGGCATTGAGCGCATCTTAAGTTCCATGCAACTTGATGATCGCAGTGGTATTTTTACACTTTTAACCTTGTACAGGTATGATCGAGAGCATAAATTTACTCATCACGAAAAAAACATTCAACAACAGTTGTTATTTCATTTGCTTTCAGCTTTTTCACATCGACAGTTTTTAGCTTTGAACGAGTCGAATAATTATTCTGAACAGCCTACGCTGCAATCAAAGCAACAAGACAAGTTTGCAATATGCGACAGTGCAGGCATTTACCATGCAGTAGAATCTGGTTTTTTAGATATAATTGAGCTCCATACTGGGACTCAACATCATCAAAAATTTCCTTTTGAACTCAAAGGTATCGATAAAAAATATAGCGAAGGGAAATTGCAGATAAGCCAAGCAAAATTAGGCGATTTATATCGAATTTCACTACGCATTAAAAATAAATTAGATGATTTAAGCGATAGAGAAAAACAAGTGGTTGCAGGTATTTGTCAGGGAAATACCTTTAAACAAATAGCCAGAAATCTAGGTTTATCACCTTCTACTGTGTCGAATCATTTATATCGTATTTATTTAAAAATTGGCATCAATAGCCGAAGCGAGTTAGTGCAACTTGTAAAAAATAATCTTAATACACTTTAAACAGTAGAAAAATAATCTATGAACAAAATACAAACGCTTATATTTACTTTGTTAGCAGCCATTTTTATCACGGCACGCTTTACTGATCCTTATTCATTTAGCTGGATAATAAAAATATTACCAATATTACTATTGATATGGATTACTCTGAAAAAGGTAGTAACTACTAGCGAAAAAGTGTTTGTGGTTGGTTTGATTTTTTCAGCTTTTGGCGATTTTTTTCTCGAATACGATGGGATTAATTGGTTTGTTTTTGGCTTAGCATCATTTTTGCTCGCTCATGTTTTTTACATCATTAGCTTTACGCCTTTATCAATGATAAAAATTAAAGCTAGATTGTTACTAATAATAAGTTATGTCGCTTTTGGCTTAGTAATATTCACTTTACTTTCTAAAAGTTTAGGCGAGTTATTTATACCTGTTTTAGTCTATATGATGGTGCTGTTATTTATGGCAATTTCAACACTCGTTAGCAGCAAATCAAATAAATGGTTGATTATTGGTGGGATCAGCTTTGTCGTTTCAGATTCATTATTAGGACTAAATAAGTTTTATTTGGCCCTGCCTTATGCCGAAACATTAATTATGATCAGCTATTACTTTGCACAATATTCCTTGGTAAACAGTGTTTTAAAATTACAGGATAATTCTGACTAGTAGAGTTATTTGGAGGGTTATTTGGCGAGTTATAGAACAATATCTATGTCCAAATATAATAAATACTGCCAGTTAGCTTAACTGGCAGTATTTTAAACGATTAGCGCTCGTTACATATTTGGATAATTAGGACCACCAGCACCTTCAGGCGTTACCCAAGTAATGTTTTGGCTTGGGTCTTTAATGTCGCAAGTTTTACAATGAATACAGTTTTGCGCATTAATAACAAATTTGTTGCCCTCTTCAGTTTTTTCAACTTCGTAAACGCCAGCAGGACAATAACGCTGTGCCGGTTCATCGTATTTATCTAAATTAACCGTTAATGGAATGCTTTCATCCGCTAATTTTAAGTGGCAAGGCTGCTCTTCTTCATGATTAGTATTAGATAAGAATACTGAAGACAAACGATCAAAGCTTAATTTATTATCCGGTTTAGGGTAATTGATCATCATCGCATCTTTCGCTAAATCAAGCTGCGCATAATCTAAACGCTCGTCTTTAAAATCAAACGGTAATTTTCCCGCAAAAAAGTTTTGATCCACCGTGTTATAAACACCGCCCCAAAACATACCAAATTTATGCATGGCTGGACCAAAATTACGGGTGTTATAAAGCTCATCATACAACCAAGAGTTTTTATAACTTTCGGTATACTCAGTTAGCTCTTTGCCGCCTTCATCACCACTGGTTAATGCACTAACAATACTTTCTGCGGCTAACATACCGGATTTCATTGCCGTATGATTACCTTTAATTTTGGCAAAATTAATGGTTCCTGCATCACAGCCAACCAAAATAGCACCCGGCATTGTCATTTTCGGTAAAGAATTAAAACCACCTTTTGCCATTGCCCGTGCACCATAAGCGACACGTTTACCACCTTCTAAATACTGACTAATTTTAGGATGGTGCTTATAACGTTGAAACTCTTCAAACGGGCTTAAATGCGGATTACTGTAATTTAAATCAACAATTAAACCGACAAACACTTGGTTATTTTCTGCGTGATATAAATAACCGCCGCCGCCAGTATGCTTATCTAACGGCCAACCTGCAGTATGAACAACTAAGCCTTCTTGATGTTTGGCTGGATCAATATCCCAAATTTCTTTAAAACCTAAGCCATAGTGTTGCGGCGATTTGTCAGCATCAAGATTAAATTTAGCAATTAACTCTTTACCTAAATGGCCACGGCAACCTTCTGCAAAAATGGTATATTTTGCTTTTAATTCCATACCAGGCATAAAGGAGTCTTTTTTATTGCCGTCTGCGTCTAAGCCCATATCGCCGGTAATAATTCCGCCAACACTACCATCGTCATTATAAATAACTTGCTGAGCGGCAAAACCAGGGAATATCTCAACACCCATTTGTTCAGCTTGCTCGGCTAACCAGCGACAAACATTACCCATGCTAACAATATAATTACCTTCATTGTGCATAGTTTTAGGTACGCTAATGTTAGGTAGTTTCACACCGTTATTTTGACTATTCAATAAATAGATGTCATCACCAACAACCGGTGTGTTTAATGGTGCACCCTTTTCTTTCCAATCAGGAAACAACTCGTTTAACGCTCGTGGTTCAAACACTGCGCCTGATAAAATATGAGCGCCTACTTCTGAGCCTTTCTCAACAACACATACCATCAACTCTTGTTCTTTTTCTTGAGCTAATTGCATTATGCGACATGCACTCGCAAGTCCGGCAGGACCAGCACCAACGATGACAACATCAAACTCCATTGATTCTCGTTCCATGTTATTTCCCCTTAATTTGATTTTGCACAATTAAAACCTATCTCAGACTTTAATTCAAACACTTGTTTGATTTTTTCTGAAATTATAGTAATAATGCACCAATAAATATTATTCTTTTGTTTTATTGATTAAAAATACATTTTATTAATCTATATTAATTATACTTAATATTTAGTTTAATTAATAAAAGTAAAGTTGACCTTTACGTAAACAACAAGTAGCATTTCGAGCTATTACTCGAATTATAAAATAGTAACAATAAAGTATAATTATAAACTTAGATAATGCTTACCTTATTTTTAGTATTATCTTAACACAACAAGCATAACCCTATAGAGGCAATGATGAAAATATTAGTCCCGATAAAACGCGTTATTGACTACAATGTCAAAGTTCGCGTAAAAGCAGATAATTCAAACGTTGATCTTGCTAACATAAAAATGGCAATCAACCCTTTTTGTGAAATTGCAGTTGAAGAAGCAATCCGCTTAAAAGAAGCAGGTGTTGCTAGTGAAATAATTGCTGTTTCTATTGGTGATAAATCTTGCCAAGAACAATTACGCACAGCTCTAGCCCTAGGCGCCGACAGAGCAATTCAGATTGAAACATCTGAAACATTAGATTCTTTAAATATTGCTAAATTACTGCAAAAAGTTGTTGAAGAAGAACAACCTAAACTCGTTATTTTAGGTAAACAAGCAATTGACACTGATAATAATCAAACAGGACAAATGCTTGCGGCACTAACCAACATGCCTCAAGGTACTTTTGCCTCAGAAGTAAAAGTTGATGGCGATAAAGTAAATGTTACCCGTGAAGTAGACGGCGGTTTACAGACAATAGCTTTAAATTTACCTGCTATTGTTACTACCGATTTACGTTTAAACGAACCGCGTTATGCTTCACTGCCTAATATTATGAAAGCCAAACGTAAACCACTAGTTGTGAAACCTGCCAGTGATTTTGGAATAGATTTAAGCCCGCGAACAACGTTATTAAAAGTAACGCCTCCAGCTGAGCGCCAAGCGGGTATTGTTGTTGAAAGTATTGATGAATTAGTTGAAAAATTAAAAAATGAAGCGAAGGTGATCTCATGAGCGTTTTAGTCTATGCCGAACACGATAATGAAAATTTAAAGTCAGAAACGTTAAAAACAGTTGCTGCTGCCCAAGCAATGGGGGGAGATATCACGGTTTTAGTTGCAGGTTCTCAATGTCAATCTGTGGCAGAACAAGCAGCCAAGGTAAATGGTGTAAGTAAAGTATTAGTTGCTGACAATGCCGCTTACGAACATCAATTAGCTGAAAACGTGAGTTTATTAGTAACCGAATTAGCAAGTGATTATGAACATATTATTGCAACATCACTGACTACAGGCAAAAACTTTATGCCTCGCGTTGCCGCTTTACTAGATGTTGCTCAAATTTCTGACATTATTGGCGTTGAAAGTAGTGACACTTTTGTTCGACCAATTTATGCCGGCAATGCAATTGCTACAGTACAAAGTTTAGATAGCAAAAAAGTGATCACAGTTCGTGCAACAGGTTTCGACGCAGTTGCTACCGACGGAAATGCTGAAATCATTGCTTTAGATACCGTTACTGATGCTGGTATTTCAAGCCATGTAAGTGACGAATTAACCGTTTCTGAACGTCCTGATTTAGGCGCTGCAAGCGTTATTATTTCTGGCGGTCGTGGCATGCAAAACGGTGATAACTTCAAATTATTAGAAGGTATTGCAGACAAACTTGGCGCAGCCATTGGTGCGTCTCGCGCTGCTGTTGACGCAGGCTTTGTTCCTAACGATATGCAAGTTGGTCAAACAGGTAAAATTGTTGCACCAGACTTATATATTGCCGTTGGTATTAGTGGTGCTATTCAACATTTAGCGGGAATGAAAGATTCTAAAGTTATTGTTGCTATCAATAAAGATCCAGAAGCGCCTATTTTCCAAGTTGCTGACTACGGAATTGTTGCCGATTTATTTGATGCATTACCTGAATTAGAAAGTAAATTATAATTTTTTCTTTCTTTTCATTTTACGCGTATAATAAAGCCACTTTTTAGTGGCTTTTTTGTTGCTGTTTAATTCAATTTAATTTAATAGGTAGCATTTAATGAAAAATGCTTTTTCAAGTCTTAGCGAACTTGGTAATGCTTTTGGCAAAAATATCGATGACACAACTCAAGATACAACGAGTAACATGAAGCTTGATTCAAATGCCCATAGTGATAACACATTAGTTTATTCAACTGATTCAGGCCGCATTAAAGACAAAAAAAACAAAAACAAAATTCCCCAAAGCGATGGTTTTGCAAGAGTTCGCCGCGAAACTAAAGGACGTAAAGGCAAAGGGGTGATCGTTATTGCTGGTTTAGGATTATCAACTGATGATCTTAAAAAATTAGCGAGTAAACTAAAAAAAACATGCGGTAGCGGCGGTAGTGTTGTAGGTGAAACAATTGAAGTTCAAGGTGATAAACGTGAACTGATAAAAACAACATTAGAAAAGCAAGGTTTCAAGGTTAAATTTGTTGGTGGTTAAATTTAAATTGACTATTTAAGGTTAGCGAAAATGGCAAAAAAATCTCCTATAGATAAACTACTTAGCGAACATCAAGAACTTGTTCATAGTGAAGACGTAAAAGTAGTTTCACACGTACAAAGAGCTGATCGTCAAGATGACGAATGGTTTGTAAATACTATAATGCTAGAAAATATTGATGTTCCTTTTAAATACAAACGCAAAAAAAAGTACAAATCGTTGGCCGGACAAAGAGTGAATATTACTTATTATCCTGATAGTGAAGCCGTTGCTGGCTTTGAAATTGAGATCATGAAAATAGTTCGAATTAAAATCTCTTAATAACTATAAAGTATAAAAAAAACACAATCCAATACAAATAGAAATTAAAAACACCTCTATTTAACTTTTTTTTGTTAAATAACAAACATTCCTTGACGTAAGCGCAATGATCTAACATAAATATAATATCAGTGAAGAGAAAATTTCTGATCTAGATCTATCAATCAAATAAAAAATAAAAATCATCGTCAGAAAAATAGGAGAATTTATGATCTTAAATCACATATGGGGCTTATATGCTCATCCGAAAGAAGAATGGGAAACCATTGAAAAACGTCATGAAAGTTCTGTTTATAGTATAATTCACATACTTATTGTTGCTTTGATCCCTGCCATTTGTGGGTATTATGCAGCTGCTCACATTGGCTGGACTATTGGTGCAGGAGATCCTATAAAATTAACCCAATCGAGTGCCGCTTTGATGGCAACAGCAATGTATTTTGCTTTATTCGCGGGTGTATTTGCTTTAGCATATTTGATTCGTTGGATGGCAATAACTTTTGATTCAAAACCTACTTTTACCCAATCTTTAGAACTTGCAGCTTATGCCTCTACTCCTTTATTAATGATTGGTGTTACTGCATTGTTTCCTGTTTTATGGTTTGTTGTTCTTGCTGGTTTAGGTGCCCTTTGCTATTCGATTTATTTATTATATTCTGGGGTTCCAATCATGATGAATATTCCAGAAGAAAAAGGCTTTATTTATTCAAGTTCAGTGGTCACTTGTGGGTTGATATTAATTGTAAGTGTATTGGCTGTTAGTGCGGTAATGTGGACTACAGGTTTTGGTCCAGAATATATGGGGTGATTGTTAACTGTTATTTAATTATATGGTTAATTTTTAATACCAAGTTGTAGCATATAAAATTTAAATAAATTTATTTGTAATACAAAATCCGATGAGATTTACTCATCGGATTTTTTTTGTGCTGTAAAAACGTATTATCGATAAGTTTCAATGTTTGGAGTGTGATTCACTTTTTGGCGTCGCGGTGGCGACAACACCCAAGGGACGACGTACCGCCGCGTATTACCCTGCTTCAGATCGTCACGGTTACACGTCATTGCGAAGAGTGAAACGATAATACGTCATTGCGAGGAGTGAAACGACGTGGCAATCTAATCATACAGGCACAAACCACAACAGATTGCCGCGCTACGCTCGCAATGACTGTGGATCGTCTAGTTTCGCTCGCAATCACGGTAGATCATTTTTGCATTGCTGGTAACACTGGTAACACGTCATTCCCGCCGAGCCTAAGTGAGGATTGGAATCTACATCAAAGATCACCAGTAATAATTTAACTGGATAAGATTTCAATGGTTGGAGTGTGATTCACTTTTTGGCGTCGCGGTGGCGACAACACACAAAAGACGACATCCCGTCGCGTATTACCTGCTTCAGATCGTCACGGTTACACGTCATTGCGAAGAGTGAAACGATAAAACGTCATTGCGAGGAGTGAAACGACGTGGCAATCTAATCATACAGGCACAAACCACAATAGATTGCTGCGCTACGTTCGCAATGACTGTGGCTCGCCTAGTTTCGCTCGCAACAATGCCTGTAGATCATTTTTGCATTGCTGGTAACACGTCATTCCCGCCAAGCCTAAGCGAGGATTGGAATCTACATCAAAGAGCACCAGTAATAATTTTACTGGATCAGATTTCAATGGTTGGAGTGTGATTCACTGTTTGGCGTCGCGGTAGCGACAACCCACAGGGGCGACGTACCGCTGCATAATTCCCTTAGTTCAGGATCGTCATTCCCGCCGAGCCTAAGCGAGGATTGGAATCTACATCAAAGATCACCAGTAATAATTTAACTGGATAAGATTTCAATGGTTGGAGTGTAAATCACTTTTTGGCGTCGCGGTGGCGACAACACCCAAAGGGGCGTTACACGCCAAAAGCCCCTTTGGAATCCCCATGGCGCCCTGCTCAGTGAAAACATGAATTACAATTTTGAGTTTACAGTCAATACCTGCCGAAATTCGTCCATGAAAAACGGCAGTCTTCGCCATCCATGGCTCAGCTTGACTGACACTTTTCAAAATCGCAATTCATTCACTGAGATGGGAATTGGAGTTTTTGGCATGGAATACGAACACAATGATTTACTTGCTTTTTGATCTACAAAAAAATAAAAGAAAAATTAATAACTACACAACATCAACACGCACCAAGTCTGCCTCAACAAACGCTGTAATGAATAAAAGTGTTCACGTATGTTCATCATGGATGATGAACAAAGCGCTGTCGGCACATGGATGTGCCGTCAGCGCTGATACGTCGAAAACACTGAAATGAATGGAAGATCACGTTTGTTGCAGCAGCGCCATGGGGTTCCAAGGGGACAGCGGCGCGAGCGTCCCTTTGGGTGCTGTCGGCACCCCGACAAAAATATCAAATAACTCTGATTCCATTGATTACTTATATTTAAAACTTGAAAATACAGAAGATTATCGAGACTATATATCCAAAGTAGCGTTTTGGAAGATATAAGTGATTCAATTATTTAGAGGTCAATGGACTGGTTATACAAGTTCGAATTCATTTGCTGTAATAAACATAAATGAAAAGGAAAATGAAATAGATGGAAGAATATCTGAATTCGAAACAATAACGATTAACGAAAATAATTACTCTTTTTGGTTATGGTCAACTTTTATTGGGACAATAAGTGAGTCAAAAAAAATTGAAGGTCATTTATATATACAATCACTTCATGATAAAACTGGCAGAGAATTATCCAAAAAAGAATTAGCAGAGCTTTTTGATAAAGCTAATGTAGAATACCCTAAACAGGTAGCATTTACAGGAGAATTAATCAGTGATACAGAGCTTCAAATCCAAACGATTTCGCTTTTTCCGACAAATCCAAAAAGAATAGAAGACTTTAAATTAAAAAAGACAGCGAAAACTTCTAGTACAGCCCCTCACGTACACATGAAATGGGAGCAATTCAAAACATTCGCCTCAGCACAGAAAGACGGACTTGTGTATAGAGGCCAGGCAAAGAGTTGGCCACTTCAAACTTCATATCACAAAACAGGCCACGCTGATTTAGTGTCATATCTAGACAACCAAGTTAGAGAGTTGGAACATTATATAAATTCTATATCTAAGCATATATATAATGTTAGCGAAGATCGTTCATTAGGAGCATTAATAAATTTAGCACAGCATCATGGTTACCCAACACCATTACTTGATTGGACTAAAAGTCCTTACGTAGCTGCTTTTTTTGCATTTGAGAATAAACATGAGCTAAGCAAAAACGGCAAAGTTAATATTTTTATATTTGATGAACAAAAATGGTCTAATCAAGCTAGTAGGAATGCGACGATTAGAGCTCCCCATGTAATGGTCAGGACAATTGAACTTCCTGGTTTTAATAATCCAAGAGTTTTACCACAACAGGCACTTACAATGTTTAGTAATATGAATGATATTGAACAAGTTATCCAATCAAACGAACAATCAAAAGGCGATTTTTTGAATAGAATAACTATTGATGTTTCTGAAGCAGAAAAAGCTATGAGAGATCTAAATTTAATGGGTCTATCATACGGGTCTTTATTTCCCGGTTTCGATGGGATTTGTAAACAACTAAAAGCACGACACTTCACATAACAAAAACCCGCTAGTCAGCGGGTTTTTATTAGATAAAACAGTTTATTCTCAATTGCTATAGATCCTGACCTTCGTCAGGATGACGTAAAAGCCAAGGTGACTTAAAAGCCAAATAACTTATCAATCAGGATATCAATTCAACTAAGAATAAAAACGCCGATTACCAGCCTGTTTTCTCTTTAAGTGCAACACCAATGTCAGCTAAAGAACGAACAGTTTTAACACCAGCCGCTTCTAACGCTGCGAATTTTTCATCAGCAGTACCTTTACCACCAGCGATAATCGCGCCTGCGTGACCCATACGCTTACCTGCAGGTGCAGTAACACCAGCAATGTAAGATACTACAGGTTTAGTAACATTCGCTTTAATGTATTCTGCCGCTTCTTCTTCAGCTGTTCCACCAATTTCACCGATCATTACAATCGCTTCAGTTTGAGGATCGTTTTGGAACATTTCCAATACGTCAATAAAGTTAGTACCCGGAATAGGATCACCACCAATACCAACACAAGTAGATTGGCCAAAACCAGCATCTGTAGTTTGCTTAACCGCTTCGTACGTTAACGTACCAGAACGAGAAACAATACCAACTTTACCTGGTAAATGGATATGACCTGGCATAATACCAATTTTAGTTTCACCTGGAGTGATAACACCTGGGCAGTTAGGACCGATCATACGAACGCCTGTTTGCTCAAGTTTAACTTTAACGTCAACCATATCTAAAGTTGGAATACCTTCAGTAATAGTAACGATAAGCTCGATGCCAGCATCAATAGCTTCTAAAATTGCATCTTTACAAAATGGCGCTGGTACATAAATAACCGTTGCTGTTGCACCAGTTGCTTCTACCGCTTCACGCACTGTGTTAAATACTGGTAATCCAAGGTGAGTTTGACCACCTTTTCCTGGTGATACGCCACCAACCATTTGTGTACCGTATTCAATTGCTTGTTCAGAATGGAAAGTACCCTGTCCACCAGTGAAACCTTGACAGATAACTTTAGTATCTTTATTAATTAATACAGACATTATTTGCCCTCCGCAGCAGCTACAACTTTAAGTGCAGCATCCGTTAATGATTCAGCAGCAATGATGTTAACATCAGAAGTTGCTAATACTTTACGACCGGCTTCAGCGTTAGTACCTTCTAAACGTACAACAACTGGTACTTGAACACCAACTTCTTTAACCGCATCAATAATACCTTCAGCGATCATGTCACAACGAACAATGCCACCAAAAATATTAACTAAAACGGCTTTAACGTTATCATCTGAAAGGATAATTTTGAATGCTTCAGCAACACGTTCTTTAGTTGCTCCGCCGCCAACATCTAAAAAGTTAGCTGGCTTGCCGCCATGTAAATTAACGATATCCATAGTACCCATTGCTAGGCCTGCACCGTTAACCATACAACCAACGTTACCGTCTAAGGCTACGTAGTTAAGTTCCCACTGAGCTGCATGAGCTTCACGTTCATCTTCTTGAGATGGATCGTGCATTTCACGGATTTTAGGTTGGCGATATAAAGCATTACCATCAATACCAATTTTACCGTCTAAACAGTGAAGATTACCTTCGTCAGTAATAACTAATGGGTTGATTTCTAAAAGAGCGAAATCAAAATCAGTAAACATTTTGCCAAGACCCATAAAGATATTAACAAATTGCTTCATTTGTGTAGGCTTTAAACCAAGTTTAAAGCCTAACTCACGTGCTTGGTAAGGTTGAGGACCCACAAGAGGATCAACTTCAGCTTTATGAATTAACTCAGGAGTTTCTTCAGCTACTTTCTCAATTTCAACGCCGCCTTCAGTAGACGCCATGAATACTACTTTGCGTGAACCGCGATCAACAACGGCACCTAAGTACAATTCGTTAGCGATATCAGTACAACTTTCTACTAAAATTTTAGCAACGGGCTGACCATTTTCGTCTGTTTGATAAGTAACTAAGTTTTTACCTAACCAATGTTGAGCAAAATCTTTAATTTCTTCTTTAGTTTTAACTAGCTTAACACCGCCAGCTTTACCGCGACCACCTGCGTGTACTTGAGTTTTAACAACCCACATATCACCGCCAATTTTATCAGCCGCTTCGGCAGCTTCTTGAGGAGTATCGCAAGCGAATCCTTCAGAAACTGGTAAACCATATTCAGCGAATAATTGCTTCGCTTGATACTCATGCAAATTCATGGTGTTTTATCCATTTATCTGTAAATAAAATGGTAGCCTTTACGCCTATTTCTATTCTTTAGAAACACACGTAAAGGCTACCAATGAAAAGTGCGGGAATTATACCCACTCTGCTAAGTTTACTAAAGTATAAAAGTATTAAACTTTAGTATAATTATTCAAAAATTGTTAATTTTTAGCTTTTTTAACAATCTTTTTACCTAAATTAGATATCTAGTAATAAACGTGTTGGATCTTCTAGCAATTCTTTAATCGTTACTAAAAAGCCAACCGATTCTTTACCATCGATTAAACGATGATCATAAGAAAGCGCTAAATACATCATCGGTAAAATTTCAACTTTGCCATCAACCGCCATAGGACGGTCTTGAATTTTATGCATGCCTAATATTGCTGCTTGCGGTAAATTCAAGATTGGTGTTGATAGTAACGAACCGAAAACGCCACCATTAGTAATGGTAAAATTACCGCCGGTCATGTCGTCAATTGATAATTTTCCGTCTCGGCCTTTAATGGCTAAACTACGAATACCATTTTCAACACCAGCCATGCTCATTTGATCAGCATCACGTAATACTGGTGTAACTAAGCCGCGTGGTGTAGATACAGCAATAGAAATATCAAAAAAGTTATGATATACAATATCATCACCGTCAATTGATGCATTGACACCAGGGAAACGTTTTAAGGCTTCAACGACTGCTTTCACATAAAACGACATAAAACCTAAACGGGTGTCATGAGTTTTTTCAAATAAATCTTTATATTGAGCACGTAAATCCATGATCGGTTTCATGTTAACTTCGTTAAATGTCGTTAACATTGCCGTTGAATTTTTCGCTTCTAATAAACGCGTTGCAATAGTTTTACGTAAACGTGTCATTGGTACACGTTTTTGCGTACGTTCGCCTAATGCTTGTGCTGCAGGAACAGCTGGTGCAGCTGCTTTAGGTGCGGTTTTACTAGCACTCTTATTCGCTAAAGCTGCTTCAACGTCTTCTTTAGAAATACGTCCGCCTTTACCACTACCTTTAACATCACTAGCTGATAAGCCATTTTCAGTCATTAAACGACGAACAGATGGACTTGCCACTTCATCACCGTTTGAGGCTTCTTCTTGTGCTGCAACCGGTACAGAACCAGCTGAAGCACCTGCATTTAGTTCACCAATTTTTTGTGCGCCTAAAACAGTATCACCTTCAACATGGATTATTTTGCCAATAACGCCGTTATCTTGGGCAACAACCTCAAGTACAACTTTATCGGTTTCAATATCAACTAGGTTTTGATCAACTGATACGGTGTCACCTTCAGCAACATGCCAAGTAGCTACTGTTGCATCTGCGACTGATTCAGGTAAAACCGGAACCACAATATCGATTACTTGCGCGGCACTCGTTGTAGCAGCAGGAGTGCTAGCAACAGCGGCAGCAGGAGCTTCACTTGCACCAGCTTCTGAAAGTATTGCAATTACCTGCTCACCTAAAACGGTGGCGCCTTCTTCTTGTGATATATCAGTGATCACACCGTCTTCGGTAGCAACAACTTCTAAAACCACTTTATCAGTTTCAATATCAACAAGATTTTGATCGCGAGTAACAGCGTCACCCACTTTAACATGCCAAGTAGCAACGGTTGCGTCAGCCACTGATTCAGGTAATACAGGAACCTTAATTTCGGTTGTCATTTACTTATTCCTTACTTACATTCTTTTATTTGTTTTCATCATTAAAGAAAACAAACTATGAGTTATTCTACAGTTAATGCGTCATTAACCAGTGCTTGTTGTTCTCTAACATGAGCAGACATGTAGCCTACCGCAGGGGCTGCTGAAGCATTACGTCCGGCATACATCAAATAAGTACCTTGCGGTATCGCATTTCTAAAATGATGCTGTGAACAATACCAAGCGCCTTGGTTTTGTGGTTCTTCTTGACACCAAACAAACTGTTTAACATGTTGGTATTGAGCGAGAACTTCTGCCATATCTTTTTCAGGAAATGGATAAAGTTGTTCAACACGCACAATCGCGACATCGGTTTGTTCATTTTTACGACGTTGTTCTAATAATTCGTAATAAACTTTACCACTACAGAACACCACGCGTTTAACACCGCTAGGGTTAATGTCATCTACTTCACCGATAACATTTTTAAATTCACCTGAAGCTAACTCTTCTAATGAAGAGATCGCAAGTGGATGACGTAATAATGATTTAGGCGACATAACAATTAATGGGCGACGCATTGGGCGCACCACTTGACGACGTAACATATTAAATACTTGCGCAGGTGTTGAAGGTACGCATACTTGCATATTATGATCAGCACAAAGTTGTAAATAACGTTCTAATCGCGCTGATGAATGCTCAGGACCCTGGCCTTCATAACCATGAGGTAATAACACAGTTAAGCCGCATAAACGGCCCCACTTTTGTTCACCTGAACTTATGAATTGATCAAAAACTACTTGTGCACAGTTTGCAAAATCGCCAAATTGAGCTTCCCAAATAGTTAATCCTTCTGGCTCTGCGGTGGTATAACCATATTCAAAAGCTAAAACCGATACTTCACTTAATACAGAATCATGAACATCAAAAGGTCCTTGACCATCTCTAATATTTTGTAGAGGTAAATAAGTGCTACCATCTTCTTGATTATGTAAAACTGCGTGACGATGGAAAAAAGTACCACGACCTGAATCTTGGCCGGTAATACGAACACGTTTTCCTAGCTCGACAATAGATGCATAGGCTAAATTTTCAGCCATACCCCAATCAAGTAATTTCTCACCCGTCGCCATTTTTAAGCGATCGTCATATATTTTCTTAACGCGTGATTGTAATGGAACAGAATCAGGAACGTGACAAACTTTTTCAGCCAATGCTTTTAATTTATCAAGTGGAATTTCTTTAACGTAATCATCATCCCAATTATGGCCAATGTAGGGAGTCCAATCAACAGAATGTCCGGTCATTGGACGCCATTGATCAACAGTACACTGCCCTTCATCAAGTAACTTACGATAAGTTGCGGTAAGTAATTTTGATTCTTCATCAGTGATCGTATTTTCAGCAATTAATCTATCGGCATAAATTAAACGAGGAACCGGATGTTTTTTAACGATTTTATACATTAATGGCTGAGTTGCACTAGGCTCATCAGCTTCGTTATGGCCATGGCGGCGATAACAAACTAAATCGATAACAACATCACGCTTAAATTTGTTACGGTAATCTAGTGCCATTTGAGTCACTAAAATAACCGCTTCAGGATCATCTGAATTAACATGAAAAATTGGTGCCTGCACCATTTTGGCAATATCAGTACAATATTCAGTAGAACGAGTATCTTCGGCTTTATTTGTGGTAAAACCTACTTGGTTATTAGTAACAATGCGAACCGTTCCACCTACTTTAAATGCCCGAGCTTGCGACATATTAAAAGTTTCTTGAACAACGCCTTGACCTGCAACAGCAGAGTCACCATGAATAGTAATAGGTAACACAATATCGCCATTAGCATCTTCACGACGGTCTAAACGCGCACGTACGCTGCCAATAACAACAGGGTTAACAATTTCAAGATGTGACGGGTTAAACGCTAACGCTAAATGAACATTGCCGCCTGGTGTTAAAAAGTCGGATGAATAACCTTGATGGTATTTAACATCGCCTGAACCTAATGCGTCATCGTGCTTACCACTAAATTCATCAAATAATTTAGAGGGATTTTTACCCATAACATTAACAAGTACATTTAAGCGTCCTCGATGTGCCATGCCAATAACAACTTCTTTAGTACCGTGCATACCCGCACGGTTAATCAGTTCTTTTAACATAGGGACTAGTGCGTCACCACCCTCAAGAGAAAAACGTTTTGCGCCCGGAAATTTTGCGCCAAGATATTTTTCAATACCATCAGCAGCAATGAGGCCCTTTAAAATATCAATTTTTTCATCTTTAGAGAAATTTGCTTGTGCTTTTACTGATTCAATGCGCTGTTGCAACCAACGTTTTTCGTCGGTTGAGGTGATATGCATATATTCTGCACCAATAGAACCACAATAAGTGGTTTTTAGTGTTTTATATAATTCACCCAGTTTCATTGATTCTTGACCGATGGCAAATGATCCTAACTTATATTCTTTATCAAAATCATTTTCAGATAAGTCATGATTAGCAAGTTGCAAATCACGCACTTTTTCACGTTGCCACAGGCCTAATGGATCTAAATTAGCATTTTGATGTCCGCGAAAACGGTATGAATTAATCAATTGTAAAACTTTGACTTGTTTCGCATCGCCATCACTGGAAATAATCACCTGCGCAGCAGGTTGTTTGGCTAATGCTTTAAATTCATCACGGATTTCAGAATGCTTATATTCAACATCAGCACCTTCAATTTTAGGGAGGTTTTGGAAAAATTCACGCCACTGTGGGGATACAGATTGTGCATTGTCCAAATATAATTCGTATAGTTCTTCAATGTAAGTAGCATTTGCGCCACTTAAATGGGAAGACTCATTCCAAGCCTTCATAACACCTTCAGGCATTGCTAGTTCCTTTACTAGTGTAAAAGCAACAAAATAAACGTAATTATCTACAACTTACCATTTCGTTTTTAAACGACGTAAATAATTACCCAATAATTAAACTTGTTCAAACTACTATAGTCATCGTAGATATGGCAAGGAAAAAGTGTATGTTTATCCTTGCCAAAACTACAATAAAGCTATTTATACTGCACGATTCAATAACATCGACTTGATATGACCTATGGCTTTTGTTGGGTTTAATCCTTTAGGACAAACGTCAACACAATTCATAATCCCATGACAGCGAAATACACTGTATGCATCTTGTAATCCATCTAGTCTTTCTTCAGTTGCGGTATCACGCGAATCAATTAAGAATCGATACGCATGCAATAATCCAGCTGGCCCGATGAATTTATCAGGATTCCACCAAAATGAAGGACATGATGTTGAACAACAAGCACATAAAATACATTCATACAAACCATCTAATTTTTCACGATCAGCGGGTGATTGTAGGTTTTCACGTGCAGGTGGCTCTTTTCCATCATCAATCAAGTATGGCTTAATTTTTTCATATTGCTGATAAAATTGAGACAAATCGATAATTAAATCACGAACAACAGGTAAACCTGGTAATGGACGCAATACAATTTTACTTGCTTTTAAATCAGATAATGGCGTAATGCAGGCTAAGCCATTTTTACCATTCATGTTTAAACCATCACTCCCACACACACCTTCACGACATGAACGACGGAAAGATAAAGTAGAATCTTGCTCTTTTAAAAGAATAAGCGCATCAAGTACCATTAAATCAGAACCATCAGGTACTTCTAGCTCATATTCTTTCATATGAGGAGCATCATCTACATCAGGGTTATAGCGATATATAGAGAAAACTTGTTTCATTGTAATGCTCCTTAATATTTACGTTCAAATGGCATGAAAGCATCACGCATTTTCGGTGAAAAGTTAACATCACGTCGCGTCATTGATTCCGATGTTGGTTGATAAATACTGTGACATAACCAGTTATCATCATCACGTTCAGGGAAATCTACACGAGAGTGAGCACCACGAGATTCAGTACGGAAATTAGCGGCATGTGCAGAAGCAATGGCTGTTTCCATCATGTTATCAAGCTCTAAACATTCAATACGCTGTGTATTAAAGTCAGATGACTTATCATCTAATTTAGCTGTTTTTAATCTTTCGCGAATTTCAGTTAATTCAACTAAGCCTTTTGCCATTGTGTCACCTTCACGGAATACCGAGAAGTGAATTTGCATACAATGTTGCATATCTTTGCGAATTTGAACTGGGTCTTCACCTTTTTCACTAGTTTCCCAGCGATTTAAACGTGATAAGCTCTTTTCTAAGTCTGAGCTTGAAGCTGCTTTTTGCTCACCAGCATCATTTAAGTAAGTGCCTAAGAACTTACCAGCTGAACGACCAAATACCACGATATCAAGTAATGAATTACCACCTAAACGGTTACCACCATGTACAGAAACACTGGCACATTCACCAACAGCAAATAAACCATTTACGATATGATCATTACCTTCATCATCAAGACGAATAGCTTGTCCATGAATATTGGTTGGAATACCACCCATTTGATAATGACAAGTTGGTACAACAGGAATGGGTTCTTCTGCTGGATCTACATGAGCAAAGGTTTTCGCTAAATCACAAACACCAGGAAGCTGTTTATTTAACGTTTCACGACCTAAATGATCTAATTTAAGTTTAAGATGTGGACCTAAAGCGCCGTCAAAACCACGACCTTCAATAATTTCAGTCATCATTGAACGAGCAACAACGTCACGACAGGCTAAATCTTTTGCATTTGGAGCATAACGTTCCATGAAGCGTTCGCCATCTTTATTTAACAGATAACCACCTTCACCACGACAACCTTCAGTAACCAAAACACCTGCACCAGCAATACCGGTTGGATGAAATTGCCACATTTCCATGTCTTGTACGCCAATATCAGCACGTAATACCATACCAACACCGTCACCAGTATTAATGTGTGCATTCGTTGTTGATGAGAAAATACGACCAGCACCACCCGTAGCCATTACTGTTGCGCGGGCTTTAAAATAAACCACTTCACCCGTTTCAATACAAATAGCGGTTGTACCAACTACATCACCTTGATCATTTTTAACGAGGTCTAATGCATACCATTCGCTATAAACATTGGTTTTGTTTTTTACATTTTGTTGATACAACAAATGCAATAAAGCGTGACCTGTACGGTCAGCAGCTGCTGCTGTACGAGCGGCCTGTTCACCACCAAAATGTCTTGATTGACCACCGAATGGACGTTGGTAAATTTTACCGTTGTCAAAACGAGAAAATGGTAAACCCATTTTTTCTAATTCAATGATTGCTTCAGGGCCAGTTGAACACATATATTCAATGGCATCTTGATCGCCAATAAAATCAGAACCTTTTACGGTATCGTACATGTGTTCTTGCCAGTCATCTTCATGCGCATTACCTAATGCTACGGTAATTCCGCCTTGAGCAGAAACTGTGTGAGAACGCGTTGGAAATACTTTTGAAATCAAAGCACAAGATTTACCTGACTCTGAAATTGCTAATGCAGCGCGCATACCCGCACCACCTGCGCCAATTACTATGGCGTCAAATTCTCTTACTGGAACGTTCACTTATACACCCCACACAATTAAAATGCCTGCTATAAAATAAACGAGCAAAACAATAGTAAAAATAAATTGCAAAACACCACGAACAAAAGCTGGGTTAACATCATCAGCCGCATGAAAAACGCCACGTAAAAACGAAGGTTTAACATAATCTGACAATACTTGCCAAACACCTATCCACGCATGAATTAATAACGAGATAATTGCTAACATGGTAAATATTTTTACACCCATGTTTGCAAAGAAGTCATGCCATACAGTAAAGGTTACTTCAGGTGTTGAAACAAAAAAATATGCAATAAATAAAGTATAAAGAGCAAGAATAATGGCACTTGTTCTTATTAAGACAAAATCATGTACGCCACTACGGCCTACAGATGCGGCATTAGTTACCATAACCAAACTCCTGCTAAAACAGTGAAGACTAACCAAAGTGCCATAATGAATTTAGCACTGGCATTACCGGAATCTAATTCTTCAAAGTGCCCCATATCCATCAATACGTGACGAATTCCGCCAAGCATATGATAAAAAAGTGCAGAAATGATTCCTAACATGATAATTTTAAAGAAAATTCCATCAAGCAATGATTTTACTTGGGCAAATTCTTCAGCGGAAGATAATGATAATGATAGTGTCCACAATAAGATACCAATAGCAAATACGGTAATAACACCAGAAACACGGTGTAATATTGAAGCATTTGCTGCAGGATGCATTTTTATTGTAGCCAGGTCGAGATTTACAGGACGTTGTTTTTTCACGATTGTTGGCCTAAAGAGTTCTAATATAAGAAATTATGTTAGTCTTTAACTTTTTTGTTATTCTTCATCCCGTTTGATTAAATCAAACTTTAGAATAACCCCCTACGATATTTATGACTATAATCAAATAACGATTAATTTTTATTAAATATAATCAAATCCTATTGATTATATATAGCGTATACAATAATTACAAATACGTATTATCAATTTCCTTGTAATTTTAAAGGCTTGCGACTATTTTTTAACCGGTAATAAAACATATAATCACTATTCATAGGGGTGATATACAATTAAATTGACTTTATAGGTACTAATTAGAGTAAAATGCCTATAATTTTATATTCACAAAACTTAACTAAATTTTCATTTTTGAACAATTTTACTTTAAGTGACAAACCGATAGGGGAATTAAAACATGGCTGAATCTAAAGCCTCACTTAGCATTGACGGAAAAGAGGTAGCTCAGTTACCTGTACTTTCAGGTAGTGCTGGTTACGATGTAATTGATATACGTACTTTAGGAAGCACAGGTTATTTCACTCACGATCCCGGTTTTATGGCGACATCTTCATGTGAATCGCAAATTACTTTCATTGACGGTGGTAAAGGTATTTTACAGCATCGCGGTTATGCGATTGATGATTTAGCTAAAAAAGCTGATTACCTTGAAGTGTGTTATACATTATTAAATGGCGATGTGCCGACTCAAGCACAATATGATGAATTTAAAGCAAAAATTACTCACCATACTATGGTGCATGAGAAATTAGCCCATTTTTTTCATGGTTTTTTACCTGATGCACATCCAATGGCAATGATTTGTGGTGTTGTTGGCGCACTATCTTCTTTTTATCATAGCGATTTAGATATTAACGATCCTAAGCAACGTATGCGTAGCTCACACCGTTTAATTGCTAAAATGCCAACAATTGCATCAATGGCATACAAATATAGTATTGGTCAACCATTTGTTTATCCACGTAATGATTTATCTTACGCTGAAAACTTCTTACACATGATGTTCTCTGTACCCGCTGAAGATTATAAAATTAGTCCTACTGTTGCTCGCGCTATGGATAGAATTTTTATTTTACATGCAGACCATGAACAAAATGCTTCTACTTCAACTGTACGTTTAGCCGGTTCTTCGGGTGCTAACCCTTATGCTTGTATTGCAGCCGGTGCTGCCTCGTTATGGGGACCTGCACATGGTGGCGCTAATGAAGCTTGTTTAAATATGCTTGAAAAAATTGGCAGTGTTGATCATATTCCAGAATTTATTGCGAAAGCAAAAGACAAAAACGACCCTTTCCGTTTAATGGGATTTGGTCATCGTGTTTACAAAAACTTTGATCCACGTGCAACCGTAATGCGTGAAACCTGTCACGATGTATTAAAAGAATTAAACATTAGCGATCCATTACTCGATATTGCGATGGAATTAGAACGTATTGCCTTAGAAGACGACTATTTTGTTTCTAAAAAGCTTTACCCAAATGTTGATTTTTACTCCGGTATTATTTTAAAAGCCATTGGCATTCCTACTAGCATGTTCACTGTTATTTTTGCCATGGCACGTACTGTTGGTTGGGTAAGTCACTGGGATGAAATGATGAGTCAACCGGGTCAAAAAATTGGTCGTCCTCGTCAATTATATACTGGCGAAATCAATCGTGAATTTACCCCATTAAAAGAGAGATAAGCAAACTATTCTCAATTGGTTGGAAGAAAAATGTCAACCTAAGTTAGAATGGCTCATTCTTTAAAATAAAAGCCGCTTTATTGCGGCTTTTTCTTTTTTTAAATAACTATTTTCGCTATTATCCCCGTCATTACTTCTTATTTTAATATTTTGCAATATTCATCATGTCAGATCAGCAACTTAGGTTCGGCGGTATCGCTCGCCTTTACGGCAATCAAAACTTTATTAAACTTCAACAAGCCCATATTTGTGTTGTTGGTATTGGTGGCGTTGGTTCATGGGTAGCAGAAGCATTGGCTCGAAACGGTATTGGTAACATCACACTTATCGACCTTGATGATATTTGTGTCACTAATATCAATCGTCAAATTCATGCATTAACAAGTACAATCGGTTTAAGTAAAGTTGATGTGATGGCTGAGCGTATTAAAGCGATTAATCCCGAATGTAATGTGCATTGCATAGAAGATTTTGTGACTCAAGAAAATATTTCGCAATTGCTCTCCAAACAATTTCATTACATTATTGATGCTATTGATTCAGTCAATATAAAATCCGCGATGATCGCCTTTTGCAAAAGCAATAAATTGCCGATAATAACCGTTGGAGGCGCTGGCGGGCAAACTGATCCAAGTAAAATTGAGATCTGTGATTTAAGTAAAACGTATCAAGATCCTCTACTCGCAAAAGTAAAAAATCAATTAAGGCGCGAGTATAATTTTCCTCGTGCTGATTTAAAAAAAGCCGGTAAGCGTAAATTTTCAATCGATGCCGTTTATTCTACTGAGCAGCTATCATACCCAACTAGTACAGGCGAAGTTTGCCATGCAAAACAAACTAATGAGGGTGCAATGCGTTTAGATTGCAGTGGCGGTTTTGGCGCCGCAACGCACGTTACCGCAAGTTTTGCTTTTTTTGCTGTATCTCACTGTATTAAAAAGTATTTAGCGAAAGTAACTTAGTTATTTTTTTCAGCAAACATTCTAATTTTATCCACAATCGCTTTTACGCCATTACCTCGAGACGGGCTTAAATGTTGCATTAAGCCTAATTGATTAAAAAACACTTCAATATCAAATGCTAATATTTTCTCTGCAGTTTTATGATTAAATGCCGACAAAACAATAACTAACAAACCTCTAATGATTTTAGCATCGCTGTCAGCGATAAAATGAAATACGCCCTGCCCATCAAGTTCACCTTCAAGCCAAGCTAATGATTCGCAGCCGTGGATCAAATTTTGAGGATTGCGTTTATCTACAGGGAGTCTTTCAAGTTTTTTGCCAAGAAACATAATTTCGCGATGGCGTGTATCCCAAGATTTTATTGTTGAAAATAATTGCACAATCTCATCACTACCAACAAAAGCATTCTTCTCATCAGTTTTAGTTGAGATTAGTGCAATCGAATCATCTGCACTAGGATTATCATTAACTATGTCTATTAGACATTTTATAAAATAGTCTATTTCCGCAAAAGAATTATAAGCCGCTAGTGAAACCCGAATACAGCCATTTATGTTTAAATAGTCCATAAGAGGCATAGCGCAATGATGACCACTTCTAACAGCAATACCTTTGCTATCTAAATTACTGGCAACATCTTGATTATGATGTCCTTTAACGGTAAAAGAAAATAATGGTATATCAGGGCAACCTTCAACAATTAAAGTAACCGCATCAATAGCGTTTAATTGTTTAAAAGCATATTGCGTTAACTTTTGTTCAAAGGCGTTTATCCCTTGTTGGTGTTTTTGTAAAAACCTTAACGCTTGAGCAAAAGCAATAACACCTGCGACATCAGGCGTACCGGCTTCAAATTTAAACGGGAGTTGATTAAATGTTGATTTTTCAATCGTTACTTTTTCAATCATTTCTCCGCCTAACTGATAGGGTGGCATATTATTTAAATAGTGTGCTTTACCATAAAGAACGCCAACGCCCATAGATGAATAAGCTTTATGCGCCGAAAACACATAAAAATCACAATCTAATGCTTGAACATCAAGATCACAATGGGCGATAGCTTGAGCACCATCAATTAACGTTATCGCCCCAACCTGCTTTGCGCGCGTAATTATTTTTTTAAGTGGGTTAATTTTTCCAATAACATTTGAAATATGAGCTACGCAAACTAAACGTGTTTTTTTACCGATAAAATTTTCAATTTGTTGTTCATCAATACAACCTGATTTATTTAGCGGTAAAACTTTAATTTTTGCCCCTGTTCGCTCGGCAACCATTTGCCAAGGAACAATATTAGCGTGATGTTCAGCATAGCTAATAACAATTTCATCTTTGGCCGTTAATTGATCAAGCCCCCAACTATTTGCAACGATATTTATCGCTTCCGTTGTTCCTTTAGTCCAAATTATTTCACAAGTTTGTTTTGCATTGATATGTTTTTGAACAACTTCCCTTGCCATTTCAAATTCTTTTGTCGCATTGGCACTTAATAAATGCGAACCACGGTGAACATTAGCATTTTTATTTTGATAAAAATCGCTTAGCACTTTAATCACACAATGAGGCTTTTGATTAGTCGCTGCATTATCGAAATAAATTATTGGTTGTTCCGTTGCAGAACCTTCATCATGATTAATGATTAATGGAAATTTTTGGCGAAATAATGAAGGTTCAAAAAGGCTCATATTAAATATTTTAAATTGATGGCATTACTATAATTATACAGTAACTGTTGGATCCACGAACAGAATAAAAGTCTAATTACTATCAAATAAAACATAAAACATAAAAATAATGATTTGTAATAAAACGTTCTTATTGTTGCTTTATCATTCGCATAAATTAACGTTTTGAACTATAACTTAATAGTTGTGTAAGAAGGATAAGAAGTATGGCTTTATATTCTTGGTATTTAAATAACTCAAAGGGAAGCAAGTCAAAAATTAAACAAGTGGTTCGTTGCAGTAATTGGCCAATAGCTACAGTTGAGAATAAAAAATCAAACACATTTAAAGCAACTCCATTGGTTCAAGACAGAAACAGCGAAATATTTACAGCAACTTTGTCTCATTATAAAATTTGGCAGAAAGTAAGTTTTGAAAAATAGTCTTGTTCGCCTAAAGTTATACATTAAAATTAAAAAGTCGCCGTTAAAATTTTATTTTTTCGACGACTTTTTTGTTCAAAAATAGCCGCTTTTTTAAGCCACCTTTTAGATAATGCTGCGTCGCCATTATTAATTAAAGCAAGTGCAAGGTTATAATGGAAACTAGGCATTAAAAACTGGTTGCCAGTTTCATTAAAAATGTCTTTATAAAGATTAGGAAATGTTTTTTCAAAATAACGCAATTGCGTTTGATGGAGCACAGGTTTAAAAGCTTGTTGGTTTGAATAATCACAACTTTCACTTTTAAAAACACCTACTTGATCATTATATTTTGACGGTGTACCTAACCACCAAGTGTATTTATCCACTTCGTCATTGTTTTTTTGATGTAAAATCGGTGTCGTACTTTTTATATTTTTTGCCCAAGCCAATTGCTTTAGAACCTTTGCCCGTACCTCTGCTTTTTCGCCTAGATACATTTTTTTCAAAACAGCTATATTTTCTGAAAAAGCACTATTTTGTGTTTTTTGGCATTTTTTATGATTTAGTGGCAATGGATATTCATCAACAAAACCAAGTAAGTGCGATATTTCATGTGCCAACACATCACTGGTGTCTTGGCTGTCAATAAATATCATACCCAAATGCACATTAGCACCGCCTTTCGGTAACATAACACCAACATAACGGGTTGTTATACTGTTTGCGATATTAAGCCACTGTAAATCATTACAATATATTGCTGCATTAGGATCTGATGAGCATTGTAAACTTTTAATTGAACGGTACCGTACAGCAGAAAAACAGACAAAATCATTTAAAAGATGCGATTTGAATGCTTGAATTAAACGTTCAGTTTTATGCAAATTGTCAACAGAAGTCGCAAAAAATTGAATACTGACATTACATTTAGGTGTAACCAAACTTTCATTTATAGCGTTTATTTGCTCATTATTTAAATTAGGTAAAATTTGAAAGTGTTTAATATCCTTAATGAGCAAATTTCCTTGTTCACTTTTTGCTAACCATGATAATTGCTTGGATAGTGACTTTTGCTCTTTATTAGTTCCAACACCTTTTTTGATTAAAATTTTGGCTTTAAGCACAGCAACCTCTGGTGTTTCAAGTAGGATGCTATCAATAATTTCAATGGCTTTATTAAGATTGTTTTGTGAAAAATACCACTGTGCTAACGCTATTTTTGCTGGTTCAAAAGATAAACGTATTGCTTGCTGATACCAAAAAACACCTTTTTCTATTTTTGCTTGGCTTATATCTTCTCGTCGAGTATTCGATTCTATCGGTAAATAAATTTGTGCCAAGGCAAAGGCTACTTTTCCTTTAAATTTTGCTAATTTAACCGTATAAAAAAACCAATCTTTACTACCTTTTTCTTGTTGAGCTTGTTTTATTTCAAACGCTTTAATTATGGAAATTTTTTCTGCAAATGCTAATTGTGCATCACTAAAATTGTTTGTCTGCAATTTATTCTCTAAATAATCAGACAAAAAAAATGAGCTTGATGAAAGTAGAATCACCAAACTCATTATTAATATCGTTTTACTTTTAAACGTTATTTGCATTAAAAACTCTTGTTAATCTATTACGAAAAATATTATTTAACTACCTTTGATTTTTTCTCTTAACAAATCTAATTCTAATCTTGCGTACCTATGTTCTACAAATTCATAAACGTTAGTACCAAGCGCTAATTTAAAATAATTAGCCGCATTTTGTTTTTGATCGCGTAGTAAACTTAATTTTCCTAAATAGAAATAAGCTTCGCATAAACGCTCAGTTAACGCTTTTTGATTAGTAATCCCAACCGTTAGTTCTTGGGTAAATTGTGTTAAAGAAATTTCATCCAAATACAATTTGATAATACGTTTTGCCCAAACATTATCTGCAATATATTGCTCACCATCGTTAAGCATTATTTTTGCTTGAGTTTTATCAAGCTTACTTTCCGCAAAAAACAACCACAATAAACGGTAAGGATCATTAGTTTGCTGTTTATGAAATGACTTAAAATCTTTAATCGCCAAATCAGCCCTATCACCATAATATAATGAAATACCACGATTAAAATGTGCATATTCGTGTTCAGGTTTTAAATCGAGAACTGAATCAAATGCATCATAGGCCTGAGTAAACTCTTGCATTTGAGTAAAATGAATACCCAACAAATTATAGGCATCAACCATCGTTGGCTTTAAATGCAGTGAGCGATTAAAATCTAATCTCGCTAACGAATTCAAACCAACATTATCGAAGCGCACACCACGGTCATACAATAGCTCTGCTCGCTGTTCATTAGTGATTTCAGCTCGTTGAATCACTTCAGTTAATCGTGCAATTGCTATTTCATTTTTGTAATTAATTGGTAAAGGCTCTGCAATAATAAGCTGTTTCATTGCTGTTGAATTTTGCTCAGGGGATGTGCTAGCACAGCCTTGCGTAAGTACTATTAATGAAAAAGCAGCAATTTTAATAAATATTTTCACCTAAATATTTTCCCTATATTGATCTAATAGCAATTGAATAAATCAACCTAATGATAAAAACTAAAAAGGAGCATTAAAGCTCCCTTTTATATAAATTAAGATAAATAAATCTTAATTATTCAGCACTATCCGCTGCTGCTTCAGCTGGTTTTTCAGCAGCTTCTTTAATACTTAAACGTACACGACCTTGTCTGTCTACTTCAAGTACCTTAACTTTTACATCTTGGCCTTCTTTAAGTACATCGCTTACGTTGTTAATGCGCTCTTCACAAATTTGTGAAATGTGAACCAAACCGTCTTTGCCTGGTAATACATTAACAAACGCACCAAAATCAACAATACGTACTACTTTACCTGTGTAAATAGTTCCTACTTCAATTTCAGCTGTTAACGCTGTAATACGGGCAATAGCATCTTTCGCTTGCTCACCATCGGTTGCAGCAATTTTAACTGTACCATCGTCATCAATTTCAATGGTAGTGCCAGTTTCTTCAGTAAGTTGACGAATAGTTGCGCCGCCTTTACCAATAATATCACGAATTTTATCCGTTGGTACTTTCATGGTATGAATGCGTGGTGCGAATTCAGAAATGTCATCACGATGACCACTAATAGCTTCATCCATCACACTTAAGATATGAGTACGCGCTGCTTTTGCTTGATTTAACGCAATTTGCATAATTTCTTTAGTGATACCTTCAATTTTGATATCCATTTGTAAAGCGGTAATACCTGCAGTAGTACCCGCTACTTTAAAGTCCATATCGCCTAAGTGATCTTCATCACCTAAAATATCGCTAAGTACTACAAAGTCGTCGCCTTCTTTAACTAAGCCCATTGCGATACCCGCAACTGAAGCTTTAATTGGCACACCAGCATCCATTAAGGCTAATGAAGTACCACAAACAGAGGCCATTGAAGACGAACCATTTGATTCAGTAATTTCAGAAACAACACGAACTGCATAAGGGAATTCATCAGCGCTAGGCATAACCGCTAACATACCGCGTTTTGCTAAACGACCATGACCAATTTCACGACGCTTAGGTGAACCAACAAAACCAGTTTCACCAACACAGTATGGAGGGAAGTTATAATGAAGCATGAATGCGTCAGTTTTCTCACCTAAAATACTATCAATACGTTGAGCATCACGTTGCGTACCTAAAGTAGCGGTAACTAAGGCTTGTGTTTCACCACGGGTAAATACGGCAGAACCGTGAGTACGTGGTAATACGCCAGTCATTACATTTAATGCACGGATCATTTCAGGATCACGACCATCAATACGTGGTGAACCTTGAGTAATTCGGCCACGAACAACTGTTTTTTCTAAATCATGAAACAAATCTTTAGCTTCTTGAACATCTAATTCTTCATCAGCTTCTTGTAATTGCGCGATAACGTCATTACGAATTTCTGCAATTTTTTCATAACGTACTGCTTTTTCAGTAATTTGATATGCTTCGTTAACTTGTGCTTCACTAAGCTCAGCAATTTTAGCAACCAAATCAGCATTTTTAACTGGAGCAGACCATTCCCATACAGGGGTATTTACTTCAGTTCTGAATTCTTTTATTGCATCAATTGCAACTTGCATTTGCTCATGACCATAAACAACAGCACCAAGCATCACTTCTTCAGATAATACGTCGGCTTCAGATTCAACCATTAATACCGCTGAATCAGTACCCGATACTACTAAGTCTAACTCACTGGTAGGTAATTCAGATTGCAATGGGTTTAGTAAATATTTACCATCGGTATAACCAACTCGTGCCGCGCCAACAGGTCCACTAAATGGAATACCTGAAATAGCTAATGCCGCTGAAGTACCTATTAATGAAATAATATCAGGGGCAATTTCAGGATTAACTGAAACAACAGTGATAATTACTTGAACTTCGTTAGTAAACCCTTCTGGGAATAATGGGCGAATAGGACGGTCAATTAAGCGTGCAATTAACGTTTCTTCTTCGCTAGGACGACCTTCACGTTTAAAGAAACTTCCCGGGATTTTCCCCGCTGCATACGTTCTTTCTTGATAGTTAACCGTTAATGGGAAAAAATCTTGACCCGGTTTTGCTTCTTTTTTACCAACAACAGAGACTAATACACATGTATCGTCCATGCTTGCCATAACAGCAGCGTTAGCTTGACGCGCAATAGCGCCAGTTTCTAAAGTTACGGTATGTTGACCGAACTGAAATTTTTTAGTAATTGGATTTAACATCTAATTAATTTCCTTAATTTTTTTTGATTACTTTTTAAAGTGTTTAATCAATCTGTACAATTATTTATTCACTCTTTAAAGGTGTTTCTTAACACCACGAGTTGAACAAAAAATTATACAGTTTGATTGATTATTTTTATTAATCACATTTTCGCAGATAACTTCCTTACTTTATTTAAATATAAGAAGATAAACCACATCACGAATGTTATTTACATGAACAATTAATAAATTTTGCCCACACATTATACTGACCTAAGCATTATTTGCTAGCAAGAATGCATATAGATGTACTTAAATGTGAAAAGTTCACACATTATTACAAAGTGTCATCACTTATTCATGTAATTGATACACCGCTACAATTCCTCACAAGTGCCCTACATATTAATACAACTTCAAACAGTTTATCGCTATTTATAACATTTTATTGTCGTATTATTCCCTTCGAAATTAATCAGTTACTCTTATAACACTTGCTAAATGCATTAAGGAATACTCATGAAACTATTAACTCTATCAGCACTAATTTTTGCCTCTACCTCTGCCATGGCAACCGACTATAATTCTTTTAGTTCAATCAATTATTTAAAGCTCAACAACGATACGGTTAACTCTGACACTTATGGTGCTAGCTCTGTTTATTTTTTAAATAAAAAAACCACATTAGGGCCTTTGAATGAATTTGAATATATTAACAAATCATCCAATATATTTGGCGGCTTCACTGATGGTGATAATGCTAATGCCTACCAACTAGGTGGTGAACTTTTTATAGATAAATGGCTAGTTGGTGGCTCATATAACTATTTAGATAAAGACAACGGCAACGATGACGCTTATTCACTAAAGTTAGGTTACTTAATTAATGATAATTTTTTAATTAAAGCACAAGCCACTCGTAACAATGGTGATACCTTGTATAACTTTTCCGCCGCTTATAATGTACAACTCAACGACCAAGATTACGTAGGTTTTACTTATAACACCGATGATAAATTTGACGCACAAACGGTTTCATCAAAATATTTTGCCGCTTTAGGCTCAAATAACTATGTAACAGCCGGTTTAAGTTATACAAGAAACGACAATAGCAGCAATAACTTAATCGCGAGTATGGGTTATTATTTCAACCCAAACACTTCTGTTTCTGTAAGTTATGACGATGACGACGACTACACCATTAGCGGCAAACACTTCTTTAATAAAAACTACGCTTTAAGTGTTGGTTACAGTAGCAATGCATCAACTAATGACAATGAAGATTACGACCTTTACAGTGTTAATTTTACAGCTCAGTTTTAATTGAAATTTTAAATATAATGTAAGGACATATTTAAATCTAAAAACCTAAATTTTAGTTAATGCTAATGTTTAGGTTTTCCTTTTATAATGAGATGATAGGTAAACATCTCTTTTTTTATTTCTCATTTTACCAAGATAACTCATTACAAAATCAAATTCTCCGGCTATAATTGTCTTAACAATTGATTAGCACTCGAATGCAATTTCATGTTATTTACTAATTTATTTGTGTTTAATTTTACAGGATTTAAAAATGAGTTCAGGTAGCACCAGCAAAGATTTAAAGTCGCTTACTCGTTCAAACAACGAATTAAAACATGCTTTGCAACACTTTATTGACAGCGCACCTAACTCTGGGCCATTGGCCGTTCAAATAGATAGTATACAAAAAGCTTTAAAATCAAATGATGTTATGTTCACATTTGCAGCGTTGGTTGAACAATATGCAAAAATGAAAAAAAACTATGACAAACTTGATTATCAAAACAAAAAGAAAGACTTAAACACGTTAAAATCGTTATTGAAAAAAAGTTTATTAAAAAATTTATCATCAAATCAAGCTGAAAAAATAGAAGAAATTTTAACCACTATATCTCAGCACCAACCAGAGCACCAAATAATGGTATCAGTTGGTAAGGTATTAGAAAATTTTTCAGAAGATTTAAGTGTATTAAGAAGTCAATCTAAAGTTATTGTTGGTGATAGAGAGATATCTTCAGAAGAAACTAACGTCGTAGCCACTGATATTCATTTAGCAAGTAAACGATTAATAAAAGACGTCGTAACCATTTCTAAACAATTAATTAAAACATATCCTAACGATCAATTTATTAGCAACATTTTAGTTGAAGCTAGCGAAGTAACTGATGAAAAAGGCACCTTTTTCAAATCAATTAACTTATTAGAGCGTTCAACCACCTATTTAGCACTTTTAATTCAACAAGAACGCTGCGCTGCAGAAGAAATGCTAAATGATATTCATGCAAATATTGTTGATGTAGTAAGACACACCACCGTCATAGAAAAACTATTCGATGCCAATAAAGACAACACCGATGGTGTTAAAAATAGTATGGTGGTTGAACTAAAAAATATGGAAGTTAAAGCAAAAGCAATTGATACCCTTGATGGCATGCAAAACCACATAAAAGATAGCGTTGCTTTAATGTCTCACATTATGAACGACTATGCCGACGCTCAAACTCAAATTAACTTAACCAACGAAGCCACCATCGATGAACTAACTTTTAAAGTTAATAACACATCATCTTTCGTTGAAAAATTAGAAGAAAAATTAGAACTCGCTAAAGAAAGTAATTTAACTGATGAATTAACCACTATAGGTAATCGAAAAGGTTATGTGGTTAATATAAATAAAGAGCGTAAAGCTTGGTCTTCAACAAAATTGCCGTTAACCATGATGTTGGTTGATGTGGATAAATTCAAAAATGTTAACGACACTTTTGGTCACAGTGTTGGTGACCAAGTATTGAAATGTTTAGGGCAAACGTTAAAAAAACATATCCGTTCAACTGATTATGTCGCGCGTTATGGTGGTGAAGAGTTTGTAGTAATATTACCGGCAACCGAAGTAAAAAAAGCAGTACAAATTGCCAAAAAAATAAAAGAAATAGTCAACAATTTGAAGTTTGAATTACGCAAAAAAAATAAAGTATTAAAAATCACTTGTTCATTTGGTATTTCTGCATTCAGTGAGCAAACCAGCAACACTTTAGACGTTTTTAACGCCGCCGACCAAGCACTATACCAAGCAAAACATAACGGCAGAAACGCCATCGTTGTTTCTGCTGGTGGTCAATACAACTTTGTTGATGGAAAAAAAACAGTCACTGAATAGATTAACGATTTTCTAATCTGCCTGTGCGGCAGTGAACAATAAATTCCTCCTGCATGTTGAATTGTATAAAACTTATCATCAATAACATAAATCAATATGACGTGAAAACCACCGTCATATTGAACTTGTTTTAATTTTTTTCCCGTTATTAAATACGTAAAGCTAAAAAGTGCGGCTAATGCCGCACTTTAAATAATAAAAACGTATTGGTGTACTTAATCAAAGCGCTCTAAATATTTGCTCTACACTGTCTTTTGCATCACCAAATAACATTTGAGTATTTTCTTTAAAGAACAATGGATTTTGCACACCTGCATAACCGGTATTCATTGAGCGTTTAAAAACAATAACATTTTTAGCATGCCAAACTTCAAGTACTGGCATACCTGCAATTGGGCTGTTTGGATCTTCATTTGCCGCAGGGTTTACTGTGTCGTTCGCACCAATAACCAATACAACATCAGTATCGCTAAAATCATCGTTAATTTCATCCATGCCTAATACAATGTCGTACGGCACTTTAGCTTCCGCTAATAATACATTCATATGACCAGGTAAACGCCCTGCAACAGGGTGAATGCCAAAACGTACATTAATCCCTTTGGCTTTTAACTGTTGGGTTAATTCAAAAACTGGATATTGAGCTTGCGCTACTGCCATACCATAGCCAGGGGTGATTATTACAGATTTTGCTTCACGTAATAAATCAGCTACCGCTTCAGCATTTACTTCTAGGTGTTCGCCATAATCTTTATCTTCATCGATTACAATATCAGTACCAAAACCACCAGCAATAACACTAATAAATGAGCGATTCATTGCTTTACACATAATGTAAGATAAAATTGCGCCGGATGAACCTACTAAGGCACCTGTTACAATAAGTAAATCATTACTTAACATAAAACCAGCAGCGGCGGCGGCCCAACCAGAATAAGAGTTAAGCATTGAAACCACTACCGGCATATCGGCACCACCAATAGAGGCAACTAAATGCCAGCCGAATACCAATGCAATCGCTGTCATCCAAAATAGTTGCATATTACCACCACCATTTTGCACAAAACTCACCAACAATAAGAAAGATATTACGCCTGCAGCTAAATTCATTTTATGACGATTAGGGAGCATTAATGCGCTAGAGCTAATTACGCCGCGTAATTTACCAAAAGCGATAATAGATCCGGTAAAAGTTACAGCCCCTATAAATACACCTAAAAATATTTCGGTTAAATGAATGCTCATTGCAGTTGATGAAAGTTGTAAGGCTAAGTGATCTCCCGCACTAAAATAACTGTTATAGCCAACCAAAACTGCGGCTAAACCAACAAAGCTATGCAGTATTGCCACTAATTCTGGCATTTGGGTCATTTCAACTTTTTTAGCTAAACGTAAACCGATAAAGCCACCGATCGCCATTGTTAATAAAATAACAAAGACATTTGATACACGAGCATCTGCAATAGTAGCGATCAGCGCGATAGCCATACCGATAATGCCATACCAATTACCCGTTTGAGCGCTTTCTTGTTTACTCAAACCTGAAAGGCTAAAAATAAACAATAAGGCGGCAATAATATAAGCCGCAGAAATAAAACCAGAACTCGTTGTAGCCGAGCCAACTGTTAGAATATTTTCCATGATCAGCCCTTATTTCTTAAACATTTTTAACATGCGATCAGTAACCATAAAGCCACCAACAATATTGATAGAAGCAATTAACACCGCTATCCCTGCGAGTACTTGCACCACTAAATTATTTTCTCCTACTTGTAATAACGCGCCGACAACAATAATGCCTGATATTGCGTTAGTAACACTCATTAATGGGGTATGCAGTGAATGACTAACATTCCACACAACGTTATAACCAATAACACAAGAAAGAATAAAAACAGTAAAGTGAGATAAAAAGTCACTTGGGGCAACACTGGCAAGCCATGCAAATAATACCGCGCCAACAACCATAGCAATATGTTTTTTATGGGAAGGCTTATCGGGTTCAGCGTTTTCAACCTCAACCGCTTTTACCGGCGTTGGTTTAACTGCTGGTGCAGCGCTCACTTGAATAGGTGGTGGCGGAAAAGTTATTTCACCGGCTTTAACAACAGTCATGTTGCGTGTTACGACATCGTCAAAATCGAGAACAAATTCACCATTTTTTTCTTTAGTAAGTAGTTTAGCTAAATTGACTAAATTATTAGCATAAAGCTGAGAGGCTTGATTAGGCAAACGAGAAACCAAATCGGTATAACCGATAATTTTTACACCGTTTACGTTATTAACTTTACCTGCAATGGTCAGTTCACAATTACCACCACCTGCTGCGGCTAAATCAACAATAACACTGCCTGCTTTCATTGAGTTAACCATGGCTTCAGTAATTAATTTTGGTGCTGGTTTTCCTGGGATCATTGCGGTGGTGATAATAATATCAACCTCTTGAGCTTGTGCAGCAAACAACGCCATTTCAGCATCAATAAAGGCTTTGCTCATTTCTTTCGCATAGCCATCGCCAGATCCAGTATCTTCTGGCTCTTGGTAATCAAGCTCTAAAAATTCTGCACCCATACTTTCAATTTGTTCTTTCACTTCAGGGCGAGTGTCAAAAGCGCGAACAATAGCGCCTAAACTACCAGCAGTGCCAAGTGCGGCTAACCCTGCTACACCCGCACCAATAATCATTACTTTAGCCGGATCAACTTTACCCGCAGCGGTTATTTGCCCCGTTAAAAATCGACCAAATTGATGGGTTGCTTCAATAACCGCACGGTAACCTGCAATATTGGCCATTGCACTTAACGCATCCATCGATTGCGAACGTGTCATGCGTGGCACCATATCCATCGCCAATGTGGTAATAGCTTTTGTTTTTAATGCTTCGAGTAATTCAGATGATTGGGCTGGTGATATAAAACTCACCAAAGTGGCGTTATCTTTTAAAAGTTCTACTTCATCAAGTGTTGGCGCATTTACTTTAAAAACAATATCAGCTTGCCAACAATTTTTTTTGGTAACAACCGCAGCACCACTGGCAATAAAGTCATCATCAGTAAAACTTGCCTTTGTACCGGCGCCTTTTTGAACCTGAACACTAAAGCCAAGTTTAATTAATGCACTTACAGATGATGGTGAGGCAGAAACACGGTTTTCACCGTTAAGAGATTCTTTAACAATTCCTATGAGCATAAGCCACCCTATTTTTATCAAATTTTCTTATTTGGATTAATGTTTTACCACTAATTGAAGAAAATTCATACAGAGTTTTATTCTCGAATAAGTATTTTTGCTATTCAACTGGTGAATATTAATAATTATTTTCGACGAGTAACCGACCATGTTTCAAAAAATGCAGCACTGATCACTAACAAGCCGCCAATAATAACCATAGGATTAGGACGTTCAACCAATAAAATAAAAGCAAAAACACTCCCGTATAAAGGTTGTAAACAAGAAATTAAACCCGCCGTTGTTGCTGATAAGTGCCGTAAACTAGCAGCAAATAATGAGTGCGGTAAAGCGGTAAAAACAACACCGACTAAAATGATTAACCACCAATCTTGTTCACTTACTTGTGAAGGAGGCACCTCAACAAACAAACATAACATTAAGCTAGCAACTAGTGTTTGATACATCATAGTTTGTGGGCCAGAATATTGGCTAAAATAGGTTTTATGAAGAATGTTACGCAGTGCAAAAAAGAAAGCTGAAACTATCCCAATAATTATGCCTATCGTTACTTGATTACCTAAGCTTGCTTCAGGAATAAGCAAATAAATACCTAACATCACAATTGATGCGCTGAGCATATCTTTTAATTTAGGACGTGTTTTTTTAAATAAGGGTTCTAAAAACACCGTGATCACCGGGTAGGTAAAAAAAGCGATAACACCCACGGTAACACCAGCCTTTTGCATCCCAGCAAAATAGGTGACCCAATGAATACCGACGACTACACCAAGAACAATAGCAACACCATAATCTTTGCGATTATTAAGCCTTATTGTTTTTTTAGACAGTATTAAAAGTGTAAATAATATAACTGAGGCAACGCCGGCACGATAAGCGGTAATATCTAACGCGGGTAAACCAATAAGCTTGGCAAACAATGCCGTGCCACCAAAAAGTAATACTGAAAGGTGTAAAAAAACTAGGCTTTGTTGTTCTGCTTTCATTGATGATCTTTTTAGGGTGGAAAGCTGTTTTAGTAAAAACAGCTAATAGTTTATTTATTCAAAAGGTGTAGCATCGCCTTCGCCAACACGGATGATTTCAGCATCACCTTCTGAAAAATCAATTACTGTGGTTGGGCTTTCACCTAAATAACCACCATTAATGATTAATTTCACACGACCATTTAATATATCTCGAATATGTTCAGGATCGTATTCAGCCATATCTTCACCCGGCATAATCAGGGTAGTAGACATAATTGGCTCTTTTAACTCTTCTAACAATGCTTGAGCAATATTATTTGCTGGTATGCGAATACCAATGGTTTTCTTCTTGTCGTTTAATAAACGCTTTGGAACTTCTTTAGTCCCTTTAAAAATAAAGGTGTAAGCGCCTGGAGTATTGTTTTTAAGCAACCGAAAGGCAATATTATCAATACGTGCGTATTCCGCTATTTCAGATAAATCACGGCACACTAAGGTGAAATTATGCTCTTTAGAAATATCTCGAATTTGACAAATACGCTCTAACGCTTTTTTATCACCAATATGGCAACCTAAAGCGTAGCCAGAATCAGTGGGATAAACAATAACACCACCTTGGCGAATAATATCTGTCGCTTGTTTCATTAGGCGGCCTTGTGGGTTATCTGGGTGAACGTAAAAAAATTGGCTCATGTTTAATTCCTTTAATGAGTCGATTATTATTATGATTAATCGACTGCAGTTTACCTGTTAAAGATAAAATAAGATCCTGACCTTCGTCAGGATGACGGTAATGATTATTTAATATAAATTTATCCGTGTCATGCTGAACTTGTTTCAGCACATTTTCTCGTCATGCTGAACTTGTTTCAGTATCTAAATTTTATCATTAGAAAACAACACTTAAAATATTTTACTGCCAAAGCGCCCACACGGGTTTTGCTTTTTCTGGCATACGCAAATTACGGCCTAAATCACTCCATCGACTGGGATAATGAAAGTCTGATCCCATTGATGCATGCAAATCATATTCTAAACAATAGTTTAGCATTATTTCGCGCTGCTGTGGTGCCATTTGTGGTAAAACAATTTCTAAAGCATCACCACCATCAGCTTTAAATTGAACAATTAAACGGCGTAACCATTTAGCTGATAGATCATAACGAATAGGATGCGCCATTACCGCACTTCCGCCCGCTTGATGAATTACTTTTACGGCCTCTTCAATACTACACCAATTAGGTTTTACGTAAGCACGCTGGCCTTTGCCAATGTATTTATCAAAGGCTTTTTGCATGGTGGCAACGTCGCCTTGTTGATGTAAAACTTTAGCAAAATGTGCACGTGTAATGGAACCTTCCCCAGCCATTGCTTTCGCTTTGTCATAAATGCCATCAAAACCGCATTTAGCCAATTTTACACCCATTAAGCTTGCTCGTTGTTCACGTAAACTTTGCTGATTTTCAATTAAATCAATTAGCGCTTGGTTGTTTGGGTCAATATTCAAACCAACAATATGAATTTCAAAACCTTGCCATTCGGTTGAAATTTCGATGCCGTTAATTAATTTAAGTGGAAGATTTTTATCTTTGATATAACGTTGAGCACTATCTAAACCCGCCGTTGTGTCGTGATCTGTTATCGCTAACACATCAAGTTGAAAGTTAACCGCCCTATCTATAAGCTCTTGTGGCGTACTACCACCGTCAGAACTAGAAGTATGACTATGTAAATCAATGCGACAATGCTCGCCACTATCGGGATCACTAAAGGTGAAATTCTTTAAATCAGCGGTTGACACAGCGGTCATAATATTGTCTTCTATAGGGGTTAAAAAAACGCTCGTTATTAGCGTTTACTTATCAAGCGTATTTAATTTTACTGATATTAAAGAAAAGAAGATAGCAATAATGGTACAAACACAAAAATCACTCACAAATTGGTGGTGGCATAACTCAAACTAAGTGGGTTGTGATATTTGTTTGTACGCATAAGTAAAATAATATGTAGAACAGAATTTTGAGAACCCGCTTAGCAATAAGCGGGTTTTTGCGTTTAAGGGTTAATGATTTTAGTCGCTTACCCTAGTTTAGTCGCTTAACCAACAAGATACTGAAACAAGTTCAGCATGACGATATTAGTGAAGTTCATTATGGCGATGTTAGTGAAGTTCAGCATGACGGTTATAGTGAGTTCAATCGGCAATTTACCGTCATCCTGACGAAGGTCAGGATATAAAACGACTTTAACTATTTTAGAAATATACAAAAACAAAGAAAGAGAAAACAATGAACAAAACAAAAACATGGTTTATTTGGTGGCTATTGCCTATTTACGCTGGATGACGACCCACTAATTAAATAACTTTAGGTATTAAAATGAATAAACCAAATGTAAGCCCCACTCAAGATCAGTGTTTGGGCTATGTACAAACCATAACAGCCAACGCTCCGTATCAAAATGATCCATTGCGTGTTTACCAAATATTATGTCAGCAACGTAGCAATAACCTGCTACTTGAATCGGCAGAAATAGATAAAAAGCATCTGCTAAAAAGTTTATTACTTGTTGATGCAGCGCTTAAAATTGTTTGCAACGGTAATACGGTTACTTTTACTGCGCTTTCTTCAAATGGTGAAAACGCACTAGAATTTGCCAAACAGCAGTTAACCAAGCAAGCAACACTTCAAAGCAGTGATAAACAGCTTATCGCTATTTTTCCAGAAACTAACCATGATATTGACGAAAATAGCCGCTTAAAAGCCACTAATTCATTTCAAGCATTACGTCTATTTAATCAATTAAATAATAGTGACCAACATCCCTTTTCAGTATTTTTAGGCGGCGCGTTTGCTTTTGACATGATGTCGGTTAGCGAACAATTACCGCACGTACCTGACGGTGAAAACACTTGTCCTGACTTTGTTTATTATTTAGCTGAAACGTTAGTGGTTATTGATCATGAAAAACAATGCAGCGAAATTATCGGCAATAGTTTTTCATTGAGTCAAAATTCATCCTGTTCAATCGATCTTCAACAGCGCATTCATGAAATAAAGCAGTTACTGGGCACAACCATTAATGCTAATGAACAATCCATAACACCGCTAAATAACACAGTTGTCGATGCTAAAGCAGAAGTTACGGTTGATATTTCTGATGAACAATATTGCGCCATAGTAGAGCAGTTAAAAGAAAATATTCGCGCTGGTGATATTTTTCAAGTAGTACCTTCGCGCACATTTAGTTTAGCTTGCGCCGATACGATTGCGGCTTATCAAGCATTAAAATTAAGTAATCCTAGCCCTTACATGTTTTATTTGAACGACAGTGATTTTTGCATGTTTGGTGCTTCACCTGAATCTGCGATTAAATATCAACAACATACCGAGCAAGGTGATCGCCAAGTAGAAATTTACCCGATTGCTGGCACACGCCCTCGAGGCTTTAACGCTGACGGTAGTTTTTCACCCGATTTAGACTCACGCATCGAGCTTGATTTACGCCTTGATAAAAAAGAACTGGCCGAACACATTATGCTGGTTGATTTAGCGCGTAATGATATCGCTCGTGTTTCAAAAGCGGGTACGCGCCATGTGGCTGATTTGCTCAAAGTTGACCGCTACTCGCATGTTATGCATTTAGTGTCGCGTGTTTGTGGCACATTATCTGATGATTTAGACGCCCTGCACGCTTATCAAGCTTGTATGAATATGGGCACTTTATCGGGTGCGCCGAAAGTTAAAGCCACAGAGCTTATTCGCAAAGTTGAAGGCAAGCGACGCGGCAGTTACGGCGGCGCGGTGGGTTATATTACTGGCACAGGTGAAATGGATACCTGTATTGTTATTCGCAGCGCTTTTGTAAAAGATGGAATTGCCCAAGTTCAAGCAGGCGCTGGTGTGGTTTACGACTCAAACCCACAAGCTGAAGCGAATGAAACTCGCCAAAAAGCACAAGCGGTTATTTCAGCTATACAAGCTTCATCTAATTCAACGCACAATAGCGAAAATAATAGTACAAGCAAGGAGCAAAACTAATGGCACAACAAATCCCCCAACAAAATACGCAATTATTTATGCTCGATAACTTAGACTCATTTACCTACAACTTAGTGGATGAATTTAAAGTATCTGGCTTTGAGCCTATTATTTATCGCAACACGATAAGTGCCGATTTTATTTTTGAAAAAATGCAACATGCGGCCCAAACCAATCACGTTATTTTAGTGTTATCACCAGGCCCTGGTGAGCCTAAAAATGCAGGCTGTTTGATGGCGCTGATAAAAAAATGTGCAGGGGTTTTCCCCATGCTTGGCATTTGTTTAGGCCATCAAGCACTAATTGAATATTACGGCGGTAAAGTGGTTCGTGCTGACGAAATTGTTCATGGTAAAGCGTCTAATATTGACCACTGCGGCATTGGCGCATTTGAAAATATCAGCAATCCACTGCCGGTCGCCCGTTATCACTCGTTAGTTGGCACTAACATTCCTGATGAATTAACGGTAACCGCTAGCTTTAACAATACTAATGAAAAACAAAGCAATATGGTTATGGCAATCGAACATACAACACAAGCCATTATTGGGATGCAATTTCATCCTGAATCTATTTTAACAACGTATGGCAGCACACTACTTGCTCAAAGCGTTACTCATTTACAGCAGCTCTCATCTGAGCATTTATTATCAAAGCAATCATCAAAGCAATTTTCATCAGAGCATCTTCAAGGAGCACAACATGACTAAATCACCATCAGTATTAGAACTACTCGTTGAAGGTAAATCTTTATCACAATCACAAGCTGAACAGTTTTTTAAACAAGTGATCAATGGTGAAATTGCTCCTGAATTATTAGCTGCGGTATTAACCGCTTTAAAAATAAAAGGTGAAAGCCCAAGTGAAATAGCAGGCGCGGCAATTGCAATAAGAGCTGGCGCAACGGCTTTTCCGCCACAATTAACAGACGTAGCTGATTGCGTTGGCACAGGTGGCGATGGTGCAAACACCATTAACATATCAACCACCGCTGCTATTTTAGCTGCCGCGTGTGGTTTAAAAATGGCTAAACATGGTAATCGCAGTGTTTCAAGTATGTCTGGTTCTGCCGACTTGTTAGAAGCATTTGGTGTCAATTTAGCCATGTCACCTGCCACCGCAAGCAAATGTATAGAACAAGCTAATATCTGCTTTTTATTTGCCCCTGCCTACCATGCAGGTTTTAAACATGCAGCCCCCGTGCGTAAAGCATTAGGTATTCGTACTTTATTTAATATTTTAGGCCCCTTGGTAAACCCTGCGCATCCAAAAACTATGTTGTTAGGTGTTTATACGCCTGAATTAATCAATACCATTGCACAAACGCTGTTACTAACGGGCGTTGAACGCGCATGGGTGGTTCATGGCAGCGGTTTAGATGAAATAGCTCTGCATGGACAAACTCAAGTCACTGAAATTTGTGATGGTAAATTAATTGAAAAAACAATAAGCCCTGCCGATTTTGGTTTAGAAAGCTATTCACTTGAGGCGATTAAAGGCGGCACACCACAAGAAAACGCCAACATTATTAAAGCCATTTTATCGGGTAATGGTGAACCAGCACATAATGCCGCGGTGATCATAAACTGCGCCGCGCTGCTTTATTTACACAATAAAGCCGATAATTTAAAAGCTGCAGCGCAACTTGCCCGTGACGTATTAGCCTCAGGCAGCGCATTAACCACTTTAGAAAAATTAGTGAGTGTTTCACAAGAGCAGCCAGTTCAAGAAAAAAGTGCACAAGAGATCAATAGAAAATGAGTAATATTTTAGAAAAAATAGTATCTGATAAACGACTTGAAATTGCAGCGTTAAAACAAAGCTTTCCACTTGAGCGTTTTATTGACGAACTAACGCCAAGTAAAAAAGATATGTACGCGGCACTCACCCGCACAAAAGAAAAACCTTATGCTGGTTTTATTTTAGAATGCAAAAAAGCCTCACCATCAAAAGGATTAATTCGACCTGATTTTGATGTGAAAAACATTTGCCAAATTTATGATAAATACGCGGCGGCCATTTCAGTATTAACCGATGAAAAATACTTTCAAGGCACTTACGAATACCTAAAAATAGTTACCGATACCGTTAAATGCCCAGTATTAAACAAAGACTTTTTTGTCGATGTTTATCAGGTTTACTTAGCGCGCTATTATGGTGCTGATGCCATTTTATTAATGTTGAGTGTATTATCAGATGATGAATATACTGAACTTGCTACTGTTGCTCAGCAATATAATTTAGCGGTATTAACTGAAGTATCGAATGAAGAAGAACGCGATCGCGCTATTAAATTGAACGCAAAAATGATCGGGATTAACAACCGTAACTTACGTGATTTATCAACCGATATTAGCCGCACATTTGAATTTGCACCCACATTACCTGACGATCGTATTTTAATTTCAGAATCAGGTATTTACACCAATGATCAAGTGCGTGAATTAGCGCCTGCCGTGAGCGGCTTTTTAGTCGGTAGTTCTGTGATGGCTGAAGACGATATTAATCTTGCCTGTCGCAAACTTATTTACGGTAACAACAAGGTTTGCGGTTTAACTAAAGCAGAATATGCCCAAGCGGCGGTTAAAGCTGGTGCGCAATTTGGTGGTTTAATTTTTGCCGAAAAATCACCACGCGTTGTCACAAAAGAGCAAGCACAAACCATTGTAGAACAAGTATCAAGCCTTAATTATGTTGGCGTCTTTGTTAATCATAAACGTACTGACATTGTTGATTTAGTTAAATCATTAAATTTATTTGCAGTGCAATTACATGGTGATGAAGACCAAGCTTATATTGATAATTTACGTGAACAATTCACAGAAGCAAATATCAAAAATTGCCAAATCTGGAAAGCTATTGCCGTTGACCAACAATTAACTGAATTTAACGTAAAAGCCGATCACTACGTGCTTGATGGTAAAAATGCCGGCAGTGGCCAAGCTTTTAACTGGCGAAGCTTAGATGAAGCAACACAATCTTTAACAAAGTGTTTTTTAGCGGGTGGTTTAAATCAAGACAACCTAAATCGAGCACTACAACAATTAACAGAACACGAATTATTTGGTTTAGATCTCAACTCTGGTGTTGAATCTAGCCCTGGTATTAAAAGTAGCGACAAACTCAATACTGTTTTCGCACAAATACGGAATTATTAATCATGACAATTTCTAAAGAATTAGACACTAAAGAGCTAGACCCTAAGAAACAAACAGCAAAAACAACACTCCCCGCTTATTTCGGTGAATTTGGCGGCATGTATGTGGGCGAATTATTAGTGCCCGCCTTAGAACAATTAGAACAAGCTTTTATCGAATCGCAAACCGATGAAGCGTTTTTAACCGAGTTTAATAATTTACTGACTAAATATGCAGGTCGCCCTACACCACTAACCTGTTGTCGTAATATTGTTAAAAATCCACTCGCTAAAATTTATTTAAAGCGTGAAGATTTATTGCACGGTGGCGCGCATAAAACTAATCAAGTATTAGGGCAAGCGTTATTGGCAAAACGTATGGGGAAAACTGAAATAATTGCCGAAACAGGCGCAGGTCAACATGGTGTTGCTACGGCAATCGCCTGCTCATTATTGGGTTTGAAATGTAAAGTCTATATGGGCGCAGTCGATTGTGCGCGCCAACAACCTAATGTATTTAGAATGGAGCTGATGGGCGCAGAAGTTATTCCTGTTACCGCAGGTTCTGGCACACTTAAAGATGCTGTAAATGAAGCACTACGAGATTGGTCTGGAAATTATGAAAAAGCGCATTATTTATTAGGCACCGCGGCAGGCCCGCACCCTTTCCCAACGATTGTACGTGAATTTCAAAAAATGATCGGTGAAGAAGCCAGAGCACAATTTCTTGAAGAAGAAGGTCGCTTACCCGATTATGTTATCGCTGCCGTGGGCGGTGGTTCTAATGCTATTGGCATGTTTAACGATTTTATTAAAGATGAAGGCGTTAAATTAATTGGCGTTGAAGCGGGAGGCAAAGGTATTGACACCGACCAACATGGTGCCACTTTAGTTGCTGGCACAAAAGGCATGTTACACGGTAATTATACTTACATAATGCAAGATAATTTTGGTCAAATTCAAGAATCGTACTCCGTTTCTGCAGGTTTAGACTACCCAGCCGTTGGCCCTCAGCACGCTTATTTAAAAGATACAGGCCGCGCACAATATGTACCTATTAATGATGATGAAGCGTTGGCAGCTTTTCAAGCATTGGCTAAAAATGAAGGAATTATTCCTGCATTAGAATCGTCGCACGCACTTGCCCAAGCGTTAAAAATGGCCGAAACAGCCACCGAAGAAACCATATATTTAGTAAATTTATCAGGCCGTGGTGACAAAGACTTAGCGCACGTAAACGCCCTACTTTGTCCTGAAGATATCAGCTCAGATCCTGATAATGCGCCACGCGTTAAACACCGAGGAGAAGCATAATGAGCCAAGCAAGTCAAAATCAACAAATACAAGTAGGCGCTCGTTATCAACAGGCGTTTGCTAAATTAGCCGAAAAGAAACAAGGGGCGTTTATTCCCTTTGTAACTATTGGCGACCCGAATGCTGAACTGTCATTTGAAATAATTAAAACCTTAATTGATGCGGGTGCAGATGCTCTTGAATTAGGCATTCCATTTTCTGATCCAAGTGCAGACGGTGTAACCATTCAAATGGCAGCGTTGCGGGCATTAAAATCAGGTGTTAATCCTAATGTATGTATTGATATTTTAGCGAAAGTACGCGCCTATGCGCCAAATATTCCTATTGGTTTATTACTTTATGGCAACTTAGTGTTTGCTCGTGGTATTGATAAATTTTATGCCGATATGGCTGCGGTGGGTGTAGATTCAGTATTAATTGCTGATTTACCGATGCGAGAAAGTAAACCATTTAGAGAAGCCGCATTAAAACATGGCGTTGCGCCTATTTTTATTGCCCCACCAAATGCTAGCGATGAAACTTTACGTAATGTTGCCGAGCATGGTCTTGGTTATACTTATGTATTGAGTCGTGCAGGTGTAACTGGCGCAGAAACTAGTGCTGAAATGCCAGCAACACATTTACTTGATACTTTAACAGAATATAACGCAGCGCCTTGCGTACTTGGTTTTGGTATTTCGCAACCTGTTCAAGTAAAAGAAGCAATATCTGCAGGAGCGGCAGGCGCAATTAGTGGCTCAGCCGTTGTTAAAATTATTGAGAATAATTTGGCTGATGGGCAGAAAATGTTGACTGATTTAGCTGATTTTGTCAAAAGTATGAAAGCAGCAACGGTATAATTTTAGTTTTAGTTATAGCAAAAATTGAAAAGCGCGGTATTTAACCGCGCTAATTTTTATACCAATCACACAAACGGGTGTTAGTGTAAAACCATCTCGCTTATATGGATATTATCTAACTGGATTTTCAGTAGTTGTGCTGCGGGATCTTGCGGGCATTGTTCAACAAAATAACGATAATCATCATAAGCTACTTTAAAACAATCAAGTTGATGCAATAAAAAACCGCGATCGCGCCGCTCAATGGGATCATTTGGTTTCATTGCTAACAGCACATCAACACAACGTAATGCTGGCTGAAATTGCTTGTTGGCAATTAATGCATTTTTTAAGCTAATTAAGTAATTGCGCAATAATACTTTAGTACTTTCACTTTCAAGAGAAATACTTTCTGGATCACCTTCGATATCGGTCATCTTCTCATAAAGTGTCGACCAATCAAGTGCTTCGCCAGTAACTGGTTCAAAGATCACTGCATAATCATGATCACAAACAAGTCGTATCATTAAAATTTCGGGGATAAACACTACATCACATTGCAAACCACAACGCAGCGCGAGTTGTTGGATCAAAATCACTTTTAAGGCAGGTGCGATTTGGCGTTGTGCAATAGATTTCGACAACAAAAAGGTGTCAATATTCCACTGAGTTTGTTTTTCATCTACCAACAAAAGATCAATAAAAACACAATCAAGAAATCGCTCTATTTGTTGTAAAGCATGTTCTTGCTCATTTTCAATAAAACTCTCGAGATCTGAATTTATATCTACGTTTATTTCTTGAACAATTTCAAGAGCACCTTGTTCACTAATTGGCTCACTAATGGCCAACTGACATTGGGTTACCAATTGCTCAAACTGATCAGTTAAAATGGGTTTTTGCTCAAAAATATATTCTTCTAAAAGCAGTAGCGCTTTTAACGGGTCAACGTTATCGGTAGATATTTCAGATAATAATAATGGATTCATAAACAGCTAAATTAAAGTGACAACATTAAGAATTTATAAAAGCGGGGAAATGAATAAACCACTTAAAACTTTTCGCTATTTTAGCTAAAAATTCCCCAACAAAATACAGTAATCATTATTTATTTAGGTTTGTGACGTTTATAACCGTTATTATTGCTGTTTGTTGTTTTGTTTTTTTATACTTTGTGCTTGATTTTTGATTTTTGATTAACTTAATTTTTCACTTTCACAAAAAATTTCAACTAAAATCTACACTCATTGTTGTTCAAATAGTATAGGTTTAGTCACTCGAGTTATTTAGCACCGCTAAAATTTCATCTACCTTTCGAGTAAAGATGGACAACTGAGGTGTTATTGATATTTTATCAACTTCCCCACGCAATCTCTTGATTTTATCAGCCATTAAATACAAATCTCCAAGCTTGTTTTCTAACTGATTGAACGACAAATTTGATAAACTCTTTTGTTTTTTAGCGGTATTTAACCATAAACAACAGTGGGATTGATTAAAATTAGTATTTGGCCACTGAGTATTATCAAACATTTCCAGTTTAAAGGTTTTAATTAACTCACTCCGCCAATATTCAATACCAAAAAGCATCTCTAGTATGAAATTATTTTCACACTTTTCTATTTTTTTATTCAATTCAACCCATGATTCACATGGTTGGTATTGCACAAACCATTGTTCAAAGTTAGTTACCGACATTGGCTTAGCAATCGCATAACCTTGTGCATGTTCAACTCCCATTAATAACAATAACTTACCATGTTCTATCGTTTCAACGCCTTCAGCAATAACAGCACAATCAAACACTTCTGAGAATTTTAAAATGCCGTCAACAATATAATAATCATCAATATCGTTGAGGCAATTAAAAATAAAAGATTGGTCAATTTTTAATTCGTTTACTGCTAACCGTCGTAAATGAGTTAAGCTTGAATAGCCCGTACCAAAGTCGTCAAGTGCTACCTCAATATTAAGTATATTTCGACATTGATGTATCACTTCTACTATTTTATTTAAATCACCTAATGCACTACTTTCTAAAACCTCTATTTGAAAATTATGGGTATTTAACGGTGGGTATAGCGATAAATAATTTTTAAGTTCGTCGATAAAATTAGCTTGTAAAAGTAAAGCGGATGACACATTGACACTTAATTTGAAGTTTTTATGGTCTTTTTGCCATAAAGTAAGTTGTTGTAAACCTTGTTTTATAACCCAAAAGCCGACTGTAATTTCTAACGGCGTGTTTTCCAAAATCGGTAAAAACAATGCGGGGGCTAAAACACCTTTGCTCGGATGTTGCCAACGAATTAACGACTCTGCGCCAATAACTTTACCTGTTTTCAAATTTACTTTGGGCTGATAATAAAGCAAAAATTGTGACTCAGTAAAAGCTTGGGTTAACTCATTTAATTTACCGTGGCTTGCTCGTTTATCTTCTTCCTTAGTTATATCGTAAAAAGAAATACCATTTTTACCTTTCATTTTGGTTTGATACATCGCATGATTGGCGTGTCGGATTAACGTATCTAAATCTTGAGCATCATTAGGGTACATGGTAACGCCAATAGAAGTGGAAATATGGCAAATAGCATGTTGACAGTTAAATGGCTCGGCAACACAATTTTTAATGCGTTGCAATATATCTAGGCAAT
>Ga0316204_10000233_pt1 | contig 228710 bp, 208 predicted proteins | sample 6monrhotite_MG_2_FD_205661 | JGI IMG/M metagenome (GOLD analysis project Ga0316204, IMG submission 205661) | Microbial mat bacterial communities from mineral coupon in-situ incubated in ocean water Damariscotta River, Maine, United States -... | ecosystem: Environmental > Aquatic > Marine >... | reverse complement strand
AGGCCGTGCGCGGGCTGCGCTCGAACAGGTCTTGATTATTGCCATAGCCCAAGTTGCACAAGAAATTGGCTTTGACATTGGTGCCGGGAAAAAATTCAGCGGTCACGGCGTCTTGATCAAAACCCGACATGGGTCCGCAATCTAGGCCCAGCGCGCGCGCCGCAATCATCAGATACGCGCCTTGCAAGACGGTGTTGCGGATCGACGTCTCTAAGATCAGCGCGTCATTGCCTTCAAACCACGCTTTGGCGTCGGTGTGGGGAAACAATTCGGGCAGGTGTTGGTAAAAATCCAGGTCGTGACCGATAATGGCGGTCACCGGGGCCGCCATCGTTTTGTCAACATTACCGTCCATAAGGTGAGGCTTGAGCCGGGCTCGGCCGTCGTCGGTGGAAACAAAAACGATGCGTGCGGGCAGGCAATTGGCGCTGGTGGGACCCATTTTAGCCAAGTCCCACAGCGCGTGCAGGGTCTCAAGGCGAACCGGGCGACCTTGCCAGCCGTTTTGGGTGCGGGCGTTGCGAAACAACTGGTCCAGTGCGGCGTCGTCGAGCGTATTCATATGAGAAACTCCTGGATTCGTAGGGGTGTAGTGATGGAAATCACTTGTACTTTGCCCTTAAATGGAAACAATATCGCCAATGATACACTTGAATGGTCAAGATGTGGGGACGCCATGATCATATCGCGAGCCGTGAATGCATTTTTTGTCACTGCCCTTGTTGGGTTGGTGATGTTTGGTGCGCTCGGCGGTCGTCCGGCCCGGGCCGATGACGGCGCCGCCATTATTATGTATCACCGCTTCGGGGAAAACGATTTTCCCTCCACCAATGTGCGCCTGGAACAACTTGAAGCCCACATCAAGGAATTAACCACGGGCGGCTACACCGTTATGGCGGTGCCGGAAATCGTGCGCCGCCTTAGGGCCGGTGAGACGTTTGATGAAAAGACCGTGGGCATCACCATCGACGATGCCTATCTGTCGGTGCTTACCGAGGCCTGGCCCCGGTTCAAACGCGCCGGCTTTCCGTTCACCGTGTTTGTCGCCACCGACCCGGTGGATAAAAACTATTCCCGTTATATGTCGTGGGCGCAGTTGAAAGAGTTGGCGGCCTCTCCGCTGGTCAGCATTGGCAGCCAGACCGCCGCACACCTGCACATGATCGACACCACGCCGGAACGTAACGCCGCCGACTTGGAAAAGGCTCAAGCGCGCTTTCAAGACCAGCTTGGTTTTAAGCCGGACCTCATTGCCTACCCCTATGGTGAATTTGACGGTGCGGCAATCGCCACCGTGAAAGAGGCCGGGTTCATCGCCGGCTTTGGTCAGCATTCAGGGGCGTTTGGACCCGGCGATGACATATTTCGTTTGCCGCGGTTTGCCATGAACGAAAACTACGGCGATGTGGCACGGCTCAAAACGGCGGCCAGCGCGCTGCCCATTCCGGTGAGCGATTTTGATCCCGCCGATACGGTGGTGGCGCCGGACAACAATCCGCCGCTGATCGGTTTTACGCTGCCGGACTCGATGCCCCGCGCAGACGAAATCAACTGCTTTTCCAATCATGAAGGCAAATTGCTGGTCGAACACTTAGGTCCCCGCATCGAGGTGCGCATGACCCGTAAGCTGCCCCAGGGGCGCACGCGGATGAACTGCACCATGCCCAGCGGCCCCGCCGGAGAGGTCCGCTTTCGCTGGCTGGGAAAATTGTTTTACGTCAAGTAAATCGGACACCCCGCACACGCAAAAGGCCCGCACCTTTTAAGCTTGTGCCCTCTTACACAAACGCCAAAAACATCCGCTTATCACGGAGAAGCGTACATGAACCACCGGCACTGATTCCGTCCGCTAATAGCGGACGTAATTCGGCTACCTCTAAAAGGTCCGCTAATAGTGGTGACCTCAACCGGTCATTGCGTTCGGAAGTGAGCACTCCATTGCACTTACTGTTTTGATGACATCTCCGCGAGTTTAGCAACGGTTCTCATGTTTCGCCCTGTGCCGGTCTTGGCAGCCGGGATTTTTAGTTTGGTCTTCGCCATGCCGCTTGTGTAGTAAACATAAATCTCGCGTACTCCGAGACGCATCTCTTCATCCTTTGTGCCAACGGCATGATCCAAGGCGTCGGATGGCGGAGGTTCATCTAGGAAGATTGCGACTGTACGGTTGGGTGCTGCACTCGGAAACGGGCAGGCCTTCATGACGGTTTCCATTTCAGCTGCCGTGCGCACGATAACGTCAATTGGATTCCCCGCATAGGCAAGAAGGCGTGCCTCAAGTTCAGATTTCACTTTTGCTGGAGAGGTTTCGCTTTCAAAAACAACGTTGCCACTGGTGATGTAGGTTTGAACGCTAGCAAATCCGGCATCGTTGCACATTGCTTTTAAATCAGCCATGGGGAGTTTGCCGGTTCCCCCAACGTTTACAGCGCGTATCAGTGCTACATATCTTTGCATGCTAAAACCGTATCATTTCTACCGCAATCTGGAACAATCTAGACTGTCACTAAAGGCCCGACTTGGGTTAGATCAGCGGTTTGTTGGCACCGCTCAGGCGGGCGCTGTCCAGCAGGTCTAAATCATTACCCGAAATGATGGCGCGCAGTTCCGCCACGTAAGCGCCGCCGCGCTCTGAATAGCTGGTTAAAGCCCCGGCCAGGTGCATGCCGTCGATGGTGCGGCCCTCGGCGCGCATGGTGGCGCGCATGGCCCGGTAGTCCCGATAGGCGCGGTGCTTGTTTAAGTTGACCGCATAGCTCAGCACCGATTCATAGAGGCTGGAAAAGGCGCGGACCCGGTGGGTCTTGCCCGTGGCGCGTTCAGACGGAACGATACCCTCGTGTTTGTCGGTAAAGGTCCACTCGCCGAACATGGCGTTGCCTTCGCGCACGAACCTGGACGTACCCCAAGCGCTTTCGCTGGCGGCCTGGGCCAGGGCCAAGGACGGCGGCACCACGTCGTGGCGGTTCAACAGGGCATCGATATTGTTGCGCGGCGTGCCGTAGCGCGCCGCCATCACGGCCAACCACAAACGGTCCACCGCCCTTAAAGGGGTGCCAGTTTTCTGGCTTGCGGACAGGGACCGCATGCGTGTGCGGTCCTCAAGAATTTGTTCGTTCACTTGCAGCACCAATGGCAGCACGCTCTTGAAAAAAACCGCTTTGCGTTGGTCAATTTCGCGGATGCGCGCAAGGTCGCCCGGCAGGCTGACCAGGGCTATGCGCGGGACGTCGCTGCGGCCTTGAAAGACGGCATCCAAGTCGTAATTGAGCGCCGCGTGGATGCGGCTTGCGCCGACAACGGGGCCGGATGCGGTGTCAAAATCTTGTAAATCGGCACCCGCCTGGGCTTCGTGCGCCAAGATGTTGGCGCTGGCTGGGCGCTGACCCAGCTGGTGCGGCGTGAAGTCTTGTTGGGGAAAGCTTGCGTTCGCAACGGAGACACCACTCGGCGTGGGCATCATCAACGCTGCGCTGAACAATACGGACACCATAGTTCCGGTGGCGGCAAGGGACGTCCAATGAAAAGTTTTCATGGCGATTAAGCTACTTTCTTCGTTTCGATCCAGCACGCCGCCTTGATCCGTCAAGTTGGCGCTTGATAAGGTCGGAAACCATTGTCTGGGCATATTAAGATGCTCTGTGACTTTGGCTTTAATCCCTGTCTGGTTCGTCTTTTATCCTAAGACGTAACACCGACCGATACGTGTTCACTTAAATGTGTATGCGACCTTCTTCTGAAGCCCGCACGCAGAACATTTATCCCGCTTGTATGGGATATTTTTGCCGTTTTCCAGCATATTTTTTCCACATGATCCAAGTCTCTGAAGCCGTTGTGAAAATTAACTTCGCCCCTACCCGATGAGGGTAGGGGCGAAGTTAAAAAGATGTTTTTTTCGGAGATTCGCAAGGGTGCGAAGAGTAGGCCTTTGAGGGCTTAATTGACCGCGCGTACTTCTTGAACTTCGGGAATGTAGTGGCGCATCATGTTTTCGATGCCGTTTTTCAGCGTCGCCGTGGAGCTGGGACAGCCCGCACATGCGCCTTGCATGTGCAGGAAGACAATGCCGTCTTCGAACGAGCGGAACACGATGTCGCCACCGTCTTGGGCCACCGCGGGGCGTACCCGGGTTTCCAAAAGTTCCTTAATCTTCGTGACAATTTCGGAATCGTCTTCGCTGCTGGCGGTTTCAGTGGCGGGGTTCATCACCGGCTGGCCTTGGGTGAAGTGATCCATAACGGCGGCCAAAATGCGCGGCTTCACCACGTCCCAATCGGTGCCATCGCCTTTAGTTACGGTGACAAAGTCGGAGCCTAAGAAAATGCCGTCGACGCCGTCGATTTCAAACAGCCGCACCGCCAGCGGCGAGGCGGTTGCGCCGTCCACGTCGGTGAAGTTCGCGGTGCCAGCGGAGCCCATAACCTCGGCACCGGGCAAAAATTTCAAAGTCGCCGGATTCGGCGTCGCTTCGGTCTGAATAAACATGTCGGGTCCTCGTTAAATGGTGGGGTTGACCGGAATATGGGGATTTAGAGGTTGAGAATCAAGCCTTCAAAAACCCAACCGTTTCTTTGATTTCGGCCAAAATGGGTTCGGCCAGGGCGCGGGCGCGTTCGGCGCCGTCGCGCAGCACGTGGTCCACGGCTTCTGGGTCAGCCACTAGACGGCGCATTTCGTCTTGGATGGGGCCAAGTTTCGCCACCGCCAAATCGGCTAGGTGCTGCTTAAAGGTGCCAAAGCCTTCGCCCGCGAATTTGGTGCAGGCTTCGTCTAAGGTGCAATCGGAAAGGGTCGCGTAAATGCCCAGCAGGTTTTTCGCTTCCAGGCGGCCGTCTAGTCCTTCTGGCGTTTGGGGCAGGGGCTCGGCGTCGGTCTTGGCCTTGCGGATTTTCTTGGCGATGGTATCGGCGTCATCGGTCATGTTGATGCGCGACAGGTCCGACGGATCGGACTTCGACATCTTTTTGGATCCGTCTTTGAGGCTCATCACCCGCGTCGCGGTGCCGAAAATCAACGGCTCGGGTTGGGGGAAGAACCCTTCCACGTCCCAGTCGTTGTTGAACTTCGCGGCGATGTCGCGGGCCAGTTCCAGGTGCTGCTTTTGGTCCTCGCCCACCGGCACATGGGTGGCCTTGTACAGCAAGATATCGGCGGCCATCAGGTTGGGGTAGGCGTACAGCCCAACCGAAGCATTTTCCTTGTGCTTACCGGCCTTTTCCTTGAACTGGGTCATGCGATTGAGCCAGCCCATGCGCGCCACGCAGTTGAAAATCCACGCCAATTCGGCATGGCCCGGCACTTGGCTTTGATTGAAGATGATGTGCTTTTTGGGATCGATGCCGGACGCCAACATGGCGGCGCAGACTTCGCGGGTGGAAGTACGCAGCTCGACCGGGTCTTGAAATACCGTAATGGCGTGCATATCGACGACGCAAAATAGACACTCATAGTCGTTTTGCAAATTCACCCAGTTGCGCACCGCGCCCAGATAATTGCCAAGGTGGAGGTTGCCGGTGGGCTGAACGCCCGAAAAAATACGTGACATGTATGTGTCCCTTCCGTGTGGACCGGATGGCTGAAAAATCTTGCGCGGTTATGAACTGTTCGGGCGGGGGGGTCAAGATTTACGGGCCCGACATGAACCAATCTGGCGGAACCCACGTGTCCTTGATTTGAGCATTGGCCCATTTGCAAATTTCGATCAATGCCGGATGCAGTGCCCGCCCCTTGTCTGTCAGGATATATTCATATCTCGGAGGCCTACCTTGGTAGAGTTGTTTTATCGTTAGCCCATGCTCGACTAAATTTTTTAGGCGATCCGATAAAATATTTGTTGTGATGCCTTCTGGCGATTCAATAAATTCCCCGAATTTTTTTTTACCGGAAATCATGTCGCGAACGATGATGAGTGTCCATTTGTCGCCAATCAAATCAAGGGTCGAGGCGATGGGGCAATGGGAGCGGGGCACGAGATCAAACCTTACGTTTCTATTTTCTGGGGACAACATGACCATATGCCCGAAAATAGTGACTTGCAAATTGAAATGCTGTATGGGAAAGTCAAGTCACTTGTACAATACAAGTCACTTGACTCAAGGGGAGGAATAGCCGATGGATACGAAGGAATCCTTCACAGGCGGGTGCCATTGCCAAAGCGTAAGGTACACCGTACAAGGCACGCCGATGGTCGCGGGGCATTGCCACTGCAACAACTGCAAAAGCTTCGCCGGGGGCGGTCACGCTTCAATGTGTGCGGTAAGTGCGGATGGATTTAGCGCCACAGGCGAAGTGACGACGTACACGTATGTTGGTGATTCGGGCAATGCCATTCACCGGCACTTTTGTCCGCTTTGTAGCACGACGGCGTATATCTTGAATGAGGGCGCGCCGGGGATGGTTTTTTTAACGGCCGGGTCTATGGATGATATGGAGATATTTAAGCCACAGATGGTGGTGTATACGTCCCGCGCGCCATCCTGGGACCTCGTTGACGCCAGTCTTGAGCGCTTTCCTGAAATGGCGCCTATTCCGGGTGGCTAGGCATTATATTAAGCGGCACGTCTCAACGCCGCCTTAATTTCGCTGATCGTCGCCACGCCCAGCACCAGCGAGAACCCGGCGTAACTCACCATGCCGACGAACACGACCAGGGCTAGATTAGCCACTGTCTCCATCGTGCCGCCGCCCAGCCACCCGGCCAGGGCCGTAAACAGCGCCCAGTCCGTGGTCATCACCACCCCGGCCATGGCGGCGGTGGCCGACACCATCCGCCACAAGCGGCACAGCAAACGATCGTCAAAGTGAAACTGTTTGCGCCGGATCAAGATGCCCGCCAGCAACACGGCGTTGAGCCATTGGCTGACCACGGTCGCCACCGCCAAGCCCACATGCGCCAGCGGTCCCATCAGGGCTAAGGCAATGGCGATGTTTACCGCTACGCACAGGGCACCGATTTTAATCGGTGTGGACATATCCTCGCGTGCAAAATAGCCGGGCGACATGGCTTTGACCAACACGAACGCCGGAAGCCCGCACGCAAACACCATCAGCGCCATGGCCGTTTTATGGGTGGCCTCGGCGGAAAAGGCTCCGCGCTCAAATAAGGCACCGACCAGGGTTTCCGGCATCACAAACAGCGCCGCCGCGGCGGGCAGGGTCAGCAACAGGGCGAATTCCAAGGCGCGGTTTTGGCTGTTCAGGGCGGCGGCGGCATCGCCCGATTTAATTTGGCGTGATAATAGCGGTAACAACGCCGTACCCACCGCTACGCCGACAACGCCCAGCGGCAACTGCACCAAGCGATCGGCGTAAAACAAATACGAAATGGATCCAGACACCAAGGTAGACGCGATAATGGTGTCGATCAGTAAACTGATTTGATAAATGCCAGCCCCAACTGCCACCGGGGCGATGCGCTTAAGCAGCCGTTTGACGTCGGCGGTGAGGCGCGGAACGGTGAGGCGCGGCAACCACCCGGCGCGCGCCGTGTGCCACATCATCCACCCAACCTGAACCACGCCCGCACCCGCCACGCCCCAACTCAGCGCATGGGCGGGACTTGGCATAAGGGGGGTGAGGCCAAACACCGCCGAGATGAGGCAGATGTTCAACAAAATCGGCGACGCCGCTGCGGCCCAAAACTTGCCATGGGAATTCAAGATCCCCGCCAGCAGCGACACCAAGGATATGAAGATTAAATACGGAAACGTGATGCGCACCAACTCGACGGCAAGGGCGAACTTTTCCGGCTCGTCGATAAAACCGGGGGCGATGGCGGCCACCACCCACGGCATAAACAACTCGATCAAAATGGTAAACAGCAGCAACACCGCCAACAAGCCGCTTTGCGCCTGGGCGGCAAAGGTGCGCGCGTCATCCTCGCTGTCTGTTTCCAGCTTGCCGGCGAATATGGGGACGAAGGCTAAGTTAAACGCGCCCTCGGCAAACAGGCGGCGAAACAGGTTGGGCAGTTTGAAGGCGACGAAAAACACGTCGGCCATCCACCCGGCACCCAGCACCCACGCCACCGAAACGTCACGCACAAACCCCAGCACGCGCGAAATCAGCGTCATGCTTCCAACCGTCGCAATAGATCGTATCAGCGCCAAACCAACCCCCCCAAATAATGCCGCGCCAGTATAAGGCTCCCGCCCGTTTGCAAAAGCTTAAAGAGGACCTTGGTCCCCGATCTTTCCCCCCCGCGCGTCGCCGATGGCGTGCATGAGTTTGGTTTGTAGGGTTTTGATTTTGGATTCGGAATCAATTTTGAGGCCGAACACGTCGCGCACATAGAACACGTCGACCACGCGTTCGCCGTAGGTGGAGATGTGCGCGGATGTGATTTGGGCACCGTATTCGGTCAGCGCCCGGGTGACGTCATAAAGGAAGCCTTGGCGGTTGCGGCCGTTGACTTCGATCACCGTGGCCGACTGCGACGCTTCGTTGTTCACCAGCACGCGGGGCGGGACTTCGAACACTTGGGTGCGCGAGGTCATGGTGCGCGCGCGTTCGGCGTCTAATTCCGTGGCTGGACGCATTTGTCCGGTCAGCGCGCCTTCGATGCGATCTTTAAGGCGCTTAAGCCGCGCGTCCCCGGTAAAAGCGTGGCCTTCTAGGTCTTGGACCCAGAATGTATCCAGCGCCATGCCGTGGCCCAAGGTGGCGATTCTGGCATCCACAACGTTGGCCCCCGAAAGTGCCATCGCGCCTGTGATGGACGCGAACACGCCCGGATGATCCAGGGTGTGGATCAGCACCTCGGTCACGTCGATGTTTTCCGCAGCACGGGTTTCTACGTACAGCTTGGTATCGTTATCGCGCGCAGCCCGCACAATGTCGGCGTGGTGCGCCAAGGCGTCGGCGTCATAGGATAAAAAGTAGTTGGCGTGGCCTTGGGTCATGAACCAGTCCACGTCTTCGCCCGACCAAGGCAGCACCCCTTGGCCCAGCTTGTCGATGAGCTGCTTGCGGATTTGGTCGGCGCGGGCTTCGCGGCGCTGGGCGGGCAGGCCCCCGGTCATGGCCTCGAGGGTGGCGTAATACAGCTCGCGCAGCAACGACGCCTTCCACCCGTTCCACACGTTGGGGCCAACGGCACGGGTATCGGCGACGGTGAGGATCAACAACAAGCGCAAGCGTTCCGGCGATTGAACCAAGGCGACGAAATCGCGCACCGTCATGGGGTCATCCAGGTCGCGCTTATAGGCGGTGCGGTTCATATCCAAGTGATGCAGGACCAGCCATGCGACGGTTTCCGTTTCGCCTGCGTTGAGGCCAAATCGCGGGCACAGCTTTGCGGCCACTTCGGCCCCCACGACGGCGTGATCGCCGCCACGCCCCTTGGCAATGTCATGCAGCAGCACGGCGACATACAGCACACGACGCGACGTCAAATCTTTGATGGCTTTGGTGGATACCGGATGGTCGTCGACCATCAGCCCGCGTTCGATGCGGCTGAGGATATCGATGGCGCGGATGGTATGTTCGTCCACCGTATAGACGTGGTACATGTCGTACTGCATCTGCGCCGTGACGCGGCCGAAATCGGGTATGAAACGACCCATTACACCGGACTCGCTCAAACGGCTGAGCACCAATTTGGGCCCCCGTTCGCTGCACAGCATGTCCATGAACAACGCGTTGGCGTCCGGGTCATTGCGCACTTTCTTGGTGATGAGTTTTAAGTTGCGCTGCACCAAACGCAAGGCGTCGGGGTGGATGTCCAACTCGAACTTTTCGGCCTCGGCAAACAGGCGCAACAGGTTGACCGGGTCATCTTTGAAAGTCTGTACGCTTTCGACGTTAAGCCGTCCACCGTCGAGCTGAAATCCGGGGATACGTTTTTTGCGAAAGTTGAACGACGGCAGGGTGATGCGAGATTTTTTGGCGTGTTGATGTTCTAGCACCGCACAGATCACCCGCGTCAAATCACCCACGTCGCGCGCGATGAGGAAATAGTGCTTCATAAAGCGTTCTACACCGCTGGCCCCGGCGTGGTCGGTATAGCCCATGCGCGCGGCCAGGTCGGCCTGGACGTTGAAGCTCAACGTTTCGTCCGGACGGCCCGCTAGGAAATGGAGGTGGCAGCGCACCGTCCACAAAAATTTCTGCGCCGTGGCAAACCGCTTGGCATCGACCTTATCCAACACACCGCACGTCACCAGCCCGGCCAGATCGTTCACGCGGTACAGGTATTTTGCGATCCAAAACAACGTTTGCAAATCGCGTAAGCCGCCCTTGCCGTCTTTAATATTGGGTTCCAGCACATACCGGGAATCGCCCATGCGGGCATGGCGGTCATCGCGTTCGTCCAGCTTGGCCTTGACGAAGGCGGGTTCCGAGCCTTTGACCACGTCGGCCTCAAAACGTTTCTCGAACGCTTGAAACAGGTCCAAATCACCGCAGATCCAGCGGGCCTCTAATAACGAGGTGGAAATGGTGATGTCGGTCTTGGCCAGGGCGACGGTGTCGGCGACGGTGCGCGTGGCGTGGCCGACTTTTAGGCCCAAATCCCACAGCATATACAGCATCCACTCGACCGCTTTGTTGATTTCGTCGGTGGCGGCATGGTGCAACAGGAACATCAAATCCAAATCGGAATGCGGCGCAATTTCCGCCCGCCCATACCCGCCGGTGGCGACCATGGCGATGTGTTCGTCCTGTAGGGCCGGATACACATGGGCATAGGTGAATTCTTGCAACGTGCGAATGATTTGGTCCAGCAGGTACGCGCCGGCGCGCAGCGTCGCGGATCCGCTGGCCTCACCCGCCTCAAAGCGCCGCTGAATTTCGGTGCGCCCGCTGTCCTGCACGGCCTTAAACAGGGTGAGAACATCGCCGCGTAATTTGGGCTTGGTGAAGTCTGCGCCCTCGACATCGTCCGCCAGCGCACACAGTTTGGCTTGAAAGGCCTTGCGATCAATAATGTCGCGCGGTTTTTTGACTTTGAGAGTCATGACTTAAGTTTCCATATCCAGTGCCTTTAACCGATATAAGAACTCCAACGCCTCGCGCGGGTTCATTTCGTCGGGCAGCAGGGCCTTGACGGCGTGTTCGACTTCGGATGGCTGGCGGGGTCCGCTGGAGCCAGATGTCGGGGCGGGGGCGTGGGAAAACAGCGGCAGGTCGTCGGCCAACTTGGTGAGGGTGCTCGACTGTTCGCCTTCTTCTAGGGTTTTTAAAATGGTTTCGGCACGGGCCACGACGGCGTCGGGCAATCCGGCCAATTTGCCCACGTGAATGCCGTAGGATCGGTCTGCGGCCCCCGGTCCGACTTCGTGCAAGAACACCACTTCGCCCTTCCATTCCTTGACCTTCATGGCGTGGCAGGTCAGGCCGTCCAGCTTAGCTTGCAGGGCGGTAAGCTCGTGGTAGTGGGTGGCAAACAGTGCGCGGCAGGTGTTTACTTGGTGCAGGTGTTCGATCACTGCCCAGGCGATGGACAGGCCGTCAAAGGTCGAGGTGCCGCGACCGATTTCGTCCAAGATCACCAGCGCGCGTTTGCCCGCTTGGTTCAAAATCGCCGCCGTCTCGACCATTTCCACCATAAAGGTCGAACGCCCCCGCGCCAGATCGTCCGCCGCACCCACGCGCGAAAACAGGCGGTCCACGACGCCGATGCGCGCTGCCGTGGCGGGGACGAAACTGCCCATTTGGGCGAGCACGCAAATCAGCGCATTTTGCCGCAAAAACGTCGATTTACCAGCCATATTCGGCCCGGTGAGCAGCCACAAGCGGCCCTCTGTATCGTTGTGCGTACAGTCGTTGGCGACGAAGGTTTCGCCTTCGCCCGCCGCTAATGCCGCTTCGACCACCGGGTGGCGCCCGGCGGAAATTTCAAAGTCCAGGCTGTCGTCCACGTGCGGTCGGGTGAGCCGCTGGACGGTTGCCAATTCGCCCAGGCTGGAACTCACGTCCAATTCGGCCAAGGCTAAAGCGGCTAGAGCGATGGCGTCCGCATGGCCGACAACTAGGTCCACCAGTCCGGCAAAAATGTCCAGCTCCAGCGCCACCGCACCATCGGCGGCGCGGGCGATTTTGCCTTCCAGTTCCGATAATTCGACGGTGGAAAAGCGCACCACGTTGGCCATGGTCTGGCGGTGAATATAAGGGTTATCGGCGGCCATCAGCTTGTCGCCGTGCTTGGCCGGAACTTCGATGAAATAACCCAACACGTTGTTGTGCTTGACCTTCAACGCCGGGATTTGGGTGTCGGTCTGGTAGCCGCTTTGCAGTCCTGCGATCAGGCGACGGCTTTCATCGCGTAAGGATTTCAGCTCGTCCAAATCGGGGCGGTATCCGGCCTTAACGAAGCCGCCGTCGCGCGCCAACATGGGCAAGTCGGTCCCCAGCGCTGCAGTCAATTCGCCCACCAACTCGCCGTGCGCGCCTAAATTTTCCAGGCTTTTGATGATGCCCTCGGGCAGGGTTTGGCCCTGGAACAGGTCGCGCACCGTGGCGCTTAAGGCTAGCCCGTCCCGCACGGCGGCCACGTCACGCGGTCCGCCCCGGCCCAACGTGATGCGCGACAGGGCGCGTTCCAAATCGGGACAGCGCGCAAAGAGGGCGCGTAGGTCTTCGCGCAGCCGCCCCATATCGGCAAACAGCTGCACATCACACAGGCGGCGCTCAATCGCGGCCACTTCGGTTAAGGGTGCCGCCAGTCGGTCCGCCAGCGATCTGGCCCCGGCCCCCGTCACGGTCATGTCGACGACGCTGAGCAGCGAGCCTTTGCGCGTTCCGGTCAACGTTTCCGACAGTTCCAAATTGCGCCGCGTGGCCGCGTCGATTTCCATCAAGCCATCGCTGGCGATGCGTGTGGGGCGGCTGAGCCTCGGCATTTTGCCCTTTTGCGTCAGCTCCACATAGTCCAGCAGCGCGCCCGCAGCGGCGATTTCCGCGCGGCCAAAGCCGCCAAACGCGTCGAGCGCCTTTACCTTGAAGGTGGCTTCCAAACGCTTTTGCCCATTGGTGCTGTCAAAGCGCGCACTGGGCAGGGGGGTGAACGCGTTGTGCCAATCGGCCAGTACGAATTTCAGCGCCTCGCGGCCAAACAATACGTCGGCCCCCAAAAGCTCACCCGGACGCAGCCGTGCCAACTGCGCGCCCAAGGCTTCAACGCTGGAACTCTGCGCAAAAAATTGTCCGGTGGACACATCCACCCACGCTAGGCCGAGCTTGCCCTCGGCTTCGGCCACGGCGGCCAGATAGTTGTTGGCGCGAGCATCCAACAGCGCGTCTTCGGTGATGGTGCCGGGGGTGACCACCCGGACCACGGCGCGGTTGACCACCGATTTGGCCCCGCGCTTTTTGGCTTCGGCGGGGTTTTCGGTCTGCTCGCACACGGCGACGCGAAAGCCCTTGCGGATGAGTTTCGATAAATATTGGTCGTGGCTGTGCACCGGCACGCCGCACATGGGGATGTCTTCGCCCTTATGCTTGCCGCGCTTGGTCAGCGTAATGTCCAACGCCCGCGCGGCGTTGACCGCGTCGTCGAAGAACATCTCGTAAAAATCGCCCATGCGGTAAAACAACAACGCGTCCGGGTGATCCGCCTTGATGGACAAAAACTGCGCCATCATGGGGGTCACGTTTGCGTCCGGATCGGCTTTTGCGGTTTTAGGTGTGGGTGTGGGTGTGGGTTCTGTTGCCATAGTCCGGGCCGAGGAGTTGCGATGCGCCACCATAGCACGGGGCTACCCCATAAGGGCAACATGCGAAAGCGCCTTGGACTAGAGCACGAAGCGTCCTAACATCTAAGCATATAAAAAGAATCTAACCCAATGGGAGTTCCACCCGTGACTGACACACCGAAAAACCTTCGCGAATCCGTAGGCCTGTTTGAGAGCCGCTCAGGGTTCGAGGCCGCCGTGCATCATCTGTTGGAAGCCGGTTTTCAAACAATTGATCTTTCGGTTTTGGATAGCCACGAAAGCCTCTCCGCCGCCGGTAAGCCCGGGGAGCCATGGCGCGACGTACTCACCGCCTTGGTGGGTGAAATCAAATATGAAGGGCCATTGGTGGCGTCGGGGGCGATTTTACTTGCGGGCGGACCGACGGCGGCGTTAATAGCCAGCCTCATCGGTGCCGCCACCGCAGGCATTGCCGCTAAAGAAGTTCTGGACGAGGTCACCGCCACCCCCCACACCGAAAATTTTGCCAATGCCCTGGCTGCGGGCGGGGTCATTTTGTGGGTCGCGTGCGCGGATCAAAACGCGGAGACCAAGGCCTTGAAAATTTTAAGCGATTTCGGTGCGGTCAATGTCCATATGTACGAGCGCGAACGCGCATAGCCCCTTTTAAGACCATAAACGGAAACCACCTATATTATGTCCAAGCAACGCGATGACAAAAAAAATGCCCTGTACCAAGAAGCCCTGGTCATGCACGCCCGAGGACGCCCCGGCAAAGTTGAGGTTCGCGCCACCAAGCCGTTGACGACGCAACACGATTTGTCGTTGGCTTACAGCCCCGGCGTCGCCGCGCCGTGCTTGGAAATCGAACGCGACCCACAGTTGGCCTATGATTACACCGCCAAAGGCAACCTGGTCGCCGTGATCAGCAACGGCACGGCGGTTTTGGGCCTCGGCGATTTGGGCGCACAGGCGTCAAAGCCGGTGATGGAGGGCAAGGCGGTCTTGTTCAAGCGCTTTGCCGATATCGACGGCATCGATCTGGAGCTCGACACCAGGGACGTGGATGAATTCATCAACTGCGTGCGTTATCTCGGCCCCAGCTTTGGCGGCATTAATTTAGAAGATATTCGGGCACCCGAATGTTTCATCATCGAACAACAGTTACGCGAATTGATGGACATCCCGGTGTTCCATGACGACCAGCACGGCACGGCTATTATCACCGCCGCAGGTCTAATCAACGCGTGTAACTTAACCGGACGCGATTTGGCCGACGTCAAAATTGTGGTGAACGGTGCCGGTGCTGCGGCCATTGCCTGTGTCGAACTGGCGCAATGTTTAGGTGTGCGCCCCGAAAACACCATCATGTGCGATTCCAAAGGCGTTATTTATCAGGGCCGTGAAGCGGGCATGAACCAGTGGAAGGCCGCGCACGCGGTGGCCACCGACGCACGGTCGCTCAGCGACGCCATGAAAGATGCCGATGTATTTTTGGGCTTAAGTGTTAAGGACGCGCTGACTCCGGACATGGTGGCCAGCATGGCGGACAAGCCGATTATTTTTGCCATGGCGAACCCCGATCCCGAAATTTCGCCCGAAGATGCGCATGCGGTGCGGCCGGACTGCATCGTCGCCACCGGGCGCTCGGATTACCCCAACCAAGTTAATAACGTGCTGGGCTTTCCCTACATTTTTCGCGGTGCCCTGGACGTGCGGGCCACCACCATCAACGACGATATGAAGGTCGCTGCCGCGCACGCCATCGCCAGTTTGGCGCGCGAAGATGTCCCCGACGAGGTGGACAAGGCGTATTCGGGTAAGCACCTGCAATACGGTCCCGAATACATAATTCCCGCCCCCTTCGATCCGCGCCTGATCACCACGGTGCCGGTGGCGGTGGCTCGGGCGGCGATGGAATCGGGGGTGTCGCGTCGCCCAATCATCGACATGGAAGCTTATAAGAACGAGCTCACCGCCCGCCTTGATCCGACTGCGGCATCGCTTCAGGCCATTTTTGAAGACGTGCAAAAACATCCCCGGCGCGTGGTCTTTGCCGAGGGTGAAGAAGAGAAATCGATGCGCGCTGCCCTGGCGTTCTTCAATGCGGGTTATGGCACACCGATACTGGTGGGGCGCGAAAAAGAAATCCACGCGACCATGAAAGCGCTGGGGCTGCCCAATCTAGACGGGGTCGAGATCACCAATGCCGCGTTGTCTGATGCGACAGAACGCTACACCGATATTCTTTATGAACGCCAACAGCGTCAGGGTTTGTTGTTTCGCGATTGCCAACGCCTGGTGAACCAAAACCGCAACATTTTCGCCGCCTGTATGGTGGCGCAAGACGATGCCGACGCGATGATTACGGGGCTGACCCGCAACTACCACGTGGCGCTGAACGACATTAACCGCGTGATTGATCCAGCGTCCGAGCAGTGCGTGGTGGGCTTGACCATGTTGGTGGCCCAGGGCCGCACGGTGTTTTTGACCGATACCTCGGTCAACGTGATGTCGGATGCCCGCCAGATGGCCGACACCGCCCAACAGGCTGCCGCGAAGGTGCGCAGTTTGGGTCAGGAACCTCGGGTGGCGTTGTTGTCGTTCTCCAACTTCGGCAATCCCAAGCCCGAAAGCACGCAAGTGGTGCGCGATGCCGTGGCGCTGCTCGACACGATGGATGTTAATTTTGAATATGAAGGCGAAATGACCGCCGAGGTGGCGCTGGATTACGATCTGCAGCGGCGCGTCTATCCGTTCACCCGTTTGGGCGGCGCGGCCAACATTTTGGTCATGCCGGGACTGAAGGCGGCGAGCATTTCGTCGGGTCTGATGCAGCAATTGGGCGGCGGTACGGTCATCGGGCCGCTGCTTTTGGGTCTGTCTAAATCGGTGCAAATCGTGCCGATGGGGGCCACAGTGTCAGATTTGGTAAGCATTGCGGCGCTGGCGGCGCACGACACCATCTAACCTCAATCGTAAAAGACCTGTTCCAGAGGGCGGTTTTTCGTTGCCCGCGTGGGCACAGCTTGTCATATTCCTGTAACATTTAACTGCATCCGGGCCATGACACGCTCGTGTCGGCAAACAATGAGGGAATGCCTTTATGGAAACCACGCCGCCGAACGCTCCCAAAGCCAAGACTTCGCTGGATAAAGATCTGAAAAAGATCGCCCGCGTTGAGGCCGCCGCCCAGGCCCAAGGCATGGTCATGGCGCGCATTGGCATGGCGACGCTGTTTTTATTGGCGGTGTGGATTTTCACCTCCATGCAGACCGGCATAGGCTTTAGCCCGTTCGTGGTCGCCGCCGCCGTGATTGGCGGTTATATGGCGATGAACATTGGGGCCAACGACGTTGCCAACAACGTCGGCCCGGCGGTGGGTTCGCGCGCCCTGACCCTGACCGGGGCTATTTTAATTGCAGCCGTATTTGAGTCTGGCGGCGCACTGCTGGCCGGTGGCGATGTGGTCTCGACCATTAAAAAAGGCATTATCGATCCTGGCCTGATGCCGGACGCCGCAACTTTTATGACCGCGATGATGGCGGCATTGTTGGCCGCGGCCCTGTGGCTGAATTTGGCGACTTACTTGGGTGCGCCGGTTTCGACCACCCATTCCATCGTCGGCGGGGTGATGGGGGCCGGAATTGCGGCGACCGGCTTTGCCGCCGTGAACTGGCCGACCATGGCGAAGATCGCCGCCAGTTGGGTGATCTCGCCGGTGTTGGGCGGAGTCATCGCGGCCGGATTCTTGTACCTTATAAAAAGCACCGTTCTGGACAAAAGCGACAAGATCGCGGCGGCCAAAAAATGGGTGCCCATCGTGGTGGCCATCATGGCCGGTGCCTTCACCATGTACTTGATGAGCAAGGGTATCAAGAAGCTCTATAAATCTGGCTGGATGGAAATCATCATCGCGGGCGTTGCCGTGTACACCTTAGCGTGGGGATTGATGCGGTCGCGTATTACCGCCAAGGCTGAGAATATGGAAAACCGTAGCAAGTCCGTGAACGAGTTGTTTGTGGTGCCGCTGATTTTCTCGGCCGCCTTGCTGTCGTTCGCTCACGGTGCTAACGACGTGGCCAACGCGGTTGGTCCACTGGCGGCCATCGTGTCGGTGGCCGATAGCGGCGAAATCGTCACCAAGGCTGGGATCCCGCTGTGGGTGATGTTGGTGGGTGCCATCGGTATCTCCATTGGCTTGATGTTGTTCGGTCCCCGCTTGATTAAGACGGTGGGTCAGGAAATTACCAAGCTCAATCCGGTGCGTGCGTTCTGTATTGCTCTCAGCGCCGCCATCACGGTGATCATCGCCTCGGCCATGGGGCTGCCGGTAAGCTCCACCCACATTGCGGTGGGCGGCGTGTTTGGCGTCGGGTTCTTGCGTGAGTACTTAGCGCGCCGCGCCGATACCCGCTCTATCGCCGCCGCTGCCGCTGCCGGGGCGCAGACTTTAGAAAACGTGACACCGGAACTCAGCGTGCTTGATCCCCAAGACACCGCTAAGGCTCACCGCAAGGCCCGCAAACGCAGGCTGGTGCGCCGCCAACACGCCTGGACCATCGCCGCCGCGTGGGTCATTACCGTCCCGCTCGCCGCCGTCCTCGCCGCGGTGCTGTTCTTCATCCTGATGGCGTTCGACGTCGCGGGATAAGGCACGGACAAACCAACGCAAAAGCGGGGCCTCAGACGAGACCCCGCTTTTTTGTGTCTAACACGTGACGGATGTGCGCTAGCGCGCCCCCATAACGCCAACCGATTTCACGATGACGTCGGCACCGGAGCTTGAAAGGGTTAGGGCGTTGAACGCATCGCGGAAGCTTTGATCGCGGGTAGAGAGGGCTTTTTTGCCGTCTATGCTGACGTCCATGGTGCCATCGCTGCGGCGCGTCCAGGCCAAGGTGTGGGTACGTTTGTCTTCCAGGGTGGCCACGCTTGCCCCGTCAATGACGCTTTGTCCGCGGCTTGTGGTTTTGATCAGTTCAAGCTGACCCTTGGCCCCGTTTGCGCCGGGGATGTAGGCCACGCTGTACCCCGCAGCACCCGTGCCTTGGCTGACGGCAACGTTAAAGCGGCCTTGGCTGTTCCACGAGCTAAAATCCAAGCTGACGGCGAAGGCGTTGGTGATGGTCACGCGGGTTTTAATGGCGGCGGGCCGTGCCGGAGCAGCCGCGGCTGCGGGTTGTTGGGCGGTACCCGTATCTTTGGATCGGCCTTGCAGCACTGCGCCCAGGATCGAAATCGCCAGTTGTTCCTTGCTGACTTTTTGCGGCGCGCTTGGCGCTTGCGCCTGGACGACAACCTTGCTGCGCAGGCCATAGCCACGCTCGACCCAGAACTCGCCCGATGTTACCGACCACTGGGGATCGCGGACGTAATCGCCGTCTGCAAAATCGTCGAACAAGAGGCGCATGCTCCACGGGTTTTCATAGCGCGCCGCTAAATCTTTCAAGTCGCGAAGGAACACCGGGTTAGCGGCGCGGTCCTTTTCGGCTTTACGGATCAGGGCATTCAAATCTTTAACCAAGCCTTGCACCTGATTATTTGGGCTGCTGCTTTCCCTGCCGGGGGGACTCCAACTGCCATAACTTTCACTGTTCGATTGCGCCAGCGCACCCAGCGGTAACGCGGCGCACAGGGCTGTTGTCAAAATGAAGCGGCGAAACGGGGTGTGCATGGCAAGTATCTCCCTGAAAATTTTATCTACCTTATCAAGCGCTGCGCAGTTTCGACAAGGCGTCTGAATGAAGACGGACGCTATCGGGTCCGAAACAGCAGAAGATGACTTCCCGGAGCAGATCAATTGGGCCTTGCTGGCAGAGAAAATTCGCCACCGTGCGCACCGCGATGCTGGCCGCAGCGTCAGCGGGAAAGCCAAAAATTCCGGTGGAAATGGCGGGAAAGGCGATGGAGCTAACCCCCGCCTCGTGGGCCAGCTCCATCGCGCGGTGGTAACAGGACGCCAATTGGTTGAGTTCCCCCTTACCGCCGCCATGCCACACGGGGCCGACCGCGTGGATCACGAAGCGCGCGCTTAACATATGCCCGCCGGTGAGTTTGGCGTCGCCCGTTTCGCACGGGGCTAGGCGCGCGCATTCGGCGGCAAGGCCCGTGCCGGCGGCGGCGTGAATGGCACCGCACACGCCGCCGCCGGGCAGCAAGCGGTCATTCGCCGCGTTGACGATGGCGTCAACGTCCAGCGCCGTGATGTCGGCCTCAATGACTTTCATCCGATCAAGCGCAGCTTTGACGATGTCAGTGGTCATGGCGGTGTTCTCCCCGCCTGCCTGTAAGCATTAAAAAAAGGCGGCCCGGGAATTATACCCGGTGCCGCCCTTTAAAACGATTCTAATCGTCCTATTTCGTCGCTTTAGCGCGCTCAACACCTTCGTTTATAAGGGCTTTGGCCTTTTCGACGCCCTCCCAACCGGTGACCTTGACCCACTTGCCGGGCTCTAAGTCTTTGTAGTGGGTGAAAAAGTGCGCGATCTGTTCGATCAAAATGGGGCGCACGTCCTCATAGGATTCAACCTCTTCATAGTATGGGTGCAGGTGATGGGTCGGCACGCATAGAATTTTTTCATCGATGCCGCTTTCGTCTTCCATCATCAACACGCCGATAGGCCGTGATGGCACAATGACGCCGGGCGCCAGGGTGTGCTGGCCCAGAACAGCGGCATCCACGGGATCGCCATCATCGGACAGGGTGTGGGGGATAAAGCCGTAGTTGCACGGATAGTGCATGGCGGTGTGCAAGAAACGATCAACGAACATGGCACCGGACTCTTTGTCGAGTTCGTACTTCACCGGATTGCCGCCCATGGGCACCTCGATGAGGACGTTGACTTCGTTGGGGGCGTCTTTGCCGATGGAAAGTTTGGTGATGTCCATGATGAACCGCCTTTTTGACGTTTTTTAAGGGGGGTGATGCGCGCTGTATGCCACGAAAACCTGGCACAATCTAGATGCATTCCCGATTATTGTTGATTTGCGTGTGCGGTTTAGGCCTCTTCGGGCGGGAAGTGGCGCATCATCCACACCAGCAACACCAAGCCGGGCAGTGCGGCGACCGTGGTGAGGATGAAGAACGTCACCCAGTCCACATGGTCGGCCAACCACCCTGACCCCGACGACATGACGGTGCGCGAAAAGGCCATGAACGACGTCAGCAGCGCATATTGGGTGGCGGTGTAGGCGACGGTGCACAGGCTGGACAGATAAGCAACAAACGCGGTTGTGCCCATACCGGTGGTGATGTTTTCCACCGCGATGGTCACCGCCAACATGCCTACATTCGGTCCCATCCATGCCTGGGCCACGAACACCAAGTTCGATGCCGCCATCAACACGCCACAGATCAGCAAGCCGCGCATGATGCCAAACCGGGCCAACACAATGCCGCCAAGAACCCCGCCCGCAATGATGGCGTTAAAGCCAAATACCTTAGCCACGGTGGCGATCTCGGTTTTGGTAAAGCCGATCTCGAGGAAGAACGGCGTCTTCATCACGCTCAAGATGGCGTCGCCGTATTTGTACAACAAGATAAACGCCACGATTGAGATCCAGCCGCGTTTGGTCATGAAATCCGCGAACGGGCATACCACCGCGCCATACAGCCAAGCCAAGGCTTCGGCCAGCTTCACCGGCAGGTGTTGCTTGCGTTCCAAGAACTCTTCGACCGCTTGTTCGCGCTGTTCGGCTTCGGGCGTGATTTCGACGTCGGGTTCGGGATTGATTAAAATCGCTATGATGCCGACGCCCACCAAGGCGGCCATGGCGAGAAATACCGATTGCCAAGGGAACATATCGGCAAAGATGAGGCCCAACGCCGCCGTACCCACTTGGCCCAGGCGCCAGCCGAACACCGCCGTCGCCGCCCCCGCCGCCAGTTGATCGTCGGAAAGGATTTCGATGCGATACGCGTCCACGACGATGTCTTGGGACGCGGAGGAAAACGCTACGGCCAAAGCGAATGCCGCCGTCCACCAGGGATCGATGCCGGGTTGGCTGAGGCCTAAACCGACAATCGCACCCAACAGCAAAAGTTGTGTGAACAGAACCCAGCCGCGCCTGCGGCCAAACAGGCGCGTAAAGCCCGGCACCGCCAGTTTGTCCATCATAGGCGACCATAAAAATTTCACCGCATAGGGCAGGCTCACCAGCGCGAACAGGCCGATGGTGGTCTTGCTCACCCCTTCGTCCACCAGCCACGCACTTAGCGGATCGGCCAGCACGCCAAACGGCAGGCCGCTGGAAAAACCCAGAAACAACAGCGATAGAACCCGCCTGTCCCGGTAAACCTCCGCCGATTTCAGCCACGATTTCATGTTTTCCGTCCGCCCCGCTTCATCAGCGGTCAGTGTGCCTGTCGGGCATTGAGAACGGGTTAACGTGCTCAATCATCGCCGCACACCGGGCGGCGTGTTTTCTTGAGCTCGCCGGATCGTTTCTTGGCGTCAAGGCGGCGCGTTTTTGAGGCTTTGGTGGGCTTGGTGGGGCGGCGGTGTTTGGGCGGCACGGCGGCCTTTTGAATGAGGTCCACCAGCCGGTCGCGCGCGTCTTTGCGGTTGCGCTCTTGGGTGCGAAAGCTGCTGGCGGTGAGGACCACCACACCGTCCGTCGTCATGCGCCGCCCGGCTAAGGTTTTGAGACGTAAAAATACGGCGTTGGATAGGGCCGGGCAGTGGCGCGCATCGAACCGCAGTTGCACCGCCGAAGACACCTTGTTGACGTTCTGTCCGCCCGCACCCGGCGCGCGGATGAAGGTTTCAACCAGTTCGGCTTCATCGATGTCTATGGTGTCGGTTACCGAAATCATAGGAGGCAGTCACCGCTCAAGCGAAGGGGCCAGCGGAACCTAGATTGAGCTTTCGATCCATTCCACCAGCTTGTTTTTCGCCAGGGCACCGATTTTGACCGCGGCGGGCTGACCGTTCTTGAACATCATCAACGTTGGAATACCGCGCACGCCGTATTTGGACGGGGTTGAGGGATTGTTATCGATGTTGACCTTAACGATGTTGATTTTGTCGCCCATTTCGCCAGCGATTTCTTCAAGCGCGGGTGCGATCTGTTTGCACGGGCCACACCATTCGGCCCAAAAATCCACCAACACCGGGGTCGCGGATTTGAGAACTTCGGCGTCAAAGCTGTCGTCGGTAATCTCTTTCATGTGTAGGGGTCCTGAACTTGCGTGAGTTGAAAATACGTTAGTCCCAATTTAAGAGCGGTCGGCCCAGCCGTCAAGCAGGCCCGGTGGGGGGCGCGTAAGCCCTTAAGACTGCGTCGTCTAAGACCATGGCGTGGGGGCCGTCGGTCCACAGTAAAACGGCGCGAATCCGTTTTGTGGGATAGATGCCCGCCAATAACGCGCGATAGGTGGCCATCTGGCGCAGGTAAGCCTCGGGCACATCGTTTGGATCGGTGGGGGCGGGGCGGTTGGTCTTAAAATCGATAACGGTGACCAAGTCGTCGCTAATCGCCAAGCGATCCAGGCGTGCCGACACCACTTGGTCGCCCAACACACCGCAAATGGAGACCTCGGCCAGGCCGGACGGGCTGAACAGGTCGGCCAGTTCCGGGTTATCCAGAACCGCTAAAGTCTCACCTAAAATCTCGGCTTGTTGATCCGCGCTTAAATCGTGGCCCGGTTGCGCCAGCCACGCTTTGGCCGCATCCGGGCGGTGGGCTGGGTCTAAATTGGGCAGGGTCTCTAACAATTTGTGCACCAATAATCCGCGTTTAAAGCGATCCGCGCCGCTGTCATCAAACGGGCCAAAAGCGGGCGGTGCTTCCGGTTCGGGACGCGATGGGCTTAACGGTCTGGCCGGGGTAGCATCCTTAGGCGCGGGCTGTAATGCCCAGCCGGGCAGGGCTGGACTTTCATCCTGTTCTATTTTGGCTTGAACCTCCGGCGGCCTGACCTCTTGCGGCGTTTCATAACGTCGTGCGACCTCGTCACCTAGCCAAGGTAATTCTTCGCCCAAGCCGTCCATGGCCTCAGACACCAAATCGTACCAGCAGCCGTCCGCGCGCCCTTTGCTGTCTTCGAACCCGGTGATGTAAAGCCTATCCTTGGCGCGGGTCATAGCGACGTATAACAAGCGCCGGTATTCGCGTTCGCGTTCCGTGCGGGCGGCGTCACTCCACCCGGTGAACGCTTGGCAGCGCGTGTCTTTATAGGGCGACCATAAAAGCTGCGGGTGCTCGGTGTTCCATTGCACGCGCGCGTCCAGGCGACCGTCGGGGGTTTTGCAGGTGTCGGTCAAAAACACGATGGGCGCTTCCAAGCCCTTGGCCCCGTGCACCGTCATCACGCGCACTTCGTTCCCTTGGGTTTCCATATCGCGTTTGATCTGTGTGCCGCCCGCGGTGACCCAGTGCAAGAAGCCTTGCAGGGACGGGGTGTGGGTGCGCTCAAAATCCAGCGCCAGCCCTAAAAATTCATCGATGGGGTCTTCTGCGTCCAAGCCTAAGCGCGCGATCAAGGCTTTGCGTCCGCCGTCTTGCAGCAGGTCGGCGTAAAATTCGTAAGGCGGCGTAAAGTCGGCGCGTTTCAACAGGAGGCTTAAGACGTCGAAGGCATGGGTGAAGTCGGCACGCTCATCCCGGCGCTTGGACAGCTCCGCCCACAGCCCGGCCTTGCGTCCCTGGGCCAAGTCAAACAAGGCGTCTTCGTCCAGACCCACCAGCGGGCTTTTCAACACCTCGGCCAAGCTTAAATCGTCTTCGGGCAGAACCGAGAACCGCCCTGCGGCGAGCAAATCCATCACGCCGATCTGATCGGTAAGCACCATGCGATCGGCCCCGGCCACGGCAATGCCGTGCTTTTTCAGGCTACTGACCATGGCCTCGGCAAAGCGCGCGCGGCGGCGCACCAAAATCAAAATATCGCCGGGGCGCACGGCGCGGTTTTCGGCGGTGAGCATTTCGCCGTCCTTAATCCACGCCTTAATGGTGGCGGCAATGGTGGAGGCTAAGCGCAACTCGGGGCTGCGTTGGTTTTGGTAATCCAACGGCGCGTCCCACGGATCGTCTTCGGCTGAGTCTTCTGCTTTGAAGGTGGGCCATATTTCCACCAGCCCCGCTTGGCCGTTGCGCCGGGTATCGTGGACCACCCGCGCGCCGTCAAAGGTCAGCCCGTCGGCGGCTTGCTCTTGGGCAAAGACCCGGTCGACGACGCGTAAGACCGCAGGTACGGTGCGAAACGATTCGATCAGTTCGACTGTGCTGAACGTCTGTTTGGCCCCTGTTGCGCGGGCGTGAAAATAATCGCGCATGCGGCCAAATTCAAACGGGTCGGCCCCTTGGAAGGAATAGATCGATTGCTTTTCATCGCCCACGGCAAACATGGTGCGCGGCTTTTTGTCTTGGTCCTCATGACGGCTTAAGCCCGCATAGAAATCGGCGGCCAAATTTTGCACCACGTCCCACTGGGCGGGGCTGGTGTCTTGGCTTTCATCGACCAAGATATGATCGATGCCGCCATCCAATTTAAAGTGGACCCAGCTCACCCCATCTTGGGTGGACAACAGGCTCCGGGCGGTGTCGATGAGATCGTCATAGTCCAAGTGCGCGCGCACCCGTTTTAAATGTTCATAGGCCGTGACCATCGCTTGACCAACGGTGAGCAGTGATCGTGTTGCGTCTGCGGTGGCCCGCGCGCGCAGTTTTTCGAGAATTTCAAACACGCGGGCTTGTTCGACCGCTAAGGCGTCTTCACCCGCTTCGGCCCCCTTGGTCACCAGCCTCTTGCGCGGTTCGCCCGCCTGAGTAACAAACAGGAAGGCGTAGTGTGCGGCAAAGGCGGCGGTGCGCGTGCGCAGATCAAGCCCTAAAAAGTGCTTTAATTTAGTGGCGTTTGCGGCGCTGGTTTTGGCCCCGCGTGCCAGGGCATCGCTGGCGGCCTCAAGTGCGCTTTTGTCTAACGCTTGGTCGCTGAGTGCCGCCGCTAAAATGGTGCCTTCGCTGATTTCATCAGCCTCGAGCCCCACCAACGTCGTCACCGCCACGCCCACGCCGCCCTGGCTCGCATAGTGGCGCAGGACTTCGCCCAACCGCGCGCGTTTGCCGGTCAACTCGCGCATCAAGGACGTGAAGTCGTCTTCGTTGACCAGCTCGGCCAGGTGGTTGAGCGCACCCGCCAGCTCGCCGTCTGGGTCTTGGACGGTGCGCGCTAAAATGCGTTCGCGGGCTTCAAACAAAAGTTCGGCGGCGGTGCGTTCGTCGATGACGGAAAAGTGCGGGGCGACCCCGGCTTCCACCGGAAAGCGGCCGATGAGGCTTTCGCAAAAGGAATGGATGGTGCGGATTTTTAGGCCACCCGGTACGTCCAACACCCGTGCGAACAACGTGCGCGCGGTGGCTAACATGTTTTCACCGGGTTCGCCGCCGATCAACGCGTGCAGGTCGGCAAACAAGGCGTCGTCGTCCAAGGTTGCCCACGCGCCAAGCATTTGGCTAATGCGATCCGACATTTCCGCCGCACCGGTTTTGGTGAACGTCAGACAGAGGATCTTTTCAGGCCGCGCCCCGTCCAGCAACAGGCGCGCGATGCGGTCGACAAGCACGCGCGTTTTGCCGGTTCCGGCGTTGGCCGACACCCACACGTTATGGGCGGGCTGGGCGGCGCGGCTTTGGGCCGAGGTGCGTTTTAGGGGTGCCGTCATTCGCCGTCGCCCTCCCCTTCTCCGGACCATTCCTTGACCCGCCCCAAGTGATCGAAGTCGCCAAAGCGGCTTAAGAATTGGGCTCGGGGCCGCGACAGGTAGGGCGTGTCTTGTTGGTTAAATTTTTGGACCAGTTTGGTAAGGCCTTCGAACGCGGTTTGCACCGCCTCAACTCCGTCCAGCTTGATCGGTTTTTCTTCGCCGGGTGCCCGCCCGCCAGTGAGGCGTACATAGACGAGGCTTGCGACCGGGTGTTCTTTGGCGACGCCCGGAAATCCACCGCGCTGGGCGATCAGGCCTTCTAATGGTAACTGAGGTGTCAGGCCGCACGCCACCTGCTTGGTGGTGGGGGCTTGCCCGGTTTTGTAATCGATAATGACCAGCCCGCCGCTGACATTGACGTCCATGCGATCCGCCTTGGCGCTGAGGGTAAAGTCGTCCAATTTGGTCTCACCCTTGTCTTCCACCAGCACCGGAACAAAACCCTCGGCGCGGCGCTTGGTCTCAAACTCTGCAAACCACTTGGCGATGCGTTTAAAACGCGGCCACCAGAACGCCCGCACGCCGGGACTGGCAATATTTTCCATAAATGCCACCTCGCCGATTGTTAACAATTCGGCCTCAGGGTCTTCGGGCATTGATTTCATGTTGGCTTTAACAAAGCGTTCTAAAATATCGTGCACCACCATGCCCCGGTCGGCGGCGCTGGCATCCGCGTCGATGTCGTCTAAGGGGTTGAGGCGCAACACGTGCTGGGCATAAATGGAGTACGGATCGCGGATCCATGTCTCAATGGCGGTGACCGATAATTTGCGCGGCCGGGTGGCTGTGGGTGGGGTGGGCTTGGGCGGCAGACAGGGTGTCACGTCGCCTTTGGGCCGAGTTAAGTCACGCGCCCAGTCCAGCCATTTATGCTCAAACATCATTTTGGTTTCGCCGAGCATGGTATCTAAGCGCACCAACCACCGCGACAAGGTTTGCGGGCTGGTGCCGGAGCGCTCGGCGCGGGCCAGGTAGACGCGCGGGGCCGACGCCGCCTGGACGAAGTCGTGCGCCGCAAGGCCCGTACGCCGTTCAGGCAAAGGCAAGCCAAAGGCCCGCATCATGGGGCGGCTCATCCACGGGCTAGCGTCTGATTCCGGCGGCCATGATCCCTCATTAAGTCCGCCCAAAACCGTGACGTCGGCGCGTTGCAAGCGGGCTTCCAACAGGCCCCAGATAAACACGCGTGGATGCTTGGTATAGCGCGGACGCACGGCGCGTCCGGCCATCAGCGCCTTGATTAAGGCCGGGTATTGTTCCGCAGAAATTTTGCCGAGTCCTGCCAGCGCGTCATGTGCTTCGGCAACGAAGGCGCTTAACGCTTCACCCGCGTCGTGCGCCCAGAGGAGGCGTTCGTCTTCGGCGGCGTCGGTGCGGGCCAAGGCTTCGGCCGCGGCAGTGTGCAATTTTAAAAGTTCGCACGGGTCCGCTTGGTTTTGGCCAAGAGCGTCGGCTAACGGCTGCATCACCTCGTCCAACAGGTTCAAGACGGCGCGCGGTGCGTTGGCGTCAAAGCCCATTTTTTTAAGACGCTTTTCAGCATGGCCTTCCGGGTCATGGCGAAATACCCGGTGGCGGGCTTCCAATCCATCCAAGCCCTTGGCAGGCCGCGGACCGCGCAGGCACGCCGCTTCCAATGCGCGCACATCGGTGCGCAAGGCGTGCGGTTTTACACCGCCCGCCGCCAACGGATGCTTCAGGCACGCCAGGACGCTCACCGGGTGAAACCCGTCGGCGGCCATTTGCGCCACCAGATTAAAAAACGCGCCGGGTGGTGTTTGGTCCAAGGGCTGGCCCGCACTGTCGTCCACGTCGACGTTCCAGCGGCCCAGTTCCACCGCCACGCGCCGCGCCAATTGGCGGTCGGGGGTGATCAGGGCTGCGGTTTGATCCGGGGCCTCCGTGGGTTCCAAGGCCTGGCGTAAAATAAGCGCGATGGCGGCGGCTTCTTCGCGCGGACCGGGGCAGTCCACACGCACCATGCCGTCCAGGCTTTGCTGAATGTCGGCATCGCTTAAAGGTTGGTCGCGCCAAACATGGGTAGCCTCTGCCGGGACGAGGGCGCGTTGCAGCAAACGTTGGCGCGGATCGTCGGCGTTCTCGACACCGGGCCACACCTTTACATCGGCGCGCGCGGTGGATAATTTTTCCAGCAGCCGGGCCATGCCGTACTGCGGGTGGCTGGGTTCCAGGTTGGCCCACACGTCGTCGGGCGCATGTAAATCCAGGCCGGGCAGAACTAAGGCGCCCTGTTCCAAGTTGGCGATTACCGCCAGCAGGTCAGCGGTGGCGGGGATGGTACCGGTGGAGCCTGCGGCAAAGACCGGACCGGATGGTGGATGTTGCGCCCAAGACTTGGCCCGTGCGCGGAGCAAAAGATCGCGGCGCTTGGCCGGGTCCAGCACCCCTTTTTCCGCCAGAACTTTGGGCCAGGTCTCGCCAACGATGGACAGAAACCGCACCGTCTTTTCCCAGTGCTTGGACAGTTCTTCGTCTTTCACCAGTTCGGGCAAGCGCGCTAAGTCCAGGCCTTCGGTGTGCACTTGATCAACCAGTCGCGCCAATTCTTCGGCGAGGCGCACCGCCTGGTCTGGCGTGGTGTCTGCGTCCATCGCCATGACAAAGCGTGCCAACCGGGTGATGCGCGTCATGGCACCGATGGCGGGAGGAAGGTCCAGGCTGTCTTCGACGCCGACCCCTTCCAGCGCCAGTTCGTCTTCGTCCACATCGCCCAGCGGCACCATCACCGGCAGCAACATCGGCTTGCCATCCGACAGGCGCAAGAACGCCTCGCGCAGGGATCGACACGCGCGCCGGGTGGGCAGCAACACGTGGACGCTGGCTAAACTTTGCGGGGTGTCGCCCACCTGGGCCAAAATGCCCCGGGCCAGGCTGTCTACGAACGGTTGGCTGGGGGGGATGGTGTAAACGCTCATGCGCCCCCCTTTAGCAATGCGTCGGTGGCGGCCAGGGCTTCGGGCGTGCCGACGTGGTGCCATGCGCCTTGGTGCGCCAGACCATACAAACGCCCATGAGCCAGGGCTTGGTCATACAAAACGTTGAGCGAAAACGCCCCGTCCGGCGCATTGATAAACAGGCGCGGGTGCAACAGTTGCACGCCGGTAAAGACATAAGGTTTGTGGTCCGCACCGCCGTCGGTGATGCGACGGATGGGGCCTGCTTGGGAGACGTCGCCCCAAAAATCCCCCACGCCGTCATAGCCCGTGGCGGTGTCGGCTGAGTGTAGCAATAGCAGCGCATCCATCGCCCCGTCATCCCACGCGGCGGCCAGACGGGTTAGCGAACTGTCGCCGTCGTCCAGCCACAGGTTGTCGGCATTGCAGACAAAGAACGGCCGGTCCCCCAGCAGGTCCTGGTCCAGTGCGTTTTTAACACCGCCGCCGGTTTCCAGCACCGGGTCTTCATGGACGAAGGTCACGGCTGGGTGGGTTGCTAAGTGCCGTACAATCTGTTCGCCCAGGTGGTGCAGGTTCACCACCACGCAGGCACAACCTGCTTCACCCAATCGATCCAACGCCCAATCGATCAGCGGCTTGTCCGCCACCTTTAACATCGGCTTTGGCTGAGTGTGCGTCAGCGGACGCATGCGCGTGCCCAGCCCGGCGGCCAAAATCATTCCATGGGTTGGGGACATGAGGGTCGGGGTCATGATCCGGGCTCCGCCGCGCAGCGTTTGTCGGCGGGGATGTGGGCGTCCATCCAAGCCTTAATGCTCGCCAACGCCGGATGCTCAAGGTTGTGGTCCAGCAACCGCCACAGGCGGGCGATGTGTTTGAGGTATCCAGGCTTGCCGTCGCGGCGGTCCAGGCGGGTGAAAACGCCGATCACCTTGGCGTGCCGCCCGGCGGCTAAAATGGCGTAAGCCGCCTCGAAGCTTTTCAGGTTTTTCGTGCCACGCGCGGCGTGATAGCGGGCTTTCATGGCCGCTTGCAAACGGTGCGGCACGTCACGCCGTGCGTCTTCCAACAGGCTCATGAGATCATACGCCGGGTGTCCGGCCAGGGCGTCTTGGAAATCCAACAGGCCACAGGCCCGGGTGCCTTCGCGTCCGTCCAGCCGCATCAGATTGTCCACATGATAATCGCGCAGCACCAAGGCGCGATCTCCGGTGTGGACCTGGGCGAACAGGTCCAGCCAGGCCCGGTCATAGGCAACGCGCGCGTCGGTGGTTAGGGTCAAGCCGTGGGCCTCCATAAACCAATCGGGCAGCAAGGCTGTTTCCGCCAGCAGGCGTTCGTCGTCATAAGGCGGGAGCCACGGCGGAACTGAATCCAGATCATGCAGGGCCGCCAACACGTCGGTGGCGAGGGTGTAGAGTTCCCCCTCGCTGGCACCTTTGGCCAGCAGGTTGGTGAAGGTATCGTCGCCGAAATCTTCCAGCACTAAAAAACCGTTCACGTCGTCTTCGGCCAAAATGTCCGGCGCACTAAAACCTAGGCTCATGAGGTGCCGCGCCATCTGCGCGAAGGGGCGGACGTCTTCATGGGTCGGGGGGGCGTCCATCAACATGGCGCGGCGACCGTCTTGGTTCAGACGAATATAGTGACGAAACGACGCGTCGCCGGGCAGGGCGTGCTGCACAGCTCCGCTAAAATCCGTGGTGCTTAAGAAGGTCTGGCGCAACCGGTCGCGCGCGGTGTCACCCATGCCCGCAGGTCCTTAGCCGCTCACCCCAATCTGAATGGGGGGTGAGGGTGGCTTGGCGGTGGTTTTTGCCTTTGGTCACGGTGAGGTGCACGTCCAGGCGATTGCGCGGAAGGTAGGGACCGAGATGTTCCGGCCACTCGATCAAGGAAATGGCGTCGTGAAACGCGTCTTCAATGCCAAGTTCGAAGGCCGCTTCCGGGCGTTCTAGGCGGTACAGGTCGAAATGCCAGATGTCTGCGGCTTGTGAATCGTAGGTTTGCACCAGGGTAAAGGTGGGGCTGGGCACGTCTTCGCCCGGGTCGGTGAGGGCGCGGATAAAGGCCCGCGCGAATTCCGTCTTTCCGGCACCCAAATCGCCATAAAGCGCCAAAACATCGCCAGCCTTAGCCACCTGCGCCAGCCTCTCGGCCAGCGCGCGGGTGGCGGGCAATCCCGCAAGTTCTATGGTGACGGAGTCCATAGGTTTGGTCATTTGGCCCCTGTTGAAATCCCTTGAGCACCGCAAAACGGCACTTTTCCCTTAATCAAACGTGCGAACCTGATATAAATTCATAAGGATTCGCAGCTCACATTGTAAACCTCTATGACCCGGAGAGGCCATGCCCAACACACCGATTACCACCGACGTCGCTGTTATCGGCGCTGGCCCGGTGGGTCTGTTCGCCGTTTTTCAGTGCGGCATGATGAAAATGAGCTGTCACGTGATCGACGCGCTGGACGAGGTGGGCGGTCAATTGTCGGCGCTATACCCGGAAAAACCCATCTATGATATCCCCGGCCATCCGGAAGTTCTGGCGGGTGAATTGATCTCCATGTTGGAAGCCCAAGCCGCACCGTTCGCACCCACCTATCATTTGGGCCAGCAGGTCACCGGGTTGGAACCGGGTGAGGGCGGGCGTTGGACGCTCACCACCACGCGCGGTACCGAGATTGATGCCGGGGCGGTGATCATCGCCGCCGGCGTCGGGGCGTTCGGCCCCAACCGCCCACCGCTGGACGGCATCCAGGACTTTGAAGGTCTGGGTGCGGGTGCGGGGGTGAACTATTTGGTCAAGCGGCGCGAGGATTACCGCGGCAAAAAAGTGGTCATCGCCGGTGGCGGCGACTCCGCGGTGGACTGGGCCATATCCCTGGGCGAACTGGCCGAAAGCGTGAAGGTTATTCACCGCCGTCCAAAATTCCGCGCCGCCCCAGAAAGTGTCCAACGCATGCAAGATTTGGTCGATCAAGGCCAGGTGGAGCTTGTGGTGCCGTATCAATTGGCGGGCCTGGAAGGCTCCCCCGATAAACTCGACGCGGTCGTCGTCGCCGACATGGATGGCGGGACGCGCACCTTGGAAGCCGACGTCTTGTTGCCGTTTTTTGGCCTGTCGCAAAACATCGGTCCCATCGCCGACTGGGGCTTAGGCGTCGAGCACAGCCACATCACCGTGGACCGTGCGACCATGAACGCGGGGCGGCCCGGCATTTTTGGCGCGGGCGACATCATCACCTATCCGGGCAAGCTGAAGCTGATCTTGATGGGCTTTTCCGAAGCCTCCCAAGCGGCGCACGCGGCGCGCGATCACGTGCACCCGGACGAGGCCTATCACTTTGAACATTCCACATCGGCGGGCACACCGGGCAGGGCGAAATAAAAGCATGCGGTATGGATGGGGCATTTTGGTTGGGGCGATGCTGGCAGCGACAAGCCCGGTGCTGGCGCAGACGGCTGCCCCGTCCCCGTCAGCCGATCCAAATGCGGGCGTCAAAACGGCGCTAGAGACCTGCTTTAAATGTCACGGCCCGGGCGGGGTCAGCCAGATCCCTTCGCATCCGTCCATTGCGGGGCAAAGTGCCGACTATGTGGCGCGCCAACTGTTTGCCTTCAAGCGCGCGAGCGCCGCGCATGCGGGGGGGGACGAGGCCGATACCCAGGCTCCCCTGGTCATGCGCGCCGATTCCATCATGGAACACATGGCTCCCACCTTGAACGACGCGATGATTCGGAAACTGGCGGCGACGATCTCTCAGTTGGCGTGTCGTGCGGATGACAAAGTTCAAAAAACGCCTCAGGCCCCCGCCGTGGCAAGTCGCTGTGTGTCGTGTCACGGCGACAACGGCAGGGGCGTACGCCCCGACGTGCCAAATCTGGCCGGGCAGCAGCGCGCCTATTTGCGTCGTGAGTTGTTGTTGATCCGCGAAACCGCGTGGGGTGCAGATCCCCGTGATGGCGAAAGCTGGCGCGGTCACCCGATCATGGAAGCCCAGGCCGCGCGCCTCAAGATTGCCGACGTGGACGCCCTGGCGAGGTACTATGCCGACCTAGATTGCCGCGGCTAAATTCCGGGCTTATACCACGCCGCTATGCGGGCCAAGAATGGCCACGTTTAGGCGTTTAGGGGGCATATTCTTCCTCTCTGCCGCCTTTTGTGCGATACTTAATACGGTCTCAAAAACACCGCCTGATAGGAGTATCTCTATCATGGGCCAGCACCATTACTTTGGGATATTGATCATCTCAGTCTTGCTGTTGATCAGCACGCCTGGGCTATCTGAGTCCGTGTTGGCTCCGGGCGGCTTAGCGACTGGATTTGAAGACGACCCAAGCCTAAAGGATCGCCCCAATGCGGGATGGGAAAATGATAAAATCCTCTTCGATAAGGTGAGCTACTGGAAAAACGCCTGCTTTTCGGCTTGTCATAATCAAGCCAAAAGGGCCGAGGATACGTCCATCCCGTATGTCGCAGGTCAGAAATTCCACTACCTTCTCAAACAACTCGAAAAGTTTGACCAAAACCACTCCGACATGGAATCGGGAGCAAACCCTGGCTCGAGGGTTTGGCAACGGTCGAATGATTTGATGAATAGTGTCAGCGAAAAAGTGGACAGCGCCCTGTTCGTTTACCTTGCTGATGCTATTTCCAATATGCCATGCGATGGCAGAAGCGAACCGTCAGCAGCGTTGGCATTGCCGCCTCCCCCGGCGTCCTTAGAACAATGCACCACCTGCCACCTGAAGAATGGCCAGGGCGCGGCGTACGATATCCCTATTCTTGCCGGTCAGTCGGAGGCCTACATGCGCCGAAAAATGACCTCAATTCTCAATAGCGAAAAAGGCGTGTCCCAAAAGGAAGGGCAGAATTTTCGAACCCATCCCGTTATGGGGCCAATATTGGCGAAATTGGTGTATATGGATTTTTTTGGCCTGGCTAAATATTTTTCGGCGCAAGATTGCCGCGGTTAACATTCAGCGGCGGATACCCAATTTGGCTTCGACCTCTTTAAGCTGCTCGACCAAGGGCTCTATCTTTTCGCAGCTGCACCCGGACGTTATGGGGTCGTCATAGCGCATGACCTTGCTCTGTTTGCGCGGGTCCTCGCAAGGCCAGCACTGCTGCCTTGATGATTTATTGATAAGCTCGCTTCTCAACTTCAGTAACTGCTCGCGATCACTCATAATCGTTCCCTCTTCTTATTTTTCTGATAGGTATCGGGGGCGTAGGCCCGTTAAATCAATCGACGAATCCGGTGAACAGGTCGGGCTGATTGCGCCCTGCCTTTCCGGCTTCGATGGGCAAGCGGCAGATCACGGTGGTGCCGCGTCCGGGGCGGTTGGTCAGCTCGACCTGGCCGTTGTGCAATTCGATAAAGCGGGCGATCAGCGCCAATCCCGGCGGCACTTCGTCTTTGTCAAGTCCCGTTCCGCCGTCGGTCACGGACAGCACCACGTCCTGAGTTTCGTGCCGCGCCGTCATGAGGACGTTGCCACCGGGCGGCGTGTTGGAAACCGCGCTGGACAACAAATTGAACAGCACTTGCTTCAAACGTTTTTCGTCTGCCACCACCCAGCCGATATCGGCGGGGGAATCAAATTCGATATCCACGTCTTTGCGCCGCGCGCGCTCGCGCACCAAGTTCATGGCGGTGAGCAGCAAGGTGTTGACGTCCACCGTGTCCAATTCCAGGGTCATCAGCCCCGCTTCTACCGATGCCAAATCCAACATGTTGTCGATGATGCCAATCAATTCTTCGGCACTGTCTTGGATGCCGCGACTGTATTCGTTTTGGCGCGTGTTCATTTCACCGAAATAGTTATCGGTGAGGATCGAAGCAAAGCCCATGATGGCGTTGAGCGGGGTGCGGATTTCGTGGCTAACGCTGGTCATGAATTCAGATTTCAGCACGTTGGCCTCGGCCATGGCATGGGCGCGCTCCAGCAGGGCATTTTCCACGCGGGCTGAATCGGTAACGTCCAGGTAGCTTAGCAGCACAGCACCGTCGGGCAGTGGCACCTTGGCATATTCCAAAACTTGACCGTCGGTTAGATCGAGCCGTCCGCGACCGGGGCTGCGACTGATCAGTTTCGCGACAAGGGCATCCTTATCCAGCGGCTTTCTACCTTCGTCGCGGCGGATCATGGGCAGGATGTGGCCGACGAAGCCAGACATATGTAACGCGTTGCCGCCGCGATCTGGTGGGAGATTCCAGATGCGGGCAAACGATGGATTCTTCAGCTTCATAAATCCATCGGCCCCGAAGACACACACCCCCTCGTACAGGTTGTCGAGGGTTTCGCGCTGAACCGCGCCTAAGGTTTTATAGTTGCGCTCTAAGTCCAGGTGATCGGTGACATCTTCATAGGCAAACACCAAGCCGCCCAAAGGATGAGGGCTGGCCACCGCGCGCACGGTCGCCCCGCCGGGCAGGTGCATCATGGATTCCACCGGCCCGTCGAGCACGCCAAACATGCCGGTTTGCTCGGCCTTGAAGGCCTTAAAGTCGGTGACTTCCGGCAAGCTACGTTGTTCGCGCAAACGGTCCAGCACCTCGGCATAGGTGGGTTTGTCGGCGAGCCACGCTGGGTTCAAGTCCCACAGTTCGGCATAGGCGGTGTTATTGAAGGTGAGCTTTTGGTCATCACCGAAAATGACAATGGCGGTGGTTAAGGTCTCCATCACCTCGTTCTGCGCCTGGATGTGGCGGGCGAAGGCGCTTTCGGTTTCTTCTGCTACGGTTAAGTCCTGGGCGATGCCAAGTGCGCCACCGCCCGGCAGCGGCGTTTCGGTGATGACTAAAAGCCGGGTCGCGCCGTCTTCGCCGGCCAGCAATTGGCGTTCTGTTAGGGCTTGGGTTTTTTCCCGCGCCCGCTCCGACAGCTCAAGGCCCGCCTCTGGTGCCCCTAAGGTGCGGGCCGCCATATTAGCCGCCTGTACGCCCAGCCTACCACCGCGCAGCCACGCGGGCACGGGCATGGCCTCGATAATGTCGCGCGCCGAAATGCTCGCCCCTTCGGCGGGCGGGGCTAGGTCGGACACGTCGCGCATCCACACCACGTCGGCCAGGGCTTCGTCTATGGTCCCGGTGGCGGCAGCACTGGCACCGGCGCGCACACCAACCACCAACAGGCGGCGTTGGCCATTTTCGGTGGTGACGACGCATTCAAACGGTGCGCCTTCGGTGCGCAGGTTGTGGGCAAGGCTCATCAATATTTTGGCATCGTCGCCTGTGAAGCACGCCATGACGGCGCGCCACGACGACCGCACGCCATCACGCAAGCCCAACAGAACGGCAAGACGTCGTGAGCAGGCTTCCGAATTGTTGGCCACCACCCACAAGAACAATCCGTCCGGTGCGGTGGCGAGAATTTCGTGGCTGATCTCGGCGTCGGACAGCAGACGCTTGTGCTCGGCGCGCAGGCGGTTGAGTTTGGCGCGCTGGTTCAACGCCACCGCCACCAGCGCCACCGCGGCCATGGCCATAACCAACGCCAGTAAAGGTGCCGCACCGATTACGTTTTGTGGTAAGTCCACACCATCCATATCGCGAGAGAATCCCCAAAAATCAAAAGGCGTTCCGCCTCAAGGGGATGTTAAGCGCCCGCCGCCTCAACGGCAACCCGGCAAAACAAAAAGGGCGGCTCGAAAGCCGCCCTTTTTTAAGTTTTATGTATCCTCTTAAACTGGGCCATTGAGGCCCCGGGCCGGTTAGGCCCGTAAGCCAAGGGAAGGCGCTGCCTCCCGCCCGGCGTTTGAGGGGTAAAATTAGTAACGATAAGCATCGGGCTTGAACGGGCCGTCGACAGTGACGCCGATGTAGTCGGCCTGTTCCTGGGACAGCTTGGTGAGCGTGGCGCCCAGCTTGTCCAGGTGCAGACGGGCAACTTTTTCGTCCAGGTGCTTGGGCAGCACGTAGACTTCGTTCTTGTATTTGCCGTCCTTGTTGTTGTTATACAGTTCGATCTGCGCCAGCACCTGATTGGTGAAGCTGGCGGACATGACGAAGCTGGGGTGGCCGGTGGCGCAGCCCAAGTTCACCAAGCGACCTTCGGCCAGCATGATGATGCGGTTGCCGTCTGGGAATTCAATTTCGTCCACCTGCGGCTTGATGTTGGTCCACTTGAAGTTTTTGAGGCCAGCAATCTGGATTTCGTTATCGAAGTGACCGATGTTGCACACGATGGCGCGATCTTTCATGCGCTTCATCATATCCACGGTGAGGATATCGAAGTTGCCGGTGGTGGTGACGTAGATGTCGCCTTCGGGCAACGCCTGTTCCACGGTGACGACTTCAAAGCCTTCCATGCACGCCTGCAGGGCGCAGATGGGATCGACTTCGGTGACCAGCACGCGACAGCCGCTGGAACGCAGGCTTTCGGCGGAGCCTTTGCCGACGTCGCCATAACCACACACAACGGCGACTTTACCAGCCATCATCACGTCGGTGGCGCGGCGGATGCTATCGACCAGGCTTTCACGGCAGCCATACTTGTTGTCGAACTTGGATTTGGTGACGCTGTCGTTGACGTTAATCGCCGGGAACAGCAACGTGCCCTTTTCTGCCATTTCGATCAAACGGTGCACGCCGGTGGTGGTTTCTTCGGTGACGCCCATGATTTCGGCGGCAGCCTTGGTGTACCACTGGGGGTCCATGGCGATGTGCTTTTTGATTGCCGCGAACATGATGACTTCTTCGTCGGAACCCGGGTTGTCGAGCACGGACATGTCTTTTTCGGCGTCTTGGCCTAAGTGCAGCAACAACGTGGCGTCGCCGCCGTCATCCAAGATCATGTTGGGAACACCGCCGTTGCCCCAGGCGAACAAACGGTGGGTGAAGTCCCAATATTCTTCCAACGTTTCGCCCTTGTGCGCGAATACCGGGGTGCCATTGTCGGCGATGGCTGCGGCGGCGTGATCTTGGGTCGAGAAGATGTTGCACGACACCCAACGAACTTCAGCGCCAAGAGCCTCAAGCGTCTCGATGAGCACGGCGGTCTGGATGGTCATGTGCAGCGAACCGGCGATGCGCGCGCCCTTCAGCGGCTGCGAGCCTTTGTATTCGTCACGGATGGACATCAAGCCCGGCATTTCGGTGTTCGAAAGATCAATATCCTTATGGCCCCATTCGGCCAAGCTGATATCGGCAACTGCGTAATCTTGAGCGTCGCTCATAAACGTGTCTCCTAGACATAAAATCGGGAATTTTCAACAAAACTTGGACGTGGTTTACCAGCCTAGGCCGCCAGGGGCAAGGGAAAGTGCCGCCTCTCGTCTGTAACGCACAAGGCAGAGCGCCAACCTCGACTTTGTCATGCGCGGGCTTGCCCCGCGTATCCATGACTTTGGCCGCGGCGCAACGAAGGTTCGTTTGCCTATGCTGTCTCTAGAGATAATGAAGTTTCGATTTTGTTCAGAATTTGGGCTTTTGAATCTCTCGGGAAGACTTCGACCAGTTGAACGCCCGCCTTGCCAAGGGCAATTGCCTTAACTTTGTCTCGGTCCTTGGCGTTCATTTGGTCATGGCCCGTACCTTGATATTCTATTGCGACTAAGGCATGGCCAAAACTATCAATGATCAAAAAATCACAGCGTTTCGAATTTATGGATTTATGGGCATCATCTTCTTGTGTGCTGAGATATTCACCTAGACAAACTTGCGCAAAAAGTCGCCATCCATTTCCAGGGTTGCGCAACATCCATTGTTCAAGAATTGCAAAAACCCGAAATTCAGATTTATTCATTAGAGGTTTTTTAGAGAATTCGTTATTTGAGACAAGTTCAAGTTGATTTTTTGTATCCCTAACATCCGTTGATTTGAACCATTCTTGCCTTAATATTTTTTCGGCTTCGTTCTTCTCTCGGGCGGTTTCAAGTCTGGTAATTTCCCGATGAAGCTTCTCATTTTTCTCTTTCAAATGAGAGGAAGTTATTTTCATATAGAAAAGAATTAAAATTAGGGCGGTAATAGCCGTTGTGAAGAAATCCATGGCATTTACATCTCGGAAATTTAGACGGAAAATGCATAATAGACTAGACGCGAAGAATCGCAACTATTGGATGAATTTGGCACGCCTAAACCAAACTATTAAAATCATCCAGTAGCATGGCAATTCGCCCGGCATCGGTTTGGCTCATGATGAAGTGGGCGCGGTCTTGGGCGGCGGCGAGTTCGATTTCGCGCACGCGTTGTTTGACCGGGCCTAGGGCATGGGCGCTCATGCTGAGTTCGCGAATGCCCAACCCTAACAAAAGGGCGGTAAAGCGCGGGTCGCCCGCAACTTCGCCGCACACCGAAATGGGGATGCGGCTGCGCAGGGCCGCTTCTGCGGTGAACTGGATTAGGCGCAGAACGGCTGGGTGCAGCGGATTGTAAAGTTCCGCCACCTGCTCGTCGGTGCGATCCACGGCCATGGTGTACATGGTCAAATCATTGGACCCGACGGCAAAAAAGTCAGACACCGCAGCCAGGGCGTCGGCGGTGAGGGCCGCACTTGGCACCTCGATCATCACGCCCACCGGGGGCAGCGGATCGGCGATGGTGATTTTCTTGCGTTTGAGCTTGGCCGCCACGCGTTTGATAAGATCGCGGGTGCGGATGACTTCGCGGGTGGTCGACACCATGGGCAACAAGATACGCACCGGACCAAAGGCCCCGGCACGCAAAATGGCCGCAATTTGATCCGTCAGCAGCCTGGGCCGCTTTAACGACAGGCGGATTCCGCGCACGCCCAGCGCGCTTTGCGCGCTTTCGCCGATGTCTCGGGTGATGGATTGGGCCAGCTTTTCACCGCCGATGTCCAAGGTGCGCACCGTGGTGGTGCGTCCGTCCATGGTCAGTACGATGTCGCGCAAGGTTTTAAACTGCTCCTCTTCGCTGGGAACGTCTGGGCGGTTCATAAACATAAATTCGGAGCGCAGCAGGCCGATAGACGCCGCACCCGACGTCAATACGCCGGGCATTTCAATGGGCAACTCGACGTTGCAGCCCAGCGAAATATCAATCCCGTCGCGGGTCACCGACGGCTGGCGGCGGAGCCGCGCAAGACGGCTTAATACTTTGCGATGTTCAACCTGCTTGGCTTCGTAAGCGGCCAGGGTAGACGGTTTGGGGTTGATGATAATGCGGCCCTGGTTGCCGTCGATGATCACCGGGTCGCCGGACTTGGCCGATTCCATAAGCCCCGGCGCACCCAGTACGGCGGGCAAGTTCAGCGCGCGCGCCATAATCGCGGTGTGTCCCTGGGCCCCGCCCAAAACCGTGGCGAATCCCCGAACGCGTTCTGGATTAAGCTGCGCCGTGTCGGCGGGGGTCATTTCCTCGGAAATGATGACCGAGCCCTTAGGCACCGTGTTCAGCGGCTTGACGTGGGTCTGGGTCAGTGCGCGGATCAGCCTGTCGGCGACCTCGCGGATGTCGTCCATGCGCGCCGCGATGTAGCTGTCGTCGAGGGTCGCAAAGCCGACCTGGATATCGGTGATTTCCGCCTGTACGGCGGCCTCGGCGTTGATGCGGTCATCTTTGATGCGGCGATAAGCCCCGCGCACGAGACGCGAATCGCCCAGCATTTGTTGGTAGGCATCAAGCAGGAAACCGATTTCCTCGGCGGCGGCGGGCGGCATGGCCTGGGTCTTGGACTTCATGCGTCCGATCTGGCGCTGGGTCGTCGACAGCGCCTTGCGAAGGCGGGCGATTTCGCCTTTGACCTCGCCCGCTTTCAGCGCGTATTCCGGTACCGCAATGGCACCCGTTTCGCGCACGTGCACGACGCCGATAGCAATGCCGGGCGAAACGCCAAGGCCTTTGATGATGGTTTCAATGGGGGGCAGCATCAGCACTCCTCGCCGAATTTGTCTTCGATGAGGGCTTCAACCGCGTCAATTGCGGCCTGGGCGTCCGCCCCTTCGGTGGCGACTAAAATGTCGGTGCCGATACCGGCGGCCAGCATCATCAACCCCATGATAGAGCCGCCATCCACCGACTGTCCGTCTTTGGTGACGGTGATCTGGGCGTCAAACTGCCCCGCCAACTTGACGAATTTTGCCGCCGCGCGGGCGTGCAGTCCGCGTTGGTTGCGGATGGCTAGGGTGCGTTCCAGGGGCGCGGCGCTCAAACCTTTAAGATCCGTCTTGGTTTAGCAGTTCGGACGCGATGTTGATGTATTTACGTCCGGCGTCCTTGGCTTGGGATGCGACACCAAGCAAGCCCCCCTCGCCGCGCACACTGGCCAATTTAATCAGCATCGGCAGGTTAACCCCGGCGATAACTTCGACATTGGCCTTTTCGATAACGCTGATGGCTAAGTTCGAGGGCGTGCCGCCAAACATGTCGGTCAACAAGATCACGCCCGCGCCGTCGTCAACCTTGGCAATGCTTTCCAAGATCTGCTTGCGGCGTTCTTCCATGTCGTCATCGGGGCCGATGCAAATGGACGCCACCGCGTCTTGCGGGCCGACCACGTGTTCCATGGCGGCGATGAATTCTTCGGCCAGGCGGCCATGGGTGACAAGCACGATGCCGATCATGACGATTTTCCGTTCTCTACGTCTGCGTGTCCGATAGTTGGCAAGTCACGATGTGCCAAGCGGACGCTGGTCAGGTTATCCTCCAGCCACGCCGCCAATTTTTCGGCGACAAAGACGGAGCGATGTTTGCCCCCGGTGCAGCCCACGGCGATAGTGAGATACGATTTCCCACCCTCGGCATAGCGCGGCACCAGCGGCGTCAACAGAGCGGTCAGGCGATCTAAGAAATCCTCAAAACCGGCGTCTTCGGTTATGTAGTCTTGCACCGCTTGATCCTGGCCCGTGAGGGCTTTCAGTTGGGGATCATAATGGGGATTTCGCAAAAAGCGAACATCGAACACCAAATCGGCGTCACGCGGGATGCCTTGGCGGTACGAAAACGAGGTCACGAACACCGCCATCGCCCGCGGGCTTTTGTCGGCGTCGAAATTATGGGCCAAAAATCCCTTGGCGTCATAAGGGGTGCGTCCGGTGGTGTCTAAGTGCAGGTCGGCGATGTCGAGCAATGGTGAAACCAGTTTGCGTTCCATGTGGATGCCGTCCAACACCGGGCGGTCATGGGCCAGGGGGTGGCGGTGGCGGGTTTCGGTATAGCGGCGCAACAGTTCCTCATCGCTGCAATCGACAAATAACACCTGAACGCGGACGGTGGGCTGTTGGCGCAGATTTTGAAGGTGTTCGACGAAGGTCTCGGCGGCAAAATCGCGGGTGCGAATGTCCACGCCCACCGCGATGGGGGGGCCGTTAACGTCCGTAACGGGGCCAACCACATGGGGCAGAAGAGACAGCGGCATGTTGTCCAGGGCCTCGAAGCCTAAATCCTCGAACGCTTTTAAAACTGTGGTTTTTCCGGCCCCGGACATACCGGTGACCAGCACCACCAAGCGGCTTTGCTCTAAGGTTTTCAGGGGCGGCTGACTCATGACTGATGAAATAGACCTTCGGTTTGCGCCTTCAACGCCATACGCACCTTGGCGGGTGCCGATGCGTCCAGGCCGTGAAGGGCGTACAGCGGTACATCCAGGCCCAACAGCGTCGTGGTGGCGGGTTCCGGCAGGCGGTCAATATCGCTTAGCGGTGAGAGATCAAAGACCGCGACCACTTGGGCCAGCGCCGCACTGTCGAGGCGCACAATGCCAACGCCCCGTACCTCTAACAAGCCCTGGATGGCCGCCGGAGCCTGGGCGCGCAACACGCCGTCATCGTCTTCAAGTTGGGTGTAATCGTCGGCCACCAAGTCCCAGCCTTCGTCGATGAGGCGCAACGCCAAATCCGACTTGCCGCTGCCGGGTTTCCCCCGCAACAACACAGCCTTTCCACCCTTTGCGACCGATGTGGCATGAACACGTTCCATACCCTAACCGTGAAGCCCGGCGGCTGTTAAGTCAATGGGGATTAGGAGCGGTTTATGCCACCGGAAGGCGGACGGTAAAGCGCGCACCCGTGACGATGCCGTCTTCGTTTAAGATATTGGCGGCGATGATTTCGCCGCCGTGGGCTTCGACGATTTGTTTGGAAATGGCGAGGCCGAGGCCTGAGTGCCTGCCGAAATCTTCCGAAGCCGGGCGTTCGGTGTAAAAGCGGTTGAAGATGTCTTGTTCTTTGCCGGACGGAATGCCAGGACCTTGATCTTCGACGGTGGCGATGACCCAATCGCCTTCACGCCGTGCGGTCAGGCGGATGGTGGAGTCTGGCTTGAGGCTGAACGACACCGCGTTGGCCAGCAAGTTGCGAAACACCTGCACCAGGCGATCTTCCATGCCGTCCACGATCAGCCCGTTTTCGGCGGAAATGTTTAGCTCCGGGGCACTTTGGTCTGACGTGTGGCTATGGATGTCGGCCAGGGTGGAGAACATGCGGCTTAAATTGACCGGCTGCGTTTCAGCGCGCGACAGTTCGGCGTCCAGGCGCGAGGCGTCGGAAATATCGGTGATCAGGCGGTCCAGGCGTTCCACGTCATCGATAATCACCGCCATCAGCCTGCGCTGTTGATCCGGGTCGGTCAGTCGCCCGGCGGTTTCGACCGCACTTTTCAGGCTGGTCAGCGGGTTCTTGATTTCGTGACTGACGTCGGCGGCGAACGCTTCGATGGCGTCCATGCGTTCCCACAAGGCTTCGGTCATATCGTTCAGGGCCGCGGCCAGATCGCCGATTTCGTCGGTGCGGGCCGACATTTTAGGGATAGTGTGCTGGCGGTGGTGGCCCTTGCGCACCAAATCGGCGGCGCGGCCCAAGATGCGGATCGGCCGTGCGATGGTGCCGCCCAGGTATAAGGACACCAGCACGGTGAAGATGAGGGTCACGGAAAAGACCTTCAAGGTGTCCTTGCGCACCTCGAACATGGCGGTGTCGACATCGGCAGAGGTTTTAGACAGCATCAACACGCCCAGCGTTTGCTTGTAGCGCGTCACCGGCAACGCCACCGATAGCACCAGCGAGCCGTCCGGCATGGAGCGCCTGGCCATCCACACTTCGCCCTGCAAGGCCCCGACAACTTCGCGATAATCGCTGCCGCGCTGGGTGGCGTTTTCAAAGTACGGTGGGTATTCCTTGATTCCGGGCAGCCAGAGATAAATGTGGTCGATGTGGCTGAACAGGCGGCTGAGGAGGCTTTCGCGTTCTGCCGACGGAACCGGTGGGGGCAGGTCTTCGGCTTCCACCACGAGGCCGCCGGGTTGCAGCAGCTTGCGGGAATCGGCGACCAGGGCGCCATCGAAGGTGAACAGCCGCGCACGGGTCTCGGCGGTGAAGGCCAAGCGGCGCACGATCTGGCTGGCCAAATCAGGTAGCAATTGTTGGCCCAATGGCGACACCGCACTTTCGCCCAGTGCCACGGCGAAAATTTCACCGTTGGTGCGCAGCGCCGACAGCTCTGCGACGATCAGGCTGCGCCGGTACTCACCCAAATAAAATAGCCCCACCAGCAGCAATGCCGGTGCCAGTAGGTTGACGGCCAAGATGCGCCGGGTGAGGGGTGAAAAGCGCCGTTCAGCGGTTAGCGGTTTGATTTTGGCGTGGGTGGGATCGGTATTCATAAAGAAGACAATAAATCACTCGTCCGAATAACGATAGCCAACACCGTACAAGGTTTCGATGGCGGTGAAATCGGAATCGGTCTCGCGGAATTTACGCCGCAGCCGCTTGATGTGGCTGTCGATGGTGCGGTCATCCACATAGATGTGCTCGCCATAGGCGGCGTCGATCAGTTGATCTCGGCTTTTGACGTGACCCGGATTGCGCGCCAGTGCTTGGATCAGCAAAAATTCGGTCACCGTCAGGTTGACCGGTTTGCCCTTCCAGGTGCTCAAGTGGCGAGAAGAATCAAGCATTAGATTGCCGCGCTGCACCAGATCGGCGGCGACCGGTTGCGGTTCGCGGCGGCGCAACACCGCGCGGATGCGTTCGATCAGCAAGCGTTGGGAGAACGGTTTGCGGATGTAATCGTCCGCCCCCATGCGCAGACCCATGGCCTCGTCCAGCTCGTCGTCCTTTGAGGTGAGAAAAATAATGGGCAGATCGCCGCGCTTACGCAGTTCACTCAATAGCTCCATGCCGTCCATACGCGGCATCTTAATGTCGAGCACGGCCAGATCCGGCGGGTGGCGGCCGATTTCGCGTAAGGCTTCTTCGCCGTCTTTGTAAGTGTTGACGACGAAGCCTTCCGCCTCCAGCGTCATGGAGACGGAGGTCAGGATATTGCGGTCGTCGTCAACCAGTGCGATGGTCTGTGCCATGATGATTCCAAAATAGAAAACGTCGTGTTGTACGGGCTATGGTAATTGATCGCGTTATTATGGCAAAATTATAGTTGCAATAAGGCGCTAACGGCAGCCCCGCCCTTTATATTTTTTCGCATGACCCGATTTTAAGGACGCAATCTTGGGCGATTTTACCAAAACCATCCAGGGACTGGCGCGGCTGATGGCCGACGCCATGCGCGATTTGGCGCCCATTGTGGTGGTGATCGCCTTTTTCCAGGTGGCGGTGATCAGGCAGCCCTTCCCGGATTTGGGCGAAATTTTGGTGGGTGTCGTATTGGTGGTCATGGGCTTGGCTTTTTTCGTCAAGGGTCTGGAAATGGGGCTGTTCCCTTTGGGCGAGGCGATGGCCCAGGCGTTCGCGCGCAAGGGCAGCGCCCTGTGGATGATGGCCTTTGCCTTTGCCCTAGGATTTGGCACCACGGTGGCGGAACCGGCCTTGATCGCGGTGGCGGCGGAAGCCGCGCGCACGGTGGCCGAGGCCGGACACATCAACGCGGACCCGGCCGCGCTGGACGGCTACGCCTTCGGTCTTCGCATGACGGTCGCGCTCTCGGTGGGCTTCGCCATCGTCATCGGCGTGGTGCGCATTATTAAGGGTTGGCCCATCCAGTGGCTGATTATCGGCGGCTATGTGGGGGTGATGGTGCTGACGTTTTTCGCTCCGCCGGAAATTATTGGCATCGCCTATGACAGCGGCGGCGTCACCACATCGACGATAACCGTGCCGCTGGTCACCGCCTTGGGCGTGGGCCTGGCGACGTCGATTCGCGGGCGTAACCCCATGACCGACGGGTTTGGTTTGATCGCTTTAGCCAGCCTGACGCCGATGATGTTCGTCATGGTCTATGGCATTTTGTATTAAGGAGGCGGGGCATGAACCTTATTAATCACATACTCGCCACCGGCTGGGCCACCGTTTTTGACGTGCTGCCCATCGCCGCAATTTTGATGTTTTTCCAAGTGGTGGTGCTGAAAAGTGTGCCGCCGAATCCTAAGCGCATCCTGATCGGGTTTGGCTACGTCCTGGTCGGTCTGACGTTATTTTTGGTGGGTTTGGAAATGGCCCTGTTCCCGGTGGGCGAAACCATGGCGCGCCAGCTGACCGACCCGGCATTTATTGGCGGCAGCGCCTTAAGTGGCCACGTGGATTGGCGCGATTATATGTGGGTCTATATTTTTGCCGCCGCCATTGGCTTTGCCACCACGGCGGCGGAACCATCGTTGATCGCGGTGGCGTTAAAGGCGCAGCAGATTTCGGGTGGGGCCATCAACGCCGGGGGCTTGCGCATCGCGGTGGCCATCGGTGTGGCCGTCGGCGTGTCGCTGGGGTCGTACCGGATCGTCAGCGGTACGCCGCTTCATTGGTACATCATAGCTGGCTATGGGGTGGTCATTATTCAGACCATCTGGGCCTCAAAATTTATAGTCGCGCTGGCTTATGACAGCGGCGGTGTCACCACGTCTACGGTGACGGTGCCGGTCGTGACCGCGTTGGGACTAGGGCTTGCGTCAACCATTCCGGGACGCAGCCCCTTATTGGACGGCTTTGGCTTGATCGCGTTCGCAAGCCTGTTCCCCATTATGGCGGTGTTAGCTTATGCCAAAATGGCCGAGCGGTATCAGGCGAGGCGCAAGGCTAAGGACGGTATTGAAGACGAAGATGAGCAATTGGAGACGATGACATGAAGATGAAAATGATTATGGCATTGGTGAAAGACGAGATAACCCAAACTGTTATCAATGCCGCACGCGATGCCGGGGCCACAGGGGCCACGGTGATTACCAGTGCTCAAGGCGAAGGGCTAAAGCCGGAAAAGACATTTTTCGGCCTCGACCTGGCAGCGCAACGCGATATTGTGATTTTTTTGGTGGCCGAACCTAAAGCACGAGAGATATTGGAAACCATCGCCGAAGCGGGACGGTTTGACGAAGACCCCGGATCGGGCATCGCTTGTCAGATTGCCCTGGAAGACGTTGTTGGCTTGGCGAGCCAATTGCCGACATTGATCAATGAAGTCGAGGATGAGCTATGACCGAGAAAAGCTACATCAAAGTTGCGGACGTGATGACCACGTCGATCACAACCATCGACGCCACCGCCACGGTGGCCGAAGCCATCGTCGTGATGCGCGATACGGGCGTCAGCTCGCTGATCGTAGAACGGCGCGACGAATCAGACGAATACGGGTTAATCGTGGTGTCTGATATTGCCAAGCAGGTGATCGCGGAGAACCGCTCGCCGGACCGGGTGAATGTCTACGAGGTTATGTCCAAGCCGGTGCTGACCTTAGCCGCCGACATGAACATTCGTTACGCGGTACGTTTGTTGGTGCAATTCGGTCTCAGCCGCGGGCTGGTGGTTAACGAACACCGCGAGCCGTTAGGCATCGCCACGTTGCGCGACATGGTGTTGCGGCACGTCGATGACTGACACGCCCGCCCGCGCCGCGCGTTTGATCGCCCGCGCCGCCCCGTCGGGGGCGCTGGCAACGACGCGCGTCGGAAAAGGTGGCGGGGCCTATGTGTCCAAGGTCGGCTTGACGCTGGACATAGACGGCACGCCGCTGTTTTTGTTGTCCACCTTGGCCGCGCACACCCAAGATCTGTTGGCCGACCCTCGTGCCGCCGTGCTGGTCGAAGCCCCCGTGATCACGCAAAATCCCCTGGAAGCCGCGCGCGCCACGCTCACCGGGCGTATGGTGCGTTTAAGTCGGGACGACGACGCTCACGCCCGCGCCCGCTACCTCATCCATCACCCAGGCGCGAAACGTTACGCGGGCTTTGGTGATTTCGCCCTGTGGTTCCTGGCTGTGGATAAAGTTCACTATGTCGGCGGCTTTGGCGTCGCTAAATGGGCCAAGGGGGGAGATTATCTGCACTTAGGACCGGATTTGGCCCGGGCCGAGGCCGATATTCTAGCCACCCTCGGCGGCGCGCATAAAGATCATCTTTCAGCTGTTTTTACGCAGGCGACGGGGCGATCCGCGCGGAGTTGGCGCGCCTTAGCTATAGATGCGGACGGCTTATGCCTTATCGGCCCAAAAGGGGCGCAGGCGCGGCTCGACTTTGCATCCCCGGCACCGGATGGGCGCGGCTGGCGGCAACGCTTTGCGCGCCTAGCCAAGCGTGCAATGTGAATAAATAGCATATTCTGCAACTCATGGCACCTTCACAGGACCCTGAATGTTTGCTTTAATGCGTGATCCGTCGCTCGTTTAAAACGTCCGTATTCATGGATCAGCCCACATGGAATTCGCCACCATTATCGCCGTTCTCGCTTTTTGCATCGCCATGACCGCCCTGTGGTTGGTCAGCGATGTGATCAAGAAGGTCGAGGGCCAAAACGAGAAATTCGTGAAGGCTCATATTTCGGTTCTCCGCGAGGAAATGCGTGAGATGGACAAGAACGTGCACAAGGTCGCGCACGCCATTGCTACGAGCACCACTCAGTCGGCCGATCTTGATGGCCGCCTAAACGACCACACCAAGTTACTGGATGGCTTAAAAAGCCGCACCGCCGAGGTGTCACAGCACCTGCAAGACCTGGATAATTCCATCCCACAGCGGTTTCGTGCGCGCGTGGCGGCCAAAGACGAAAAGGCCAAGCCGAAGCCGAGCATTCAATAAGGCTCTTTTTATCTCCCCCCGCACTATAAACGTTGTTGTTTCACGTGGACTCCCGTTAACCTATCGCCGGGGAAGCCACGCTGGAGAAAAAGTGCATGTTGAATTTTACGGACGCGCCTACGCCACATGATGGACTCGTCGCTTGGGTCAAGGACATTGCCGAGCTTACCAAACCGGATGCCGTTCATTGGTGCGATGGTTCCCAGGCGGAATACGACAGCCTGTGCGCGCAAATGGTAGCCAGCGGCACGCTCATCAAATTGAACGAAGACAAGCGCCCGGGTTCGTACCTGGCGCGCTCCCACCCGTCCGACGTGGCGCGGGTGGAAGACAGCACCTTTATCTGTTCCGCGCGCGAAGACGATGCCGGCCCCACCAACAACTGGATGGACCCGACCGAGATGCGTGGCGTTTTGAACGGCTTGTTCGACGGCTGCATGGTGGGACGCACGCTGTACGTGGTGCCCTTTTCCATGGGGCCATTAGGGTCCCCCATCGCGCACATCGGCGTGCAGCTAACCGACAGCGCCTATGCCGCGGCCAGCATGCGTATTATGACGCGCATGGGCCAGCCGGTCCTTGACGTGTTGGGTGCGGACGGCGACTTCGTACCCTGCGTCCATTCCGTGGGTGCACCCTTGAGTGCCGACGAGGCCGATACCTCGTGGCCGTGCAATGATACCAAGTACATCGTGCACTACCCCGACACGCGTGAAATCTGGTCGTTTGGTTCGGGCTATGGCGGCAATGCTTTGCTGGGCAAAAAGTGCTTTGCGCTGCGCATCGCGTCTGCCATGGCGCGTGACGAAGGCTGGCTGGCCGAACACATGCTGATCGTCGGCCTGGAAAGCCCTCAAGGGGAAAAGACCTACATCGCCGCCGCCTTCCCATCGGCGTGCGGCAAGACCAACTTAGCTATGCTGATTCCACCCGCTGGTTTCGACGGCTGGAAGGTGTGGACCGTGGGCGACGACATTGCCTGGATCAAACCGGGTGAGGACGGCAAGCTTCGCGCCATCAATCCCGAGTACGGTTATTTCGGCGTGGCCCCCGGAACGTCGGACAGCTCCAACCCCTCGGCCATGCAGACCTTGGTCAAAGATTGCATCTATACCAACGTCGCATTGACCGACGATGGCGACGTGTGGTGGGAAGATATGAGCGAACCTCCGGCCCACGCCATCGATTGGAAGGGCAACGACTGGACTCCGGATTCAGACACCCCCGCCGCACATCCTAATGCGCGCTTTGCCGCCCCGGCGGGGCAATGCCCCAGCATCGACCCGGCCTGGGAAGACCCCAAGGGTGTGCCGATTTCGGCCTTTGTTTTTGGTGGGCGCCTGTCGAAAACGTATCCCTTGGCCTATCAGGCGTTTAACTGGAACCACGGCGTTTACATGGCGGCGACCATGGGTTCGGAAGCCACCGCTGCCGCCGTGGGTCAGGCCGCCATTCGCCGCGACCCGTTCGCCATGCTGCCGTTTTGCGGCTACAACATGGGCGATTACTGGCAGCACTGGCTGAACATGGGCCCTAAAATTGCGCACCCGCCCGCCATTTTCCGCGTCAATTGGTTCCGCAAAAACGAGAACGGAAAATTCATGTGGCCCGGCTTTGGTCAGAATATGCGCGTGCTGAAGTGGATCGTGGACCGGGTGAACGGCACCGGAAACGCGGTCGAAAGCCCGCTGGGCCAGATGCCCACCCACGCTGACATCACCTGGGACGGGATTGAATACGACGACGACCTTTTCCGCCAATTGATGGAAGTCGATCGCGCCGGGGCCATGGCCGACGCCGAAGACCAGAGCGAACTGTTTGGTCGTTTTGGGGATCGCTTACCCCGTGAAATGGAAGCCCAACGCCAGGCGCAAATCGAACGCCTCAAAGCGGCCCCGGACGTCTGGAGGCTGCCGAAATAGCCCCCTCACGTTTAGGGGGCGGCTGAGTCCGCCTTCGCCTCCAAGTTATCGATCAGGGTTTCCATCGTTTCCATTAGGGCTTTTTTGTCTTTTTTCTTGAGCGCGCCTAAGGCTTTTTTGTTGGCCGCCTTGGCTGCATTGGTGAGTGTGGGTTCCAATTTTTTGGCGTAGGACGTTAAGTGCACGCGGGACGCGCGGCGGTCGGCTGGATCTGGCAGGCGCTTGACCAGGCTGTCGCGTTCCATTCGTGCGAGCGTGTTGGACATGGTCGCTTGCTCGATGTTCACCCGTTCATACAGTTCGCGCTGGGTCAGGCCATCTTGCTCCCACAGGCACATCAGCACCGGAAATTGACCGGGCGTGACGCCGCTGGATTTGAGTTCGTCACCCAGCGTTTGGGTCATCAGGCGCGACAAGTGATTGATCACATAGCCCAGCGATTTATCTCGTTTGATGGACATGGTGTTCTCCCCGAAGTTCGTTAATCGCCGTCGTCTTCGATTGCGTCGATGGCTTTGCCGCAATGCGGGCAGATGCCCCTATCGATTTTGGCGTTTTGGTGTTTCACTGCGAACATGATGGCGCGGGCATCTACGTCGTTCAAGTTCAAGTGCCGCACCAGTTTGTCGAGCTCAAGCTGCTCCGTATCACTGATCACACCGTCTTCCATGGCGTCTTGTACGCGTTCTTCAAGCATGGTGCGGCGGCGGTGCAGGGCGTTGTTGAAACCAGATGCTAAAATACCGGCGGGCAACGCGACCATGCCTAAACCCACCACGCCGATCAGCGCCCCGATCAATTTTCCAAACGGCGTGATCGGGATCATATCGCCATAGCCCACCGTGGTCATGGTGATGACGGCCCAGTACATGGCGGCGGGAATCGAAGAAAAGTGTTCGGGCTGGACCGGGTGTTCAAAGATATAGGCCAACGTGGCACCCATGAACATCAACAACATGGAGACGAACATGGCCGCGCCAATGGTGCGCGATTCTTCGCGAAACACCATCAAAAGCAGGGTCATGGCGCTGGAATAACGGGTCAGTTTGAAAATGCGCAGCAAACGCAGGGCGCGTAAAATTCTGAGATCAGCAACGATGAACATGGAGAGGAAAAATGGCGCGATGGCTAGAAAGTCAATGATGGCGAACCAGGTAAACATGTACCGGATTCGTCCGGCCACCGGATGGGCGCGCTTTTCATGCCATGGGTTGTCGATGACCGACCATACGCGGGCGAGGTACTCAATGGAAAACACGGCAACGGAAAAGACATTGAAATAATCAAAGAGCGATTCCGTGACAGCTCTGATGCTTTCCACCGATTCCAATATCACCGCCAGAACGTTGAGGCTGATCAGGACGATCAGCGCCAGATCAACGAAACGGGTGACAGAGTCATCCTTGTCGGCGGAGTACAAAACCTCAGCCGTGCGCCTGCGCGCCCGTTGGTAAGAACTGAGCTGGATAGCTTCTCCTTGCATATCAAAAGGATAGCGCGAAGTCGCTTACGGCAAAAGAAGATAGTTAACTTTGTGAGGTGCGGGCTAGTCGTGCGCCCTGTACGCCCAGCACCAGCCAGCCCAGCATCAACAGCCCCCCGCCCACGGGCGCAGCCCCTTCGACCGGCACCATGGAGAACGCGCCAAAGCAATACAGCGTGCCGCTAAACAGCACGATGCCTGTCTGAAAACAGGCCCCCGCGAAGGTGAGCCAACGGCTGGGCATGCGCGCCACTAGCAGCCCTACGCCCAGCATGGCAAGGGCATGCCACATCTGATATTGCGAACCCATCATAAAGACGTCGCGGATGTCGGGTACATCGCCGAGGGCATGCCAGCCATAGGCTCCGGCGGCGACGGCGAGGGCGGCATTGACGCCACACAGTAAGATCCAAATGTTCATGGCGTGTTCCTTGTTAACGGTATCTTGAGCGATTGCGTTTTATCACTAAAGCATGATTGCAAGAAATGCACTTTTTGTTTTGCTGTTCCCCGTAGCCTTGTTGGCGGCGGGCGCGGCCCTTTTGGCATCCCCTCCGGCGGTTCCGTTCAGTCTCGGTGCCGCCTTGCCGGCCCTGCCCTATGTGTTGGGATTAGGCGTGGTCGTGTTGGGCGTTTGGTTCAAGTCTCCGCGCGTGGTGCTGATGGCGGCGCTGGTGGCCGGTGCGCATTGGGCCATAGGCACGTTCGTACCGGAACTGGAAAGCGCCGGACAACGCGGCCCGGAACTGATGGTTTTGTACGGCGCGGTGGCGGTGTTGTTTCCCCTCAATGCGGCATTGATCGCGGCCAAGCGTGATCGCGGCATGGCATCGCGCGGGGTCATTGGCCGGGTGCTGCTGATGGCTTTGCAGGGTCTTGCCGTACTGGTCATTTGGGACGCGGGCCAGGTGCCGCGCGCGTGGGCCGACGAAGTCTTGCACGCCCGCCTGTTTGACAAGTTTTTTGATTATTGGTCATTGTTGCCGCAACCGGCGTTGCTGCTGTTCGCCCTTGTATGTTTAAGCTTATTGGTGCGCGCGGCGTGGAGTGGCGGGGCCATCGACGGCGGCTTGTTCGGTGCCGTGGCAGCCAGCGGGCTGGCGCTGCACGGCGCGGGTCAGGGGCATTTGCCGGCGATCATGTTCTCACTGGCCTGCTTAGGCTTGTTGGCTTCAGTGGTGCAAGAAAGTTACCGTCTGGCCTTTATTGATGAGCTTACCGGCCTGCCCGGACGGCGCGCGCTGATGCATGACCTACAAGCCTGCGGCGGTCGCTTTGCGGTGGCCATGCTGGACGTGGACCATTTCAAGAAATTCAACGACACCTATGGCCATGACGTCGGCGATCAGGTGCTGAAATTGGTCGCCTCGCGCATGATGAAAGTAACCGGCGGCGGACGTGCGTTTCGTTATGGCGGCGAGGAATTCACCGTATTGTTCCCGCGCAAATCTGCCGAGGAGTCTTTGTATCACTTAGACAAATTGCGCCAAGCCATCGCGGCGGCCAGCTTTCGCTTGCGCGACGAAGATCGGCCCGAAGAAAAGCCCGCTGGGGTTAAGGCCAAGCAAACAGCCAAACAAAAGGCCCAGGCCCGTGCCCAGGCCGCGGGCATCGTCAGCGTCACCATTTCCATCGGTGCCGCAGAACGGGCACCAGGACAAGACCCAAGCGAAGCCCTGAAAGCCGCCGATCAGGCTCTCTACCGCGCCAAAGACGGCGGTCGCAATCGCGTCTCGGTATAAGTTTATTTGATGCCCTCCCGCTGTGTCCCCTTCGCCGTCAAGGGCGTGCGCCGGGTGGTTGCAAAAGATGTAAGCAGAGGCGGAGGCTCTAGCTGTTCAATGCCTTGCGGCATTACCCTTCATTGCACAGCCGCCATTGCTGCATCCCGCCGCCGCCGGACAGCGGGGGGCCGGAGGTTGAGCCTGCCCACCCACCGATGGGGCCGAGAGGCCCTTGGCGAGTATCTTTGATCCACACGTCGGACACGCAATAGCCTTCGCCTTCAACTGCGCCTGACAATCGTCAAAGCCGTCAAAGGTCTCGGAAAACTCATGGTCCTTGGGACAGATCAGGGTGTAGGTGATCATGCCTCAGCCCTAACGCGGCAAATCGGTTTTGCCCATGAGGAATTCATCCGCAGCGCGCGCGGCTTGGCGGCCTTCGCGGATGGCCCAAACGACGAGGGACTGACCCCGACGCATGTCACCGGCGGCGAATACTTTGGGGTTCGAGGTCTGATAGACATCGGTGTCGGCGGCGACGTTGCCGCGGCCATCTTTGTCGAGACCCAGTTCGTCGATCATGCCTTCGTGGACCGGGTGCAAGAAGCCCATGGCGAGGAACGCGCGCTCACACGGGATCTCGAATTCGGAGCCTTCGATTTCAGCCATCTTGAACTGGCCGTCGTCGCCTTCGGTCCATTCCACGCGCACGCACCGGGCAGCTTTGAGGTTGCCGTCGTCATCGCCGATGAAGGCTTTGGTGAGCACGTTCCAATCGCGTGCACAGCCTTCTTCGTGGCTGGATGAGGTGCGGAGTTTTTGCGGCCAATGGGGCCAGGTGTTGAGCTTGTCTTCTTTGACGGGCGGCTTGGGCATGATTTCGATCTGCGTGATCGACTTAGCACCTTGACGGACCGAGGTGCCGACACAGTCAGACCCGGTATCGCCGCCACCGATGACCAACACGTTGGTATCTGTTGCGAGAATGTCTTCGGCGCTAAAGGACTCGCCCCCGTTGCGACGGTTTTGCTGGGCGAGAAAATCCATGGCGACGTAAACGCCTTTGAGTTCGCGTCCCGGAACCGGCAAATCGCGCGCTTTCTCCGAACCACCGGTCAGCACAACGGCGTCATAGTCTTCCAGCAATTTGGCCGCCGGAATATCGACGCCGATTTGCATGTTGGGGCGAAAGTCCACGCCCTCGGTCTGCATCTGGCTCAAGCGACGGTCGATAATCGACTTGTCCAACTTGAAATCAGGAATGCCGTAGCGCATCAACCCGCCCGCGTGGGCGTTCTTTTCGTAGAGGGATACCCGATGTCCGGCACGGGCCAATTGCTGCGCACAGGCCATACCCGCGGGGCCAGAACCGACGACGGCCACGGCTTTGTCGGTGTGGGTCTTGGGGATGCGCGGCTTGATCCAGCCTTCGGCCCAGCCCGTATCAACGATGGAACATTCGATGGTTTTGATGGTGACGGGGTGGTCGTCTAAGTTCAGCGTGCACGAAGACTCGCACGGGGCCGGGCAGATGCGTCCGGTGAACTCCGGAAAATTGTTGGTGGAGTGCAAAATTCTCAACGCCGCCTTCATGTCCCCGTGATAGGTGAGGTCATTGAATTCGGGAATGATGTTCATCACCGGGCAGCCGTTATGGCAGAACGGAATACCGCAATCCATGCAGCGCGCGCCCTGGGCTTTAAGCTCGTCATCTTTGAGCGGAATAACAAACTCGTTGTAGTTGTCGACGCGATCTTTGACCGGCGCGTAAGAGCGGTCTTGGCGGTCGTGTTCCAAAAATCCGGTTGGCTTACCCATAATCTTAATTCCCCACCGAAGTGTTAACGCCTTCATGCTCGGCGGCACGATCTTTGGCTTGCATTTCTAGCAAGGCGCGGCGGTATTCCACCGGCATTACTTTGACGAACTTGGGCAGGTACTCATCCCAGTTCTGAAGGATGTGACGCGCGCGGTTGCTGTTGGTGTAGTGCAGGTGCGCCTCGACCAGGCTTTTCAGGCGCAAGGCGTCATAGCGTGTCATGTCGTGATCGACGTTGACGCGACCATGTGCCTCTAAGTCGCCGCCTTGGCCTTCGACTTCCATCTGAACGTCTTCGTCCTCAATAGGTTCCAAGTCCACTTGCGCCATGTTGCAGCGGGTTTCAAAGTCGCCCGTTTCATCCAACACATAAGCGATGCCGCCGGACATACCTGCCGCGAAATTACGCCCGGTGTTGCCCAGCACACAGACGATGCCGCCGGTCATATATTCACAGCCGTGATCGCCCACGCCCTCAACCACCGTGGTGGAGCCTGAGTTGCGCACCGCGAAGCGTTCGCCAGCCACGCCTGAGAAATAAGCCTCGCCCGCGGTCGCACCATAGAGGCAGGTGTTGCCGGCGATGATGTTGTCTTCGGCGACAATCGGGCAGTCGTCCGCCGGACGCACCACGATGCGTCCACCGGCCAAACCCTTGCCGACGTAATCGTTGGCATCGCCCTTGAGATCGATGGTGATGCCGGGGCTAAGCCACGCACCTAAAGACTGCCCCGCGGTGCCGCTGGCGTCGATGACGATGGTGTCGTCGGGAAGGCCAGCCTTGCCGTACTTCATAGCCACTTCGCCCGACAGCATAGCCCCGACGGTGCGATTGACGTTGATCAATTTGGTTTCGATTTTTACCGGCGTGCCATTTTCCAAGGCCTCTTTCGCCTGGATGATAAAGCCGTTGTCCAACGCCTTTTCCAGCCCGTGGTTTTGCGTTTCGGTATTAAAGAGTGAAACGTCGGGGCCGACATCGGGACGATGCAAGAGACCTGAGAAATCCAAGCCCTGCGTCTTCCAGTGATCAATGGCGGCGTTCATTTCCAAGGCGTCGGAGCGGCCAATCATTTCATTGATGGTTCTAAAACCAAGTTCCGCCATCAGCTTGCGTATTTCCTCGGCCATGAAGGTGAAGTAGTTCACCACATGCGCCGGTTCGCCCGGGAACAGCTTGCGCAGTTCCGGGTTCTGCGTGGCGATGCCGACCGGGCAGGTGTTCAGGTGACACTTGCGCATCATCAAGCAGCCCTGGGCGATCAGCGCACCGGTGGCAAAACCGAATTCGTCGGCACCCAAAAGCGCGCCAACGATCACGTCGCGTGCGGTACGCAGCCCACCATCGACCTGAACGGCAATGCGGCCACGTAATTTATTGAGCACCAGGGTTTGGTGAGTTTCGGCGAGGCCGATTTCCCACGGTCCACCCGCGTGCTGGGTCGATGTCAGCGGGCTAGCACCCGTGCCGCCGTCAAAGCCTGAAATGGTTACATGGTCGGCATAAGCCTTGGAAACGCCCGCCGCCACCGTGCCCACGCCCACTTCGGACACCAGCTTGACGGAGATGCGCGCCTTAGGGTTGACGTTCTTTAAGTCGTGAATGAGCTGCGATAGATCTTCGATGGAATAAATATCGTGATGCGGCGGGGGCGAGATCAGGCCGACACCGGGGGTCGAGTTGCGCACCCGCGCGATCCATTCGTCAACCTTGTGACCGGGCAGTTGCCCCCCTTCACCGGGCTTAGCCCCCTGGGCCATCTTGATTTGGATGTCATCGGCGTTGACCAAGTATTCCGCCGTCACGCCAAAGCGTCCGGACGCAACCTGCTTAATGGCCGAGCGCATGCTGTCGCCGTTTTCCATTGGTGCAAAACGCACGGCTTCCTCGCCGCCTTCACCGGTGTTGGACTTGCCGCCCAAACGGTTCATGGCGATGGCGATGTTGGTGTGTGCTTCCCACGAAATAGAACCGAACGACATGGCCCCGGTGGCAAACCGTGCGCAGATTTTGTCGATGGGTTCGACCTCATCCAAAGGCACGGATTTGCCGGTGCCTTTCAATGTGAACAGGCCGCGCAGATTTTTGACCTCTGCGTCATGGCCGTTCATGACGGCTTCGAACTTTCTGTACGTTTCCCGGTCGCCCTTGCGCACCGCGTGTTGCAGCAGGGCAATCGTTTCCGGGTTCCAGCAGTGGCTTTCGCCGCGATGACGCCACGCCAATTCGCCACCTACGTCTAGGTGGCTGGTGAGAAGCGGATCATTGCCAAATGCCAAAGTGTGACGGCGTACGGTTTCCGTCGCCACGTCGTCAAGACCAATGCCGCCCACCTTGGACGCTGTTTTGGTAAAGAAGCGTTCGATAAAGCCGTCGTTCAGGCCGACGGCGTCGAAGATTTGCGCGCCACAGTATGACTGGAAGGTGGAAATGCCCATCTTCGAGAAGACCTTGAGCATGCCCTTGGCAACGGCCTTGATGTAGCGTTTCTGTGCTTCCTTTACGGACACGTCTTCGGGCAGTTCGTCGGCCATATCGACGATGGTGTCGAACGCCAGATAAGGGTTGATGGCTTCGGCACCATAACCGCCCAACAGGCAGAAATCGTGCACGCGGCGGGCTTCACCGGTTTCCACCACCAGGCCAACCGACGTGCGTAGACCGGTGCGGATCAGGTGATGATGCACGCCGGCCGTGGCCAACAGCGCCGGAATGGCGACGTGATTCGCGTCCACGCCCCGATCCGACAAAATGATGATGTTGTAGCCGTCGTTGACCACTTTTTCGGCCTTGGCAAACAATTTTTCCAACGCCGCTTCCATGCCTGCAGCCCCCTGATCGGCGGGGTAGCAGATGGGCAAGGTATAGGCTTTAAACGCACGGTCCACATGGTTTTCGATGTGGCGGATTTTTTCCAGGTCCAGGTTGGAGAGAATCGGCTGGCGCACTTCCAGACGCTTTTTGGCACCTGCACTTTTGGGGTCAAGAAGATTGGGGCGCGGGCCAATCAAGCTTACCAGACTCATCACCAATTCTTCGCGAATGGGATCGATGGGTGGGTTGGTGACTTGCGCAAAGTTCTGGGTGAAATAATCGTAGAGAACCTTAGGCCGGTCGGACAGCACGGCAATCGGCGTATCGCGACCCATGGACCCGATGGGGTCTTGACCGGTCAGCGCCATCGGCTTGATGAAGTGCTTGGTATCTTCTTGGGTGTAGCCGAACGCCTGCTGGGCATCCAACATGGTTTCGTGGTCGGGAGCCATCGCCGGGTTTTCTTCCGGTAAGTCCTCGACCTTAATCTGGGTGTCGTTCAGCCATTTTTGATACGGCTTGGCGTGGGTCAGCTCGGCCTTGATTTCTTCATCGTCGATGATCCGGCCCTCGACCAGATCGATGAGGAACATCTTACCCGGCTGCAAGCGCCACTTTTTGACGATTTTGCTTTCCGGGGTTGGCAGCACGCCCACTTCGGACCCCATGATCACGAAGTCGTCGTCGGTGACGATATAGCGTGCGGGGCGCAGGCCGTTGCGATCCAAGGTCGCACCGATCTGGCGGCCATCGGTGAAGCACACGGCGGCGGGGCCGTCCCACGGCTCCATCAGGCCTGCGTGGTATTCGTAAAACGCACGGCGCTCGTCGTCCATTAATGGGTTTGAGTCCCAGGCTTCGGGTATCATCATCATCATGGCATGGGACAGCGAATAGCCGCCCGCGACGAGAAGTTCCAAGGCGTTGTCAAAGGTTGCCGAATCCGATGCGCCGTCGCCGATCAACGGCCATAGCTTGGCAAGATCGTCGCCCAGCACGGTAGAGCTCATGGTCGCCTTGCGCGCGGCCATCCAATTGATGTTACCGCGTACGGTGTTGATTTCACCGTTGTGGCACAGATAGCGGAACGGCTGCGCCAGTTCCCAGCTTGGGAACGTGTTGGTGGAGAAACGCTGATGCACCAGGGCCAGCGCCGAGGTCGTACGCTCGTCTTGCAGGTCCAGGTAATAGGTGGCCAGGTTGCTCGACAAAACCATGCCCTTATAGACGATGGTACGCGCCGATAGGGTCGGGATATAGAAGTTGCCGTGGCTGCCGTCGCCGGTTTCGCTCCACACCGCATGGTGAACCCGCTTGCGAATCACGAACAGCTTGCGCTCGAACGCGGCTTCGTCGGCTAACGCGGCGCTTTTTCGGATGAACACCTGGCGGATCACCGGCTCGGCGGCCTTGACGCTTTCGCCCAGGCACGAATTGTCCACCGGCACGTCGCGCCAGCCCATGAGTTCTTGGCCTTCGGCTGGGATTTGGGTTTCAAACGCCCGCACCGCTGCATTGCGCGCGTCGGCGTCACTGGGCAAGAAGACTTGACCCACGGCGTATTCGCCGATCTCTGGCAAATCGAAGCCCAGCTTGGAGCATTCCTCGCTCAAAAAATCATGCGGGATTTGCATAATGATGCCGGCACCGTCGCCCGCAAGCGGGTCGGCGCCAACCGCGCCGCGGTGGTCCATATTGACAAGAATCTGCAAGCCCTGACGAACGATGTCGTGGCTTTTCTTGTTTTTGATGTTGCAGATGAAGCCGACGCCACAGTTGTCGTGTTCGTTACTGGGGTCGTAGAGGCCCTGCTTGTCGGGCAGCCCGCTTGCTTTCATGTGTCAAATCCATCTTCATCAGCCACAGGGGCGCGGCTGGAATAAAACTGTAAATTCAGGGTGTTACAGGCATGTCGGTCATCAGCCACGCCGGGATGCGGCTAATGTCTTAAAATACTTTGCTTGTAACTTTGGAGGCGCGACATTACCCGAACTCTGCACAAAAGAAAACCCCAGCGCCGCAATTATTAAACCATCCCGCAAGGCGCAGAAAATAAGGGTTATGCACCTATTTGAGATGGTCTCAGAATGGGACTTTCCACGGTACGGAAACGAGCGAGGCTTAGGCGTGTTAAACAGGGCTTTGCCGGGGGCATGGCTGTGGGCTAAAGTCGGTACGGGGAAGATTCGCAGACACATACTAACTGGAGGCTGGCCGCTTTGCCGTTGCTGCATATTGTCGTTCTCGCGCTCGTCCAGGGCTTCACCGAATTTTTACCGATCAGTTCATCAGCTCATCTGATTTTAGTGCCGGTGTTTTTTCACTGGCCGGATCAAGGGCTGATTATGGATGTTGCCGTACATGTCGGCACCTTAGGTGCGGTGATGGCCTATTTGTGGCGCGACATAGCGATCATTTTTCAAGGCCTGTGGGCCATGACCAAGGGCAAGGGCATCAATGACGGCGCGCGATTGGGCTTCTTTCTGGTGCTGGGGACGTTGCCGGTCATCGGGGTTGGCTATTGGATGCACAAAAACATGCCGGGCGGTATTCGTTCCATCGAGGTTATCGGCTGGGCGACTTTGGGCTTTGGCGTGTTGTTATGGGTGTTTGATCGCTTCGGTCTGACATTGCGCCGCATGGAACATCTGAAAATTTTCGACGTCGTCATTATCGGTATTTCCCAGTGCTTGGCGCTCATTCCCGGTACGTCCAGAAGCGGCATCACCATGGCGGTCGGGCGGTTGTTGGGTATGGAGCGCCCCGACTGCGCGCGCTTTTCCATGTTGCTGTCGATTCCCACCATCGTTGGGGCGGGCGTGCTCAAGGGGGTGGAACTCTATCAAAGCGGAAATCTGGAGCAAATGCAGAGCGCTGTATCTGCGGCGGCCTTATCCTTCATCGCCGCCTTCATCGCCATTGCCTTGATGATGGCATGGTTAAAACGGGCCAGTTTTACGCCGTTCGTGATCTATCGCGTGGCGCTCGGCAGTTTCTTGCTGGCGGTTGCGTATGGGTATGTGGGCTGACCCGTCTGCAGGAAATACCGTATTCACAATTAAGTCTATTTCGTAGATAATGCCCCTGCCAAGACAATGATAAGACGCGATGTTTCGCGATAAGGCAGGGGTGCCTACAATGACCAAAAGTAACCAGGATGATCGGTCCGGGCCTGACAAAGTTGGGCGGATCGTCGGCGAGATATTTTCGTTCGTAATGGCCAATCCAGACGCGTTCGATGCATCCATGGCTGAAGCCGGGACGCAGATGACGCTCGCGCGGCTGAACGATGTTTGTAAAGCCTGCGGCTCGTTGCCCGAGAACGACATGCCGCAGGTGGATATTATCGCTATTAATGAAGAGCCCATCGAACGGCCCAGTGGTCAGGAGCAACGCCATATGCACCTGCTGCGGCTGATTTCATGCAAGTTGAGTCACGCCTTCGATAGTCGCTTCAATGCCAATTGCCTGGATCGTCAGGTGTCCGTTGGGATTGACATATATATGCGTCGTTTGTTTGGCATGAGCATTTATAAGCGCCTGAACGAACAAGCGGAGCGTATCTTGCTGGTGGCCGGGCGCGGCGATGATGCCGTGCTGCGTGCGGTCATGAGCAATTTCATGAACCGTCAATTTTTCATCAATATCCTCGTGCGCATTGGTTTATCGTTTCGCAACTTTGATGTGGCTCAGCATCTGTTCCTCAAAGACCTAAACGAATGCAGGCCCGCGGGAACGCCGCGGCTCGATAAAAGCACCAGCCACCTTATTTTAGGTGCGTTGCTCAACGATGTATTTTTGATGGCGAAGTCCCAAGATGACGGCGCGGCCCTGGATTTTCAATACGGCTTACGCACGGCGCGTGGTTTGGAAGAAGTGGTCACCTTGCTGGCGAAAGATCGACGGGCGGCTTAGCCCTCAATACCCTTGATCTAAATCCACCACGTTGTCAGGCAGGCCACCGTCTTGCAGGGCGCGGATGCCGTCGGCGACCACCTGCATGGCGCTGTCGGCGGTGGTGAGGCTTGCCACATGGGGGGTGATGAAGACGCCGTCCATGGCCCAATAGGGATGGTGCGCCGGTAAGGGTTCGTCGTTAAACACGTCAAGCGCCGCCCCCCGAATGTGGCCGCTTTCAAGGCTGAGGATCAGGTCCGCATCGTTGATCGCACTGCCCCGTCCGGCGTTGATGATAAAGGCACCTTGGGGCAGCTTGGATAAGGTGGCGGCGTTTAAAAGGCCCTGCGTAGCCTGGGTGTTGGGCAACAGGCATACGAGAATTTCCGTACGGTCTAAAAACGCGTCCAGCTCTCCGTCGCCCGCGAAACTTTTGATGCCAGGTAGCTCTTTGTGGGTGCGGCTCCACCCGGCGATAGTCTCAAAGCCTAACAAGGTCAGGGCATGAGCCGCCGCTTGGCCCAACTCGCCCAGGCCCAAAATGCCAACGGCGCGCATGGCCGTATCGGCGTTGGTGTGTTGGTGCCAATCGCGGGCCACTTGCTGGCGGGCATAGGTGGGCATGTCGCGATGAAAGTGCAAAACCCAGTGGACGATATATTCCATCATGCCCGACGCCAATCGCGGGTCCACCAAGCGCACGATGGGAACCGTGCGCGGCAGGGTGGCGTCTTTTAACAAGGCGTCGACCCCGGCGCCCAAATTGAAAATGGCCTTCACATTGCTAAGCGTCGCCAGCACGCCGGGTTCAGGATTCCACACCAGCGCGTAATCAATTGCGCCTAAGTCAACGTCGTCCTCGCCCCACACGAACAACTCGGCATCGGGAAAATGGCGGTGCACGGCGGCGCGCCACGGGGCGGGATTGTCTGGGCATATATAAAGGAGCTTCATGAGTCCACCACGCCGGGGTCAACGGCTTCAATGTTAAAGGCTGCGTTCATTAAGGCCCGGGTATAGGCCTCGGCTGGCGCGTCGAAGATGGCGTCGGCGGGTCCTTGTTCGACCACCCGGCCTTGGCGCATCACCATGACATCGTGGGCCAGGGCGCGCACGACTTTTAAGTCGTGGCTGATGAACACATAGGTCAGGCCGTATTTTTTTTGCAGGTCGCGCAGCAAGTCGACGATCTGGGCCTGGACCGAAACGTCCAGCGCGCTGGTGGGTTCGTCCAGCACGATCAGTTCGGGTTTGAGCACCAAGGCGCGGGCGATGGAGATGCGCTGGCGCTGGCCGCCGGAAAATTCGTGGGGGTAACGATCCATCATGGCGGCGTCGAGGCCGACGTCTTCCAGCACGGCGGTAACCCGCTGGCGGCGGTCGTCACGGTTTAGCTCAGCTGAGTGAACCTCCAACCCTTCGCCGACGATCTCGCCCACCGACATGCGCGGGCTGAGGCTTCCGAACGGATCTTGAAACACGATCTGCATATCACTGCGCAACGGCCGCACGGATTTGGCGTTCAGCGCCATGATGTCCTGGCCCTTGAAATCTACGACCCCGGTGCCCCGTTCCAGGCGCAACAGCGCGCGCGCCAAGGTCGACTTGCCCGACCCGCTTTCGCCGACGATGCCCAGCGTGTGGCCCATTTTGACGCTTAGATCGACACCGTCCACAGCTTTGACGTAGTCCACGGTGCGGCGAATAACGCCGGCCTTTATGGGGAACCATACCTTCATGTCGCGTGCCGCCATCAACGTGTTGGCGGCGGCATCGGCACCAAGCGGGTGGCCTTTCGGCTCGGACGCCAACAGGCGCTTGGTGTAATCATGCTGCGGGTTGGCGAAGATGTCTTTAGTGACGCCGTGCTCGACCAGCTTACCCTGATGCATGACATAGGCGCGATCCGCGGTGCGTTTGACGATGCCCAAATCATGGGTGATGAACAAAATGCCCAGCCCCATTTTTTTTTGCAGGTCGGCGAGCAATTTTAAAATCTGCGCCTGGATGGTGACGTCCACGGCGGTGGTGGGTTCGTCGGCGATCAACAGGTCCGGTTCGTTTGCCAGCGCCATGGCAATCATGATGCGCTGTTGCTGGCCGCCGGAAAATTCGTGGGGCAGGTTTTTCAGGCGTGAAACTTGCGTGCCCAAGCCCACCAACTCCATCAGCTCGACCACTCGCGCCTGAACTTGGGCTTTTGATTTGGCATGATGGGTGGTGATGATCTCGGCGATTTGGTTGCCGACCGCGTGCAGCGGGTTGAGGCTGGTGAGCGGTTCTTGAAACACCATTGAGATGTCTTCGCCGCGCAAGTCGCGCATCACGGACGCTTCAGCCCCTAACAATTCCTGACCGCGAAATTTGACAGAACCTGACGGATGGCGGGCCAGCGGATAGGGCAGCAGGCCCATAACGCTGAGCGCGCTCACCGATTTTCCAGAGCCAGACTCCCCCACCAGCGCCACGGTCTCGCCGCGCTCAACATGAAACGACACGCCGCGCACGGCTTCGACGGCGCGTTCGCCTTCGCCAAAGGTTACCGATAGGTCTGTGACGTCCAAGAGCCTCATTGGCGAAATACCTTTCTCGGATCAAAGGCATCGCGCACCGCTTCGCCGACAAACACCAACAATGTCAGCATCACCGATATGACCAGAAACGACGTCAACCCCAACCACGGCGCATGTAGGTTGGCCTTTCCCTGGTTCAGCAACTCGCCCAGCGATGCCGACCCGGCGGGCAGGCCGAAGCCTAAGAAATCCAACGCCGTTAATAACGTGATGGACCCCGACGTGATGAAGGGCAAAAACGTGATGGTGGCGACCATGGCGTTGGGCAAGATGTGGCGAACCATGATGGTGCGATCACTCACCCCCAACGCACGGGCCGAACGCACGTAGTCAAAGTTGCGGGTTTTGAGAAACTCGGCCCGCACCACGCCCACCAGTCCCATCCAACTGAACATCAACATGATCCCCAGCAGCCACCAGAAGCTGGGCTCCACCACGCTGGCCAAAATGATCAGCAAAAACAGCATTGGCAGGCCGGACCAAATCTCGATAAAGCGCTGAAACAGTAAATCCGTAAGGCCGCCGAAATAGCCCTGCACCGCACCCGCCGCCACGCCGATGATGGAACTGATGATGGTTAAGGTGAGGCCAAACAATATGGATATGCGAAAGCCGTAAATCAGCCGCGCCGCCACGTCGCGCCCTTGATCGTCGGTACCCAAAATGTTCGTTGAACTGGGCGGGCTGGGGGCCGGTTCGGTGAGCGCGTAGTTCACCGTGTCATAAGAAAAGTGCACCGGCGGCCAAACGATCCAGCCGTCTTCTTCGATCAACTCTTGAACTTCGGGGTCCGAATAATCGGCGGGCGTTTCTAAAAATCCGCCGAACACGGTTTCCGGATAATCGGCAAGGATGGGGGTGTAGAGATCGCCCCCAAAGCTCACCAAAATGGGGCGGTCGTTGGCAATTAATTCCGCACACAGGCTACCCACGAACAAGACCATAAAAATCCACAGCGACCAGTAGCCGCGACGGTTGGCTTTGAAGTTGGCGAGGCGCCTGCGGTTCAGCGGCGACATATCAGCTATCCAACTTTTCAAAATCGATGCGCGGATCAATGACGTGATACATGACGTCGCCCACGAGGCTCAAAATCAGCCCCAGCAGGGTAAAGAAATACAAGGTGCCGAACATCACCGGATAGTCCCGGTTGATCGCCGCCTCAAATCCCAACAAGCCGAGGCCGTCCAGCGAGAATATGATCTCGGTCATCAGCGCGCCGGTAAACAAGATACCGATGAACGCACTGGGAAAACCCGCCACGACAATCAGCATGGCGTTGCGAAACACATGGCCGTACATGATCCGGCGTTGGCCCAAGCCTTTGGCCCGCGCGGTCATGACGTATTGTTTATTGATCTCTTCCAAAAACGAATTCTTGGTGAGCATGGTGAGACCCGCAAAGCCGCCGATGACCATGGAGCCGATGGGCAGAACCATGTGCCAGAAATAATCCGTGATCTGGCCCAAGGTGGACAGATCGGCCCAGTTGTCCGACACGATGCCGCGCAACGGGAACCAGGAAAAATAGCGCCCACCCGCAAACACGACGATCAACATGATGGCGAATAAAAAGCTGGGCACCGCGTTACCGACGATCACCACCGATGAGGTGGCGACGTCAAAACGCGAACCGTCGCGCACCGCCTTGGCAATGCCTAACGGAATGGCGATGAAATACACCAATAATGTGGTCCATAACCCCAGAGAAATGGATACCGGCATCTTGTCCAGCACCAGATCCATAACTTTGCGGTCGCGGAAATAGCTGTCGCCAAAATCGAACACCGCGTAGTTCTTCATCATCATCCAGAACCGTTCATGGGCGGGTTTATCGAAGCCGTACATGCGTTCTAAGTCTTTGATGAATTCGGGGTCCAGGCCTTGGGCGCCGCGATATTTATTCGCAGACGTGCCGGGGCCTTGGGCTTTCGCGCCTTGGGGTGCGATCTCGCCACCCGCGCCGGATACCCGCGCGGTAGCGTCAATAGCAGTACCTTGGACCTTTGCGATCATCTGTTCTACCGGCCCACCGGGGGCGGCTTGAACGATGAGGAAGTTCACCACCATAATGCCGAACAAGGTCGGCACAATCAGCAACAGGCGGCGAATGATATAGGCGAGCATCGTTGTTTATCCGCCTTTAGCCCGGGCGGCTTTCAGCGCCTTGGCCTTGGCCTCATCATACCACCACGTCGCCGTGCTGGACCCTTGCATCGGCGTGACGGCGGGCCGCGAAAATTTGTTCCAGTACAGCACCCGGTCGGTATCGGCGTACCAATGCGGAATCAGGTAATGACCCCATTGTAGTACTCGGTCCAACGCGCGCGTGCGGGCCACCAGGGCGTCTCGGTCGGGGGCGGCGATGACCAGTTCGATCAATGCGTCTACTACCGGGTCTTGCACGCCAATGAAGTTGCGGCTGCCGTTGGTTTGCGCCGCACGACTGCCCCAAAAGTTACGCTGTTCATTGCCCGGCGATTGCGTTTGCCCCCAGATGAAGGTGATCATGTCATAATCGAAGCTTTCCAGGCGCTTACCATATTGCGCCGAGTCCACGGTACGCACATGGGCGCGCACGCCCAAGCGTTCCAGGTTCTTGGCAAACGGCAGGGTGACGCGCTCGAAGGCTGGGCTAACCAGTAAAATTTCAAAGGCCAGCTTTTGCCCCGTGGCGGCGTTGACACGGTCCTTGCCCTGGATGACCCAGCCCGCTTCCTTCAATAGGCGGTCGGCTATTTTTAGATTGGAGCGGATGCGTCCGTCGCCTTTGGTGGCGGGGGGATTGTATTCGCGGGTAAAGACCTCACCCGGTACGCGGCCCCGGAACGGTTCCAAAACGGCGAGCTCAGCACCTTGCGGCAGACCCTTGGCCTCAAGTTCCGAATTGCCGAAGTAGCTGCGCGTGTGCTTGTACAGGCCGTAAAAAAGATTGCGGTTGGACCAGTCGAAATCGAACGCATAGGCCAGGGCTTGGCGCACGCGGGCATCTTTGAACATATCGCGGCGCAGGTTGTAGACGTAGCCTTGGATCGCCGCAGTGCGCTGGTGGCTGAGTTTTTCTTTGATGATCTGGCCGTTGGTGACCTCGTCCATGTCATAGGCGGTGGCCCACACCTTGGACAGATTTTCGGCCCTGAAATCGAGGGCGCCGCCCTTGAACGCTTCGACGATCACGTTGGCGTCGCGAAAATAGTCATAGCGCAGGGCCGCGAAGTTATTCTGGCCGACGTTGACGGGCAGATCGCGGCCCCAATAATTACCCACACGGGCGTATTCGACAAAGCGTCCCGCTTCGAATGTGGAAAATTTGTATGGCCCGGAACCCAACGGCGGCTCCAACGTGGTTTTGGTGAAGTCCTTGTCTTGCCAATAGTGCTTGGGCAGTATTGCCATCTGGCCGATGGTAAGCGGCAACTCGCGGTTCCCGGTCCCTTTGAAGGTGAATTTCACGGAGCGCGCGCTCAAGACTTCGACCTTGGCGACGTCGGCGTAATAAAAGCGGAAAAAGGGCGCGCCCTTGGCGATCAGGGTCTCGAAGGTCCATTTGACGTCTTCGGCGGTGACGGGCTGGCCGTCGTGCCATTTGGCGCCTGCGCGCAGGTGGAACGTGATCTCGGAGCGATCTTCCGGCATCTCGATGCTTTCGGCCAATAGACCGTATTGGGTGAACGCCTCGTCGGCGCTTGACGTTGTTAAGGTGTCATAGATGCCGCCCGCACCGGCCGCGGCCTCGCCCTTGATGATGAACGGGTTGAAGCTGTCGAAGCTGCCTTGTACGCCTTGACGCATCAAGCCGCCTTTGGGGGCCGCCGGGTTTACGTAGTCGAAATGCGCAAAGTCCGGGCCGTACTTCGGGCTGCCATGCATGGCGACGGCGTGCCGTGGCAAAACGTTTTCGGCTGTGGCTGGTGCGGCCCACAACAGAGCGGCGCACAGGCAAGATTTTAAAGCAGTAGCGGCAAGGCTTTTCATACGCGTCCCTTAAGACTTGATCTGGCTGTGGAATTTGAAATTATTGCGCCCGGCTTCTTTAACCGCGTACATGGCTTCATCCGCCGCGCGGGCTAGGGCGTCCATGGTTTTACCGTCCTCGGGAAAAATGGAAATGCCGATGGAGGCCCCCACGCTGGCCGTGACACCGTCGGCCACGTCAACGGGCGCGGTCAGCCTTTCGAGGACCTTCTGTGCCACCACTCCGGCGCTTTCCCAGTGGTCGAGGTTTTCCAAAACCGCCACGAATTCATCGCCACCAAAGCGCGCCACCGTGTCCGTGGTGCGCACACACTCGGTCATACGGTTCGCTACGGCCTTAAGCACCAAGTCGCCGGCCTCGTGGCCCAGCTCATCGTTGATGGGCTTGAACTTGTCCAAATCCACAAACATCAGCGCCATGGGTTTAGAGGACCGCATGGCGCGGGAAATCGCACGTTCCACGCGCTCTATATAAAGGGTGCGGTTAGGCAGGCCGGTTAATGCATCGTGATGGGCCAGGTATTCAATTTTTTTCTGGGCCTTCTTGCGCGCAGTGATATCGCGGATCACTCCGGTGTACAGGCGTTGGGTCCCTTCGCGCAGTTCGGCGACCGAAACTTCGATGGGGAATACCTCGCCATCCTTGCGTTGGCCGATCATTTCTCGGGTTTGGCCAATGGCGTTTGTGACGCCAGTTTCGATATGGGTTTTGATGTGCTCATCGTGATGCTCGGCATGGTCTGCAGGCATCAGCATGTTGATGCTTTGGCCGATAAGCTCGGCCTTGGTATAGCCAAATATGCGCTCGGTTGATGGGTTGATGGTCTGTATGCTGCCGCGCTGGTCGATGGTGATGATGGAATCACCCACCGTGGCCAGCACCCCGGCCAAGCGTTGTTCGCGCTGCCTCGCCTCTTCGGAGGCGCGGATGTAGTTTGAAATATCGCGGCATTCCACCATGTAAAATTCGCCATCATCGCCCTCGATTTTATCGAGCACGCGCACGCGCATGTGCACGTCGATGGGGGATGCATGTAATGGACGTAATTTCAGCGGGATTCCGGCTTCTTCTTCGGCAAAAGCGTCAATGCCTAAGGCGATGAGGTCGGCATAATCGGCGTGAATGAAGTCTGCCAATTCGCGACCGATAAGCGTGCCTTCATCCCCAGCACAGAGCATCTCTACGCCGGCGGGATTGATATAAACCAAGCGACCGTCTTTGAGGACGCATACAAGGTTAGATATGGAACTGAGGAGCTCCGGCTCCCAACCGATCTGATCGAACATGGGAGCATGGTTAACGTGTTCTTTAAACCTGTCAACCTTTGAGCCTTTCCAAGGCCTTCGCGTGCAAAGATGCATCGCCCGCCGCCAGCACCTTTCCGTCGGTAGCCAGGGTCAGGGGCTGTCCTTGCCAATCGGTAATGATGCCGCCAGCACCTTCGATAACGGGTGCCAGGGCACAAAAATCATAAGTGCCGAGGCTGGCCTCGCACACCAAGTCCACATGACCAGACGACAGCAGCCCATAGGCGTAACAATCGCCGCCATAGACCGTGCGCCAAGCGGCCCCGCTCAACCGTTTGAAGGCCGCCTCGTCGGCGTTTTCGAACATATCGGGGGTGGTGGCATAGAGCCAAGCGCCGTCTAAGTCGTCGCAGGTGCGCGTTGCGACCGCCCCCTTATTCATCGTGGTGGGCAGGCCCTTAGCCCCGGCCCAACGCTCACCCACCCCCGGTGCGTCAATGATGCCGACGATGGGCACGGAATTCTGGCATAGGGCTATCAGGGTGCCGAACAACGGCTTGCCGGTGACGAAGGAGTTGGTGCCGTCGATGGGGTCCAGCACCCACACATATTCGGCACCTATATTTTCTTCGCCGTATTCTTCGCCCAATATTCCGTGGTCGGGAAAGGCGTCGTTGATCAGGCTGCGCATGACGCGTTCCGCCGCCCTGTCGGCCTCGGTCACCGGCGAACGGTCAGATTTGACGTCGGCTTTGATGCCGGTGCGAAAGCGCCCCATGATTTCCAGGCGGGCGGCGTCGGCCAACTGATGGGCCAAAGTCACGAAGCTTTCCATATTCGCCGTGTTCACCGCGTTGGTCATGGGCGGCGTCAGTCTTTCAATGTTTTCAAAAACGCGATGATGTCCAGGCGGTCGGCTTCGGTCTTCAGCCCGCGGAACGTCATCTTCGTGTCGCGCACCATGACACGTGGCCCGGCGATGAAGCGGCTCAAGTCGGTCTCCGTCCACGTGCCGCCAAAGGTTTTGAGGGACTTGGAATAGCGGTAGCCTTCCATTATCCCCTTGTCCCTGCCGACAATACCCCACAGGTTGGGGCCGGTGCGGTTGGGTGCGCCTTTGTTTACGGTGTGGCAGCCCAGGCATTTACGTTTGAACGTCTTAAAGCCCTTTTTCGCATCAACGGCCCTTGCCACCTTTTTGGCGACGGCAACGGGTTTGGCCACGACCACGGGTGCGGCCTTGGGCAGTGCAGTCTTGGGCGCAGGGGCTGCTATGGGGGCTGGCTTAGTGTCGATCACCTCGGCCTTTTGGATTTTTGGGGTGAGGGTGGGTTTCACCATCATGTTGCCGACGTAATTGATGAAAAATAGGACCGCGACGGTAAAGACGATGGCACCGATGGCATTTCTGATCATGTCGGACATTTTTTGGAGGCCTTATTAGGTTGGAATTTATTTTTTCACTGTACACGCAAGCCACCCCATCCTGCAACGGTGGCTGTCCGTCGTGCATGACTTGAATAAGCCTTAACTCTGTGGTTTCGTGGCCCTGTACATTTCGTTTTGAGGATTCCTTTAAGTTATGTCCGTGAATTCACCCATCGTCATCATCCCCGCGCGTATGGCGTCAACGCGCCTGCCGGGCAAGCCTTTGGCCGATATCACAGGCGTGCCGATGATCGTGCAGGTGCTGAGGCGTGCCGAGCATGCGGCCATCGGCCCGGTGGTGGTGGCGTGCGCCGAGGTGGAAATCAAAGACGCCGTTGAAGCGTGCGGCGGCCAGGCGGTGCTGACGGACCCGGATCACCCGTCCGGATCGGATCGCATCTATGAAGCCTTGCAAATCGTCGATCCGGGCGCCAAGCATGATATTGTCGTGAACTTGCAAGGTGACTTGCCAACGATTGAGCCGGACATCGTTGGCGCGGTGCTTAAACCCATGACGGACCCGGGCGTGGACATTGCCACCCTGGTGGCCGAAATCACCGATACGCCGGAAAAAACCAACCCCAACGTGGTGAAGGCCGTGGTGGGTTTTATTGAAGGCGCGGATGTGGCGCGCGCGCTTTATTTTACGCGCGCGACGGCCCCAACGGGTGACGGGCCGCTGTACCACCACATCGGCATTTATGCGTATCGGCGCGCCGCCTTGGACCGCTTTGTCAGCCTCAAGCCGGGCGTCTTGGAACAGCGCGAAAAGCTGGAACAACTGCGCGCCCTGGAAAACGGCATGCGCATTGACGCGGTGCGCGTTGACACGGTTCCGTTCGGCGTCGATACTCCCGCCGATCTTGCGCGCGCCCGCGCCATGTTAGGGACTTGATATGAGCGCCGAAAACACCATCGTCTTTCAAGGCGAACAAGGAGCCAATTCCGACATGGCGTGCCGCGCCGTGTACCCGGACATGGTGACCTTGGGCTGCTATTCGTTTGAAGACGCGTTTGCCGCCGTTCATGGCGGCCAGGCCCGGCTGGCGATGATTCCCATCGACAATTCGGTGGCCGGTCGGGTCGCCGATATCCACCACCTGCTGCCCGGATCAAACCTGCACATCATTGGTGAACATTTCCAACGCGTTGATCATTACCTTTTGGGCTTGCCCGGTACCGGCATCGGCGAGTTGACCCACGTGCACAGCCACGTCCATGCCTTGAACCAGTGCCGTAGCCTGATCAAAGACCTGCGCGTCGAACCGCGCGTTCACGCCGATACGGCAGGGGCGGCGCACATGATCAAAGACCTAGGCGACCCCACCCAGGGTGCCATCGCGTCCAAACTGGCGGGTGAGATTTATGGCCTGGACATCTTGCGCGCCAATATCGAGGACGCCCAGCACAACACCACCCGCTTCCTCATCATGGCCGCCGAACCTCAGGTATCTCCACGGGGGCAGGGCAAGTCGGTGACCAGCTTTGTGTTTCGAGTGAAAAACATCCCCGCCGCGCTCTATAAAGCGCTGGGCGGATTCGCCACCAACGGCATCAACATGACCAAGTTGGAAAGCTATCTGGTGGGTGGAAGTTTCCATGCGGCTCAGTTTTATGCCGAAGTCGAAGGCCACATCGAAGACAAGGCGTTGAAACAAGCTTTGGACGAACTCAGCCACTTTACCCATGAAATCAAAGTGATGGGCAGTTACCCAGCGTCACCGGCCAGGGATGTGATCGGTTAGCGGCGCGATTGCCCTTGTAAAGGTCGGGAATTGCCATAGATTGATGCCTTAGGGCATTCAGAATGACACTTTATAGCATGAGGTCGGCGCACATGATGAAGCGTGAACAGGGTAAGCTGGCTTTTCAGGGCATGGATTCGTGCAAGGATCCATTGCGTATGGTGCGTATGGTGGGTCTGCAAGACCTGGACGACGCCACGCTGTTGGGCGCGCTTTTGGATGTTAAGGCGCACCTGAGCCAGCCCGGGAACATGGAAAGCATACACAACAAGGGGCGTGAAGCCTTGCGTGTTCTGTCTGAGCGCAAGACCAAGGCCTAAGACCGCGCATCGATACGTCCCCATATCTATTTCCAAAACGGGTTGAAAAACCATCACTTAACGTAACATTGCGACTTGGTAGAATCCGAGCGCCCTGCTAATGTGTGCTCGGTCTTTTCTGTAGGGGATTCTGTGTGCCGATTCGGGCGCCGATTTTAGGGTTTAAGCGAACCGCCATGCGCCTTCGGGCTTGCGTGGGCGGACCCGTGCGCCTCGCTGCCTTCGCGGGCGCTGCTGCGCTTTTAGGGGCGTGCACCACTTCGCCAACCGGCAATGCCTCGATGTTTGTCGGTGGATGCCTCGCGGACCGTGCCGATATTGTTGAGGCCGCCAACTGGGATGGCGTGCAACCCAATAAGATTCTCATCGTCAACGGCGAAATCCGCCCCATGGTTATGTATATGGAGCAAGGCCGCCCCTATATCTTTGAGGTGAGAAACGCCGACAACACAGACCATGACTTGTGGGCGCCCGAATTTTTCAAGCGCGGCGTGGCGCTCGACAGCCTGCAATTTGGCGATAAAGCCCCGGCCAAGGGCTGCGTCAACGGGGTTCGCGTTAAGGCGCGCTCCACCTTAGTGATGCGCTTCGTGCCGGTTTGGGAGGGACGCTATATCATGCACAACAGCAATTCCTTCATCCATGCGCCCACCGGACCCGACGCCGTGGTCAATATCATTCCCCAGCGCGTCGGCATCGCGTCAAAATAACTCATATTTCCAGTGTGTTAGCGGGCTAAAAAGATTCTTTCACGAGGAGCTTTGCGCGCCCCCTCGGCCTTGATATACTCCGCGCGGGAGATCGCCTCGGACGAGGTTCTCGCGAACCCGGTCAGGTCCGGAAGGAAGCAGCCGCAACGAGTTTCGCCTCGGGTCGTGTGCGGTCTCCCACCTCATGAGTTTGAGTACGTTTTGAGGGCAATTTTCAGGGGGAGGCGGCCGTTCGGCTTTTGATTTGACCATGTCCGACCCATCATCTAGCCCCGCACCTTCTGAATCCAACGAATACCGCGTTCTGGCGCGCAAATACCGCCCCACCGATTTTACCACATTGATTGGCCAAGATGCCCTTGTGCGCACCCTGACCAACGCCATTCAGTCCGGCCGCCTGGCCCATGCCTTTATGCTGACCGGGGTGCGCGGTGTGGGTAAGACCACCACGGCGCGCATCATCGCCCGCGCGCTGAACTGTATCGGTGCTGACGGGCAAGGATCCGAGACGGCGTCACCGTGCGGCGTGTGCGAAAACTGCACCGCCATCGCCGAGGATCGCCACGTTGACGTGATGGAAATGGATGCCGCATCCAGAACCGGCGTTGACGACATCCGTGAAATTATCGAAGGCGTGCGCTACAAGCCGGTTAACGCGCGCTATAAAGTGTACATCATCGATGAAGTTCACATGCTGTCGAAAAACGCCTTCAACGCCCTGTTGAAGACGCTGGAAGAACCGCCCGAACACGTCAAATTCATCTTCGCCACCACCGAAATTCGCAAGGTTCCTGTGACGGTGCTGTCACGCTGTCAGCGTTTCGATTTGCGCCGCATCGACATGGAAACCCTTTCCAGCCATTTCCGTACCATCGTCGAGGCCGAGAACGCGTCGGTCAGTGAAGGTGCGTTGGCGCTGATTGCGCGTGCCGCCGACGGCAGCGTGCGCGACGGCCTGTCGTTACTGGACCAAGCCATCGCCCATACCCAGGGCGAAGTGGCCGAGGACCAAGTGCGCGACATGTTGGGGTTGGCGGATCGTGCGCGGACCTTCGATCTGTTGGACGCGGTGATGCGCGGCGATGTCGAGGGCGCGCTGGGCCAGATGGCCGATCAATACGATTCAGGTGCCGACCCGGCCCAGGTGTTGCAGGACGTGTTGGAATTGGTGCATTGGCTGACTCGCATTAAGGTGACACCGGCGGCGGCGAACGCCCCCGGCGTGCCGGAAATGGAACGCACTCGCGGTACGGAAATGGCGGCGGGCCTGACCATGGCGGCGCTCACGCGGGCGTGGCAAATGCTGCTGAAGGGCTTGGGCGAAGTGCGCTCCGCCCCCAGCGCCCTTCAAGGTGCGGAAATGATTTTGGTGCGCCTGATGTATGGCCTGGAATTGCCCAGCCCCGCAGACGTGTTGAAAAAATTACAAGACGCCCCTCAGCCCGCCCCCGGTGCCAGCACTCCGGCCCCGTCCGGCGGCGCGCCCACGGGGTCCGGCGGTTCAGGTGGCGGTAGCCTCAATGCCCAAGGCACGCAGGCTCCCGGTGCGCCGAGCGTGACGCACGGACCCACCCTGTCGTCGGGTTCAGGCGCGGCTCAGTCTCAGGTCGAAGTCCAACCGCTCAGCATGTCCGAAGTCGAACTGCCCGACCCGCTGACCTTTGCCCAGGTGGTGGAACTCAGCGAAAGCTTGGGCGAGATGATTTTGCACGCCAACCTGATTTCCAATGTCCATCTGGTGAGTTTTCAGCCGGGTAAAATGGAATACCACCCAGCCGATCATGCGCCGGGTGATTTGGCGCAGCATCTGACTAAGTTTTTAAACGATCACACCGCGCGGCGTTGGGTGGTGACGGTATCGCGCGCCCCCGGCGACGCGACGCTCAGGCAACAAGAAGAAGCCAGTGTCGCAACGGAAAAGGCGCAAGCCGCCACCGATCCGTTGGTAAAGGCGGTGCTGGACGCGTTTCCAGGCGCTGAAGTTGCCTCGGTCAAGGACACGTTGGCCGACATCCCCCCGCTTCGTCGTCCTTTAGAAGACGAAGAACTCGACGATTAACTTTACTAAAGGATATGTCACAGCTTTTTCGTGAGCCGCGCCAGACGTTCGTGTGCGGCGCGCGCGATGGCCGTGACTTCGGTGCCTTGGCGAAAAGCACCCGCAAACGTGACGGCCCAATTGCCGTCGGTATCGGACACCGCCGTCAAGTTCGCCGACTGCACGCCGTTGGCGGGGATTTCAAAGAAAATCATGACGTTTTGACCGCCCTCTGCGGTGGCCCCGGACACGGCAAGCCCGTCGAATAACGGGGCTTCCCCTCCGGCCATGATTGTGTCAATCGTCACCGACATATCGTCCTCTCTCCATACCTCTATACGCATGAGACGCTCAAGGGGCGGTTTTGTGACGCAACGAATACCCCGCGCCGCACATCGGTGCGACGCGGGGCAAGCTCAAACGGTGAGGCTATCGCTGCCAGCGTTGACAGCTCCGGCGTCATCGGCGGCGGTGACGATGAGGATGCCGGGCGGTGAGAAACTGCTTTTTAAGTCGCACGTCCACTTATTGCCGGAAATGGTCGCAGGCTCCTGGCCTATGGACATGCCATTGAAGGTGACGTGGACCGTTATGGCCTTGGAGGACCCCCGCGTTCCCGATGCCATGACACCGGTGTGTAGCTCTGCGTTGGCGGTGGTTTCGGGGGTAATGGTCGCAACCGTGATGCCAGACGGCGCGGACCGCGCGGTTGGCTTGGCGGGTGTGGGCGTTGCGGCCTTCGCGGGTGCTTTGGCTGGCGTACGTGACTGGGGTTTGGTTCTGAGTCTCGACATTTAATCCTCCAAGGTCGTCATGATAAATACGATCCTCTCCCCGGCGGATGATGGTATGTAATCATATACTTTGACGTGAAGTCAATACTGAAAACACGCAACGCGTGTTACTCCAGCATAAACCGATCACCCGACGCCACGCCCCAGGCTTCCAGGAATGCGCCCAAATGTGGACGCGCTTCGCGTTCCGCTTCGATGAGGCTGACAACGTCGGCGATGGCACGGTTATAGCCGTCCTTGGTGATGCGGTCGCGCGTGAGTTGATAGCGCAGGTACACCAGGTACGTATTGAGCACATCGGTTTCGCAGTAGTCGCGGATTTCGGCCACGCGGCCTTGGTCGAACATGGGCGACACTTGTGATCCATCGACGCCGAACTTGCCGGGAAAGCCGAGCACCGCGCACACCTCGTTGAGTTTGAGGCCACGTGACGCGGCACCAAAATCGGTCAGTGCTTCTTGCAGGTCGCAGTGCCAGTCTAGGGCATAGCGCGAGCCATAATTTTCCCATTTGTTGGTGGTGTCGTGAAAAGCCTTGGCCTGCACCCCGTGAACCATGGCGCGGTGGCGCAATACGGGCAGGTCGAAGCCGCGCCCGTTATAGCTCACCAACCGCGGGTGACGTTTGTCCATCCACTGGAAAAAACCCGCGACCATGTCGTGTTCACAGGCGTCCTCCTGACCGCCGGAGCGCAGTTCCTTGAGGTAATACGCCTCATGGCGACCTTCGATTTCAATCTCCGCAGATAAGAAGCTCACCGCCACGACCCGGTGAAAGGGCTGGCGCGGAAACGCATTTTTTCCGCCTGTGGTTTCCAGATGATAGGCGTCCAGCGCTTCGCGGCGCTCCTCAACGCTAGCGCCCACATCGCCCACCAGATTGGGGACGGCATCCACGTCCGGCACGGTTTCAATATCAAATACGAACAGACTTTTGTGTCCCATGCGGGGAATGTTATACACTGCAGTTAAATGCTGCCACCGTTACGTGGCGCACCCTGTGGATAACGGAGTTAAAATGAAAAATTTAGGCCAAATGATGAAGCAGGCCCAGCAGATGCAGGGTCGCATGGAAGAGATGCAACATGAGCTGGAGGCCTATGAGGTCGAAGGGTCGTCCGGGGGCGGCATGGTCACCGTGCGCCTGTCGGGTAAATTCGCCATGCGCGGGATCACCATTGATCCCTCTATCGTCGATTCGAGCGAGCTTGAGATCCTCGAAGACATGGTGATGGCGGCGTACAACGACGCTAAAACCAAGGTCGATACGTTTAAGGCTGAAAAGAAGGCTGAAATGACCGGAGGACTGGCGCTGCCGCCGGGCTTCAAGTTGCCGTTTTGAGGGTAAGGACGTTGTCATGAGCCGTTCTTCGGGCACAGGGGGATTTGGCGGGGGGTCCGGCGGTATCGATGCGCTGATCCAGCTGTTGGCCAAGTTGCCGGGGCTGGGGCCGCGTTCGGCGCGACGTGCCGCCTTGTACTTGATCAAACGCCGCGAATCGCTGTTGGACCCGCTGGCCAGGGCGTTGAAGGATGCCGCTGAAAACGTCAAAACCTGTTCGGTGTGCCACAACATTGACGTCACCGATCCCTGTCATATCTGCGCCTCGTCGAAACGTGATCGCAGCCAGATTTGCGTGGTCGAAGAAGTCGGCGACCTGTGGGCTATGGACCGGGTGGTGGGCTTTAGCGGTCATTATCATGTGTTGGGGGGAACCCTGTCGGCATTGGACGGTGTGGGGCCACAAGACCTGCACATCGGACAGTTGGTCGAACGCGCCAAGGCTCCCGAGGTGAAGGAGGTGGTGCTCGCCACCAATGCCACCGTGGACGGCCAGACGACGGCCCACTATATCGCCGAGCGGCTCCAAGACGCCGACGTCAGCATCACCGGATTGGCGCATGGCGTGCCGGTGGGGGGCGAACTGGATTACCTGGATGAAGGCACGCTGCTGGCGGCCCTCAAGGCACGCCGTCCGGTTTAATACGGCTCGGTATCTGGTTGTATGGATAAAAATAAATACAACGCATGGACATTTGTGCTTGGCGGGATGATTGAGGGTGTGATACAACCTTTGGTGAGGATGGAAAATAATTTTTCCAGCTTTCATTCCCAACAACTTTTTCACATTCCGGGGGGTCTGGGTTGAAGTTGTCGTTACGGATCGCCTTTCATAAGATCACCCCCTCCGGATGGCGATCCGACTAAAAGCCGCACCATCCCTTGCCCGGGGATGGTGCGGTTTTTTCATATGTCATGGGGAAATGCAGTGAGGAGATGCAAGGGGATCTGCAGTGAGGGCTGAGTGTTATTCAACTCCGTTCGCGTTGTGCACCGCGCGCACATAAGCGATGATGGCGTTTGCGTCTGCTTCGCTGAGTTGCGGCTGTGCGGGCATGGGGCCAAAGCGCCAGTGATGTTCAGGGCGGCCTTCTTTAAGCACGCGCTTGAAATGGTAATCGGGATAAACGTCGAAGCGGTACATGGGATGCAGCAAAGGCGGACCCTTGCGCGAGCCGCCAAGACCATCGACACCATGGCATTCGGTGCACTGGGCGTTGACGATATTACGACCTTGCTGGGCCTGTGCGCTGAGTTCCGGGATGGTAGGTGAGACGACCATTGAAATTTTTTCCCGGCCCCACATGCTGGCAGTGGTGATGGCAGCCAACGTCACGAAGGCCAGCGCCATCCAAATGACGGGGGATTTGGCGGTCGGTGCATTGGGATCAACCGGCGGGTTGGTGTTGGGTGTCTCGGTCATGGTGGGCAGTCTCTCTCTACTAGGTGTGGCGTGGGCCTCACGCTTCGCCAGCGGGGCCGGAAATCAAGTCGGACGTCGCGGGTGGCTTTAAGTCGTCAGCGGGCGTTTCGTCTTCAAGTTGGATGTCTTCAATACGCTCGGCATTGCGGGTGATTTTACCCGTCGACGTTTGAATTTCGCCAATATCTTTTTGCGCCATGGTGAAGTGTTTTTGCAGATTGCCGACACGATCATCCAATCGTCCGACGTTGTCGAGCAGTTTAAGCACTTCGATCTGGATGACCCCGGCCTGTTCGCGCATGCGGGCGTCTTTCAGCACGGCGCGCACGGTGTTGAGTGTCGCCATCAAAGTGGTCGGTGACACGATCCACACCCGCGCGCGATACGATTTTTCCACCACATCGGGCAGGGACGCATGAAGCTCCGCATAGACGGCTTCGCTGGGCAAGAACATGAGGGCACTTTCGGCCGTCTCGCCGGGGACGATGTACTTGTCGGCGATGGCCCGCACATGGTTGAACACATCGGTGCCGAAACGGCGCAACGCCGCTTTGTGTATGGCGTCGTCTTGGGCGTCACGCAATGCCAGATAGCTTTCCAGTGGAAACTTGGAATCGATAACGATGGACCCCGGCGGGTTGGGCAGTCTTAACAAGCAATCGGCGATCTTGCCGTTGGATAGCTTGGCTTGAAATTCATAAGCCGACGGCGGCAAGACATCTTTGACCAAATCGTTGAGCTGAATTTCACCAAATGCCCCACGGGTCTGCTTGTTGGAAAACAGCGCCTGTAGCCCGGTGACTTGATCTGACAAATCGGTGAGGTTTTTTTGCGCCGTGTCGATTACGGCCAGGCGCTCGTGGACCTGCTTGATGACGTCGCCGGTGCTTTTGGAGTGCTCGGACAGGCCATCACCCAAACGCTTGGTGACGGTTTCCAGACGCTCTTCCATGCTCCGGCTGATCTGAGCCTGGGCATCGCTCATGGCCTGAAGGCGTCCGCCCAAATTTGCCAGATGGGTGCCGAGTTCGTCGGTTTGTTGAGAACCGCCGCGTCGTCCCATGGCAATCGCCGCGACCAGGGCCACGGCAAGCGCCACAATTATGATGATAAGCAGGCTCGATTCCATGCCCGGCACTTTGCCCTAGGGCGACCGGAAAGGCAACGCGCTAAACGCTTATTCAGCGGCTTCGGTGTGGTGGTCGCCATATTGCAAAGCGACATCTTTGAACAGGTCTTCGCACTGATCCAGTGCCGCCACCACATCGGCATCAAAGTGGCTGCCTGCCCCCTCGCGGATGATGGCCATGGCCTTTTCATGGGGAAAGGCCGGCTTGTAGACGCGCTTGGAAATCAGCGCGTCATAGACGTCAGCCACCGCCATAAGGCGCCCGCATATGGGAATTTGTGTGCCTTTAAGTCCGGCCGGATAGCCCGACCCATCCCATTTTTCGTGGTGGGTGAGGGCAATTTCGCGGGCATAGTGCAAGAACGAATTCGATCCCAATTCGCGTTCCGCCACCATTAAGGCATCTGCGCCCAACTGAGCATGGGTCTTCATAATTGTGAATTCGTCGTCGGTTAACTTGCCGGGTTTGAGCAATATGGCATCGGGAATGCCCACCTTGCCGACGTCGTGCAGGGGGGCAGACTTGAACATCAAGGTGATGTTGTCGTCGTTGAGTTCCTCTGCGAACGTCGGGTGACTTTGCAGCTGTTTAGCCAACACGCGGACATAGCGCTGGGTGCGCAAGATATGGGCACCGGTTTCGTTGTCGCGGGTTTCCGCCAAGGTCGCCAACGACAAGATGGTGACATCGCGGGTGCGCGACAATTCTGCGGCATGGGCCTGAATGCGCTCGACCATGGTGTTGGTGTGCTTGGCGATCAGGCCAAACTCGTCGTTGCTGGCAACCGGCACGCGGCTTTGATAATCGCCGAGGGTGACCATGTTGAGAACGGTGGTTTGGTTACCGATAATATGTTTCAAGTTGGCGGCATAGGCGCGGATGATGTTGAGCGTATGCGGCAAGATCACGGCCAGCACGAACAAAAACTCCTTGATGATCGAAACACGTGCATCCGCCAACGGCACGGTATCGCCGACTTTGACGATCCAGTCTAAGTCCTTGACCACCAACAACATAAATACGCCGATGAGCACAGCAATAGAGATACCCGCGAACAATTCCACCTTGCGGGTCATGGGGAAGGGATCAACGTCGGGCTCCAGGTGGCCCTCGCCAGCCTCAACCGCACACGCCACGCGGCGCTCTTCTTCCAGGGCCAAATCCACGGTGGCGAAGAAACCAAGACCGGCTAGGCCCACCAGAACCTTGAGCCCGCTCACCAGCGGAAAGTCGTGAACGATGGTGTTAAAGGCGGCTAAACCAAAGGCGGTGGCAAGAAAGAGGGACATTTCCAGAAAAATCGTGCGCCGCACCCGGCATTTGAGGGGCTGAGTATCGACCAGACGCGTTCGCAAGGCACCACGCAGGGCAAACTGCAGGCCTAGTGCCACGGTCACCGGGGTCACCACCTGTAAGGGGTGCAGAGTTTCGATGTACGGGCACACCTGGATGCCGTAGATGGGGATGACCACCAAGGTGGCTAGATAATGTAAGATCGCGCGCATGTAAGGTTCCTTGATTCGCCCTGTACGGTAGCATATGTGCTTTGAAGTTGGCTTTTTCAAAGGCAAGTTGCCTTGACGAGGGGGCCGCGGGGCTTTAAGTCACCCAGCAATAAGGTATTCGCTCGTTTTCTAGGACAAGTTACATGGCCAGACTGCCCATCATCGTCGCACCCGATTCACGCCTCAAAGCCAAGGCCAAGGCCGTGGACAAGGTCGATCCTGATATCCGCCAACTGATGGACGACATGATGGAAACCATGCATGCGGCCAATGGTATTGGTTTGGCGGCCCCGCAGGTGGGCGTGCAAAAGCGCGTGCTGGTGATGGACGTTTCCGCTAAAGACGAAGATCCTAGCCCCATATTCATGGCTAATCCTGAAATTGTGTGGGTGTCCGAAGACGATGAACTGCGCGAGGAAGGCTGCCTATCATTACCCGATATGTTCGCCGATGTGGTGCGTCCGCGCGCGGTGCGCGTGCGTTACATAGACCGGGATAATGAAATCCGCGAACTGGACGCCGAAGATTTGTTGGCGGTGTGTGTGCAGCACGAGATGGACCACTTAGACGGCACTTTATTCGTCGATCATGTGTCGACCCTCAAACGCAACATGATTTTGCGCAAATTGCAAAAGTCGCGCCGCGGCTTGTCGGCGACGGTGTAGCCATGGCGGCTGAGAAACTCAAAATCGTCTTCATGGGGACCCCGGATTTTTCCGTTCCGGCGCTGACATCCCTGCTGGATGTCGGGCACGAGGTGGTGTGCGTTTATTCCCAGCCCCCGCGTAAAGCCGGACGCGGACAGAAACTGCGTCCCAGCCCCGTTCATGCCGCAGCCCAAGCCCATGGCATCGAAGTACGCACGCCGGTGTCGTTGAAGGACGAGGCCGAACAACAAGCCTTTGCAAACTTAGGTGCCGACGTGGCCGTGGTGGTGGCGTATGGCCTGATTTTGCCCGCAGCCATTCTGGCGGCACCACGTTTGGGCTGCGTCAACATTCACGCCAGCCTGTTGCCGCGCTGGCGCGGTGCCGCCCCCATTCAGCGCGCCCTGATGGCGGGTGACGAACAGACCGGTATCACCATTATGCAGATGGACCAAGGTCTCGACACCGGACCGATGCTGATGTCCGAGACCCTGCATATCCCCTTCGATATGAACGCCGAAGACTTGCATGACGCGTTGTCTCAAATGGGGGGACGGATGGTGGTGGCGGCTTTGTCGGGTTTGGCGAACGAAAGGATCGAGGCCGATCCCCAGCCCCAAGACGGTGTGACCTATGCCAAAAAAATTGATAAGGGCGAAACCCGCCTGGACTGGACCCTGCCCGCAGCTGACTTAGCCCACCACGTGCGCGGTTTGTACCCCTTGGCGTGGTTCGAACTGAACGGCCAGCGCGTGCGCGTGCTTTCTGTAAAGGTTGAGGGCGGCACGGGTGCGCCGGGACACACACTCGACGATGAGCTTTTGGTGGCGTGCGGCCAGGGGGCGTTGCGTCTTGTGCGGGTTCAGCCCGCAGGCAAGGGTGCCATGGACGCGACGGCGTTCCTCAACGGTCATCCGGTGGTGGCCAATACGCTGCTCGATTAATTTAAAATGTGATCAGAACCGATCGGGATCGGCTAAATCTTCACCGATGGTTGCGGCCTTCTTGAGGCCACGCGCGGCGGCGGCGCGTTCTTCTTGGCCTTGGGCATAGGTCTTGAATTTCGATGCGCGGCGCGGGTTGGGCTTGCTGTCTTTGGCATTCTTGAGGATGGCGCGGACCTCTTCGATACCCTGACGCATTTCCAACATAATAAATTCGGCCCGCTTTACCGGCCCACCGACACTGTCGCGCGGGAACAGTTCATGCCACGCCGACATTTTGACCGACAATGCGCACAGAACGCTGCCGATGGTGGTGTGGTAACTTTCGATCAAGGCCTCGACTTCACGGAAACGTTCCGCAGAAACGTCGGTCCAGAAATCCTTGGTTTTGGAATCAAATTCTTCGAACAAACGTTTGATATGTGCGTTCAACCCGGTAAACGTTTTTTCTAACATTTCACACGTTTTCATCAGGTTCAGGTCGCTTTTCAGTTCCCAGTTGGAGCGGATTTTTCCGAGACTGTCCAAGAAGCCTTGGGTGGTCGGCGCAATTTCATCTAGGCACTGCTTGTAGTAGGCCAGAGACAAAAAGATGTCGCCGTAGTCTTCCAAAAACCTGGGCAATTCCATCAAATCGATGTCCAAGCGCTTGGACATCACGTCCAATTTCTCACGCGCCATTTTTACATCGGGGTTACGGAACAAATTGACCAAATCGTTGAAGTCTTGAATCTCCACGTCCGCACCACCGTAAATCTCGCGGATCAGCGGCATGGTGAAGTCTTTCATATAGCCGCCAAGCTCTTTGTTTTTTTGTGGAGAGAGCTTGAGCTCGTTAATATCGTTGACGGGGATTTGCTGTTCGCGCATCGCCACGCGCAGGCTATAGACGTCGTAACTGGGCAGGCGCGACAGCTTGCGCAAAATGGTGATGTCTTGGGGTGATGCGTCGGCTTCATCGCGCAGATATTTTGCGGCGGCGGCTACGGTCATCTGGCCACTACCTGAATCAGTGTCGCGAAACAGTTCGATCATGGTGTGCAAGCGGCCATTTTTGATCAGCCGGGCGCGCGACAGCGAGCGATTCTCAAACGGAATTATGCACATCGGTAGTATATGCAGGGAGTCGAGATCTGCTGCGAGCGTTTCAGACATACTTAAAAATAACCCCGGGCGCGTGTTTAAAGGGTGCGCACCCTACATTTGTACGACTGGTAATCTAAGTTGGCAATACGTCTGCGCCTAAGTTTGGTTCCCAGGCGCGCCAATCGAGGTTAAAAGAAGGGCATGATGCGTTTTAGAATCAAAGTTGAATATGACGGCAGGGGCTATGTCGGCTGGCAAAGGCAAGATAACGGCCTGGGCGTTCAGCAGGTGCTGGAGGAGGCTATTTTGGCCTTTTCGGGCGAAGCCGTGCGCGTACATTGTGCCGGGCGTACCGATGCGGGCGTGCATGCGCGTGGGCAGGTGGGGCATTTTGATCTGGTGCGCGACGACGTCGACACCAAGACGGTGCGTGACGCCATCAATTATCACTCAAAGCCCCACGGCGTGAGCATCGTTGAGGCCGAAATTGTGGACGAAGATTTTCATGCGCGCTTTTCCGCAACAGAGCGTGAATACCTGTATGTCATTTTGAACAGGCGCGCACGCCCCGCCCTTGATTTGGGGCATGTGTGGTGGGTGCCTGTACCGCTGGACGCCGACGCCATGCATGAAGCCGCGCAGGTACTGATCGGCAAGCACGACTTCACCACGTTTCGCGCGTCTATCTGTCAGTCCCAATCGCCGGTTAAGACGCTGGACGAAATAGCGGTGAGCCGCCATGGTGATGAAATTCATGTCAAAGCGCGGGCGCGGTCGTTCCTGCATCATCAGGTGCGCAATATCGTCGGCACCTTAAGGCAGGCTGGAAAACCGAAGGGCCGGTGGACAGCCGCGGATATGAAGCGCGCGTTAGACGCCCGTGATCGCAGTGCCGCCGGCGAGACAGCCCCGCCCGACGGTCTGTATCTGATGCGCGTCGGTTATGACGCACGAGAAGATTGAGGAGCCTTCCATGAGCGATGACAATAACCTTATGACCCTGAAAACCGAAGTCGGTGAAACTCAGGGACCGGGCAATCAGAACGCCCCCAACACCCAGCCCCCACGCGAGGGTTCGGTGCCGTTGCTGGGGCTGTTCGCGGTGGGCTTTTCGGTGTTGGGGATTTTCACCTTGGCCCCGGTGTTCGCACCGTTGGGCTTGATTTTGGGCATTATCGCGTTATTTGTGGGGCAGGTAGCTTTGGGCATCACGGCTATTCTTTTGGCTGTTATCGCGGCTCTCACCTCGCCCACGATCGTGGCTGTCATTGGCTTAGGCGCTGTTCTCGCGTGGGTGGGCCTATAGCGCACATTCAGGCTCCGTTCATCCGGTCCCCTGTATGAACGGGCCACTGAATGGGTTTGAATGGGAGGAAGCCTAGATGTTGACTAAATTTACCGCCTTCGCCGCCGTAGGTATTTTCGTGTTGAGCACTGCCACGGCAAGTGCCGCCGAAGGAACGACACGCCCTTTTTCGGTTGCCGATGACGTCACCCGGACGGAATGCGGCGACTGTCACATGGCCTTTCCGGCCAGCAGGTTGACGAAGAACGCGTGGGTTAAAATCATGTCGACGTTGAGCGATCACTTTGGTGAAGACGCCACCATTGCCGCCGACAAGGTCAAACACATTGAGGCGTATTTGGTGGAGAATGCCTTGGATGCCAAAATGGGCATCCGCACCAAAATGCGGCTCAAGGCCTGGGCGAAAAAGGGTGTTGTCGATCCCATTCGCATCACCGAGACGCCCGAATGGACGCGCCACCACACCAAAGCCCGGCGCTATAAATTGATGGCCGCAGATGTGGGCTACACGCGTGGTTCCAACTGCATCAAATGCCACAAAGGTGCGGAGAGGGGTCTATACGAAGAATTCCCTGGCTTGTATGGCGGTGCTGGCGAATAACGCCCTCATGCCTGCATAAAATCAAACGGCCCGCTAGACATAGCGGGCCGTTTTTTGCTGGGGGGCGAAGGCTTAAACATTTTGTCTATGTCCGCTAACCGCAAAAGTGGACCTTTCAAGAACGCTCAGCCTTCTCGGTTCGCAATCTGAAAGAACGTATTGGGGGCACGGATCAAGTCGGCGACGGTGTACTCGTCGAGGGTGTCCAAAAATGCATTTTGACCCTTGCGCAAGATCGACCGTAGTTCGCACATGCGCACCAGGGGACATTGCGGCGTATCGCAGTTGATGATTTCCGCCGTGCCTTCCATCGCCCTGATCACATCGCCAACCTTCATCTGATCGGCTGGGTGGGCCATGGTAATGCCGCCACCTTTGCCCCGGGTGGTGGTGATGAGATCCTTTTTGGCCATGGTGTGAATAATCTTGGTCAGGTGATTTCTGGGAATTGCGCATATTTCCGCAACCTCGGAAATGGTCACCTTGCGGCCAACATTTCCGGATACATAAATCAGTACCCGTAAGGAGTTATCGGTAAATTTTGTCAGGTGCATTGTACTCACTTTCCCCGGCGTATTAGCACAACCGCATACCAAATGCCATTGACATGCAATAACCACCGCCCATAAAGTGTATATCAAATACATCTTTAGAGGCGTTCTAATCGCCCTTAATAACGGACGCCAAAACTTTTAAACGGCGTCCACCAACTCAGGGGAATTATCCAAACATGTTTTGTTATCAATGCGAACAAACCGCTCAGGTCGACGGCGTAGCTGGCTGCGCAACGGACCGGGGAAACTGCGGCAAAGACGCTCAGACGTCTGATCTTCAAGACCTTTTGATCCACGCCGTTAAGGGCATTTCTCAGGTCAATACCTTGGCGCGCTCCGTCGGTGCCGGCGACAACGCCGCAACGGCTTTCGTGATGAAGGCCATGTTCACCACCTTGACCAATGTGAACTTCAACCCCGCGCGCTTTACCGCCCAGATCAATGAAGCCAAAGAAGTGCGCGCGCGCGTAGAAGGCGCTTACAAAGCCGCCGCCGGCGATCAGGCTCAGGCGCTGTGCGGACCCGCCGCTTGGGACATCCCCGCCAACCCCGGTGATCTTTTAGCCCAGGCTGAAATGGCCTCGGTGCGTGCTGGTGAAGCCGAAGTGGGCGAGGATATCATTAGCCTGCGTTCGTTGATCTTGTACGGTGCCAAGGGCGTTTGCGCCTATGGCCATCATGCCTTGATGCTCGGTCAAGACAGCGACGACGTGTATGCTGGTATCGACGCCACCATGGATTTCTTAGCCTCCGACCCCACCGACGTTGACGCCCTGGTTGGTCAGGCCTTGGGCCTTGGCACCTTGAACCTCAAGGTCATGGAAATGCAGGACACGGGCCATAAGGCGAAATTCGGCACACCTGAGCCGTCCCAAGCCCGCGTCACCCCGGTTGCGGGTAAAGCGATCTTGGTATCCGGCCACGACATGATGGATCTGGAAGCCTTGCTCAAGCAAACCGAAGGCACCGGCATCAACGTCTATACCCACGGCGAAATGCTTCCGGCGCACAGCTATCCGGCGTTGAAAAAGTACGACCACTTGGTGGCCAACTATGCCGGTGCGTGGCAAGACCAGCAGACGGACTTCGCCAACTTCCCCGGTCCCATCTTGATGACGTCCAACTGCATTATCGAACCTGCGCCCGCCTATCGTGGGCGTATCTTCACCACCGGCCCCGTGGGCTGGCCCGGTCTGAAGCATTTTGACGACCATTCCGATTTTTCCACCTTGATCCAGGCAGCGAACGCCCTGCCAGGATTCACGGAAAGCGGCGAAGACAAAACCATCACCGTGGGCTTTGGCCATGACGCGGTTTTGGGTGTGGCAGACGTGGTGATCGACGCCGTGAAGTCGGGCGCCATTAAGCACTTCTTCTTGGTTGGCGGTTGCGACGGTGCCGACAAGGATCGCAGCTACTATAAGGACTTTGTGGAGCAAACTCCCGACGACACCGTGATTTTGACGTTGGGTTGCGCGAAATACCGCTTCAACGATCAAGACTTCGGCGACATCGGCGGCATTCCACGCCTGCTCGACATGGGCCAGTGCAATGACAGCTATTCCGCCATTCAGGTGGCCAGCGCGTTGGCCGGTGCGTTTAACTGCAGCGTCAACGATCTGCCGTTGTCGCTGATCGTGTCTTGGTTCGAGCAAAAGGCGGCGGCGGTTCTGCTGACGCTGTTGGCGCTGGGGATCAAAGACATCCACTTAGGCCCCACGCTGCCGGGCTTTATTACGCCTAACGTGTTGGCAAAATTGGTGGACGCGTTTGACATCAAACCGATCACCACGCCTAAAGCGGACTTAGCCGTCATCTTGCAAAAGGCCAGCTAAGCCTTTACAGCCTGAGCCGGGGTGGGAATGTCTCACCCCGGCTTTAGTGCGTAAAAGACACTTCAAAAAAATTAGGATTACTCCATGACCGTGCAGCATACCGTTCGCCTCAACACCCGCGATGGCCAGTCGATTTTGTTTGCCTGTGGCGAAGATGAAAACCTTATCGAGGCTGCGGCAAGGGCGGACATTACCTTGCCGTCGACGTGCCTGTCGGGCAATTGCGGCACGTGCAGCGGCACGTGCTCTAAGGGCAAGTATGAACTGGGTAAACATTCCGAAGACGCACTCAGTCCTGAGGCCGCGAAGGAGGGGGGCATCTTGATGTGCTGCACCCATCCCAAAGGCGACTTAGAGGTGGACGTGCCCGCCGACCTGGCTCACATCACGGCCGGCCCTGTGCCGGAGCTGGAATGCGAAGTCACCGCCTTGGAAGACTTAGGCGGCCAAGTGGTGCGCCTGGAACTGAAAGCGTTGTCCGGCGGGGCGACGTTCGAACCCGGCCAGTACATGGAACTTGTGATTCCCGGCACCACCACGTCGCGGGCCTATTCCCTATCCAATGCGCCCAATTGGGATGGCACGTTGGAATTTCTCATTCGCCTGCAACCGGACGGCAAATTTTCCACATGGCTTAAAGACACAGCCTCGGTCGGTGATCATATCCATGCCCGCGGACCGCAAGGCAGCTTTGTGCTGCAGGCGGGCAGTCTCAACCCCCGGCGTTTTGTCGCGGGCGGTACGGGGCTAGCGCCGATGCTGTCCATGCTGCGGCAAATGGCCGCCTTTGGCGAGATGAACGACGCCCATCTGTATTTGGGCGTGAACACCGAAGACGACCTGTTCGGCCAAACGCAGCTTGACGACTTAAAGACTCTGCTGCCGAACCTGCGCATTGATGTGTGCGTATGGAAAGCATCGGGCGGCTGGACTGGATTTTCCGGAACCCCCGCCGACGCCCTCAAACGTGATTTGGCGGCGGACATGGCCCAAGGCCTGGACCCAGAAACCTACCTCTGCGGCCCGCCGGGCCTGGTCGACGCCACCGAACACGCCGCCACGGATTTAGGCTTGCCACTGGCCAACATCTATAGCGAAAAATTCCTGCCAAGCTGATCGGGTAAAATGTCTGCGCTTAGGACTTAACGCCACACCATTTGAGATGTCCGCTTGTTAAGCTTGAGCGAAATAACCGCGCAACATGTCCAGGTAGATGTCGGCCAGGGCGCGGATGTCGTCTGTGCGGGCGCATTCATCGACCTTGTGGGCGGTGGCGTTCATCAGGCCAAACTCGGCGACGGCGCAATGGTCTTTGATAAAACGCGCGTCCGATGTGCCGCCCGATGTGCTGAGTTCCGGTGTCAGCCCCGTCACCTTGGTGACGGCGGCGCTCATCACGTTTGAGAGCAGGCCCGGCGGCGTGAGGAAGCTTTCCCCCGACACGTGGATGTCCAGGTCAAACCCTTCGCCCGCCAGGGACAGTTGATCGTGCAGCCAGACTTTCAGCATTTCCGACGTATAGGTGTCGTTAAAGCGCACGTTGAACACCGCGCGTCCGCTGCTGGGGATGACGTTGGTGGCGGTGTTTCCGGTGTCGATGGAGGTGACCTCTAAGTTCGACGGCTGAAAGTGATCATTGCCTTGGTCCAAGGGCGTCGTGGTCAGCTTGTCCAGCAGCTTCACCAGCTTGGGCAACGGGTTATCGGCATGCTGCGGATAGGCCACGTGGCCCTGGGTCCCGTGCTGGGTGATAAAGCCGTTGAGCGAGCCGCGCCGTCCGATCTTGATGGTTTCGCCTAAGGTGTCGGTATTGGTCGGCTCGCCGACGATGCACGCGTCCATCACTTCGCCGTTGGCCACCATCCAGTCGAGAACCTTGATCGTGCCGTTAATGGCTGGGCCTTCCTCGTCACCGGTGATCAAAAATGAGATGGAACCCGTGAAGGCGTCGCCCTGTTCGGCTAGATACCTAGACGTGGCGGCCGCGAACGCGGCAATGCCGGTTTTCATATCAACGGCACCGCGCCCATACAGCACGCCGTCGTGAATTTCGGCCCCGAACGGCGGGTACGTCCATGCCGCCTCGTCGCCCACCGGAACGACGTCGGTATGCCCGGCAAAGCAGAGATTCGGACCAGACGTGCCGACGCGGGCATAGAGGTTGTCCACGTCGGGGGTGCCGGAGGCCGAAAACGGCAAGCGGTGACAGACAAAACCCATTGGCTTCAGCGCGTCTTCCAACACGCCCAAGGCTCCCGCGTCGTCTGGCGTAACGGACGGACAGCGGATAAGTGCCTGGGTTAAGTCAACCGGGTCAATGGCCGCCATGATCTTGCCCTTAGTCGCGTAACAGTTCGTTGATGCCGGTTTTGGCGCGGGTGCGTTCGTCGACGCGTTTTACGATTACGGCACAGTACAGGTTCGGTGCGGGTTCGCCGTTGGGCATGGTGCGGTGCGACGGCATGGAGCCGGACACCACCACCGAATACGACGGCACGCGACCATAGTAAATTTCGCCCGTGGCGCGATCCACGACCTTGGTCGAGGCAGAGATAAATACACCCATGCCCAGCACCGAGCCTTCTTCGACGATGACCCCTTCGGCAACTTCGGCACGTGCGCCGATGAAGCAGTTGTCTTCAATAATGGTGGGGTTAGCCTGCAACGGTTCCAGCACGCCGCCGATACCGGCACCGCCGGAAATGTGGACGTTTTTGCCGATTTGCGCACATGATCCCACCGTGGACCAACCGTCAACCATGGTGCCGCTATCAACATAAGCGCCTAAGTTCACGAAGCTGGGCATCAACACCACGCCGGGGGCGACATACGCGCCGCGGCGCACGATGCAGTTGGGAACCGCGCGCAAACCCGATTCGCGGAACTTGGCGTCGTCCCAGCCATCAAATTTGGACGGTACCTTGTCAAACCAGTGCGCACCGCCGGGGCCGCCGGAAATCATCCCCATGTCGTTCAGGCGAAAACCCAGCAGAACCGCTTTTTTGAGCCACTGATTGACCGTCCACTCGCCGACGCTGACACGTTCGGCCACGCGGGCTTTACCGCTGTCGAGCAGGTTAATAGCTTCGTCGACGGCTTCTCTGACGGCACCTTGGGTGGTCAGGGTGACGTTGTCTCTGTCTTCCCAGGCGGCGTTGATGGTGGCTTCTAGGTCTGTATGGCTCATGAGGGCTCTACTTTATCTTTAAAAGAAAGGGGCTGAAATCACCGGAAACATAGGGCGTGCGACGGCCTGTGTCCAGCTTACTTGCGAGGCTACAGGGCCGCTAACCAGGCCACCAAATCATCGGTTTCGAAGTCCACGTGATCACCGGTGGGTAGCTCTTGGCAAATCAGGCAGTCGGTGACCGGTTTCACCCACACCGTAGCCATGCCAAGGCGCGCCGCTGGTTCCAAGTTGCGGGCGATGTCTTCGACCATGACGGAAGCTTTCGGGTCCAGCTTAAAACGCTTAATCAGCACGTCATAGACGACCGGTTCCGGCTTGGGGATGAAACCCGCATCGCGGATGTCGAAAATGGCGTCGAAATGGCGCGTGATGCCCAGGCGCCCTAACACCCGTTCGCTGTGGGCCAAATCTGAATTGGTGAACACAAGTTTACGCCCCGATAAGCGCGCCAGGGCTGCGTCCAGTTCCGGCGCCGCTGGAATGGCGCTGAGATCAACATCATGGACAAAATCCAGGTATGGGCCTGGGTCCATGTCGTGATTTTTCATCATGCCGCGCAATGTGGTGCCATATTCGCGGAAATATTTTTTTTGTACCCGATAGGCTTCGTCCCCATCTACGTCTAGGAAGGTCGCTAAATAGGCCTTCATGCGCGCATCGATCTGTTTAAACAGGCCGTGGCTGCCGCAATACAGGGTGTTATCTAGGTCAAACACCCACGTATCCGCGTGCAACAGGCGGGCGGGGGTGGGGGTGGTTAAGGGCGGTGCATTTTTCACGCCTTATAGATGGCTTGCCCGCGCTGATTTGGCAAGAGGCGAGAAAATACGATGACTCCCGTTCGGCATAGAAATGACCTATGATAAATTGGGGATAGAGGGAAAAGTCACAAAACGAATGCCGCAATTAACACCCGCAGCCGTGAACTCAGCAGCACACAACGGCCTTGATCTCAAGGGCGAGCGTGATCGTTTTGTCGCGTTGGCTTTTTGTTGGGCGGATTTCTTGCTGGAAGTTGACTTAGATGAGGCCATCGTGTTCGCCGGTGGGCCTTGGAAGGGCCTTACGGGTTTGACCGTGGATGAGCTAAAGGGTCGTAAACTTGCGGAAATCGTGCATCCGGATGATGTCGAGTTAATGCGCAGCCTATTGGGCGTGGCACGCCGCCAGGGGCGCATCGAAGACGTGGACATCCGTTTTCAAGGTGAACGCCCATTGGGCCTGCCGATCTCGTTCGCCGGGTATTTTCTAGAAGATTTAGACAATCATTATTTCCTCGCCATGCGGGTGGCGCGCAACCCAGGCGCAGGCTTGGTCACCAGCGGCCGCGTGCGTGAAGGCAACAGCAACCTCTTTGATGCGAACTCGTTCGCCGATGTACTTGGCGGCAAGCTCAAGGCAGGCAAGGGGGCTGAAGACAATCAGCTCACGTTGATCAACATGCCGGGTTTGGAGAACCTCAAGACGCGCCTGAGCGAAGAAGAGCAGGCTGACCTGAACAAGGCGTTGGGCGTTTATTTGCGCGCCAATTCGGTAGACGGAGACAGCGCCGCCCAGCTTGAAGAAGGCAAATTCGGCCTCGTCCACGCCGAGGGTCTGGACGTTAAACACTTGCAAGAACAACTTGCCGATGTGGCGAGAGATTTGGATCCTGAAAAAGAGGGCGTCCAGGTTGAGGCCGCGACCTTGGACGTGGACGCGGAAAATATTTCCGAGGAAGACTTAGCCAACGGCTTGGTCTATGCCATCAACCGGTTTAAGGATCAGGGCGGGCCAGGGTCTTTCAATATTCACGACCTGTCGTCGAACTTATCCACCTTGGTTGCGGACGCGGCCGACAAGGTCACTACGTTCAAGTCAACGGTTGCGAACAAAGACTTTAACTTGGTCTTTCATCCCATCATCAACGTGCAGACTGGCGAGGTGCATCACTACGAAGCCTTGACCCGATTCGAAGAAGGGGTGTCGCCGTTTGAGATCATCACCATGGCCGAGGAAACGGGCCTGATCCCGGAGTTCGACTTGGCGGTGGTGGAACAGGGGCTGGAATTTTTGAATAGCATTCCCCGCAATAGCCCGACGTCGGTCGCCATAAATATTTCCGGGCAATCGGTGGGCAGTGATTGGTATGTGGATAGCCTGCACAAAATCCTTATGGACAATAAGTGGGCCGAAGGACGCCTGCTGTTCGAGATCACCGAGTCTGCCAAGATGGAAGACCTGGATCGCGCCAATAACTTTATCCAGCGCTTGCGCAAGGATCAGTACCATGTGTGCTTGGACGATTTTGGCGCGGGCGCGGCCAGCTTCGGCTACCTGATGAGCCTAGAGGTCGATGTGGTGAAGCTGGATGGCCCGGTGGTGAAGGATGCTCAAAAAGCCATGCGCGGTAAGGCGTTGCTGCAATCCATGGCGACCCTGTGTAAGAACTTGGGCATTGAGACCATCGCCGAGATGGTCGATGACAAATCCGTTTTGGATTTCGTGCGCAAATGCGGCATCGACTACGCTCAAGGCTATCTGTTTGGGAAACCCCACGCGGACCTCAAGACCTTTGATATGGCCCAACACGTGCGCCTGTTCCCCCATCCAGCCCCCGGCATCGCCAAAAAATGGTAAAAGGGCATTCCGTAGATTTTCTTGCGTAACCGTGCGAAAGGGACTATATGAAGCGCGAAGTTGCACTTCGTCTTGTGATCCTTGCCATCCGCGCACGCGGCCCGCCAAGTTACTTCCTGACATAGTGCGTTACAGTGACGGGCCACCAAAGTGGTCGCCCGCTCTCGTACTCTGTTGAAGGACGAACGATTATGGCGAACGGTATTGTTAAGTGGTTTGACGCCACCAAGGGTTTTGGTTTCATTGAACCAGCAGACGGAGGCAGCGATGCCTTTGTTCACATCAGTGCAGTCGAGCGCGCGGGCCTTTCCGGTTTGCGCGACGGCCAGAAGGTCGAATTCGACCTTTCAGAAGGCAAAAACGGCAAAATGGCGGCAGACAATCTCGTCGCCCTGGATTAAATCCACTAAAGCCTTCCCCGGGGCTTAGCCATTGTGGCAAAGCGCCTTAAGCTTTAGAGAAAATGAAAAGACATACATGACAAATTTTGATGGGCTCGGTTTAATCGAGCCCCTAACGCGCGCCGTTAAGGCAGAAGGCTACGACACGCCCACCCCCATTCAGGCGCAATCCATCCCCGCTCTTCTAGAAGGCCGCGACCTGTTGGGCGTGGCGCAAACCGGAACCGGCAAGACCGCAGCCTTCGTGCTGCCCTTGTTGCACCGTTTGCACGAAGGCAATATTTTACCGGCGCGCAAAATGCCCCGGGCATTGATTCTGGCCCCGACTCGCGAATTAGCTATTCAAATTGCAGATAGCGTGCGGACCTATGGCCGCCATTTGAACATCAAGTGCGCGGTGGTCTTCGGTGGCGCGCCGATCAATCCTCAAGCCAAGGCGTTGGCCAACGGCGTGCAGGTTTTGGTCGCCACCCCAGGCCGTCTGATGGACCTAATGAACCAAGACAAAGTGCGGTTGGGCAAGGTCGACACCTTTATCCTCGATGAAGCCGACCGCATGCTGGACATGGGCTTTATCAACGATGTGCGTAAAATCTCCGCGCAGTTGCCGGACAAGCGCACCGTGGTGCTGTTTTCCGCCACCATGCCCCCGGCCATTTCCAAGCTGGCGGCAACGCTGATGAACGACCCGGTGCGCGTCGAAGTGGCACCCCAGGCGACCACCGCCGAACGCATCGCCCAGTCGTTGATGCACGTACCCAAAGAAAAGAAACGCTCGCTGCTTACCCATGTTCTTAAAGACAGGGACATTGAGCGGGTGTTGGTGTTTACCCGCACCAAGCACGGGGCCGACCGGGTGACGCGTCACTTGGGCCAGGGCGGCGTGCGTGCCGGTGCCATTCATGGCAACAAGACGCAAAATGCTCGCCAGCGTACCTTGAAGGACTTCCGCGACGGTAAGCTGCGGGTTCTGGTGGCGACCGATATCGCCGCGCGCGGCATCGACGTTGACGGCGTGACCCACGTCATCAACTTTGATTTGCCCAACGAGGCCGAGAACTACGTTCACCGCATTGGCCGCACGGCCCGTGGCGGCGACAGCGGCAAGGCCATCGCATTTTGCGATCCGGAAGAACGCTCATACCTGCGCGGCATCGAAAAGATCATCCGCCAAGACATTGAGGTGGTGACCGATCACCCGTACCACGCCGAGGCAATCGCCCTGCCAGACATGCCCCCACCCAAACAAGGTGGCGGTGGTGGCGGACGCGGACGCGGCGGTCAGCGCCCCCAGGGGCAAAAGCCAGCCTTTAAGGGCAAGGGCCATCGGGCTGCGGACGGCAAACGTCATGGCGATAAGGGCCACGGCGGACACGGCCACGGCGACGGTGGCAACCATGGCGCAAAAACGCAGCACTCCAAAAGCAGCGGTGCCAAAAAGCACGGCGGCCCGAATAAGGGTGGTGCGAACCAAGGCGGCGGTCATCGCGCTCAAAGCGGCAGCCGTCGCGGCGGGAATCAGGCCGCTTAAAAGCGCCTCAAAATAAAATGCAAAAGACCGGCCTAACCGCCGGTCTTTTTTTGTGGGCCATCCGCGTGCGTCTCTTAAACGAATGTGAAGTCGGTGCTGACTGGGGGGATAAGGATTGAACCTGTGACTCCTGTCGTGTGACTGGGCGAGATTTGGGTACATGAAAATCAAGTGAAGTTCAGGGTCAACTATGGCATAGTGATCACGTAATGAAATATACGTTCGAACCCTCACGACGATGCGGCCCACCATACATCGGCAAGCGCTTGCCCCGGCGGCATGTTCGTGCACCTGCGGTGTGTCTTCGTGCGGCGTTGGTTTTGGGTTTTATCGCCTTGAACGCAGGGTTTATGCCGACCACAGCTCTGGCAGAGTCAGATACCAGCGGTCATCAGATTACCGGTCATGAGCGTGAGCGCGATTCAGATAAACCAGATGACAAATCCTTAAAGGTTTACGAATCTCAAGGCCTCAAATTCGGTACCGTCGCGGGCAGCTCTGATGGTTCTGGCTCCATCATCCTCAGCCCCACCGGCGCCCTGAACACGACCGGTTTCGGCGTGGTGATCGCGGATAATGCGCGTGCGGGTAAATACAAAGTCAAGGGCCCGCCGGGCGCCACCGTTTTGATTACCCTACCCTCTTCGGTGCACGTGAGTAACGGGACCGCCAGCACGACGCTCAGCAACTTTACGTCGTCGCCGTCAGCGGTTGGAACGCTGAACAGCCAAGGGAAGCTCACCATTTTAGTCGGCGCGACCATGGCGTTACCCGCGGGTCTACCCGGCGGTGAATATAATGGAACCTACGATATTTTTGCGGACTTACAGTAGATGTTTACTCGTTGATGGTGCTCAGTTGAGCGTAATGCTCTGCTGTGCGATCACTTTTCCGCCTTCGGTTTCGACGGCGCGGTAGGTTACCTGTAAGGTACCACCGGACTTTAAGGTCACACCGTTCGGCACCTGCAATATCATGACCACTTTGCGCTTGGTGTTGGGTGTGTATACCGCGAGGCGGTTGATTTGCCCGACAACAATCTCGGCGCTTCCATCGGGCGGTTGATAGGTCGCTAGCAAGTCACCAAAGGCCGAGATTTCACCATCGCGGTTCAGGGTGATTTGCAGGCGTTCCGGCAGGTCGCCGCTGGTGGGAAGATGTACGGTGTCGGTGATATCTGCACGCAGTGCGAGCGTGCCTTGGCGCACGATCACGGGAATGGTCACGCCGTAGATGGGGATGAGTTGAATGCGCAGCTCGTTATTGGCCAAGTCGGTTTCATCGGTAACGCTGCGCCCTGCGCTTTCCGGCGGTAAGGCATGAAAAAACATGTGCGAACGGTATTCCCCATCGGCCAAGCTGGCAGGTTTGCGCAACGACAGGCGCACCACCTGGTGTGCCCCCGGCGCAATGTCAATTTGACGGGGGGCATAGCGCACCAATGACGTCGCGGACTGGGCTTCGGTTGCCGGGATTTCGCTCATCTGTCCGGTTTCATTCATAACCATGTCAATAAGAGAAATGCGGAACGTCGCCGTGGCACTGCCACGGTTAGCAAGCGTCACCTGCGCGGAGCGGGTCCGGTTTTCAAAGACAACGCGCGTCGGGGTGACAACAAGGTCGCCCGCCCCCTGAGCGACAGCGATCCCTGATAATGCAGTCGTAAGCCCCAGCGTTAAAATGGCTAGCCAGAGTCCGGCTCTTATGGTCATGCAATTTCACCTTTCATGGCGTCTTTGATCAAATTAATTATAGCAAACGAAGACGTTCATGAAGCCTTCTTTGATCCCCAAAATACCGAAGGGGTTAGGCTTTGGTAGGCCGACCTTTTGGGCCAATGTTGGCTGGATAATTTTTGGCCCCTGTGGGCGGCTCTGGGGCTCGCCCGGCCCAGACTGAGTCTGGTATAGAGTTTGATCTAAGGATGCGAAAGTCGTGGGAGTCGGCGTATACTGCATGCGCGCGCCGACGGAAAACTGAGAGCTACCATTGATGCCGATGGTTGGGGTGTTTCCGGCGCTGTGTGCAAAGCCTAAGAACTGAACGTTTCCGGTCGCGGAGGAAAACGTCCCCGGCATTGGCACGACAATGGAAAAGGTTTGGCCCGGCAATCCCGCAATGGAGAATACAGCAGGCGTGATGCTTTCGCCCGCTCCGAAGCTTGATACGTTTATGCTGTTTATATTGGTTTGCGGTGTGGTCGCCTTCGCCACGGTGCGGGTGTTTGAATTGGGGATATTAACCTGTAAATTAGAGATGGTGCCAACCGAGGTGGGCAGTGAAACCTCCACCGATGCTTCCCCAGAAGCTGAAGCCGCATTGGCGTTTGACGGCACGCACATCACCGCCTGCGCCACGAATAGGGCGGCTGCAGTAAAGGTCCAAGAATATGCGCGCGATGTCGTCATATCGGATCTCATGTGTACATGCCTCGTTTTAAAGGCTTAGTTGGCCAAGGTCTGGCGGCCAGTATAAATCAAATTATCGCTATAGCACAATGATTTACCTCCGGCCCATGTACGACACAGGGCGGAGGCCTTTCGACCCCCGCCCGTGCATTACCAAAAAGCCGCAGAAGTGCTTTTAGTTGTAGTTCACCGTGACAGCGTAGGTGCCGCTGTAGGCGCCTGCAACTTGGCTTGCCGCAATGTTCAGCGTTGCGCCGACGTTGAAGCTGGAGGTGCCTGTGGTCAAAGCCGGGGTTAAGCCAGCGCTATGCGCAAAACCGGTGATGGTCATGGAATTCACACCGCTGCTGAGCGTTGCGGTGGTTGGCAACGTGATGGCATAGGTTGAACCAGCCTGGCCGGATACGCTGAAGGCTGCTGCCGACGGCAAACCGCCGAGGGCGCCAACGCCACCCGTTACGGTCAAACCGCCGGTGGTGCTCAATACGGCTGTGCCGGCTGTAGCGGATGCCGACACAGAGCCGAAATCCAACGCCGCAGTCTGGCTGATGGCGATGGGGGTTGCAATGGTCGCGCTAGCAGAAGCCGTCACGCTGGCGGCATGGGCCGCGCCGGTGGAAGCGATAGTGGCGAAAGCAAAAGCTGCGATGATTTTTTTGGAATTGAGCATTGTAAAGTTCCTAAACATGGGCCGTTTCAAGGGCGATTTAATCGGGCGTTGCTCTGAACGAACGCTGCCAATTTAATCGGTGTTATTTGTAATTGCGGCTCTTATACAGGGGCTTCCTGACAACAACCTGACAATAAGTTGGAGAAATGTATGGCGCTCGTGGATAAAACGATCAACCCGACTTTTTAATCCGCAGGCTTAGAAAAAAAATGGTGTTGTTCAGGCACGCTTGTGTGGAGCGCGCATGTTCGGTGGTCGGCATTAATGTCGATCAGGTGATGCGTGGCGAAAATTTGTCAGGTCGCTGTCAGTTCCGTAGATTATAGGTACGACGCAATGATAGTGGCCGTCATAAAATCTGTGACCCGATTTTCCCCTCCAGTTTCAAGCGTTCTAGCGTTAGCGCTAGGCGCATGGCTGGGGGTGTTTTCGTCAGGCTATGCTCAAGGCATGCAAACAAGCAAAATTGGCGAACCGCCTGCCGTACCTGATCTTGCCCCGGCGCCGCTCGCGGCGCCTACCGTTTCGGTTGAATCCGTCCCCCTGTCCTCCTTGCTTGAAATAGAGCCAGACCTTCAAGTTGCGCCGCCTAACGATGGCCCGCTTATCCCAGTCAGCCGTCAAGTTGATGAAGAGTTATTGCTGGAAATTCGGTTGGGCGGCCTGATCCTCGCCGAGGCACTACCCGGCTATATTGATGGGTCTAGCCTGTTACTGCCCTTGCGCGGTCTCGCGGAAGTGTTGGAATTTCCCATCGGCGTGGATCCCGCAGCGGGCACCGCCAGTGGCTGGTTTATTCGTGAAAACAAGTTGTTTTATATGAACGTGCGTCGCGGCAGCATGGTTATTGAAGGGCGTCAGGGGACATTTGACACCGCCATGGCCGAGGTTCAGGCGGATGATATCTATGTCGATATCCGCCAACTATCGCAGTGGTTCCCCATCGACATCACCTTCGACATTTCCAACATGCGCGTGGGCATCGTATCACGAGAGCCGCTGGCGATTGAGGCGAAGCTGGCCCGCGATGAACACCGTAAACATTTGTTTGGTGCACAAAAAGGCCCCGTGGATGACAAGGGCTATCCGTTTGTGGAGACCCCGTACAAACTGGCAAACTGGCCAATGCTGAGCGTGGATACAAATACGCACATGGCCAAGCCCAAAAATGGTAAGCATGACCTCGTCACCGATTACCACCTTATGACGACAGCGGACTTAGGCTGGATGAACGCGGAGCTGTTCGCTGCAGGTGATAACCGCAATAAATTGACCGAATCACGCCTGCGCTTTGAGCGTAAGGATCCGGACGGAGGCGTGTTAAATGGGTTGCCCGGTACGGCGCATATCACGGAATTTGCGGTAGGCGATGTGTATTCGCCGTCAACTCCCATGGTGGCGCGCACGCAAATCGGACGCGGCTTTACGGTATCATCTGTACCGTTGGATGCGCCGACGGAATTTGACAAAATTACCCTTAACGGCGATTTGCCATTGGGCTGGGATGTAGAGCTTTTCCGCAATGAAGTTCTGATCGAGTATCAATCCAGCAACCCAGAAGGCCGATATGATTTTATCGACATTCCATTACTGTTCGGTGTGAACGTGCTAAAATTGGTTTTCTATGGTCCCCAAGGACAGACTCGCGAAGAAATTCGCCAGTTTCGAGTCGGCGCGGGCTTGATCAAGCCTGGCGACGTGCAGTACCGTGTGACCGCCAATCAGCACGACGCGCGCTTGCTGTACAAGCGCCGCACGCAAACCTCGACCCTGGACGGTGAAGCACGGTTGTTTGCAGAGGCGCAAGTCGGCGTGTCGCGTAATATCTCGGCCGGGGTGAACACAACCGTATTGCCCTCGGCCGAGGGCCAGCAGCGTTACTTGGGCATCAGCAGCTCCACTAGCTTTGGTAATATTTACACACGTGGCGATGTTATCAAGCAGCAGGGGTACGGGTGGGCCGCTCGACTATCGGGGCAATCGGCTATCGCGGGCATCAGCATGATCGCCCAGCATGATCGCTATTACAATTATTTCAGTGAACACATCACGGCCTCAGCTGATCCGTTGACAAGCGTCAGCAAATTACGCCTGGACGGAAGTATTCCCGAAACGGTCTTGCCGCGCATTCCGTTCGGCCTGACCATTGATCATTCCATCCGCCGTTCCAATGCAAGTGACACGCGGCTCAGCAACCGCATGTCAATGGCTGTGGGGCGTGCCTCGATGACCAACAGCCTGAGCGCGAACTTGGCAAAGAGCGCCGATGGTTCGATAGATAAAGGCCTCAGCGGTTCCTTCCTCATGGGTGGACGTATCCAAGATGTTCGCGTGCGTGGCCAAGTCGGTTATCAGGTCGCGCCTGTGAAAGAAGTCAGCACCGTATCGCTGAACGGGGATTGGCGTATTAACGAAACCTACCAAGGGCGCGCCAGCATCACCCGCACGCTCGGCACCACGAAACGAACGGCTTATTCCCTGGGCGCGAACACCGCCTTCGACCAGTTGTCGGCAGGGGTCTCGATGGACTATACCAACGACCAGGAAATCATCGCACGCATGACGCTGAACTTCTCGCTCACGCGTGACCCAGCGAGCGGCGATATCAATATGGCGCGCGGAAATATCGCCACCAAAGGCGCAATGTCGGCGCGGGTCTTTCTAGATAAAGATGCGGACGGCACTTTTTCTGACGGTGACGAACCGCTGAACGGCGTCGGCTTCACCGCTAGTGGGGTACCGCTCAAGGGGCGCACTGACAAAGAAGGCTTCGCCTATATCACCGGATTGGACCCCTACCGTGAAGCCACATTTCAGGTGGATAATGCGACGCTTGACGACCCGTACTGGATTTCTCATCCCGGGGGCCTGCGCGCAGTGCCACGCCCAGGCACCACGGCTGAATATGAATTCCCCGTGGTCAGCACGGGTGAAATTGATGGTACGGCATTTCGCTTGTGGAGCGACGGCAGTGGCAGTGCTGCGGGCGTGGTGGTGCAGTTGATTGATGCACAGGGTGACAAGGTACGTGAAATTTCAACGGCGTATGACGGCTTCTTCCTGTTCGACTTCGTGGCGCCAGGCGACTACAGCCTGCGTGTATCACCTGAACAGCTGCAAAAGCTCAACCTGGCGGTGGATCAGGTTTACGACATCACGATCAAGGGCGATGGTACCATCGTCGGCGGCCAGAATTTTGTCTTGCAGTGAGATGAATTGATCCGTGCACCTCGCATCTGAATTCTAGAAACGAACGAAACCCCTAGGTTTCCCTAGGGGTTTCGATGGTGGGCGCGACAGGGATTGAACCTGTGACCCCTGCCGTGTGAAGGCAGTGCTCTCCCGCTGAGCTACGCGCCCGATGCGTGGTTGTTTACGGCCCTGCTTAGGCCCTGTCAAGACGGGTTTGCTGGGTTTAGGCCAAGCAATGCGGCTTCTAGGTCGGTGAAGTGGTCGATCACAGCCTCGCCGCCCAAATCACTGACGGGGGTCTTGGTATAGCCGTGGCTGAGCAGCACCACGGGTATGTGGGCGGCGTGGGCGGCGTTGACGTCGTTTTGGTTGTCGCCGACCATGGCGCACTGTTCTGGCTTGGCGCACATTTGGTCCATCGCCGCTTCCAAATGGCGCGGGTCGGGCTTTTTGATTCCGGGCAGCGTATCGCCGCCGATGATGACGTCGAAATATTGTGCCAAGCCTAAGCCTTTGAGGATTTCCATGGTCGCGCCATAGACCTTGTTGGTGCAGATGGACAGCTTGATTCCGCGCGCTTTCAGGCGTTCCAGGGCATCAATGGCGCCGGGATAGGCTTTGGTTAGCTCGGCGCTGCGCGGCTCATAGTCTTTGATGAACGCGGCGACGTGGATATTGAACTCATCTTCGGGCGGCAGGTCGCCGGTGGCTTCGAAACAACGTTCCACTAGTTTCGGCACGCCATCGCCGATCATCAGTTGAATTTCCTTAACGTCCACCTCGCGCCGCCCTAATGGCACCAGCATACGGTTGGCGGCGGCCTGAAGGTCGGGGGCGCTGTCGATCAAGGTGCCGTCCAGGTCGAAAATCAGGGCGGTGAGGGGGCCTAGTGCGTTTTCGGTCATAATTGAAATATTCCGTATTAATCTTTGACTTGGCGGGGGATAGCGCTTGTGGCACTTTGCGCACACGCTACACTTTAGCGATTGATTCTCAGGATATGTAGTCGGGCTTATACAAATGTCAAAGAAGAAAACCGCCGCCATCGTTCTCGCCGCCGGTCTGGGGACACGGATGAAGTCCGCAAGAGCTAAGGTCATGCACCCCGTTGGCGGGCGGCCGATGGTTAATCACCTGCTGGCGACGCTGGATAAAATCGATGTGGAACAGACGGTGGTGGTGGTCGGCCCCGATATGCCCCAGCTTGAAGCCGCCGTGGCCCCGCGTGCCACCGCCGTGCAACATGACCGTTCCGGTACCGGCGCCGCGGTCAAGGTTGGCGTCGAAGCCCTGGGCGAATTTAAGGGCGACGTGCTCATTTTATATGGCGATACGCCACTGATCAGCGAGCAGACCCTGAACGCTTTATTGGAAGCCCGTGCGGGCGAAGACGGCAAGGTGCCGCCGTCGGTGGTGGTGCTGGGCTTTGAGCCGATGGACCCCGGCAGCTATGGCCGCTTGGTGGTGGACGAAGACGATGGCGAGTTGCTCGCCATTGTCGAGGCCAACGACGCATCGCCAGAAGAGCGCGAGATCGGCCTGTGCAATTCCGGTGTGATGTGTTTTGACGGCGCGCTGTTGCCGCTGTTTCTTGCGCGCTTGAGCAACGACAATGCCAAGGGCGAGTACTACCTGACCGATTGCGTCGGCTTCGCCCGCGAAGATGGGTTTAGTTGCGCTTATGTCGAAGGCTTTGAAGACGAACTGATCGGCGTCAATTCGCGTGTTGATCTGGCCCAGGTTGAAGTCATTTTCCAAGACGCCATGCGCGACAAGGTGATGAAGGGCGGGGCCACGTTGCAAGACCCCAGCACCGTCTATTTCAGTTATGACACGAAGGTTGGCAAAGACGTGACCATCGAGCCCAACGTCCAGTTCGGCCCCGGCGTCAACATTGGTAACAACGTCCACATCAAGGGCTTTAGCCACATCGAAGGGACGGGAATCAGTTCCGGTGCCACGGTCGGCCCGTTTGCCCGCCTGCGTCCCGGCACTCAATTGGACGAAGACACCAAGGTCGGCAACTTTGTCGAGATCAAAGCTGCGAAGCTTGAGCGCGGTGCCAAGGTCAGTCACCTGTCGTATATCGGTGACGCGCGCATCGGCCGCGAGGCCAACATTGGTGCGGGTACCATCACCTGCAATTACGACGGCTTTATGAAGCACAAGACGATCATCGGTAAGGGCGCGTTTATCGGCTCCAACACGGCCCTCGTGGCCCCGGTTACGATTGGCAACGGCGCGCTGATCGGGGCCGGGTCCACCATCACCCGCGACGTGGACCAAGACGCCATCGTCACCACCCGCGCCAGCCAAACGACGGCAGACCTTTCGGCGGAAACTTACCGCGACAAGAAACGCGCTGAAAAAGAACAGAAGAACAAAGGCTAAGTCCACCCATGTGCGGCATTATCGGCATTATCGGCAAGGGGGAGGTGACCCCGTATCTGGTGGAAGGGCTTAAACGCCTGGAATACCGGGGTTATGATTCGGCGGGCGTTGCGACGCTGATTGACGGCGCGATTGAACGCCGCCGTGCTGAAGGCAAGCTGCAAAACTTAGTTGATGTGCTGGGTGCTGAGCCGTTGCAAGGCGGGGTCGGCATCGGCCACACCCGGTGGGCCACCCATGGGGTGCCGAACGAAGCCAACGCCCACCCGCACGCCACCGACCGCGTGGCGGTGGTGCACAACGGCATTATTGAAAACTTCCAAGATCTGAAAGCCGAACTGACCGCCAAGGGCCACGTGTTCGCATCCGATACCGACACCGAAGCCGTGGTGCATCTGATCACGGCCTATTTAAATGAGGGCCTGTCGCCCCAGGACGCGGTGGCGAAATCGCTGACCCGTCTGGACGGCGCGTTTGCACTGGCGATTATTTTTGCGGGCTGTCACGACCTGATGATCGGTGCCCGTCGCGGCAGTCCGCTGGCTGTTGGCATCGGCGACGGTGAAATGTTTTTAGGCTCCGACGCCATTGCGCTCGCGCACCTCACGAACAAAGTGATGTATTTGGAAGACGGCGATTGGGCGGTGCTGACGCCGATCGGTGCCAACGTCTTTACCGAAGCGGGCCAAGCCGTCGAACGCCCGGTGCGCGAAAGCGACTTCACCAGCGAGTCCGTTGGCAAGGGCGGCTATGCGCACTTTATGCTCAAGGAAATTTACGAGCAGCCCCAGGTTATCGGCGACACCTTGCACGCGTTCATCAATCCGTCCGACCGCACCATCACCTTGCCGGATTTACCGTTCGATTTAAGCGGCGTCACGCGGTTGACCATGGTGGCGTGCGGCACCTCGTACTATGCTTGCATGGCGGCGCGTTATTGGGTCGAACAACTGGCGCGCATTCCAGTCGACGTCGACGTTGCCTCTGAATTTCGCTACCGCGATTCTCCTCTGGTGAAAGGCGGGGCGGCGCTGTTCGTTACCCAGTCGGGCGAGACGGCGGACACCCTGGCGGCATTGCGCCACGCTAAGGCGCACGGCCAGCACATCTTGTCCATCGTCAACGTGCCGGAAAGCACCATCGCGCGGGAATCCGACGCGGCGCTTTTAACCTATGCCGGGCCGGAAGTCGGCGTCGCCTCGACCAAGGCGTTCACCACTCAGTTGGTGGTTCTGGCGTGCCTGGCCATCGCCATGGGCCGCGCGCGCGGCACCATTGATCATGCCACCGAAGCCCGCTTGGTCGAAGCCTTAGTAGAAATCCCCGCCCGTGCGGCGGAAGTCTTGAACCACGACGAACGCCTGAAAGAGCTGGCCATTGAGATCGCCCGCGCCCGCGACGTGTTGTATCTGGGCCGTGGCACCAATTACCCCATCGCCTTGGAAGGCGCGCTGAAGCTGAAAGAGATCAGTTACATCCACGCCGAAGGTTATGCGGCGGGGGAAATGAAGCACGGCCCCATCGCGCTGATCGATAAAGACGTACCGGTGATCGTCATCGCGCCTACGGACGAGTTGTTTGAAAAGACCGCGTCGAACATGCAAGAGGTCATCGCGCGCGGGGGGCGGGTGATCTTTTTATCGGATGGCACAGGGGCCGAAAAACTGGGCAAGCTTGCCGCCGCCACCGTGGCGCTGCCCCAAGTCGATTCCTTCGTTGCCCCGATCTTGTATTCCATCCCGGTGCAACTGCTGGCCTACCACACCGCGTGCCTCAAAGGCACCGACGTGGACCAGCCGCGTAACTTAGCCAAGTCGGTGACTGTGGAGTAATTGCCAACGGGGGTACGATTACGTCCCGCATATAAGGGCTAGCCGCGCTTGCGGCGTCCCCTTCAATGGGCTCTTCGATCAACGGAAGCCTGAACTTGATCGTCAGTTCATGCTCCTTGGTCTCAATATCGAAGCGGACATCAATACGCTTCCCGATTGCACATGCCGGTTGACGCCGATCATGGTGATTAGTTAGCCTACGCGGCTGTAAATACGCCGAGGTCCAACTGCGGGTTCAGCCCTCAAACACGAGAAGGAGACCAACAATGCCAGAGCAGTCAAAGCGTATTCTTCACCCACCGATTGCCCGGAACGCTTCTGGCGTCGTGCGCCGTGTTGGGGTTGAGATCGAGTTTGCGGGATTGTCGCCAGAGCGTGCGGCCAAGCTGGTCAGGGAGCACTTTGGCGGAGACATGGAGCCCGGCGATACGGAGTTTATGTTTACCGTGGCGGGTACACGGTGGGGTGAGTTTCGCATTGAGTTGGATACGCGCTTCGTTCACCCGGAAAAAAATTTAGGCGATGTGCTTGAAGAGAGCGCCTTGCCTGTGAGCGAAGAAAGCGTGCAAGTCGGCCACGCTTTGGATTCTCATGTCCGAGAATGGGTCGGCAAGATTTCAGCAGGGATCGTGCCGACGGAAATCGTCTCGCCGCCTATACCGTGGAATGAGCTGGATGCATTGACGCCTTTGATTGAGGGCCTGCGTGCGTGCGGTGCCAAGGGTACGGACGAGGGGCTCGCATACAGTTTTGGCGTCCATCTGAACCCCGAAGTCGCAAAGCAAGAGGTTGCTTATTTGCTGGCTATCTTGCGCGCGTACGTTTTGTTATCCGATTGGCTCCGGGGGCAAATTCAAGTGAACCCCACACGCAAGATTCTGCCGCATATTGATCCATTTCCCAAGGATTTCGCTACACTTATATTGGGTGCCGATTATGCGCCTGATCTGGAAACGCTGGTTCACGATTATTTTACGATGAACCCAACACGTAACCGCGAACTTGACATGCTGCCCGTGTTTAAGCATCTGGCCCCCAATATCCTGGCGAAGCTCACCGATGACGAGCGCATTAAGGCGCGACCGACTTTTCACTATCGGTTGCCCGACGCCAGTCTGTCGGACGCCGATTGGTGCGTGGTCGCGGAATGGAATCGGTGGGTGGTTGTGGAGCGTCTAGCCGCCGATGAGCAGAACTTGCGTCGCCTGGCGGAAAACTATCTCGTCCACGCGAGTACCCCTGTTGTCGAACGTTTAAAAGAGGTGTCTCAATGGCTCGAAAGCCTGACAAACCCATAATTGGCATTACGGCGTCCTATCATAAAAGCAAAATTGCACGCTTCTTCGATTGGTTGGCGGTTTGGCGCGCGGGTGGACAGGCCATATTTCTTGTGCCCGGACGTGAATTTCCTTCCGCACGGCTGGACGGGCTGATTATTGGCGGTGGGGATGATATCGGCGCAGAACTGTATGACGCCGAAATCAAGATGGATGTGCGCGTCGATCCCGAACGCGATAAACTGGAATTGGAGCTCTTGAGCTATGTCACGAGCCAGGATTTACCTGTTCTTGGCATTTGCCGGGGGGCGCAGATTATGAACGTTTATTACAATGGTACATTGTATGTGGACATTCGGGGCATGCCGCGTGAAAAGACCAATATCCGCACCATTCTCGCACGCAAAATCGTGACCTTGGAGCCCGCTTCCAAGGTGCGGAAAATCATTGGCCGCGATGAAATTCGGGTGAACAGCCTTCACCATCAAGCCGTGGATAAGGTTGGCGACGGAATCGTTGTGTCGGGCCACGACCGGGGCGGTTTCGTTCAAGCGCATGAGCGTGCCGACAAACGTTTTTTCATCGGCGTGCAGTGGCACCCGGAATTGCTGGTGTTCGACAAACATCAGCAGGCCTTGTTTCGCGCATTGGTGAATGAGGCCCGCCGCGGCGGGCGTGTCAGCGCACCCCCCCGAACGGAGCATCCCAATGAACAATCCCAACGATATTGTGCCGCAAAAATTGACGGAAGAAGAGAAACTCGAAGTCGAAGAACTGGTGCGGCCCCGTGCAGCCATGCTTTACGAGGTTGTGCGTCAAGAGGGTGAGCGGGAACTGGTCCGCACGGCGGGTGCTTTGTGGTGGTCCGGCATTGCGGCCGGTTTGTCCCTCGGCCTTTCCGTTCTCGTGATGGCGACCCTGAAGACGTTGGTTCCTGAAGACAGCTTAGGCGGCGCATTGATAGCGCCATTAGGGTACACCGTTGGGTTCTTGATCGTGGTTCTGGCGCGACAGCAGTTGTTTACCGAAAATACCATAACGGCAGTTTTGCCGTTGATGGTGGATAAGACGTGGATCAATTTTTACCGTACGGCTCGGTTATGGTTGATTGTCTTGATCGCTAATCTTATCGGCACCTTCACGTTTACAATTTTTATCGCCTATAGCGGTGGCGTGTCCGAAGAGGTTCTGGTGGCCGCCCGGGGGATCGCATCGCATATGATGGACAAAAGCAGCACGGAAATGTTTTTCGGAGCGGTTGTCGCGGGGTGGCTGATTGCATCGATGGTGTGGGCCGTTCCTTCCGCGGAAGGAATGGCGTTCTGGGTCATCTTGCTCATCACATACGTCATCGCGCTACTGGAAGCGAGCCACATCATCGCCGGGTCGGTGGAGGCTTATCTTCTGGTGCTCAACGGGGAGGTTACGGCGGCCTACGCGTTGCGACATTTTGGGCTTTTGACGCTTATGGGCAACATTGTAGGTGGAACGACATTATTTGCGATGATTGCCTATGTTCAGGTGCGCGAAGAAGTCAACGAGACGAGGCCTTCCGACCATTAGGCATGGATACTAGGCTCAGGGCTCATTAATTTTCGTTTCACTTTTTTCGCCGATGATTCTCCACTTGGATTTTGAAGGGGATCACGTGAGCGGCCTATGAATCTCGGGGCTATTCAGTCACCTGACTGTCCCTGTTCCGCTTTTTCTTATAAATTGAGAAGACGTGGTTGGGGGACACCCAAAAGGATGAGAATTTCAATGACATCGCAAAAATCAAAGAGTTATCTGCGATATTCGCCCCCCGTTGGAACCTATTTCAAAACTGTGGAATTAAGTAAAAGGGTCTGACCGGGTGCGCTTGAACGGCTTGTGCCGCATCCTATATACTGAAAATCCTACCGATCACATTGACCAATCAGGGGACCTATACAATGGCAACATATAAATGTGAAATTTGTGGCATGAGCGTAAATGCGACCTGCGGTGAGTGCGATGCACCGTTGGTGAACGCAACCTTGACGTTGGACGACGGCACCGAAATTCAAGTGTCCGAATGCCCCAACGGTCATGGCAAGATCAAATCCCCGTTGTGCTGCGGCCAGGACATGAGCTGCTCAATCGACGGCTAATCGGTCGTGTGCGGCTTCGTCTATATCTTGGGCAGCGACGGCCCCGGCGGGCCGCGCACCTATGTGGGCTGGACCAACGATTTGGACGCGCGCCTGAACGCGCACAATTCAGGCAAAGGCGCCAAGTCCACCCGCGGCCGCACGTGGGGCTTGCTCTACGCCGAACGCCTGCCCACCCGCAACGCAGCCATGAGTCGCGAATGGCACTTGAAGCGCGACCGCAAACTCAGACGCCAAGTGTTGGCGGGGGTGTTTGAGGGCTAAGGCATCTTATTCAGCCGTCCCTGACGGGTTTGGGATGTGAGGCTCCAGCGGCTTTTGATGTAGCTTAGGGTGGCCCAGATTTCGCCGTCGCTCATCGTCGCGGCGAAGGCGGGCATACCGCTTTTGAACCCCTCTGGTGCCGAGGCTTGGCCGCCGCGTTTGGTGACGTCGAACAGCAGCGCGTCCGGGTGATGCCAGGTGTGGCCGCTGTCGTCGTGGGGCGGGGCGGGCAGGGTGCCGTCTGCTTGTGGCGTTTTCCAGTTGGGCTGGCCTTCTAAATTTTCGCCATGACAAGATGCGCAGTTTTCACCGTAAAGCACGGCGCCTTGGGCGACGGCTTCGTTGTTGCCGGCATCCGCAGCCGTCAAACCGTCCGAACAGGCACCCAGCGCCAAAACGGTTAAGGTTGCGAACACCGAGAGGTGCCGGGATGTGAGGGCGGTCATGGGGAATTCCTTGATTAAAATACGGCGCTTGGACCAGACCTTAAACGTTCCACGAGCGGGAAGGTCAAACGGATTGTGAAAGCTGGGCTTGAGGTGGTTACACAGGCTGAGAGGGCGTCTATACTGCCGCACCCATCACGCCTAAGTTCATCCGTAGAGGACAGTTATGAAACTCACCGACACCGCGCTTTTCCGCCAGCAAGCTTACATCGACGGCCATTGGGCCGACGCGGAAAACGGCGATACCTTTGACGTTTTGAACCCCGCCACCGGGGCCAAACTAGGCACGGTGCCCAAGATGGGTGCCGCTGAAACCAAGCGGGCGATTGATGCGGCCGAAGCGGCGTTACCGGCATGGCGCGCCAAGACCGCCAAGGAGCGTTCGGCCATCTTGAAAAAGTGGTTTGATCTGGTGATGCACGCCCAAGACGATCTGGCGGCCTTGATGACGGCGGAACAGGGTAAGCCCCTGGCCGAGGCGCACGGCGAAGTGGTTTACGGGGCATCGTTCATCGAATGGTTTGCCGAAGAAGGCAAGCGCCTGTACGGCGATACCATCCCCACCAATGCCCCCGACCGCCGCTTGTTGGTTGTGAAGCAGCCCATCGGCGTGGTGGCGTCGATTACGCCGTGGAATTTTCCCATCGCCATGATCACGCGCAAGTGCGCCCCCGCCATGGCGGCGGGCTGCACCGTGGTGGCCAAGCCCGCCGAAGACACGCCGTTTTCCGCCCTGGCCCTGGCCCAACTGGCGGAACGCGCGGGCGTGCCTAAGGGCGTGTTTAATGTCGTGACCGGCAACCCGCAGGACATCGGTGGGGAGATCACCTCCAACGCAAAAGTGCGCAAGGTGTCGTTCACCGGATCGACTCAAGTGGGCAAATTGTTGATGCGCCAATGTTCCGACACGGTGAAAAAAATGTCGCTGGAGTTGGGCGGCAACGCGCCGTTCATCGTCTTCGACGACGCCGATTTGGACGCAGCCGTAAACGGCGTGATGGCGTCAAAATATCGCAACGCCGGGCAGACCTGCGTGTGTGCCAATCGTATCTATGTGCAAGACGGTGTCTATGACGCCTTCGCCGAAAAAATGGCGGCGGCTGTGACGGCCTTGAAAGTCGGCGACGGCACCGATGATGGTGTGACTCAAGGCCCGTTGATCAACGAAGCGGCGGTGCAAAAGGTCGAACGCTTGGTGGCCGATGCGGTTGCTAAAGGTGCGAAGGTGATGACCGGCGGCGGGCGCTCTGACCTGGGCGGCACGTTCTACACCCCCACCATCTTGACCGGGGTCACGGCGGACATGGACTGTGCGTCCGAAGAAATCTTCGGCCCGGTGGCACCACTGTATCGCTTTACAGATGAGCAAGACGTGGTGGCGCAAGCCAACGATACGCCGTATGGCTTGGCGGCGTATTTCTATGCCCGCGACATCGGCCGCGTGTGGCGCGTGTCGGAAGCTTTGGAATACGGCATCGTCGGCATAAACGAAGGCATTATCTCGACCGAGCTGGCCCCGTTCGGCGGCGTCAAAGAATCCGGCCTGGGCCGCGAAGGCGGAGCCTACGGCATCGAAGAATTCGTCGAAGTGAAATATCTGTGCATGGGGGGCGTGTGATTGGCATTTAGACCGACCATAAAGCGCCAACTCCTCATTATTGTCGTTGTGTGCGGCACTTTCTTTGTAGGTGGGCTGGTCTTGCTTGGCGGTATTTTATCTAGCAGCGGGCCGCAACATACACCTGCTGGTGAGCGTTTTGAGGCGCGCCTGAAGCCGTTCCTCGCGGGAGGCAATGTTGCTGTCCCGATGCGCACTCTTGCGGATTTTGAATGGAGTGAAGTCTGTTTCTCGGACTCCTACGGTGGTAGCGCGTTAAAAGACAGTCTTGGTGATCGTGTTTTGGATGATATGCCGTGGCGTATGACTGACTCTTTATGGGGACTTGTTTTTCTCGACGCTGAAGAAAACATCACAACGGTCAGTGTCGCAAGTCAGGTTCTCAGATACACGTAAAATCTTTATCCAGACACATGCCTATGTGGGGAAGTTACCTTTTATCTAAGTCCATCAGAACTCCCATTTGAAAGTACTTTCGTTCCCACGGGCGAGGCCTGTAAATCGAAGCACACGTTGCGCCTTCTTAAAGGTCGTTTAGCTAACCTAACAAGAAACAGGGGCTTTGTTGCTGACATGGATTCGCAACAAATTGAAGCACATCAAAAGGGACTTGATGAGGATGAGCGCAAAATAATCGCGCGAATACAGGCCATTGAAGCCCAAAAATAAGGTGCTCAACGCGTGGGGTGGAGAACTCTGCCCAATGGCTTATATATACCTAATGCTATTTTCCCGTAGAGAATGAGAACTCCAATATGCTTAAGTACGATTTTGACCTCATAGTTATTGGTGCCGGGTCCGGCGGGGTGCGGTCGGCGCGGCGGGCGGCGGCGACCGGGGCCCGAGTGGCCGTTGTCGAAGAAAGTCGGGTCGGCGGCACCTGTGTCATGCGCGGCTGCGTGCCGAAAAAATTGTTGGTCTATGCCTCGCACTATGCCCACGAATTTTCCGACGCGCGTGGCTTTGGCTGGTCCGTGGATACGCCCAGCTTTGATTGGCCGGCGTTGATGGCGGCAAAAACGGCTGAGTTGAACCGCCTAGAAGACATCTATCAGCGCATGTTGCGCGAAAGCTCGGTTGCGCTTTTAGATGGGCGGGGCGTGGTCACCGGGGCGAACCAAGTCGACGTCGCGGGTAAGACGTATACGGCTGAGAAAATTCTCATTGCCACCGGGTCGTGGCCGCATCTGCCGGACGTGCCGGGGATCGAACACGCCATCTCGTCGAACGAAGCGCTGGACTTACCCGAACTGCCCAAGCGTATCGTCATCGTCGGCGGCGGTTATATTGCGGTGGAGTTCGCCGGATTGTTCAACGCCCTGGGTGCAGACGTCAGCATCATCATTCGCGCGGGCAATATCTTGCGCGGCTTTGACGAAGATATTCGCGACACCTTGGTCGATGAGATGGAAAAGCAAGGCATCACCGTGCACCGAGAATGCACCGTGCACTCCATCGAACCCCAAAATGAGGGCTATTCCCTGCGCATCAACAGCAGCGAAACCGTGGAATGCGATGCCGTGTTTTACGCCACCGGGCGGCGTCCCAACACGTCCGGCTTGGGGCTTGAAGAGGTGGGCGTCGAGCTTAGCAAGCACGGCGCCGTCAAAGTCGACGACTATTTCCAAACCTCGGTCCCCAGCATCTTTGCCTTGGGCGACGTCATCGACCGGGTGCAGTTGACCCCGGTGGCGATTAACGAAGGCATGGCCTTCGTCGCCACCCAGTTCCAGGGCACGCCGACAGCGATGAATTACGACTTCGTGCCCGCCGCCGTGTTCAGCCAGCCCACCGTGGGAACCGTGGGCCTGATGGAAGATCAAGCCCGGGCCTTAGCCCGAGAAAATGGGGGCGATGTGGATATTTATCTATCGCGCTTTCGCCCCATGAAACACACCCTGTCGGGCCGCGACGCGCGCTCCATGATGAAGCTGATCGTGGATCGCGCCAGCCAGCGTGTGGTGGGCGTGCATATGGTGGGCGACGACGCGCCGGAAATCATCCAAGGCTTCGCCGTGGCGCTTAAATGCGGGGCCACCAAACAGCAGTTCGACGCCACGGTGGGCATCCATCCCACGGCGGCGGAAGAATTCGTCACCATGCGCGACAAGCTGCCCGACCATGACGAGGACGCATAGGTCTGTCATTAGCCCTGGAAAATCAGTTCAAAGCGGGGTATAGCCTCGGTTCCCGAATTAACGAGGATATGCCTATGTCCGCCACATGGACGCCGAAAAGTTGGAGAAACAAGCCCGCCGTGCAGATGCCGGTCTACCCGGATGCTGAGGCGCTGGCTGCCGTGGAAAAGCGCTTAGGCGTGTTTCCGCCGCTGGTGTTCGCGGGTGAGGCCCGTAAGCTCAAATCCAAGCTGGCTGCCGTTTCCAAGGGCGAGGCGTTCTTGCTCCAAGGCGGCGACTGCGCCGAAAGCTTTGCCGAATTTCACCCAGATAACATCCGCGATACCTTCCGCGTACTGTTGCAGATGGCGGTGGTGCTGACCTTCGGCGCGGCCATGCCGGTGGTGAAAGTCGGGCGCATGGCGGGCCAGTTTGCCAAGCCGCGCTCCGAAGACACGGAAACCTTAGGCGGCGTTACCTTGCCCACCTATCGCGGCGATATGGTGAACGGTCCTGAATTCACCGCCGAGCAGCGCATCCCCGATCCCGAACGCCTGATCCAGGCGTTCAATCAATCGGCGGCGACGCTGAACCTGTTGCGCGCCTTTGCCCAAGGCGGCTTTGCCGACCTGCATAAGGTGCAGCGCTGGAACTTGGATTTTGTCCAAGGCAGCCCGCTCGGCGAACGCTATCGAGAAATGTCGAGCCACATCCAAGAAGCCCTGGACTTCATGGGCGCGTGCGGCATTACATCGGACACCACCAAGGACATGCGCGAAACCTCGTTCTTCACCTCGCACGAAGCACTGTTGTTGAATTACGAAGAAGCCATGACCCGGGTCGATAGTTTGACCGGGGACTGGTACGACACGTCCGCGCATATGCTGTGGATCGGCGAACGCACCCGCCAGTTGGATGGGGCGCATATTGAGTTTCTCAAAGGCGTCTGCAACCCGGTGGGCTGTAAAATCGGCCCGTCCATCGAACCCGATGAGCTGATCCGTCTGATTGATGCCCTGAGCCCGGAAAATGAACCGGGGCGCTTGACCTTGATCACCCGCATGGGGCCGGACAACATCAAACGCGTGTTGCCTGGATTGATCCGCGCGGTCGAACGCGAAGGCCGCCGAGTGGTGTGGTCATGCGATCCCATGCACGCCAACACGGTGAAAAGCTCTACCGGTTACAAGACCCGCCACTTCGACAATATCTTAAGCGAAGTGCTGGCATTCTTCGAAGTCCACAAGGGAGAGGGCTCACATGCGGGCGGAGTGCATTTTGAAATGACCGGCAAGGACGTGACGGAATGCGTCGGCGGTGGTCAGGAAATTAAAGAGGCTGATTTGGCTGATCGTTACGATACGTTCTGCGATCCGCGCCTCAATGCGACCCAGGTGCTGGAACTGTCGTTCCTGTTGGCCGAGCAGCTCAAACTGGAACGCCAGAGGCGCTAATTCGCCTGGCGTTCTAGGCGTGCCAAAATCGCCCGGACATGATCTCGGTCCGCACCTTCGTGACGCAGGGCTAAGCGTGTCCACGTGACATCGTTGTCCACGGCGAGTTTTAAGTCCGACAGCACGTCGCTGACCAACATGTGCAGGGCGCGCGCGCTCAGTTCCCAATGAGCATCGCTGGCCCCATCGGCTGCGGGGGCTAGGTTTGAATTGACGATGTGGATAAACCAAGCGGCGCGTTGATCCGGATCTTCAAAATAAAGGGCTATGGTGTATTGGGCGTCCAGCACCACGTCGCGCACGTCCGGGTCGCTGTCCACCAGATCCCAGTCCGCGGGCAGGCGTCCGCCCATGACGCGGTCCATGCCTTGGTCTGCGCGGCGCTGGTATGAGGACATGGCTTCGGGACCCATCATCATATTCAGGGCGAGAAAGAATCCCGGCAGCATGCGCCTGGACAGAACGCCGTGTGTCAGGCCGTCGTCGCCTTTGTGAAAGAGCAGGCTCTCAAAACGTTTGACGACCATGCGATCAAACGCCGGGCGCTTGATGGCGTGCCATTTCAGCTCTTCTTGTTCGCGGTGCGAGTCTTGGAGGGCTTGGTCAAAGACGTCGGTTAACTGTTCGGCCTTGGTTTGGAACTCTGCGTCCAGCGCTTCGATGTGATGGAGCGTCAGAGAACCGCCGTGTTTGCGGGCTTCGGACTTTAATTTGGCGGAAAAGGCCGAGACCACGGCCTGGGCCATGGCACGGGATCGCGCGTGGGTCAGTTTCCGAGCCGCGTCTTGTGGATTTTTGTGTGGTGTCATACGTTTTCCGCTCCTAACCAACGTCTAGAGAATTTAATGGATAGGGGCAAGGCATTCCATCTTAAATTGCCTTTGGCGCGTTGACAGGCCGGGGTGTGCGGCCTACCCTCCACCCGCTTTTGTATAGAAGGTTTTCCCCCTTATGATCGAACGTTTAACCATAGCTCTGGCCCAGCTGAATCCAACCGTTGGCGATGTTAAAGCCAATGCCGATTTGGTGCGTGAAGCGCGTGTCCAAGCTAAGGCCCAGGGCGCGGATTTGCTGATGACCAGTGAGTTGGTGATTTCCGGCTACCCCCCCGAAGATTTGGTGCTCAAGGGCAGCTTTCAAGACGCCGTACGCAAGGCGGTGGCGGCCTTGGCGCTGGAAACGTCTGACGGCGGACCGGGGCTTTTGATCAGCGCGCCATGGGTGGAAAATGGCAAGCTGTACAACGCGGCCTTGCTGTTGGACGGCGGACGCATTCTTGCGGTGGTGCCGAAATTCGATCTGCCCAATTACGGTGTATTCGATGAAAAGCGTCTGTTTTCTGCGGGGCCGTGTCCGGGTGCTGTGAACTTTCGCGGCCTCAGACTCGGCATTATGACGTGTGAGGACATGTGGACGCCGAAGGTTGCCAAGTGTGTGATGGAAGACGGTGCCGACATATTGTTGGTGCTTAACGGCTCGCCCTATGAAATGGACAAGACCGGCACGCGCGAAGGCCTTGCGGAAGATCGGGTGCGTGAAACGGGATTGTCGTTGGTCTACGTTAACCAGGCGGGTGGCCAGGACGAATTGGTGTTTGACGGCGCATCGTTCGTGCTCGACGCGGATGGAAAGATGTGCGCTCAGTTACCGTCCTTCGCAAACGAGGTGCTCAGCGTGGGATTCGAATTGGATAACGACACCTTGGTTCCCAGCGCACAGCCCCTGGCGGCTAAGCTGGACGACAATGAAGCCATTTATCGGGCGCTGGTTTTGGGGCTTGGCGATTACGTCAACAAGAACCACTTCCCCGGTGTGATGATCGGCCTTTCGGGTGGAGTGGATTCTGCCATAACCGCCGCCATTGCGGTGGACGCCTTGGGCTCCGACCGCGTGCACTGCGTGATGATGCCGTCGCCCTATACCTCCAAGGAAAGCCTGGAAGATGCGGCCAAGGCGGCCGCCGCGTTGGGGGTCAAACTTGACACCATCACCATCGGCCCGGCCATGAATGCCTTTGACGACATGCTCAAGGAGCAGTTTGTCCAGCACCCCAAGGATACCACCGAAGAAAATATTCAGGCCCGCTCACGCGGTATGATCTTGATGGCGATGTCGAACAAGTTTGGTTACATGGTTTTATCGACCGGCAACAAGTCCGAAATGTCGGTGGGATATTCGACCCTCTATGGCGATATGTGCGGCGGCTATAATGTGTTGAAAGACGTGTACAAGACACGCGTTTATGACCTGTGCCGCTGGCGAAACGCCAACCACCCCGCCGGTCTGCTCGGCAAAGCTGGCGAAGTGGTGCCAAAGCGCATCATTACCAAGGCCCCGTCGGCGGAGCTTAAACACGATCAGACCGACCAAGACACCTTGCCGCCCTATGCCCATCTGGACGACATTTTGTGGTGTTTGATCGAACAAGAAATGTCGACGGCTGAGATTGCGGCACGCGGCCATGCTCAAGAGTTAGTGCGAAAGGTCTGGCGTATGTTGGACCGGGCAGAGTACAAACGCCGTCAGGCCCCCCCGGGCGTCAAAATTTCATCGCGGGCTTTTGGCCGCGACCGTCGCTATCCCCTCACCAATGGTTTTACGGCTAAATAAATATGACCGCATTTCGCTTCGCACCAAGTCCCACGGGCTTCCTTCACGTCGGCAACGCGCGTTTGGCGTTGATCAACTGGCTCGCCGCCAAGCATATGGGCGGGCGGTACGTGCTGCGCCTGGACGATACCGATAAAGAACGCTCCACCGACGCCTTCGCCGCCGCCATCCAGGAAGACTTAAGGTGGCTGGGCTTGGATTGGGACAGCGTGGAAAAGCAGTCCGATCGCTTGGCCGCCTATGACACCGCGTTTAACGTGTTAAAGGCCGCCGGGCGCGTTTATGCCTGTTATGAGACGCCAACCGATTTGGACCGCCAGAGAAAATTGCTGCGCAGTCAAGGCAAGCCGCCGATCTACAGCCCGCCGGATGCGGACAAACTGGCGCGCTTTATCGACGAGGGCCGCCCCGCGCATTGGCGCTTTAAGTTGGCCCCCGGCACCATCACATTTGACGATTTGGTGCGCGGTTCGGTGTCGTTTGAAACCGAAAACCTATCCGATCCGGTTATTCGCCGGGAAGACGGAACGTGGCTGTATATGTTGCCGTCGGCCATCGATGATGCGGATTTAGGCATCACCCATGTGGTGCGCGGCGAAGATCACGTCGCCAACACGGCGCTGCAGGTGCAGATGTTCGAAGCCTTAGACCATGCGGTTCCGACCTTTGCGCACCTGCCGTTGATGACCGATTTGGATGGCGGTGGCCTGTCCAAGCGTCTGGGTTCGCTGGCGCTCAAGGATCTTCGCGCCGATGGCGTCGAAGCCCTGGCCCTGGCGTCGTACTTGGCGCACTTGGGAACCTCTGACGACATCAAGGCTGATGATAGCTTGCAGGCGTTGGTTCAGTCCTTTGATTTCGGCCACTTTTCCCGCGCCACGCCTAAGTTCGATCCGGCGCAGTTGTCGCGGTTGAATGCTCAAGTTCTGCACGCCACCGATTTTGCCGATATCCAAGGGCGTTTGCCCGAAGACGTGAGTGAAGACCTGTGGCTGGCGGTGCGCGCCAACATCGAAACTCTGGCCGACGTTCAGGCCTGGGCGGGCATTGCCGACGGCGACATTGATCCGTTGATTGAGGCCGACGACGCTGAGTTTTTGAGCGCGGCTGCCGACTTGTTACCGGCGGAGCCGTGGACGATTGAAACGTGGGGGCCGTGGACCAAGGCGGTCAAAGACGCCACCGGGCGCAAGGGTAAAGCGCTGTTCATGCCGCTGCGCAAAGCCCTCACAGGACTTAACCACGGGCCAGAGCTCAAGGCATACCTGCCGCTGATCGGGCGCACCCGCGCTCAGCAGCGCCTTAAAGGCGAACGAGGTTAACGTGACCATACAGCTCTTCAATACCCTCAACCGTGCGAAGGAAGACTTCGTCCCCATTGATCCCGAACGCGTGCGTATGTACGTGTGCGGACCGACGGTCTATGACTTCGCCCACATCGGCAACGCGCGCCCCGTGGTGGCGTTCGACGTGTTGTATCGGGTGTTGCGCGAAGTGTATGGCGAAGATCACGTGGTCTATGTGCGCAACATCACCGACGTTGACGACAAAATCATCAATCGTGCGGCTGAGTCCGGTGAAAGCATTGGTGACATTACCAAGCGCACCGAACAAGCGTTTTTAGACGACATGGCGGCACTCGGCACGCTGAAGCCGGACCACCAGCCGCGCGCCACCGAACACATCCCCGGCATGATCACCATGACGGCCAAGTTGATCGCTGCGGGCCACGCCTATGAAGCAGAAGGCCACGTGCTGTTCAGCGTGTCCAGCTATCGAGACTACGGTCACCTGTCGGGCCGCAACCAAGACGAAATGATCGCCGGTGCCCGGGTCGAAGTAGCCCCTTACAAAAAAGACCCCGCCGATTTTATTTTGTGGAAACCGTCCGCCCCCGAGCAACCCGGTTGGGAGAGCCCGTGGGGACGTGGTCGTCCCGGATGGCACATCGAATGTTCGGTGATGAGCGAAAAGCACTTGGGCCCCACCTTTGACATTCACGGCGGCGGTCAGGATTTGATCTTCCCCCACCACGAAAACGAAGTGGCGCAAAGCACGTGCGCGCACGGCGGGGCGAAGTTTGTGAACTACTGGATGCACAACGGTTATCTGATGGCCGAAGGCGAGAAAATGTCCAAGTCGTTGGGCAATTTTTACACCGTGCACGACCTGTTGGATGAATTCCCCGGCGAGGCGCTGCGCTTGGTGCTGTTGAAAACCCACTACCGCAAACCCCTGGACTTCACCAAGGACGGCATCCGCGATGCGAAGAAAGAACTGGATGAGTTTTATCTGGCGCTGCGCAACACGGCCGACGTGAAGGCCATGGTACCTGACCATCCTCCGGCTCAAATCATGGCCGCCCTGTCGGATGACCTCAACACGCCCCTGGCCTTGGCGCATCTGTTCGAGTTGAAAACCCAACTGAATGTCGCCACCAAGATGAGGATTAAAGCCCGCGTTAAGGGTGAGTTGTTGTTGGCGGGCGACATTTTGGGGCTGCTGGGCCAAGCACCCGAAGCGTGGCTACGTGGCTCTGCCAGCACGGATCAAGCGGGGCTAGCCGACGCTGACATCGACGCCTTGATCGAACAACGCAAGCAAGCCCGCGCGGATAAAGACTTCGCAACGTCGGATCGTATCCGCGACGAACTGGCAGCGGCGGGTGTTATCCTAGAAGACGGTGCCGGAACGACGGCCTGGCGCCGCCAGTAGAAGGCGTGGCTTAGGTCCGCAACTGTAGTTCGTTTAGACTATTTTTTCAGTATTCCTCGTTTTAGGTATGCTATATTGCCTCGCATGATTTCATCAGGGGCGCATATGGCCTATGATTGCGTGCGTGTGTGCGCGCTCGTTCGTGAGGATCTCCCGACATGGCCGATGAAAATGACTGAAGTGGTATGACAGACAAAGACGACAAACTTGTCAGCGATGCAAACGTCGATGAACAAACGCAATCTGAGCCGGAAGAAGTTCTGGGAGGACATGGCGTTCTGCGTACCCTTAGCCACGAGGTGCGCACGCCGCTCAACAATATCATTGGTTTTGCCGATATGATGAGCACCGAGATGCTCGGCCCCATGTCTCATCCCCAATACCGTCAATACGCCGAAGACATCCGCAAATCGGGCCAAAGTATTTTGGACCTGTTAAATGATCTTTTAGAAGATCAGCGCCTGACATCGATGGCCAAAAGCGATAAGCAGCACGACGACCTCATTGATCTGGCACCCGACCTTATTGCCATCTGCACCAATGATGGAAAGATTATCCGTATGAACCCGGCGGGCTGCACGCTGCTCGCCATCGACGCAGGGCAGGCTCAGGGGCGTTCTCTGGCCGATTTTGTCGCACCTGAATTCACGCCCCTCATTGAAGACGGATTTGCCACCGTGTTGGGGGGAACGCGTCGCATGGCTATGAAGTTAATTGCCGTTGACGAGCACGAGGTTGAAGTCGAAGTCGCCGCCGTAATCAGTGAAGAGGGCGAGCAACGTCAAATCATGCTGGTTGCGCGCGACGTCACCGAAAAGAATCGCAGTATTAATGAAGTGACGGATCGCGAAGAATTTCTGCGCTCCATTATGGATACCACCGTGGATGGCTTGGTCACCATCAATGAAATGGGCATCATCGAAACCGCCAACCCGTCTGCTGAGCGTATTTTTGGTTTCGAGACGGGCGCCATGACAGGCGAAAATATTACCAACTTCATTCCGGATGCGCGCGGACGGCGCCAATCCGATGTGGAGGTGGTGCTGAAAAGTTTAGAAGCCGGCGAGCTTGGCGCGCGCGAAGTGACAGGGTTGCGCAAAGAGGGATCCAGCTTCCCCTTAGAAGTAAGTTTGAGCGATTTTGTGTTGCGTGATCGTGTGCACTACATCGCGGTGATGCGCGACATTACCGAGCGCAAACGCGCCGAGGACAAGCTGACATTCTTGGCCACCCGTGACCCGCTGACCCATTTGCCGAACCGCTATCTGTTTGGTGAACGCCTGCGCGAAGCTACGGCACTGTCGGATGAAACCGGCGACCGCACGGCGTTGATGTTTATCGATCTCGACAATTTTAAAAACATCAACGATGCCATGGGCCATGCCGCAGGCGATGTGGTTTTGCAGTTGGCGGGTAAGCGTCTGGAATCATGTGTGCGCGGACGCGACATGGTGGCGCGCCTGTCGGGTGATGAATTCACGGTCGTCTTGGAAGGCGTCAAAGAAGACGGTGAGGTTGAAAACGTGGCCACGCGCATGCTGCGCCAACTGTGCCAGCCGTTTCACGTTGACGGCAAAGAGCTTTACACCTCAGGCTCAATCGGCGTGATCGTCTACCCCGACATTTGTGATAATGTGGATGACCTGTTGAAAAACGTCTACACCGCCTCGCACCATGCCAAAAAGCAAGGTCGAAACAACTACCAATTTTATTCATCCACCTTGAGCGCGAATGCGCTGCGCCGCATGGCCATCGAGCACGGCTTGCGCCATGCGTTGGAAAACGATGAATTTCATATCGCTTATCAGGCCAAGGTCGACCTTGGCACCGGGCGTATCATTGGGGCAGAGGCCCTGGCGCGTTGGACCAACCCGGACTTAGGCCCCGTTTCGCCGGTTGAATTTGTACCGATTGCCGAAGAAACCGGATTGATCGTGCCCATTGGCGATTGGATTTTAAACACCGCATGCCACCAGGCTAAGGAATGGATAGACCTAGGACTGACCGATGTCAGCGTGGCGGTAAACTTGTCGGTGCGTCAATTCCAACAGGGCACATTGGCGGCGCGCGTGCAGGAGATTTTAGATATCAGCGGGCTGCCATCAAGCAACTTAGACTTAGAGCTCACCGAAAGCATGTTGGTGGAAAATGCCGAAGAAACGGCGCGCGTCCTGGTCGAGCTCAAAGCGTTAGGAGTGTCTCTCAGCATTGATGACTTTGGCACTGGCTATTCATCACTTAGCTATTTGACGAAGTTCCCGCTGGATGCGCTTAAGGTTGACCGGTCCTTCGTCACCGGGTTGCCCGACAATCCCGACGCCGTGACCATGGCCAAAGCCATCGTCAACATGGCGCAAAACCTTGGCTTGAAAGTCATTGCCGAAGGCGTGGAAAATGAACGCCAGAGCACATTCTTACACGGATTGGGAAGCGACATTGGTCAGGGCTATCTGTTTAGTCGCCCGGTGCCGTTCGAAGACTTCGTGCGTTTGGCGGGCGGCAACGTGATGCCGTTCCCCGTCGAACATGCGCGCAAGCCTTCGGCTTAATACCAAGCCTTAATCTAAAGACTCAATCGAAAAGTGAATCAATATCCGCCTGTGCGGACGCCTGGGGCGCTGTCTCGGGTGCGGAACCGATCATGTTGTCAATTTCTGATTGGTCCATGGTGGTGCCAGAGCCATGAATGTTGGCGCTGCACATGTCCATGAGGCGCTGGATCACTTGAGATAGCGCACTGGCGTTGGTCCGCACCAAGTCTAGGTCACCGCTCGAGATATCATTTTCCAAGCGCTCCACCGAGGTGAGGATGAGCTGGTTGATTTTGGAGATGTTTTGTTCAAACGGTTCTTTGAATTTGGGCGGAGCATGGTCATAGGCCTCAATGGCCAGTTCCTTGTCAGCTATGGTGCTGTCGCGAAAGTGATCTTTATAGTCCTTAGGCTTCCACGCCTTGGCCTCTTCCAGAAGTTCCGGCATGTCGGCCAGCATTTCCAGGGTCATCACAACTTCATTGAAATGGTTCAGATAATCCGTCGCCAACAGTGTTTGCTCATTGACGTTGGTGCCGGTGGCACGTTTGCGCCATTCCGCGTAAGCATCGTCGTGCTCGAAATCAAAAACACCACTCATTTCGTGTTACCTGGACCTTTACCCTTGGAGCTGTATCCCCTGCTTTAAGCCGTTGGCAGGGTTGAATCTTTTTTTTGAGACTATACGGTTGAGAGCATAACGCCAAGTGAAGCGTGACAATGTGCCTAAATTTCGCAGAAAACCTTGTGTTTAATAGCCAATATAGGCATTCTCCGCACGTCTTTTAACCCGCGTTCGCGCACGAATTCGAGACCGCCATGAGCCTTGATCGCGTCTATATCTATGACACCACGCTGCGAGATGGCGCGCAAACGTCGGGCGTAGACTTCGGCCCGGGTGACAAACAAGCCATCGCGCGCGAGCTGGATCAGTTGGGTGTCGACTACGTTGAAGGTGGCTGGCCAGGGGCTAATCCCACCGACGACAGCTTCTTTGGTGACCTGCCGAGGCTCGATCACGCGCGCATCGCCACCTTTGGCATGACGCGCCGCGCCGGTAATGACGCCGCGACCGATCCGGGCTTAAACGCGCTTCTGGGTACCGAGGCCAAAGTGGTGTGCATGGTGGGCAAAGCGTGGGATTACCACGTGGACGTGGCGCTGGGTATTTCACGCGCTGAGAATTTAGCCATGATCCGCGACAGCGTCGCCTATGCCGCGACCCAGATGGACGAGGTCCTGTTCGACGCCGAGCATTTCTTCGACGGCTTCAAGGCCAATCCAGAATTCGCCATTGCGTGTGTGCACGCGGCGCTGGACGGCGGCGCGCGCTGGGTGGTGTTGTGCGATACCAACGGCGGCACGCTGCCGTATGAAATTGGCCAGATCGTCACCCAAGTCTGCACTAAAATGCCGGGCGAGAAGGTCGGCATCCATTGCCATGACGATACCGGTAACGCGGTTGCCAATTCGCTGGCTGCGGTGCGCTGCGGCGCGCGCATGGTGCAAGGCACCATCAATGGCCTGGGCGAGCGGTGCGGCAACGCCAACTTGGTGAGTGTCATTCCCACCTTGATGCTGAAAATGAATTTTGACACCGGCGTCGGCGCGGACGGGTTAAAAACCTTGCGGCACATCTCGAACGCCTTGGATGAACGCCTGAACCGCGCCCCCGATCGTCACCGCCCCTACGTGGGCGAGGCTGCCTTTGCCCATAAGGGCGGACTGCACGTTTCAGCGGTGGAAAAAGACCCGCGCAGTTACGAACATGTGGACCCGGAAAGCGTCGGCAATCGGCGCGCGATTTTGGTGTCCGACCAAGCGGGGCGCGCCAACATCTTGGCCCGGCTTCGCGAAATCGGTTTGGACGTGGATGCAAAAGACCACCGTCTCACCACCTTGCTGGACACGGTCAAGGCGAACGAAATGCGCGGCTATTCCTATGACGGAGCGGCGGCAAGTTTCGATTTGTTGGCGCGCCGCGTGCTCGGTGAGGTGCCTGAATATTTTCGCTGCACCAGTTTTCGCGTGCTTGACGAACGCCACTGGAACGACGTCGATGAGGTGGTCACCTTGTCCGAAGCGACCGTCAAGCTGGCGGTCAAAACCGGCGCGGAAATGGCGGTGGCCGAAGGCAATGGCCCGGTCAACGCCTTGGATGCCGCCCTGCGTAAAGTTTTGTTGCCGCTGTACCCGAGTTTGTTGGACCTGCGTTTGACAGATTATAAGGTGCGGATATTGACCCCCGGTGATGCCACTGCGGCGGTCACCCGCGTGCTGATTGAAAGTACCGACGGGTCGGGCGCACACTGGACCACGGTCGGCGTTTCGGCCAACGTCATTGACGCGTCGTACAATGCACTGCGTGATTCCATTGTCTATAAACTGCTGCGCGACGGGGCAACCGACGCCAGCAAAATTTAAGCGTTTGAACTCAAATGACTACCAGTAAGACTTCCACCAGTTTCCGTCGTCCGTCGAAGCAAAAGGCTGCCGACGCTTATACAAGCGGCCCCGCCATCGTTTTGGTGCAACCGCAATTGGCGGAAAACATCGGCATGGTCGCGCGCGCCATGTTGAATTGTGGATTGACCGATTTACGCCTGGTGACGCCGCGCGAAGGCTGGCCCAACGCACGCGCCTTTAAGACCGCATCGGGGGCTGACGTTGTGTTGGAAAACGCCAAGCTGTTCGATACGACGAGTGACGCGGTGGCGGATTTGGGCCACCTGTACGCCACCACGGCACGCGCCCGCGACATGACCAAGGACGTCTTCACACCGCGCGGTGCTGCCGACCAAATGCGCGACTTGTTCGCCCGAGACGTTAAATGCGGCGTTCTATTTGGGCGCGAAGCGGTGGGCCTGCACAACGACGATGTGGCGCTGGCCGACAGCATTTTGATGGTGCCGCTGAACCCGGCGTTCAGCTCGCTCAATCTGGCACAGGCGGTTTTGTTGTTAGGCTATGAGTGGTTCCAAGGGGTAGATGATCGCCCCGACAGCGTGTCCGAAGTGCGCTTGGATACGCGCCGTGCCACCAAGGACGAGATGCTGCGCATGTTCGAACACTTAGAGCGTGAGCTGGACGACTGCGGGTTTCTCGGCCTCGCCGACAAACGCCCCAACATGGTGCGAAATTTGCGTAACATGTTCGGCCGCGCGCAGCTCACCGAACAAGAAGTTCGCACCATGCGTGGCGTGATTTCGGGCCTAGTGAAAAAACGCAAAGCCAGGGGGGAGGGCTGACTATGATGTTCAACACAGATGTACGGATCATCGTGACGGGCGGGACCATTGATAAAATCCATGACCCGGCCACCGAAGGCTTAGCCTTTGCAGAAGATGGCACGACACACATTCCCGAAATTTTGTCCCAGGGCCGCTGCCACTTTTCGCATGTGCAAAAAATCATGCTGAAAGACAGCCTCGATTTCAACGATGCAGACCGAGACGCCATCGTCGCCGCTATTCAAGCCGCCCCAGAACAGGCGCTCGTCGTCACGCATGGGACCGGAACCATGGGCCAAAGTGCCCGCTGGATAGCCGAGCGCGTGACGGGAAAGACCATCGTGTTCACCGGAGCGATGCGTCCGCACTCGCTCAGTTTCTCAGACGGGCCGTTCAATTTGGGCGGCGCGATGATCGCGGCCCAAACGCTGCCCGAAGGTATCTACGGTGTGATGAATGGCCGGGTTTTTGAGGCGGCGGATCTGAACAAAAATGCCCAGCAAGGTCGGTTTGACGCCTGAGGGGCTTTAAATTTTTTCCGACAAATTAATCGCCAGCTTGGTGCCGAGCTTTATGGCGCGGCTGAGCAGGGGGTAGGCCGGGGCATCGGTCGCGCCGTGTTCGTACCCTAAGTCTCTGTGTTCTAATTCTTCCTCGCGGAATTTGGCACAGGTGTCGCGCAGCTCGGCTTCATCGTCGCCAAGCTTTTTGATCTGACCCTGGTAGTGTTCATCGATGGTTTCTTCGACCGCGACGGTGCACGCCATAGCTGCCTTTTCGCCCAGCAACGCGGTCCCCGCGCCCAGCGCAAATCCGGCCACGTGCCACAGCGGCATCAGCGCCGTGGGGCGCACGCGGCGCTCCGACGCCATCTTGGAAAATGTTTCCAGGTGCACGTCTTCTTGGTCTTTCATATGGCGGATCATGTCGCCTTTGGGGCCTTTGCCCAATACCGCCAACTGACCGGCATAGATGCGCACCGCACCATATTCACCCGCCTGGTCGACGCGGATGATGCGTTCGATCAACTCGTCCTTGGTGGGGTCGCCGGGCATGCGCCCGCCGATGGGCGTGGTGCTGGTTTTCTGGGTGGACTTTTTGGTAGACATCTCAAGTCTCCTTCAAACGGGTGCGGGCGTAGAGGGCCGCGCCTGCGCACAGGCTTGAGAATAGTACATTCCACCCCGCCATGGAAATACCCAGCATCGTCCAGTCCACCGCGTCGCACGCTTTGACGGGTTTGACCTGCATGCTTTGGATCAGGTCCTGAGGTGTTGAGGTCTTAGCGATATCGCCCGAGCACCCGGTGGCCGAGGCCCACCAGTGTTGCTCGACCCCGACGTGGTAAGCGGCGATCACGGCGCCAAACGAAAATACCAACGCCGCTAAAATCAACAGCTTTCCCATCAGATGCGGACGCATGAGGCCCGCAAAACCCAAAATCGCCACCAGAGCGTAGGGGATGCGTTGATACAGGCACAGCACGCACGGCTCTAACCCAAAACCGAATTGGGCGATATAGGCCATGGCCAGCGCCCCCGCGCCGACGGTGGCCAAGACGATTGAGGTGAGACGTGTTTGATCCATGGGCTCAGCTTAGAACAAGTAGCGGACCGCGACAAATCCCCCGAACAGCACGATAAAGCCACCCGTCACCAGCCAGCCCAAATAGCGTTCGACAAAATCGCGGATGGGTTCGCCAAAATACCACAGCAATAAGGCTTCGAGATAAAAACGCACGCCGCGCGACAACACCGACGCGACGATGAAAGTCACAATGTCCAGTTTGGTGACGCCGCTGGCAATGGTGATGACCTTATAAGGGAACGGCGTTACCCCGGCCATGCCCACGACCCACGCGCCCCATTCGTTGTACAGGCCTTGGAATTCGGCGAATTTATCGGCCTTGCCATACATTTCCAAAATGGGCTGGCCAACGGATTCATATAAGAAATAGCCGATGCCATAGCCCGCAATTCCCCCTAAGACCGAGGCCACCGTGCACACGCCCGCGATTTTCCACGCCTTTTCCCGATTGGCGAGGATCATCGGGATCACCAAAATGTCCGGCGGAATGGGGAAAATGGAGCTTTCGATGAACGAAATGATGAACAGCGCCCACATGGCGTTGCGGTTGGCGGCGAAATCCATGGTCCAATCGTAAAGGCGACGCAGCACGCGGTATCTCCCCAGTCAAAGGTGTGGGCTATAAAGCCCTCGGCACAGGTGTGAGCTATAAGGCCCCCCGGCAGTGGTCATAGCAGCCTGGAAACCGTTGGGCAATCACGGCTTTTAGGCGCGTACAAAAATACCTCCAGTATGGCTTGACCCCCGCCAAACCCTGGGTATGATGGCCGCCGCTACCCTCCGTGCCCCTGTGGCGGAATTGGTAGACGCGCGGGATTCAAAATCCCGTTCCTGCAAGGGAGTGTCGGTTCGATTCCGACTGGGGGCACCAAAATTCTAAATATCCCGCCGTTTCACATCGCTTGTGACGGCGGGATATTTTGTGCCCGGACGAAGGTGATGTTAAACTGGCAATTAAACATGGGCCGCCTATGATCAATGTATCCTTCGTCAATATGATGTGATCGTTGATTCATGAATTCCAGCCAAGAGACCACCCTCAAAGACCTTGTCCTCATCGGTGGCGGACACAGCCATGTCACCGTGCTGAAAATGTTTGGTATGAACCCCATTCCGGGCGTTCGCCTGACGGTGATCGCGCGTGACGTTCATACGCCGTATTCCGGCATGTTGCCGGGCTATGTGGCCGGTCATTATGACTATGACGACGTTCACATCGACCTGCGCCCCCTGTGCCAGTTTGCCGGGGCGCGCCTTTACCATGACGAGGCCGCATCCATCGATTTGAACACCAAGACGGTGATTTGCAAAGGACGGCCCGCCGTTGCATATGACACCCTATCCATCAACATCGGCTCGACGCCCAGTTTCAAGGGGGTAGCGGGGGCCGAAAATTTCACCACCCCGGTGAAGCCGATCAACACCTTCATTGATCGCTGGCACGCGCTCGTCGAACGGGTCACCAGCCAGCCGGGCTTGCACCGGATTGGTGTCGTCGGTGCCGGTGCCGGTGGGATCGAACTGTTGATGGCTATGCAGTTTCGCCTCAACGCGTTGTTGACCAAGCAGGGCCAGCACGACAATCAATTAGAATTTCACCTGATTACGCGCACGCCCTCCATCCTGCCAGATTTTGGGGCCGGGGTATCTCGCCGTATCGGCGAGCGTCTTACTGCGCGCGGCGTCCACGTTCACACCGGCGCCGAAGCACAAACGGTTGCGGACGGGTTGATCACGGTCTCGGGCGGGAAAACCATTGCCCTAGACGAAGTCCTTTGGGTGACAGCCGCCGGTGCGCCATCCTGGCTGAGTGACAGCGGCCTAGATGTGGATGAAAACGGCTTCGTTCACGTTCAAGACACCTTGCAATCGACCTCGCACCCGGACGTGTTTGCGGCGGGCGACATCGCGGCCGTGGTCAATCACCCCCGGCCCAAAGCCGGCGTTTTCGCCGTGCGCCAAGGACCGCCCCTGACCGATAATTTACGCCGGACCCTCGTGGGCGAGGCTGCTAGGCCGTTTATTCCGCAAAGCAATTTTTTGGTTTTGATCAGCACCGGAGACAAATACTGCATCGCGTCGAAATGGGGTAAAGCCATTGGCGGCAAGTGGGTGTGGCGGTGGAAAGACTGGATTGACCGCACCTTCATGAGGAAGTTCAACGACCTGCCGGATATGAAACCCGAACAGGCGGTGGCGCTGAACCCGGGGCTTGCAGATGCGGCGACGCTCAACGATATCTCCGCCGTCGCCATGCGCTGTGGCGGGTGTGGGGCCAAGGTCGGGGCGAACGTTTTGACCCAGGCTTTGTCGGGGCTGGAACCGGTTGAAAACGACGACGTTCTGGTGGGCCTCCATGCCCCGGATGATGCAGCGGTGGTGGACGTTCCTGCGGGTAAAGTGATGGTGCACACGGTTGATTACTTCCGCTCGTTTATCGACGATCCTTACATATTTGGCAAAGTCGCCGCCAACCATGCGTTAAGCGACATCTTCGCCATGGGGGCCGAAGCCCAAACCGCGCTGGCCATCGCGACGGTTCCGTTTGGCGTCGAATCCAAGGTCGAGGCCACCCTGCGTGAAATGATGGGCGGCGCGATTGAGGTTCTCAATGATGCCGGGGCCAGCTTGGTCGGCGGCCACACCAGTGAAGGTCCGGAACTTGCCCTTGGGTTTTCGGTCAATGGCCTGGCCGATCGCGACGCGATATTACATAAGGGCGGCATGGTCGAAGGCGATGCCTTGATCCTCACCAAGGCGCTGGGCACCGGCACCTTGTTCGCCGCCGACATGCAACACAAGGCCAAAGGCCGCTGGATAGAAGGGGCCGTGAAATCCATGGTTCAGTCCAACCGCCTGGCCGCCGAGTGCGTTTATAAATTTGGGGCAAGTGCTTGTACCGATGTCACCGGGTTCGGTTTTTTGGGCCACTTGGTTGAAATGACCAAGGCGTCCAGCGTTGATGTGGACATTGACCTGGACGCGCTGCCGATTTTAGACGGGGCCCAAGATACGGTGCGCCTTGGCATTCTCAGTTCCCTCCAGCCTGCGAACGTGCGCTTGCGCCGGGGCATCCGAAATTTGGAGGAGATGAAAAATCACGAACGCTATCCGTTGATTTTCGACCCCCAAACATCGGGCGGCCTGTTGGCCAGCGTGCCTGCGGACCGGGCGGAGGCCTGTTTGGGTGAGCTTCATAAACTGGGCTACCCCCAGGCCGTTCAAGTTGGCCGGGTGCGCGCCGAAAGCGATAACTTAGAACCGGTGACGCTTATTTCCGAACGCCGTTAACGATCCGGACCAAGGTGGCTTGCTCATGGGCGGGTTCGAATTGCGCTTTTAGACTCTGCCCATGGCGGAGCAGCGCCTTGAGGAACGCCGGATCATTTTCCGCCCGCTCCAACACGTGCGCCAGGGCCACTTCATCGCCGACGGGGTAGTAGCCCGGAAAAACCTTGCCCAACAAACCGACGTTCCCAGAAATGTCGCTGGCGATGATGGGTACATCAGCAACAATGGCTTCGGAAATGACGTTCGCCCCGCCTTCCTGGGTGGAGCTGATGACCATCAGCCGGGTCTTGCCAAATTCACGCCGCACCTGCCAGCCGGGCACTTCGCCGCGCCACTGATAACGGGGATTGGCCGCCATTTCGGCCCTGGCTTGGGCGGTAAAGTCCGGCGTGTGGGCCTTTCCTAAGTGGATCACTCGGATATGTGAAGACGATGGTAAAAGCCGCGCCGCCAGAGCGGTGCGAAACGGATCTTTTTCATCACGCAGATGGCCGATGACACAAACGTCGAAATGTTTTTGCGCTGGGTGGCGTGGACTTGATAAGGGCTTTGCCGATTGACGCACCACATGCAGCTTCTTCAACAGGTGCTGGGGCAGGGCCTCGCAGATGAGATCGTGGAGGCAGATGAGCGCGTCGGCGTTGTCCATGGAACGAAGCGTCGTTTCTGGGTGCGCGGGCAAAAACGTGTTCACGTCCGTTCCGCTCAAACACAAAATCAAAGGTCCCCGGGGATAGCGTCGCCGATACCGTTCAATCGCGGCGGCGCTGCGCCAGGCGTGAATGGCAATCATCAAATCTGTGGCTTCACCATTATAGTCAACGTCCACGCGAACGCGGTTTCCGGCGGCGCGCAACATCTTGGCCCAACGGAGCGCCGTGGTGCGGTTGCCGTTTTTTGAGTGTTTCTTGGCCGGGGTGATTAGGCTAATCTTCAACTTAAATCTTCTCCAAACTCAGGATACTCCATGACCGCGCCCGTCAGTACCGCATATTTGATCGCGACAATGCAAGACGCCAGAAACCGCACCTTGGAGTTAATGTGTGATTTGAGCGACGAACAACTGATGGGGCCCCAATTGCCCATCGTGAACCCGATGCGCTGGGAAATCGCCCACGTCGCCTATTTCTATGAATACTTTATCCTGCGCCAACTTTATGGATTTGCGTCCGTTCTGGGCGACCAGGCCGATAAACTTTACGATTCTATAGCCGTCGCCCATGACACCCGGTGGGACCTGCCGCTGCTCAACCGCGATGAGACCTTTGCCTATATGCAGACGGTCTTTGATCGCTTGGTCGAGCGCCTACACGGGCCACAGGCCAGCGAGCAAGACAGCTTTATCTATCAGTTCGGTATCTTTCACGAAGACATGCACACCGAAGCATACCTGTGGGCGCGCCAGACCTTGGCGTATCCGACGCCGACCTTGGCCATTGCCGGTGATGTCTCAAAAGAGCGTGCCGCCGGATCTTATCCGGGCTGGGCTCAGGTTCCCGGGGGTACATTTATGTTAGGCGCAACCCAAGACGCGCCGTTCCTCTTCGACAATGAAAAGTGGGCGCACCCGGTTGTCCTCAAACCTTTCGAGATCGCCAAAGCCCCGGTTACGAACGCAGAATTTCAAGCCTTTGTCGACGACGGCGGCTATGCCAATGAAGCGTTCTGGGATAACGACGGTTGGGCGTGGCGCGCCGAAAGCGGCGCGCAGCACCCGGTGTATTGGCTGCCCGATGGGCCGGGGCGGTGGCTTGTGCGCAGATTCGATAAAACGTTTGGCCTGCCTGCGCATGAACCCATCGTTCATGTGAACTGGTTCGAGGCCAATGCCTATTGCCGCTGGGCCGTGGTGCGCCTGCCGACGGAAGCCGAATGGGAGGCTGGAGCCCTGGGCGAAGTGTCTGCGGACGGATCATTAGCCGCGACCAAACGGCGCTATCCTTGGGGCAACACGCTGCCCGACACAAAGCGCGCGAACTTAGATGCCCGGGCTTTGGGGCCGGTGGATGTGGCGGCGCTGCCCGATGGCGACAGTGCCTTTGGCTGTCGTCAGATGCTCGGCAATGTGTGGGAGTGGACGGCCAATACCTTTAACCCGTACCCCGGTTTTGAACCCGATGCCTATAAGGAGTATTCCGACATGCTGTTCGGCGATACCAAGGTTCTGCGCGGTGGCGCATGGACATCGCGCGGGCGTATGGTGCACGGCACGTATCGAAATTATTTCCAGGCCCACCGACGCGATGTCTTCGGTGGCTTTCGCACCTGTAGGGACGCTCAATAATGAACGCAACACCTTCACTTCCCCCCTTTGACGACGTTGCCCCAGATCGCGAAGTCTTTCTGCAAGAGGCGCTAAGCGGTCTTTCCGCCCAGCCCAAAACCCTGCCGAGTAAATATTTTTACAATGACCGGGGCAGCGAACTGTTTGAACAGATTTGCGAACTGCCTGAATATTACGTGACGCGGGTCGAGACGAAACTGCTTAAAGATATTGCAGGCGATGTGGCCCAGTGTGTTGGTGAAGGTGCGCAAGTTATCGAATACGGCACCGGTTCGTCTGAGAAAATCCGCATCCTCCTCTCTGCCCTAGACCGCCCAAGCGCTTTCATCGGCGTAGATATATCTGCGGGGGCCTTGCAGGGCGTAACTGACGGACTAGCCACCGCGTTCCCGGATCTATATGTGCATGGCGTTTGCGCCGATTTCACCCAGCCCTTCGATCTTCCCAAGGTGGACGATGCAGGGAAACGCATGGTGTTTTTCCCCGGCTCTACTCTAGGCAACTTCAATCCCGAACCAGCGCGTAATTTCCTGGCGAATGCAGCCCTCATGGCAGGGCCGGGTGGCGGCATGTTGATCGGTATCGACTTAAAAAAAGATGCTGAGATACTCAACGCCGCCTATGACGATGCCCAGGGTGTGACAGCCCAATTCAACCTTAATCTGCTGACACGTTTGAACGCGGAGTGCGGCGCTAATTTTGATCTTGATGCCTTTAGCCACAGGGCCTTTTACAATGCCGATGTCGGTCGTGTAGAGATGCATTTGATGAGCCGGTGCGCGCAGACAGTGTCGCTGGGCGGCCAAGTCATCTCCTTTGCCCAGGGTGAAACCATTCACACCGAGAACTCATACAAATATTCGGTTGCCGAGTTTCAAGACTTGGCCCACCGCGCAGGCTTCGAACCATTGCGTGTCTGGACGGATGATGATCAGCTTTTCAGCCTGCACTACTTGTCAGTCCCTTCTCACCCTGCGTCATTCCGAGAGCGGACATCACGATAGGTTAGCACGTACGCCAATCCTACTCGGCCTCACGTTTTTCTTAGACCTATACAGCCTTGGTATTAACCGATGCATCTGGCCTCCGTTTGGTCGGGCCGCAGGCGTTCTTACAAAGCCTGACTTCTTTCGGGCTTTTCATAAAATCACCCGAATTTTGCCCTGCGCCCGGCGTGCCGCACTTGTGGGGGCTACGTCCGTGCCGCTATGATCGCCCGGTATAGGGTTGATATATAAGGGCGGGCCGTTTGAATTTTTTAAAACACACGCGACGCGATGGGGAGGACTCCAGCCACGAACGTTCTTCGCTTTTGCGCGCCGGGTCACTGCCCCACATAGGCTTTCTTGCCCTTACGACCATCGCCTGTGTGGGGGCCTTTCTCGGCCTGAATTTTGATAGTTTGTGGTTGGATGAGCTGTTTACGGCTCATTTTTCCGACCCCATACAAGCCTCGCTCATGGCCGTCGTGCTGCGCGGGGCGGAGGATATTCACCCGCCCCTATATTATCTGCTGGTTCACGTGCTCCGCTCCTTTGGCGGCGATTACACCCTGGTGGTGCGGGGTTTAAGTGCGGTGTTGGGAGTGGCCGCAATCGCCGTGTTGTATATGACGGCGCGGCGCGAGCTGAGCCCAAGTGCGCGGGCCTTCGCCTGTGCCTTCGCCAGCACGTCGTGGGGCTGGTGGTGGTACGTGCAAGAGGGCCGATCCTACGCCCTGAGTTTTTTCTTAGGAACCATTATGGTCGCCTTGGCGGTACGCCTTCAACGACAGCTAAACCAGGTTCAGTCCGGATTTATAACGTTGGTCACATTGGTGTTGGTGTGCTGCTGGGTTCCTTTGTTCATTATTATATGGTGCTGCTGGCGGGGGGGCTGTTTGGCTATTTCCTGTTCACGGTTCACGGCTGGCGGAATCGGGGGCTTGTTACGGCCGCCGGATTGACCGTCTTGGTGCCGGTGGCGGGTTATGTGGTTTGGCAGCTGCCGCACATCTATATTGATATCGGCGACACGTGGTTTATCACCACGCTTAAGTTCATTGCCATTCAATTTTCAGTGGGGCTATCCGCTGTATTTGGTTCTTTTGGCGGCCTGATTGTGCTGATCACGGCCGGTGTTTTGGTTGGCATGAATACGCTGCGCTCAGGCGGTGGGAAGGCCGTCATTGCCGCGGCGCGCGCCCCCATAGGATTAACTATTTTGGTGCCGGGCCTAACATTGGCACTGGGTCTGGTGGTGACATGGGTCGCCGTGCCGATGTTTTCTCATCGGCTGTTTGTAATTGTGATGCCGTTTGTGTGGGTGTTCAGCGGCTTCATGTTTGAGCGTCTGGTGCCGCTGTTGCGCGTCCCGGCGCTGGGGATCGGGTTGATGTTCTTAGCCCTGCTGTCCAGCCACGAACGCTTGGCCTTTCGCTTTGAGCCGAAGAAAGAGGAGTGGCGCAATTCGGCGGCCCATATCCAAAGCCTGACGGCATGTCGGGGGGCGGTGCTGCCGGTTGTTGAGCAAGGGACCATGACGGCAATCAACGCGCATGCTGAGAATGTGTTTTATGAGTATTACCTGCGTGATGAAACGGGTGCGTCGGATTATAAATTTCTACCCTTGAACTCTCTACTTAACGTGCGCGGCGCTTGGCAAGACTTGATGCGCGCGCGGGCGCAAGACGCACAGGCCTGCCCCGTATTGCTGTGGTCGATCTCCGTGAACAAAGGCGATGAGAAGCGTGTGCGCAAAACTGCCAAGTACCTAAGCGAGACGCTTGATTTAGCCCCCGGACGGTCAGTCGAGGTGGTGGAATTTAGCCAACGGTTCCGGCCCCCGTTAGCCCCACCCTTTTTGGGCAAGCCACTCTCTTTTACGTGGGCCTTAATTATACAGGTTCACGATACGCCCAAGCGTCGCTCGCCCATGCGTCCCTAGTAACTGGGGGATCTGCAGTAGGGCGGACGTGAGGCGACGTGGAAGTCCTTGGTGCCATAGCGCGCCACGGTCACATCTTGCACATAGCTGGCGGGTAGAATGCGGTTGATGGAATCTTTGATAACGCGCTCGACCGCCCGCATCTCTTTTTCCTTTGCGGTACGCCGGGGTGGCATGGCGTCGCTAAAGGCCTGATAGAAGCGATCCATAACAGTGGGCAGGCGCCGACACACATCAATTTTATGATCCCAAGTTTTGACGTATAGGGTCACGGAATAGTACTGCGGACGGTCCGTGGTGTGCGCCTTGGTTAAGGGCCAGCGCATGGTCTTGAACCAGATGGGTATCGGCTTGGCATCGGGGTCGTCAACTTCTGGTTCCGCACCTGCGTCCGCTTCGGGTGCGAATTCGGGTTGAGACTTTGTACTGGGCGTGCCGCGTGCCACTTCGGACGTAGGCCCAAGCGTTGATTGCAGCATCATAAACACCAGTCCCGCCAGGACTGCGACTAAGACTCCGCCCACCGGGATGAGGATTTTAGGGTGCAGCAGTCTGTCAATTTTCCACCACACACTTGCGCGGCGGTCGAGGGCCGCGCCGGCCTTCTTGCGTTCAACATAGACGCGTGCCAATTCGATGCGTTCGTCTTTGATTTCACGCAGCAGCTTCGCCACACCAGTGCTTATACGGTCCATATCGCCATCGGCAACGGAGACGATATCGCCCAGGCGGGTGATGAACTGAGCGCACAAAGCGGCGTCATTGCGGCGTGTGAACAGTTTTTGAATGATGACGGTGGCGCCCATCTTAATCGCGTCGGGCGATTGCCCTTTAAGGATTAAGGGGATGAAACCCGAGGCCGGGTCTTCGAAGACCGACTGCCAATCGGTGGTGCCATCGGGCGTCTTGGGCCACGCTGCTTTAGGATTGTCCGCCATAAATTTGAACACCGCCATCTGGAAACGATTTAAGAGAATGCCATGCTATCGCCATATGATGAAATAATGGTTGAGATGAAAATGTGGGACTCAACTACAATAAAACGATACTTTTATATCTTTAGAGACTGAAATAGGGGGACCGTCATGGTCGTTACCGGATTTGCGGTGTTTGCGGGCGTTATCATAGTCTTCGCTCTGGCGATGGTCTTTATGGGCGTTAAGGTGGTACCCCAAGGCCGTGAATACACGGTGGAACGCTTTGGCCGCTATACCGCGACGTTGAAACCGGGTTTGCATCTCATTACCCCGGTTGTGGATCAAATCGGCGCGCAGCTGAACATGATGGAACAAGTCCTCGACGTACCCAGCCAGGAAGTTATTACCAAGGACAATGCCATGGTCACGGCAGACGGGGTGGTGTTCTTTCAGGTCCTCGATGCGGCGGCGGCGGCCTACGAGGTCACGGACCTGCAACGCGCAATCTTGAACCTCACCATGACCAACGTGCGCACCGTGATGGGGTCCATGGACTTAGATGAATTGCTGTCCCAGCGCGACCAGATCAACGCCAAGCTTTTGACGGTGGTTGATGAAGCCACGACGCCGTGGGGCGTCAAGGTGACGCGCATCGAAATCAAAGACATCTCGCCGCCGCGCGACCTGGTGGAAGCCATGGGTCGGCAAATGAAGGCGGAACGCGAGAAACGCGCACAGATTTTGGAAGCCGAGGGTTCGCGCCAAGCCGCAATCTTGCGCGCCGAGGGTGAAAAACAGGCCGCTATTTTAGAAGCCGAAGGCCGCCGCGAGGCTGCCTACCGGGACGCCGAGGCCCGCGAGCGTGAAGCCGAAGCCGAAGCCAAGGCCACCACCATGGTGTCGGACTCCATCGCCAACGGCAGCGTTCAGGCGGTCAATTATTTTGTCGCTCAGAAATACGTCGAGGCCTTGAAAGACATCGCCTCGGCCCGCAATCAAAAAGTCATCTTCATGCCCATGGAAGCCACCGGGATTTTGAGTTCCATCGCTGGCGTGGCGGAATTGGGCAAGGCGGCGTTCTCAGGCGACAGCGGTGGCACGAGCAGCGGTGGAGGTGGCAGCAGTGTTCCCACTTCTCGTTAGTCCGCCCGTTATCGCCACACTGGATGTGAACTCAGCCATGGATATATTGCATACGTTTAGTTTTTGGCACTGGTTGATTCTCGGTGTGTTGTTGGTCGTTTTGGAAATATTTGCTCCGGGCGTGGTGTTCATGTGGGTTGGTGTCGCCGCCCTTGTGACCGGCATGGTGGCGTGGTTAGCCCCCGAACTGGCGGTGCAGTGGCAGATGATTGTGTTTGCGGTCTTGTCGGTCACCAGCGTGCTGGGTGGACGGGCATGGTTAAAAAGCCACCCCATGACGAGCGATCACCCAACGCTGAGCCAGCGTGGCCAAAAATACGTGGGTCGGCGCTTTACCTTAAGCGAACCCATCAGCGGCGGCTTTGGCAAGATCAAGGTCGACGACACCACCTGGAAGGTCGCGGGCGATGACATGGCCGCAGGTACGCTCATAGAAGTCACCGGCGTTGAAGGCACGGTATTTCTGGTGGAAAGGCGCGACTAGGTTTTCTGAATCTGGCCCAGCGTATCGCGCAGCTTGTTGAGGGCGCGGTGGCGCATGTGGTCGTTATCTTGTTCGCGCAATTTGTCGGACAGGCTGACCAGGAACGCCGCGTATTCGTTGTGCCAATCCTCACCGAAGATTTCATCCGTTTCCAGGCGCGGTTCGGTGCGTGAACTGTTGATCTTGCCCGCGAGGCTGAGAACGAAGGTTTCGTCCAGACGCGGGGTGAAAACGCTCGTCGTCCCACAGCCATGCGCGACCAGTTGATCGCGCAACGTTGCCTGGGCCATGGCTTCGCCGTGGGTGACGAAAATGGCGCGCTTCACCGGTAACCGGGCGCAGGCCCAGGCTACCAATTCTTGCTGATCGGCATGGGCGGAATAGCCGTCGATCCGTCGGATACGGGCGCGCACCGCGACTTCTTCGCCATGAATACGCACCGTTTTTTTGCCGCCCTCGATCAATGCACCGACGCTGCCTTGCGCTTGGAAGCCGACGAATATGACCGTTGCTTGTGGTCGCCACAGGTTGGCCTTGAGGTGATAGCGAATGCGCCCGGCATCGCACATGCCGCTGGCGGCGATGATGATCGCCCCAGACGTGACCCGGTCAATGGCCATGGAATCTTCGGCGCGTGCGGTGAACCTGAAACGCGGGTTGCGGAACAGGCCGCCGCGCCTCTCCGCCTCAAACAGGTCGCCCGCGTGCGCCTCAAACACTTCGGTGGCGCGGATGGCGAGCGGGCTGTCTAGGTACACGGTGATCGGCGGTAGGTCCTTGTCGTCCAGCAGCAAGCCGATGTCATACAGCAATTCCTGGGTGCGCTCGACCGCGAACGCCGGGATTAGAACATTGCCGCCCGCCTTTAGGCCGTCCAACAATTCGCGTTTCAAAAGCTCGCGCCGTTGTTCCAGCGTCTGGTCGTCTCTGTCCCGGTCGCCGTAGGTGCTTTCCACGAACAGAAAATCGATATCGGTGGGACCGTCCGGATCCTCTTGAAAGGCTTTTTGCTGCGGCCCTAAGTCGCCGGAAAAGAGCAGCTTTGCCGGGCGTTCATCCGTATCGATTTCCAACTCAATCGAGGCCGATCCTAAAATATGCCCGGCATTCCACAACCGCACACGCACACCGGGCGCAGGCTCGAACCATTCGTCATAGGGCTGGGTGGTGATGCGCTTGGCCGCCGCTTCACCGTCGCCGCGGGTATAGATAGGTTCAACCGTGGCCAAGCCCCGGCGCTTATTGCGACTGTTCAGTCGCCGCACTTCGGTCTCATGAATATAACCCGAATCGGGCAGCATATAGGTGAGCAGATCGCGCGTACCCTCGGTGGCATACACGGGGCCTTTGAATCCGGCGTTGAACAATTTTGGCACCAAGCCGGAATGGTCAACGTGCGCATGGGTCAGCAGCACGAAATCGAAGTCCTTGGGCTGGAACGGAAACGGTTTGTAGTTCAGTTCGCGCAGACTCTTGGTGCCTTGAAACAAGCCACAGTCCACCAAAAAACGTCCGCCCGGATGGGTCACTGCATAACAAGACCCGGTTACCGTCCCGGCGGCCCCTAAGAACTTTACTTCGATGTTTTTGGTCAATTTCTTGTTCATGGGGAACCTCCACCGTCCCTATAATTCTACGCCTATAGAGGGGGGATGACCAAACGAAAGTGGCGGAGCCTGAGCCCGCTGTTTGGTGGTGCCCTGGTGGAAAGCCTGCTTGTTAACGCGCTGCCGAGGCCCCATGTTTTGTGTATGGATCATGCTTGGAAACTGTGCCCGGTGTTGAAGCTCTTGCCCCTTAAGGCGGTGATGGCGGGCGTTGTGGCGATGGTTGCCTGGGTGCCTTTAGGCGCGGCCCAGGATGCACCGCGCGCGTGGCACAGCGAATGGCCCGATACGGATTTCAGCCGCCACACCATTGATTACGCAGAGATCCTTTCAGGCGGCCCGCCCAAGGACGGTATTCCGGCCATCGATAATCCGCAGTTTGAACCCATCCACGGATCACAAGATATTCCCGCAACGGAACCCGTCATTGTGTTGAGCCATGGGGGCGAGACGAAGGTCTATCCCCTGCGTATTATGATGTGGCACGAAATCGTCAACGATGAGATTGGCGGACAGCCCGTGGCGGTGACGTATTGCCCATTGTGCAATGCGGCCATTGTTTTCGACGCCCGCCTGGGCGGGCAAATCCTGACGTTTGGCACCACGGGCAAGCTGCGCAACTCAGATCTTGTGATGTATGACCGCCAGACACAAAGCTGGTGGCAGCAGTTTTCCGGCGACGCCATTGTGGGTAGACTCACCGGGCAGTCTTTAACGGTACTGCCCGCCCGCATCGATTCGTTTGCCCGGGCTAAGTCCCGTCATCCGGACGCACAAATTCTGGTTCCGAACGCGGGAATGTCGCGCCAATACGGAAGCAACCCGTATGTGGGTTACGATACGGCCAACCGCCCAATTCTGTTCGTAGGCGACCTGCCGGAAGGCCTGAACCCAATGATGCGTGTGATCGTGGTTGATGGCAAAGCCTGGACGCTTGAACTGTTGCGCAAAAAGAAATCCATCGTTTATCAGGATTTGGTGTTGCGATGGGTGGCGGGGCAAAACTCGGCCCTAGATACGCACACCATTGCCAAGGGCCGGGATGTGGGAAACGTCATCGTGCAACGCAAGAACACCTCCGGACCAGTTGACGTTGCCCACCATGTGACATTTGCCTTCGTCTTTCATGCCTTCCACCCCAAAGGGCAATTGTTCACAGACTGAGCATCCAGCTTATAACTTAAATAACGAGGTCTAGCGGAAGGTCCGAGATATCACGGAGTCGCTTGCCGTTAATCATCGTCGTAAGCATTTCAGCAGCATCCTCAAAGCCTAGTTCATCAACGGTAGCGACCAGCTCGGGCAGGGCAAAATGATAGACGCAGTCAATATCGCCTGTTCCGAGAGCAATTGAAGCGATTCGATTTGGCGTGGGCTCTCCCGTTACTACCGAAATATGCGGTAAGCGACCTTTTCTATTTCGGACAAGATTTAGGCCTTCGGAACGCGCATTTTGTGCCCGGTCGCTACGGATGGTCCATTTGCATGAAACGCTGGCGTGGAGAATGGGCTTTAGATTGTTGCACTTTCGCAAACTGGTCAGCCGTGCCTGGCTATCATCAACAAAGGCATGGGGCATATTGATGACTTCATCGTCTTCTGGATATCGCGCTACAACAATGTCTGGTTTGATGAGGTAATCACTTCCGAGTGCCGCAGCAAGTTCGGGGCTAGCTTTCGCAGCAGCCTCTAGTGAGGAAAGGTGTTCGTATTGGTCGAATTGTGCAATAGCAAGGCGGCCGCCTGATCCGCCGCGGCCAATTTCCCAATTGCCGGGACGCAAATGACCAAGCTTCAAAAAAGTTTGCTTGAGGTAATTTTCGCAAATTTCTTCAAATTTGCTACCGGACATTTGTCCGGCGAGTCTAGCGCCATCTCCCTGTGAGCCGATGCGATCAAGTATGCCGTTTGCGATCTCCACGCTTTGCCGACTATGTTTATCAGCGTTGCTCGGTATTCCCTTGTCGGCCTTTAAAACAGAATTGGTTAGTGCAGCATGAAAGGCCAAGCGCGCGCTTTTGAGGTGGGGCATTCTTGTCATGCGACCACCTGAATCCTTGGCCGGGAGGAAATGGCCAGATATATTTTGCTGGCCACCGCACACGCCACCGGTGGGGGAAAGGCATTGCCAACTTGCCGGTAAGCGGCTGTTTTACGTCCTGTAAAAGACCAGTCGTCGGGGAATCCTTGGACTTTAGCGGCCATCCGCACGGTAAGGCGTGGCATGCCGATAAAGTCAGGGTCTGGAGCTTCTTCGGCAAGGGTTTTTCCGTTCACACCCAAGCTTGCCCAAGCCTGACGTGCCCGAGTCGGTCCTAAATCAGGCCCGCCGTGCTTTTTTGATCCCCCCACAAGCGTTGGTGCAATATCACTGGCATGGTCACGCCAGGATTTGGCTCCCCGCCACCCACGCTCTTTCATCATGGGGTAGAGCAATTTTCCAACAGTTTGTGGATTGTGGGCATCCACATCAGGCCATTCGAACAAGTCCGAGAATTGGTCACGAATTGCTACGATAGCGACCCGGGGGCGAAGCTGAGAAACGCCAAAGTCGGACGCGTTGAGTAAACGCCATTCTGTTGTGTAGCCAAGCTTCTTGAGCTGCGTTTTGATATGCGTGCGATAGTCTTCAAATACCGCACCGAGAAAACCGCGCACATTTTCGATCATGACCGCTTTAGGCCGGGTCGCGTCAATGATGTCTATGGTATCGGGGAAAAGGTTGCGTTCGTCCCGCGCGCCAAGCTGTTTACCCGCAACAGAAAACGGGGGGCAAGGTAAGCCGCCAGCAACCAAATCAACGCCGACAAAATCATGAGCCCGGTCTTTGAAAATTCGGAGATCGTCTTCAATCACCTGCCAAAGAGGACGATTGGTGCGTAATGTGTTGCAGCAGTGCGGATCGATTTCAACTAGTCCCTCATGCAAGAATCCAGCTTGCTCAAGCCCCAGGGCTTGGCCGCCCGCGCCCGCGCATAATTCCAGTGAAGTCAGCATTTTGTCGCCTAAGCCCCCATTCATGCCTAAACCTAGTGTTTTAGGGCGTTGTTGTCATTGCTAATTATGTTCGCTATTTGTTCTATATCAGAAAAGAGTACCGAATTCAATCGGCGCTGGGCTAACTCATAATTCCGTATATTTCTTCGCGTTGCCGCGGGCTTTTTCGACCGGGTATTTGGCCCCGTTTTGGTCGATTTTGCGGTTGGCTTCTTCGACCAGGTCAAGGCCTGCGCGTTCTGCGACCAGTAACAGATATAAAAACACGTCGGACACCTCTTCGCCGAGGCGAGCGCGAAAATCGAAATCGGTGATGGCGTCTTCAACGGCGTCTGAATCTTTCCATTGTGTGAGTTCCATCAACTCACCCGCCTCAATGCCGACGGACTGGATCAGGTCTTTTAAGTTGTGAAACTTGCGCCAATCCCGGTCATCGCGAAATTGGGTCAAACGGCGGGTCAATTGCTCGATGGAATCACTCATGTGGGGCCTTCTCTGTATATCGCGCCTGAGGTCTGTTTGCCTCAGTGGTGGAAAGACCATACCGCATATCAGCATCGCGATATATTCAAAAGCTATAATTTTCATTAGCCAATTTTGCAAATGTTTTGTTAGATTGCCCCAGCACGTAATTTTGTGGCAGAGAATGGCTCTCAAATAGACGCAGCCGAACGTTCGTCTGAAATTTGCAAATGAAGGAACATCAAGCATGTCTCATCTCGTACAACCTCATGGTGGCGAAGGCCTGAAACCGCTGTTGGCCCCGGCAACGGAACGCGCCGACGAAGTGGCCCGCGCCAAGACGCTCAAGCACGTCCCCATGAGCAGCAAAGAAACGTCCGACGTGTTGATGTTCTCCATGGGCGCCTATACGCCGCTGGACGGTTTCATGGGACGTGATGACTGGCACGGCGTATGCGAAAGCATGAAGCTGGGAAGCGGTCTGTTCTGGCCTATCCCCGTGACTCTGACCGCCGACGCCGCGTTGGCCGATTCCATTGGCGACAACGAAGAGGTTGCCCTGGTGGACGAAGACAGCGGTACCGTCATGGCGATCATGCAGGTGAAGGAAAAGTTCACCGTCAGCGATGAAGACAAGGCTTTTGAAAGCCAGCAGGTCTATGCCACCACCGATTCCAAGCACCCCGGCGTGCAGAAGGTCCTAGCGCAAAAGGGCGTGTGCTTGTCCGGTCCTATTTCTGTGATCGACGAGGGCGAGTTTCCATCACTTTTTGGTGATTTGTACCAGCGCCCGGCCGAGGCCCGCGCCGAGTTCGCCGAAAAGGGCTGGTCCAAGGTCGCGGCGTTTCAAACCCGCAACCCCATGCATCGGTCCCATGAATATCTGGCAAAAATCGCCGTCGAAGTGTGCGACGGCGTCTATATCCATCAGGTGTTGGGTAAGCTAAAGCCCGGCGATATTCCCGCCGTCACCCGCACCAAGGCCATCCAGGCGATGATCGATAACTACTTCGTCGCGGGTACCGTGGTCCAGGCGGGCTACCCCATCGAGATGCGCTTCGCCGGCCCGCGCGAGGCCTTGTTCCACGCGCTGATCCGCCAGAACTATGGCTGCTCGCACTTGATCGTCGGCCGCGATCATGCCGGGGTTGGCGATTATTATGGCCCCTTCGACGCCCAGCATATCTTCGATACGCTGTGGCCCGGCGCGCTGGAAACGGTGCCGTTGAAAATCGACATCACGTTCTTTTGTTCCAAGTGCATGGGCATGGCCACCGCCAAGACCTGCCCGCACGACCAGGAACATCACGTGTCCATTTCTGGCACTAAGCAGCGCGAAATGCTCACCGCAGGCGAAGATATTCCGCCCGAGTTCTCGCGTCCCGAGGTGGTGAAGGTGCTGCAGGACTATTACAAGAGCTTGGATTAAATCCTCGTATCGTAAACACGGCATGCAAGGGGGGCGCGCCTGGGATTATTCAGGCGCGCCCCCCTTTTTTGTTGCACGTTCTTGTTGTGCTGCAGTCTATTTTGGTTGCGCCGCGACATGCGAGATTCTCGGGGGGAGAAGAGCAAATGGAATGCGAAACGGTGCGCCGATGATGTGGGAAAATACAGTGATACTACAGCTTGGGCAATGTTGAGAATGGTCCATATCTTGCTGAAATATATGAAAATATTTTCATATATTTTGCTACAAGCGGCCAATTTCACATTTAATTGCAGATAAGCCGACATTCTGATTGTCAAATGCAAATTCGATAATATACTACCCTTCTAATAAAAGGGATTTGTAATACACCCCCTCTTATTACAGAGGGGTTTACCCATTGACAGAGATCAATAGGTTACTAATGCGACAGGGGAGGACTTAATGTTCACTAGCAATCCATTCGCTGATCTTACGACGACCATTCCGCTTGAAGCTATCCAGGGTTACGTCATTTTGATGGCTATCTTGGTCGTTGGCGGAACCATTTTGGATATGATCCATAAGAAAAGCGCCAAGTACTTTTTTGCCAAAGCCAAAGCTGCCGAAGCTAACCGCACGCGGGTGTTGGGCGCCGGTGACAAGGTCGGCATCGCCGTCAGCACCGTTGTCGTAGACATCGCGACCTCTGGCGAGTTCTGCAATCCGAAGCGCCGCATCTCTCACCTCTTCACCATGTACGGGTTCGTCCTGTTCCTCTTGTCGACGGTCGCCTTGGTATTCGCTTATCCGAGCCATGCAGCACCGGCCATCGTGTCGCAAGTTTGGCATCTGGGCGCTGCAATGGTGATGTTCGGCGGCTACTGGTTCTGGTTCTTCATCCGCGTCGACGTCGCGGCCGAGGGTGTTCCTTGGTATCGCCTCGTGAAGGCTGACTTGTTCATTCTGTCGCTGCTGGGCACCACGACCTTTGGTCTGGTTTGGTCCATCTTGCAGAGCAATGACATTCAACCCTGGACCACCGTATTCCTGGGTTTGTTCATCGTTGCGGCGACGGTTCTGTTCGCGGGTGTACTGTGGTCGAAGTTCGCTCACATGTTCTTCAAGCCTGCTGCCGCTTTCAACAAGCGGGTCATTAAAGCTGACGGTTCGCGTGAGAACCTGCCTGAACTGGGCGAGCTGACAGATCCCGAGTTGCAGAAAAGGTATCCCGATATTCCGGAATACATGGGCAAGAACCCACCCAACATGGGACCCGGCATCAAGCGCGAATCGCCGAGCCACTACTAAGCCAACAAGAGATTCCTAACGGGGAAGGAAACGAAAATGCCTACTTTCGTCTATATGACACGATGTGATGGCTGCGGACACTGCGTTGATATCTGCCCGTCCGACATCATGCACATCGATAAAACCTACCGTCGTGCCTACAACATCGAACCGAGCATGTGCTGGGAATGTTTCTCCTGCGTGAAGGCCTGCCCCCAGAACGCGATCGATGTGCGCGGCTACGCTGATTTTGCGCCGCTCGGTGCCAGCGTTCGCGTCGACCGCGATGAGGAAAAGGGTGTCATTGCTTGGCGGATCAAGTTCCGCAACGGCAAAAAAGACCTGACCCTGATGGCTCCGATCACCACGAAACCCTGGGGCACGGGCATCGAACAACTTAAGGACGTGGCTGCACCCAGCAAGGAAATGCGCGACAGCGAGCTGTTGTATAACGAGCCGAAATACATCCGCATGGATGACGGCGACCTACATACCCTGGAGTCCAACGGCCTCCAGATGAAGAAAGGGGTGTACTACTAATGGCTTACAAAACTGTCGTCGAAGACAATATCGACGTTCTCGTCGCGGGCGCTGGCCTTGGTGGTACCGGCGCTGCCTGGGAAGCCCGCTACTGGGGCCAAGACAAGAAGATCGTCATTGCCGAAAAGGCCAACATCGATCGTTCCGGTGCTGTTGCCCAGGGCCTGTACGCGATCAACTGCTACATGGGTACCCGCTTTGGTGAAAACAACCCGGAAGACCACGTGCGTTATGCACGTATTGATCTGATGGGCATGGTGCGTGAAGACCTTTTGTTTGATATGGCGCGGCACGTCGATTCCGCCGTTCACCAGTTCGAAGATTGGGGCCTGCCGATCATGCGCAATCAAGATACGGGCGCTTATCTGCGTGAAGGCCGTTGGCAGATCATGATCCACGGTGAATCCTACAAGCCGATCGTGGCCGAAGCCGCGAAAAAATCGGCCGACAAGGTCTACAACCGTGTTGCCATCACCCACCTGCTGCTGGACGAAGCCAAAGAAAACCGCATTGCGGGTGCCGTGGGCTTTAACGTCCGCACCGGCGATTTCCACGTCTTTAAGTCCAAGACCGTAATCTGCGGTGCTGGTGGTGCTTCCAACATCTTTAAGCCGCGTTCCACGGGTGAAGGCTCCGGTCGTGTGTGGTACGCACCTTGGTCGTCCGGTTCGGCTTACGCGTTGATGATTAACGCCGGCGCGAAGATGACGCAGATGGAAAACCGTATCGTGCTGGCCCGCTTTAAGGACGGTTACGGCCCGGTGGGTGCATACTTCCTGCACTTGAAAACCTACACACAGAACGCCTATGGCGAGGAATATGAATCCAAGTGGTTCCCGGATCTGCAAAAAATGGTGGGTAAGGAATACCTCGACCCCGAACTTTCGCACGTTACCCACAAGCCGATCCCGACGTGCCTGCGTAACCACGCGCTCATCAACGAAGTGAACGCCGGTCGTGGCCCGATCCACATGGTGACCATGGAAGCCTTTCAGGATCCGCATCTGGAAGAAATTGGCTGGCACAACTTCCTCGGCATGACCGTCGGTCAGGCCGTTTTGTGGGCTGCCACCGACGTCGACCCCAAGCACCAGAACCCTGAACTGACCACGTCAGAGCCCTATGTCATGGGCTCGCACGCGACTGGTTGCGGCGCATGGTGCTCGGGTCCGGAAGATCTTTCCCCACCTGAATACTACTGGGGCTACAACCGCATGATGACGGTTGAAGGCCTGTTCGGCGCCGGTGACGCAGTTGGCGGCACGCCGCACGCGTTCTCTTCCGGTTCGTTCACCGAAGGTCGTCTGGCTGCGAAGGCCGCTTGTAAATACATTGATGACGGCAAAGCTGAAGGCATCAAAGTCACCAACAAGCAGATCAATGCCCTTAAGGAAGAAGTCTACAAGCCCCTGGAGCATTACAAAGTTCACCGTAATGATATCGTGGCTGGTGACGTCAACCCCAACTACATCAATCCGCGTCAGGCCTTGGATCGCCTGCAGAAGCTGATGGATGAGTATGGTGGTGGTGTGACCGTTAACTACATGACCAACGATAAGCTGCTGAACATCGGCATCAAGAAGCTCAAGATTATGGAAGAAGATCTTGAGAAGATTGCGGCCGAGGACCTTCACGAGTTGCTGCGTGCCTGGGAAATCAAGCACCGCCACCGTACGTCCGAGTGTGTTATGCAACACACCCTGTTCCGCGAAGAAACGCGTTGGCCGGGTTACTACTACCGTGGTGACGCCATGAAACTGGATGACGAAAACTGGCACGTCCTGACCGTGTCGCGTCGTGATCCGGAAAGCGGCGAATACATCATGGAAAAGGCTCCCTTGTACCATCTCGTTGATGAAGGCGAGTAATGCAATCCCAAACGAAAGCCCGCCTGTAACCCAGGCGGGCTTTTGTTTGGTCCTTCAAAAAAGATTGATATGACGTATGTTGGTGACGTGCTGTCTGTTAATCTTTTTTTATGCGTCAAGCATAGTCAGGCACCAACCGCATCAGAGAACCAAATATGAGTAATATTATTGACCTAAGCGATGACGAAATAATGGCCATCGCGACCCCCTTCTGGGAACATCTCATCAAAGCCTCAAACGATGGAAAATACGGCGACTTCGTCAGGAATTTCTCGCCTGACCTGCTTCTCGGCCTGAACGAGATCGAGGTTGGCAAGCAATTCGCCAAGAGCGAACTGACCCGGAGCCTGTCCGGAGACTATGATGATCTCGGAATCATTCGCCGGGGCGAACATGTCACGGTGCTTTACCGCGTGCGCTCCACCAAGAAGCAAGGGGAGTGGTTGGGCCGGATGGTTCTTGGCTATGCTGATGACGAAGTAAAAATATTTGGCGCATCCATCTTCTAGGCCCCTATTTCGGATTTGATATGAGCGACACAATCCAAGAAAACAAGTTCGTCGAACTGAACTACAAGGTGATTGACAAGAAGACGGGGGGCGTGCTCGTCGGAGTCGAATTTCCGTTGGGCTACGTTCACGGCACCGACTGTGTGCTGGCCTCTACCATCACCGATCAATTAGAAGGCAAAACCGCGGGTGAGATCATCGAGGTGCCAATCGATTGCAATGAGATCTACGGCCCCCGGGATGAAACGCTGGTCTTTACCGACCTCATCGAAAACGTTCCCGAGGACTACCGCGAAGTCGGGACCACCATCGTCACGGAAAACGACAAGGGCCAGCCCCGCAACTTCATCGTCACGCGTATGGACGACAAGACGCTGACCGTCGACGGCAACAATCCGCTCAGCGGGCGGGATGTGATTTTCAGGCTAGAGGTCCTGTCCGTGCGCGACGCCACCGATGAAGAAATCGAAGCTGGCGGGGCGATTGTCGAAGAACCGGAAATGCTGCAAACGCTCAATAAAATTCCGATTTGAAGACCACCCCCGAAGCGTCCAGGCCGTCCGTCAAATAGGTTTGCGCCAGGACCCCGTTTGTCCGAGAACTCAGCCATTCTTATGGGGTGTATGGGCAGGAAAACACTTTCCTCAGGGCGTGCTATCGGCTATATTTCTTCTATGATTTTTTGTCGTAAACGCCGTCGTTAATATCGGCGGCTTTTTAAGATCGTAAAGGTGAGTGATTTATGAGTGATGCACCCAAAGCCCGCCCCAAAGTTCCTGATGGCCATTCGGAAATGTTAACCACCCGTCAGATGGCGCCCAACGAAAAGGGATTTGTCGGGTATGAAACAATCTGGGACCCGGTCCATAAGGAAGTCCCATACACCACCCCGAAAAAGCCGTAAGGCATTCGGAATTTCCGCAAGGCATTTTGGCCGCGCGCCCCCTCTGTTGGTCGCGCGGCTTTGCGTTGCAATCCTTTTCGCCGTCCTCGTTCGTGACGGACGCTTGATGGAGGAAACGAGACGCCTTCGCGTTGGCGGAGCATGGCGGCGCTTGCCACAATAAGACGGTATGAAACCGATGCTGATCGCACAAATTTCCGATACGCACATCACCCTGCCAGAGGATGAAACGCCTGGGTTTCCGGAGCGCATTAAGGCGCTGGAAGCGTTTGTCGGGCACATCAATGCGCGGGATGAAAAGCCAGACTTGGTGCTGCACACGGGCGACGTTACCCACGGCGGCTTGCCACAATATTACGACACCGTCAAAACCGTGATGAAGGACTTAGGCGTTCCGGCCCATTTCGCGTTGGGCAATCGCGATCTTGGCGAGAACCTGGTGGCTGGACTTAAAAGTTTGGGCGGTGCGCAACTGGTTGACGGGTTTCTCATTTACAGCATCGACGGATTTCCCGTGCGGCTCATCGCCATGGACACCCAGCACCGCGAACACAATATCGGTACCACCTGTTCCGTACGGCTTTGCATTTTGGAAGAATTGCTTAAACAACAGCCCGACATACCCACGGCGCTGTTCATGCACCACCCGCCGTTTGAAGTCGGCACGTCGAAATATCCGTTCCAGTTCGACGATCAGGTCCTGGCCGATGCGTTCTTGAACTTGATTGCCCAGCACAAACAGGTCGTGCATATGTTCTGTGGTCACATGCATCGCGAATACAGCGTGAGCCTGAAAACTTGCCGGGCCTCGTGCGTGCCGTCACTGCCGCCCGACAACAGGCTGGGCGAGTTCGCACCGGAACTGGACGGCAAACCCCTGTATCACCTGCATCGTTGGAATTCAGATACTGTGCGCTTCGATACAACGTTACAGGCCGCAACGGTTTCATAAATAGACCGCCCGCAAGATCATCTCGCGGGCGGTCTATATAATAGTCGCGACGGGCCTTCTAAAACGCAAACGTAATCACTTCTTCGCCGTCGCCGTGTTTGGCGTCCATATCGATGGGTACATCTTTGAGTTTGTGGAACGGCAGGTCGAATTCTTCCATGAAGTTCTGCACCCGGTCCACGTCCCAATCGATCAATGGATTGACGCGCACAATCTTGCCTTCAGGTTCCACCCGTGTACGCACCGTTTGATCTTGGTCGAAGTGATAGACCGCACTGATCCATGCGTCATATCCGGCCAGGGTGGTGTTGAGGTGCATCGCTTCTTGGGTGGCACCGTGGGTGCGGTCATAGCGGGCCTTGACCCATTCGATGTGGTCTTGATCACCGGCATGAATGACGGCCTCATCCGTGCCGACGGGCTTGAGCACGTTGGTGAAGCCGAAGCGATCGATAATCATATTTCTGTAATCTTCGCTTTCGGAGAAAAGCTTGCCCGCCGTGCAATAAATGATCGGCGTGGCAGGGTCGATCTCGGAGATCATCTGTTGCACGATGATGGAGCGCGCCCGCAACGATGCGGTAACGGCGATCTTGCCGGCGAACTTGTCCTTGATGAGATACGTCAACAGGTCGAGGCAGGCCATTTCCTGACTGGCGGTTTTTAACGCGCCGCTTACAAGCTCACATTGACCCATTTGTGTTCTCCCCTGTGACGTGTTGAGCGTGGTGCAAGAATTGCTGCTTGGGCAAAATTTTAGTGCAAAATCTCACCCACCCCAAAGCAAACTTTCGACCCTGGCGTACGGCTGTCGTATCATGGTATTAAGTCGTTGATTCAATGGGTTTGTTTTTTTATGAAAAGCGCAACAATATTGCGTTTAAAAGACCTAATAACCACACGCCGCACGCCATGACAGTTGGCGTTAGGTTTAACAGTGCGTATGCTGCCGACGCTCTTTTTTATTGTCGGGACTTAGAACCTTCATGCGCCGCCAACGTTTTACCGATTTTTCCTTCGCACCCCTGATGGCACTCGTGCCGGGGCTGATGTTGCTGGCGGCTTTTGGCGCCGACGGTGCCTTGACAGTGCGCGAAGATGTCATGAGTGCGCTGGTGATTGTCGCAGGTGCGGTGTGGGCGGGGATGAAGACCTCGCGCAGCTTGCCCGAAACCATCGCCCGCCCCCAAGCCATCACCCAGTTGGACACTTCATTAGCGTCGGCCATTCTCGACGCGCTGCCCGATCCGGTATTGTTGTTGGACGGACGCCGCAAGGTGGTGGCGGCCAACCGGGCGGCGGACGAGTTGTTGGGCGAAGGCGTGCATGGCCACGACGTGTGCCAGACTTTACGCCATCCCTTAGCCCAGCGGGCCGTGAAATCCACCTTAGACGGACGCAAACAACATGCCGAAGCCGAAATCGTGTTCGATGTGCCGATCCACCGGGTCTATCAATTGCAGGTCATGGCGGTCCCCGGAGATGTAGCCTTTTCGGTGCGCGCCGTGGTGGCGCTACACGAGGTAACGGCCCTCACACGCGCCGAGGACATGCGCGCCGATTTTGTCGCCAACGTCAGCCACGAACTGCGCTCGCCGCTGTCATCGCTGACCGGCTTTATTGAAACGTTGCAAACCTCCGCCAAGGATGATGCAGACGCGCAAGAGCGTTTCCTCTCCGTTATGGATGTGGAAGCGCGGCGCATGTCGCGCCTGATTGATGATTTGTTGTCGCTGTCACGGATCGAAGTCAACGAACACATTCGGCCCACCGAGCGTGTGCACTTGGCCGACGTGATTGGGGCGGTCGCCCAATCTGTGCAGATCCGCGCCGCCAAAAAAGGCGTTGCCGTGGACTTAAGTCTGCCCGACGATTTGTCCGATGTGGCCGGGGATGCGGATCAACTGCGCCAGGTGTTTCAGAACCTTGTTGATAACGCGGTGACCTATGGCGCGGATAACACCAAGGTCGAGATCACCGCAAAATGCTTGGACACGCTCGTTGAAACGGGCACGCCCGGTGTTGAGATCACGGTGCGCGATTTTGGCGACGGTATAGAAGAGCGACACCTCTCGCGTCTGACCGAGCGGTTTTACCGCGTGGACAAGGGGCGTTCGCGCGCCATGGGCGGCACCGGGTTGGGCTTGGCCATCGTCAAGCACATCATCAATCGCCATCGCGGGCGTTTGAGTGCGGACAGCACGGTCGGCGAGGGCAGCGCCTTTTCGGTGCAATTACCCGCCATTCAGGCTGCGGGCGACGAGGTTTAAATGGAACATACGGTCCTGATCGTCGAAGACGAACCGCCGCAAGCCGAGATGCTGGCTTATAATTTACAAAGTGCTGGCTTTAAGGTCTTGATCGCAAACGACGGCGAAGACGGTCTGTTGCAGGCGCATGAAAACGTCCCCGACGTTATCGTTCTCGATTGGATGTTGCCGGGCATGAGCGGTATCGAAGTGTGCCGCCAATTGCGCACAGATCCGGTCACCCGCACCATTCCGATCATCATGTTGACCGCACGCGGTGAAGAACCTGACCGCGTGCAGGGCATCGAGACCGGTGCCGATGATTATGTGGTCAAACCCTATAGCCCGCGCGAAGTGGTGGCGCGGATCAAGGGCCTGTTGCGTCGCGCCGACCCGAGCCTCGCCAGCGACGCTTTGGCCTATGCCGACATCACCATGGATTTAAGCGAACACAAAGTCAGCCGCGCCGGCCACGCCGTTCGTCTGGGGCCGACCGAATTTCGCCTGTTGAAGGCCCTGATGAAAAAACCTGGACGGGTGTATTCGCGTGAACGGCTTTTGGACTTAGCCTGGGGCCGCGACGTCTATGTCGATGACCGCACCGTTGATGTTCATATCCGGCGGCTGCGCAAGGCACTCAATGCAAACGGCGGCGCAGATTTGATCCGTACCGTGCGCGGCGAGGGGTACGCCATCGACGCCGCTACGTCGTAAATTTATAGCAAAAACAATCAATTAATGGAATTATTGTGTGTGACAAGCGTCATGGCGCGCGCACGGTGTATGGCCCAAGATGGCACGGTCTAGGGCGGGCTTGACTTGTAAACGTGCGTTTACTATTATTGTAAACACTCGTTAACAAATCGTGCTGCGGAGGCGCAACCATGAGCCTGAAAATGAACATAAATGGATTTGGAACCAAGGGCATCCATGAGCGCCCGGTGACCTTTGCCGAAAGCCTGTTAACGGGCCGCCCGGTGAGCCGGGAACCGCAGAGGGTTAGCCCGAAACTGAAGGCTCGCGCACGGCCGCGCTTCGGCCGCAAAAGCATGGCAGAAACATTTTCGGTGAAGGTGAACAGGAGCATGAAACGGCGCACCATCCGATTTTGGGCTGGCTTGATTTTGGGTCTGACCTTAGCCGCGCAAGCCTTGACTGGCATGTTCGATTTGCCGTCGCCGACCTTAGGCGGGCGTCAGTTGTGGACCGATGTTCGCGTGCAAGGCGGCTGGCGCGTGCAGTGCCATGCCTGGACCGGCCATTGCCGACTGCTGGATACAAACGACATCCGTCGCACCTGGGGGGGCGAGGCCGAAATGCTCACGGCCCTCGATCGCCGCATCGCTATAGGCGACGTACGTGCGCCGAGCGCCCACGCGGTGGTTCTCGTCCACGGTCTCGGTCGCTCCGCGCACAGCTTAGACGCCCTGGCCACGGACCTGCGGACCGAAGGATATGAGGTGGTGACGTTTCGGTATGCCAGCACCAGAGGAACAATCGCCCAGCATGGGGCCGCCCTGAACCGCGTGTTGAATGGCTTGAAGGGCAGCACCCGCGTGTCCTTCGTCACCCATTCGCTGGGGGCCATCGTGCTGCGCCAAGCCCTGAACACATCTGCCCCGTGGCGTGTGCGCATGGCGCTTGGCCGTGCCGTGTTGTTGGCACCGCCCAACCAGGGCAGCCAAGCGGCACGCACTCTCAGCGGCAATATACTCGCCGACAGAGTATTCGGCCCGGCGTTGACGGAACTGGCGGACCCGGATCTGGGTTCGCGCCTTCCCCTGTCCACACCTTTTGCTATAGTCGCGGGAACCAACGATTCCATGCCGTTTGTAGACGGCGTGAACGACAGCGTTGTCAGCGTTGAGGAAACCAAGTTGAACGGTTCAGCCAAACACTTAACCGTCGCTGCATCGCATACGTTCATCATGGACGATAAAGACGCCATCGCTTTTGCCAAGGATTTCTTGGCCGTACATAACTAAGGGGGGGGGGATACCCATGAGCGCAGATATGCAGCACCTGATGAGAAGCCGCCGCTTTCTGCCGCTTTTTCTGACCCAGTTTCTTGGCGCCGCCAACGACAATTTATTCAAGAGCGCCTTGGTCATGTTGATCACGTTTGAATTGGCGGGCCAAGCCGGGCTCGACGGGCCGATCCTCGTGACGCTGGCGGCGGGCATTTTCATCGCACCCTTCTTCCTCTTCAGCGCCACCGCCGGGCAGTTGGCAGACCGTTTTGATAAAGGCACTTTGGCGCGCCTCGTCAAGGCCGCCGAGATCGTGATTATGAGCGGGGCCGCGTTCGCCTTTCTGCACGCTGACGCTTACGTGTTGATGGCGGTGCTGTTTTTGATGGGTAGCCAGTCGGCCTTGTTCGGCCCGGTGAAGTACGCAATTTTGCCCCAGCATTTGCACGAAGACGAATTGATTTCGGCCAACGCCATGGTGGAGGCGGGGACCTTCTTAGCCATTCTCATCGGCACCATAGCCGGGGGCTTGTTGATCCTCAGCGATGGCGGAGTAGAACTGGTATCCGCCTTGGTGATCGGCATTGCCGTGCTGGGGTTTTGTTCCAGCCTGTTCATTCCCTCCGCCCCCGCCCCCGCCGCCAATCTGCGTGTGAACCCCAACATCTTGGTTGAGACGTACAACATGGTGCGCCACGCAGCGGCCCGGCGCGATGTGTTTCTCGCCATCCTCGGCATTTCTTGGTTTTGGTTGGTGGGCGCGACGTTCTTGAGCCAATTCCCAACCTTCGGCAAGGACGTGTTGGGCGGCGATGAAAATGTGGTGACGCTGTTTCTCGGCATCTTTTCCATCGGCATCGGCATAGGGTCGGCGTTGTGTGCCAAGATGTTGAAGGGCGAAGTCACGGCCAAGTACGTACCGTTCGCGGCCCTGACCATGACCGCGTTCATGGTGGACCTGTATTTCGCCAGCAACCAAGTGGTTCTCGTGCCGGGGACCGGATTGGCGGCGTTTCTCAGCCAGCCGTTGGGCCTGCGCATCTTAGCCGACCTGTTGATGATCGCCATGTCCGGCGGGCTGTTCATCGTGCCGCTGTATGCCATCTTGCAAAGCCGGGGCGACGCAACCCACCGGGCGCGCGATATCGCCGCCAACAACGTCTACAACGCTTTGTTCATGGTGGTGAGCGCGCTGGCCATATCCGCAATGTTAAGCGGTGGCATGACGGTGCCGGGCGTGTTCTTAAGCGTCGCCATCGCCAATGCCTTCGTGGCGCTTTATATTTGCAAATTGCTGCCCGACGAACTGGTCAAGGCTGCCTTGCGCACGGTCTTCAAACTGGCCTTTCGCGTTGAGGTCAAAGGCTTGGAAAATTGGCAAAAGGTAGGCCCTAGGGCGGTCATTGTCGTCAACCACGTGTCGTTCTTAGACCCGGCGCTGCTGGCCGCGTTCTTGCCCGAAAAGCCACTGTTTGCCGTCAACACCCACATCGCGGCCAAGTGGTGGATGAAGCCGTTTTTAACGCTGGTTGAAGCCTTCCCTATGGACCCGACCAAGCCCATGTCGACCAAGGCGCTGATTAAAGAAGTCGCCAAAAATCGCAAGTGTGTGATTTTCCCCGAAGGCCGCATCACGGTGACCGGTGGGCTGATGAAGGTTTACGAAGGTCCGGCGATGATCGCCGACGCGGCCGACGCCGAGGTGCTTCCGGTGCGCATCGATGGGGCTGAGTTTAGTTTCTTCTCGCGGCTTAAAGGTACGGTGCGCCAGCGTTGGTTCCCGCGCATTACGCTGACCATATTGGAACCGCGTCGCCTCACGGTGAACGAAGACTTAAAGGGCAAGCGCCGCCGCGCCCAGGCGGGGCTGGAACTTTACGACGTGATGAGCGACCTGATGTTTGAATCCCGCCGTCAACGCCAAACCCTGTTCGAAGCCTTGCTGGACGCCCGCGCCGTTCACGGGGGGAAAACGCCGGTGCTGGAAGACATCGCCCGCCAACCGCTCAACTATGACAGAGCGGTCACCGGCGCTATTGCGTTGGGCCGCGCCTTAGGCCCCTTAAGTGCGCCGGGTGAGCGGGTCGGCGTGCTGCTGCCCAACTCGGTCGGGGCGGCGGTGACGTTCTTTGCCCTGCAAGCTACCGGGCGCGTACCGGCGATGCTGAACTTTTCCGCCGGACCCGGCAACATGGTCGCCGCCGTTGCGATGTCCCAGGCGCGCGTTGTGCTGACGTCGCGTGTCTTTGTCGAAGCAGGCGGCCTGGAGTCGGCCATCGATGCGCTGGAACAACACGCTAAGATCGTGTGGCTGGAAGACGTCAAGGCGGGCATGGGGCTGGGGGCGAAACTCGGTGCGGCGTTGATCGCCAAGTTCAATGCCAACGGCTGGCATGCGGGCTTCGTGACCGACACGCAAAGTGCTGCGGCGGTGCTGTTCACGTCTGGGTCCGAAGGCACGCCCAAGGGGGTGGTGCTGAGCCACGATAACCTGTTGGCCAACCGTTACCAGTTGGCCGCGCGCATCGACTTTAATCCAACCGATATCGTGTTTAACGCGCTGCCGGTGTTTCACAGCTTCGGCCTCACCAGCGGCCTGATCTTGCCCATGTTGGCGGGGGTGCGGACGTTCTTGTACCCGTCGCCGCTGCATTACCGCATCGTGCCGGAACTGGTCTATGACACCAATGCCACCATCATGTTTGGCACCGACACGTTTTTAGCGGGCTATGCACGGGCCGCCAATGCCTATGATTTTTTCAAGGTTCGCTACGTCTGTGCGGGCGCGGAAAAGGTTAAAGACGAGACCCGCGCCGCGTTCGCCGACAAGTTCGGCCTGCGCATCTTGGAAGGCTACGGCGCCACCGAGACCGCGCCGGTTCTGTCCTTTAATACGCCGATGCATTTCAAGGCCGGAACCGTGGGTCGTCTGTTACCGGGTATTCGGCACAAGTTAGAACCGGTGCCGGGGATCGAGCTTGGCGGCAAGTTGGTGGTCAGCGGCCCCAACGTGATGATGGGCTATTTCTTAGCCTCCAACCCGGGCCAGTTGGTGCCGCCGGATCACGGCTGGTACGACACCGGCGACATCGTCTCATTTGACGAACACGGCTTTATTTCCATCCAGGGCCGCGCCAAACGCTTTGCCAAGGTGGCGGGGGAGATGGTGTCGCTTGGTGCCGTCGAAGAGTTGGCGCAAGCCGCCTGGCCGGGTGAGCGCCACGCCGCCATAACCTTGCCCGACCCGCGCAAGGGCGAGCAGGTGATCTTGGTGAGCGAGACGCAAGGGGCCGCGCGCGACGACTTGCTCAAGGCCGCGCGCGTCAAGGGCATCGCCGAGATCATGGTGCCCAAGACGGTGGTGACGGTGAGCGATTTGCCGCTGCTGGGTACCGGAAAGACCGACTACCCCGGCGTCGAAGCCTTGGTGAAAGCCCAGTTGGCTGAGGCTTAAATGACAGATCGGCAGAAAATTTGGCTGTTGCTCGGCATCTGCGCCGCCGCCATCAGCGTGGTCTTTGTTTTTGTGCCGCCCTTTCCTCAGCCACTGGAATACCACGGCTTTGCCGATTCCCGCAGCGCTTGGGGTATTCCAAACTTCGGCGATGTGCTGTCCAATATTCCGTTGTTACTCGCCGGGTTATACGGATTGTGGGTGCTGGTGAAACGCGACGAGGCTGGTCCCTGGTCCGGGGATGCGAGGCTTCCGTTAGCGGTTTTCTTTATCGGCGTGTTGTTGGTCGTGCCGGGCTCGGCGTATTACCATTGGTCTCCGAACAACTGGACCTTGTTCTGGGACCGCTTGCCGATGACGGTGGCGTTTATGGGGCTTTTGGCCGCCGTGGTGACGGACCGCATAAATGCCAAGGCCGGGGTGCGGTACGTTCTGCCTGCACTAGTCATTATCGGAATGGCCAGTGTGATTTTTTGGATTAGTAGTGAGCTGGGCTGCGATTTTGCAAAATCGTTTAACGCTGCATATTTTCCGACAATCGAGGTGCATTGTACGGGGGACCTGCGTGCCTACGCCTTGGCGCATTTCCTGCCGGTTCTGATTATTCCGCTGATTCTGTGGTTGTGGCCGCGAGGCCAATACATTACGTGGCGGGCCATCATATGGGCGTTCGTATTTTACGCCCTGGCAAAGTTCGCCGAGCACTATGATCACCAAATATATAAGTTGCTGGGCAGTGTCGTGTCCGGCCATACTTTGAAACACCTGTTCGCAGCCATGGCCCCGGTCGCCTTAGTGATGAACTTACGGCGTTAATGGTTTAAACTGACCCGCATGGCAACACGCATTCATCATTGGGGGGAGTTTAAGCGTTGGTGTGCGACGCGGGGGATGAAGGCCCTGCCGGCGCATCCGTGGACCATTGCCACCTATCTGCGTTGGATAGACCGACGCCGAGACGCCCAAGCGGCCCGCGAAGCGCTCAACGCCATTGCCCGCGAGCATGTTCTCAAAACGGCCCGCGCGCCTGCGCGTCACGCCACCGTGGTGCGCACCATGGAACTGATTGATCGCCGCGCGGACGTGTCTGACCTGCACGCCGACCTGTTTGACGAACAAACCGTTTTGGACCAAGCGCCGTCCGCCCCAGCCCCAAAACCCGCGCGCGAAGACGGCGAGGTGGCCCGCCACAAGCGTATGCTCACCGTCAAACCCCGTCTGGTGCGCCGCCGCCCGCAAGGCTCGACCAAGGCTTAAAGCCATAAATCGTGCGATTTTTGGTGATTTTGCTTGACCCCGGGCGGGGGCGGCGGCACCTTTCCGCGCATCATGCGCATATTTAGACATTACAAAGACCTACCCCAGGACGCCCGAGGGGGCGTTGTCGCCATCGGCAACTTCGACGGCGTGCATAAGGGCCATCAGGCGGTGATCAGCGAGGCCGGGTCCATTGCCAAGTCGCGCGCCCAACCGTGGGCGGTGATGACGTTCGAACCGCACCCAGACAGCTTATTTAAGCGCGATGCCGCGCCGTTTCGCCTCACCACCATGCGCACCAAGGCGCATATGATCGAAGACTTGGGCGTGGACGACCTGCTGGTTCAACATTTTGATTTTGAGTTTGCGGGCTTAAACGCCGAGGATTTTGTCAAAGAGGTCCTCGTCAAGGGTCTGGGCGCGTCCCACGTGGTGGCAGGCTACGATTTTCAGTTCGGCCAAAAGCGTCAAGGTAACTGCGACACGTTGTTGCATATGGGCCGCGATTTGGGCTTTGGCTTCACCGCCGTTCCCGCAGTGGTCGATGAGGACGGTGTCGTTTATTCGTCGACCCGTATCCGCGAAAGCCTTAAGGTCGGCGATGTACGGAGTGCCCAGCGGGTACTGGGCCGCGCGTTTGAACTGGAAGGCCGGGTCGAACACGGCGATGCGCGCGGACGTCAGCTGGGCTTTCCCACCGCCAATATCCATTTGGACAATTTTTTGCGCCCTGCCACCGGCGTCTACGCGATCCGCGCGGGCCTGGATTTAGGGGCCGATACCCAGTGGCTGGACGGCGTCGCCAACTTTGGTCGCCGCCCCACCTTCGACGCTGCCGACGATGTGATCTTGGAAGCGCATCTGTTTGATTTTGACGGGGATTTGTACGGCAAACACCTGCGGGTTGAGCTGGTGGAACGCCTGCGCGACGAGCAAAAGTTTGACGGCCTGGACGCTTTAAAAGCGCAAATCGCCCTAGATTGCGAAAAAGCTAAAGAAATCCTCGTCAAATAGGGCTAAAAAGGCCTCTCATTATCCTCTGAAAAACGGTAAGCCCAACTCATGAGCACGGACTACAAAAACACGGTGTTTCTTCCCCAGACCGAATTTCCCATGCGCGCAGGCTTGCCCCAGCGCGAACCGGAAATCCTCGAGCGCTGGAAAAAAATGGATATCTACGCTCTGAGCCGCAAGGCGGGAGAAGGTCGCGATCCGTTCGTGCTGCATGATGGCCCGCCTTATGCCAACGGCCACCTGCACATCGGTCATGCGCTGAACAAGATCCTCAAAGACGTGATCGTGCGCAGCCAGCAGATGATGGGCAAAGACAGCAACTACGTCCCCGGCTGGGATTGCCACGGCCTGCCCATCGAATGGAAAATCGAAGAAAAATACCGGGCCGCAGGCAAAGACAAAGACGACGTGCCGGTAATCGAATTCCGCAAGGAATGTCGCGAATTCGCCACCCATTGGGTCGACGTGCAGCGCGAGGAATTTCAGCGTCTGGGGCTGATCGGCGACTGGGACAATCCCTACGCCACCATGCATTTTGAGGCCGAAGCCCATATCGAAGCGGAACTGGGCAAGTTCCTCATGGACGGTTCGCTGTACAAGGGCGCGAAGCCGGTGATGTGGTCGGTGGTGGAAAAGACCGCCTTGGCCGAAGCCGAAGTCGAATACCACGACCAGTCTTCGCAAACCCTTCACGTAAAGTTCCCGGTGGTCCAAGCGCCCATCGCGGAAATGGACGGCGCCTCGGTGGTGATCTGGACCACCACGCCGTGGACCATCCCCGCCAACCGCGCGGTGGCGTATGGCGATTTCGATTATGGCGTCTATGAAGTCAAAGCCGTGGCCGAAGATAGTACGGCGGTCGTCGGCGAAAAGCTGATCGTGGCCGAAGGTTTGGCCGAACAGGTGGCCGAAGACGCCGCCATTACGGACTGGGCCAAGGTCGCCAGCCACTCAGGGCTAGACGGCGTGATTTGCAAGCATCCGTTTGCAGGCCATGGCTATGAATTTGAGGTGCGCGCGCTGAAAGGTGATTTTGTCACCTTAGAAGCCGGTACCGGTATCGTCCACATTGCGCCCAGTCATGGTCAAGACGATTGGGAATTGGGTATGAAGCACGGTGTGCCGTCGCCCAATACCGTCAACGATGACGGAACTTACACCGACCAAGTGCCGATGTTTGAGGGCGTGCCGGTTTTGATCTTCGACGAGAAGAAAAAGAAAACCCGCTTCCCGGCCAACAAGGTGGTGACGGAAAAGCTGATCGAGTTGGGCGGCCTTTTGGCGAGTCACAGGATCGAGCACAGCTATCCGCATTCATGGCGCTCGAAAGCCCCGGTGATTTTCCGCAACACGCCGCAGTGGTTTATCTCTATGGAGGCGACCAATCTCCGTGAAAAGGCCCTGAACGCCATAAACGACACGCGCTTTGTGCCGACGAAGGGCCGCACGCGGCTTGAATCCATGGTCTCGGACCGGCCCGATTGGTGTGTGTCGCGCCAGCGTGCCTGGGGCGTGCCCATCGCGGTGTTCGTCAACAAAGCCACGGGAGAGCCGTTGCGCGATCAAGCCGTGGTGGACCGCATCGTCGTGGCCTTTAAGGCTGAAGGCGCGGACGCTTGGTTCATTCGTGACCCACAAGATTTCTTAGGCGACGCCTACAAGGCCGAAGACTTTGACCAAGTCACCGATATTTTGGACGTGTGGTTTGATTCCGGCTGTACCCACAGTTTTGTGTTGGAGCAACGCCCGGACCTAAAATGGCCCGCCGACCTTTACCTTGAAGGGTCCGACCAACATCGCGGCTGGTTCCAAAGTTCCCTTCTGGAAAGCTGCGGCACGCGGGATCGTGCGCCTTATGATGCGGTGCTGACGCATGGCTTCATTTTGGACAATCGCGGCGACAAAATGTCGAAATCGGTGGGCAACACCATCACGCCCAAGGATGTCGAAGAAAAGTACGGCGCGGATATTTTGCGCTTGTGGGTGGTGGGGTCCGACTACACTAATGACCTGCCGTTTGGCGAGGACATCCTCAAGCAGAACGCAGACGTTTACCGGCGCTTGCGCAATACGCTGCGCTTTTTGCTGGGCAACCTGGACGGCTTTACAGATGCGGAGCGGCTCGATTTCGCACAGATGCCGGAATTGGAACGCTCCGTTCTGCATCGGTTGTGGGAACTGGATGGCAAGGTGCGCAAGGCGAGCGATGATTTCCATTTTCATCCCCTGTTCACCGAGTTGCACAATTTCTGCACCGTTGAATTGAGCGCGTACTATTTCGACATTCGCAAAGACACGCTGTACTGCGAACGCGCCGATTCCACCTTGCGCCGCGCGTCTCGCACGGTACTGGACGAAGTGTTCAACTGCCTCACCGCATGGTTGGCACCGTTTATCTGCTTTACCGCAGAAGAGGCTTGGACGTCTCGCGATCCGGATTCCGACAGCGTGCATCTGCGCCTGTTCCCTGACGTACCCGCCGAATGGCAGAACGACGCGCTGGCCGCTAAGTGGGCCAAGGTGCGCGACCTGCGCCGTGTGGTCACGGGGGCACTGGAAATCGAACGTGCGGAAAAACGCATCGGCTCGTCCTTGCACGCCTCCCCTAAGGTTTACGTCACGGCCGAATACGTGGTGGCGCTCAGCGGTGTTGATCTGGCGGAAATCGCGATTACGTCGAACGCTGAATTGATCCAAGGCGATGTGCCCGAAGGGGCCTTCATGCTGGCCGATGTTGAGGGTGTGGGCGTGGTGCCTGAAGCCGCCGAGGGTGAAAAATGCGAACGCTGCTGGAAGGTGTGCGAGGACATAGGCTCTCAAGCTGCGCACCCGACCGTGTGCGGACGCTGCGCCGACGCGGTCGACCATATGGCTAAAGGCGCTGGTGCATGACGGACGGCCCGACGGTGAGTGCGCGCTTAGGCTGGGCTCTGGCCGGGTCCGTGCTGGTTTTGGACCAAATCACCAAGGTGCTGATATTAGGCCTGTTTTCAGGCTCGCCTCGGGCCATAGAGGTGCTGCCCTTTTTCAACCTGGTTTTGGCCTGGAATAAGGGCGTGAGCTTCGGCATGTTTGACGGCCTGGGCGACTGGGGCCCCTGGATATTGGTCGGCTTAGCCCTTGTGATATCGGTCGTTTTGGCGCGCTGGATGATGAAGGCGGAAAGCCGTCTCAACGTGATGAGCCTCGGTCTTATCATTGGCGGCGCGGTGGGGAACGTTATCGACCGGGTGCGATTCGGTGCGGTTGTCGACTTCCTGGACGTGCATGTTTCGGGGTATCATTGGCCTGCGTTCAATGTCGCCGATTCAGCCATTACTGTAGGTGCAGCGATTTTGATACTGGACTCCTTGTTTTTTGGCTCCGAAGAGATTAAAACAGACGCATGAAAAAATTGAGCCCTATCTTATTGGTCATGGCGGCGCTGGTTACGCTTTCGGCGTGTGCGGATGTGCGCAAAGCGATGACCCAGACTAAGGCGACGCCGGACGAGTTCGCGGTTTATACCCGTGCGCCGCTCACAATGCCGCCCGATTATGGCCTGCGTCCGCCATCTGAAAATGGCCAGCAAGTAGCATCTGTCCAAGACAGTCCCCAAGATACGGCCAAGCGCGTGCTGTTGAGCAACGCGAACGCGCGAACTGTGCCCATTCAGGGCGCGACGCCGGGGACCACGGCACTTCTGGCCCGCGCCGGCGCGCATAATGCGGAAGCTGATATTCGCCAAGTGGTGAACAGCGAGACCACGGCCTACGCCGACGAAGACAAAAGCGTGATGGAAAACATCATGTTCTGGAAGACGTCTCAAACCGGCACCACCGTCGATCCGGGCCAAGAAACAAAGCGCATCCAAGAAAATCAGGCGCTGGGTCAACCGGTCAATGAAGGCGCTACGCCGATGATCGAAACCAAGCCCAAGGCACCGCTGGAAGGCGTGTTTGACGGCTTGTTTAACTGACCTGCGCACATATATTAAAGGGGCCGGTATTCACCGGCCCTTTTTTGTGTCCATCTTTGTGCCTCAATTCCCATTTAAGAGGAATGTCATGATCAGAACCGTATTGACCCTGCTTAGCCTTTTCGCGCTCACCGCCATATCCGGTGGTGCGCAGGCGGGTGTATTCAACCCGTCCTCCTTCACCTTAGACAACGGCATGCAGGTGGTGGTGTTGCCCAATCACAGGGCACCCGTCGTGTTGCATATGGTGTGGTACAAAGCGGGGTCCACCAGCGAGCCCGAAGGCAAATCTGGAATTGCGCACCTGCTGGAACATCTCATGTTCAAGGGAACGGCCAAATACCCGGACGGCGCATTTTCGCGCAAATTGGCCCAGAACGGCGGACAGGAAAATGCCTTCACCTCCTTAGATTATACCGGTTATCACCAGACTGTAGCGTCCGACCGCCTCGCCATGGTGATGGAACTGGAAGCCGACCGCATGACCAACTTGGTGTTGGATCCGGCCGATGTGGTGACCGAGCGTAACGTGGTGTTGGAAGAACGCAATCAGCGCATCGAAAACAACCCCGGAGCACGTTTGCGGGTCGAGGCGAATAAAAAGCTCTACCCCAAGGGCCACCCCTATGGCCGCCCCATTATCGGCTGGCGCGAAGAATTGTCGGCGTTAACCCGTGAAGATGCGCTGGCGTTTTATCACGACAATTATGCCCCGGATAACGCCGTATTGGTGGTGGCGGGTGACGTTGACGTGGCCCAGGTAAAACGCCTAGCCGAAACCTATTATGGCGTTATCCCAGCACGCAATTTAAAGCCCCGCCCCACCTTGGTGACGGCGGCGGCTATTGAAGGCGGAGAAACGGTGCTTGCGGATGCCCGCGTGCGCCAAGCCAGTTGGTCGCAAAGGATTGTCCAGCCGTCGCTCACCAATGGTAAGCCCCAGCGCGTTGCGGCCCTTGAAGTTTTGAACGAGCTTTTGGGTTCCGGCGGCACGTCGCGCCTGTATCGCAAGCTGGTGATCGAACAGCCGATGGCGGTGAGTGTCGGCAGCCACTATAGCGACGGCGCGCAGGGTGAGGGGACCTTCACATTTTTCGCCAGTCCCCGCCCGGGCGTGGACTTGGACGGCCTGGCTGGCAAAGTGCAGAGCGAAGTCCAGCGTATGTTGGATCATGGCCTGGATGCGGGCGAGTTGGACCGCGTTAAGGGCCGTATGTTGTCGGGGGCCGTGTTTGCCCGCGATGAGATGAAGACGGGGGCCTATACCATCGGCGCTGCGCTGGCGGCGGGCCATACCATTGAAGACGTAGAGGCTTGGCCGGACCGCATCGCCGCCGTGACGGAGCAAGATGTACTCGACGCTTTAGCCGCGGTGCTGGCTGAACCCCGGCGTATCACCACGAAGCTGCTGCCCAAGCCAGAGAATGGCACATGAATATCGTCAAGTTTCTGTACACCCTGGCAATTGTCGCCCTGCCGATCTCGGCCCATGCGGTTGAGGTCGAACGCGTCGTCAGTCCCGGCGGCATTAAAGCTTGGTTGGTTCAAGACACAGCGAACCCGTTGGTGTCCATGTCCTTTGCCTTTCAGGGCGGATCGGAACTGGACCCGGAAAACTTAAGCGGGCTTGCCAACTTGGCCGCAGGCACCATGGACGAAGGGGCTGGCACCTTTGATAGCCAAGCCTTCCAGCAACGCCTTACAGATCAATCCATCACCCTGCGCTTCAAGGCTGGGTTAGATGTTTTTGGCGGGCAGCTCAAAGCGTTGAGCGGCAATGTTGACGAAGCCTTTGAACTCTTGACGTTGGCCCTGACCCAGCCGCGCTTTGACGAGGAGCCTTTAGCGCGGTTGAAAAGTCAGATTCAATCGGCCATCCGGCGCGACAGTGAATCCCCGAACGCCGTGGCTTATGAGGCATTGTTTCAAGGATTTTTTCCAGGCGACGGCTATGCCCGGCGCAGCGATGGTACGGTGGACAGTGTCGCCGCCATTACACGCCAAGACCTGTTGGATTTTGTAAAGGCGCGGATCACACGCGAGAATTTGAAAATCGGCGTGGTCGGTGCCATCACGCCCGCACGTTTAGGCGCGCTGCTGGACGCGACCTTCGGCCAGCTTCCCGTGTCGTCAGAGGTGACGACTGCCCGTGATATACAAGCACAGGCCAACGGGCGGCTTTCGGTCATTGAAAAAGATCTGGTGCAAAGCACCATTGTGTTCGGTCATGGTGGGCCTAAGCGCAAAGATCCTGATTTCTATGCGACCTTGATCATGAACCACATTCTGGGGGGCGGTAGCTTCACCTCGCGGCTGTACACGCAAGTGCGTGAAAAGCGCGGGCTGGCCTACAGCGTCGGTGCCAGCCTGTATCCGCTGGAACGGGCGGGGATGATCGTCGGTAATGCCGGTACGGAAAACGCCAGGGTCGGGGAAACCATAGACGTGGTGCGGGCCGAATGGGCGCGCATGGCGGCGGGTGATGTCGACCAAGTGGAAGTGGATAACGCCAAGACCTATGTCAGCGGCTCGTTCCCGCTGCGCCTGACTTCGACGTCTGCCATCGCGAAGGTCTTGGTATCGATGCAACGCAGTGATCTCGGCATTGATTACCTGGACCGCCGCAATGGCTATATCTCGGCGGTGACCTTGGACGACGTGAAGCGCGTCGCGGCCAAATACTTAGATCCGGCCAAGCTGGACATCGTCGTGGTGGGCAAACCCGAAGGCATTGTTGAGCATCCTTGAGGCCGGGGGGCTGCCTCGGGTAATCTAAGGCTAAGCGATTCTCTCCCCTTTGGCGAATTAAGACGTATGTCCATCCGCAGGCTTCCCGAAACACTGGTCAACCAAATCGCCGCGGGCGAGGTGGTCGAGCGCCCGGCGTCGGCGCTGAAAGAACTGGTGGAAAATAGCCTCGATGCGGGCGCACACACCATCGACATTCAATTGCGCGAAGGCGGTCGCACACTGATCGCGGTGAGCGACGATGGCGGCGGCATGACGGCAGACGAATTGGTGCTGGCGGTCGAACGCCACGCCACCTCCAAATTGCCCGACGACGATCTGGTGCACATAAAATCATTAGGCTTTCGCGGCGAGGCCCTGCCCAGCATCGGCGCGGTGGCACGGGTGTCCATTACGTCGCGGGCTCAGGGCGCGGACAGTGCGTGGCTGTTGCGCGTTGAAGGCGGCCAGGTGTCGGAGCCAGAACCCGCGGCCCACGCCCAAGGGACCCGCATCGAAGTGCGCGATCTGTTCTTTGCCACGCCGGCGCGGCTGAAGTTTCTCAAATCGGCTCGCACCGAGCTAACCCACGCGGTGGAAATGGTGAACCGACTGGCCATGGCGCACCCGGGCGTGGGCTTTACCCTGGCGGATGAAAAGCGCACCGTTATTCGTCTGGCTCCGGCGCAGGGCGATATGTTCACCCAGCGCCTGGACCGCTTGGGCCAAGTGATGGGGCGGGCCTTTTTTGACAATTCCATCGCCGTCGAAGCCGAGCGCGAGGGCGTGCGCCTGACCGGGCATATTGGTTTGCCGACGCTCAATCGCGGCAACGCCGCCCAGCAGTACATGTTCGTGAACGGTCGTCCGGTGCGCGACAAATTATTTTATGGCGCGTTGCGCGGCGCGTACCGCGATTTTCTCGCCCATGATCGTTATCCGTATGTGGCGTTGTATCTCGACGTGCCGCCCGACGTTGTCGACGTGAACGTGCACCCGGCTAAGACCGAGGTGCGCTTTCAAGACCCAGGCTTGGTGCGGGGTTTGATCGTTGGCGCGCTAAAACATGCCCTGGCCGATGCCGGACACCGGGCGTCGACCACCGTGTCCGACCAAGCCTTGGGCGCGGTGCAGGCACACGTCCCCGGCAGGGCGCACCAGTTTCAGTCGCGTCCCTTTTCCCATGGCGGTGGAGGCGGCGGCGGGACACGCGGTTTGGCGGACCGAGCGGCGGCGTTTCAGGCCCCGCTGGGACACTTGGACCAAACGCCAAGTGCCCGCTATGAAGAGGCCTTAGACTCGGTTCAAGGTGCCGAAGATTTCCCCCTCGGCGTGGCGCGGGGGCAGTTGCATGAAACCTACATCGTGGCGCAGACGGGCGACGGCATCGTCATCGTCGACCAGCACGCCGCCCACGAACGCCTGGTTTATGAACGCATGAAGGCCGCGATCCGTTCCGGCACGTTGCCCAGCCAAGGCCTATTGCTGCCCGAGGTGGTAGAGCTAGACGAAGGTGGGGCCGCGCGCTTGGGCAAACATATCGACGAATTCAAGACGCTTGGATTGGTGCTGGAACCCTTTGGCGAGGGGGCCATCGTCGTGCGCGAAACGCCTGCCATGCTGGGCAACATTGACGTGCATAAACTGGTGCGCGATCTGGCCGACGACTTAACCCAGTGGGGCGAGGCGAACTTGCTGGACGAAAAGCTCGCCGACGTCGCGGCCACCATGGCGTGTCACGGAAGTGTGCGCGCGGGCAGGCGTCTTAATGCGCCGGAAATGAACGCCCTGCTGCGCGAAATGGAAGCCACCCCCCATTCCGGCCAATGCAATCACGGTCGCCCCACCTATGTCGAACTCAAACTCGCTGACATCGAAAAGTTGTTCGGGCGGCGGTAGCTGATGGGCCAGCGCCCTTTCATTTTATTCAAGATTTCGCCGAGAAGTTTTGTTGCTTCTCGGTCGTACCTGTCCATGAGTTCGCCAAGGTTAATTTTGGAAACGTCAGGTTTGGGAGGCTGGTGTCACCTGGGCCAAGTTGGTGCTTTTCATACGTGATTTCTTCATAGTTTCCACAGTCGTTCCCAACGCCTAAAAATCGTTCTCGCATTCCCGCATCAGTGTCTCCCAATCGTCGGGCGGGCAGTCTTGATTGAGCATTTTCTTAAATACTGCGTAGGCATCCATTTTGCTGTTATAGGCACGCAGAGTTTTGTCGTCGTTGACCCACACGTAGACAATGATTTTTTCTTTCACCCGGTAACGAAAGAACAACCGGTATTGCTGAAAGAACTTGGCGCGGAACCAGTGCTTACGGTTGTTGCCGAGGGTATCGCCCTGCCGGTAATCATTACGTGTAGGGTCTTGGGGGATGATCTCAAAGATTAGCTTGTCAATGGCCGCTAGTCGTTTGGCCGCGTTTGACGTGGCGTAGCTGTCTGGTTTTTTAGATTTTAGTTTCTCAACCCTGTCTATCAGAGCTTGGCGCTGTTTGATGAACAGGGGGTGTGCCAGCAAAGTCCAACCATTGATGGCCAGTGGTGCATGACCCTCGGCCATTAGTTTTCGTCATCACCCGTCAGGGGGGCGTTTAGATCCACTTCAACGTCGCCAACAAGCGCATGAGATTGATCGAGCATAGCTTGCGTTACGGGGTGCACGTTTCCAGACGCCATGTCACTTTGCAACAGGTCCAAAAACTGACCTAAAGCCGGATCATCTTCGCTAGGCTCCGCGCGTGTCATAATCACCATGCCATCCTCTTGTACCGAATACATGATCTTGTCACGTTTGTGTAAATTCAGCACCCGGCGCACAGCCGCAGGTACCGTGGTTTGGTAACGGTCGGTCAGAGTAGCTTTTTCTTTCAAAACGCTCATGGTAACGATCCTATTAAAAGTCCCATATGGTCGTTCGTTCATGAGAGTGTAATGCAAGTGCATTACCTACGCAAGGTGCTATTAACGTAAAAAAAGCGCCGTGGCCCCGCATGGGAACCACGGCGTTTTTAGCTAAGACGGCTTAGTCGTCTTTTTGCGAGCCGGTGGCGTTGGCTTGCATTTTTCCGGCGAAGGTCATGAGGAACTTCATGGCCTGTTGGGTTTCTGGCTTGCTGAGCATCGCAATGGTGGACATCAGTCCGCCAGGGGATTTCAGAGTTGCCGTTTCCAACGCCGCGTCGTGCATGGCGTCCACGGTTTCACCGGCGAACTGTGCCAGATCTTCGTTGGCGACATTGCTGATCATGGTTTCAGCCCAAATCACGAGGCGTTCAACCATGGTGTCGGTGAGCGCCGAACGCGCGCCGTGCATCAACACAACCGTGTCGAACAAGGTGTCCAGCGCGCCCGCACGGTTCAGTTCCGTGAGGCGTTCGATGACGTTGAGAACGGCATCCTTGGTGTCTTCATCGTTGAGACGGTCCAAGACTTCAAGCGCATTGCCGCCGGTGGTGGCCATGCGTTCGACCATGCCGTCGGTCATCGCTTCCGAAGCCGCTTGAACGAGGCGCAAGGCCCCTTCTTTTGAATCGGTCATACTTCCAACCCCCGTTTACAGCAGGCCACGGGCGGACAACCAATACAGACGGTTGTAAGCCAGCTTGAACCAATGGATCATCTGCGACGGCGCACCTGGGTTCGGCGGAGTTTTGTAATCGAACCACACGTAGGTGCCTTTGCTCATGCCGGTTTCGACGAAGCAGAACACCTTGCCATCGTAATCGCGCGCCCAGCGGCCTTCGGTGAGAAGGGATGCCAGGTTGTCGATGATGGTGTCGGCCTCGAAGTGCGCAGTGGAACCCGCCTTCGAGATGGGGATGTTGGTGGTGTCGCCACACACGAACACGTCGTCCGAGCCTTCACGCAGCAACTTGGTCTTGTCGGTCGGCACCCAGCCGCCAGCGCCCAAGTCGGAATTGGTGATGACTTCAGCACCGCTGTGGGGCGGAATGGTGACCAACAGGTCATAGTCCAGCGTCACGCCTTCTTCGGATGAAATGGTTTTGCCCTTGGGGTCCACTTCTTTGGTGTTGAAGAAGGTTTCGTACTTGATGCCGGTTTCGTCCATGGCGGGCTTGGCCCATTCGGCGACAGGCTCAAGCGCGTGCAAACGACCAATGGGGTAGGTGTAGGTGATTTCAGACTTGTCCCACAGGCCCTTGGCTTCCAGGTATTCCTTCAACATGAAGGTGATTTCCAGCGGAGCGACCGGGCATTTGTGCGGTGCGTTGACGTTGACGATGATTTTGCCGCCTTCAAACTCGTCGAGGGCCGCACGCATTTTGCGCGCACCGTCCAAGTCATAAAGCCAATGTGCGCCTTCTGCCATGCCGGGGATGTTTTGCGGCATGATGCGCGAACCGGTGGCCAGAACCATGTAATCGTATTCATGGACCTTGCCCGATTCACAGGTCACTTTTTTGTTTTCGACGTCAATGTTGGATGCCGGATCGACGTGGAAAATCACGCGCTTGTCCAGCACCTTGCGCTGTGGGCGGAACAGTTCGTGTTCGCGAATTTTACCGAACGGAACGTACAAAAGGCCCGGCTGGTACATGTGCGTGTCAGAGGTGCCCAGCATGGTAATGGACACGTCGCCCTTGCGCAGCTGTGGGCCAATGTGGCGGCACAGGCCGTTGGCAATAATGGTACCGGCGAGCCCCCCGCCGACGATAAGTATCTTCTTAGACATGAAATTCCTCCCTAAAGGTTTGAACGTAAATTTGTTATTTTGCTTTCTTTACAACCACATGCCAGTGGTCGTCGACAGCCCCGGCTTCGACCGTTTCATGGCCAACCTTGGCGGCCCATTCGGGAACGTCGTTGGCGGTGCCTTGATCCGAGGAAATGATCTCCACCTCGTCGCCGACCTCGATCAGCTTCAACGTGGCGATCAATTCCATAAGCGGCCCGGGACAAAATGATCCCCGGGCATCGATAGTGGTGCGTTTGCTCATGTGCGTGGCCTTTCGTTATATTGGGTGCAGCAGGCTTACAGCGTGATCAGCTGGCCTTGCTCGGCATCGGATAAAAATTTGGTGAGGCCCAGTTGGCCGTCAAACAGGTCGGGCGTCAGGCGGTCTTCTTCCCAGCCCAATACGTCTAACACCATGGAACAGGCGTGCATGGTCATCTCGTCGCCCAGCATCTTGCCTTGGCCGAACAGTTCGACCGGATCGGGGGCATTTTTTTCAACGAACTCGGCGCTGAACGGGCTGTCGGTATAGCGCGCGGACGCTTCAAGGGTTTTGTCGAAGGCCTTGATCGCGCCCATGGATACGAACACATGAACCGGGCGGTCGGATACCGCGCCGATGGAGGCGAGCATAGCGCCCATCTGCATTTTGTCGCGGTCTTGGGAACACAGCATGATGTAAAGCGGGGGGGTGGTCATACGCAAATCTCCGGCAGCAAATGATGGGGGTGACAGAGTCTTAGACGAATCATTTTACGAGTACCACAAAAAAGTGGTGTAATTAACTACGTCTCAGATTCATGTGGTCGGTGGGTAATACACCCAGAACCTGTGAATAATGGGGGGCGGCTAGAACGTATAAGTCAGGAACACGGCCCGCGCCGCGCCGTAAGTTTTTTCCTTAAGCACGTCAAAGCCGGGTGGTGGGGTAAGAATTTCGGCCTTCGCCACTTCCACCATGAGCACACACCCGTCCGCCAACCAGCCTTGCGCCGCCAAGCAGAGGAGCGCCGCTTCGCTTAAGGCTTGGTTGTACGGCGCGTCGAGGAACGCATATTCAAACGGCGCGCCCGCACGGGGGCCAAGGGCGGTGGCGTCTTTAGAGATAACCTTGGCGGCCCCGCCTGCGCCGAGGGTCTGGATGTTGTCTTTCAGGGTGCGCACCGCATTCGGATTTTGTTCCACGAATACGCAGTGCTCGGCCCCCCGCGATAAGGCTTCCAACCCCAGTGCGCCGGTGCCGGCAAAAATATCGCCGACCTTGGCCCCCCGGAGTCCAGGCCCAGGCACGCCGTGTTCCAATACGTTAAAGATGGCTTCGCGCGCCCGGTCCGATGTGGGCCGGGTGTCAGATCCCTTGGGTGCCAGTATCGGGCGGCCCTTATGTTTGCCGGAAACGATCCGCATCAGCGTTTCTTTCGCGGAGTCCTAGTGGTTGGTTTTTCATACGGTTTTCGCGCGGTACGAGGCTTTTTGGGCTTGGCGTTGGGTTTCGCTTTGGCCTTGGCCCAGCCCTTGTGCGACTTATTCACGTCAACGCCACTTTCGGCGGCGACGCGACCAAATTTACCGCCCAGTTGTTCAATCAACTGGCGGCGTGGCACTTCATGTACTTCATCGCGGGGAATATCGCCCAGGCGGAACGGCCCGAACGATTGCCGGATCAGGCGGTTCACGTGCAGGTCCAAATGGCGCATGACCTGACGAATTTCGCGGTTTTTACCCTCGGTGAGGCTGACGATCAGCCACGCGTTGCGCCCGGTTTTCTTTTCAATGCGCGCACTGACGGGGCCGTAGTGAATGCCCTCAACCGTGCAGCCGTCCTTAATGGTGTCGAGAATGTCCTGCGTCACATAGCCGAACACCCGCACCCGGTAGGTGCGCACCCAACCCGTTTGCGGCAGTTCCAACTCGCGCGCCAAGCCGCCGTCATTGGTGAGCAGCAACAGGCCTTCGGAATTGAGATCTAAGCGCCCCACCGAGATCACCCGGCCCAGGGCCTCGGGCAGGTGGTCAAACACCGTCGGGCGACCTTGCTCGTCCTTGTGCGTGGTGACCAATCCGGGCGGCTTGTGATACAGCCATAATTTAGGCTCGGCTTGGGCGGGCAGGGGCTTGCCATCCACCTTCACGCGGGTGGGGTCGTCGATGATGGTGGCGGGGGTGTCGATAAATTTGCCGTCCACCTGGACGCGGTGTTCGCCGATCCACCGTTCGGCGTCGCGGCGCGAACACAGGCCCGCACGCGCCATCAGCTTGGCGATGCGTTCGCCCTTGGGCTTTTCTAAATCAGTCATATTCGCTTTCGTGCTTTGCGGCGTATTCGCGCGCCGCTTCGACGAAGGCGGCAAAGATGCGCGTATCCGCGTCGGTGATTTCAAATTCCGGATGCCACTGCACGCCCAAACAAAAGGACATATTGGTGGCTTCGCAGCCTTCTATAACACCATCGGGGGCGCGCGCGTTGATTTTTAGTCCGGACGCCTCGTCGCGCGCCGCTTGGTGGTGGGCGCTGTTCACCTGAATCTGTGTTTTGCCGACGATGGCGTGCAGCAAGCTGTCCTCGACGATTGAAACGTCGTGGCCGACTTCGTCGCGCGGGTTGGGCTGTTCGTGGGCTAAGCCGTCCGGAAACTCATCGGGTAGGTGCTGGATCAACGTGCCGCCCAGCGCCACATGCAGCAATTGCTGTCCGCCGCAAATGCCCAGTACGGCCATGTCGCGTTTCAGCGCCCCTTGCAACATCGCCATTTCAAACGCGGTGCGGGCGTCTTTGGTGGTCACCGTTTCGTGGGTGGTGTCACTGCCATACATTGCCGGGTCCACGTCAAAGTTGCCGCCGGGGATCAGCAGGCCGTCAATGTCGTTCAAATAAATGGGCAGCAAATCCATTTCATGGGGCAGCAATAACGGCAAGCCGCCCGCGCGCACCACGGCGTTAATATAGTTGTGACGCACCGCGTACCACGGGAATTTGGAATACTCGCCGTCCCCGCCGGGGTCACTGTCCAACACGATGCCGATGATCGGCGTGGTCAATTCAGATGTCATAGATAGAGTCTATGAGCCTAACCCTAGAACGGCAAGACATCTTGACGCGACGCATCGTCCGACGCACTCTCGGACCATGGTTGAGTGGCGTGAAAATTACATGGAAATGGCCCTGCTGGAGGCCGAAGCCGCTTTTGAACGCGGCGAAGTTCCGGTCGGCTGCGTCATCGTCGACGCGGCGACGGGTGAAGTCCTGGCGCGCACCGGCAACCGCACCGAAGAACTCAGCGACCCCACCGCCCACGCCGAACTGCTCGCCATCCGCGCCGCCACCGCCAAGCAAGGCTCGCCCAGGCTGATCAATTGCGACCTGTACGTGACGTTGGAACCCTGCGCCATGTGCGCCACGGCCATCTCCTTCGCCCGCATCCGCCGCCTCTATTTCGGCGCGTTCGACCCCAAAATGGGCGGCGTTGAACACGGCCCGCAAATCTTTTCCCAACCCACCTGCCATCATGCCCCCGAAGTCTACGGCGGCATCCATGAAAGTGCTGCGGCGGAATTGCTGAAAACGTTTTTTCGCGAAAAGCGCTAGCTCAGTCCAAGCCGGATACGTCAGGCGTTTATTTGCGGGCCTATACCCCAAACAATGGCTATTGGCGCCAGGCGCACGGATGTCAGCTTTGAGGCGCTTAGCAGACTATTTTGGAGATGAGCGGTTTCGTTTACTTCTGCCCCATGGTGGGCAATGCGTGATTGTCCAGAGCTGTAAATTATTCTGGACAACGCCTGAGGTTTTCACTCGAACTAATGCGAAACTCAACAATTGAACATCATCTGTTTTGTAAGGGATCTATAAAGACATGTCGTTTATTCGCATTTTCGCGCCAGCGTTCTTTTTTAGTGTCATGGCTTCTCAAGCAATTGCCGCAGGGGATCAGATCGAGGGGGATCAGATCGTGATCGCGCAATTTGGCTCAGGTCTGTCCGATCCCCAAGCCGCAAGATGGGCGGCCGATGCCTGTAAGGGTAAACCTGTTGGCGCAGCGTGCTCCTACCTTTCGGTAATTGTGGGGGGGCCGGTGCACGGCACGTGCAAACAACTTCCTCCCAGGCAGCTTCCGTCCGGCGGCACGATGCCACAACCTGTTTCCTGTCAATGACGGAAATAGCCACCTGTTGATGTTTTGCACATCATTGCGAATTTGTAGATGCTCGACAAAACTGCGCCAGACGCACGGATGTCACCTTTGAGGCAACTTAGCAGGATATTTTGGAGATTAGCGGTTTCGTTTGCTTCTGCCCCATGCTGGGCAATGCGTGATTGTCCGGAGTTGTAAAATGTTCTGGACAACGTTTGAAGTTTTTACTTACATAATGTGAAACTCAACAATTGAACAACATCTGTTTTGTAAGGGATCTATAAAGACATGTCGTTTATTCGCATTTTCGCGCCAGCGTTCTTTTTTAGTGTCATTGCGTCTCAAGCAATTGCGGCAGGGAATCAGATCGAGGGAGATCAGATCGTGATCGCGCAATCTGGCAATTTTGGCAATACTGAGGAGCTGATCCAAGCCACAGACGCAGGAAAGGCGACCGATGCCTGTAAGGGTAAAACTCTTGGCGCAGCGTGCTCCTACCATTCATCATATGGGGAACAGAACGGCACGTGCAAACAACTTCCTCCCAGGCAGCTTCCGTACGGCGGCACGATGCCACAACCTGTTTCCTGTCAATGACGTGAATGGTCACCTGTCGATGTCATCAACATAGATTGCCAATGGGTTGCTATTGGCTAAACGCTACCTTTTAAAGGGCGAGCGTTACAGCCGCTTTGGGGCGCGAGCAGAACCTCAAAACACCTTTGTTTGGGGTGTAGGCTTGTTTATTTATGCCCGCTGATCTCCGAATGCAGCGGTTTGGTGTCTTCGAACAGTTGAAGCTGTTCGTCAGATGCCTTGGTCTGGTGGTTGGCTTTCCAATCACTGATGGTCATGCCGTAGACCGCTTGGATGGCGTCGTCCTTGCTCAGGTTCACGCCCTGGTCTTCGGCGGCGGCGAGCAGCCACTTGTACAGGCAGTTGCGACAAAACCCGGACAGGTTCATCAGGTCGATGTTTTGCACGTCGGTGCGGTTTTGCAGGTGGCCGATGAAGCTGCGCCAGGCGGCGGCTTCCAGTTCGGTTTGTGTGGTGTGATCCATGATTATTTCTTCCGTCCTATGGCGCGCCAGCCAATATCGCGGCGGCAGAAGCCTTGCGGCCAATCAATGGCATCGACGCCCTTATAGGCCAGGGTCTGTGCAGATTTCACTGTTTTGCCCAGCGCCGTGATGCCCAGAACTCGCCCACCGTCGGCGACAACGCCCTTGCCGTTGGCCTTGGTGCCGGCGTGAAATACGGTGACGCCTTTGATGGCGTCGGCCAAGTCTATGCCTTGGATATGTGACCCTTTGGCATAGCTGCCGGGATATCCGCTGGCGGCCATGACCACCACCAGGGCGGTCTCGTCCTTCCATTTGATCTTGGTTCTTTTGAGCTTGCCCTCGGCACACGCCAGCAGCGCCACCAGCGGGTCGGACTCCATGCGCGCCATCAGCACTTGGCATTCCGGATCGCCAAAACGCACGTTGTATTCCAGCACGCGCGGGCCGGTGTCGGTGATCATCAGGCCACAGAACAGCACGCCTTTGTAGGGCGCACCCTCGGCAGCCATCGCCTTGATGGTGGGGGTGATGATCTCAGCCATGACTTGGTCGTGCAAAGCCTGGGTCATCACGGGTGCGGGCGAATAGGCCCCCATGCCGCCGGTATTGGGTCCGGTATCGCCGTCGTGGGCGGCCTTGTGGTCTTGGGCCGAGGCCAGCGGCACGGCGGTTTCGCCATCCACCAGGGCAAAAAAGCTGACTTCCTCGCCAACCATGAACTCTTCGATCAAGATTTCGTCGCCAGCGGCACCGAAGGCCCGCTCGATCATCATGTGGTCGATGGCGGCATAGGCTTCGTTTTTGTTGTGGCACAAGATAACGCCCTTGCCCGCGGCCAGCCCGTCGGCCTTCACCACGAGGCCGCCGTCTTGCTTGAGGATATAGGCTTTGGCAGCATCGGGTTCGTCGAAGACTTGGTAGGCGGCGGTGGGGATGTCGTACTTGTCGAGGATGTCCTTCATGAAGGCTTTGGAGCCTTCCAACTGTGCGGCCTTGGCCGACGGACCGAAAGCCTTGATGCCGATGTCTTCCAGCTTGTCGACCAAACCGGCGACCAGGGCGGCTTCGGGGCCAACGACGACGAAGTCGATCTTTTCAGACTTGGCGAAGGCGACGAGGGCGGGAATGTCGTCGGCGGCAATGTCCGCGCATTCGGCTATGGCGGCGATGCCGGCGTTGCCCGGTGCGGCGTAAAGCGTCTTACATTTGGGGGATTTCGCTATCGCCCAGCACAACGCATGCTCGCGGCCACCAGAACCAACTACCAAAACCTTCATGGGCCGAAGTCTCCTTATATAAAAAAATCACTTTGCGGCACGCGACCTGTTTACCACGTGCCTTCGTATCATACATACTGTCGCCCATGAGTGAACAGCAATCCGACCCAGATCAAAAAGAAAGCGGCCTAAACACCCCCGTATTCTCCGTTTCCGAGATTTCCGGGGATTTAAAGCGGGTCGTCGAAGACGCATTTGCCTTTGTCCGGGTGCGAGGCGAGATCTCTGGTTTTAAACGCGCGGGCTCGGGGCACCTCTATTTTCGCCTCAAAGACGAGGACGCGGTGCTGGACGCGGTGTGCTGGCGCGGCTCTGCCAATCGCTTGAGTGCGGTGCCTGAAGACGGCCTGGAAGTCATTGTCACCGGGCGCTTGACCACGTACCCCGGCCGCTCCAACTATCAAATTATAGTGGAGGCGATGGAGGTCGCGGGCGCGGGCGCGTTGCTTAAGTTGCTGCAAGACCGCAAAGCGGCGCTGGGTGCCGAAGGATTGTTTGACGCCGATAACAAACGGGACTTGCCCTTTTTGCCCAAGGTCATCGGCGTGGTGACGTCGCCTACCGGGGCTGTCATCCGCGATATTATGCATCGTCTTAATGATCGGTTCCCCACCCGGGTGCTGTTGTGGCCGGTGTTGGTGCAAGGCGACGGGGCGGCGACACAAGTCATCGAGGCCATCGCGGGCTTTAACCGCCTTAAACCCGGTGGCCCCATACCAAGGCCGGACCTGTTGATCGTCGCGCGCGGCGGAGGTTCGCTGGAAGACCTGTGGGCCTTTAACGAAGAAAACGTGGTGCGGGCGGCGGCGGAAAGCGCCATTCCCCTGATCAGCGCCGTGGGCCATGAAACGGATACGACGCTGATTGATTTTGCCTCGGACCGGCGCGCGCCGACACCCACTGCGGCGGCCGAAATGGCGGTTCCAGTGCGGGCTGAGCTTTTGGCCCAGGTGCAAGACGACGGGGCCAGATTGCTGCGCTCAGGGGTGCGCTTGGTGGGCGAGCGCAAGACCGAAGTCAATGGCTTGGCGCGCGGTCTGCCCGACTTAAACCGCCTAGTCGCCAGCCAGCGCCAGCGCCTGGACGATTGGGGCGAGCGTTTGGGGGCCAGCTTGCAAACCGGCGTGCATCGCCGCGCCAGCCGCTTGGCCCAAACGACGGGGGCGCTGACCTCGCCGCGCCAATTGGTGGGCTTTGCCCGGTCCCAGTTAAGTGCGCGCGCCGTAAGCCTCGGTCGCGCCGCTCAGCGCTTAACGGTGGGGCCACGCCAAGACTTGGCCCAAACAGCCCGGCTGCTGGACGGCTTGTCTTATGAGCGAGTGTTGGAGCGGGGCTTTGCCCTGGTGACAGATGCCAAGGGCCATGCGGTGACCAGCGCCCAGACACTCGGTCCCGGTGATGATTTGGCCTTGCGCATGAAAGACGGCCAGGTGCGCGCTCGCGTCACCGGGGGCGCGCCCGTTAAACGCAAAAAGGCCAAGCCGGTCAATGATAAGCAGGGAAGTTTGCTGTGAGATTTTGGTTAGCGTTCGCACTGTTGTTTGCATATCCGGCTCAGGCCTTCGAGCTCAGCGGCCAATTTATGCAGGGCGGTTTGGTGGTGGGGCAGGTGCAGCCGGGCGCTAAGGTTACCTTGGACGGCAAGGTGGTCGACGTGGCGGGCAACGGTGCGTTCGTGTTTGGCTTTGGCCGCAATGCTGCGGCAAAGGCGATTTTGAGTGTGTCTGAGGGCGGACACGTCGAAGACCGCGCATTGAACATCGCCGCCCAAACCTACAAGGTACAGCGCATTGACGGCCTGCCCGCACGCAAGGTGACGCCCAAGCCCGAAGACGTCGCACGCATCAAGGCCGACAACGCCAAAATCGGCCAAGTGCGGCGCAGCTTAACGCCCGACACGCGGTTTCTCAGCGGCTTCATCTTGCCGGTGGAAGGCCCCATTTCCGGCGTGTTCGGATCGCAGCGCATTCTGAATGGTAAACCGAAAAACCCGCACAATGGCACCGACGTAGCCGCACCCAAAGGCTCGGTGATTGTCGCCCCCGCCGACGGTGTCGTGACACTGGTTCACCAAGACATGTTCTACACCGGCAAAACTTTGATGCTGGATCATGGATTGGGTCTGACCACGGTCTACGCACATATGGACAGTATTTCGGTGGTGGAGGGCCAAGTCATCAAACAGGGCCATCCCATCGGCACGGTGGGGAAAACCGGGCGCGTCACCGGCCCGCATCTGCATTGGGGTATGACGTGGAAAGGCGTGCACCTGGACCCGCTGCTGGCCACGCAGGTGAACTAATCCGGCCAGCGTTTGTGCAACCACAGCCATTGGCCGGGCGTGTCACGAATCCAGTTTTCCATCAGGACGTTGACGGCGGTCATAATGGTTTTGACATCGACTTTTTTATCGTCTGTTTTACTGACGCTTAAAGGTGGATGGAAGATCAACTTGAACTTTGCGCCGGGCAGGCGCACGCATTGAACGGGCACCATGGGCGCGTCAAAACGCAGGCCGAATTCCGCCAGGACCGTGCTGGTCATGGCGTCGCGGCCAAAGAACGGCACGGGAATTCCGTCGTTGAGTTTCTGGTCCACCAAAATGCCCAAGTTCTCGCCGCGTCTCAGCAACGTAAACGCACGCTTAGCTCCCGGCGCACCCTTGGGGATCACTTCACCGCGGATTTTTCGGGTGGTAAATAACTTCAACAACAGCGGGTTGTTGGGGGCGCGGTAAAAGGTGTTGGACTCAAAGCCCAGCAGCATGGTCGACATGGGGATCAACTCCCAACTGCCGAGATGCGCGCCGAAAAACAGCACCGGCTTGCCGCTGGCCAGCGCGGCGTCTAAGTTTTCCTGACCCTCGACCTGGACCCGGGCGCGGTCAGCGCCCGACAGCAAACGGTCCATCAGCGGAAACTCAAAGGCTGCACGGCCTAAGGTCTCCCATACCTCGCGCACCAAGGCTTCGATTTCGGCCTCGGACATATCGGGGAAGGCGGCTTTTAAATTCTTCCGCGCCACATTGGATTTCTTGAACATTGGGCCAAAGGCCCGCGCTAAAAATCCGCCCAAACCGGACGCCCAGCCGAACGGCAAGACGCGCAGTACGTAAATGCCCAGATACGCAAACCCCGCCCCGATGTAATCGGTCAGCGTGACGGCGCGGTAGCTGACGGGCTCGACCTGCTCAGCCATTTTCCATCACCTTGTCCAACAGGGCATCAATTTCACCCTCGTCTTTCCACGTCAGGTCGACGGCCACGGCGCGCACTTGTGCAGCGTGCGCAGGTGAGAGGCGCACCAGGTCCTTGGTGGTGGTGACGACGGTGGCCCCGGCGGCGGCGTCCAAGATGGCTTGGACCTCGGCGTCTGAATAGGGGTGGTGATCATCAAAGGCCTTACAGCCGACCAGCTTGCAGCCGAGCTGCGACACGGTGTCGAAGAATTTCTGCGGTCGCCCGATGCCGGCAAAGGCAAAGACCTCGCGGCCCTTTAAATCGAGGGCGCTGTCGTCGGGCAAAAGCCGCGCGCGCACAACGCTCAGTCCTTTAAATCCAGAACGCTGGACACGGCCCCACACGTCGGCGGCGTCCGCGCCCAGCAACACCAAGGCATCGGCGCGCTTTAATCCAGCGGCCACGGTTTCGCGTAACGGGCCAGCAGGCATCACCCGGCCATTGCCAAAGCCATAGCCGCCGTCCACCACCAGCAGCGACAGGTCCTTGTGTACAGAAGGGTTCTGAAATCCGTCATCCAAAATGATGGCCCGGGCCCCGGCCTCGACGGCGGCGGCGACACCTTTTTGGCGGTCGCTGCTCACCCATGTTGGAGTGCTCGCGGCCAGCAGCAAAGCTTCGTCGCCGACGTCGCGCGCTGAGTGTGCTTTCGCATTGACGAGCACCGGGCCTAGAAGCGTTCCGCCGTATCCGCGCATCACCACGTGGGCGGCAACGCCCTTGGATTTAAGACGTGCGGCCAAGTCCAGCGCCACCGGCGTTTTGCCAGCGCCACCCGCCACCAAGTTGCCGACGCAAATGACCGGTACCGTGGCCTTGTACGGCGTGCCGCTTTTTTGGCGCAACGCCGCCAGCCCCGCCGTTATGCAGCCCAGCGGGCGCAACAGGGTGGGCCATATACCGTCGGTGGTGCGATCCCAAAAATCAGGTGCGCGCATGGGGAGCTCCAGTGTTGTCATCGAGGTAGGGGGCCAACGCCGTCATCACCCGGTCCAGCACGTGGGCCTCGGACGATGCGACGGCGCGCGCGGCTTGGGCGGCTTGGGTACTTGCGTCACCGTCGACGAACAGTGAGCGTAGCACATTGCGCAGTTCGTCTTCGTCTTTCACGGAGCGTGCGGCACCCGCGCTCAAAAGCTTGTCGGCGATGTCGGCGAAGTTGCTCATGTCTGGCCCAAAAATCAGCGCACAATCCAGAAGGGCCGGCTCAATGGGATTTTGTCCGCCACCGTTGAGCAGGGATTTACCCATAAACGCGAGGGGGCTCAAGCGGTAAAACAGGCCCAACTCGCCCAAGGTATCGGCGACATAGACGTCGGTGTCGACGGTGATGGGTTGATCTGCTGCGCGCCGTGCCACGTTAAGGCCTAGGCCTTGCAGTTCCGCCGTGACCGCTGGCCCACGATCGGGGTGGCGCGGGGCTATAATGGTGAGCAGGCCGGGGATTGTATCACGAAGGCCCAAGTGGGCGCGTCCGCACAGGGCTTCCTCGCCCGCATGGGTGGATGCGGCTAGCCACAGGGGCCGTACACCGATTTGTTTGCCTAAGGTGTCCAACTCGTCTGCGTCCACCGGCAGCGGGCCACCCGCGAATTTGATGTTGCCGGGGATTTGAACGTCCTTAGCCCCCAACTCTGAAAAGCGTTCGCCGTCGGTTTCGCTTTGCGCCAGAACCAGACGGAACGATGTCAGGATGCGATGGATCATGGACCGTCGTTTGCGCCAGCCGCTAAAGGATCGCTCCGACATGCGCCCGTTCAGCACCACCATCGGCACGGCGCTGGCGCGGGTTTCAATAACCAGGTTGGGCCAAAATTCTGACTCCATCCACAGTGCCAAATCGGGTTTCCAGTGTTCCAAGAAACGCCGCACGTAGGACACGCGGTCCACGGGGACGAATTGGTGGCGGGCATGGCTGGGCAGGCGTTCCAGCATCAACCGTGCAGAGGTCACCGTGCCGGTGGTGACCAAAACCTGCCAGTCGGGACGATCACTGCCTAAGCGCCCTATCAGCGGCAGTACGGACAAAGCCTCACCCACGCTGGCGGCGTGAATCCACACCAGTTTGCCGTCGGGACGGGGCAGGGATGCTATGCCCAAACGCTCGGGGAAGCGCGCCGCGTCTTCCTTACCGCCCTTAAGGCGTCGGTTCAGGTAATAGCGGATCAAGGGTCCGCCCAGCGTCGTCGCCATGCGGTAGAGCGTCAGCTTCATGGTGCTCCCCCCGGCATGTCGGCGGGCTGGGGGGTGGCTTGGCCGAACTCGGCATCAAGTGTGGTGGTCATGGTGTTGAGGGTGTCTTCTATGGTTTGGCGCAGGACTTCAAGGTCTTTGTCCGTTGACTTGCGCGGGACTTCGACGGGCGCTCCCATGATAAATGCGCCGCGCCCGAACGGCAACGGCACCAACATCCGGTCCCATGTGCTCAGCACCTTCGCGCGCGAGGTGGAGTTGGTCATGGGAACCAAGTAAGCCCCGGACAGGCGGGCGATATTAATGGCCCCCATCTGCATGCGTTGGCGTGGCCCCTTGGGGCCGTCGGGGGTGATGGACCCGACGCCGCCACCCTTAAGAATTTTGACCAGCTTGCGGGTAGCTTCCATGGGATTATTTTTGTCCAGCCACACGGGCGTGAGGCCAAGGCGCTGATAGGTCTTGCCCGCCAGCTTGCCGTCTCGGTGCTGGGTGGACAGTTGATGTAGCGGTTTGTCCGACGGCCAGCCGAACGCATTGGCGACCAAACGCCCGTGCCAGTAACACAAGACGACGGGTTTGCCGTCATCCAGTAGCTTTTGCACGTTATCCCAGCCGCGCATTTCCCACCGTCCGGTGGCGCGCACAAACCGCAGATAGCTGGCCGCTAACCAGGATACCAGGGCCTGAGCCCAGTCTTGATTGAGGATGCGTTTGTGCAGTTTCACGCAGCGTCCCCCCGTCGTCTAAAGATCATCGCCAGGTTCGGTTTGTGCGGCGAACTGTAATTGATACAGGTTGGCATAAATTCCGCCCTTCGCCAGAAGCTCGGCATGCGTGCCTTGTTCCGCCACGCGGCCTTGATCCAACACGTAAATCAAGTCCGCGTCGACAACGGTGGACAGGCGATGTGCGATGACCAGGGTGGTGCGGTCTTTCATCAAGGTGTTCAGCGCCGCCTGGACGTGGCGTTCGGATTCCGTATCCAACGCCGAAGTCGCTTCGTCCAGCAACAAGATCGGCGCGTTCTTCAACATGGCGCGTGCGATGGCTAAGCGTTGCCGCTGGCCACCCGACAAGCGCACACCGTGCTCGCCCACCATGGTTTCATAACCATCGGGAAGCTGGGTGATGAACTCATGGGCGGCGGCATTGCGCGCGGCGTCTTGAATGTCGCCAAAGCTCGCACCTTCGCGGCCATAGGCGATGTTGTTTTTAACCGTGTCGTCGAACAGCATCACGTCCTGGCTGACCAGGGCGATGGCGCCGCGCAACGACTTAAATGTTACATCGCGCACATCTTGGCCGTCGATCAGTAGCGCGCCCGCGCTGATGTCATAAAAGCGCGGGGCCAAGTTCATCACTGTCGATTTACCCGCCCCCGACGCGCCCACTAGGGCCACCAATTGACCCGCAGGCACGGTGATGGAAATATCGTCCAGCGCCACGTCGAGATCGCCATCGACGCCCTCGGCCTTAGGGTAGGTAAACGATACGTGGTCAAACACCAGTTCGCCGTTGGGCACATCTAAGTCAGGTGCATTTTCGTGTTCGGTGATGCTGGTGGAGTGGTCCAAAACTTCGAATGTGCGCTGCGCGCCGGCCATACCTTCTTGAATGGTCGCGTTGACGTTGGCCAAACGTTTCAGCGGCTCATAGGCCAACAGCAATGCGGTGATGAAGGAAAAGAACCCGCCTGGATCGGTGGCGTTTTCAATCACCCGGTAGCCGCCATAGATGATCACCGTGGAGACCGCCACGCCACCCAACGTTTCCATGATGGGGCTGGACAGGGCGCGGGTGCGCAGTTGCTTGAACGCCAGTTGATAGATTTTTTCAACCAAGACGGCGATGCGCCCGCGCTCGTACTCTTCCATGCCATAGGCTTTGACCACGCGAATACCCTGGAAGGTTTGTTCCAAGGTGGTGGTGAACAGGCCCATTTCGGCCTGGGTGTTGATGGTCACCTTACGCATGCGCCGCCCGATCTTGGCGATGGGGATGATGGCGATGGGGAAGACGAAAAAGGCGATGAACGCCAGTTCCCAATCTTGAATGAACATCACCGCCACCAACCCGACCAGCGACAACAGGTCCTTGCCGAACACGGTGATGCCGTGGGTGACCGCAACGCGCATGGATCCCACATCAATGGTGAAGCGCGACAGCAGCGATCCGGTCGAGTTGTCGTGAAAGTAGCCAAGCTCTAAGTCGGTCATGTGGTGGTACAGGCGGTTCTGCATATCGGCCACGATCTTCAGCCCGACGTGCGCCATCAACGTTGACTGGGCATAGTTGGACATACCCTTGATGAAAAACGTCGCCAACACGGCGGCACCGATCAACCACAACATTTCGCGGTTGCGGGCGATGAAAATCTCGTTCACAACCGGCTTCATCAGCCACGCACTGGCCGCCGTGGCACCCGCCATCAGGGCCATGAAGACGACCGCCAGAAGCAGCTTGCCGACGTAGCCGCGGATGGCTTCACGCCACAAGCGCGCCATCAAGGTGTGTGTGGGGACATGTGTCATAGGTCTGGGGTCATAAATCTGGGGTCACGAACGTTGGCCGGTCATTGTTGAGCTGGTGCGCCGAACATAGCACGACGGGACCAGTGGGCCAACGCTCGTAACACCTTAACTTGTAAGGGGATAGGGGTGTGCCTAAGGATTAGATCCCGGCGATGGTCATGCCGTCCACGCGCACGCTGGGTGCGTCCATGCCATAGCGGAACTCTAAATCACTGGCAGGCGTCAAGTTCTTGAAAATATCGGTCAAATTGCCGGCCACCGTGACTTCGGACACGGCATGGGTGAGCACGCCGTTTTCGATCCAAAAGCCGCTGGCACCGCGTGAGTAATCGCCGGTGATGGTGCTGACCCCCATGCCGATCAGCTCGGTGATGAAAAAGCCCTGCTCAATGTCTTTGATCATGTCTTTTACGCTTTGGAGGCCGGGGCTTAGATAGAGGTTTGAGCACGACGGCGAAGGTGCGCTGGACACCCCGCGCGACGCGTGCCCCGTGCTTTCCAGGCCCAATTGGCGGGCCGAGCGCAGATCCATGACCCAGGTGGTGAGGCGGCCGTCTTCGATGAGGTCGCGTTTGGTGGTGGCCAGTCCTTCGTCGTCGAAGGGGGCGGAGCGCAAGCCCCGCAGGCGGTGTGGATCGTCGACAACGGTGATGCCGGGGGCAAAAATCTGCTCACCCATTTTGTCTTTTAAAAATGAGGTGCCGCGCGCAATGCTCGCGCCATTAATGGCGCTGGACAGGTGCCCCAACAGGGTGCGCGCTACGCGGGACTCAAAGATCACGGGCAACTGGGCAGTTTTGGCTTTTTGCGGGTTCAGGCGCTTAACCGCCTTTTCGCCCGCATTTTTGCCAATATCTTCAGGTTTCAGCAGGCCTTCAGCCCACACCGAGCCGCTGTAATCGTAATCGCGTTCCATCCCCGTGCCTTCGCCCGCCACCATGGACGCGCTGATGGAATGGCTGGAGCGTTGGTACGTATGGGCAAAGCCGTTGGACGCCGCAATGGAGACGCGTGCTTGACTGAACGCCGCCCCCGCACCTTCGCATTGGCTGACGCCATCCACGGCCAGGCCCGCGTCTTCAGCCGTGCGCGCCATGTCTTTTAAGTCTTCGGCGCTGGGTTGGGAGGGATCGAACATGTCACAGTCGGGAAATTCGGTGGCCAATTGTTCCGGGTCCGCCAAGCCCGCATACGGGTCTTCGGGGACCGAGCGTGCCATCGCCACCGCGCGCTCCACTAGTTCGTTCAAGGCCTCCGTGCCCGTGTCGGACGACGACACGATGGCTTGGGATTGACCGACAAACACGCGCAGACCTAAATCTTGTCCTTCGGAGCGGTCAAGCTGTTCAACCTCACCCATGCGCCAGCTCACCGATAGGGACGTACCCTCGGCGAACACGGCGTCCGCCGCGTCGGCCCCGGTGGCTTGCGCGCGTTTGATCAGGTCTTGCAAAAGGTTGAGTTTGTTGGTCATAGAACTTCCCGGCTGAAATGGTTGTCCTGAGTATGTAGGGGTATAAACGACCCGCGCCAAGCCCCCTTTTAAGAAAGGGCTTGGGCCAAGTCGTCTTTTAAGTCCTCAACGTCTTCGATACCGACCGACAGGCGCACCAGGTTTTCCGATATGCCCATGGTGGCGCGCTCGGCGTCGCTGAGGCGCTGATGGGTGGTGGTGGCGGGGTGGGTGATGAGGCTTTTGGCGTCGCCCAAATTGTTGGCGATGTCGACGATGGTGAGCGCGTTAAGCACCTTGAACGCTTCCGCTTTGCCGCCCTTCACTTGGAACGACACCACCGTGCTGCCCTTGCCCGACATCTGCGTCATGGCCAGTTGGTGTTGCGGATGTGAGGCCAGCCCCGGATAGATGACCCGCTCAATTGCGTCTTGGCCTTCCAAAAACGTGGCGATGTCCAGGGCATTGTCGCATTGACGTGCTACGCGCAGGTCCAAGGTCTCAAGCCCTTTGAGCAAGATCCAGGCGTTGAACGGGCTGATGGACGGGCCGGTGTTGCGATAAAACGGGGTCAGTTGTTTCTCGACAAAATGTTGGTCGTTGCTCAGCACCGCGCCGCCGAGGCAGCGGCCTTGGCCGTCGATGTGCTTGGTGGCGGAATAGGTGACGATGTCTGCCCCCAGTTCCAAGGGCCGTTGTAAAATGGGCGTGGCAAACACATTGTCGACCACCAACTTGGCCCCGGCCTTGTGGGCTAAGTCCGCCACCGCCTGAATGTCGATGATTTCCAAGGTCGGATTGGACGGCGTTTCGATAAACACCACCTGAGCAGGGGTGGATAGGGCCTGCTCCCAGGCGGCCAAATCGGTGCCCTCTACAAATTCAGTCTCGATACCGAACGTTGGCAAGATGTTGGCGATGATGTGGTAGCACGCGCCGAACAGGGCCGCAGAAGCCACCACCCGGTCGCCCGCCTTCAACTGACTGGCCAGGGTGCAATACACCGCCGCCATGCCACTGGCCAGGGCGACGCAATGGTCGACACCTTCCAACAAGCACAGGCGTTCTTCGAACATGCTGACCGTGGGGTTGCCATAGCGCGAATAGACGTAGTGATCGACTTCGCCTTTAAAGCTTTGTTCCGCCTGTTCGGCACTGTCATAGGCATAGGCCTGGGTGAGGAACAGGGCTTCGGATACTTCGCCGTGTTCGGTACGGTTTAAGCCGCCGCGCACCAGTTTGGTGGCGGGACGCCAGGTTTTGGCCGTGTCATTTTGGGTTGTCATGTCGGTTCTCCGATATCTGCGTATAAAAAAAGCCCGGACCGAGGCCAGGGCTTTCCCTACGCGTCGGCCTTTTAGCGGATTGTTTTACGTGGCCGCAAGCCAGCCGGCCAAATCACCACGTACTCAAGTGTCCCTAAAATGAAGCGCCAAAGTGCGCGCGTCAAGTGGTTGTTCTCGCCCTTGGTCATGCCCATATAATGGAGGCACCCTTGCTAAGGTGTCGGCACTCTGGCAAAACGGTGCACAGTTCAATTTTGGAGACAGTCCATGTCCAACTCGGCCACTACCCAAAACCTATTTTTTGATCGCACCGGCATGGACCGGGGGCGGGTCTCGGGGCTGGTTGAAAATGCGTTGGACGGTTCGGACGACGGCGAATTGTTCTTGGAATATCGCCAGTCGGAAAGCCTGATGTTTGATGACGGGCAGTTGAAGGGTGCGAATTTCGACACCGCCCAGGGCTTCGGTTTGCGGTCTGTGGCGGGCGAGACGGCGGGCCTGGCCCATGCGTCGGAAATGAGCGAAGAGGCCATCAAGCGTGCGGGCGAAACGGTCAAGACCGTAACCCGTGGCCACGGCGGCATCTTGGCGGCTCCGCCCCAAGGCACCAATACGCGGCTGTACGGCGACGAAAACCCGCTGGACTGCATGGCCTTTGAAGACAAGGTCAAGCTGCTGGCCGACATCGACGCCTATGTGCGGGCCAAAGACCCGCGCGTACAACAGGTCACCGCATCACTGGCGGGCAACTGGCAAGCGCTGGAAATCGTGCGCCCGGGCGGGCATAGCGCGTCCGACATCCGGCCCTTGGTGCGCATCAATGTCTCGGTCGTGGTGGCCCAGGGAGATCGCATGGAAAGCGGCTCTAACGGGGCCGGTGGCCGCGCCCTTTATGACCAATGGATAACCCCTGAAAACTGGCGCCACATCGCCGACCAAGCCCTGCGCCAAGCGTTGATTAATCTCGATAGTGTACCTGCACCTGCGGGCGAAATGTCGGTGGTGTTGGGGCCGGGCTGGCCGGGCGTGTTGCTGCACGAAGCGGTGGGCCACGGCCTGGAAGGCGATTTCAACCGCAAAAAGACCTCGGCCTTTGCCGGCTTGATGGGCCAACGGGTGGCGTCAAAAGGCGTGACCATCGTCGACGACGGCACCATGGACGGGCGGCGCGGCTCGCTCACCATTGACGACGAAGGCACGCCCACCAGCTCAACGGTGCTGATCGAAGACGGCATCTTGAAAGGCTATATGCAAGACCGCCTGAACGCGCGTCTGATGGGAACTCAGTCGACGGGCAACGGGCGGCGCGAAAGCTATGCCTGCAACCCCATTCCGCGCATGACCAATACTTACATGCTGGCGGGCGATAAAGACCCGGCGGAGATTTTGGCGTCGGTGAAAAACGGCCTGTACGCGGTTAACTTCGGCGGCGGTCAGGTGGATATCACGTCGGGCAAATTCGTCTTTAGCTGCACCGAGGCTTACTTGATTGAAGACGGCAAAGTCACCGCGCCGGTGAAAGGGGCGACGCTCATCGGCAGCGGCCCGGAAGCGATGAAAAAAGTGGAGATGATCGGCAATGATCTGGAACTCGACACCGGCATCGGCACCTGCGGCAAAGACGGCCAAGGCGTACCCGTAGGCATCGGCCAGCCAACCCTGCGCCTGGACGACCTAACGGTCGGCGGGACTCAGGCTTAAGCTTTTAGGCCGATAAGTCTTTGGCTGCGAAGGCTTCGTCGGGGGCGTCCTTGTCGCGTTCGCGCAGGCTTTGGGCGAACGATAGGGAGACGATGCGCGACACTTCCCGATCAACGTGTTCGGAAAACTGCAAAAATTCGTCGGTGGCCTCGATAATGACTTCGCGTTCAGCTTGAGCCTTCACCGTCTTCACTAAAATGTCACCGGCGGCGTGCATTTCGCGGTGCATGTGTTCCAAGGTGCTGTACTCGCCTTCGGAAAAGCCCGCTTTTTTCATGTCTCTATACCACTGGCCCAGGCGGCAATAGGCGGGGTTGTGACGCAGGTCCAACTTGGGTACGTTCGCCCACTCGTCGGAGCTGGTCATGGTCATGGTGTAGACACTGTCCAAAACCTTGCGGCGATAGGACAGGTGGTTGACCCAGGCGTTGTAGAGGAAGCCCAATTCGGACGACGGCCATTTGGGGTCATCTTTGATCATGGTGATGAAATCTTCGATGGGCATGGGCCGCGCCATCCAAAAGCCTTGCGCTTCGGTGCAGCCGGATGCCAGCAAGAAGGTGTAGACGGCTTCGCTTTCCACCCCTTCGGCGATGGTGCGGATAGATAGCTCGCGCGCCATTTGCAGGCTGGAGCGCACAATGAGCGTATTTTTAGAATCTTCGGTCATGCGCCCGACCACGCCCTGGTCCAGCTTCAATGCCGAAAACGGCAATCGGCTCAGCGCATCCAGCGACGAAAAGCCGGTGCCAAAATCGTCCATGACAATTTCGATGCCCAGCGCCACCAAATCCAGCAAGCTGGTGCGGATACGTTCGTTTTTATCGACGACGGCGGTTTCGGTGATTTCGATCTGGATGTTGCCGGGGTTGATCAGCTTATTGCCGATAAAACTGCGCAGCATCTTTACCAGATACGGTGAGCGCAGATCCAAGGCGGAAACGTTGAATGCTACCTGGATGTCGGACTTCAGGGCGCGCAGCCGGGCGATGTCTTGCGCCAACTCGGTCACCATCACCGCTGTGATATCGGTGATAAATCCACTTTTTTCGGCTTGGGGCAGGAAATCGCCGGGCGGAATCAGGGTGCCGTCGGTCTGCTTCCAGCGCAAAAGCGCCTCGCCGCCGGTAATTCTGCCGGTCTGGAAAGAAATTTTAGGCTGGAAGTAAAAACACATTTCTCCGGCGTGGAGTGCGTTTTCAATCTCAGCAAGGGTAATCTTGCCGTCGCTCATACGGTTGCCGTCCCTGATGGCCTCTGTTGGCTACAGCGTACACGGGCCAAGATACCTGTGCAATGCAGTTGGGTATTCGTAGAACCTTTCTAATAAGCGTATTCGCGGAAAATCGGGTCTATGCAGCCTTTCCAGCGGCGCTCATAGGCGAATAAAAGGTCTTCGGCCGGGGTCAGTCCCGATTCAGCAATTTGGAATAAAGGGTTCAAAAAGCGGCTTTCATCCAGCCCCACGCCATCAAGCCGCGCCCGGCGGACCAGGCCTTCATGGGATATTTCCAACATGTCCAAGGCGAGATCGCCGACCGTGGTATCCCGAAACGAAGTGTTCAAAGCATGAATGGGGACTTGGGCGCGCAGGTGGTCGTGTTCCAAGGTGGTCCAGGTCTTGGTTAGTTCCCACGCCGCATCCAGCGATGTGGGGTCGTACAAAAGCCCCACCCAAAGAGCCGGCAATGCGCACAAACGGCTCCACGGTCCACCGTCGGTGCCACGCATTTCCAGAAACTTTTTTAGCCGCACTTCCGGAAACGCAGTGGTTAGGTGGTCTTCCCAATCGGTGACGGTGGGGTATTCTCCGGGCAGTGCCGACAGCTTGCCGTTGATAAAATCGCGAAACGACTGACCGGATGCATCGATGTATTTTCCTTGGCGAAAAACAAAGTACATCGGCACGTCGAGCATGTAATCGACATAGCGTTCAAACCCAAATCCGTCTTCGAATACGAACGGAAGGTTGCCGCAGCGGTCCGGGTCGGTGTCGGTCCAGATGTGACTGCGATAGCTGAGATAGCCAGTCGGCTTACCGTCCTTGAACGGCGAATTGGCAAACAGCGCCGTGGCGATGGGCTGCAACGCCATGGAGACGCGAAACATCTTGACCATGGTGGCTTCAGAATCGAAATCTAAGTTCACCTGCACGGTGCAGGTGGACTGCATCATGTCTAAGCCCATGGTACCCTTTTTGGGCATGTAGGACTTCATGATTTGATAGCGGTCTTTCGGCATCCACGGCATGTCCTCGCGCGGCCATTTGGGTTGGTAGCCGACGCCTAAAAACCCGATGTCCATTTCCGCCGCCACGGCTTTCACCTGTTGCAGGTGGGTGCCGACTTCTTTGCAGGTTTCGTGGATGGTCTCCAGCGGCGCGCCGGACAGTTCCAGCTGACCCGCAGGTTCTAAGGTGATGGACGATCCATCGGCTTGGCGGAGCGCAATGACGTTGCCGTTTTCGACGACGGGTTCCCAGCCAAAGCGTTGCAGCTTGTCCAACATTTGCGCCACACCGCGCTCGCCCTCGTATTCAAGCGGATGCAGGTCATCCAGGCGATAGGCGAACTTTTCGTGCTCGGTGCCGATGCGCCAAGCTTCGGGCGGCTTGCACCCGCTGGCCAAATATTCAGTCAATTGGCGCTTATCGGTGATGGGTTCGCTCATGGTCCAGCCTGTTCGATTTTGTTTCTGTCAGACGTACAATATAAGCTCGTTTGCACATACGTACAGCTTTGACGTACAAGAAGAGCATGACCGATACGATTAATCACGATAACGCCAGCGATATTCACACCGAAGGCTGGATTGCGCGCCTCACGCCACGGCCGCTGCGTCCGTATATGTATTTGATGCGGCTGGACCGGCCTTATGGCGCGTGGCTGTTGCTGGCACCGTGTTGGTGGTCCATCGCACTGGCATCCAACGACACCTGGCCGGATGTCCAAATGTTGGTGCTGTTTACCCTGGGCGCGTTCATTATGCGCGGTGCCGGGTGTGTGGCTAACGATATCGCAGACAGAGATATAGACGGCCAAGTGGCGCGCACCGCCAATCGGCCTATTCCCAGCGGCCAAGTTACCGTCAAACAGGCCATCGCCTTCATCGTGCTGTTGGGTCTGGTTGGTTTCGCCATCTTGACGCAATTTAACCGCTTCGCCATCGGTGTGGGCATGCTGTCGCTGACCATTGTCTTGATCTATCCCTATATGAAGCGCTTTACCTACTGGCCGCAGATGTTCTTAGGCCTAGCGTTTAATTGGGGGGCGTTATTGGGATGGGCGGCGGTGCACGGTGATTTAGGTCCGGCCCCGGTCGTGCTTTACGCGGCGGGCGTTTTCTGGACGCTTGGCTACGACACCATTTACGCCCATCAGGACAAGAAAGACGATGTACTTGTCGGGGTTATGTCCACGGCGCTGAAACTCGGCGACGCCACGCCCCGGTGGCTTGCCTTTTTCTATACCATGACCATCGTTCTGGCAGGGGTCGCCGGTTGGTTGGCGGACTTGCATTGGGCGTTCTACGTCGCCCTCATTCCCGCCGCCCTGCATTTGGCTTGGCAGGTGGTAACCCTCGATATCAATGATCCAAAAAATTGCTTGGTGCGCTTCAAAGCCGGACGCAACTTCGGCCTCATACTCTTCGCCGCCTTCGTGTTGGGGCAAGTGATCGCTTAGGTTAACACCTTAAAGCCTTCCCACACGAACGGCTGGGCGGTTTCGGACAGGTGTTCGGTGCGCTTTGCCCGCGTAGTGGCACAATCGATATGCGCACGGATAAAGCGGTCGATACAGCCCTCATCCGGTGCCGTCAGGGTGCGGGCATAGTCCAGCACTTCGGCTTGGTTCATGGCTGGCCAATGCCGTCCCTCGGTTCGGGTCGCGGCTAAGGACACGGGATTGCCATCTTTGGTCAGACAGCCGCGCTTGGAAATATAGGCATGGGACTGGGTGAAGCCAGCACCGGCCTCGGTCACCAAGGATATGGCGTTGAGCTGAGCGTAGTCATAGTTCACGCCCACGCGCTCGGTTTCATGCATGCGGTTTAACTGCGCGTCGGTGAGCCAGGTGATAAACACGTCCGCCATCGCACCCGGCGCATGGTGCAAGGTTGCAGGGATAGATCCATAACTGGAAATATGCGCGCTGTAGACCGTATCAAAATCGCGCAATATGCCTCGGACCACGGGGATCGTCTCGGCCATAAGATGACCAAGCCCGTGGAACTTAGCAGCCAAATGATCGGGCGAAGCGTTCGACCCGCACGCGATCACACCATGACGGCGATGGCGGCCATGCGTGTTATATGTGTCGGCGGGTGCTATGGGACGCCAGCCGCCTTGATCCAACACGTATGACCCATCCGGAATATGGAAGGGGTACGACTTGGCGTGCTTGACGGGGCAATGATCGCGCATGGACTGAATACTGGGTTATGTTTCAGGCTCTTCTAGATACTGCGATATATCGACATCGTCAAGTTGTTCGGGCCTGAGGAACCTTTCCGCGTAGTCCTTGTAAACACCACTTTCCAGCAAGAGGCGGAACAGGTCCGGGTCAATGTGCTGGTCTTTCACCATGAACGACAAGATTTTGATGCTTTGCGAAAGAGTCTTGGGCGGTTTGTAGGGGCGGTCGGCGGCGGTCAGCGCCTCGAACACGTCGGCTACGGCCATAATACGTGCCGGTACAGACATGTCGGCCTTTGAAAGTTTCCGCGGATAGCCGGTGCCGATCAACGTTTCGTGGTGCGCGCCAGCGTATTCGGGCACGTTTTTCAGGTGCTTGGGGAACGGCATCTGACTCAACATCACGATGGACTGGATCACGTGATTTTGGATGATGTAACGATCTTCGTTGGTTAACGTGCCGCGTGCGATGGCAAGGTTATAGACCTCGCCCCTGTTGAACATACTTTCGGGCACGTCCATATTAAATCCGTACGTATCGGAGCTGGGGGCTTGGAAGGTGCCGTCGCGGGGGAACACGTGCTCGGGTTTATCGGCCAGAAGCTTTTCAACCACCGGCAAGGTTGGCGCGGGCTCAACTTCCTTGCGGAGCAATTCGTCCTGCGAAATGCCGATCCGATCATCTAGGGTGCGGGTCCATGTTTGCTCGGCGATTTGTTTGAGGCGCGCGACTTTTTCTTCCGCCATGAACTCGCCACCGATGTTGCATTCGGCGATAAAGGCATAGTCGTCGTCGACTCTGGCACATGTGGCGTCGAAGTCTTTTTTCAGCGCATCCCGGTCGCCGCCGTCCGCTACGGCTTTCCAATACTCGATTTCGGCGTCGCGTTTGAGTACTTCAAAGCGCATGCGCACTTCATGAATGCGGTCAAAGATGGTTTCCAGCTTGGTGGCCTTATCGACCACATATTCTGGCGTGACCACCTTGCCGCAGTCGTGCAGCCAGCTTGCCAGATGCAACTCGCGAAAGCCGGCTTCGTTCAGGGTGAAGTTTTTAAGTTCACCGTTTTCGGCTTCGACCGCCGCCTCGCCCAACATGCGGGCCAGTTCCGGCACGCGTGCGCAGTGTCCGCCGGTGTAGGGTGATTTGGCATCGATAGCGCCACCGATGACCATGATGAAACTGTCCATCAACCGCGCCTGCGCTTCGACCAGCATTTGGTTGTCCACCGCCATCGCGGCTTGTGAGGACAAGGCCTCGATCATCGGTACGATTTGGGCAGAAAAGGGAATGGCCTCGCCCGTGCGGGGGTCTAGGGCGTTGAGCAGTTGCAGCACCCCGATGACTTCGCCCGAATGATTTTTCAGCGGTACATTTAAAAAGGACTTAGACCGATAGCCGGTGCTTTCATCAAACTTGCGCGGCCCGGTGAAGTCGTAATCGGTCGCCTCATAGACGTCGGGGATGTTGACGGTCTCACCGGATACCGCGACGTGCGAAGCCACGTTCTTGTGATTGGGTTCACCCGTTTCCAGGTCATAGACGCTGATCGGCGGGAAGGGAATGTCCTCGCCTGTGGTGCCGCCCTTGGCAATGCCGAGGCTATCGGTACGCATAATCTCAAACTTGAGAAATTTTCCGTTGGGCTCGTATTCGAATACCGGCTCAGGCTCGTCTTCGCGCTCCACCATGTGGCCGCACAGATACAGCGTACCGCCGTCGGCGTTGCACAGTTGCTTGGCTTCCAACAAGATTGTTTCCAACAGGCGCGGGTGATTGCGCTCCGCCGAAAGCGCGATGCCGATCTCGATCAGCTTCGCGTAATCAACGGTTATCTCATCGTTTGGACTCTTCTTTTTATCGCGTGGCGTCATAAAGCCCGTAACCGGATCTCGTACATCCGGCTCCCCTACGGTTAATCTCATCTGTCTGAAATGATTAAAGCACTGATTCAGTGTTAAGAAAATGATGCATTGTGCCTACAAATAATAGTTTTTGATTGAATGCAGAGGCAAAGCCGGGGACATTGCGGATATGGCTTATAAATCGCTCAGAGACTTCATGGAAGAATTGGAGCGCGCGGGGGACCTCGTGCGCGTTTCCAAGCCCGTATCTCCGCACCTGGAGATGACCGAAATTCAGACCCGCTTGCTGGCCGAAGGCGGACCGGCGGTGTTGTTCGAAAGCCCCGTGCGCGAGGACGGAAGCGCCTATGGCGTGCCGGTTTTGGTGAACCTGTTCGGTACCGTTGAGCGCGTGGCGCGTGGCATGGGGCGAAAGCCTGACGAGTTGCGGGGCGTGGGCGAAACCCTGGCCTTCTTGCGTCAGCCCGAACCCCCCGGCGGTTGGCGGGAAGCGTTGGACATGGCGCCGTTGCTCAAAACCGTCATGTCGATGAAGCCCAAAACCGTGAAATCCGCGCCCTGTCAAGAGGTTGTGCTAACCGGCGATGACGTGGATTTAAGCGCCTTGCCCATTCAAGGGTGCTGGCCGGGCGAACCGGGGCCGCTGATCACCTGGCCGCTGGTGATTACCGAAGGCCCGGATCCTAAAAATGACAAACGCGATGTCGCCAATTTGGGCATCTATCGCATGCAGGTGACGGGCAAAAACACCACCTTGATGCGTTGGCTGCATCATCGCGGCGGGGCGCAGCACTTCTTACGTTGGAAAGAGTTGCGCGACGATCCCATGCCGTTGGCGGTGGCCATCGGTGCTGATCCCGGAACGATCCTGGCCGCCGTGACGCCGGTGCCCGACACCTTGTCCGAATACCAATTCGCCGGATTGCTGCGCGGCGAAAAAGTGGAACTGGTGAGTTGCAAAACCGTACCGCTGCACGTTCCCGCCACCGCCGAGATCATTTTGGAAGGCCATGTCAGCTTATCCGAGCAAGGTGACGAAGGGCCGTATGGCGATCACACCGGGTACTATAACAATGTCGAGCCGTTCCCGGTGTTCACCGTCTCGGCCGCCACCATGCGGCAAAAGCCGATTTATCTCAGCACCTACACCGGGCGTCCGCCGGACGAACCCAGTGTGTTGGGCGAGGCGCTGAATGATGTATTCGTGCCGTTGTTCACCCAGCAGTTTCCCGAGGTTCGCGATTTCTGGCTGCCGCCTGAAGCGTGTTCGTATCGGGTTGCCGTGGTCAGCATGAAAAAGGCCTATCCCGGCCACGCCAAGCGCATCATGCTGGGCGTGTGGTCGTACCTGCGCCAGTTTACCTATACCAAATTCGTGATCATCGTCGATGAAGACATCAATGCGCGCGATTGGAACGACGTCATTTGGGCCGTGTCCACCAACGTCGACCCGGTGCGCGACGTCACGATGGTGGAAAACACCCCTATCGATTACCTCGACTTCGCCTCGCCGGATTCAGGTCTCGGCTCGAAAATGGGCATCGACGCCACCACCAAAATCGGCCCGGAAACCAAACGCGAATGGGGCCAAAAAATCCGCATGGACCAAGACGTGGTCGATAAGGTCAGCACCATGTGGGACGAGCTGGGCCTGCCCGGAAGCGGCAAGCCGATCTGGAAGTAGCTAGGCTTTCTTCTTCTTCACCCGCGTTTCCCGGTACCACACGTACACGCCGCTGCCGATAATGAGGCTGGCGCCGATGGCGGTCCACAGGCTGGGCACGTCGCCAAAAATCACCAAGCCCCAAACAATCGCGCCCACCACCTGGGAATAGGTGAACGGCGCTAACATGGAGGCTTCGGCGGAATGGAAGGCTTTGACCAGCAAAAAGTGACCGACCGCGCCAGCCAAGCCCATGGTCACCATCAGCACCCATTGCGTGGGCGACAGGGGGTGCCAAAAAAACGGTACCAAGGCGGTTAGAATGAGGGCGCCGACCGCGGTGGAATAAAAGGTGGTGGCGTCGCGATTGTCTTTGTCGCGGATCACCCGCGTCATCACCATATAAATCGCCAGCAGAAACGCGGTGATGAGGGGCAGCAGCGCATTCCAGCCCAGCACGCCGGAACCGGGCCGGGCCACGAACATGACACCGACGAAGGCTATGATCACGGCGGCGATGCGCCTGGGGCCTAAGTGCTCACCCAAAAACAGGCCGGAAATGAGGGTGACCAAGACCGGGGCGAAAAACTGGATCGCAGCCGCATCGCCCAACGGCATGCGGGTGATGGCAACGTACATGAACGACGTGGCACCGAACAAAGCGCCCGCGCGGATCAATTGCAGACCCGGCCTGCGCGCCCGCAAAAAACCGAACGAGCGGCTCTTTCCGGCGTAGACTCCGAACGTCAACACGGTGTGAAAGAAATAGCGCCCCCACAGGACCAGTAGGACGGGAATTTCGAGCGCCAAATACTTGGCGGTGACGTCCATCCCTGCCAGCACGAAGCCGGTGGCGATAATCATCAAGATCGCCAATGCGGGCGCAATTTGGGTGTGAGCAGAATCGGTGGGGGAGGTCATCTTTGGTTTCCGTGTCTGGTCTTAAAAATTTTAGTGTTAATTTTGGTCCCACGGCAGGCCAGCGACTTTCCAGCCATTGACGGTGCCGCGGCGGTGGTTGTCGTCTAGGTCGCCTTCAAAGCCACCGACGACGTTATAGCATGCGGTGAAGCCAGCTTGAGCGAGGGCGTGCGCGCCGTAGGCCGAGCGGATGCCCGAACGACACAACAACAACAGCGGTGTGTCGGGTTTCGGGTTAATTTCTTCTATAACCTTTTCGACGAAGCCTGGATTGATGTTCATGCGGGGATAGAACAGCCATGGTACGTAAATAACTTCGCGGTCCAGCTCGTCTAAATCCGGGTGGCCCACATAGGCCCATTCTTCGGGGGTGCGGACATCGATCAACACCGCGCGCGGGTCATCGGCGAGTCGCTGCCAAGTTTCAATCGGGCTGAGATTACCTGCATAGTCGAGGCCTTCGATGCCGATTTTGGGTAGGGGGTGGCCTGGGCGTGTCATAAGCGTGTCCTGTTCGTCAAATCGTCACGTCAAGAAAACGGTTAATTTTGCAATCACCGCTTTCGCGAAATCCCCTCGCGCGATACTGTTTGTATAATGCATAACTCGGATGTGAGAGAATTATTTATATGACTGCGCTGACCCTTGGCTTCGACCTCAGCTTTGAAGACCTTTACGATGACCGGGCACTGGCCCGGGTAGATGCGGCGTTTCTCGACTTGGTCGACACGGCGGATGCGGATTTAAAGGCGCGCCTGATGGCGGCGCGCACAGATTCGGATGCCTTGGATGACAAGGCGGAAGCGGACCTGGTGTTGGAACTCAGCCCCTTCGTTGATGCCTTCGTTGGCAAACTGTTTGCCGTTGAAGACCAGCTTAAGGCTCTGTCCGCCCAACATCTGGATTTGGATGTGCTTTATGCCTGCAAACGCCTGTTCGTGCAGCGTCGCGCCCTTAAGGGCAAAACGGTCGACGACGCGTCCGGCTTGGACGGCACCAAATTGGAAGCCGCGCTGGCCCCAAAGTTTGGCGGCACGCTGTCGCAAATGAGCTTCGCCCAGACGGTGATGGCCTGGGTCGAAGACGAAGACGCGCACTCAGTCGACATTCAATCGGCCTTAGATTACGCCCAGTGGGCAACCCTCACAGACGCCGGACGCGCGCGCCATACAGGTGATGTGTTATTCCGCCAGCCCGCAAAGGTGGATTCGCTAAACCTAGTGCATGTGGACGCGCTGAAAATCGGCGCTGTCGACGCCAGCCACTTTGTCGCAAGTCGGCGCAAACCGAGAGACGGATTTTCCCTGACCGATCCGGGCTGCGATCTGGTCGGGGCGCTGGATCAGGCTCAATATTGCGTGCTGTGCCACGACCGGGGCAAGGATTCGTGCGCGCGCGGTCTGGTCGACAAAAAGACCGGTGATTATCAGAAAAATGCGTTCGGCGTTGAGCTTTCGGGCTGTCCGCTTACGGAAAAAATATCCGAGATGCACGCGGCGAAAATTGCGGGTCACGCGGTGGCGGCCTTGGCGATCATCACGGTGGATAACCCGCTGTGCGCGGGCACCGGGCATCGCATTTGTAACGACTGTATGAAGTCGTGCATCTATCAAAAACAAGAACCGGTCAACATTCCCGAGGTCGAGACCCGCGCGTTGAAAGACGTGTTGGAGCTGCCCTGGGGGTTTGAGATTTACAGCCTGCTGACGCGCTGGAACCCGTTGAATCTGCGCCGCCCGCTGCCTAAGGCTGAAAGCGGTTACAAGGTGTTGGTGGTGGGCATGGGGCCTGCGGGTGCGGCGCTGTCGCATCACCTGATGAACGAAGGCCACGCGGTGGTGGCCATCGACGGGGCGAAAATCGAACCTTTGGACCCGGCCCTTTCGGGCATTAATACTGCGGGTGAGCGCGGCGCATTTGCGGCTATTGAACACATTGACGACATTCGCGATGGTTTGGACGACCGGTCTATGGCGGGCTTTGGCGGCGTGGCGGAATACGGCATCACCGTGCGCTGGGATAAGAATTTCCTCAAAGTCATCCGCCTGTTGGTGGAGCGGCGCGCCGCCTTTCGCATGTACGGCGGGGTGCGCTTCGGCGCGCAGATCACCCGCGATCAGGCTTTTGAGATGGGCTTTGATCACATCGCGTTGTGCATGGGGGCGGGCAAGCCCACGGTGCTGAACATGGACAACAATCTGGCGCGCGGCGTGCGCCAGGCCTCCGACTTTCTCATGGCGTTGCAGCTCACCGGGGCGGCTAAGGCCGATAGCCTCGCCAACCTGCAACTGCGCCTGCCCGCCGTGGTGATCGGCGGCGGCCTCACCGCCATCGATACCGCGACCGAGGCCTTGGCCTATTACATCAAGCAGGTGGAAAAGTTCCTTGATCGCTATGACGTGCTGGAGGCCGAATTGGGACCGGACGGTGTGCGCGAACGCTGGACCGATGAGGACAAAAGTGTCGCCGAAGACTTTCTCACCCACGGACGCGCGGTGCGTTACGAGCGCGCCAGTGCGAAGGCAGAAAACCGCGCGCCGGACTTTTCCGAGTTGTTGAATGCGTGGGGCGGGGCGACCATCGCCTATCGCCGCCGCATGATCGATGCGCCCAGCTATACCCTCAACCACGAAGAAATCGAAAAGGCCCTGGAACAAGGTATCCGCTTTGCCGAACTTATATCGCCCATCGGTGTCGAAGTGGACGAGCATGGCTGGGCCAGCGCCTTGAATTTGGAAGTTCAGGAAATCGGCGAAGACGGTCGCCCACACGGCACCGGAGCCAACGTGACGCTGCCCGCGCGCGCCGTGTTGGTCGCCGCCGGAACCTTGCCCAACACGGTGCTGAGCCGTGAAACCTCGGACTTTGCCGCCCTGGACGGTAAATACTTCCAGGCAGTGGATGCGGACGGCAACCCCGTGTCGCCCGAATGGACCGACAAGCCCAAAGAGGTACAGGTGCTGATGTCGGCCGAGGGTGGAAAGTCCATGAGCTTCTTCGGCGATCTGCATCCCAGCTTCGCCGGCAACGTGGTGAAGGCCATGGCCAGCGCCAAGCAGGGCTATCCGAAAGTTGACGCTGTGCTGTCTAAGGCCAAGCCGTCGGCAACCCCTATGGCTGCCTTGGTGGACGCCCTGAACGAAGGGCTTCTGGCGACCGTATACGCGGTGCACCGCCATACCTCTAACATTGTCGAGGTGGTGGTGAAGGCCCCGTTCGCGGCCAACGCGTTTAAGCCGGGGCAGTTCTTCCGTCTGCAAAATTTAGAAGCCGTGGCCGAAACGCACTTTGGGACCAAGATGGCGATGGAAGGTTTGGCGCTCACCGGCGCGTGGGTCGATAAAGACGCCGGGCTGGTCAGCCTCATCGTGCTGGAGATGGGCGGCTCGTCGAACCTGTGCGCGCATTTGCAAGACGACGAACCGGTGATCTTGATGGGGCCAACCGGCATGCCGACGGAAACACCGGGCGGCGAAACGGTGTTGCTGGCGGGCGGCGGGTTGGGCAATGCGGTGCTGTTTTCCATCGGTCAGGCGCTGCGCGAAGCGGGCTCAAAGGTTCTCTACTTTGCCGCCTACAAGGGTGTGAATGATCGCTACCACATTGAGAATATTGAAAAAGCCGCCGACACCATCGTGTGGTGTTGTGACCAGGAGCCGGGCTTCGAGCCGGGCCGCGAAGGTGATTTTAGTTTCACGGGAAACATCGTCGAAGCCATTGCCGCCTATGGCCGGGGGGAGCTGGGCGCGCCGCCATTGGCGTTGGGTGAAGTTGACCGGGTCATCGCCATTGGCTCCGACATGATGATGAAGGCGGTCACAGACGCGCGCCACGGGGTGCTGAAAGAGTTCTTAAACCCGGATCACGCGGCGCTTGGCTCCATCAACGCACCGATGCAATGCATGATGAAAGAAATCTGCGCCCAGTGCCTGCAGCGCCACGTCGATCCCGAAACGGGCGAGGCCAAGGTGGTGTTTAGCTGCTTCAACCAGGACCAACGTTTGGACTTGGTCGACTTCACCAGCCTCAATTCTCGCCTGCGCCAAAACGCGCTGTCGGAAAAGCTCACCGCCAAGTGGATCGCCCATTGTTTTAGATGAAGGTGGGTTGTGCTAAGTCTGCGATGACGTCGTAGGGGTCTTTTGCTTTGCTTTTTTCGCGGGTTTTTTCGCGAATTTCTTTTAGAGGCCTGCCTGCTGTGTAATAACGCCCACGTTTATCACCGACTGCTTCTAGTAGGCCATGATCACAGAGCGTCTTTAAATCCCGGCTTGCCACTTGGTTGGATATCTCGTTGTCTTCACGGTATCGTTGATTGCGAACGCGAAAGTCGAGAGCCGCATCCAGCAGGGCTATTTCCATGCGTGGGTTAAGGCCTAATTTTTTGATAAGAGTATCTACGACTTCCCACAATTGACCGATTTCGGTGTGTCGTTTGATGATGGTTGCGGCTTGTTGGTAGTGCGCTCGAAAACAAAACTGTACCCAGGGTAGGGCATCGTTTGTTGGATGCCATGCACCCGCGCCAACTTTTGCAAGAATGTCGTAGTAGGCAAGTGTATTGCGGCCCAGCCATTCTTCAATGGAGCAGAAAACTGGGCTCATAATGCCTTCGCGTGCCATGACTAAGGTTTGCAGGGCGCGCGCCATGCGTCCATTCCCATCTTTAAACGGGTGAATAAGTGTCAAATTCAAGTGCGCCATTGCGGCGCGCACGGTGCGCGATTCTTCATTTGCGTCGTTGATTTGGGAAATCATATCATCGATGAGGTTCGGAACGAATTCTGCTTCCGGGCCTTCGTAAACTGTTTCACCCGTCGGCTCGTGAACAACGGCGACATATCCAGGTCGCCATTGCCCCGGGAGTTTTGTAAGATCGTAGCTCATCATCATAAAATGCAAGCTTTTGATGAATTGGGCATTGAGATCGAAGTGCGGGTCATCCGAGACTTGCAAGATATAGGTCATGGCCTGCCGATAACCCGAAATCGCTCTGTACGTTTCTTCTTCAACGCTGTCTGGCTTTTCGAGGTCGATGATCTGGGATGCCTCGTCCACCGTCGCATTATAGCCTTCAATGGTGTTAGACCCTTGCACGGCGCGCGCAAACGTGTTTCGTCGAAGAAGCCCTGTCCAGCGGTTGGGGTTTTGGTTGACCCTATGGCGCAACTGCGCTCGCTGCGTTCGGAGCAGTTCAAGAACACGTAAGTCGTCACTTTGCAACTTTGGGGTCCTGAAAATCATTGATCGATAATTCCTTTCCCATTCTCGTGTGTATAATATATAACTGTATAATTGTCAATATGTATCAATATTACTATCACCCCAGTTGACGCTTCGTGCATGACGGCATAGGTTTCGCGTTCTGTGTCCCCTTTGAAAGCCAATTAACGATGCCTTTTCAGCCCACATCCGAGCATTCCCATGCCCAAGAACTGGCGCAGCATTGCAATGCTTGGCCCTTTGCCGAGGCGCGGGCGCTGGAAAAACACTTGGGTGGAAAGCTGCCGGAAAAGGGCTATGTGCTGTTCGAGACCGGATACGGCCCATCGGGCCTGCCGCACATCGGCACCTTTGGCGAAGTGGCGCGCACCACCATGGTGCGCCGTGCGTTTGAAGTCCTCACCGGCATGCCCACCAAGTTGTTTGCCTTTTCAGACGACATGGACGGCCTGCGCAAGGTGCCAGACAACCTGCCCAACCAGGACATGCTGGCCGAGCACTTGGGCAAGTCTCTGACCTCAATTCCCGACCCGTTCGGCACCCATGAAAGCTTCGCGCACCACAACAATGCGCGGCTCATGGCGTTCTTGGACGCGTTCGGTTTTGATTATGAATTCAAGTCCGCGACCGATGAATACAAGGCCGGACACTTGGACGAAACGCTGCTTAACGTTTTGCAAAATCACGGCAAGGTTTTGGACATCATCCTTCCCACACTGGGCGAGGAACGCCGCGCAACCTATTCGCCGTTTCTGCCCGTGTGCCCGAAAACCGGGGTCGTGTTGCAGGTGCCGGTGGTGGAAACCAAGCCCGCAGACGGCACCATCGTTTACAAAACAGACGACGGCGAACTGGTCGAGACTCCGGTTACCGGCGGCAATGTGAAGCTGCAATGGAAGGCCGATTGGGCCGGGCGCTGGACCGCGTTGGACGTGGACTATGAAATGTCGGGCAAGGACCTGATCGATTCCGTGCGCCTGTCGGGCCGGATTTGCCGCGCCCTTGGCGGTACGCCGCCGGTGAACCTGACGTATGAATTGTTCTTGGACGAAAACGGCGAAAAGATTTCCAAGTCCAAGGGCAATGGCTTGTCGATGGAAGACTGGCTGCGCTATGCCACGCCGGAAAGCCTCAGCCTGTTCATGTACCAAAAACCCAAGACCGCCAAGCGCCTGTTCTTCGATGCCATCCCCAAGACCGTGGACGAGTACTTGAGCCATCTGGCGAAATTTGGCGAGCAGGACGAAAAAGACCAACTCAACAGCCCGGTGTGGCACATCCACGGCGGTCATCCGCCATCGCCTGAAGCCGAGGGCTTAAGCTTCAACATCTTGTTGAACTTAGCCAGCGTCTGTCACTCCGAAGACAAAGCCGTGCTGTGGCACTTCATCACCCGTCTGCGTGCCGACGCGACGCCGGAAAATTCGCCCATCCTGGATCAGTTGGTGGGCTACGCCATTTCGTATTATCAGGACTTCGTGAAGCCGCATAAAAAGTATCGCGCCCCGACCGACGCCGAGCGCGCCGCCTTGACCGACTTGCAGGCCAAACTTGAGGGCCTGGACTTGGCCACCTCGGCCCAAGACATCCAAACGGACGTCTATGAAATCGGCAAGGCCCATGGATTTGAAAATCTGCGCGAATGGTTCAAGGCCTGTTACGAAGTTCTGCTGGGCCAAGAACAAGGTCCACGTATGGGGTCGTTCATCGCCCTGTACGGTATCAAAGAATCCGCAGACCTGATCGCCAAGGCGTTGGCGGGCGAAGACTTAACGGCCTAAACGCAATTTAAGAAGAGAAGACGGGCGAGGCGCTTACTGCGCCGCCCAAACGATGCGCGCGATCCAGTCGACGTCGCTTAAGGGCATTTCGCGGTCTTTGTGGGCGGGGTTGAACGAGCTGAGTTCGATCCGCTGTGCCGATTTGCGTTTCAGCACCTTGCACATCACTTCACCATCCATGGTTTTCACCACCACCCGGTCGCCGCGGCGCACCCCCGCTTCGGGCGATACAACCACGGTGTCGCCGTCGCGAAACACCGGTTCCATGCTGTCGCCGGAAATTTCCAGGGCGAAGGCGTGGGGGTCGGTGGAGCCGGGGAACGAAATCTCGTCCCAACTGCCGCCGGTGGGATAACCCGCGTCATCAAAATATCCTTCAGCACCCGCCTGGGCAAAGCCGATGAGCGGCACATTGCGGGGTGCGGACCGTTCGCCGTTTTCGATGTAGGCGACAAATTCCTGGAGGTCCGCCCCGGTGGCGGCGAGGATCTTGGACACACTTTCCGTTGATGGCCAGCGCAGCTTGCCCTCGCGGGTGGTGCGTTTGGATTTGTTGAACGTGGTGGGATCCAGTCCAGACTTGCGCGCAAGGCCAGACGCCGACAGCCCATAGGCCGCCGCCAACCGATCCACCGCTTTCCAGACGTCGTTATGCTTCAACATGGGACTATTATCATAGTTCTGCGAAAAAATGTCACTAGGAACAAATAGCCACACATTCCTTGACAAAGGAATATATATCTCTATAAAAGAACATAAGCAGAACATATGAGCAAGGATACCCCATGGACAAACAACGTTTCATCCGTAAGCCCATGCCCCTTAAACGCATGGTTCCTTTTGTGGACGCGGAGGAGGCGTGGTTTTGGTATGTGCGCGCCGAACGCGCCCGGCGCGAGGGGGCGCATCTGATCGATGTGTATTCGGCGGAAACGAGGCCGTGTGATCCCGACGATATGTACCGCTTCGTCATGGGGCTGCACCGACGGCGCCTCATTCGCGACGAACACCTACGAATTCTGGCGCAGTTTGGCTGGCGTGAATGTCCGCCAGACCCCCGTGTGCGTGAAGAAGAACGCGCCGTGTGCCTGTGGGACGAGGCCCTGGACCGCCTGACGACAATTTTGAAATCGCGAGGAATCGTGCGCCATGACGAGCAGCAACGCAACACGTGCGGCTGATAACCCAGAGCCCCGCATGCCCGCGCGGCGTGCGCTGGTGGCCTTTAGTGGTCAGGCGGAATTGCCGTGGTTGCGGCTGTTGCGCGCCGGGTTTCGTCACTGCTTTGTGGTGATCGAAAGCCCGGGGCAGGGTGTGCCGGGATGTGATGCCGAGGGTGGATGGGTGCTGTACAATCCCTTGTCCAACGCCACACAAATCGCCCTCTGGCCCCTACACGATGAGGAAACCATCCGCGCTTGGCTCTCTCAACAGGGCTTTACGGTGGTGGAAACCCATGTCCGCTCCCTTACCGCAGAGGTGTTGCCGTGGCGGCCTTTTACCTGCGTCGAGGCGGTGAAACGGGCGTTGGGCCTGCACGAAGGCTGGGTTCTAACCCCATGGCAGCTCTATAATTTTATAAAAAATGACAAAAAAGAGAAAATAATCCTTGACTGTGCGGGGAAGTTAGGATATAAATCCTCTTAACGAACGGGACAGCTGCGTCCAAGGCACATCAGCACATCAAAACAATTTACAGCCGCCCGGGAAAGCTTCCCGGGCTTTTTTTTTATGGATCGCAAAAAGGGAGACCTAAATCATGGGCGGAATTTTGAGCAACCCGTCGGCACCACCCGCAATGCCGACACCTGCACCGTTGCCAGACTATGGCGCCGAAGACCGACAAGCGCGCCTAGACGCGGTCGATCGCCGCCGGCGTGGCCGTTCCGGTACGGTCGCCACCAGTGACAGAGGCTTGGTGCGCCAAAACGCCAACGCCCCGCACAAGAAGACTTTGTTGGGAGAATGAACATGAACGATCCCATCCCCACGCTTACCCCCGAACACGTGATCCAAACCTATCAGCGCGCCAAGGATCGCCGCCGCATGTGGGAATCGCATTGGAACGAATGCTACGACTTTGCCTTGCCATTGCGCGCCACCAAAAGCCAGTCAGGGGCCAAGACGGCCGACAAGCTGTTTGACGGCACCGCACCCGACGCGGTGGACCAGTTGGCGGCAAGCCTACTCGCCAACCTAACGCCGCCGTGGTCTAAGTGGGTGGGCCTGATGCCCGGATCCGAAGTCAAAGAAGACGACGTCGAGAAAATCGCACCGAAGTTGGAAAAGATCGCTCAAACGATTCAATCCAATTTTGATCGGTCCAACTTCGCCATTGAAATTCACCAATGCTTTTTAGACCTGGTGACGGCAGGCACGGCGTGCCTGATGTTAGAAGAAAGCCCCTTGGGCGAAGCCTCGGCCTTTCGCTTTACGGCCGTGCCGCTGTTTGATGTAGTGTTTGAAGACAGCGCCGGTGGACGCCTTGACGGCACCTTGCGCCGCTTGCAACTGACCCCGCGTGAGCTTAAAAAACGCTACCCCAGCGCCCCTCGCATTGGCTCTGAAACCAACGCCTCGGGTTGTGAAGAGCCGCGCATCGACATCATCGAAGCGGTTATTCCCGACGACAAGGGGTACGCCTATATGGCGGTGGCCGAGCCGTCGGCGGGTATCGTGAACGAAGCAACGAAGCTTGCCGAAGGACGCTTTGAAAGCTCGCCGTTCCTTAATTTCCGCTGGATCAAGGCCCCCGGAGAAATCTATGGCCGCTCGCCGGTGATGAAGGCTTTGCCCGACATCAAAACTGCCAACAAGGTGGTTGAACTCATCTTGAAAAACGCCTCCATCGCGGTGACGGGTATTTGGCAGGCCGAAGATGACGGCGTGCTCAACCCCGCCACGGTCAAATTGGTGCCGGGTGCCATCATCCCGAAAGCGGTCGGATCGAAAGGTCTGACACCGTTGGAATCTCCGGCCCGCTTCGATACCTCCAGCATCATTCTCGAAAGCCTGCGGCTGCGCATTCGTGGATCGTTGATGGTCGATAAGTTAGGCCCCGTGCAAGGCGGCAAGATGAGCGCCACCGAAGTGCTGGAACGCTCCGCCGACACCGCTCGTGTGCTGGGTGCCACCTATGGCCGGTTGCAGTCGGAACTTTTGACGCCGCTTGTGCACCGCGCCATGACCATCTTACGTCGTCGTGGCGAGGTGCCTCAGGTGTCCATCGACGGGCGCACCATCGATATCGACTACCGCTCGCCACTGGCTCGGCGGCAGGCCAAAGAAGATGCGCAAAATACGCTGGCGTGGCTGAGTACGGTCAACAGCCTGGGCGTAAGCACACTGTCGGTCATCAACGGACCGCGCACGGCGCGTTGGCTGGCGCGAGCGTTCGGCGTGCCGGACGAATTGGTGCTGTCCGAAAAAGAACTGGCGAAAGCCTTAGAGGATGCCACAAAAGCAGGGACAGTTCCGCCCGCGCTGGCCCTGCAAAAAACCGTGCCGACACTAGGTGCTGACACACAACACACGGTCGTCCCGGACACAGCACTGGGCAACGCCATCTCGCCGCTCGACGCCGCTAGGCCGCCAAGCGGTCCCGCAAACCCACTGCCGACAAATCTGAGTGGCACCGCCAGGAACGTTCCCCGTGTCTGAGGCGCGTAAAGGCTGGTCGTGGTTTGACCGTGATAACGGTCCGGCCACGGCCACCGGCGCACAGGCCGATTTGCCCGATTTAGGGCGCGACCTTCGCCTTGCCTATGCCCGGTGCTTTTCCGGGCCGGACGGTGAAAAAGTCATCAAGCACCTGCGTGCGATCACGCTAGACCGCGCCTTAGGGCCGGATGCGTCGGCGGACATGCTCCGTCACGTGGAAGGCCAGCGCCAGTTGGTGGCTTACATATCAGCGCAATTCGAACGTGGCCGCAGCGGCGGCTAAATCCCCCCACCTTAAATGACACTAGAAATGGAGATCACAATGGCTGACCAAAACTCGAACCTCACAGCACCCGCATGGTTGCCGACAAAATTCTGGGACGACCAAACCGGCGAGGTGCGTGTTGAGCATCTGGCGCGCTCGTACCGAGAACTCGAACGCATGAAAGGCGCACCGGGCGCTGCCGACCGACCCGCCAGCCCGACCGATTATCAGCTCGACGTTGACGACTTGTTGGGCATTGACGACATCGCTAATCAGCGCATGTTTGACGAAGGCTTCTCCAATGCTCAAGCCCAGGTGGTCTATGACCTGGCCGCCGAACGCTTGATGCCGATGGTGCAGCAAATCACCCAAGATGCCGACGATGCCCGTCAAGTTGACGCCCTGGTGCAGCACTTTGGTGGCACTGATCGCTTCGAAGCATTGCGTCCGCAATTGCGCGCGTGGGGTGAGGCTAACTTGGGTACTAATGTGTTCGAAACTCTGGCCAGTTCGTCGGAAGGCGTCATCGCCATTCACGAAATGATGCAAAATCGCGAGCCGGGTCTGAATTCAGGCGCCCAACCCGTAGACGGCAACAACGAGGCGGAGTTGAAACGCATGATGTCCGATCCGCGCTATTGGCGCGAGCGCGATCCCGCGTATGTCGCGCGTGTGCGTGACGGCTTTCGTACGCTGTATCCCGAAGGCGTGCAGTAACCGCTTTCGACGTGTATGCCGCCCGGTAGAACACCGGGTGCCAGACGGCGCGGCCCTTTCCCTCCCTCAGAAAGAGAGCCGCGCCTGTTGAGCGGTGAGCGCGTGAAAACCGCGGCTCCCGCTTTTTGCCCGCGGGCGTTTGTTGCTTTCCTGAACAAACGCCCGCGGCATTTTTTTTAAAGGACGAGTCCATGTTAGAGCCGGTGTTGCATCTGATGCACCTCTCCCCCCATCACCGCGCCTATACGGTGGACACCATGTTGCGTTGCATCGTGCCGCCCCTCCATCTCGGCCAGCACATAGGCATCGAACGAAAGAGGAAACTGGTGGCCTGGGCATCGTGGGCGTGGATGACACAAGATAAGGCCAATGCCTTTCTTGTCGGTGATTACAACATACAACCCGGCGATTGGCGTGCGGGCGAAAGCCTCGTGATTATGGACTTCATCGCGCCCCACGGCGACGCTCGAGACCTGCACCGGCACCTCAGAAATATATTCGCAACCCTCCCGTACGCCATCCTACCGGGTGCGGCGTGGGTGCGATTTGCGAAACATGGAAGAATTGGAAACATGAAAAATGGGTAGCAGTAGCGAAAATGACAAAACCGGCACAGCAAAAAAAGCCGTTAGTAATCCCAGCCTCCTCGGTAACATGATGGAAGATCTTGGCAATATATTTAGCGGAGACGTGCCCGGTGTCGAGGTGGATGGAAAAATAAGCTATGCCCATAGTGCACATGATGTGCGCAATGCCAAGGCGGCGGCCAATGAGTATAATGGCCATAATGCCAAGGCTATTGCTGCAGGTTCATCGAAACGCCGCGCAGCCCAAGATTATGTGCGCGGGGGACAGTATGGTCCCGGTGGTGGAAGTTATAGCCCCTCGGCACTTCATAAGGCCGGGATTCAGGTTGACGCGGCGCGCACCGCAACATTGAGCCAGAAAGATCAACACAACAAAAGCTCAGGGTTGTTATCAACTAAGGCCCCGGACCCCGCCATCGGTGCTCGTCTAGCGGAAGATGAACCGAGCGCAATCCGCGCCAACGCAGTGACAGAACAAGCACCGCAAACCGTGCCTAGCGCCGCCGCACCAACGCTTGCACCGACCGCACAGCCTTCTCAAAAAGCAACCTCTGCGCTCTCGGTGTCAAGTAGCCGACCGAACAAATTAGCCGGCACGCCCCCTGGCATGACCGGGTCCGCCACCCCGGCCCAGCAGGCAAAAAACGTCAGAGCATTCCAGGCGCACCAAGCGAAGCAAGCCGCTCAACAAGCCAAGGCCCAACAGGCGGCGGAAAAGGCCCGCCAATCGCCTCAGGCCGCGCCGAACGCCCGCACCTATACGCAGGCGCAACTAAGCGGTGCGGCCCAGGCCAAACGAACGAACACCATTACTCGGCAACGCGTGAATGACTATTTGAGCGAGATGAGCAAACCGAAAAACCAGCCCGCAAACCGCCCCGCTGGAATGACCGCCGCCGAGGCCCGCAAAGCGGCGTGGAGCACGGTCAAATCTGCCCCTACATCTACGTCCCGAACCCAAGACCAAAAGGCCGCCGACGTGGGTGAGCAACCTCTGTCGGGTACCGTCGGCCAGCAGGGTACAAATAACCCCGCCGACGTAGCGAAGGCGCAATCCGCCTTGGTCGCGCAAGGCACGCTGGACCCGAAACACGCCACCGGATACCCCGGCACGGCGATGGTCGATGCCATCAAAACGCTTCAACAGAGACGCGGCCTACCCTTGGACGGCACCGTTATCCCCGGCGGGCAGACGGAAAGCGAACTTTTTGGTGCGGGTCCGTTGGACACGCCCCCAGGCTGGGGGCTGAAATCCCAAACCGTGTTTGGCCCGTCTATTCAGGTCGCCAGTAACGAGGACTTAAATGTTTTTCAAAAGGGATTCTTGTCGAGCTTAAAAGTTGCTGAAGAAATATTAAATGGCACGGCGGAAAAAAGGCGAGAGGCTCAAAAAAAGGCAAAAAAAGCCGCTGCGAAACAAAACGCCGCAGATAACAAAGCTTATGAGCGGTATATGCAACAGTACGATCGTGAATATAAACACAACGGAAATAATTTACTTAATGACTCCAACAACACGATGCCGGAAGAGGATAGAAAGGAAGTCGGCACCATTGCCGGAAAAGAGCTGCTTGGCGGTATAGCGAAAGTTATAAGCATACCCGTGGGCAATAAGTTTTCCCCAGCAGGTGCAGCTTTGGATTTGTTGGGGGACGGCATCCTAGACTCCGCAAAAAAGGACAAGAAACGATCGGGCCTTAAATAATCGTTGCGGCGGTATGCACGCCCTGTCAGCGCACTTTGATATGCTCGCTATATGACAGCGTGTAATTCTCGTTATAATAGCAGTTCCAATCGTGGTGGCGGAGATTTCTGAAATGAATGGCATGTCTGTTGTAATGAGCAATCGGTACTTTCCTATAAGCGGCATTGTTATTCTCGTCTGGATATTGTCGGCCCCTTCGGTGTGGGCCGAATCCCTCCAAGGGCGGTGGGACCGTGTTAATGATTGCGGTTTTTGGATACCCCCGGAACTTGTTAAAACCAAAAAAAACGACGGCCACTCTTCAGCCACCTGGACGGGCGCGTGCGTGGATGATCGCATCCATGGGCCGGGGACCTTGATGAAATCCGACAATTTTCTTCTCAAAGGTTCTTTCGTCAAAGGAAAGCTGCAGGGCGACGGCGTCCTGGAGAGTGACTTTGGGGAGCAATCTGAACCCACCCATATGAGATACGACGGTCAGTTCAAGGACAGTGTCCCGCACGGCTACGGTCGGATACCATTCGGAGACATGGGCGTATACACGGGCAATTTCGCAAACGGTATTTTGCATGGTGAAGGAAGGCTGGAGCTAGGGAATGGAACCACAATTGATGGAGAATTCCAGGATTGGACTCTTTCAGGCCACGGTACCATTACGTATGGCGAGGGTTGGCGATATTTCGGTGGGTTTAAAAAAGGCAAACCGCATGGCCAGGGCGTGGAGGAGCTTGACAATGGAGACCGCTATGAAGGCGAATTTAAGGATGATAAACGGCACGGTCACGGTGTTTTGGACCTTGCCGGAAATATGTCCTGCGAAGGCGAATGGGCGGAAAACAAGCTCATCGGCACCGGCGAGGGCTGGGTCGAGGGTCTGCGCCGGACATGCACCATGAATGGCGACGGCAACATCGACTTCACCGACTAGCTCAATAAAAATCTGACCTAGGGTAGCTCCGCTGCCCCCCAATTAAGGTGGCCGTTTACTTAATTAAGTCACTAATACCGTAAGGCCGCGCAAGAATCCTAAAGCATCCAACAGGCGCCACAATGAGCGCCGCCGCCGCCCGCAAAGCGGCGTGGAGCGCGGTCAAACCTGCCCCTGCATCTACGCCCCGAACCCAAGACCAAAAAGCCGCCGGCGTGGGCGAGCAAGCCCTGTCAGGTGGTGTCGGTCTGCGGGGTAAGAATGTTCCGGCCGACGTGGCGAAGTCGGCATCAAAGGTTGGCGAGGAAAAGAAAACAAGACCCAGAACGCGCCAGCCAGACCTAAAGCCAACCCCACGAGTACAAAATCTGATTGATGAATTTGTAAAAAGTCAGAAACCGCATATATGGGATTAGCGCAGAGAAAAAATAAAAACGATCCGAAAAAATGAGAACAGAACCGCTTTTATGAAACTGAGGTATCTCAATGAAGCGATTGCCGTCCTCGAAAGTGATGCACCATGAGCGGAAACGGTTAGCTTGCATAACGGTCTGGTTGTACAGATAATCATATCCGTTCTAGTTGGGCTTAGTGGTCGTATTGATGGGGCGTGACATGCATAAAATAAGAATTTTGCGCAAAAGGATATTCTGCATTGTTTTTATGGTGATGTTTGTTCCCGCCTTCAATGCTAACGCTGAGCACTATCCAGGATCTTGGCATTCGGTGGAAAACCACGCCAATTGCAAATACCTTAATCAGGACGACGATAATGCGACCCACTCACGATGGATAGGAAAGTGCTCGAGCGGTTTTGTTCAAGGCAAGGGGACCATGACTTTCAAAACCGATTTGGGTGAAAGCACAATTTTAGGAACATACGAAGACGGGGTTTTGAGTGGGTATATCGAGGAAAGCAGTTGGCGAGATGATGGTGACGGTCCCCGTCAGTATGAATACAAGGGTGAAACTAGAAATGGCCATTCAGTTGGGCTTGGCACATATAAAGAAGGTGATTCTTTTCAGTATTCAGGCTGGCTTGAAAATTCCAGGTTCAATGGATACGGTGAGTTAAAAATCGTTGATACGACTTACGCGGGCATGTTCAAGGATGGGGGAATGAACGGTTTAGGGGTGTATACGCTGGAAGACGCGATCACCTTGAAAGGCGAGTTTAAAAATTCGCAGGCTGATGGGGCCGGCGTTTTGGAATGGAGCCTGCCAGAGTTCAACTTCAAGATTCGTATCGTCGGCGTTTTTAAGGGCCTTGTTGCTGTCCCCTTCGATGAATTTGAAGTCGTTGGTCCGGCGATTATGGAATCCGAGGGCAAGGAAAAGTACAGATACACGGGTGAAATTTTTGACTTCAAAATGCACGGCCAGGGCATTCAGGTTTATGACACGGGACACCGTCACGAGGGCATGTTCGAGAAGGGCCGTCCTCACGGTCCCGGCATTGCCATCGACCCCAAAGGAGATTCATGCGAAGGCGAATGGAAAGATGGAACGTTGATTGGCCGTGGCAAGGGCGTTTCGAAGGATCAATCGGGTCCTTGCCTTGTGGACGAAAACGGTAACGTCACGCTGATCATTGTTGGCTAGTCAAACATTCCGGCTGCTTGCTGTAAATTACGAAATTTTTTAAGAGGCTTTCGGAGCGGATTTCTCCTTGTCCGCCGATGCCCGCAAAGCAGCGTGGACCGCGGTCAAATCTGCCCCAGAACCCGTGCAGCGAACCCAAGATCAAAAACCGCCGATGTGGGTGAGCAACCCTTGTCGGGTACCGTCGGCCAGCAGGGTATGAACAACCCCGCCGACGTAGCGAAGGCGCAATCCGCTCAACAAGCTAAGGCCCAACAGGCGGCGGAAAAAATCCGCCAATCGTTGCTGTCCGCGCCGAAGACGGGCGGGCGAGGCGGCGACTGAACTCGCCGCCATGGGGCTGTCTCCTGCGGCGCAAAGGCTCGGGGCGACGGTTGTGGGTCTGACGCATGTGCTTGGCGGTAAGATTACGAGAACGGGCCTCAAAGAGGTGAACAACGTCGTCAAGGCGACACTTGGCAAGGACCTCGCCAAAATGGCCGGTACAGAACTCCAACGCGTGGCCGAGTTCCTTGGCGCGCAAGGCATCGAAATGGGTGTCGACGGGGTGGTGAAGGATGTGGGTGGGCAGCTCAAGCCAAGTAGACCTAAGGCAAAATAACTTAATCGCAATAGTCGGAAGGATAACCTAGCCAACCAATCATAACGACAACACATGCAACATCCGAATATTTGGCATCCGGGACCAAATCGCCATCGCCATTCAGCAGCATCAAACCCATAACGGCACGACTGCCATTGGCGGCGGCTTTTTGCCCCCAATACAAATATTTATCTCGATCCCGCTTCACGTAATACCCCGCCAAACCAGCCTGAGATAATTTGTTGCCTTGGCTGGCGGCTAGTTCATCCCAAAGCAAGGATTGCTCAATATTTTTTGGTCGGCCATTACCCAAATCAAAGCACTTTGCTAAATTGGATTGAGCCGACGCATACCCCGCCTCGGCGGAACGTTCGTACCAATCGCACTCAATCACGGGGTCGTCGGGAAATACGGGCGTCCCATCATGCAGGCGTCCCACCATATTCATGGCCTTGGGATGCCCAGACTCGGCCAGCGGCAACAGGATGGCTTTGGCTTCGGCGTATTTGCCGTCGTCATACAGGGCGACGCCTTGCTCGACGCGCGCATCTTCGGCCTCGCCGCCATGAGCAACTTGGCTCACAAGTAAAATCGATAAAAACAGGACAACCGGAAACCGAATAATCATGCCGGGATCGTATCGCGCCTAATCATGCGGGACAACACTAAGCTGGACGGCGTAGCCCAAGCAACGGAACTCAAGATCAAAACACATTTATTCTTTAGGTGATTTCAACACCACATCGTTTCCCCCGACCGGATAACCGCGCTGCCGGGCCTTTGTCAAAAGGCCCGGTTTTTTGTGCGCGGCCCGGAGGGCTTCGCGTGCCTATCCGGGCGGCGGACCGGTCCTAGGTGGTCCGCCATAACCCAGGCATGGGCGCGCATTCATTCACAACCCCTCAACAAGAATAAGGAGAATGACATGTCGACATCTGTCGAACAGTCCTTCGTTCGTCATTTCCAGGCGGAAGTCCATCTGCAGTATCAGCAGATGGGTTCTAAACTGCGCAACACCGTGCGCACCAAGGACGGTATCGTCGGGTCCTCGTCCACCTTTCAAAAGGTCGGCAAGGGCACCGCGAGCACCAAGGCGCGTCACGGTAAAGTCGCCGTCATGTCGGTCGATCACACGCCGGTAGAGGTGAACCTCTACGACTACTACGCCGGTGATTGGGTTGACCAACTGGACGAACTGAAGACCAACATCAACGAGCAGCAAGTGGTCGCGCGCGCCGGTGCCTATGCACTGGGTCGCAAGACCGACGAACTGCTCATCACCGAACTCGACAAGTCCACCAACTATTCCGGTACCGGCCTCGACGGCTTGACCAAAGCCAAGGTGCTTACCGCGTTTGAAATGTTGGGCGAATCCGACGTTCCCGATGACGGTGATCGTTATGCCGTGGTCGGTTGGAAGCAGTGGTCCGAACTGCTTAGCATTCAGGAGTTTGCCAATGCCGATTACATCGGCAAGGAGCAACTGCCTTGGCAGGGTACCCAGGCCAAACGCTGGTTGGGTGCACTGTGGATGCCGCATTCGGGGCTGACCAAAGACGCCACCAACATTCGCCACTGCTATTGGTACCACAAGACCGCCGTGGGCCATGCCGTAGGTGCGGAGCTGAAGACCGACATCACGTGGCACGGTGATCGTGCCGCGCACTTTGTCAATAACTCCATGAGCCAGGGCGCTGGCCTGATCGACACCTCCGGTGTGATCTCCATGCGCTGCCTGGAAGTTTAAGGAGCACAGCATGGCTTATGCATCTAAGGACCTGAGCGTCCTCGCTTACGCCAACGGGTTTACCCTTTGGCACTACACCACCATCGATCTCGCCATTGACGTGGATACGACGGGTTACTTTAACGCGGCGTCCGACATGGTGCGCGTGGGCGATATTGTGATCGCCAACGTGGATACGGACGGTGTGCCGGGTTCCGGCCTGTACTTGATCAACGCCAATGCATTTGGTGTGGTTGACGCGGCCGACATGACCGCCATCGGTACGGCCGACTTCGACTGATTGTGGTCTACAAACCTTGGGAAGGGGGCGGTTTGCGCCGCCCCTTATCTCAATTAACATACTGTAATTATTAAATTTAATTGTTATTAACTGATTTTAGGTTGATTTGTATCCGGCGCGGCCACTCTTGTTGGGGCCGCGTGTTCATAGATTAACCAAATTGAGTGTAATGCTTTCAGAAAAGGAGACCTAAAATGGCGTTGAGTTCAATTGCGCTGTGTTCGCGTGCGTTGCTGAAGACTGGGTGTCGGTCCATTACATCGTTTGACGAAGGCACCGCCGAGGCGGAAGTCGCGGGGAATCTTTATGAGTCCATCCGCGATGCCCTGTTGTCGGCGCATCCATGGAGCTTTGCCACCGCCCAGGTAACGCTTCCGCGTCTCGACGCCGAACCCCTTGCGGATTACGCCTACGCCTATCAACTGCCCGCAGATTTCTTGCGCGCGTTATCGGCGGGTGCGGGGCGGGGGCGTGGTTTGGATTACCGCATTCAAGAACGCCGCTTACATACGTCCTCGTCCGAGGTGGTGCTCAGTTATATTTTCGGTCCAGCTGAATCTGAATTTCCACCGTTCTTCGACCAAACGCTGATCGCGCGATTGGCTGCGGAATTCTGCATCCCTTTAACCGACAGCACCAGCCGCTCCGAGGCTTTGCTCAAAATTGCGGAAAACGAATTCAAGCGTGCGCGGTTGATCGATTCACAGCAACAGACACCGCTCGCCTTTCAAGACTTCACCCTTATCGGAGTGCGACAGTGATGGCACGTATTCATAGCTTCAAAACAAGCTTCACAGCCGGCGAAGTTTCGACCGAGCTGGCGGGACGTGGCGATTTGACGGCGTATGACAATGGGGCCGGAAAGTTGCGTAATATTTTCGTCATGCCCACCGGTGGAATCTATCGCCGCGCGGGACTGCGCTATGTTGACACCGTGCCGACCGAGGGCCGTCTGGTGTCGTTTGAATTCAACACCTCGCAAGTCTATTTAATGGTGTTTCGCGAAACCGCCATTGATGTGTATGAGAATGGCGTAAAAATCACCACCATCACTTCGACACCGTGGACCCTGGCGCAAATCAAATCCATAAACTGGGTGCAAAGCGCCGATACGTTATTGGTGTGCCACCCGGAAGTGGCCCCAAAAAAAATCACGCGCGACGCCGCTGCGGCGTGGACGGTATCGGACTGGGTCTATCATGAAAAAGACACCGTCATATATCAGCCCCATCATAAATTCGCGGATGACACGGTAACGATGGCCGCAAGTGCTTTGACGGGTACAATAACCCTAACGGCATCCGCCGCTGTATTTGATCTCACCGGCCATGTGGGCATACGGTTTCGGCTGCAAGGTAAAGAAGTCGAAATCACCGCCGTGTCCAGTGCGACGTCGGCGACGGCTGTTGTTAAGCAGTCCTTGGTTGCCACCGCGGCAACCAAGGACTGGGAAGAACAGTCCTTTTCCGCCGTGCGCGGATGGCCGACGGCGGTATGCTTTCATCAAGATCGCTTGGTTATCGGCGGATCGCGAGATCTTCCGAATCGTCTATGGATGTCAAAATCTTCAGATCTTTATAATTTCGATTTGGGTACAGGCCTGGACGATGAATCAATTGAATTCGCCATTCTGTCCGATCAGGTTAATGCAATCCGTGCCGTGTTTTCCGGGCGTCACCTGCAGGTCTTTACCTCGGGGGCGGAATGGATGGTCTCGGGCGAACCGTTGACGCCAAGCATTATTCAGCTCAAGCGCCAAACACGCGTTGGCTCTCCGCTTGATCGCACGGTGCGCCCCTGCGATGTCGATGGTGCGACACTCTTCGTATCGCGAATCGGCGATGAATTGCGGGAGTTTCTCTTTGCCGATGTGGAACAGGCCTATCAGGCCGGTGACTTGGCAATGCTGGCACGACATATGGTCGATACACCGGTAGATCAAGATTACGATCAGGCCCGCCGTCACCTGCATATCGTTATGAACGATGGCGGCATGGCATCGCTGACACTGTTTCGCCGTGAAAAAGTTACGGCTTGGACACGTCAATTGACGACGGGCAGTTTCCTATCGGTGGCCTTGGTTGGCAACGAGGCCTACGTCCTTGTCAACCGGGGGGGCGTATTCATGATCGAGGTGTTCGACGACACCTTTAACGTCGATGCCGGATTAAAGGGGACGTCTGTAACAGCTAAATCTACATGGTCCGGATTGGATCATTTGGAAGGCCAAACGGTAAAAGTTGTTGCCGATGGCGCCCCTGTTGACGATCACGTGGTCAGCGCAGGCGCGGTTGCGTTGGCCGAACCTGCAAATGATGTGGAAATCGGTTTGGGCTACACACACACCATTGAACCCCTACCACCGACCATCGCATCATCTGGTGGCGGTACGCTCGGCGGACATTACCGCCCGGTATCTTTTACATTTCGGGTGCAGAATTCATCCACATTGCGTTTAGACGTTGGCAATGGATTTCACGAAGTTCCCTTCAAACGCTTTGGACCGGGTGTGTTAGATCAGCCCGTTCCAGCCTTTACGGGTGACAAGATCGTGCGTGCCTTCGGGTGGCAGCCCGGCAGCGTGGAGCCGTTGTGGCGGATCGAACAAGATACGCCGACGCCCTTCACCTTGTTGGCGGTGGCCAGCGAAATCAGTTTGAACGGTTAACGTTCTTACCCCCCTAAACAAGGAGCAAAACTCATGGGAGCCGTAACCCCGCTGGCATTTTCCAGCACACTCGCGCCACTCGCCGCAGGCACAGCCGTATCAAAACGCAATGCTAACACTACGAATAGTGCTGCGAACCAGCAATACCAAAACAACGTGGACAGGATTAACGCACAGCAGGCTGCTGATGAGCGCGTGCGCGCGCAAAACCTAAAGCGCCAACAATCTTCACAAGTCGCAAAATTTGGAGCCATGGGTATTGGTTCGGGCGATGGTTCGTCTGCGGCCATATTGAAAGGCATGGAGCTTAAATCAGACTCAGAAGCCGCAGACCGCGCCCGTCTCAGCACTATTTCGCGAGACGGATTGTCCATTGGATATGGCACAAACCTGCTGTCGAAAAACTCCAAAGCCGTTCCAAACAATTTGGATAAACTCATTTCATCCGATTGACGATCTACACGTCAGCCCCACCAAAATATTAAGCCGACACGCCGAACGACAGCGTGTCGGCTTTTTCATGCAAGGAGCCCCCCATGCCCACACACATTCAAATTGGCGATGTCACGCCGCGCCTGCAATATACGGCAGACGGCACGCAGACGTTATTCACGTACCCGTTTCCAATTTTCGAAGATGCAGACTTAGAAGTCTATTTAGACAATGCTAAGCAAAGCACCGGCTACACGGTGGCGGGTGCCGGCGTCAGTTCCGGCGGCAGCGTCACATTCGCCACCGCCCCAACTGCGGCTGTGACCGTCACTTTGGCGCGTCGCGTCGCTATTCAGCGCGTCAGTGATTTTCAAGAATCTGGTGAATTTAGGTCCAAGGTTATCAATGACGAGTTGGATTACTTGACGGCGTCCTTACAACAAGTGGCCAACGATCAATCTCGGTCCGCGCAAATGGCGGTAACGGATCCATCAAGCCCAGATATCACCTTGCCGTCGCCCGAAGCCAATACGGTATTGGCATGGAACGGTGCGGCGTCAGGGTTTGTCAACGGACCGACTATCGACCAGGTTTCCAGCGCGCAGACCTTTGCCACCGATGCTCTTACATCGGCTACGAATTCCGCCTCATCAGAAACGAACTCCGCTTTGAGTGCTTCGGCTGCCGCCAACTCAGCAACGGCGGCGGCGACGGCGGCGGCGAGCAACCTATATGCATCTAATGCAACGAAGTCGGCTGACTTCGCCGTACTGGCAACGGATGACGGCAAACAATTTCTAATCGACACGACGCTCGGCAACGTGACGGTTACCTTGCCAGATGGGGCTACGGCTACGGATGGCTTTCGTATCGCCCTTGGTAAGACCAGTGCCGACAACAATGCCATTATCGTGAATAGTGCAGGCTTAGACACCATCAACGGCGCAACCACATGGCAATTTTCGGTTGCCCACGGCCAGTCTGTCATCACTTTGGATACGACGCCCGCCCCCGACACTTGGTTCGCCGCCGGGGTTGGGTTGGTCGCCCCCATCGGTGTGGCGGAATTGAGTGACAACGCCAAACCCTACGACGTTGCCTTCATCGCCGGGTTTGACAGCACCCTAACCGCTGAAAATATCATCCCTCAGACCTACGGTGAATTGGTGGTACCCCGCCCGATCACGGTGACCGGTGAAGCGGGATACATCGATGTCGCCACCGCCGGACAGGCCGCCGTCTTGGACATCGAAAAGAACGGCGTATCGATTTATTCGGTCAAGCCTCAGTTTGCTGTCGCAACCAATACGTTGACGGCGGGGACGCTGGCCACCACCGCGTTTGCTTCCGGTGATCGCTTGACCTTCAAAGTCACTCAGATTGGCATCATCAGCAAAGGCCAAGGCGTGCGCTTCACCCTCAAAAGCGTGCTCGCTTAAATTACATTTGAATAGAAGGAGGCCGACATGGGCATGATCCTCGCACCGCACCTGATTGGTCCACTGGGCCAATACGGAATTAAAAATGCCGCCTTGTTTGATGGCTCAACGGGGTACGTTTCACGTGCTGTAAACGGTTCAGATACAAAATGGACGTACAGTGTCGATGTACTGTTAGACGGGGGAACCGCGACACAGGCGCTAATCTCATCTAACCATCCGTCGTCTGGTGAATACTTTGACCTGATCTATCTGGTTGGCGGCCAAGTTTACTGGCAGCTCGTTCGTTTGGGTGTAGCAGTTGCCGAGATTAAAACAACTCAAGTTTTTAGAGATTGCATCGGATGGATGCGCCTTACGTTCACCTATGACAGCGCCAACGTAACACCATCAGAGCGTATGCGTATAGATATCGGAACAACCCGCGTCACTGATTTTGACATAGAGACTTATCCGACTGCCTCTTATGCCAGTTACATTAACGGTTCCGCATACCCAACGGAGGTTGGACGTTTTGGTGGTGTTTATAACACCTACCATTACTCATCCTACATGGCTGCTCTTTATGCAATAGATAACCAAGCATTAGCCGGAACCGACTTCTGTGAACTAAGTACTGAAACCCCAAACTACATAGCTAAATCCTTTAGTGGCACATACGGGGCGGTGGATAGTTATTTGGACTTTGCGGTTGCTGGCGTCGGCTCTATCGGTGCCGATCTCGGTGCAGATGCGTCTAGTCATGGTAACCACTGGACGATTACAGCGGGGGCAACGCAAGTCACCAGTACGCCGACGAATGTTGCGGCAACGTGGAACCCTCTAGATAACGCCCCCGGTGCAAGTGTTCATGTCATGTCGAACGGTAATCGTGATGTGACGTTAAGCGGAACTGGTGCCGGGTACACAAGGGCTACCTTGTACATTCCCTCTGAGGGGAAATGGGTGTGGATGATTAAGGTGCTAACCACAGGCGCGTATTTCATAATGGGCATGAAAAACAAAGACGCCACGATAACCCCGCCAGTCGATAACTCAAACGATGCCATTGTCTACCGCTCCGACACGGGCCAGAAGGGTGACAATGGGGTCTGGTCGGCCTTTGGTGCGACGTGGGGTGCTGTGAATGATATTATTCGCGCTGAATTTGACGTGGCGGCGAACTCATTAGAGTTTTTCAAGAACAATGTATCGCAAGGGACGATGACCCCACCGACAGGTATCTCGTGGGCACCCTTCATAGATGTAGCGCTTACAAGTGGCGCTAAAGTTTCCGCCGCGTTTAATGCCGACGATTTTTTTGAAGCGCCCTCGGCTAATTTCTTAAGCTTATCTACCGACAACCTCCCCGCAATGGTGGCGACGGATAAGAATGTCGATAGTCACTTTAAGACTATGCTGTATACGGGTAATGGTGTTGCGATTGGTTCTGGTGGGAATCCTGTTACGGGTGTTGGCTTTCAACCAGGTTTTGTTTGGGCTAAGTCACGTTCTAACTTGTTGAGCAATGGGGTCTACGACGCGGCTCGTGGAGCCACAAAGGCAATTTGGACGGATGCTACCGCTTTAGAAGTGACCAACACAGAATTTCTGGCCTCATTTGATGCGGACGGTTTCACGTTAGGCAGCGGCGGTGGAGAGAACACGAGTGGGGCGACTTATGTCGCATGGTGCGCCTTTCTTCCCAACTCACGAATAAGCGGCTGGGCTGGTTCCCCAACGATCACTCCGGTCAAGGAGGTTTACAATGCTGACCTCGGAATGAGCATTGTGACATACACTGGTAGTGGCGTGGCGGGTGCGACTATTCCGCATTCCTTGGGTAAGAAACCTGGGATGGTCCTTGTTAAGCGCTTAGATACTATTTGGGGGTGGGTTGTTTACCATTCCTCACTCGGCGCTACTCACCATCTATCGTTAGAAACAACTGGCGCAGTTCAAACTGTAGCGACCGTATGGAATAATATAGAGCCAACCTCGCAGTTAATAACACTTGGCACGGACGGCTCCGTGAATGTGAATGCTGCGACTTATGTCGCCTACATTTTTGCAGAAAGCGACTTCATCAAGATTTTCAGCCATACGGGCAATTCAAACGTTGACGGGGTTTTTGATAATCTGGGTATTTCACCCGAGTTTGTCTTATGGAAAAACACGGCCACAGCAGGCACGTCTTGGGAAATTGTAG